>Ga0164304_10000010_pt1 | contig 209219 bp, 192 predicted proteins | sample Whisoiple_217_MG_FD_110216 | JGI IMG/M metagenome (GOLD analysis project Ga0164304, IMG submission 110216) | Soil microbial communities amended with pyrogenic organic matter from upstate New York, USA - Whitman soil sample_217_MG | ecosystem: Environmental > Terrestrial > Soil > Agricultural...
GGCCGGCACCGGTCTGAGCGGGGGCACCATTACAACTACCGGCACCATTGCCATGCCCAACGTGGGCACGGCCGGCACCTATGGTACGGCCACCCAGGTGCCGCGCATCACCACCGACGCGCAGGGCCGGGTAACGGCCGTCACGCCCACCACCATCACCGCCGTGCAGAGTGTGACGGCTGGGACGGGTTTGAGTGGCGGCACCATAACGGGCACGGGTACCATTGCCCTGACCAATGTGGGCACGGCCGGCACTTATGGCTCAGGCAGCCAAGTGCCGGTTATTACCACCGATGCCCAAGGCCGGGTCACGGGCGTAAGCACCTCGGCTGTCGCAGTCACTACCCCGGCCTGCCCCACAGGCTATACCACGTACGAGTTTACTACCAGCCGGCTCTGCATTTTCCGCGACGTCTTTACTTCCAACTGGAATAGTGCTTCGAATTGGTGTCCAACTCTTTTCTCCGGAACTCTATGTCGTCACGAGCAAGTGCGGCGGGCCTGCAACGTCGGCTTTGTCTTAACGGCAGGAACCTGGCTGGCCGACCGCATCGCGGACGACCGGGCCTTATATGTCAATAACACTACCTGCACCAACTTCGACGGGGACGCCGATGCCATCAACACAACGCAAGCAGCCGAATACTGCTGCGTGGAATACATGAAGTATTAGCGAACTCGCCCACTGCTTAAACAGCGGTCCCGTGGAAATATCTGCGGGGCCGCTATTTTTTCTCGGACAGCATAGCTTGTAACTCTTCCAGCGACTTGGGCTTGGCCAGCATGCGGCCCTGCTCGTCGAGCAGGAAGAACCCTGGCGTGGCGCGCACGTGGTAGGCAGCGGCCCCCGCCGACTCCCAGCCTTTCAGGTCCGACACATTGGTCCAGCTCAGCTGCTGCTGCTGCACCAGCCCCACCCAAGGTCCCCACTCCCGGTCGAGCGACACGGCATAGACTTCCAAACCCTTCGGCTGGTATTGCTCCCAAAGCGCCCGCACCCCAGGCGTTGCCTCCCGGCAATGCGGGCACCACGAGGCCCAGAAGTACACCAGCGTACGCCACCGGCCCCGGCTGTTGGCTAGCGTCTGCACCTCGCCGTTGATATCCGGCAACTGCAGAGCCGGAGCCGGCTTGCCCGGCTGCAGCGCGGCCAGTACCGCCAGCTCGGCCGCCGACGACGATGACACTACCGGGGCCTGGCAGCCCTCCTGGGCAGCCGTGCGCTGCTGCACGTACTCTACTACGGGCAGCTGGCTATGTTTAAGCATGAAATCCAGCAGGAAGCCCACGGTGTAGGCCCGCACCGCCGGGTGGGCTCGGGCGGTGGCTTCCAGCAAACGGTCGGCAGCGGCGCGGTAGCCGGCGTCCTCCTTGCTTACCCACATGGTGAGGTATTCCTCGTAGCGCTGCTTGAGCAAAGGGGCGTGTAGCAGTCGTGCATCGGCAAAGGGCAGCAGGTCGAAATAATGATAGTGCTGGAACGAGCGGTTATTGTCGAACTGCTGGTCGAGAGCCGGGAAATCAGATTTGACGGCAACCAGCCGAAGCGGTGCCAGCACCTGAGCGGCGAAGGTGCCTTCGTACTTCCGCTGCAGGACCCGCAAAGCCGCGTTGTGCGCCTGCACCAACTGGTTGTACGCGGAGCGGATGCGCTCGGAGCGGGCCACGTACTGCGGGTCGAAGGCTGGCAGCTGCTGGCCAAGGGTATTAAGGCTGTCGGCTCGCCGGCGAAAAACACTTTGCTGGGCTTCAACGGCATCATGGGCGAGCTGCTCCGGGCTGGCGCGCACCACCCGCAACTGGCCGCTGCGCAGTTCGCTGGCACTGGCCTGCACTTCTAACACTTCCCCCGCCCCTCCCCCGTAGCAAAGCACCGCAGGAGCGCTGCGCTTCAGGTACAGGGCGTACAGCCCCGCTTCAGCCGGCGCACGCAGCTGAAACCGACCACCCGGGCCGGGCAGCACCGAGTCGAGCGGTATCAGTTCGCAGTTGCGGTAAACGCCCAGGCTTACCCGCTCCCCCTGCGTCTGAATCCGACCCAGTATCCAATTCTTAGGGGAAGCTGCTTGCCCAATAAGGGGCAATACGACCCACAGTGTAAGGCTCACCAGCCTAAAAAACATTGCCGACATCTAATCCAAATGTACAGGTAGTGGCGGGTAGCAAACAAAAAGCTACCCTTACGTAAGGGTAGCTTTCTGTTATCCTGCAATTATACTGTAATTGCCGTAACTGCCCACTGGTTTTTCGGCCCAACCTCAGCTGGTGGGGCCGCTGTCGACGCGCGCTTCGATGGTGCTCTGCACGGTGCTCGACACTGCCGACAGAATGTTGTAGCCCGTGGCCGACTCAATGGCATCGACGGTGGTGCGGTAGGCGCCCCAGCTCGTGCCGATGGACGTGGTGTTGGGCGTGTCGATGGCAATGACGCGGGTAGAAGTAGTCACGCGGCTGGCGTCGCTGCTGCCTTCGGGCAGCACCACCACTACTTTCCAGCAGCGGGCCGGCACGGTGATTTTGCCACTGGCAATGGTAGTAGCGTAGCCGTTCACGCCGGTGCCGCCGCTGCCGTAGCTGCCGCAGATGATGTACAGTTCATTGCCTTGGTTGATGAGGGTGCGGCAGTAGTTTTCCAGCCCGGCCCAGGTCTGCTGGTTGTTGGTCGAGGCCTGGGGCATCATGTTAGTCATCAGGAAAGTGGCCGAGTTGTCGGCCACCGAGCCGGTGCGGTCGGCGCTGGGGCAGTTGTGGCCACGGTCGAAGCCCGAGCCGGTGTAGCTGCTGCTGGTGGCCCGGAACCAGCCTGAAGGCAGGGTGGCGTCGGCCGAGAAGTTGTCCTGGCGCGGCGTGCTGCCAATCCAGGCGCTGCTCAGGTGCCAGCTTACCCAGTTGGGCTTCCCCTTGTCGCGGCTGTACGACATCGAGTACTGGGTTTTGGTCATCAGGTAATTGTTGGGCGAGTTGGTGGCGTCGGTGACGGCACCGCTGGGGTTGCCCATGGCCAGGTTGTTGTCGCGGGTTGAATCCTGGCTGGTTACGGCAGCCGTGGGGGTAACGGGGGCATTCTGCTCGTCCTTGGAGCAGGATACAACCATGGTCAGCAGCAACGCCAGGCTGCCGAGGCGGGTAAATGTTAACTTCATAAAAAAAACGGGGGAGGGTTTGGGAATGTGTAAACTTAAGGCAAAATTCTACTACCGATTTTGCCAAACTGATACCGACCTGTTACGAAAACATTAACTCAAGGTTGGGCCGAATAAAGGCCCGAATTTTACACACCTCTCCAATAGCATAGGGTATAGTTTTTGCGGCATAACATCAATAAAATCAAATGTTTGGAAGGGAAAACAAAAAGTTCCCCTCCTTCAGCAACCTTTATTCGCTTCGTCTGGTCTGCCCACTACAAGGCTCCGCCCGCAAAGGCTGGGGCCAGGCGCCACTTATTGATTTGCTTTTTACCCATCCTAATCACCCTTACATGCACCACTCACTACGCATTTTTAGCTTTCTGCTACTCGTGCTTGGCATAGGCTTCAGCCGTCCCGCTCAGGCCAGCCACGCCCAGGGCGGCGACCTCACCTACGCCCCGCTGGGTAATAACCAATACCGCGTGACCTGTCGCTTCTACCGCGACTGCTCGGGCATTGCTGCTCCCACCAGCATTGTGCTGACTGCCCGCAACGGCGGCTGCAACCTGCAGGGCAGTACCGTTACGCTGGTCCGCCAGGGCAACCCCGTATTTGGTAGCCAGTACTGCGCCACCATCACCGGCACCTGCACCACCAACGGCCCCGATAACTACGAAGCCAACACCTATGTAGGCGACATCACGCTGGCTCCTGGCCAGTGGACGCTGAGCGCTGAGGAGACTGCCCGTCCTACCCTGGCTAACATTAACAGCGGCAGCGGCGGCACCCTGCGCCTTGAGGCCACCCTCGACAACCGCACGGGGCTGCAGAATACCTCGCCGGTGTTCAGCACTATCCCCGCATTTTTTGTACCCGTACGGCAAAACAGCATCGTGAGCCACAACGCGTTCGACGCCGATGGCGACTCGCTGGTGTATTCGCTGGAGCGCCCCCTGACGGCCTGCAACGTGTACGAAGGCTATTCGGCTTACCCCGTAGCCTGCACCTCGGCCGTACTGTCGACGGTGCCCGCCTGCGTGCTCACCTGCCAATCGCCGGCTACTTACTCGGCCACGCTGCCCATTGCCGTTACCAACGACACCATCGGCACCTGCCCCAACAAGACGGTAGCTCCCAACTTCTACTTTGACTTTACCAACGGTGCCCTGAGCCTGACGCCGGCGCTGTTCAACGGCACAGCTCCGTCTAGCCAGGGCCTCAACAAGTACGTGGCCGTGGTGAAGGTGAGCGAGTACCGCCGCCTGAACGGCGTGCTGACCATGATTGGCAGCGTGCGCCGCGAGCTGATTTTCACGGTGTACGACTGCGGCACCAACGTCAACCCTAACATCGCGCCCACGGGCACGATGCAGGTGGGCACCTCACCGCGCACCGTCAACCTGAACCAGATTATCCCCGTGCAGTCGGGCGAGCCGCTGGCCCTGACGCTGTCGGCCAGTGACGCCAACGCCAACCAGGTGGTAAGCTATAGCATTGGCTACAATGCCCTGCCGGGCGTGCAGCTGCAGCCGCTGGGCACGGGCCAGGCCCGCCTCACCTTCACGCCCCCGCTGACGCTGCGCGACGGCCTGTACCGCGTAGCCGTAACCGTGGAGGACAACGCCTGCCCCATCAAAGGCAGCGAAACCCGCACGCTGACGTTCCGCGTGTTCGGCTCGCCGCTGAGCAACCGCACGGCCCGCACCACGGAGCTGACCGCCGCCCCCAACCCTTTCCACGACCGGGTGCAGTTCCAGCTGCCCACCGCTGGCACGCAGTCGCTGACCGTATTCGACAACCTCGGCCGCGCCGTGGCGCAGCTCACCAGCGCCCCCGACGGCAACGTGAGCTGGCAGCCCGCCGCCACCCTGCCCGCCGGCCTGTACGTGGCCCGCTCGGCCGACGGCAAGCTGACTGTTCGCCTCCTGCGCAGCGAGAAGTAATGAGCAGGGCGTGGTGCTGAAGAGGCGCCACGCCCTGCTAGCTTACCGGCTTCAGCCAGCAGGCTGGCCAGTTCCTGAAGACTCTTTCACCCTAACCCCTTTCACTCATGTTCACACCTTTACGCTTACTCTCCGTAGCCCTGCTGGGGCTGTGTCTGGGCCTGGCCCGGCCGGCCCAGGCCACGCACGCCCAAGGCGGTGACCTTACCTACACCTCGCTGGGCAACAACCAGTACCGGGTGGTAGTGCACCATTTCCGCGACTGCTCGGGCATTCCGGCGCCGACCAGCCTGCAGCTGGTATGCAAGCCCAGCGGCTGCGCCTCTTCCGTAGGCCAGGTGACGGCCAACATGGTGCGCCAGGGGGTGCCGGTGTATGGTAATCAGTACTGCGCCACGCTCACGGGTGTATGCACGGCCAACGGCCCGGCCAACTACGAAGCCAACACCTTCGTGGCTACCGTGACGCTGCCACCCGCGCAGGAGTGGGTGCTCAGCACCGAAGAATGCTGCCGCCCCAGCACGGCCAACCTCGTCAGCCAGGGCAACTTCCGCTTCGAAGCAGTGCTGCACAACCAGATTATGGCCGGCGGGGCGGTGCAAACCATCACCAATACTTCGCCTGCTTCGAGCACGCTGCCGGTGTTCTTTATTCCCTGGAAGCAAACGTCGATTCTGAGCAATAGCGCCTACGATGCCGACGGCGACTCGCTGGTGTATTCGCTCGACCGGCCCCTGGACGGCTGCGGCGTGTATACTCCCTACGCTGCGTATCCGGCCTCCAACTGCCAGCCGGCCGTGCTTAGCGTGACGCCGCCCTGCGTGCTGAGCTGCCCCAGCAGCTCGCCGACCACCTACTCGGCTACGCTGCCCATTGCCGTTACCAACGACACTATTGGCACCTGCCCCAGCAAAACGCTTACGCCCAACTTCGAGTTTGACCCCGCCACCGGCTCCCTGCGCGTAGCCCCCGCCTACTACGACTCAGTTTCGGCCTCCTCGGCTGGCCGCAACAAGTACGTGGTGGTAGTTAAAATCACCGAGTACCGCCGCGTAAACGGCCAGATGGTAGTAGTAGGCACGGCCCGCCGCGACTTGTTCCTGACCGTGTACGACTGCGGCACCAACTTCCCGCCGACTTTTGCGCGCACGGCCGCCATGCAGGTGGGTACCAGCACCATCACCCAGCCCCTGAACCAGGTTATTCCGATTCGCTCGGGTGAGCCGGCTGTTCTGACGCTTACGGCGACGGACCGCAACCCCAGCCAGATGATTAACATGGTGCTCGACTATAACTCGGTGCCTGGCGCTTCGCTGCAGCTGCTGGGCTCGGGCCGCGCCCGCCTCACCTTCACGCCCCCGCTGAGCATGCGCGACGGCCTGTACCGTGTGGCCGTGACGGCCGAGGACAACGCCTGCCCCATCAAAGGCAACGAGACGCAGAACATTTCCTTCCGCGTGTTCGGCTCGCCGCTGAGCAACCGCACGGCCCGCACCACGGAGCTGACGGCTTCGCCCAACCCCTTCACCGACCGGGTGCAGTTCCAGCTGCCTACCGCTGGCACGCAGTCGCTGACGGTGTTCGATAACCTGGGCCGCACCGTGGCTCAGCTCACCAGCGCCGCCGATGGTAAAGTGAGCTGGCAGCCTGCCAAAGAGCTGCCTGCCGGGCTCTACCTCGCCCGCACCGAGGATGGCAAGCTGACCGTGCGCCTGCTCCGCAGCGCCCAGTAGAACGCAAGCCAAGTAAGAATAAAAAAGCCCCGCCAAGTCACTTGGCGGGGCTTTTTTTGTTGCACCATGTTCTATCAGTCAGCGCTGAGCCCATGCGGACTGGCCGGCCAACGCGGCGCTTCAGCAGGGAGCCAAAATTTTTTAATTGAACCGACCGATAAGTACTAGGAGTACGAACCGGGCGTTGCTATTTTTGGTTGACAATCACAACCGGCGTCCGACGCGGCGGCTCATCTTCAATTCATTTCTGCTTATTCATGTTACTCCTCACTCTTAGCCTACTGCTGGCCCCGGCCCTGCTAGTCCTTAACCTGAAGCGTACTCCTAAGCCTGAACTCGTGCCCGTGCGGGTACGGGTGAAGTAACCCGGTCCGAAATGACATAAAAAAAGCAGCCCAAGGGCTGCTTTTTTATTTTACTCAGAAGCTGAGTTAAGTTAGCGAATCACGAGCTTACACATCTGGCTGGTTTTTTCCGATTCCAGCTTGACGTAGTACAGGCCGTTGGCAAACTTGCTCAGGTCAAGGGTTTTCGTGTACCGGTCGTTCAGCTCGGTGAGCGTTTCGCGGTACATTACGGTGCCGATGACGTTCAAAACCGTCAGCTCCACTTTCTTACCTTCCTGGTTGTTGATGGTGAGGTGGATGATGCCGGTGCTGGGGTTCGGGTAAATAACGAGGGCTTTTTCGTCGGCCGCCGGGCGTTGCACCGGCCGGTACACCGGGGCCGCTTCGGCCCGGGGCATGAAGCTCAACGCCGGGCCCAGGCCCAGGCTGAGGATGGTAAAAAGTATGAGTATGCGTTGCATCATAGCGAAAGTTAAGGGGTGCCGAAACACCGCGGACGATTATTGCTTAACGACTGACAATTAAATTGGTTTTACAAAGGTACGCCAACTGAGCGGATTAGCCCACGTAAGCATTCAATATCCTCGATGAACTGCAACATTCTCTCTGTTACCGCCTTGCTTTTACCGGCCGAATAAATGTCTATCCTTCTTATTGGCGGCGGACTGGCCGGCCTCGCGGCTGCTATCGACCTGGCCCGGCGCGGGCACGAAGTAGCGGTGGTGGAACGCAAGCACTACCCCTTTCATAAAGTGTGCGGCGAGTACGTGAGCAACGAAGTGCTGCCCTACCTGCGCCGCCTGGGCGCCGACCCTGCCCCGCTGGGCCCCGCCGCCATCGAGCAGTTTGAGCTGACTTCGCCCCGGGGCCGCAGCCTGCGCGCTGCGCTCGACCTCGGCGGCTTTGGTGTGAGCCGCTACGCGCTGGACTATTTTCTGTACCAGCACGCCTGCGCAGTGGGCGTGAGGTTTCACCTGCGAGCCACGGTCAGTGACGTGCAATTCGATGCGGCGGCCGACGAGCACCAGGTGAGCCTGGCCGACGGGCGGCAGCTGCGGGCCCGCGTGGTGCTGGGCACCTACGGCAAGCGCGCCAACCTCGACCGGCAGCTGCAGCGGGCTTTTTTTCAGCAACGCTCGCCCTACCTGGGGGTGAAGTACCACCTGCGCCTGTCCGGCTTTGCCCGCAACGTTATTGCCCTGCACAACTTTGCCGACGGCTACGCCGGCATCTCAGCTATTGAGGAAGACAAGCTTTGCTTTTGCTACCTCACCACCCGCGCCAACCTCCGGCGGCACGGCAGCATTCCGGAGATGGAGCAGCAGGTGCTGGCCCGCAACCCCCACCTACGCGACATCTTCGGCGCCGCCGAGTTTCTGTACCCGCAGCCAGAAGTCATCAACGAAATTTCCTTTGCGCCCAAACAGCCCGTGGAGGCGCACGTGCTCATGTGCGGCGATGCGGCGGGCCTCATCACCCCGCTGTGTGGCAACGGCATGGCCATGGCGCTGCACGGAGCAGCCATTGCCGCCGCCGATGTTCACCACTTTCTGACAAACAAAACCAGCCGCGCCGCGCTTGAACAAACCTACGCCCGGCACTGGCAAGCCGAGTTTGGCAGCCGCCTGCGGTTGGGGCGCGCGGTGCAGGGCTTGTTTGGCGCCCCGGTGCTGAGCGAGCTGGCCGTGGGCACGCTGCGCTTCTGGCCAGCTGCCGTGCAGGCTCTGATGCGGCGCACCCACGGTGTTCCTTTTTAGGTGGCGAGCCGGCGCCCCATCTTTGCTGGCTACATTTTTTTGGCTTTTGCTTTCCTAATCTGGCTTGGCAACGTAGGTATGCTATTGTTCAGATTGTGGCGACGCCTGGCTGCCCGCGCTGCTGACTTATGATTTAACCTTTCCCGAATGACGAGCTACGTAGGTGCCATCGGCACGGCCAACCCGGCCCACTGCATTGGCCAGCCGCAGATTGCCGACTTCATGGCCCAGGCCCTGCAGTTTGGCGGCGACGACACGCGCAAGCTGCGGGCGCTGTACCGGGTGTCGGGCATTGCGCAGCGCTACTCCGTGCTGCCCGACTACGGCCGCAGCAACGGGGCCTTCACCTTCTTCCCGAACACTCCCGGCCTGGAGCCATTCCCCAGCGTGGGCCAGCGCATGGCCGTGTACCGGCGCGAGGCCCTGCCCCTGGCCACGGCGGCCGTGCATGACTGCCTACGCCAGGCGCCGTCCATCGAAACGGCCAGCCTCACGCATCTTATCACGGTGAGCTGCACGGGCATGTACGCGCCCGGCCTCGACATTGAGCTGGTGCAGGCCCTGGGTTTGCGCCGCGACATCCGCCGCACCTGCGTCAACTTCATGGGCTGCTACGCGGCCGTGAATGCCCTGAAGCTGGCCGACGCCATCTGCCGGGCCGAGCCCGAGGCCCGCGTGCTGGTGGTGAGCGTGGAGCTGTGCACCATTCACTTCCAGAAAAGCTCCGAGGAAGACCACCTCGTCAGCAACGCGCTTTTTGGCGACGGCGCCGCGGCCTGCCTGGTGCTGGGCCGTCCCCTGCCCGCCCCCGCGCCCAGCCTGGCCCTGCAGGCCTTCCACTGCGGACTGGAGCCGGATGGGCACGACGACATGGCCTGGCACATCAACGACTTCGGCTTCGAGATGACGCTGAGCAGCTACGTGCCGCGCCTGATTCAGCGCGGCATCCGCTCCCTTACTGACGAGCTGCTGGAAAAGCTGCAAGTGCAGCTCAGCGACGTGCACACCTTCGCCATTCACCCCGGCGGCCGCAAGATTCTCGAAACCATTGAAGCGGCGCTGGGCCTGAGCCACGACGACAACCGCCACGCCTACGAGGTGCTGCGCAACTACGGCAATATGTCGTCGGCCACGGTGCTCTTTGTACTGCGCAACGTGTTGGCTCAGGCCACGCCGGCCAGCCACGGCGCCCCTGTGCTCAGCTTTGCTTTCGGCCCCGGCCTCACCATGGAAGCCATGCTTTTGCAGCTAACTGTTAGCAATGAGCAGTTAGCAGTGAACACAGGCAAATCAACTGCCTGGCTTCCCGAAGATGGCAATGAGGCAGAAGGCGACGCGGCGGAAAGCTTACTGGCCGAAGTGGACCTGGCGGTTAAATGACAACTGATAAATGTTAACTGAAAGAGCGGCCGGCCCCGAGCTGATGGATGACCTGACGCTGGCCTCCGACGCCCTGCGCCAGAACCTCGACGAGCTCGAAACCATCAACACCTGGTTGGGCGGCTACGCGCCGGTGCTCAACGCCCTGGACCGGCTGCGGCCGCGTTTTCACAGCGGCCGCCCCCTGCGCATTGCCGACCTGGGCAGCGGCGGCGGCGACACCCTGCGCCACATTGCCCGCTGGGCCCGCCGGCAGCACCTGCGGGTGGAGCTGACTGGCATCGACGCCAACGCTTTCATGCTGGAGTACGCAAGCGGCAAAAGCCAGGGCTTTCCCGAAATCAGCTACCGGCAGTTCGATATTTTCTCGCCGGAATTCCAGGCCGAGCACTACGACATCGTGACCTGCAGCCTGTTTTGCCACCACTTCACCGACGAGGAATTGGTGAAGCTGCTCCAAGCCTGGCAGCGCCAGGCCACGGTGGCGGTGGTTATCAACGACCTGCACCGGCACTGGCTGGCCTACCACAGCATCAAGTGGCTGACGCGGCTGTTTCGGGGCTCCTACCTCGTGCAGCACGACGCGCCCCTCTCAGTGGCCCGCGCCTTCCGCCGCGCCGACTGGGAAAAGCTGCTGCGGCAAGCCGGCATCAGCCGCTACGAGCTGCGCTGGCGCTGGGCCTTCCGCTGGCAGGTGGTGCTGCATTGCCGGTAGCGGGAGCACGCAGAACGTGGCGCTGGGGGCTCCGCTGGGCGAAGCCAGTGCTGGCTTAGCAACAGCTGCAGCGGTTGCTTCTTTAAAGCCGAAGGTGGTGGCACCAACAAAACCGGCAGGCTTATGCTACCGCTGCCGACACCCACAACCATGCAGCTAGCTGTTCAGCTCCCCTGCCCTGGGACTATACACCTAGTCCGGCAGTGAGCCCAGCTTACGCTGCAGCAGCTCCTGCTCGGCCCTCGATGTGGTGAGCTGCAGGGCTTGGGCCAGGTGCTGGCGGGCCTTATTGGCTTGGCCAGCCTGTCGGTACAGCTCGCCCAGCACCGCATGGTACAGGTGATGCTGCGCTAAGCCCTGCACCGCCAGGGCGGCCTGCAAGCCGGTGAGCGGGCCTTCGGCATAAGCCAGGGCCACGGCGCGGTTCAGCGCCACCATGGCAGAAGGCTGCCGGGCCAGCAGCAGGCTATAGTAGCGGGCAATGGCTGGCCAATCGGTAGTGGCGAAGCTGCGGGCCCGGCAGTGCTCCAGGGCAATGGCCGCTTCGAGGTGAAAGGTGCTGGCGTAATCGCCGGCCGCAGCCTGGCCGAGGTACCGCAAGGCCTGGGCGATAAGGCCCTGGCTCCAGCGGCTGCGGTCCTGGTCCTCCAGCAGCACGATGGTGCCCAGCTCCGTGGTGCGGGCATCGAAGCGCGAGGCCTGAAAGCACAGCAGGGCCAGCAGCGCGAATGTTTCGGGCTGGTTGGTACGCGGCGACTCGGTGAGCAGCCGGGCCAGGCGCAGGGCTTCTTCGCACAGCTCCCGCCGAATCAACTGGTCGGGGTGGGTGGAATGGTAGCCTTCGTTGAACAACAGGTAAAGGCTGCGCAGCACCCCGGCCAGCCGCGCCGTCAGCTGCGGGCCGGTGGGCACTTCGAGCTGAATAGAGCCATCCCGAATCCGCTCCCGGGCCCGGTACAGCCGCTTGTTGATGGTGTCGACCGAGGTCAGGAAGGCGCCCGCGATTTCAGCAATGCTCAACCCGCATAAGGTTTTCAGACAAAGCGCGGCCTGGGTCTCGAGGGGCAGGGCGGGGTGGCAGCAGGCAAACAGCATGCGGAGCTGGCTGTCGGCCATTTCCTCGTCCAGAAACAAGGACGGCGCTTGCAGTGTCTGGGCTTCCTCATCAGCCTCCTGACTTAACGCGCCGGCCATGCGCCGGTGGCGCTGCTCGCGGCGTAACACATCCAGCGTTTTGCGCTGGGCCACCTTGTAGAGCCAGGCCGCCGGGTTGTCGGGTATGCCGTGCAGCTTCCAGGCCGCCAGCGCCTCCAGCAGGGTGTCCTGCACCAGGTCCTCGGCTTCTTCCAGGCGGCCCAGGCCCAGCCAGCGCGTGAGCACGGCCTTCAGCCGCCCGGCCTCGTGGCGAAACATGTGGGCAACCAGTTGGTCGGGAGCGGCAGACATTTACCAGAATGGAAGTAGGATGGCCTAAAATACGCCGCCCCAGCGGCAAGCCGGGGCGGCGCATCGTTGCGAAGGGCTACTATTGCTCGAAATTGGTTACCGGTCGCACTTCTACTGAGCCATTGGTTTCGAACACCGGGCAGCCCTGCGCCAGCTGCACCGCCTCGTCGAGGCTAACAGCCTTAAGCGTAAGGTAGCCGCTCACTACCTCTTTGCCTTCGGTATAAGGCCCGTCGGTGTGCACCTGTCCGGCAGCCGTCAGCGTTTTGCCACCCGGCGCCAGGGCTTCGCCGCCTACCAGTCGGCCCTGGGCCGCGATGCCGCCAATCCAGTTGTTCCACTTTTGCAGCTCGGCCTGCAGGGCTTCCGGCGACTGATTGGCAAAATCCTGTTGGGCCTGGGCATTGCCGTGGAAGAGGAGCATGAACTTGTCCATAGTGGTTTGTGAGGTTTGGGTTAAAAATTAAAGGTTCGCCCCTAAGACGAACAACTTCGGCAGAACTGGACAAGCCTGCCAAGCTTTTTCAAAAAAACTTAACCAAGGCCTTCTCGCTGGCTGCGCAATGGCTGTTCCGCGGCCGCAGCCCTTATTTTGTCTTCGGCGGCTGGTTGCTGGGCGTTGTTCAAACAACAACCGGAAACCAGCAGCCCCCGGCTACAACAGGCGCACCGGAATACCACACGCCAACTGGTGCGTTGCTCCTAGCCCCACAGCCCGGCGGCCACCCGAAACGTATTGGCGTGGGCTTCAACGATGTCGGCAATGCGCTCGGAGTAGCCACCGCCCATGCACACCATCACGGGCAAACGGTGGCGGTGGCACAGGCCCAGCACCAGCTCGTCTCGCTGGCGGCAGCCTTCCCGGCTCAGGCCCAGGTGGCCCAGCTTGTCGGTGGCCAGCACGTCGACGCCCGAGAGGTAAAACACAAAGTCCGGGCGTACCTCGTCCAGCAGGCGCGGCAGCGTTTCTCCGAGCAGCCGCAGGTATTCTTCGTCAGCGGTGCCGTCGGGCAAGGCCAGGTCCAGGTCCGACTGCTCTTTGCGGGCTGGGTAGTTGCGGGCCCCGTGCATGCTGAAGGTAAATACCCGCGGCTCATCCCGGAAAATGGCCGCCGTGCCATTGCCCTGGTGCACGTCGAGGTCCACAATCAGCACCTGGCGCACGGTGGGCTCGTGGGCCAACAGCCAATGGGCGGCCACCGCCTGGTCGTTGAGCAGGCAAAAGCCCTCGCCCCGGTTGCGGAAGGCGTGGTGAGTGCCGCCGGCGATGTTCAGGGCCACGCCGGTGCCGTGCAGGGCCTGCCGCGCCCCCTCAATGGTGCCGCCCAGGATGGTGACTTCCCGCTCGAACAGGGCCGACGACCACGGAAAGCCGGTGGCCCGCTCTTCCTGCCGGGTGAGTTGCCCGGTGCGCAGCCGCTCGTAATAATCTGCGTCGTGCGCCCGCAGGATGTCGGCCAGCGGGGGCGGCGTGGGCACGAAGAAGTCGGCTGCCGTGGCCGTGCCTTCCCGCAGCAGCTGCTCGGGCAGCAGCTCATACTTCAGCATGGGAAAGCGGTGCCCGGCCGGCAGGGGGTGTGCGTAGCAGGGAGCAAAGGCAATGGGCAGCATGAGGCCGGCAAAAGTAGCGGCCCCAGCTGGAGCAGCGGCTTCTGCCGGCCTGGCCTTACCTTATTCCTCCCCTACTACTACCGACTCCACGTCGCAGGGGTCTTCCAGTCCTTCAATGTCACTCCAGCCAATCCAGCCGTTTTCGTACTTCAGGCAATACAGCCGGCCGTCGGTGGCCATGGCGTACAGCTCGTACTTCAGCCCGGCCCGGTCGATAGCGGTGATGGGGCCGGCAAGTCGCACGCCTTCCGCCAGCGCCTCGGAGGCGCTGGGCAACTCCTTCCACCCCGACCAGCCCGTGGGCTTATAGCTCCGCTGGTAAAGCTTACCAGCGGCATCCACCACAAACACGGCGTAGCGGCCTACCACCCAGCTCAGCGCCGCAATGCCCAGCAGCGGCAGGTTGCCTTCGGGCCGGCCAATGTCGCTGAAGCCGCGCCAGCCGCCGACGGGCTTGCGCCACCGTTCGTACACTTTGTTATCGCGCCCAATGGCGTACACCCCGTAGTGCCCCGCGCTCCACTGCACGGCGGCTACGGGCCCGGCCAGCAAGCTGGCGCCGTAGCCGTGGTTGGCCCACTTCGACCATTCGTTGTCGTTCTGGCAAGCTCGCTCGTACAGGCTGCCGTTGTCGCACACGGCAAATACGCCGTGCTTGCCCGCCACGTAGCGCACCGCGGCCACGCCCTTGATGCTGTGCCCGAGAGCAGGACTGCCGATGCTGGCCCAGCCCTGCCAGCCGTCCGGAATGTGCATGTGGCGGTACACTTGTCCGTCGGTACCGGCCGCGTACACGGCGTGGCGCAACGCCACCCAGCAGGCCGCGGCGAGGGAGCCCGTCAGTGGTACGGGCGCGTTGCCTATCATGGCCCAGCCACCCTCAATGCCGTCCTTTTTGCGCCGGCGCTTTTGCACCACATTGCCGTAGCTGTCGAGGGCGTACACGCCCAGGTGGTAGTCGACGTTGCAGCTGGCCAAGGGGCCCGTGAGCAGGGTGTAGGGGCGCGACTGCACGGGTGGCAGAAAGGAAATTTGCTGGGCCTGGTCATGAGAAAATGGCCCCTCGCCCCGGCCCCAGCCCCAGTTGCTGCCGTCCTTGTCCGTCGTGTACCGCCGCCGGATGGTCAGCTGGTTTTCGCCGACCTCGCCCACCAGGAAGCCTTGTGCCCCATTGCAGTAGAAGGAGGCATCCGTCACAATATTCAGGGGAATATCTGCAGTGCTGCCGTCGGCTTTTGTATAGTTGCTGGTGCAGTAGTATTGGTGCCGGTGCCCCGACAATAAGCAAAGCACTTCATAAGGCTCAATCAGCTGCAGGTAGGCATCCTGCTCGGCCTGCGTCCACCAATAGAGGTGCGCGCCATTGTCCCACTTCACTGAGAATGGGTCGAAGCCCACGTGCTGAATGATGACCACGGGCTTGCCGGGGCCCGCCGGGTCGTTTTTCTTCCGCCCAAAGCGGCGCAGCGTCTGCTCCAGGAACAGCAGCGACTGCCGGGCATTGGCTGCCCGCGGCGATGCCAGCGGCAGGCCGGTACGCGGGTCGGTGCCACCCGGGTGGTCGTTCAGGTTCACGAAGTGCAGCGGCCCCCAATCCCAGGAGTAGTGGCCGTTTATAAGGTCGGCGGCAGTGGGCAGGGCCAGCTTCCCGCCCGGCTGCCGCAGCACGTAGGAGCCCGCCCGGCTGGCTACAAACTGCACGCCGGGGGTTTCCTTGCCGCTCCCGTCCTCCTGGTCGTGGTTGCCGTAGCTTACCAGCAGGGGGGCATCCCACTGGCTGCTGTCGGCCCACAAGCTTTTAAAGTCCTGCCAGTCGCCCTGGAGCTGAGTGTGCGGCACAGGCTGCGTCAGGTCGCCGGCCATGATGATGCCCACGGGCGCCTGCACTTCACCCGAGCCATCGGGCGCGGTTGTGCCGGCTTGCAGCGCGTCATAGAAAACGGGAGTCCACGGCTCTTCTGCAGAGTAGGGCGTGCCCGGCAGCTGCTTCATCTCGGCAATGGTGTGTTTGTTGTTCTGCACCCGGTTGGTAGCAGCGTCCCGGCTGTTCCAGAACTGGCAGTCGGCGGCGAAAAAAAACGTAAACGACATAGTGGAAAAGAAGGTGATAGATGAGCGGACAGCCGCCTTGGCCACGCGGCCGAAAGGCTTGTCCGGTTAGCTCAAATATCCCCGTAGCTCTTTCCCATCTGCACCACTTTGGATAAACACCTAATAAATGAGTATGTAAAGCCCCAAAAAAGGGATATAGCCTCCATACTGCACCAAAAAGCCCCGGCTTTGGTAGCCGGGGCTTTTACAGTTTGATGCAAAGCCGGTCGCAAGGCCGGCGCTTCGACGCTTAGCGCAGCTTCAGGTCGGTAAAGGTACCGGAAGTAGTGTTGCTGCCGGACGAAGCCGTGAACGTGCCCGTAATGCGGCGCGTAGTAGCGTTGAAGGCCGTGATGACCATGGAGCCGGCGCTGGTGTTGTAGATGCTGGTGCCTACGATAATCATACCGCTGCTAATCGGGTAAGTGCCCGGGCCGGTCACGCCGTTGGCGTTCAGGTTAACCTGGCCGCTGAACGAGGCAGCGTAAATGTTCAGCACGCTGCTGCTGAGGCTGGCCGACGAGGTCAGGGGCGTGCCGGCAGTGCCACCGTTTACGGCGAAGGTTATTGCACCACCGTAGTTGCTGGCAAACACCGTGAAGGCCGGAATCTCCGTGGTCTGGCCAGCCGTCACAGTTACTGCTTGTGAAGCTGGGGCCTCAAAGCCCGAGGCGGGAGTATAGGTTACGGTGTAGTTGCCGGCCGACAGGTCGGCAAAAGTGTAAGCACCGGCCGAAGGCGTAGCCGTTACGGCAGTCCCCGAAGCTGGCGTGGCCGTTACGGTTGTTACGCCATTGGTAGGCGTAAACGAGCCTTTAATGCCCGTAGCAGCGGGCGCAGGGTCCGACTTGGAATCCGAGCAGGAGGCTGCAAAGAAAAAGGTGGTGCAGGCGGTCATTGAAACAATGGCCGCGGTACGTAAAGTGTGCAACATAAAATGAAAATTGATTGGGTGTAAGCTGCAAATGTAGGCTTATAGCAGGCACATTATTGTCACTGCCGCGTATTTTTCAAATTTAAATTTTCCGCGCACCCAGCTGAACCAATCAATCAAATAACACACTTGAACTACAGCCTGTTTTTTAAGTCATGCCAAATCGAATAATATAAATTTAACAAGGAGAAAAAGCAAAAAGCCCCTGGCGCAATGCCAAGGGCTTTTTAAGTGGGACATGTAGGGCTCGAACCTACGACCCCTACCTTGTCGAGGTAGTGCTCTGAACCAACTGAGCTAATATCCCAAAACCTTGCTGTCGGGGCAGCGGAGGGCTGCAAAGATAGTGCAGGCTGGCGTGAATCTGCCATCGGTAGCGGCAAAAAAGCGCGCCCGTAAGTGGACAATGGCAACCTTCTGGCCCGGGTAAAGTATAGTGACAAGTGGGAATAATTACTTCCCTACCCTATTGCCATCTTCCTTTCCTTCTTACACCCATGAAAAAGTTATTTCTCTTGCTCCTTCTGGCGGTAGCTTCCACGCCCGCCGCGCTTGCCCAGGCCCGTGCCGGCGGCGAGCTTTCCTCGAAAGACTACACCGGCGGCGGCACCACCGAGTCGCGCAACACCGGCTTCGGCATCAAAGGCGGCTACAACCTGAACCGCATCTACGGCAGCGGTACCGACAACCTGAATAACCTGAAAAGCTCCAACACCTTCCATGCGGGGGTTTATGGCCAATTGGGATTCAATGAGTTTGCTTCACTGCAGGTAGAATTACTCTACTCCCGCAAAGGATTTGACCTGCCCGACACGGAGAACAACGTCCGCCTCGACTACCTGCAGCTGCCGGTGCTGTTCGTGGGCAACATCACAGAAACCATCAGCTTCCACCTGGGCCCGCAGATTTCGGTGCTCACCAAAGTGAAGCAGGGCGACAAAAACCTCGACATCGACGAAAACGGCTACAATGCCATCGACTACGGCGCCGTGGGCGGTGCCGAGCTGCGCCTGGGCCCCGGCCGCATCGGTGCCCGCTACGACCTCGGCCTGGGTAAAATCTTCGATGAGGAAAAGTCCGGCATCAAAGACCGGGTGTCGAACGGCACCTTCCAGGTGTACGTCGGCATCGGCATCACCCAATAATCTGCTTTCCATCTATCCTTCCTTCCACGCAAAAAAGGCCGCCCATTGGGCGGCCTTTTTTGTGCCTTATAGCGAAGCTGTTTAGGAAGTTACAAGAACGGTCATGCTGAGCGAAGCGGAGCGGAGTCGAAGCATCTCTCCCGCTTCGTTAAACAGTTCCAATGAAGCAGTAGAGATGCTTCGACAAGCTCAGCATGACGTTCTTTTAAATTGTTCCTGACTTCCTAAACAGCGTCAGCATTATTCTAGCTGCGGGGTGCGTGCCGGCCTTCCAACACTTCCTCCACTATCTTTTTATTGAAAGCCGGAATGTCCTGGGGCTTGCGGCTGGTGATGAGGCCGTGGTCGACCACTACCTCCGAGTCTTCCCACTGGGCGCCGGCGTTGCGCAGGTCGGTTTGCAGGCTGGGCCAGCTGGTCACGCGCTTGCCGCGCACCACGTCGGCCTCAATCAGCGTCCAGGGGCCGTGGCAGATGGCGGCCACTACCTTGCCCGACTGCGTGAACTCCCGCACAAAATTCACCACGTCTTTGTCGGTGCGCAGCACGTCGGGGTTCATCTGCCCGCCGGGCAGCACCAGCGCGTCGTAGTCGGCGGGGCGTGCTTCGCTGATGGTTTTGTCCACGTCCACTTTGCTGCCCCAGTCCTTGGCCGGGCCGTCCCAGCCTTTGATGGAGCCGCTTTTCAGGGAAATGACGTGGGTTTCGGCGCCTTCGCCTTCGAGGTATTTCTTGGGTTCGTCGAGCTCGGCCTGCTCGAAGCCGTCGGTGGCAATGATGGCAATTTTCTTGCCCTTGAGTTTGTCGCTGCTGAAGATGCTCATAGGTGTTGTGGAATGAAGGAAAGCAGGACCGTTCCTGCCCCCTTCCCTACGCCCGGGCTTGCGGCGAGGTTTAAAAATTTACCCGCTACTGCTGCTTATTCAGCCCCCGCACCATGTGCTTGATGCCGTGCTGCAGAAACGGCCGCGGCGCCTGCAGGCCCGAGGAAAAATTGTAGCGGAGCATCACCACATCGGCCTGGTTGAGGAAGCTGCGCAGGTAGCTGGGCACGAAGCGCAGCACCGACAGCACCTCGTTGCTTTCGTAGATAAGAAAGGCCCGGCGCCCCTGGCCGAAGGGCTGCCGCTCGCGGCTGCTCAAATCGAAGTAGCCCGTCAGCGGTGAAGAATTAAAGGCAAATACCTTCTCCACCCGCCCGCAGCTCAGGCCCGCGTGCTGGGCCAGCCCTCCGCCCAGCGAGTGGCCTGCGGCGAAGACGCGCTCCTGCCCACCATAGGCTGCGTCGAGTCCGGCCACCAGCGCTGGCGTCAGGGCCCGCACCTGCTCGTACTGGTCCCACACATCGGCCGAGTTGGTCAGGGGCCGGAAGTTAGCCTGCCAGTCGGCCAGCTCGTTGAAGTTGGTGCCTCGGAACACCAGCACGGCCACCGGGGCGGCGCCTTGCTCACGCACCCACACGTCGTAGGTGAGCCCGCCGGCCATGCGCTGCCCGGCCGGTGGCGCCAGCGGACAGGTAAAGGCGAAAGGCCGCCAGCCCAGCGCGGCCAGCTGGGCCCGCTCCCCGGCGTAGCGCCCCTGGTCGTTGCGGTAATCGGGCCGGTTGTTGGGCGGCTTCCTGCCCGCGTATACCACGGCACTCAGTAGCGCCATGTCGCGCACCAGGGCATAATCGGGGTCGTGCAGTGTATCCGTTAGCTCGCCCCGGGCCACGGCCGGTACTGCGCGCAGGGCACGGTGGCCCCGGGTGTTCACAATCACCCGGTCCTGGGGCTGGCAGGCGCCGCCCATTACCAGCAAGGCGGCATAGCCCGCCAGCAGGCCCAGCCCGTTGCGGGTCCATCGGCGGGGCCGGTTCAGGCGGGCAGCCAGCACGCGCTTCATGTCAGTCGTCGTGGCCGGCTTCGCGGCGCTGCTTCTTCAGCTGCTGCCGCACCAGCTTCACCCGCTCGTCGAAGCCGTCGGGGTCGTAGTCCACCTCGTCCACGTCCAGCTCGTGCAGCATGTCCATCAGCGCGTCGGGGTGGTCGGCGCGGGTGCCGGCCGGCATCTGCACGAAGGCCATTTCCGACCACAGCAAGGCCAGCAGCCGCTGCCCGTCCTCGGAGCGCATCTGCATTTCCACCACCAGGCTGGAGTTGTCGAAGTGAATGAGCTGGGTGCAGATGCGCACCCGCGCCCCGTGCCGCGCCGGCTTCAGAAAGCTGATGTGGTGCTTGGTAATCACCCAGGCCGAGCGCTGCTCCTGCGCAAGCTTGCCCAGGTTCATGGCGTAGTGCTCGGTGGTGTGGTCCTCGCGGGCATTAAGAAAATAATCGAGGTAGCGGGCGTTGTTGAGGTGGCCCAGCATGTCACAATCCTGAAAGTGAATCCGGTGCAGCGTTTCCGGGGAGCGCACAAGCTTAGCCATAGTAGTACGAGAAAAAGAATGGAAGCGCTGTAAAAGTACCCGCCCCGCTGCAACAACGCGCCGCCGCTTTGCCGAAGTATGAGGAAAAGAACGTCATGCTGAGCGAAGCGGAGCGGAGTCGAAGCATCTCTACCGCGGCAGTAATTCAATCGGCTGGTTTTACGCTCTTGGTAGAGATGCTTCGACAAGCTCAGCATGACGTTCTGACAAATGGCCGGCTCCCCCACCTCCACCGGGGAGGGGGCTGGGGGTGGGGCTAACTATTCGGCACGCCTACTACTTTACGTAAAAACCCGTACCTTTTTCCCCGCAAAAAGCCGGAATTATGTTTACCCTTACGCCCTCCCGCACCACCGTCCTGCACGCCCTCGCCGACACCTTCATCCCGCCGCTGCCCGACGGCAGCCCGGCCGGCTCGCAGGGCCTCGACGTGGATAAGCTGCAGGAAGCTATTCGAGAGCAGCCCCAAGCGGCCCAGGCCGAGTTTGGCCAGCTCCTCGACCTGCTCGACAAGCCCCTGCTAGGCCTTACCTGGTTTGGGCCCCTGAAGTCGTTTGGCAAGCTGGAGCCCGCCCAGCGCGAGCAGCTGCTGCAAAGCTGGGCCGCCTCCAACCTACCCCAGCTCCGCAAGGCCTTTCACGCCCTGCGCAAGCTCTGCACCTTCCTCTACTACGGCGGCAGCACGGCCGAGCTGCCCGCGGCCTGGGGCGCCCTGCAGTACCCCGGCCCCACAGAAAAGCCGGTGGATACGCCCCGGCCCATCCGCCCGCTGCAGCCCACCCAGGACACAGTGTACGAGTGTGAGGTGCTGGTTATCGGCTCCGGGGCCGGCGGTGGCGTGGTGGCCGGCGAGCTGGCTCAAGCCGGGCACGACGTGCTGGTGCTGGAAAAAGGCCCCTACTGCCACGGCTGCGACTTCACCCAGCGCGAAGTCGACATGCTGGGCCGGCTCTACGACGCCAAGGGCACCCTCACTACTCAGGATGGCAGCATCGGCATCCTGGCCGGCTCCTGCCTTGGTGGCGGCACCACCGTCAACTGGGCCGGAGCCTTCCGCACGCCCGACTACGTGCTGCAGGAATGGGCCCGTGAGCACGACGTGCCGCACTTCACCACGCTGGAGTTTAAGGAAAGCCTTAATGCCGTGGCCCGCGCCCTGAGCGTGAACACCAACTACACCCGCCACAACGGCCAGAACCAGGCCCTGTGGGACGGCTCCACCAAGCTGGGGCAGGAAGTCAAGCTTATTCCCCGCAATGAGAAAGGCCTTGACGAGTCCGACCAGCACTTCCAGGCTCTGGGCTACACCACCATGGGCGACGCCTACGGCATCAAGCAGGGCACGCTCAATACCTACCTGCTCACGGCTTTCGAGCACGGCGCCCGCATCCTGCCCGACACCAAGGTGGAGCGCGTCAGCATTCAAAATGGCCAGGCCACCGGCGCCGAGGCCTGCTACACCGCCCCCGACGGCCGCCAGCACCGCATCAGCGTGCGGGCCAAGCGGGTGGTGGTGGCCGGCGGCGCCATCCAGACGCCCGCTCTGCTGTTGCGTAGTGGTCTGAAGCACCCGCACCTGGGCCGCCACCTACATCTGCACCCCACCGTGGTGGTGGCCGCCCTCTACCCCCAGGCCATGAATTCCTGGTATGGCCCCAGCATGAGCGTGGTGAATGACACCTACACCCAGCTGCACGGCACCAACTTCGGCGCCAAGCTGGAAACGCCGCCCACCCACCCCGGCCTGATGAGCATGGTGCTGCCCTGGCTCTCGGGCCACCAGCACCACGAGCTGATGCGCCAGGCCGCCCACCTGGGCTCCTTCATCGTGCTCACCCGCGACCGCGACGGCGGACGCGTGAGCATCGACAAGCACGGCGCCCCGCTTATCGACTACGCCCTCTCCGACTTCGACCGCGCCAATATGCTCGAAGGCGTGCAGGCTGCCGCCCGCATTCACGTAGCAGCCGGCGCCCACACCGTGCTGCTGCCCCACGGCACCCTGCCCACGCTGCAAGCCAAGGACGGCGTGCTGCAAAACCCCGAGGTGCTGGCCAAGCTGCCCCACCTAAGCTGGAAACCCAACCACTTCGGCCTCTACAGCGCCCACCAGATGAGCACCTGCCGCATGGGCGGCGACGCTGCCACCCATCCTCTTAAGCCCAACGGCGAAACCGTGGAAGTGAATGGCTTGTATGTCGCCGACGGCTCGGCCTTCCCCGCCTGCAGCGGCGTCAACCCCATGCTCACCATCATGGCCCTGGCCCACTTCACGGCCCAGGGCCTGAAAGCCAGCCTGCCGGCCCCTGTTCGCCGCGAGACCGCCGCGGCCTAAGCCGTACTATTTATCTTGAGGGCATGAAAACGCCGTCAGTCCTGCTGCTGGCATTACTGGTCCTGCTGCTCTACAGTAATTGCCAGCGCAACGTGTACCAGCTGGTAGGCTACCACATGAGTACCGACCAGCACACCCAGCTTCGCGCCATCCTGCAGCTCAACCAGCAGCAGCAAGCCACTGCCCGGGCTACCTACCGCGCCGGCTCGGCGGCCCGACGGCGGGAGCTGCGGCGCATCGAAGCCACCACCCAACAGCAGCTGGAGCTGCTGCTCTCCCCCGACCAGCTTACCAACTTCCGGAGCAACCGCGACAAGATTGAGCGCCGCTTCCGCGACGAGCGGTAGTCTGGCCCGCCGCCCCGGCTTATCCCAAAGCCGCGTCTGTACGTAAGCGCCCACACACCCGTGTCCCGCTTATGAAAATGTTCCGCTATGTCTTCGCGCTCCTTCTTTCCTTAACGGTGCTTACCGAGTGCGCCCGCCGGCCGGCGCCGGTAGTAGAAACCGTGCGTACCGAAGACTCGCCCACGCCCCCGGCTGCCGCCCGCGACCTAGCCGACGTGATGACGACCGCCCTCAACCTGCGCCCCGAGCAAACAACGAAAGTGCGCGCCATCCTGGCCAATACGGTGACGGAAGTGAATGCCGCCCGGCAGAAATACCCTCCGAAATCAGCTCCGCTGATGGCTGAACTCAAGCGCATCAACGCCGCTTCCGAAGCCCAGCTCAAACAGACATTGGGCGCCGCGACCTACAAGGAGTTTCAAGGCAAGAAAAAGCAGATTCAGGCCGAGATGCAGCAGCGGGTGAAGTAGCGCTTACTGCCGCTCAAGCACCCGCAAGGGCCGCCACAAGCCTTCGTAGCGACCAATCTGGCGGGCCTGCCGCGCGGTGGCCGGCTGCAGCAGCCAGCGTACGTCGCCCCCGGTGGCCGTGCGACGCACCACGCCCTCGGGCAGCACGGCAATCCGCAGCGTGTCGTTGTTGAGCACCTGCCAGCTCAGCTGCCGGCCGTCGAGCACCAGCCGCTCCACGCTCCAGTAGTCGCCGGCTGGATTGCTCAGGTAGTACGCGCCCTGAAGCCAGCGCACTTTCGATTTGTCGCCAGAACGCAGCGTACAGGCCGTATCCCGCTCCCACTCCTCGCAACGCAACGTGTCGGCACTGTGCGGCAGCAGACGGTAGCGCTTGCCTCCGGTTGTAAGCCAGCGCCCTATGTCCTGCGGGCGGCTGCTCAAGCCTAGGGCGGCAAGCTGCCGACGGGCTACCCGGTAGCGGTACAGTTCCTCCGACCAGATTTCCCCGGGCCCGATGTGCAGCCGGAAGGCGCTGTCGTCGGGCGCCAGGTACAGGCCCTGATGCTTTGGCGCAAAGACCGCCAAGTTTGGAGCCGAAGGTGGAAAGGGCTGAGCAAACTCTACCGTTGGGCCGCTTTCACAGGCCATAAGCAGCAACAGGCATCCTGGGTACAGCCAACGCATAGGCTCAGAATTGATTTCTCCTTGATTCCGGGTGCTACCCGGAGGTAACCTGGGCCGGCTGCGTCTACAGGTACTTCATCAGCATGCCAATCAGCTGCTTCACTTTGCCGGTGTAAGGTGGGTACATCATTTTAATACCCGTCATGCCCACGCGCTGCTTCAGCACCGACTTCTCGTTGCTGAAGGCCAGGAAGCCCGCGTGGCCGTGGGCTTTGCCCAGCCCGCTGTTGCCTACTCCACCGAATGGCAGGTCGGGGTGGGCCAGGTGAATGATGGTTTCGTTAACGGCCGCCCCGCCTGCGCTCACGTTGTCGAGCAGGTAGCGCCGGTTTTCGGCGCTGGTCGTGAACACATACTGGGCCAACGGCGGGAAGCGGGCATTGATGTAGCCGGCCGCTTCGCTCAACGTTTTGAAAGGCAGCAGTGGCAATAAGGGCCCGAAAATCTCCTCCTGCAAAACCGTGGCTTCGGCCGGCACATTGGTCAGCACCGTGGGCTCGATAAAGTTGTTGGCCTCGTCAGTGGCACCTCCCACGGCCACTTGGGCGCCGCGGGCCTGGGCATCGTCGAGCAGGGCTTTGAGGCGGGTAAAATGGTGCCCGTTCACGATGCGGGCGAAGGACTCCGACTGCGCCGTGCCCGCTCCTTCGGGGTTGTAGAAGCGCTGAATGGCGGCTTTGATTTCCGCGAGCAATGCCTCCTGGGCGCTGTCCTGCACCAGCACGTAGTCGGGCGCCACGCAGGTTTGACCAGCGTTCAGGCACTTGCCCCACACGATTTTCTCGGCCGCGTCGCGCAGGTCGGCGGTGGCATCCACCACGGCAGGGCTTTTGCCGCCCAGCTCCAGCGTCACGCCCGACAGGTGCTCGGCGGCGGCGCGCATCACGACTTTGCCAATCTGGGGGCTGCCGGTGAAGAAAATGTGGTTCCAGGGCAGGGCCAGCAAGTCGGTGGCCACTTCCTTGCCGCCTTCCACCACCAGCACTTCCTCGGGCGGAAACAGCTCCTCGCACATGCGCCGGATAAGGGCCGAGGTGGCAGGCGTCTGCTCCGCGGGCTTCACTACCGCTGCGTTGCCGGCCGCTATAGCCGACACCAGCGGGTCGACGGCCAGGTAAAACGGGTAGTTCCAGGGCGCAATGATGAGCACCACGCCCTTGGGCTCGACCTGTACCCAGGAATGGGTGCCGAGCAACGAGAGCGGCGTGCCCACCTTGCGGGGCTTCATCCACTGCGCCAGGTGGGCAATGGTGTGCTTGATTTCGACCAGAGAAGCCCAGATTTCGGTGACGTCGGTTTCCTCGGCCGGCTTGCGGAAGTCGGCAAACAGGGCCTGCTGAATGTCAGTGCGGTGGCTGCTGAGCCAGTCGGCCAGGCGGCGCAGGCGGGCGGCGCGGACCCGGGCGTCTTCGCGGCGCAGGACGGGCGCGTGCCGCCGTAGCGCGTCGAACCGCTCCTGGAAGGGGTTGGTGCGCGGCGCGGTGGCCGGGCGCGGCTCAGCGAAAGTGGCAGCAGACATAAGCGGAGGAATAAAGATGAACACCAGGACGGCCAGCGGCCTGCTGAAAGATACAGGCGCTGCCGTAAAATGTTACTTCCCTTCAAACGTCAGCCGCCCGGCCGGGCGCCGGTTTCCCACCCGTTAAGGCAAGGTTATCTTTGCAGCGGCAACGCCGGCCGGCTTTAGCAGCCATGCCTGTGCGTTGCCGGCTTTGGCGCGGGTGCTGCCCTCCTTTCCCCTATTCTGGCCCGCGCCACTCGTTTTTATTCTATGCGACTTATTCCTTACCGCGCTGCTCTTATCCGGCGGCTGGCCTTTGCCTTATTGCTTAGCCTACCCCTTGCCTCTACTGCCGGAACCACGCCCCCGCCAGTTGCGCTGCCCGACTCCATACAGCCGCTGCCCGCCGCTGCTCCGGCCCTGGCTTTCGCTTGGCCTGCCGACTCCACCCGGCCGCGCCGCGTCCGCAAAACCGACTACACCGTGGCGCCCGGCGTCACCTGGCACTACGAGAAGCCCAAGCCGTTTCGCTGGCTGCTGCACATCCCGCGCGACCTGGGCCAGTACCCCGGCTATGCCTTCCGCCGCGAAAACACCGAAACCATTGTGGGCATAGGCCTAGGCTCGGTGGCATTGTGGGTGGGCGACCAGGTGATACTCGACGCGGCCCAGGACTTCGGACGGGGCATTGGCCTGGAAGCCAAAAGCACGCAAAAGACCCTGGTGTACATTCCCTTCAGCCTGGGCGGCGTGAATCTGCCCTTTGAGTTCAACGTGCCCGACAACCTCAACAGCACGTTTTACTTTATCGGCGACGGCTGGACGCACCTGACCACGGCGGCCAGCTTCATGGCTTACGGCATCATCAAAAAGGATAACCGCGCCGCCCAAACCGCCACCCAGCTTGGCGAGGCCATTCTCACCACCGGCGTGGTGGTGCAGGCCCTGAAGCGCAGCACTGGCCGCCAGAGTCCCTTCGTAGCCACTAAAGACCGGGGCGAGTGGCACCTGTTTCCCTCGTACAGCCGCTACCAGAGCTTCGTGCCGAACTACGACGCCTTCCCCACCGGGCACATGGCCACGGCTATGGCCACCATCACCGTCATTGCCGACAACTACCCCGAGTACCGCTTCGTGCGCCCCGTCGGCTACACCCTGCTCGGCCTGCTGGGCTATTCCATGCTGAACAACGGCGTGCACTGGGCCTCCGACTACCCCCTGGGCATTGCCCTGGGCTACGGCTTCGCCAAAATTGCCGTCCGCAATGGCCGCACTCGCGTCGAAGCCCCTACGGAATCAGGAACCGGCTTTGCGCCGCCCCGCCCGCAGCCCTGGTACCGCCAGCTCCACTACTCCCCCTTTAGCCTGGGGCCATACACGGGCGTTTCGTGTACTTACCGGTTTTGATGTGCTGTTTTTTTAATGTGTTGATTTTTTGATGTGCTGATGTGCTGATTTTGGTGATGAAGTGATGAGGCAAAAAGCTGTGTCATTGCGAGGGCGCAGCCCGTGGCAATCCGTCCTCTAGCATTCAGTCACCTTGAGTTGTAACTCATGAAAAAGCCCCAACGCCGGTTCTGGCGTTGGGGCTTTTCACATTAGGAGGCTGGTCGCTGAGAACAGGACGGATTGCTTCGCTACCGCTCGCAATGACAGAGGCCGAACTCCCCCTATCATTTCATCACCTCATCACAACAATCAGCACATCAGCACATCAACCAATCAGCACATCAAAAAATCTACCGCTTCACTTTGCGCTCGCCGTCGTCGGCGTCGGTTTTTACTTTGGTGCCGTTGGCGTACTTCACTTTGCGGTCGCCGTCTTTGTCAATCTTGACGGTGGTGCCGTTGGAGTAGGTGATTTTGGTATCGCCGCCGTCTTTCTCGTAGCTCACTACGCGGGGGCCGCGCCGGGCGGGCTTGCTGGTTGTGCTGGTCGTGGTCGTCGTGGTGCTTGCGTAGGGGCCATCCTCGTAGTAGCGCACGCGGTTGGTTTCGTAGGTGCGGTACTGCGTGGGGTCGGTGACAATGGTGCGGATTTCGCGGTCGGTGTCGTCGTTCAGGGTGCGGTAGGCGACGTAGCGGCCGGCAGTGTCGGTGGCGTAGCGCGTTTCCAGCTCGCCGAGGCGGCGGTTGCGGGTGTAGTAGGCGTATTCGAGGCGGCGCCGGGCTTCGGCATCGGTCAGCTTCAGGTCGGTGGCCACGCGGTCGGTCAGGCGGCGGGCATTGTCGTGGTAAGTCAGGGTGTCCGATACCACGACAGCGGTATCCGGGGAGGCTTGTGGCACGGTGGCCGTTATTTCGGCGGGCTTCTCCTGGTGGCAGGCGGCCGTGGCAACAGCCAGGGCAGCGAGTAAAAACAGTTTGGTATTCATGATAAGCGTAAGCGTAAAGGCGACAGCTGGGTGCTGCCGTGGCTTCCGCTTACGGCCGGGCTTGGGTTTTAGTTGAAAGTGAAAAATGCGGCTCTGCTTTTTACCTTCTTCTGCAGCTCAATGCTGCGTAGTTGAACCATCATCGTTCTTACAATGGGCGGGAGCAAGCCCTCCGGGTTCGACCCCGCCCCTACCTTTGTTTTTCACTTTTGCCCGCCGCCATGCCCGCCAGCCAGTCCACCCGCCTCAACAAGTTCATCAGCGAGAGCGGCATCTGCTCGCGGCGGGAGGCCGACCGCTACATCGCCGAAGGCAGCGTGCTCATCAATGGGCGCCCGGCTCAGGTGGGCGACCAGGTGCGGCCCGGCGACCGGGTGACGGTAAACGGCCACAAGCTGGAGCCTAAAAAGGCAGAGGATGCCGTGTATTTGGCCTTCAACAAGCCCGTAGGCATTACCAGCACCACCGAGTCGGGCGTGCGCGGCAATATCGTGGACTACGTGAACCACAGCGCCCGCATCTTCCCCATTGGCCGCCTCGACAAAGACTCCTCGGGCCTGATTCTGCTGACCAGTAACGGCGACATCGTCAACAAAATCCTGCGGGCCGGCAACAACCACGAAAAAGAGTACGTGGTAACCGTAAACCGCCCCCTCACCGAGACTATGCTGCAGAGCATGGCGGCCGGCGTGCCCATGCTGGGCACCGTCACCAAGCCCTGCAAGGTGCAGCAGGAAACACCCTTCATCTTCCGCATCACGCTGGTGCAGGGCCTCAACCGCCAGATTCGGCGCATGGTGGAGCACTTTGGCTACGAAGTGACCAAGCTGGAGCGGGTGCGCATCATGAACATCAGCGTGAAAGGCCTGCCCGTGGGCGACTGGCGCGAACTGACCGAGGCCGAGCTGGCCGGCATCATGAAGCTGGTGGAGAAGTCGAGCGGCACCGAGGAAGCCTCCGGCGGCCGGCGCGGCGGCAGCAAGCCGGCCAGCGCCGCCCCGCGCAAGCCCGGCACCCCGCCTTCCATCAAAAACCCGTCAAGCAATGGCTGGTGGGGCCCCCGACCGGAGAAACAGGCCTCCGGCAAACGGCCGACTTCCGCCGGCCCCGGTGGGTTTCCCCGTGCCAAGAAGAGCAGCGCGCCCAACCCCGACCGGCCCAAGCGCCCGGCAGCGGGCGGAGCAGCCCGCCCCGGTGCCAAGGCCGGCAAGCCAGCGGGGCGCGGGAAGAGTGCCGGTGGACGGCGTTAGCGCCCTTCCTGCACAATAATATCCCCGCTATCCACGGCGCCCACGGCTACTTCGCGGCTGCGGCTGCCGCGCACCAGGCGGAAGTTGCGGAAGTAGGCGGGCAGGCCGTCCACGTTCATGGGGGCGCCGGTGCGCAGCTCGTAGTGCAGGTGGGGGAAGTAGGAGCTGCCCGAGGAGCCCACGTTGGCAATAACCTCGTTGGCGGCCACCTGCTGGCCTACTTTCACTTTCACGCTCCCTTGGCGCAGGTGGCCCATGAGGCTGAACTCGCCGTTGCCGTGGTCGATGACGACGTAGTTGCCGTAGAGCAGCAGGGGGTCTTTCTGGGCCATTTCGGCGGGGTTGAAGTAGTCCTCGCCGTTGTCGTTGTCTTTCTGGCCGGCGTAGGCGGCCACTACCTTGCCGGCGGCCGGCGCGTGCACGGGCTGGTTGAAGCCGGGGTAGTCGGTGTTCTTCTTGCCGTCGCCGCTGTGCAGGGCGCCGGCTTCGGTGATAATCACGAAGTCGTGAGCGTAGCGCATGAAGTTGGACTTGATGCCGACCTGCTGGGCCACGGGGTGCAGGTAGTCGAGGCGGCGGTGGTGGGCACTTTCGTCGTGGCCGTCCCAGATAAGCTGGCGCCCGCTCAGGGGCAGGCGCAGCGCCGTTTTGGGCTGGTAGCGCTCGGGGCGCACATCGAGCGTTTGCGCCACGGTTTCGCGCCTGGCATTGCGAAACTCAAAGGTGTAGGCCAGGCGGCTCAGCTCGATATCCGGCGTGAAGGTGTGAAAGGGGTTGAACACCAGCGCCATTTTGCCGGGCAGAAACTGCGTGTGCGAGAGCGAGGAAATGGCCGGGCTGAAGCCGTTGTTATCAACAAACTTGCGCAGTACCAGCGCCCCTGTCTTGTCGTACACCGACACTTCTACCTTCGTCAGCCACAGCGAGTCGGCTCCCGCCGTCACGGCAAAGTCGTAGTTGAGGTGAAAGTCGCCGCGCTCCTCCACAAAGGCGCGGCTGGAAGCCAGGGCCACGGTTACGGTCGGCGGAGCGGCCACGGCAGCAGCAGAAACAGCAAGGCTGCACAAGAGCAGGAGGAAGCGTATCATAGGAAAATGGTTTAATCTACTACTTCCCTAATTGCATTTTCCCGGCCGGGCGTTGCCTGAGGCTGGCGACTGCAGCTGCGAAAAGCAGCTTAAGCCCGGCTAATCAGCGGGTTTTATTTAGTGCAGCAGCACCACTGGTTTCGTTAGGCGTTCAAGAAGCTTATCCCTTTGGCATGCTTCCTGAGCTTTGACTTGTGGACGAGTTTCTTAAAATTGCCCGATGCTGCAGCACGCAGGCGCCTAAGACATAAAACTGAAAGCCAACAAGGTATCTAGCGAAATATGTGCGGGATATTCTCCAGTTGTTGCAGCAGGTCCCACTGAGCTGGTTTGTATTGTGGCATCGACCAAGGCGCCCCTTTCACCAGCCATTCCTGCCTGTAACGTAAAGCGGAGGAAGGCGTAGAGTCCTCGTATCCTGCCTCTACACCGCAACAGGGACAAAATTCATAAGTCGGGCATCGACCATCCGTGCCCCAGGGCGGCTCTGGATGTTCATAGCCGCATATTCTACAGCATAAAGTAGTCATCACTTCAAAACATAACGGTGGGCTCAGCGAAATGGCTGCGTTGTAAATGAGGAAGTACCGTCATCTACTGCGGCCGGCCGTTAGCACCTTTCTTACAAAGAAGTGCCCCGGTATGGCTTTACCGTAAATATTGGGATGCTATGCTTCTTCACTACCGCTTGCACGAGGGCTTGGTCGGTACTCAGGAAGTCCACGTTCAAGTGGGATGAGATTTTGATGATAATGGGCCGTTTGCCATGGGAAACGTCCACATCGCTGTACATAAACCTGTCTTCGCTGAAGACGCCAGCGGGGTAGGAAAGCAACTCCGGGGCAAAGGCCAGCACCTCCGGCTTGGTCAACCGCAAGGCGCCCGTAAAGCTGTCGGGCACGCGGTTTTGGGCGAACAGGGCGCGTAGCGCCGGCAAGGTGGGCTCGTCGTTCGGCCACCACGCCCTGTCGTACCGGTCGTGGTTGACAATCCAGCCGGAGCCGTCATCGAACTCGGTAACCAGCTGCTTAAAGAAGGCTTCGTAGTGGTCCAGAAACTTGGGCAGCCCGAAGTTTACCCCTTTGCTAATGTTGTGCGCTTCGCTGCTTAGCTGAAAAGACGCTCCGTACCAAGGCATGTGGGAGTCCGCGTCGCTGCGCAGATACCGGCGGTAGCCGCTGCGGCTGTAAGGAAGAAGCGAGCTAACGTTCTTCGCGATGGTGCCTGCCGCGCGGCTTCTTTTCACCAGGTGAAGGGTCTTTTTTGTCGGGGTCATGATTCATGTTTTGTTAGTCAGTCAAGCTCAGCTAATCAGGCGTTTTACTTGATGCTACCCGGCAGGACGGTTGACTGTTATGGCTGGACAGGGTGCTACGGCGGCTACTTCCGGCCCTGCAGCAGCTCCAGCGCTTTCTGTAAAGCCGGGTCCGGGGCAGAGTTGTGCGCCAGGTTCACGTATACGGGCGGCCGGAATTCTTCCCGGGTGCGGCCATCGACGTGGTAGAGGCGCTCGACCGGAATGTTGAACCCAATACCGGAATTAGGCAGGGTGTAGGAATAGATGGCGCCGCGCAGGCGGGCCATTTCGGTGCCTACTACGGTGGCCCGGCGCAGGGCGTCGAAGCCGATGGTGAGGCCCTCGCCCATGCTGCCGGTCCAGCGGCCGCACAGCACCACCAGCGGAGCGGTGTACTGCGGGGCGCGGGGACTGACCAGCTCCAGCCAGCGGCGGCGCACGCCGGTCTGGGCCGCCTCGGCGGGCAGCTCGTGCAGCTGGTAGGGCGCTTCGGCCGCAATGAAGCGGCCCATGATGGCCCGGGCCACCACGCTGTTTCCCCCGCTGGGCGTTTCGCGCAGGTCGAGAATGAGGCCCTTGGTGCCCTGCAGAGTATTCAGGGCGCTGTCGAAGTCGGCAATGAGGCGGTTATCGAACAGGCAGTTGTTGATTTTGAGGTAGCCGATGGTGCCAATGCGCCGGGCCTCGAGGCGGGCGGGGTACTTAATATTTTCCAGCTTCATGGTTGGCTCGTCGGGCTTAACTACCCGAGCGGCCTCGGTAGCTGAATTAGCTACGCGCCATTCGCGGGGTGTGCGGTGGTCGCCGGCCAGCAGCTGTTGCAGGGCAAAGAGCCTGGCCTCGGCATCGGGATTGCGCAGGCAACGGGGCAGAAACGGCTGAATAGCCTCTTCAATCGGAATCCCGTTAACCTTACTGATAACGTTACCTGGCTTCAAGGCAGCTTGCTCGGCGGCCCCGAAACCGGAACGCACCGCTCGCACCACGGCTTGTTTACCAGAAATTTCCGCCCATACATCAGCACCGGACGGCACCAGCCGGCGCGAGTCGGGGCGGTTGGTGCCCAGGCCGGCGTGGTGGTCGTAAAGCTCGTTCAGCACGTTTTCGAGCAGGCGCACAAAGGCCCGGCGGCTACGCAGGGTGTCGAGCTGAGGACGATAGTAGGCCCGCACCTTGTTCCAGTCGGTTTGCTTCTGGTCGAAGTAGGCATAGTCGTCGCGTACGGTCGCCCAGAGGAAGTCGAAGTCGGCCTGGTATTGGGCCGTGGTCAGCGGCGGCTTCTGCGCCAGCAGTGGGCCTGGTCGCAGCCCAGCGAGGGCCAGAACCAGCAATAAAACACGTTTCATACCCCAAAGAAACCGCCGCCAACCGTGGTAGCCACTGGGGTGCCGGAATCATCCCGCCCCTTTTCCGGGTTAGGTTTGCTTATGAAGTATTTCCTCCTCCTGCTCTAGCTGTGGCTACCGCGGGCCGTGCTGGCCCTGCTGGAGCCCCTGCAGATTGCCGAGCAGTTTGTGGCCCCGGCCGGCTGGCCCAACATGAAAGACTACCTCTGCTGCGAAGTGGCCAAGCAGGCCCGGCACCAGACCCTGGGCCAGCAGATTCCGGCCGGCCTGCGCCGCGTGTGCCAGCTCACTTAGGCTACAGCCGGTCTTTTCTTTTTCATTTCCCTCGCCCCCCACTCCATGATGAGCTTAATCGAGGGCATTAACTCCTGACTGGCGTCGGTCAAGGTATACTCGACTTTGGGCGGCACCTCCAGAAAGACTTTGCGGTGAAGCAAGCCGTCGTCTTCCAGTTCCCGCAGGGACTGCGTGAGCATTTTCGTGGTGATGTCAGGCAAGGTCCGCTTCAACTCCCCGTAGCGCAGCAGGCCGGCGCGGTAAATGTGCCATAGCACGCGGGCTTTGTATTTCCCCCCAATTCGTTTGAAGGCGTAGTCCACCGGACACAGCGCTTCTTCCTGTGTTTTTTTCTTCATTTTATTTTACTGGTAATCAACATTAGATTCCTTGAGGTATGTAGGGCACAATTTAGTACATACTTGCCCTTAGTGTGAGTATTACCCGAGTTTTGCTGCGGTAAAACTAACCCCTCCATGCACACCAACGACCGACATAAAAGGGCCTTCCTGACCTGGTTGGCCATCTACCCGCTGATAACGATTCTGTTTTGGCTTCTCGGCGACAAGCTGGCTCATTACCCACTCGCGGTCAGAACCTTTATCCTCACAGGGCTGGCCGTTCCGCTGGTTTCCTACATTATGCTGCCCCTTTACCTCCGCCTCTTCATTAAATGGCTAAACAACTAACCATGAAAAAAACTGTCTCCCTACTCGCCACCCTGTGCCTTTTCGCGGCCGCTACCCAAAACAGCACTGCGCAAACCAGTTCCGCCTCAACTGCCCACGCTGCTAAACCAGCGGTTGCTGCCAACCCCAGCAAAGAAGCGGTGCAGGCATTCTTCACCGCTTTTGGTAAGGGGGACGCCGAAGGCATTGTCAACGCCTTCCACGAAGCTTGCACCATCACGGCCGTCCGTACGGCTAGCCGAAACGGGTCGGGCATCTACGGCACCTACCACGGCAAAGCCGGCGTCAAATCCTTTTTGTCCAATGTCGGCAGTGCCTTCGATACCAAAGCATTTGCCGTGGACCGTATCATTGGCGAAGGGCAGGTGGCCTTTGCCAGTGGTTCGTTCACCCACATGGTCAAGGCCAGTGGCAAGCCCTTCACCAGCGACTGGGCCCTGATGTGCGTCATTAAGGACGGCAAAATCCTGGAATATCATTTTTATGAAGATTCCGAAAAATTCGCGGAAGCCCGCAACCAAGCTCTGGGCAAATAAACCCTGACCCCGCCGATTCCAGCCCTTTGCCGCCCGTTTCCGAAAACAGCGCCAGCGGCTTCCGCTACCGACTTTATGGTCTAGCACTGCCATTATCAATATTTTACCTACTCAGTCCCTAGCCCCATGGCCTCATCCCCTTCCCCCAGCGCACAGCTGGTGCAATCTCTCTTCCAAGCCTTCAGCACCGGCGATGCCCCGGGTGTCGTCCGCTTGTTTGCCGACCAGGCCGTTATCAATGCCGTGCATGCCCACGACCGGGCCGGTGGCCTGTACGGCGCTTACCACGGCCGGGCCGGCGTGGAGGAATTTCTAGCCAACCTGGGCCGGACCTTCGACACGCAGGCGTTCCACGTCCTCCAAGTTATCGGCGACGGTGACACGGCCTTTGCCCACGGTACGTTTACCCACTTGGTGAAGGCCACGGGCAAGCCATTCAGCAGCAGTTGGGCCTTACGCTGCCGGGTGCATGACGGCCGCATTGCCGAGTACCACTTCTTTGAGGATTCGGCAGCCTACGCGGAGGCCAGCCGGTAAGAGTTGCGGCCACAATTAACTTCTTGCCCCATGGACCTTACTCACGCCAAAGTCTTGATTACCGGCGGCAGCCGGGGAATTGGCTACGCCACAGCCCGGCTGTTGCTGGCCCGCGGCGCACGCGTGGCCATTGTCGCCCGCGACCCAGCCCGGCTGCAGCAAGCCGCCGCCGACCTGCCCGGGGCGGTGCCCTTGGCCGGTGATGTGCGGCGGGAAGCAGACGTGACTCAGTTTGTGGCGGCTGCTATTCGGGCCATGGGCGGGCTCAACGTGCTGGTTAACAATGCTGGCTTCGGCTACATTGCGCCGTTAGCGGAGCTGCAGGCGGTGGCATTCCGTCGGGTATGGGAAACAAACGTGCTGGGGGCTGCCCTGTGCGCCCGCGAAGCCAGCCGCTATTTTCTTGCCCAGCGCTACGGACATATTGTGAACGTAGGCTCTACATCGGCTACCAAAGCCAACCCGGGTGCCTCGCCGTACGTGGCCACCAAGCACGCCCTGCGCGGCATGACGGAGAGCTGGCGCGGGGAGCTGCGTGCCCACAACATCCGGGTTATGCTAGTGAATCCCAGCGAGGTAATGACTGATTTTGCCGCGCACCGGGAAACACCGCAGGGCCGACAAGCCATTACCTACACCGATGCGGAGCAGCAAACCAAGCTACGCGCGGAGGAAATTGCCACCATCATTGTCGACTTACTGGCCTTGGACGACCGGGCGCTCGTGACCGAAGCAACGGTCTTCGCAACTAATCCCCAACGGTAGAAGCGCACTCCCGGCCCTATTCGTAAAGGCGTTTCAAAGCCTACGCGGGCCACGGCAAGCAGCCAGCACTTGTTTCCGGAAAAAGCAAGAAAGGTTGCCAAATACCCGGAGTGAGGAACTTCATAGCCTGCGACCCGACTTCTGCGAGGTCTAATTCCCAATGCTGCCCGCTTTGAGCCCGGTCCTAGGGCCGCTGTGTACGCGTAGGCTTAGGTAATTAAGGTTTACCGCCCGATGTGATAGTAACTTGAAGCCGCTTGCTCCGGGTTCACCGGTCCAAGCGACCCCGAGAGTTGACCCTATACCTACCACTCCATGTCCATCACTTCCCAAGCCGAATTAGCCGGCCTTCAGCGCATTAGCCAGGCCGTTGGCATCACCCTCAAACAAATGCGCGAGTACGCCCGGCCGGGGATGACGACCCGGGAGCTCGACGAATACGGCGGACAGCTATTAGCCGGATTGGGGGCGAAATCAGCCCCGCGGCTGACCTATGGTTTCCCGGGCTGGACGTGCATCAGCGTCAACAACGAAGTAGCCCATGGTATTCCCTCGGCCCGCAAAGTGCTGCAGTCCGGCGACTTGGTGAACATTGACGTCTCCGCAGAGCTCGGCGGCTACTGGGCCGACAACGGCGGTTCTTTTGTACTGGGCGACGATATTCACCGGCACCAGCCGCTGGTGGATGCGTCCCGGCACATCCTGCGCACGGCCCTGAGCCGCATCCGCGACGGCGTTCGCATTGCCGCGATTGGCGGACTCATCGAAGCCGAAGCGCGCAAAGCCGGTTATCGGGTCATCAGGAATCTGGTGGGGCACGGCATCGGACGCAGCCTGCACGAGGAGCCCAAAGAAATTCCCTGCTACTATGATTGCCACAACCGGAAGCGTTTTCAAAAGCATTCGGTTGTGGCAGTGGAAACCTTTATCTCCACCGGGGCCACGCTGGCCCACCCGCTCGGCGACGGCTGGACCCTGACCACCAAAGACGGCAGTTTCGTGGCCCAGCACGAGCACACCATTGTTGTTACGAATGGGCGGCCCCTGATTCTCACTGAAGCCAACAGCATCTGGGATTAGCCGGAGGAAAGAGAAAAAGTTGATTCAATGCACCGCGGCAACTTCGCCCATTAGGTGCAGTGAAAGAGAGCTTTAAGCAGACAAAGCGCCATTTTTTGTAAAGCAATGCGCTAGCTACGTCAGGGCCGGCACCTGCCACTTTCGGAATCATTGCCGTTGGTTTCCGGGTTAGGTTTGCCTATGAAGTATTTCCTCCTCCTGCTGTGGCTGGGGCTGCCGCGGGCCGTGCTGGCCCTGGCCCCGCTGGAGCCCCTGCAGATTGCCGAGCAGTTTGTTGCCCCAGCCGGCTGGCCCGACATGAAAGGCTACCTCTGCTGCGAAGTGGCCAAGCAGGCCCGGCACCAGACCCTGGGTCAACAGATTCCGGCCAGCCTGCGCCGCGTGTGCCAGTTGCTGGAGCAAGGGCCCGCCTCCGCCGTGGTGGCCGTGGAGTTGCGCGACTCCCTCAGCAGCCGCAGCGACTTCTACCTGCACTTCCGCAAAGACGGCGCCCACTGGAAGCTGCAGGCCGTGCGCAGCCTGGCCATGACGCAGCTCGGCGCGCCCATGCTGGAGCTGCTCACCTCCCTGCCGCCGGCCGAGGTGGCCGACTATGACCTCAAGCACCCTGAGGCCGACCATGCCTTCACGGTGGGCAACCTGCGCCTGTGGATGAGCGCCGATGCCGACATTGCAGCCCACTTTCAGCGCCACCGGCCCGATTTTGAGGAGCTGCTCCGCTTGGTGCAGGCAGCCCGCTACTTCGACAACGTGCCCGCCGCCGAGGGCGAAGCCGTCGCCAATGCCGACCCGGCTGTGCATTCGCTGCTGCGGCAGCTCTACCTGGGCCAGGTAGCCCGCCACGACACCGGCTGCCGCAGTTGCCTGGAGCTGGTTATCGGCGGCCGGCTCAACAGCACCGTGGGCCTGCTTTTTCTGGCGGCCGCCACTATGCCCCCGCCCATGCACCCCAACCACCTCATTGTGCTGAGGCCCCTGGGCCAGGGCTGGTACCTTTACAAAACTTCGACCCCGGCCCAATGACACCTTCCTCCGAAAAAGCCCTGCTGCACCCCCGCAACCGCCACCAGGGCCGCTACGACTTCGCCCAGCTGGTAGCGGCCAGCCCCGAGCTGGCGGCCTTCGTGCGGTCCAATGAGCACCAGGACCAAGGCATAGACTTTGCCGACCCTGCCGCCGTGAAGGCCCTGAACCGCGCCCTGCTGAAGCAGTATTACGGCGTGGGCCTCTGGGACATTCCGGCCGGCTACCTCTGCCCGCCCATCCCCGGCCGGGCCGACTACCTGCACTACCTGGCCGACCTGCTGGCCGACAGCAACGGCGGCGAGGTGCCCCGGGGCAAAGGTGTGCGGGTGCTCGACGTGGGCGTGGGCGCCAACTGCATCTACCCCATTATCGGGCACCGCGAGTACGGCTGGCGCTTTGTGGGCTCCGACATCGACCCGGTGGCCATTCGCGTGGCCAAGCAGATTGTGGCCGCCAACCCCGGCCTGACCGGCGCCATCGACTGCCGCCTGCAGTCCAACCCGGCCGACATTTTCCGGGGCGTCCTCAAGCCCGGCGAGCTGTTCGACCTCACGCTCTGCAACCCGCCGTTTCACGCTTCGGCGGCGGAAGCGGCCGGCGCCAACACCCGCAAGCGCCAGCAGCTGGGCACCGACCCCACCCGGCCGGCCCTCAACTTCGGCGGGCAGGCGGGCGAGCTGTGGTGCACCGGCGGCGAAGAAGGCTTCGTGCGCCGCATGGTGGCCGAAAGCGCCCGCATCCCCGGCAGCTGCTTCTGGTTTACGGCCCTGCTGTCGAAGAAAGACTCGCTCTACGGCGTAGAGAAGGAGCTGAAGAAAGCCGGCGCCTACGCCGTGCGCGTCGTGCCCATGGCCCAGGGCCACAAGGCCAGCCGCTTCGTGGCCTGGACTTTCCTGAACGAAGCGCAGCAGCAGGAGTGGCGCACTAGGCGCTGGGCCAAGGCGTAGACTTTGACTGATTGCCGCCTGGAATTTTGGCCTGATATATTGCTTTAGCGGCAATTGCTTTTTTGTCCTAATTCATTTTACATGCATCTGAAGTCTACTGCTCTTTTTTCTGCTTTGCTGCTCACCGTAGCAGGCTGTAGCCACGAGCGCGAGACAGACTACGCGCACCTGAAATCCTTGCAGGACTACCGCGTGCCTCTCGACAGCCAACCCTTCGCCGCGGGCGTGCCTAAGCGGGCCATGTTCATCTTCCCGCACGCCGACGATGAGGTGGCCCACGCCGGCACCATTGCTTATCTGAAAAGCCTGGGGGCTGAGGTGAAGCTTTATACCCTCACCCAGGACAACGACCCCGCCAAGAAGCCGGTGCGCGCCGCCGAGCTGCGCTGCGCCGTAAAAGCGCTGAGCATTGACGCATTTAAGCAGGGCGACTTTTACAACAACAGTTGGGACGACGTGCTCAAGGACAGCGTGTCGTTCTGGCCCGACCACCTGCCCGCTATTGAAGCCGCCATCAGCCGGGAAATTGACAGCTTCCGTCCTTCGTCCATCTACCTCTACGACACGCTTATCGGCGGCTATGGGCACCCCGAGCACTTGTTGACGTCAAAGGCCACATTCCGGGCCCTGCGCAAGCTGCCCGCCCCGGCGGCCGGCGGCGTACGGCGCGTTTACATGTCGACTTTGCCCGAGCGCCTGGATACGACGCTGCTGGGTGAGCTGCCAACGTACTGGATGTACCGCGACAAAAACCACGGCCAGGGCAAGCCGGCCCCTACCCTTGCTTACGACATCACCCGATTCTGGCCGGCCAAGGCGGCGGCCGCCCGCTGCCATGCCTCGCAGGAGCACGTGATGCGAAAGTTTTACCTCAAGCCCGAAGGCAACGACAGCCTGCACTTCCACACCTTTGACCGGGAATATTACGTGGTGACCAACCGCTAGCCTACCGCCGTAATATGCTGCCTGCTGATGCCTCCCCGGCCCATCGCCACTTCATACTGCACAAGCCTTACGGCTACCTGAGCCAGTTTGTAAGCCAGGACCGCAACGAGCGGAAAAAGCGCTTTCTGGGTGAGCTATACGACTTTCCCGAAGGCACCATGGCCGTGGGCCGGCTCGACGAGCACAGCGAAGGCCTGCTGCTGCTCACCACCGACGGGCAGCTCAGCGCCGCCATCCGCAGCCAGCACGTGGAGAAGGAATACTACGCCCAGGTGGATGGGCTAATAACCGACGCGGCCCTGGCCCAGCTGCAGGAAGGCGTAGAAATTGGCCTGCACGAAGGGCGCTACCGCACCACCCCCTGCCAGGCCCGGCGCCTGCCTGCCCCGCCCGACCTGCCGCCCCGCACCCGAAAAATCCGCGACGACCGGCACGGGCCCACCAGCTGGGTGTCCATCACCCTCACCGAGGGCAAGTTCCGGCAGGTGCGCAAGATGACGGCGGCCGTGAGCTTCCCCACCCTGCGCCTGGTGCGGGTGCGCATCGGCGCCCTGGAGCTGGGCCAGCTGCCGGCCGGTGCGGTGCAGGAGGTGGCCGCCTTCGCCCTGGCCCGCTAGCGGGCACCAAAGCCGGGCCGGCCTTGTTCCTTTCCGGCAAAGCTCTACCTTCGCAATCCAGCGGCAACGCGTGCAGGTACCGACTGGTCCCGGGCTGTCGTACCTTCGCCACCATCACCTCGCTGTTTTGACCTCCCGTAAGCCCGGCAAGACAGATTACATTTTAACAAACCAACTATGGGTAGGTCACAAGAGACATTTGGCAAGAAAGACAACGAGAAGAAGCGCCTGAAAAAGCGCACCGAGAAAGAAGAAAAGCGCGAGGAGCGCAAAGCCAACGCCAAGGCCGGGCAAAGCCTCGACGAGATGCTGGCGTACGTGGACGAGGACGGCAACATCACCAGCACGCCGCCCGACCCCAGCAAGAAGCGCGTCATCAAAGACGAGGACATCCGCATCAGCGTGGCCAAGCAGGAAGACCGTGAGGAAGACGACCCCATCCGTACGGGCACGGTCAGCTTCTTCAATGACTCCAAAGGCTACGGCTTCATCAAGGACAGCCAGACGCAGGAAAGCATTTTCGTGCACGTCAACGGCTTGGCCGGCGGCCCCATCCGCGAGGGCGACAAGGTGCAGTTTGAGGTGGAGATGGGCCAGAAAGGCCCCACGGCCGTACGCGTTAAAGCCGCCAGCGCCACGCCCCCTCCTGCACCTGCCGCCGAGTAGGGCTTCTAAGTACATCCGCTCCGTCATGCACAGGCGGCCGAAGCTCGGGAAGCTTCGGCCGCCTTGTTGTTTGTAGTGCTTTCCCGTCATTTGCAGAGCTTGCGCTAAAGCGCAGACTCATCTCCTTCCGCCAACCATGGAAACCCTGCTCTCCCCTCCCCCTGCGACCCCGCAGCTGCTGCAGCTGCACAGCGAAGCCAGCGGCCAGGTAGCTCTGGAGCTGCTGTTGTTCGATGGCGACTCGCCCTTCCAGCAGGTGCAGCGGCTCAACCGCTACTCCATGCTGTGGCTGCAAAGCGGGCCGGCCGAATGCCGGGTCGAAACCCGGCGGCAAGCGGTGGACGAGCATTCCCTGCTGTTTTTCACGCCCTACCAGCCCTTTCAGCTGCTGGCGACCGGGCCAGTGCGGGGCGTGGCCCTGCGGTTTGCGCCCGAGTTTTTCTGCATCGAGCTGCACAAGCGGGAAGTGGGCTGCAACGGCGTGCTGTTCAACAACGTGTTTGAGTTTCCGGTGCTGGCTTTGCCTACAGAAGCCCGGCCCGAGTTTGCCGAACTGCTCGACAAGCTGGCCCGCGAGCTGCGCCACGCCAGCCTGGCCCAGGAAGAGCTGCTGTTTTCCTACCTGAAGATTCTGCTCATTGCCGCCACCCGCCTCAAGGTGGCGCAGCTTGAGGCCCTGCCGCCCAGCGCCGCCGAGCCCCACCTGCTCACCCGCCTCAAAGCTCTGCTCGAAGCGCACTTCCGCGAGCACCACCAGGTGCAGTACTACGCCGAGCGCCTGCACCTCACGCCTAAGGCCCTGGGCAAAGTGGTGGCCCGCACCTACGGCAAATCGGTGTCGCAGCTCATTCAGGAGCGCCTTATCATCGAAGCCAAGCGCGAGCTTTACCTCACGCCCAAGTGCGTGAAGGAAATCGGCTACAGCTTGGGCTTCGAGGACAGCGCCTACTTCAGCCGCTTCTTTAAAAAGGCCGCTGGCATCACAGCCGAGGAGTACCGGCAACGGGTGGGCAATGTGTCCAATCTTCGGCTCCCTTTGTCCATTTTACCTGATTAAGGGCCGCCGGACCTTTGTCTTGTTCTTATTCATCAACCAATTAACAAGACAACATCATGGCCCGATTCCACGCCCTGAACCCCGCAGCCGCCACCGGCAAAGCCCTGGACCTGCTCACCGCCGTACAAAACAAGCTCGGCGTCACGCCCAACATGATGCGCACCATGGCCAACTCCCCGGCCGTCCTCGACGCCTACCTCGCCTTCAGCGGTGCCCTCAGCAAGGGCAGCCTGGGCGGCAAGCTGGGCGAGCAAATTGCCCTGGCCGTGGCTGAAGCCAACAGCTGCCAGTACTGCGCCTCGGCCCACGCCGTGCTGGGCCAGCGCGCCGGCCTCGACGCAGCCACCATGGACGCCAGCCGCCGCGGCGCCCCGCTCGATACCCGCACCGATGCCGCCCTGCACTTTGCCCGCACCCTGGTCGCCAAGCAGGGCCTGGTAACGGCCGCCGACGTGGCTGCTGTGCGCGCCGCTGGCTTTTCCGAAGGCGAAGTAGGTGAAATCATAGCCCATGTGGCCCTGAACACCTTTACCAACTACTTCAACAACACCGCCGAAACCGACATCGACTTCCCGGTAGTTGAGCTGCTGGAAAAAGAAGCGGCCTGATAACAGTTCAGCTACAAACACAAGCGGCCGGAGCTTCAGTGATTCGGCCGCTTGTGCTTTTCTGCAGCACAGGGGCTGTACTACTGGCGCGCGTCTGCGACGCGTGCCTACCGGTTTCGCGTCTGTGACGCGCCCCGGTTACGTCCGGCATTCCCTTTTATAAAGATGACACTAGCTAGCTGCCAACACGGAACACCTTTCCGTTGTGGTAGCGGTAGCGGCCGGGAGCTAGCTGGGTAAGGGTGCATTCTCCGATTTGTGTGTTGCCAATGGTTCTGACCGGACCAAGCACCAACTCATGGCGGCGCACCTTAAAGCTGCGCTTGCAGCCGGTGAATTGGTCGCCGGGCGCCAGCTTGTAACCGTGCAGCGCAGCGTAACCGCCAAACGCTTCGTCTTCAGCGGCCAGCAAGACCCGAAATATCAACATCGGGGTTGAAGAGACATCGAGCACGCTCACGTGGTCCCAGGCAGTGCCGCCGCCCGAGCCATACGCTGCCGGATGAAATCGCAGTACGAGTTCCGCGGCACCGCGCCCATCCAGGTTGACCGTATCCAAATCGGTTCCGCCTGACTCCATGCCCCAGGTTAACTCTTCATCGGGCAAAGCCAAGTCAATTTCCGTCCAGGCAGAATCCCGGGCAGCTGCCTTATAAAACAAGCGCGGCGACTCGTGGCCTTCTACCAAACGGAATCGGCCAAAATCGGTGACGGTTCGCCAGTTTTCCCACTCAGCGTTGAGGCTGTCCCATTGGGCGGTATTCCATTGCCAGACGCCCAGGGTATCCGGCCCGGTGCGGTCAGTTACCTCTTGCACCGACGGGCCGTCTTCTTCAGGCAAAATATCAGGCGCTGCTGCCGCTGCTGGCGCAGCAACGGTTTTCGTCGCAGGTTCGTCGGCCGGACGCCAGGCTCTGGCCGTGCCAGCCACTTCATCAATCGTGCGGGTGCGGGGTTGCTTCTGCTCGCAGGCAAACAGCAAAAGCAATACGGCCGCTCCTGTTAAGGAAGCGGCCGTACGGGCAGTAGCAACAAGCCACATAGCAGTTTAGGGCTACCGGTTACATATGAATCGCCCGGTTCTCCGTAGCCGCCAAACAAGCTTCCTTCATGGCCTCGGCATACGTCGGGTGGGCGTGGCTCATGCGGGCCACGTCCTCGGCGGAGGCGCGGAACTCCATGGCCGTCACGGCTTCGGCAATGAGGTCGGCGATGCGCGGGCCTATCATGTGCACGCCCAGGATTTCATCGGTCTGCTTGTCGGCCAGCACCTTCACGAAGCCGTCGAGGTCCATGCTGGCGCGGGCGCGGCCGCTGGCGCGGAAGGGGAAGGAGCCGGTTTTGTAAGCGCGGCCTTCCTGCTTGAGTTGCTCTTCGGTGTAGCCCACGCCGGCCACCTCGGGCCAGGTGTACACCACGCCCGGAATGAGCAGGTAGTTGATGTGGGGCTTCTGCCCGGCCAGGGTTTCGGCCACGAACACGCCTTCTTCCTCGGCCTTGTGGGCCAGCATAGCGCCCTTAATAACGTCGCCAATGGCGTAGATGCCCGGCACGTTGGTTTGCAGGTGGGCATCGACCTTGATGCGGCCCCGTTCTTCCATCTCCACGCCGGCCGCGGCCAGGTTCAGGCCCTCGGTGTAGGGGGCGCGGCCCACGGCCACCAGGCAGTAGTCGCCCTCAAACTTCACCTCCTCCCCTTTCGGGTTCAGGGCCGTCACCGTCACGGTGTCGCCTTCGCGGGTAGCGCCGGTCACCTTGTGGCTGAGCTGGAACTGAATGCCAATTTTGCCCAGGATGCGCTTCAGCTCCTTGCCCAGGGCCAGGTCCATGGTCGGGATGATGCTGTCGGTGTATTCAATCACCGTCACCTTGGCGCCCAGGCGGGCATACACCGAGGCCATTTCCAGGCCGATAACACCGCCGCCAATCACCATCAGGTGCTTGGGCACTTCGCGGATGTTCAGCGCCTCGGTGCTGGTGATGATGCGCTGCTTGTCTTGCTTGATGAACGGCAGCACCGTGGGCTTGGAGCCGGTGGCGATGATGACGTTCCTGGTTTCAATCTGCTGGGCCTCGCCGCCGTCGGTGGGCGCGATGCTGATGTGGTTCTTGTCCACAAACGAGCCGACGCCCTTCAGCACGTCAATCTTGTTCTTCTTCATCAGAAACGCAATGCCGTCGACGTTGGCCTTCACCACGCCGTTTTTGCGGTCGATGAGCTGGTTCATGTTGATGGCCAGGTTGTCGAGCTCAATGCCGTGCTCCTTGAAGGTGGTGTGAGCATTGTGGTAGTGCTCGGTAGAGTCAAGCAAGGCCTTGCTGGGGATGCAGCCCACGTTGAGGCAGGTGCCGCCCAGGGTGGGGTATTTCTCAATGAGGGCCGTTTTGAAACCCAGCTGGGCGCAGCGAATGGCAGCCACGTAGCCCCCGGGGCCCGAGCCGATGACGGTAACGTCGTATTGATTCATGGGAAGCGGTTGATGAAGCGGGGCAAAGGTAACAGGCAGCGTCGGCTGCCGGGCCTTTTCAGCCCCGCCCGTTTGTTCGTCCGGGCAGTCCGCACGCCACAAAGCCCACCCGCATTTACGGATGGGCTTTGTGGCAGAGCTTGCAGGTGCAGGCGGCTACGCTTTGACGCGGCGGGCGCGCAGCTTTTTCAGGCCATAAGCCGCGCCGGCGGCCAGCAGCAGGGAAGCGCCGCCGTCGATGGGTACGGGCGTGGGGCCGGGGCCGCCCCCACCGGGGATGGGACCGCCGCCGCCCGGCTGGGCCAGGGCCGTAGTAGCCATTGCCAGCAGGCAAAACACCGTGCCGCACAGCGCCGCCAAAAGAGAATGTCGTTTCATTGGGAGTAAGACTTAAGAAGATGAAAAAGAAGAGCCGGCTGCCCTGCTTAGCAGCAGGGCGGGCCAGGCGTTACTCCACCACAATGCGCTTTACCACTTGCCCGTTGGCTGAGGCGAGGCGTAGCGAATAAATACCCGGGGCCAGGCCCGTCAGGTCGAACTGGGCGGTGGCACCGGCGGCGTTCATGGCCACGGTCTGGGCGGCCACGCGCTGGCCGAGCGGGTTGAGCACCACGGCCGCTACCGGCGTGCGGCCCATCTCGGCGGGCAGCAGCACGGTGAAGCGGCCGTGTGCGGGGTTGGGAAACAGCTGTACCAGGTCGCCGAGGGCCGCGGGCTGACTGGCCAGCGGCGTGGCCGCCGCAAAGCGCAGGCTAAAGCGGCCGGGCAGGGCGGTGCTGGTCGTGGTGAAGCGGTAGCTGGGCTGCTGGCTCAGGTCGACGCGGGCGCCGGTCTGGGTGTCGAGCAGCAGCACCTGGGTGCCGGGGGCGAAGTTGAGCAGGGCCGCCACGCTCAGGGTGTAGGTGCCGGCCGCGGGCACGGCCACGTTCAGCACCACGTTGGTGGTAGCCGTAAGCGGCGCAAGGCCGTTTACCGACAGCTCCTCGTTGCCGGCCAGGCTGCCCAGGCGCAGGCCCGCGGTGCCGGGAAGCTTGTAGGCATCAAAGCGGCCGTCGAAGGCGGGCGTGGCACCCGACTCGAAATAAACCGCCGTCTCATCGGCCTGCTGCGTGCTGCCTTGCAGGGTCAGCTGCAGCAGCGGGCGGAGGGCGGCGCTGCGGTTGAAGGCGGGCTGAAACGACAGCTCCGTGGCGCGGGCGTTGTTGTTCAGGCCAAAGCTGCCGCTGGTCTGGCCACTGCTGACGCGAGTGAAGAAGCCCTGCATGGCCGAAATAACCGGGTTGCCGATGCCGTTGATGTAGCTGCGGTACTGGCCGGTGTACTGCCCGGTGCTCTGGTACACGTAAATGGCGTCGTCCATGTTGGTGCGCGTCACGCCGGTAGTCTCGCTGAAGTCGAGCGGACTGGGGTAGGGGTTGCCCAGCAGGTGCCAGCCACTCTGGGGCTGGGGGCCGCGGGCCAGGGCGTTGCGGGTAATGGGGCCGTTGTTGAGCGTGCCGCGCAGGTCCACCTTCTGGCTGGCGCTGATGTTGACGGAGTAGCCGGCCAGCAAGGCCATGGGGTCGTTGGCAGCCGGCACGAAGTACCCCTGCTCGAACGAGGGCGCGGCGGCCGTGATGCGGGCCTGGCTGTAGTCGAACACGTTCGGGAAGGGTGCGGTCTGGGCCGGGGTGGGGCTGTTGTTGTACGCCTGGTTAAACACCGGCACGAAGCCGGGAGTAGCCAGGTCGGCAAACGTGGTGTTGCTCACCGGTGCGCTGTAGTGGCGGTAGCCCGCGCCACCGTTGAAGGCCGGGGCAATGTAGCGCTGCATGGTCGCGGCGCCGTTCACTACGCCGCCGGTGTTGGCCACCAGGGCGGTGCCCGTGGCGTCGGACAGCAGGGTCAGCGTTTGGTTGTTGGTGTTGAGGTTGCCACCAGCCAGCATCAGGGCGCCGTGAATGCCGAGGGGCCCGGTTTGAATGGCGCCGGCCGGGTTGCTGATATTCACGCTCCAGAGTTGGGTGCTGCCGCTGCCGCCGATAAGCTGGCCCGAGGTGCCGCTCAGGTTGAGCTGGCCGGCCGTAGCGCTAACGGTGCCGCTGTTGTTCAAACCGGCTTGCAGGTCGAGGCTGCCGCCGCTTTGCATCAGGCTGGCGCCGGCGCCGATGGTGAGGCCGTTAGCCGCGGCGCTTCCCCCGGTAAGGCTGGGGTAGGGCGCGGTGTTGGTGGGCACCAGGGCATTCACGGCGCTGGTCGGCACGCCGTTCGACCAGTTCGATGAGTTAAACCAGTCCATCGTGCCGTTGCCCAGCCAGGTGGTTGCGTTCACGGTGGGGGCTACCAGGCCCGGCACGGTCGCCGTGGCCGAGGTCAGCGTGATGGCGCCGGCGCGGGACAGGCCCCGGCCGATGATGGTAGCGCCGGTAATCAGGATGATGCCGCCGTCGACGAGCATGGTGCCGCGCATCACCGAGTTCTGGCCCAGGGTGGTCAGGCCCCCTATCTGCCAGTACACGTTGGCGGGGTTGGCGCCGTTCTGGGTCAGCACCTGGGAGTTCTGGGCCGTGGTCAGGGCCCCGGCCACCTTGAGGTAAAACAGGGCGTTGGGGTCGCCGCCGCCGTCCAGAATCAGGGTGCCGGCCAGGGTAGTGGCGCCCCCTACGCAGTACGAGCCGGGGCCCATGGTAACGGCCGGGGTGCCGCCGTACACGGCCACCGGCGTCACGCAGGGGATGTTGGTAGAATAGTACCCATAGGCCGTTTGCACGGCCGTGGCCGCTTGCGTCGAGCGGGTATCGGCCACGTGAATGCTGCCATTGATTACGCCCGGCGGAAAGCCATTGAAAGCCCCGGCGTTGGTGCCAATGTCGCCGTTGATAATACTGGGGCCATTGTTGTCGATGGCCCCGACGGCAGTAAACATGGCAAAGCTGGCGGCCACGCCCAGCGGCGGCGGGGCCTGGCCCAAGCCGAGCAGCGGGGAAGCCAGCAGCGCGCTGGCAACCAGGAATTGTATGCGAGTTTTCATGCGGGTGGAAAAGAAGGGTGAAATGTTTTTCACGCTACAAATCTCCACCCCTTCCTCCCCTATTCTCTTACACAATTCCCGAAAGCATTTACATCATTTTCACCCACTTACAAGTGACGTCTTTTGTGTTTGAGCTGCTTGAAAAACGTAGGTGTCAGGCCGGTTTCCTTTTTAAACTGTCCGGATAAGTGGGCTACGCTGCTGTAGTTCAGCTTATGCGCTATTTCCGACAAGCTCAGCTCGTCGTAGAGCAGCAGCTCTTTTACCCGCTCAATTTTGTGCGCGATGATGGAGTGCTCGATAGTGACCCCGGTGGCTTCCGAAAACAGCTTAGCGATGGAGGGATAGTCCTTGTCCAGGCGCTGGCTGATGTACTCGGAGTTTTTGATTTTCGGCTGCGCGTCGGTATGGTGCACCAGGTCGATGATAACGGCCTTGATTCGCTCAATCAGGCGGCCCTTGTGCTGGTCGAGCAGCTCCAGGCCCAGGTGCGAGAGCTCCTGCTGCAGCTGCGCGTGCTGCTGCGGGGTAATGTCCCCCTTAAATTCCATCTCGCCCAGGTTCACGGTGCCGTAGTGCAGCCCGAGCTTGTCGAGCTTGGCCTGCACTTCCTGCTTGCAGCGCACGCTGACCATGTACTTGATGTAAAGCTTCATAAGGCCACAGGTAAAAAGGGGATATTTTTAGCCCAGCGCCCGCGAAGGCAGTGACTGCCGCCCCGTCACCTGGCATAAGCTCGTCCGGCGCGGGTAAGGTAATGGAAATAGCGCCAGCGGCCTCCAGCCGCTGCTCTTGCGCCCCGGAATGTGGCCGCCGGGCTGGCCGGACGTGCTTCTGCCTACCCTCATCAAATAAGTTGCTGGATGTTATTTCCCAGGGTTTTTAAAAGCCAAAAAGCCCACCCGGGTCGGGGTGGGCTTTACGGAACATGGCGAAGCAGGCAGCCTTAATTAATAAGGTCGATGTTGGCCCGCAGCACTTCCCGGGCAATTGCCAGGTTGGTGTCGCGCGGGTTCACGGCCAGATAAATAAACTTGGTGCCGTTGTCGCTCAGCTTGAGCAGGTGAATCTGGTTGGAGAGGGTGATGAGGATGTCCTCAATGGTCTCGCCGGTCAGCTTCAGGGCCGCCATGGCCTTCTGCTTCTGCTTTACTACTTCGGCGTTATAAGCCGCGGCCGTTTCGGGGTTGAGCGAAGGCACGTTGGAGTGCGAAGCCAGGGCCATGCCCGAAGTAGCGTCCACCACGGCCACCGCCATCAGGCTGGGCAGCTCGGTGAGGATGGCGTCAATTGCCTTGCCGGCAGCGGTATTCTTAGAGTAAGCCATTGTATCAGATGGTAAATTTTCGGTTAAGGATTCTTTGAGTTTGTTGGCCACATGCTTGCGGTATGTTCTCGCTTTCACGTAGCACCCTCCTAGAAAAACAGCCAGCGGTGGTGTTTAGCGGGGCGGGCCTGGAGCGTCACGGCGGCCGTGGCGGCGTCACTGGCGCTCATTTCCTGGTCGTTGTAGCCCGCGTAGCCGTATTGCAGCGTGCTGGCAGCTTCGGCAGCGGGCATGCGCAGGGTGTAGGTGCCGCTGGCGTCGGTGGTGGTGCCGTAGCCGGTGCCCTTGCGCAGCACGGTGGCCCCCACCAGCGGCTTGCCCTGGGCATCGAGAATGCGGCCTTTCACCGTTACCATGCGGGCGGCGCCGGCGTCAACGCTGGGCGCGGCGGCCAGCATATCCACCGAGTCGTTGGGCAGGTTGTCGGCCGTGGGCAGGTTGGTAGCGGCCATGGAGGCGCCGGCAATCATGGCCGCGCCGGTTACCATGGTAGCCACCCGGCGGCGGAAGCGCTGGGGCTGCTCCCGCATGAAGGCCAGCTGCTTGCCTACCCAGCTGGGGGTGGCCGACTGGTCTTCGCTGTCCTTCATTTCGTGCCAGCGCGTCACGGTGGAATACGCGTTGTCGGCGTTTTTGCTTAGGTATTCTTCTACCTGGCGGGCCGAAGCGCGGGAGAGGTCGCCGCGCAGGTAAGCGTCGCGGTACACCGGCAGCAATTCGCCGGTCTGCGGGTCGAAAGGTGTGGCGGTAAGTTTCATGAGGTTAGTTGGGGAAAAAAGGTGAAAAATGAACGGGGGACAGAGGGAACGAACCTTAGCCCGCAGTCAGCGCGGCCTCGGTAAGGTGTTGCATGCCTTGCCGTACTACTTCGCGGGCAATGGCGAGGTTGGTGTCGCGGCAGTCCACGGCGAGGTAGACGAAGCGCTGGCGGTTATCGGGGAAGAGGCGGATGAGGTGCGCCTGGGAGGGCAGCGTAATCAGCACTTCTTCTACTTCTTCGCCTGTCAGACTCAGAGCACGCAACATGCTCTGGGTCTGGCGTATTATTTCTGCGTTGTGGCTTACCGCTGTGCTTACCCGGTAATTCCGCTCGCAGGTATAGGTGGCCAGGGCCCGCCCGTTGCCCACTTCCACCACCGCCGCCATCAACATATCCGGCAGCTCGGCAAGCAGGTGCTGCATCAGCAGTTCTATACCGTTGCGTTCGGCCTCCGCCGCTGAAACAATTATCTTATTAGGAACTAAGCCGCTAACGCTTAGCAAGTGATTGAAAAATGTAAAATTCATGACCAGGGTAAGCCTACCAGACCGGCCCCGTCAGGCTCCACGCTGAGTAGCGCTGTAGCCGACGTATGCTAAGCGAATAAGAAGGAAGGATAAGCCTGTTTTTATAGCGGGCTAGGCGGGCGGAACGGCCGGGCGCTAGCAATAGGTAGTACTTCCTCCGCGGCTAAGGGCGGCAAGCTGGGTAGAACGTTTTCTACAATTCAGCTTAGGCGGGAAGAAATAAAAGTGTACATGGCGGGTAGACGAAAAAGAAGAACAGAAAGGGAGGCAACCAACAAACGTTTAAGGCGTCACACAACCAACATTTGAACTTAACTAATAATTGATTTAAAACAGCTGACTTGATAATTTGCAGCCTTCTCCCTCATTGCGAGTGCTTCGGCGCTGTTTACTAGTCCTGCAATCGATTTTGCTAAGCGTTTATTGTTGTACAAATCTAAAATATTGTCCTAGTTCGTGTAAATGACTTCTATCATTTTTCGAAGTGATTGTTATCAAAATCGATTTTTAAAAACCCTAAATACAGCGCAAAGCAGCAGCTTCGCCATCAGGCGATGCATCAACTACCAACCCAGCAACCCGGACGACGCGAATTGCACTTTACTTATTTAGCCTTGCCAGACTTCTGTGATTTCCGGTATGGCTTTAGGCCAGTAACCGTCCAGATGGAGACAGATAGCACTGGCAATGCGGCACTTACTCGTACATGCTGACGGTTTTCACCAGCTGTTCAGGCTGACAGATGGTGATGAGACTTCCTTGCGTGGCGATAACCCCGCTTTCCTTTAGGTCGGCCAGCAAGCGAATAGCCGTTTCCTTGGCAGTACCTACCAGCGAGGCCAGGTCTTCGCGCGAGATACTCATGCTGAAAGGCTCAGCGGCATTGTCTTCCTGGTAGGTGTTGCGCAGTAGCAGCAGCGCTTCGGCCAACCGTTCGCGCACGGGCCGATAGGCCAGGTGCAGCATGCGGGCTTCTGCATCTCCCAGGGCTTTGGCCAGCAATTGCAGCAGAGAGGCCGCAAACTGTGCGTTGGCACTGATGGTGCGCAGAAAGTCGGCGCGGGGAATGAAGCACACAATGCAGTCGTCGAGCGCAACTGCCGAGGCCGAATGGTTTTGCCCGCTTATTATCGTATTTATGCCTAGTGTGTCGCAGGGCTTAGCCAGGCGAATAATCTGCTCTTTGCCTGCGCTTTCGGCCTTGGTAATTTTGATTTTACCCTGGTGCACGCAGTATCCTCCCAAGGCCGGCGCGCCCTCCTGAAAAATGATTTGCCCCTTGCGGTAGAAATGCGAAACCTTGGCGTCCGAAATGTGGTCCAACTCGCTTGCCTGGCAGCAGCTCATCAGGGGCCCTTTGCGGCATTCACATTGCTGGCAATGGGGCGTAATAAAGCGAGTCATATTTTTTTTCGACAAAGGGCGAACACAAATGTAATACCCTGTTAAAAAAAGACAATTATCCAAAAGATAAAGCTAGGCTTCTTTCAACCTTTATACTATCACAAATACACTGTTTTACAGCACAATACATTATTCGTCTTGCATAACAAAAACAGAAATTTTATTAAATAAGTACAATAGCAACCCGAAATCACAATTTAAGCCGCTATTAGAAAAGTTATTTTACACTGCCACCTCCTTGCTTGCCTGCCGTACAAGGCAGCCACTATTTACCAGGCTTCTTACTGCTTCATGCCTTCTTCCCTGCCCCCCGCTCCTAGCCGAACCCTGGTAGCTGCGGCCCTGCTAGCCCTCTATCTTATCTGGGGCTCTACTTACCTGGCCACGAAAATTGCGCTCACGGCCTGGCCGCCCCTGCTGCTTTCCTCGGCCCGCTACCTGCTGGCCGGCGGGGCCCAATACGCGGCCATGCGCCTGAGCGGAGCCCCGGCTCCCAGTAAGCAAGACTGGCTCCGGGCGGCCGTCGTGGGCTTTTGCCTGCTGCTGTTCGGCAACGGCGGCACCACCTTTTCTCAGCAGTACATACCGTCCGGGCTGGCCGCGCTCATGGTGGCGGCAGTGCCCATGTTTCTGGCCCTGATGGGCTGGGCCAGCGGCATCACTCCCCGGCCCACGCCCAAAGTTACCCTGGGCCTGGTGCTGGGCATGACGGGCATGTACCTGCTGGCCAGCAACCGCAGCGCTACGCCAGTGCTGTACCCGGGGCACCACCTGCTGGGCGTGGCAGTGGTGCTGCTGGCGGCCTTTATGTGGTCGCTAGGGTCGCTGTACTCAAAAAAGAACCCCACCAGCGGCTCGCCCTTTCTTGGGGTGGGCATGCAAATGCTGTGCGGTGGGCTGTTTTTGGCCCTGGCCGGTCTGGCCCACGGCGAAGCTTCGCAGCTGCATCTGTCGTCGGCTCCGCCCAAAGCCTGGGCGGCATTTGCCTACCTCGTCACCTTCGGCTCCTGGGTGGCTTTTTCCGCTTATATCTGGCTGCTGCGCGTGGTAGAGCCAGCCCTGGCCGGCACCTATGCCTTCGTGAACCCGGCGGTGGCTGTGCTGCTGGGCTGGGCTTTTGCCGGTGAGCCCCTCAACCTACAGATGGGCAGTGGGGCCATCCTTATTGTAGTAGCCGTGATGCTGGTGGTGCTGGGCGGCCGTAAAGTCAGTAAGCAGTGAACAGTGAATAGTGACCAATGAAGTGTTAACTGCTCACTGTTAACTGTTAACTATTCATCTTACGGCTTTCAGCAAGGCGGCTCCGCTGCCTAGCACCACGGCATCCTCGCCCAGCCCCACGGCAGCTATATCGGTACCCGACTGCGCGCTAATGCCCTTGCGCAGCGCGAAGCTGAGGAAAGTGGCGGCAACCGCGCCCAAGCCTCCGACCAGGCCCCCGGCCAGGGCGCTGCCTTCGCGCGACTTGTACCAGGCCGCGCCCACCAGCGCACCGGAAAGCAGCCGCCCCAGCAACACCGGCGGGGCAATACGGTCGGGCATACCCGGCATTTTGTCGGCCACCATCTCGCTGGCTGCTGCCAGCTTCATGGTGCGGGCCACCCAGGGCTTCTGCAGCATCTGCAGCGGCGAGTTGAGCAAGAACCACGACGGCTTGTTCGACAGGTGGTGGGTGAGCAAGGCGGGTGCGCTCATGCTGCGCATACCGGCCAGGGTAGCAAAGCCCAGGGCGGGCCAGAACTTAGCGGGGCGGGGTGTTTTCATTGCTTAAGTAAGCGCGGTGGATAGAATGCGGCATGGGCCTGCTCCAACAGACACACCCGCGTCCTTCTTAACGCAAGCGCGCCAAACACGTTGGCCTGGCATCAGCCAGTCCCTTTAGTTTTTCACGCCGTTTTGCCTTCGATTGAAGCCCGCCGCCACATTGCACTGCCCGGGGAGCTTTAGAATAATGGCCCATTACGCTGCGCTCAGCATAAACCCGGGTTCGCTGAACCGGCTCATAAGAAATAATCCAATTTATATTGCTGCTGAACAAACAATATAAGCCCTCTCCGTCTTAAATTGCAAATTAAAAAACTGGCAAGGTCAATTACCGACTTCATAAAACGAGTTTGTAGGAAGCTGACTCAGGCTGATACTTCGCCTTCCTATAGTTCACACATTGATGGACGTCTTTACCCGCAACAACGTTAAGATTACCGGGGACGGCACCCAGCCCATGATTTTTGCCCACGGCTTCGGCTGCGACCAGAACATGTGGCGCCTGGTAACCCCGGCTTTCGCCGACGAGTACCGCTTGGTGCTTTTCGATTTGGTGGGCACCGGTGGTTCCGACCTCACGGCCTACTCCCCCGAAAAATACAGCTCGCTGCATGGCTACGCCGACGACCTGCTCGAAATTATTGACACCCTGGAGCTGAACGACATTGTGTTTGTGGGCCACTCGGTCAGCTGCATGATTGGCGTGCTGGCGGCCATTCGGCGGCCGGAGCGGTTTGCCAAGCTGGTGCTGGTAGCACCCTCGCCGCGCTACGTGAACGACGTTGACTACGTGGGTGGCCTGGAGCCCGCCGACGTGGAAGAGCTGCTGGAGCTATTGGACCACAACTACCTGGGCTGGTCGAGCGCCATGGCCCCGCTCATCATGAGCAATTCCGACCGGCCGCAATTAGCCGAGGAGCTGCACAACAGCTTCTGCCGCACCCACCCCGACATTGCGCGGCATTTTGGCCGCGTTACTTTCCTGGGCGATAATCGGGCCGACCTGCCCCAGCTAAACACGCCGGCCCTGATACTGCAGTGCACCGACGACGCCATTGCCCCGGTGGCCGTGGGCCGGTACATGCAGCAGCAGCTCCCCCACAGCGAGCTGGTATTGCTGGAGGTGAGCGGGCACTGCCCCCACCTGAGTGCCCCCGATACCACCATTGCGGCTATCCGCAGCTTTCTCTAGCAAGCCTATCCCCTAACTATGTCTTCTTTACCAATGGCCCAGCTGCCCGCGGGCGTGACGGAGGAAAGCGCCCTGGAACTGTACGAAAATGCTCCTTGCGGCTATTTTTCCTGCCTGCCCGACGGCACTTTCGTGCGCATAAACGCCACGTTGCTGCGCTGGCTCGGCTACGAGACAACCGAGCTGCTGCAGCAACGCCGGTTCCAGGACTTGCTGACAACGGGCGGACGGGTGTACTACGAAACACATTTTGGGCCGCTGCTGCAGCTGCAAAACAGCGCCAGTGAAATAAGCTTCCAGCTTCGGCGCCGCGACGGCAGCCTGCTGCCGGTACTCGTCAACGCTGTGCAGCTGCTGAACGAAGCCGGCCAGCCCCTGCTGCGTCGCCTCACCGTGTTCGATGCCACCGACCGCAGCCGGTACGAGCAGGAGCTGCTGCTGGCCAAGCGCAAAGCCGAGGAAGCAACCCGCCACAAAGCCCGCTTTGCGTCGGTGCTCAGCCACGAGATACGCACGCCCCTGCACGCCATTCACGGGCTCCTCGACTTGTTGATGGAAGAGCAGGAGCCCGCCAAGCGGTTGGAATTAAAACAGATGGCCCGGACCGCTGCCGACGACCTGCTGGACCTCATCAACCACGTGCTCGACTCCAGCCGGCTGGATGCTGGCCTCTCGACCCTGCAAGAAGCTCCGGTTGATTTACGGGCCTTGCTGCAGCGCATATTGGGGCCGCTGCAGGTCCGCGCCGCCGCCAAGGGCCTTGCTTTAACTACTCATGTTGATGACGAGGTACCGCCCTTGGTGCTGACCGATGCCGTGAAGCTTGGGCAGGTGCTCACCAACCTTGTGGGCAACGCCATCCGTTTCACTAACGTGGGAGCCGTTGGGGTTCGACTTCAGGCGCTACAGCGCACAGCCAGCTTCGTTACCCTGCTGGTTCAGGTTCAGGATACCGGGATTGGCCTGGAAGCCGAGCAAATTGGGCGCCTCTTCAAAGATTACCAGCAAGCCGACTATAACATTCAGCTCAAGTATGGCGGCACGGGGCTAGGGCTGGCCATCAGCCAGCAACTTGTGGAGCTGCTGGGAAGCCGCATCGAAGTGCACAGCCAGCCCGGTGAGGGCACCACATTCCATTTCTCGCTTGACTTACCCATTGCTGCGTTGGCAGAGCCAGCCCCGGCTGCCGCTGCCAGCGGGGACCTGCTGCCCTTGCCTGGCGTGCGGGTGCTTTTGGCCGACGACGACCCATATAACGTGTTTGTGCTGACGCAATACCTGAAGCGGTGGCAGGTGACGACGGACGTGGCAACGGATGGCGAACAAGTGCTTAGGCTGGTGCAGGCCCACACCTATGACCTCGTGCTGATGGATTTGCAAATGCCCAAGCTGGACGGCGCCGAGGCTGTGCGTCTTATTCGCACCATGGACCCTCAGTTGCCCGTAGTGGTGCAATCGGCTCAGTCGCTGGAAGAGCTAAAGAAACTCGTAGCCGATTCTGGCTTCACCGACTTGCTGGCCAAGCCGTTCCGCCCCGAGCAGCTGCACGCCACAATCTCCCGCCTCGTAACTCTTCAGGCCCCCCCCCCAGCGCCTGAAGCCACGTTTTCGCTGCAGTCTTTGCGCGACCTTACGGCCGACAATCCGCCCATGTATGTGCAGGCCTTGCAGCTGGTGCTGCAGAACCTGGAGCGTTTCCAGGCTTACTGCGAGCGGGTAGCTCCTTCCCTGCCGGCTCCGGGAATCGCCGAAGAGTTTGGGAGCCATGCCCACCGGCTGGCCATGACGCTGACCCACCTGCAAGCAGCGCCGCTGCAGGATGCCCTTGCCCAGCTCCGTAGCCTTTTGGCCAGCGATGCAAGCACTGCCGAAGCCAATGCCGCATTGAATCTGGTGCTTCAGCATGTGCAACACTTAATCGGCGAGCTACAAATCGAACAGGCACGCGCCAAAACAGCCTTCTAGCGCTTTGAGGGGGCTGTATCGTTATTACAAAAGCCACCCGCAGGTGGCTTTTGTTGTAGCACAGGTGCGCGGCGTCTAAGCTTCTCTCTCCTGCGACATGGCTTTATAAAATTCAATCGTACTGCGAAGCAATTTTAGACAGCTCCTCAACTTTCAGTATCGTCACCATGCTGCCGCGGGTTGTGATGTATCCGCTCTCTTTGAACTCAGAAAGCAGCCGGGTGGCTGTTTCCTTGGCCGTGCCAACCAGCGAGGCCAGGTCTTCGCGGGAAATGGCTATGGCAAACGGGAGGGCCGCTTCTCGTTCGTGAAACGTGCGGTGCAGCAGTAGCAAGGCCTGAGCCAGGCGCTCGCGCACGGGTTTGTACGCCAGGTGCAGCATCTGCACCTCGGCCTCGCCCAATTCCCTGGCAATCTGCTGCATCAGCGAAACCGAAAACTGGAGGTTGGATTGCCACACCCGAAAAAAGTCGGCCCGGGGGATGTGGCATATCACGCAGGTCTCCAGTGCAACAGCAGATGTAGAATGCTGCCCGCCTGCCAGCAGCGCCCGGAAGCCAAGCACATCGCCGGTCTTGGCCAGCCGGATGATTTGCTCTTTGCCGTCGCCACCCGCCTTGGTGATTTTGATTTTCCCCTGGTGCACGCAATGCATCCCCCCTACCGGGCTGCCTTCCGTGAATATAAATTGTCCTTTCTGGTAAATGGTAGTGGTTTTGCTATCAACTATCAAATCAAGCTCATCTGCGCTGCAGCACCCCATCAGGGGCTCTCTTCGGTTTTGACACGTCTGACACGACGGAGTATAAAACTTATCCATATTGACTACTCCCTAATAATTAACTATATCTGACGGCCTACCAAATATACGCTGCCAAATAAAATTACAATTAAAACAATCTACTCCCATGCTACATACACACCACTATAGTCAGCATAGTTGCGCGTAATCAGCATAAAACAAAAACAGACCAGACTCAAATGCGAGCCTGGTCTGTTTTTATTTACATTTTACTCCCCCTTACACTCCCAATAGAAGGCGGGTCGGGTCTTCGAGCAGTTCTTTCACGCGCACCAGAAACGACACCGACTCGCGGCCATCGATGATGCGGTGGTCGTAGCTCAGGGCCAGGTACATCATAGGCCGGATAACCACCTGCCCGTTTTCAGCCACGGGGCGCTGCACGATGTTGTGCATGCCCAGGATGGCCGACTGCGGAGCGTTGATGATGGGCGTGCTCATCATCGAGCCGAAGATGCCGCCGTTGGTGATGGTAAACGTGCCGCCCGTCATCTGCTCGATGGTGAGCTTGTTGTCGCGGGCCAGCGTAGCCAGACGCACCACTTCCTTTTCAATGCCTTCGAAGGACAGCTGCTCGGCATTGCGAATCACGGGCACCACCAGCCCTTTCGGAGCCGACACGGCGATGCTGATGTCGCAGAAGTCGGAATACACGATTTCGCCGTTGTCAATCTGGGCATTCACGGCCGGCCATTCCTGCAGGGCCACGCACACGGCCTTGGTGAAGAAGGACATAAAGCCCAGGTTCACCCCGTTCTTCTCCTTGAACCGGTCCTTGAACTTGGCGCGCAGGTCCATGATGGGCTGCATGTTCACCTCGTTGAAGGTGGTGAGCATGGCCGTTTCGTTTTTCACGCTCACCAGGCGGCGGGCCACCGTCTTGCGCAGGTTGCTCATGCGCTCGCGGCGCTGGGTGCGGTTGCCGGTGGAGTTGTCCGTTGTCAGTTGCCCGTTGTCAGCTTTGGGCTGAGCTGCCGCCGGGGCAGCTTGCGGGGCTGGTGCAGCAGCCGGCTTGGTCTGGGCGTTCTGGGCATCGTCCTTGGTGATGCGGCCATCGCGGCCGGTACCGGCTACGTCGCCGGGCTTGATGCCCTTTTCCTCCAGAATCTTGCCTGCCGCCGGCGAAGGCACGCCGGTAGCGTAGGTGGAAGCACCAGCAGCCTCCTTGGCCATGGCCGGCGCGGCTGCCGGGGCAGCGGAAGGTGCGGAAGCTGCAGCGGGGGAAGACTGAGCGCCGCCGCTAGTTACACCGCCTTCAATGCGGGCAATGAGGGCGCCAATGCCGATGGTTTCGCCTTCTTTCACGGCGTGGCGCAGGGTGCCGCTGCCTTCAGCAGGCAGCTCAAACGTGGCTTTGTCCGATTCCAGCTCGGCAATTACTTCATCGCGGCTCACAGTAGCGCCGTCGGGCTTCAGCCACTTGGCCACTGTTACCTCCGTGATGGACTCGCCCACGGCCGGAATTTTCATCTCAATGGAGCCGCCCGAAGCGCCGCCGCTGGCCGGAGCCGCACCAGCTGCTGCCGGGGCACCAGGTGTGGCGGGGTTGCTGCTTTCGTTGCCAGCCGGCGCGCCGCCGTAGCCCGACTGGTTGCTGGCAGCAGGATTTTTCTCGCCTTGGGCTACCGGGTCAGCGGCGGGCGCCGGGGCGCTGGCAGCAGGAGCGGCGGGAGCCGCAGCGGCCCCACCAGCTGCGCCATCCAGCTCGGCGATGACGGTGCCGATGCCAATGGTTTCGCCCTCGGCCACGCGGATTTTCAGGGTGCCGTCGGCTTCGGCGGGCAGCTCGAAGGTGGCTTTGTCCGATTCCAGCTCGGCAATAACCTCATCGCGCTTCACGGCCTCGCCGTCTTTCTTAAGCCACTTGGCAATGGTGACTTCGGTAATGGATTCGCCAACGGCGGGGATTTTAATTTCCAAGGCCATAAAACTGGGTGGGCGAGAAAAGAATGATGTTTAGGTTGCAGCGGGCCTACTGTCTAGCAAGCCGCTGTATAGAGTGCAAGGATAAGAAAATCAGTCGGTGGCTTTGGCCTTTTCCGCCGTTTCCTTGATGTTGGCGTCGGCCACGGCTTCCTTGGGCTTGTCGAAGGCCCGGGCCACCAGGTCCTTCTGCTCCTTGACGTGGATTTTGTTGTAGCCCGTGGCCGGGGAGGCCGAGGGCTTGCGCGAAATCACGTCTTCGAGCTCGCGGCGCATGAAGCGCAGCATGTAGTTCCAGTAGCCCATGTTTTCGGGCTCTTCCTGCACCCAGTAGAGCTTGGCCTTGGGGTACTTGGCCAGCTCGGCGTCGAGCTGCTTTTTGGGGAAGGGGTGCAGCTGCTCCAGGCGCACGATGGCTACGTCGCTGCGGTTGGAGGTGCGCTGCTCTTCCAGCAGGTCGAAGTACACCTTGCCCGAGCACAGCAGCACGCGCTTCACTTTCTTGGCGTCGGCGTAGGTGTCGCCCAGCACTTCGCGGAAGCTGCCGCTGGTGAATTCCTCCACCGGCGACACGCACAGCGGGTGGCGCAGCATAGACTTGGGCGACATCACCACCAGCGGCTTGCGGAAGCTCCAGGTGAGCTGCCGGCGCAGGGCGTGGAAGAAGTTGGCCGGCGTGGTCATGTTGGCCACGATGATGTTGTGCTCGGCTGCCAGCTGCAGGAACCGCTCGGGGCGGGCGTTGGAGTGCTCGGGGCCCTGGCCTTCGTAGCCGTGGGGCAGCAGCATCACCACGCCGTTCATGCGCTGCCACTTGCTTTCGGAGCTCACCACAAACTGGTCAATCATGGTCTGGGCGCCATTGGCGAAGTCGCCGAACTGGGCTTCCCACACCACCAGGGCCGTGGGGTTGGCCATGGCGTAGCCGAATTCAAAGCCCAGCACAGCATACTCGCTCAGCAGCGAGTTGTAGATGCTGAGCTGCTCGTGCTCGCCTTCCATGAAGTTGAGCGAGTTGTACGGGGCCGAGGTTTCGGCGTCGTGTAGCACGGCGTGGCGGTGCGAGAAGGTGCCGCGCTGTACGTCCTGGCCGCTCACGCGCACAATGTGCTTCTCGGCCAGCAACGAGCCGTAAGCCAGCAGTTCGCCGGCGGCCCAGTTCAGCACGCGGGTTTCGTAGAACATCTTGCGGCGCTCCTTCAACAGGTTATCAATCTGCTTGATGGGCTTGAAGCCTTCGGGAATTGACGTCAGCGCCTTAGCCACTTTCTGCACCACGTCTTCGCTGATGCCGGTTTCGGGCGACTGCTCGAAGTCCTCGGGCTTGGAGCGGCGCAGGCTGCGCCACTCGTTTTCCAGGGCCTGGTAGTTGTAGGGCAGCGGCTTCTGCTTCACCATGTCGAGACGGGCCTGTAGGGTGTCGCGGAACTCGCGGTCCATCTGGTTGGCCAGCTCAGCATCTACGTCGCCGCGCTGCACCAGCATGGCGTTGTACACCTCGCGCGGGTTGGGGTGCTTCGAGATGACGTTGTACAGCGTGGGTTGGGTGAACTTGGGTTCGTCCGACTCGTTGTGGCCGTGGCGGCGGTAGCACACCATGTCGATGAAGATGTCGGCGTGGAACTGCTGGCGGTACTCAGTGGCCAGCTGCACGGCAAACACCACGGCTTCGGGGTCGTCGCCGTTCACGTGCAGCACCGGCGCGTCGATAATCTTCGCGAGGTCGGTGCTGTAGATAGACGAGCGGGCATCCTCGAAGTCGGTGGTGAAGCCCACTTGGTTGTTAATCACGAAGTGCACCGTGCCGCCGGTCTTGTAACCTTCGAGCTGCGACATCTGCGTCACCTCGTAGCCGATGCCCTGGCCGGCCAGGGCGGCGTCGCCGTGGATGAGGATGGGCAGGATGCGGTGGTAGTCGTTGCCGTACTGGTGCTCAATCTTGGCCCGCACGAAGCCTTCCACCACGGGGTTCACGGCTTCGAGGTGCGAGGGGTTGGGCGCCAGCTTGAGGTTGACTTTCTGGCCGCCGGCCGCTTCCACTTCCGACGAGTAGCCCATGTGGTACTTCACGTCGCCGTCGCCCATGGTCAGGTCGGGCACGGCCGTGCCTTCAAACTCCGAGAAAATCTGCTCGTAGGTCTTGCCCATGATGTTGGCCAGCACGTTGAGGCGGCCGCGGTGGGCCATGCCTATCATCACCTCCTGCACGCCCAGCTCAGCGCCCTTGTTGATGATGGCATCCAGGGCTGGGATGGCGGTTTCACCGCCTTCCAGCGAGAAGCGCTTCTGGCCCAGGAACTTGGTATGCAGGAAGTTTTCGAAGACGACGGCCTCGTTCAGCTTCTTCAGGATGCGCTTCTTGTACTCCACGCCGGGGTTGAAGGACATGGAGTCCTTCTCCACCTTCTGCTGAAACCAGTCCAGCACCTGTGGGTCGCGGATGTACTTGTATTCAAAGCCGATGCTGCGGGTATAGATTTTCTCAAGCGCGCTCACGATGTCGCGCAACGTGGCCTGCTGGCCCAGGCCCAGCTCCTCGCCCTGGCGGAAGGCCGTGTTGAGGTCGGCCTCACTCAGCCCAAAGTCGGCGAGGTCGAGGCGGGCCTGCCGGTCTTTGCGCTCACGCACCGGGTTGGTTTTAGCACGCAGGTGGCCGCGGCTGCGGAAGGCGTGGATGAGGTTGCGCACGGCCGTTTCCTTGTCTAAGGCCAGCTCGCCGGTGGCCATAGCCGGGGCGTTGTTGGTCGAAGCCGAGGTTTGCAGCACGCCGTAGTCGTCGGGCTGCGGGCGCGGGCCAGTAGCCGGCGTCGCCCGGGGAGCAATGGCGGCCGCGCCATTCCCATTGGCGCCCGGCACTACGGGCGCACCTTCGGGGAATTGCTGCGAGAAGTCAAACCCCTCAAAAAACTTGCGCCAGCCAAAGTCTACCGACTCCGGGTTTTGCTGGTAAGCCTGGTAAAGCGCTTCGATTGCCGCGGCGTCGGCATTGGCAACATAAGAGTAAGCATCCATGATGGTCGGGAGCTGAGTGGGACAGCGCAAAAGTAAACGAGCTGACTGCAAAGCAAAAACCTGCATTCGGGTTTACGAATAAACCTTACAGTCAAGGCATCACCTTACAGATATTTGCTAATCCCGGCTGAGTTTATCGGCCAAACTACTCAAAAAATGCCCAAAAAGCCGACTCCACAACTCCCAAGGGAGTTAGCGCAGCGAATCAGCCGGGGCCTTATTGGCCGCTGGAGCATTTGCGGTAGAGTCGGCGGCCGTCACCGGCACGTTGTCATCCACGTGCTTCTGGTTATGGGAGCAGCTACTCAAGGCCAGACCAAAAGCCAGCACTAGAACGAAGCTCCGGAGCACTTTTATAGTACAATAGCTCATGATAGCTGCAGCGAAGTATGAAGCTCTTGCCCAAGAAAGTCAGGCTTTCCCGGCATACGGGCTGACAGCGTTCAGGTTCAGCCAATGTGTACCCAAAGCTTGGCTGCGTTAAAGAAAAGCCACGAAAATTCGTTACAAAAGAGTTCCAGACTGCAACTGCTCTGGTGACGGCTGCGCCACGCGGAACAGGTTTCAGCGCTAGCGCTTTACGCTCTAATTGGCAGCAGAGTCGGTAGCCGCCGGCTCCGCCGTTCCCGCTGCGCCTGAGTCCGTGGCAGCGGGAGCCGGACGTGGTGCGGGCACGGGAGTAGCCGGCCGCACGGGCGCCAGGCGCACCGTTTCGGGGACGGCCTCTACCGGTGCCTGCTGCTCGGCCTGGGGCCCGGTTTCAATCATGGCATCCACTGAGTCGGCTGCGGTCTGGCTGCCACTGGTAAGGTGCTCTGAGGGACGGTTGTTGAACGACAGGTAGATGACCAGTCCCAACAAAGCCAGCAGGCCGGCAATGGAAAGCACCAGGTTCAGCGGGTTGCGGGCGGGCTGGGGCTCAAAGCCCTGCATCTCGTCTTCAGCCAGCGGGCGCAGCTCGGCGGGCGCGGGCATGGGGGAGCTGATGACCTGCGCCTGCTCGTCCATGGTAGCGGCCGGCACCGGATTCTCAATGGTGGGCGGCAACGGAGGGGTCACGCTCGCCTGAACGGCTAGCGGCTCGGCCGGGGCGGCCGGGCCGACAGCGGCAGCATCCGTAAAAACCAGCTTTTGCTTGAGGGCTTCGAACTCGGCGGCGGTGATGGTGCCGGCATCGAGCATCTCTTTGAGCTGGCGCAGGGTTTCGAGCGGCGAGGGCGGGGTTTGCATGCGGAATGATACGGAGAAACGAGGGCCGCGCTAGTTTTTACGGTCCAGGGCCGACAGCCGGTCGCGGCGGCGCTGCAGGCGGGCCCGCTCCAGCTCGCGCTGCTGGCCGTTACGGATGAGCTGCGTGGAGTCGGACCGCGAGAGCAAAGTGTTCTGCACGTTCTGGCGCTTCAGCTCTTCGATTTTCAGCAGGTTGGCGGCCGTGTTAGCCGCCAGCGTCAGCCGCTCTTTTTCGAGGCGATTTTTTTCTTTTTCAACCTCTTTCAGCTTCCGCTCAGCGTCCTCAATCATGTCGCGGTAGGCCTTGGTACGGGCCGCGCCGGCGAAGTTCTGCAGCATGGAGCGCAGGGCGTTGTACTCGCTGGCCGTCTTGTCGGCATCGAAAAAGGTGTTGTCGTCGAAGCCACCAAAGATGGATACTTCCGACACGGTATCGGACGGCGCCACCACGGTGGCGTATAGGTTGACGAGCTTACCCGACACGGTGCTGGCCTGCACCTTCTGGGCTTCGAGCACGGCACTTTTGCCCATGCCCATCACGCCACCGCTCTTGAACTTTACGTTGTAGCTGTCCTTCATCCACTTCTGGAAGTAGTCGCGCACGGCCGAGGCATTGCCGTCAACCTGCACTTTGAGGGTGGCGCGGGCGCCTTTGTTGTAGCTGGTTTCGCCTGCTCTTACATCGTAGAGCTGGGCCGCAGCGGGGCGGCTTATCAACAGGCTGCCCAAAAGGAGCAGCAGGAAGTACAGTTTATGCATGGGGTTATTTTTTGCAGGATAAAAGCTTAGCGCAATTCGTGGCGGTCGAAGGCCGCCTGCAAATCAGCGCGCATGGCGGTGAAGCGGACAATGGCGGCGGCCAGGAATTCCTCGTCCAGCAGCTCGCGCACTTCGGCGTCGGTGCCGGTGCTTAAGTCCAGCTCGGGTACCTTGTAGGTTTGCTCCAGGTTGCCTTGCTCCAGTTTGAGCAGAAACTTGCCATTCCAGGCGAGCAGGGTGATTTTGGCGGAGGAATGCGGAATATCGGCGACGTGGCGCATAGGCAGGTAGAACAGCGTTAGCCGTGTGCGAAGATAAAGACCAAGCCATGGATAGCGCCGCCATAGCGCGGACTTTTAGTCCGCGAGTCGGCTAAGCAAGAGTATTCGCTGGCCATTCGCGGACCGAAAGTCTGCGCTATTATCCAATGGTCCGCGCCTAGCTCGACCATAACGCGCTGAATTAGCAGCCGTAAACTATAGCGCCCCTCCCCGACCGGAGCGGCTTTCCTTCCACTTTCCAACTACCTACTGCCATGTCTCAGGGAGATAAATCTAAATACACTGACAAACAAAAGCGCCAGGCTGAGCACATCGAAGAAAGCTACGAGAAGCGCGGCGTATCCAAGGACGAAGCCGAGGCCCGCGCCTGGTCCACCGTGAATAAAAATGACGGCGGTGGGAAACAACCCGGCGGCTCGGGCCGTAAGAAGAGCTAAGAATTCACTGCGCCTATGCGCTACCAGTGGCATTAAAGCCACCCTAAGAAGCCCCACCAAGTAGCTTGGCGGGGCTTTTTCGTTTCCAGCAGCTTGCAGCTTGGGTAAGCCCCACCGCGCAGCCGGGCTGAAGCAGCCGCCAAACGCGGCACCGGCCGTAACTTGGGCCATCATATTTCCCGACTGATGACCAAACTACTTACCGCAGCCCTGGGGCTGCTGCCGCTGGCGGTAGCGGCCCAAAATCCCACCTCCGTCCTGACCCCCGAAAAGCTCTGGCAGCTGGGCCGCCTGGGCGAGATGCAGGTGTCGCCCGACGGCAAGACCGTAGCCTACACCGTGACCAAGTACAACATTGCCGAAAACAAAGGCAATTCCGACATCTGGGTGGTGGCCGTGGCGGGCGGCGCGGCCAAACAGCTCACCAGCACGCCGGGCTCGGAAAATACCCTGAACTGGCGCCCCGACGGCAAACTGACCTTTCTCTCGGGCGAGAGCGGCACCGACCAGCTCTACGTGATGAATGCTGATGGCTCGGGCAAGCAGCTGCTGAGCAGCTTCCCCGACGAGGGGCTGAGCAACCTTAAGTACGCGCCCAAGGGCAACTTCATCCTCTACACCCAGGATGTGAAGGTGACGCCCGACGCTAAGGACCTGTACCCGGACATGCCCAAGGCCGATGTCAAAATCATCGACGACCTGAACTACCGCCACTGGAACGTGTGGGACGACCACAAGGCCAGCCACGTCTTCTTCCAGGCCATTGGGCCCGACGGCAAGCCCCAAGGCTACGGCAAGGACATCATGGCCGGCGAGAAATTTGACTCGCCGCTGATGCCCAGCGGCGGCTCCGAGCAGCTGGCTTTTTCGCCCGATGGCTATAAAATTGCCTACACCAGCCGCAAGCTTATGGGCAAGGCCGAGGCCGAAAGCACCAACTCCGACATTTACCTCTACGACATTCACGACGGCAAAACCGTGAACCTGAGCGAGGGCCTGCCCGGCTACGACACCGAGCCGGTGTTTTCGCCCGACGGCAGCAAGGTGGCCTGGCTGAGCATGGCCACGGCCGGCTTCGAGAGCGACCGCAACGGCATCATGGTGTACGACTTCGCCACCAAGAAGCGCCAGGACCTTATTGCCGGCTCGGAGCTGAGCGGCGGCAACGTGCGCTGGAGCGCCGACGGCAAAAACCTGTACTTCGCTACGGTAGTAACCGGCGCCGAGCAGCTGTTTGAAGTGCCGGCCAAGGGCGGCAAAATCCGCCAGATTAGCACCACCTCCCAGAACTACAACGCCTTCGAGCTGGCCGGTAACTACGTGGCCGTGGCCAACCGCACCACCCTGGCATCTTTTGCCGATATAGTGCGCGTGGACCTGAAAACCGGCAAGGAAACGCCGCTCACGACCATCAACCAGCAGGAGCTGCAGGGCGTAAAGCTGGGCAAGGTAGAAGACCGCCGAGTGACCACCACCGACGGCAAGCAGATGCAGGTGTACGTCATCTACCCGCCTGACTTCGACCCCAGCAAGAAGTATCCCACCCTGCTCTTCTGCCAGGGCGGGCCGCAGTCGCCCATCACCCAGAGCCAGAGCTTCCGCTGGAACTTCCAGCTGATGGCGGCCAATGGCTACATCGTGGTGGCGCCCAACCGCCGCGGCCTGCCCGGCTTCGGGCGGCAGTGGAACGACGCCATCAGCGGCGACTGGGGCGGGCAGCCCATCCGCGACTACCTCTCGGCCATCGATAAAATCTCGGAAGAACCCTATGTGGATAAGGACCGCCGCGGCTGCGTGGGTGCTTCCTACGGCGGCTACTCGGTGTATTACCTGGCCGGCAATCACCAGGGCCGCTTCAAGACGTTTATCTCGCACTGCGGCCTCTACAACCTCACCAGCTGGTACCCCACCACCGAGGAAACCTTCTTCGCCAAGCACGACATCGGCGCGGCTCCCTGGGAAACGCCCCTGCACAAGTCCTACACCGATTTCAACCCCCAGCAGTTTGCCAAAAACTGGGATACGCCCATCCTGGTCATTCACGGCGGCAAAGACTTCCGCGTACCCGAAGACCAAGGCATGGAAGCTTTCGGCACGGCCCAGCTAAAAGGTATTCCCAGCCGCTTCCTGTACTTCCCCAACGAAGGCCACTGGATTCTGAAGCCCCAGAACGCCATTGTGTGGCAGCGCGTATTCTTCGATTGGCTGGGCCGCACCCTCAAGCCCGACGGAGGCAAGGCAGCGAAGTAGGTTTTTGGTGATGAGGTGATTGGGCGTTCGGCCTCTGTCATTGCGAACGTAGTGAAGCAATCCGTCCTCTAGCATTCAGAAACCAGATAAACCCACACCTAAAAAAGCCCCAATGCCAGCGCTGGCGTTGGGGCTTTTCACATTACCTGGCTGGTCGCACACAGAGGACGGATTGCTTCGCTAACGCTCGCAATGACAGAGGCCGGATGCGCAGCACATCAGCACATCGACACATCAAAAAATCAGCACATCAACCTATCACCTCCGTCACCTTACCAATATCGGCACTTACCTTCTGCAGGAAGGCCAGCTGCTCCAGCAGGGCCTTATCGGTAGGGGCGGCGGCTAGCGCGGGAGTGGGCTCCAGGAAGCGAGGCTCGGCGGGGGGCATGGGGGCTTCGGGCTGCAGGCGGGCCAGGCTTTTCTGCAAGGCGCTGGCGGCGCTGGCCAGGGCGCGCCGGCTTTCCAGGGCGGGCGCGGGAGTAGCCGGCAGCACCGCCGGTAGCGAAGCTGTAAGCGAGGCAATGTTGGACGCCAGCACGTGGTTCAGCACCACAAACTCGTGGATTTCGGTCGGGTGACTTTGCTTGCTGCGGGGCTCCGACAGCATGCGCTGGAAGGCCGCCGCCAGGTTGGCCGAGGCCACGTACACTTCTTTGCGCACCAGCTTGTAGGCCGTGGGCGGCAGCGGGCGCCCGGCCAGCCGGTCGGCCAGCTGACGCAGGTAGGCCAGGTTGGCTTTGAGCACCGCCGCCATGAAGTCGCGCAGCTGCTCCGACTCCCAGCGCGGAAACAGGAAGTAGCCGGCGAGGAAGGCAATACCACAGCCCAGCAGCGTGTCCACCACCCGCTCCTCGATAACGCCCAGGTAGCTCAAGCCCAGGAAGCGAAACAGGATGAGCAGGTAGGCCGTCACGAACAGAACTGACACCGCGTAATAAGTACGCTGCAAGCTGTAAGCCAGCACCATAAACACCAGCATGCAGGCAAAGCGCGCCTGCGGCACCGGCAACAGCCCGAGCACGGCCACGCCCAGCGCGCCGCCGGCCAGAGTGCCCACGATGCGCTGCACGTTGCGCTGCCGCGTCAGGCTGAAGCCGGGCTTGAGCATCACCGTCACCGTCATCAGTATCCAGTAGCTGTGGCTGCCCTGCCACAGGGTTTCGGCCAGGGTGAAGGCCGCCACGCAGGCCAGCGTCATGCGTAGGGCGTGGCGGAACACGGCCGAGCTCATGGTCAGGTTCTGGCGCAGGGCCCCGATTTCCAGGTCCTGGTGCGAAACGAAGCGGCGGTGCTCGGCGGCCCGGCGGGGGTTGGGCTGGGGCAGCAGGCTTTCGTCGAAGTAGCGACGGATGTTTTCCACGCGCTTGATGATGTCGCGCAGGTTGACCAGGATTTTCTTCAGCACCCGCGTGCGGCCGGCCGCCTTGGGCTCGGCGTCGAGGGCGGCCACGTGGCTTTGCAGCTCGGCCAGGCCGGCGCCCAGATTGGGTGAGCGGCGCGGGTGGGCGCTGCCGGCCTGGATGGCGGCGCCCAGGTGGTCAACTTCGGCGCCAATGAGCCGGATAAGCTTTTCAATCTCGCCCAGGATGCCGCTGTTGCCGAATACGCTGCGCACCGTGGCGTAGTCGTGGTGGATGGCTGTGATGTGCTCGTACAAGTCCACCGTCTCAACGAAGGTGAGTACCAACCGCCGGCCGGTGCTGGTGGTCTCGTTCACAATCTGGCGGGTGCGAAACAGCAGCTCGCGCACGGCTTCCTGCTTTTCGTTCACCACCACCTGCTGAGCCAGCAGCTTGCGGAAGTCCTCGTCGAGGTCGGTGGCCGGGTTGTAGAAGCGGGCCTTGAGGTCGAGGAAGTAGGCAATGGCGTGCACGCACTCGCCCACGGCCTGCTGGGCGGCGCGGTAGGGCTGCACCCGCTGCACCAGCACCGCCAGGGCCGTGTACCAGGCCCCGCCGGCCAGCAGCAGCAAGCTGTGAGGCAACACCTTTTCCAGCGCCAGCGGCTGGGCCAGGGTGAGCACCATCGCCAGCAAAGCCGCCGTGCCAACGGCCGCCGCGCGGGCGCCCCACACCAGGAGCATGGTGAAGAAAAATGCCTGCCCCGCCACGGCCAGGCCCAGCGTCAGCAGGTGCTGGGCTGCCAGCCCCGTGAGCAGGGCCGCGCCCCCCACCAGGCCCAGCCCGGCCAGCATGCCGTTGCGCTTGTGCCCGGCCGGGCCGGGCATGTCGGTAATGCTCAGGCACACGGCCCCGGTGGAAACGCTCAGCCCTTCGGCGAAGTAGCCCAGCTGCGAGCCTGCCAGCGCCGGCAGCAGAATGGACAGCGTGATGCGCACCCCATCGGAGAAGTTCTGCCCGAAGAAAAAGTAGTGGAGGCGGCGCGTCTGGGAGTTCATGCAGCAGGTAAAGGTGCCGGAGGATAAACGCAAAAATGCGCTGTTTGGCGCGTTGCGTGTATCAACTCGCTTTTCCTGCCCGGCTTAGCGGTGCAAATCTTCCTGCACGGGCAGCGTGTAGCACTCCCCGGAGCTGAGGATGTGCACGCGCAGGTCGCGGATGGTGATGGGCTCCCCGGGCTTGATGCGGTGAATGTTCGTGTCAGTGCAGTCGTGGCCGTCGACGATGGTGACGACGCCGCTGCCGATGACTTCCAGCTCGTTGCCTTTGCGCACCACCACGCCCGTGTCTTCCTCCAGCCCCAGGCCGATGCAGCCGGGGTTGGTGGCAATAATCTGGGCCATGCGGATGATGCGCCCCCGCGCCACGAAGTGGGTGTCGATGGCCACGTCGTGCATAAACTGCAGGCCGGTGGTGACGTGGATTTCGTCCTTCATCATGCCCTGGTTGTCACGGCCCTGGTAAATCATGGGCGTGCTCATGGCCGCTGCGCCGGCACTGGTGCCTGCAATTACAATTTCCTCCGCGGTGTAGCGCTCCTTGAGGCGGCGCAGCCAGGGCGTGCCGCCGAGCAGGGCCGTGAGCCGCAGCTGGTCGCCGCCCGTGAACATGAAGCCGTCAGCTTCTTCCAGCTGGCGCAACGCTTCTTCGCCTTGGGCCTGTTCGCGGCTTTGCAGGTCAAATACTTCAATGCGGCCTACTTCCTGGGCCTTGAACACGTCGATATAGTCCTTGGCCGCCGCATCAGGCTCTTCCGAGGCAATGGGCACGATAAGGATGTTCTTCTTCCCACGCAGCTCGCTCACGAAGCGCCGCAGAATGGTATCCGGGGCGTACTCCGCTTCGGGGTCGGTGCCCGGAGCCGGGCTTTTGTCTTCGTGTCCGCCAATGGCAATGAGAATGCCCCGTGGAGGCGGACAAACGGCTTCGTTGGGCTCGGTTTTCTGGTTTTTGTGTTTGCGGGCGGACATAGCGTTTCGGGCTACTGTGCTTAGGATGAGACGAAAGAAAATGAAAGTGCTGAGGTGCAGACTACCGGGTAGGCAGAAGCCAGGAAACTGCTATTGCAATTCCCTGGACGCCTTTTTAGGTATTTATGATGCGCTTAGGCTTCGGCCAGACCGGTGTTGGCGGGGCCGCTCAGCAGCTCGCCCAGAGCGGTGAAGCGGGAGCCGTGGCAGGGGCAGTCCCAGCTTTTTTCCAGGCCGTTCCAGTGCACTACGCAACCCAGGTGGGGGCAGATGGCCGAGCACTCGTGGGTTTCGCCCTGCTCGTCTTTGTACACAGCTACTTTGCTGAGTCCCCGGCGCAGCACGGCGCCGTGCCCGGCCGGTATCTCGTCGGTCGACTTCACGTCGCCACCGGTCAGCAGCTCGGTGTATTCGATGGCCACGTTGGCGTTTTCGATGAAGTACTCCTTGGCGCTCTCGCGCTTCACCGTTACACGGCCGGGGTCGTAGAGGATGGCCCAGGGGTTGTCGCGGCCTTCGAGCAGGTCGGCTACAATCATGGGGCCCAGCGTGCCGTGCGTCATGCCGTGGCCCGAGTCGCCGGTGATGATGTACACGTTGTCGCTGTCGAGCGGATTGCGACCGGCGTAGCCCAGCCCATCCACTGGCTCCATCACCTGGCCCGACCAGCGGTACTCAATGCTTTTCACGGCCGGGAACCGGGCACGGGTCCACTCCTCCAGGCAGCGCAGGCGGGCGTCGGGGTCGTCGTGCTGCCCGGTTTTGTGGTCTTCGCCGCCCACAATCAACAGGTCGTAGTCGACCTGCCCGCCGCGGGGGCCGGCCTGCACTTCCTGGGTGCGGATGTAGTGGTAAGGGTCGGCCGTATCCCAGAACAGCGCCTTAGCTACCGAACCTTTGGGAATGCGCGCCCCGATGACGTAGGTGCGGTAAGGCGCCTGCTTGGTGTGCATCACCACCCGGTCGTTGAAAGGTGTGTTCGACGCCACTACGATGCCGCGCTTCGCCTTCACCTCAGCCCCATCTTCGGTCACCACCCGGGCCGCGTCGCCGCCGTGCACTTCGCTTACGTGGGTGAGGGTGCAGATGCGCCCGCCCAGCCGCACAATGGCCTCGGCCAGGCCGGTGAGGTATTTCAGAATGTGAAACTGCCCCTGGTTGGGCCAGCGCAGGCATTCCCCAGTTTCAAAACCTACCAGGCCCGCGCTGGGCAGCCACTCCACGTCGGTGAAGCCGGCCCGGTGCGCGGCGGCCAGCTCGTCTTCCAGCTCTTTGTGCGTGCCACCGGCGGGCAGAAACAAATAGCCGTCGAGCCGGGTGAAGTCGCAGTCAATTTTTTCCTCCAGCACAATCTGCTCAATCCTGTCAATAGCCGCGGCGTGGCTTTCACCGGCCAGGCGTGCGCCCTCCTGCCCAAAGAGGTTTTCGAGGGTGGTGTACCGGTCGTCGAGGGCATAGGATAAGTGGGCTGTGGTGCGGCCCGACTCGCCGCTGGCGAGCTCACCGTCTTCGAGCACCAGCACCTTGCGGCCCTTCTTGCTGAGCAGGTAGGCCGTGGTAAGGCCCGCAATGCCGGCGCCCACAATCACCACGTCGGCGGTAGTGTTTTCACGCAGAGGTTCAAAAGTTGGCAGGGCAGGAGCCGTAGCAAACCACGACGAGGTTGTGGCGCCGGAGGTACGGGCAGGGTTAGGAAGCTTGGGCATAAGGCGTTTTGGAAATGGGAAAGGTCTTTCTGCTTACGCCCCCGCCCCTCCCTTGGTTAAGGTTGAGCTTACTGAAAACGTCCTATTTCTTCAGAAGTGAAATGATGGAGTGCTGAAAAGAAAAACGTGTCATTGCGAGGCCGTAGGCCGTGGCAATCCGTCCTCTAGCACTCAGTCGCCAGGTAAACCCAGACATCAAAAAGCCCCAATGCCAGCGCTGGCGTTGGGGCTTTTCACATTACCTGGTTAGTCGCTCAGAGAGGACGGATTGCTTCGCTACCGCTCGCAATGACACGTCTTTTTTACCTCATCACCTCATTACTTCATCACCAAAAAGCACATCAGCACATCAAACCATCACACCTTCAACGCCGCAATGCACTTCAGCTCGATGGCAATGGGCGTGGGCAGGCAGTTAATTTCCAGCGTGGTGCGGCAGGGCTGGGCGGTGGCGAAGTACTCGGCATAGAGACGGTTGTAGGTCGGGAAGTCGTCTTTCATGTTGGTCAGAAACACGGTTACGTCCACCAGGTCATCCCAGCTGGCGCCGGCTTCTTCCAGGATGTAGCGCACGTTCTGAAACACGGCGTGGCACTGGCTTTCGAAGTCGTATTTCAGCACCACCCCGCTCGGCGAAAGCTCGACACCGGGAATGTCTTTTTGCCCGCGCTGCCGCGGGCCCACCCCGGAAAGAAACAACAGGTTGCCCACCCGACGGGTGTAAGGGTAGGCGCCAACGGGCTCGGGAGCACGACTTTCAGACATGACTTCAATTAACAATGAGCAGTGAACAATGAACAATTGAGGCAGCTAAGGTAAAGAACCGGCGGGGCCGAGAGGTATGTTAGCGCTGCGCTGCTCCTCATGCTGGAACGGTGCTTGCGTAGCGCGCCTGCCTGTAGAAAGGCTAACCAAGCTTTTGGGTAGTGCTTACGCCCTCCAGTTTTTCTACCTTCGCCTACTGCTCATTGTTCACTGCTCACTGTTAACTGAAATCATGACGAAAGCCCCGCTGCCCCTTCTGCTGCTGTGCGGCCTTGGCCTCACCTTTAGCGCGCAGGCGCAAAAGCGCAAAATGCCCGACAAGCCCGATGCCAGCACCGTGTACGACTCGGTAGCCAAGCCAGCGGTGCCCTTCGGCGGCACCCAGAAATACGCGCAGTTCCTGGCCGACCACCAGAAGTACCCCGCCGCGGCCATGCAGAAAGGCATTCAGGGCACGGTGCCGGTGAGCTTTATCGTGGAAAAAACCGGAGTCATCAGCAACGTCAAAGTGGAGAAGCCTTTGTCGCCGGAGCTGGATGCGGAAGCCATTCGCCTCATCAAAAGCGGGCCGAAGTGGACGCCGGCCCAGCACCAGGGCAAGGTGGTGCGCGAGCGGATTGTGGTGCCCGTGTCGTTCGTGATGTCGCCTGGCTCGGAAGTGGTGACCGTGGGGCCCAAAGGCACGCCCGCCGCGCCGGCCAACGCGGCCGACATCGCTGCCTCGGCCAACCCTGACCAGCCGGCCGTAGTAGCCCCCGACAAGCCCACCCGCCCCGTGGGCGGCACCGAGGCTTTTTTCGAGTGGATTGAAAAAAACCAGAAATACCCCGACCTGGCCCGCAAGCGCAAAATTCAGGGCAAGGTGATGGTGGAATTCATGGTGCAGGCCGACGGCTCCCTGACCGACGCCCGCGTGATAAAAAAGATGGGCTCTGGCCTCGATGAGGAAGCCCTGCGCCTGATTCGCACGGCCCCGAAGTGGGAGCCGGCCACGTACAAAGGCAAGCCCTTAAAGCAAAAGATGGTGTTGCCCGTCTTGTTCCAATTGTAGGGCAACCCGCGAACCATTCAGCGGTCCCTTCGGCTTAAAGAAAGAGCTGCTCTGCTTCTGCGCAAGCGAAGCGGCAATGCGCCTACTGCTTCCTGGCAGAACAATTAGCGCGTTGCTTGTTGTTGCTGCTTCCCTCCTGCCTCGGCCGGCGGGTTTTCGTCCTTCCTTCCTCTCCCATGGCTGCCGTTTCCCCACCCCTCGTCCTTACCTACAAGCCTACCCAGCTCTGGCCGCACCAGCAGCGCTACCGGCAGGCGGCCCAGGCCCTGGCCCAGGACTTGTTCGACACCCTCGACGACGACCTGCAGCCCTTTGTGGTGCTGCTGGCCCTGCCACTCGCGCCCGACCGGCCCGCCCGCTGCCTGGAGCCCGACGACTGCGGCCTGCCCGCCGAGGCCTTCAACGGCGTGGTGGCCCGGGGCCGTGAAATTCAGCTGACTACGCCCTCTCCCTTCTCCGAGCGCGACGATGTGAGCCCGGCCGTGGTGCGCCGCCGCCACGAAGGGCTGGGCGTGCGTACGGCCGTGCAGGAGGTGCTCAACGAGCTCGACCGCGAAGCTAAACATCAACATGTGGCCGGCTGGCCGGTGCAGATTCACGACCATTTTGTGGTGACGGTGCTGCGCGTGCAGCGCAAGCCCCTGCGCCTCTATCCTTCCCTGCGGCCCGACCGCTACTACATCGACGGCAAGCCCCTGGCCACTTCCCTGCTCACGGCCGCCATGTACCGCTTCAACGAGGAAGGCATGAAGTCGCTGAGCGAGCCCGAGCCCGGCGCCGGCTTCCTCAGCCGCCCCCGCGAGATGGAAGAAGTGCTGCGCGCCGCCGGAAAAACCTTCCTCGACACGCCCGCCCAGGCCCTGGGGCTCAACCCCGGCTCGGCCAAGCTGTTTGCTACTTTCAACACCATTTCCAGCCTGCGCTACGAAGGCGCCGAAGGTGTGGGCAAGATGCTGCTGGCCCGCCGCGGCCACCCCAACATCGAGGAGGTTTTCGCCCTCACCTGCCCTACGGAACTGACCGACTACCGGGCGGTGCGCAAGCTGCTGGAAATGGCCACCGCCGACGTGCACCTGCTGGCCGACGGCGAAAACGTGTACGCCCTGGGCCGGCAGGTGGGCCACTACGACGCCTCCCGCGAAGACTTGTTCGTGGTCAACTTCGTGACGCACTATGCTTGGGAGTTTCAGCACGGTGGGCACGTGCTGCTGCGCTCGCACTACGGCTTGCCGGGCCTGCCCCGCACCCGCCTCAACCGGGCCCGCTTCCGCCGCGACCTGCGCCGCACCTTCGGCCTGACGGACGGCCACAAGATGGAGCGCCTCTGGGATGTGGTGGTGGAAGCCAGCCGTCAGAAGCACGGCACGCTGCTCGTCATCACCACCGAAGCCCTGGCCGAGGCCGACCGCCTCAAGCTGCAGTGCACCCTGATTGAGCCGGTGGTGCTTACGCCGCTCATCACCCGCCTCATCACCAGCATCGACGGCGCCGTGCTGCTCGACCCCGACGGCTACTGCTACTCCATCGGCGTCATCCTCGACGGCAAAGCCTCCGGCCACGGCGACGGCGCCCGCGGCGCCCGCTACAACTCGGCCGTGCGCTACGTCGAAAGCTCGGCCTACCCGGTACTGGCCGTGGTGGTAAGCGAAGACGGCCTGGTAGACGTGCTGACCAAGGAAAGCCTCGCCGAGGAACGGCAGGAGAAGTAAGCCCAATGTGCGCCGACTGCTTCGAAACGAGCTACTACGAGTTCAAGACAGAGTGGGAATTTGAGCAATTCGCGGCCATGCTCAAGCAGGTGCTTCGCCACAAGTTCGCCACTGGCCAGCTCCGGGAATTGCCCGTTGATGAACCAGTGGCTTCAACTGGACAGGCCGAGCAACGCTTCCTCTGCCGTAGCTGCGGAACCACCTGGGTGCTTTCCAGCCCCGACAATGCCTGGCGCGGCTATTTCTTGCCCGAAGCGGAGGCCGCTGCTCACCTCAGCCGGCTGGCTAAGCACGACAAGTACCGGCGCCTGGGCTGCCTGGCTATTTTGCTGGTTGTATTGGCGCTTGGGCTGTGGCGGCTAATGCGCTAGCCGGTTTGTTTTGCTGAACTGATTCTGTTTTACTTGCTCGCCTTGGCCTTGAATGACCAGGTGATGCGGAACACGGCCACCACGTCGCCGGCTTCATCTATGCCCGTGCTGGTGGCTACTACAGTGCGGCCTTCGCCGGTGGCGCGGCTTTCGGCCAGGGCCTGGGCAATGCGCGGCCCGTCGGGGCAGCTGAAGGCAATGAGGCCCACGGCCTTCTTTGTGAACTCGGCTTCCATGCCCACCACCAGCATGGACGCTGCCCCGCCAGCCTGCACGTGCATCATGGCCTGAATGCCACTAGCCAGCTCGGCCGCCATGGCCAGGCAAGCGAAGTAGATGCTCTTGAAGGGGTTCTTGGTCAGGTGCTTGAAGCGCACGGTTACCACGGCGTGCTCCGCTGTCAGCTCGCGCAGGCGCAGCCCAGCCAGCCAGGCCATGGGCAGGTTCTGCATCATAAACAGCCGCAGCTTGAACGGATTGAGGACCTGCTGGCGGAAGGCGGCGGCTTTGGGAGAATCTGGAGTCATGTGGCGAAGATGCAGAAATCCCGGCAATTATATTAGGCACGCCTAACAATTTTCTTCGCAGTAGCCATACAGCCTGTCATTGCGAGGAGGCACGACGAAGCAATCCGTCCTCTAGCATTCAGTCACCAACAAGCTGTGATGCATCAAAAAGCCCCAACGTCTACTCAAACGTTGGGGCTTTTCACAATAGAGGGCTGGTCGCTCAGAGAGGACGGATTGCTTCGTCCTTCGTCCTCGCAATGACACGGGTTATTACTCGCAGCTAGCACCTAGCTTTTCTTATCCAGCACCAGCACCACTTTATTGAAGTTGGCGGCGGCGTTTACTACGGCGCGGAAGGCTTCGAAATCGGCTTTGGGCCAGCGCAGCTGCCGGTAATTTTCGGTGATGGTGACGACCACCGTCTGGCCCTGCTGGGTGTAGCTGGAGCGGAAGTCGAATAGGGGCTTGGCAGGGTCGGGGCCGGCTTTCACGTCCACGTTCAGGTCTTTGAGGTTGCGCACGGTGTAGCCGGCGGGCACCTCGAAGCGGATGGTGCGCAGGTAGCCGTGGTTGGTGTCGTTTTCGACGTCGTACTGCCGCTCCTCCTTCTGGTAGAGCTCGGTTTGCGGGCCCAGCAGCGTGCCGATTTTGAAGAGGTAGCGCGGCCCGGCCTTGTCCAGCAAGGCGGCCGACTCGAAGGTGCTTTCCACGATGAACGGCTTTTCCAGCGGGCTGAGGCCGCGCTCAACGTTGCGCACTTCCAGCTGCTTGAAGTTCACGGCGTCGGGAACTATGCCCTTTTGAAAGCCCTGCAGAATCTCCGTGCGCTTGGCCTCGGGTATCATCGTCCAGAAAGGCTGGATAACAGCCGCCGAGTATCCGCCCAGCGTCTGCTTCAGGGCCACGGTGCTGTTGTCCATGTCCGGGGCAAACGTCACGCTGATGTCCAGGTCCTGGTTGCTGATTTCGGCGGGCAGGGCCGGAATCTGCTTCACCGTGCCTACGGCCGACTCAATGCTGCCCAGCTTCACGGTTTTGATGAACAGCCCGGCGTTGTCGGTCCAGTCGGCCGGCAGCATGCCGTAGAAATAGTCGGGCCGGCCGGGCGCCAGGTACTGCTTCGTGGCCGGGAAGTAGAGCGCGAAGTGGTCGAGGTAAGTCCAGCTATCAAAGTCGCCATCGAACGGCTTGGTGGTGCGGCTGCTGGTCACCACCAGCTCGGTATCGATGCCCAGGGTCCGGTACAGCGCCATCAGCAGGTGGGTGAAACCCGCCTCGGGCGCGTTACGGGTAGCCACCACCCTCTCCAGGTTGGCACTGGCGCTTTCCTCCAGGTTGTAAGTGAGCTTGACGTAGCGCTCCACGGCGGCGATGCGCTGGGGCAGCGGCGCGGTGGCCGGCACCTTGGCGGCGGCCAGCACCTTGGCCACGGCCTTGGTTTCGCCCTTGGTCAGGCTGGTCATATTTTCGTGAATGGCCTTGCTGGCATCGGCCCAGGTAAACTGCCGCACCGGGCCCTTGCTGCCGATGTAGGCCAGCTTGTACTCCAGGCGCATGCGCTGGGCGCCCACGTTTGCGAAGGCTTCTTCTTTCAGGCCGGGAACTTCTTTCAGCGTCAGGCGCAGGGCGCGCTTGCCGCGCAGGGTGGTGTCCACGCTCACGGCCGGGCCCTGGTACACCTTGGCTTCGAAGGTGAGGGCCTCGGGCGAAATCAGCTCCACAGTCACGTTGCGCTCGGGCGTCTCACCTTGGATTATCTCGGTGCCGAAGTGATTGAAGGGCCGCTCCCGGGTGTAGAAATACTCCACCTCGCTGCCCTTCTCCACGCCATCGACGGCAAAAATGCGGAAGCCACGGTCACCGTTTTCGTCTTTGAGCTCCTTCATGTCGGACGTTCGCACTTCCTTCACCTCGCCCCGCGGGCTGATGGTGCGGGCCTTCACGTCGACGGGCGCGCCGGTGTCGAGCACGGGCAGCACAATCTTGTTGTAGCGCTCGATGCCTTCGGAGGTGTTTACGCGCACAATGCGGTGCTCGGTGGCGTACACGTGCAGGCCCCGCGTCCGCTCATCGAAGTAGTACTCGATGCTGGTAAAGTCTTTCAGAAAGATGGCCGGCAGCTCGGCCTCGGCCGGCGTAATGGGCAGGCGCTGCTTGCGCTGCACGTCCCAGTTATAGCCCGCATTTACCAGCGAGGCCGGAAAGCCGGATTGTTGAGCCCAGCCCGGGGCGGCGAGCAGCAAGGCCAGCAGAAAAAGGTAGAAGCGCATAAGGGTGTTGTTAAAGCAATAATTGACTTAAGAAAAAAGAACGTCATGCTTAGCTGAGCTCTGCATGACGTTCAACTTTTCATTTCTACAAACAAAGCAGCTTGCCAAAGCTAGGTTTTTTTCTTTTTCAGGATAACCACCTCGCGGTAGGCATTGCCCAGCTTGCTCACGGTGGCGTTCCAGCTGCTGAACTGCTGGGGCTGCATCAGCAGGTAATCCACGTACACTTCGCGGTTCTGAATGACCTTATTGCCCTGCCGCTCATAGCTCACCTTGAAGCCCAGCGGGCCCTCCGTAGCCTGCACGGCTGGCGGCAGGTAGCTCACCTCGTAGCCGGCCGGAATCAGCAGCTCGGTGCGGGTGCGGTCGGTGTGGGCAAACTCGTTGTAGCGCGGCAGCTTGCGCGCCGCCGCGTCGATGCGGTCGGCGGCGTAAGGGCGCTCCAGGTTTAGGTTCACGTACAGCTCGTCGTCTACTTCCTGCACGTAGTCCTGCAGGCGGTACTCGTAGGCAATGGTCAGGGGCTGGTCACGGGCGGCGAGGTTGGTGATTTTGTAGTTGTCGACGAAGAACTTATTGTTGCCGCGCTCCAGCAGGCGCTTCACGTACTTGGGCTCTTCGGCCCGGTCCAGGCCGTCGAGGCCGTAGCTCTGGTTTACCTTACTGTAGCCCGAGAGGCTGAGCTGGCCTTTGCCGCGCAGGCCGGTGCCGTCCAGCGTCAGCTCAGAAGCATCCACGGTGCCGCTGCGGCCTTTGTCCATGGCCGGAATGGCCGCCACGCGGCAGGTTTTAGCATCCACGCCCAGCAGCCCTTCCTTGCCCTGTATCATGGACGAGGGCATGCCATAGGGTGTGTGCTTGCTGGTGGCGTCCAGAAATACGTACTCGCCGGGGCGGGGCTCATAGGTGGCTATCATGTGATTGTCGACGCCCGGCGTGGCCAGCTCAGAGTAGCGGTAGGGCAGGTCGCGGGTGCCCACCCAGGTCAGGTAGGCGTTTTTAACGCCGGCCAGGCGCATCATCTCATAAGTGAGGTTGGCCATGTCTTTGCAGTCGCCGTAGCGGCGGGTGAACACCAGCCCGGCATCGTGTGGGATAAAGCCGCGCAGCCCCTGCTCGAAGGCAATGTAGCGCACGTTGTCCTGCACCCAGTAGTAGATGCGGCGCACCTTTTCTTCTTCCGAGCTGGCCCCGGCCACCAGCGAATCGACGCTGTGCTTGAGGGCGGGCGTTTCCTGGCGCTCGATGCGGTGCACGAAGTCGGCGTACATGGTGTACAGCTCGTTCACGCCGGAAAGCAGCTTGCGGGACTGGCCCTTCACCACCGCTTCTTCCACGTAAAACACGATGTGCGGCATGTAGTACTGCGCCTCGGGGGCGTCGTCGTCGCGGGGCGGGCTGGGCAGGTTGTCGGCCACCCAGCGGTACACCACCTGGTCGCCCTTCTCCTGCCGGGTATACTTGATGCCGGCCTGCTCGGCGTGGAAGGCTTTGTAGCCGATGCGCACGTTTTTCGGCGCCGTGATGCTCAGCTCGGCGTGGCGCACGGGCACGTAGGAGCCCACGAAGAAGGGCAGCAGAAACCGGGCGTCGGGGTGGCGCACGCTATAGTCGGTGACGGTGCGGGCACCGGGCGTGACGGCCGGGAACACGAAGGAGGTAGCGCGGGAGTCGTCGAAAAATACGCCGGCCTGCATGTCGAACGTTTCCTTAAAGTCCTTCACCTTCACGGTGCGGTACTTGTCGGCTTTCTCGTTGGGCACCAGCGTGCTGGCCTCCAGCTTCTGCAGGCGGTTGAAGTGGGAGCTGAACACTTTGTCGTTGGCGTACATGCCCGACTGCTCGTCGAGGTGGAGCATGTCGGCGTGGTGGCGGGCTAGCACCTGCACCGAGTCGTTGCGGATTTCCACCGTCAGGTCCTGGCGCTGCTCCAGGTACACGGCTTTCTCGCCGGGAAACTGCTTTTTCAGCTCGGCCAGCAGTTGGGCGGGCGTCTGGGCCTGCGCCCCGGAGGCCCCGAGCAGCAAGGCCAACAAGAAGTTCTTATTCATGCGTATAGGGTATAACTCACGCCAACAGATTTATTCAGGGAGCCGGTTCAGGACCGGCTATTTTTTATCGTACACCATGGTGTTCCAGTAGGTCTCGGTGCGCAGCGGCTTGCCCGCGGCGTCGAAGTAGGTAGCCGGGCCGCTCAGCTCGCCGCAGCGGAACGACTCTTCCCGCTCTAAGGTACCATCGGGACGGTAGTAGCGGCAACGGCCATGCCGCTCGCCCAGCAAATAATTTTCCTGCTCCAGGGGCTTGCCGCCGGGGTAAAACCGTTCGTAGAGCCCGGTGAGCAGCCCGTCGCGGTACTGGCTGCGGCTATACACCTCGCCGGTGGAGTAGTACGCCGTTACCGGCCCGCTGCGCTCGTTATGGGCATAGGTCTCGTCGAGGGCCGGCTTGCCGTTGGCAAAGCTCACTTTGATTGGCCCGGCCTGCTTGTTCAGCGTCAGCATGGGGGCCGTGGCCGCGCCGGGTCCGCGGTAGCTCAGCAGGTCGCCGTAGCTGTACATTTTTTCCACCAGCAGCTCACCTGCGGCGTTGTACTCGCGGCTGGGCCCGTGCAGGGCGCCATCCAGGTAGGTTTGCACCTGCGCTACCTGGCCGTTGGGGAAGTAGCTGGTCCACTCGCCGTCCTGTTCATCATTCAGGTAGCGGCCCTTCAGCCGGACCTGGCCGTTAGTGTGGTAGCTGGTCCATTCGCCGCTGGCCTGCCCGGCCAGGTACTGCCCCACCCGGTTGGGCTTGCCGTCGGCATAAGTCGATTTGTAAACGCCATACTGCCGGCCGTCGAGCTGGGCACTGCTCACCTCCGTGCTGCCGTCGGTCCGCAGCCAGGCGGTGGGGCCAAAGCTGCTGTAGCAGTTCAGGCTGGCTGTGTACAGAGGCTTGCCGCTGGGGTAGCGCAGGGTATACTCCTTGCTGGTGGGCTTCAGCACTATCTGCACCATCTCCTTGCCCGTCGAGTCGTAGGTGGTGATGTTGCGCAGCTTGCCGTACTCAAACCCGAACTCCTGCGTCGGCTTGCCGCTGGGCGCGTAGCTGCGGTACGGACCGTTTTGCTCGCCCTGGTGGTACTCATACTCTTCGCTGATGCGGCCGTTCACGTAGTAGGATTTCCAGGCGCCGTGGCGCTGGCCGTCCTGGAAATAGCCCGTCTCCTGCACCTGGCCGTTGGCCCGGAACCGCTCGAACAGGCCTTCTTCCTGGCCGTTGGCACCGTAACGCAGCCGGCGACGCACCTGCCCGCCGGGGTAGTACACCTCGGCAGTGCCGGTCTTGTTGCCTTTGTCGTCGTAGCGCACCTGCTCGCGCAGGCCGCCGTCGCGGTTAAACCACTTCCACTCCCCTACCATAATGCCGTCGAGGAAGCTGCCCGTGGCGCTTACCTGGCCATCGGGGCGCAAGGCTTTCACGACGGTGCGGCCTTTTTTTATGGGCTGGTCGAGCACCATCTTGCCGGCCGGGTCGAAGTACTGCAGGCGCGTGGTGCGGCCGTGGTTGTACTCAGTGTCGGCGTAGTGCCGGCCCTGCTCGTCGTAGTCGCGGTAGATGCCGTGCAGCTCGCCTGTGGCGTCGTAGGTTTTCTCCACGCTCAGCTTGCCGTCGGGGAAGTAGGTTTTCCAGGCGCCGGTGCGCTTGCCGTGCTCGTAGCTGCCGGTTTCAAGCACGGTGCCGTTGGCGTGGTACTCGGTGAAGGTGCCGTGCAGGGTGTTGTTGTCGTAGCTACCCTTTTTCTCTACCGCCTTGTTGGGGTACCAGCTCGTAAAGGCGCCCTGCTTCTGGCCTTTCGCGTAGTTGAAGCTGAACTCGGGCGCGCCGTCGATGTAAAACTCTTCTTCCAGCCCTTCTACTTTGTCGGCCTCAATGTTAGCGCGGTAGCGCACCTGCCCGTTGGCGTAGTAGGTGGTATAAGGCCCGTTTAAATCACCGGCCTTGAAGCTGCGCAGCTCGGTGCGGTTGCCGCACTCGTCGTACATGGTAAAGGGCCCATCAATCTTGCCTTTGCTGTAGTTCAGCACCAGCGAGGCCTGCCCGTTGGGGTAAAACTCCTGGGCCGGCCCCTCCCGCTCGCCCTGGTCGTTGAAGGTGAAGGTCTTGTCGATACTGCCGTCCGGGCGCAGCACTTTCCAGAAGCCGGTCTGCTTGCCGGCCGGGGTGAAGCGCCCAATGGTTTGCACCGCCCCGGTATTGCTGACCGATACCCAGTCGCCGGTGGCTACGAACGTGCCGCTGGCGTTGCTGCCTTCGCCCAGGCCTTCCAAGGCTCCTTCGTCGCCGAACCAGCCGCGCAAACGTTGGCCGGGGGTGCCGCCGGGCACCTGCTGCTGTTCGCGCAAAGCCATTAGGGGCGGAAAAGCAGCTTTCAGCGCCTTCTCCACTTTGGTTTTGTTTGACTTCACCCACTGCGCCGCCCGCGTGTCGCCGGCGGTGCGCAGAAACATGTAGGTGAAAGCCGTCAGGTTGTCGTCGTTACGCAGCGCGGCCACCATCGGGCCATAAGCCCGAATCCAGAAGTCGTCGGCCGGACCGTCTACCGGAAACTTTTCCACCAGCAGCTGCGCCTGCTTCACCACGGCCGCGTCGAACTTCACCTTCGAGGCGTAGTTTTTCTGCAAGGCCACTTTGCTTTCCAGCAGCTGGTCCAGCTCAGCGAAGGCGGCATTCGGGGCCACGGGCTTCACCCGGTCTTTCGCTTCCACCACCGGCGCGCCGCTCGACAGGTTTTCGGCCTGCACCAGCACCGCGTTGCTGCTGTCGTGCTCGTCGTTAATAATCAGATAAGTTAGCCAGCTAATCAGGGCGTGACTGGTTTGCCCCTGCCGTGCGGCCAGCAAGCCCAGAAGCCGGTGAGTGCCGGGGTGGGCCGGGCGTAGCTCCAGGCTGCGCTGCAGCGTGACCAGGGCCGCCGCCGCGTCGTTCTGCCCCAGCTGCGTTACCGCCTGGTTGAACACCAGGTTCTGATTGTAGGGAAACAGCTTCAGGGCTTGCTGGTAAGTCGCCAGCGCCGCATCTATCTGCTTCAGCTCTTCCTGCGCATTGGCCAGGGTATTGTAAGTCTGCGGCTCAAACGGGTTGATGGCCAGGGCCCGCTTGGCGGCGGCCACTGCCTCCTCGTGCCGGCCCGCCGCGTGCAGCGACAAGGCCATTTCGCTTTGGGCCAGGGCGTAGCTGGTGTCGCCGCGCGTCACGGCCTGGTACTTCGCAATGGCGCCGGCGTAGTCCTGCTTGTCGTGCAGCACCACGCCTTCTTCTACCAGCTGTCGTTTTTTGGGCCAGGTAGTGGGGAGAGCTTGGGCCGCACCCAGCAGAGGTGAGGCCAGAAGCAGAGCCAGCAGGGCTCCGCGGCTTGAGATAAGCATAACTAGAATAATTGGACAGGAGCGGGCAAGCACTCTCCGCTATTATTTCGTTGAGCTACCTACTTTCCCACAATAATAAGCATTTCTGCTATTCCTGGCCAGAATTTTTCTGCAACGGCTATCTTATTTTTTGCCGCCCCTGGCCTTGGGTTTTGGTACTTGCGCCGGGTACACCGTCAGCTCTTTATAGCCAAAAGTGGGGTCGGTTTCGCGCCGAAACTCCAGCTCGGACAGCTCGCCCAGCACCAGCTCGGCGGTGGTGTAGATGCGGCAGCCGTCGAGCAGGTGCCCGCCAATGGTGCGCCCGGTGCTGTCGGCCACTGCCAGGTGCAGGTGCGAGCCCGCCGTAGACAGGGTGCCGACCAGCGACACTATCTCGAAGTGCCCGCGGTACTCGGTGGGCCCTTCCTGGTTGGCCAGCCGCAGCGTGGCCACCGTCAGGCTTCCCACGCAGGTGACAACGGCGCCAGCCTTGATGCCGTGGGCCTGGGTAAAAGCCTGCAGTTGCTGGCGCAGGTCGTCGCCGGGCCGCAGGCGCAGGGCATAGGTTTTGAGGGAGGAGGACGGCACGGCAGGCGTGGTTTGGGCCAGCACAGGGACGGCCAGCAAGCACAGAAGCAGGAAGCGGAACACGCGGCAAGGTAGCCCGGCTAGTTAAAAGTTGAGAGTTAAAAGTTAAAAACCAGAACGGCCTTTTAACTTTTAACTCTCAACTTTTAACTAAAAAGAGAAGCGGTAGGCACACCAGCGCTACTTGCTAAACCGCACGGTGCCGTAGCGCACCTTGATGCTCACATTGCCGGCGTTGCGGGCCGGCACGGCCGCCCCGAACACGCCCAGCACGTCGCTCGACTGCGGGCCGTTCTCCTCGGCCAGCACACGCACCAGCTTTCTATCCACCAGCAGCTGCCCTTGCTCGGTGCTGACGTCGAAGCGGAAGCCGGGGGCCTCGGCAAAGCCCAGGCGGATGGTACTGAAGCCGCCGTCGAGGTTAATCTGGCGGAAGTTGGGACCGGTGTCGCGCACCACAAAGTCGGGGCAGTAGCGCAGGGCCATATCCATGCCTTCGTCCAGCTTGTCCACGCTGAAGCGCGAGTAGCCCGAGGAGCCGCGCAGGTTGCGCACCGTGCCCAGGGCCACATCGCCGTAGCGGCTATGCACCGTCAGGTCGCGCACCGTGCCGATTTCCACCTCCGACGAATTATTGCGCAAATCCACGATTTCGCCTTCTTCCAGGTTCAGACGGGCATAGCTGGCATCTACGCTGGCCCGGCGTGCAAACGGTATGCGGCAGTCGCCGTTGCCGATGCGCACCAGATTGCGCAAGCCTTCCAGGCGGCCCGTGCGTAGCGAGCCGTATTCCACAGCCAGTTCCGTGGGGCCTTTTAGGTCGCCGGTGACCACGACGGCCCCAAACGTATTGTACACCCGCAGGGCAGTGGTGCGGGGCAGCCACACGGTGTAGTTCACCTCGTAGCGGCAGCCCCCGGCCCGACCACGTAGGGCGGCACCAAATAAGGTGCTAACGGCTACACCGCCGGTGCGACAGTCGTAATCAAGCCACTGCACGCCCAGGGCGTCGAGCAGCTGGCGGGCACCGGCTTCGTTTTCGGCGCGGGCCACCAACTCGGCCTCTACTTTGATTTCCTTTTTGCCCCAAGGATTCACCTGTACCCGCCCGTAGCGGGTGTCGAGTGAAAAGGGGCGGCCGCCGGCGGGCACATCGTAAGACCGGGTAAGGCGGCGGCGCTGCTCTACCTGGGCCGAGCTGGCGTCGTTGCCATCACCGGGCTGGCCCGTCTGGCCGGCCTGGGGGTTTTGCTCCACTGCCAGTAGCGGCTCCTGGGGGCTGCGCAGCCATTGGTACTGCAGGCTCACCGTCTGGCCAATTACCCACTCTTCCTGGGCCATGGCCACTGCCGGAGCCAGCCAGGCGGCCAGCCAAAGCAGCACCCAGGAGCTCAGGCGACTGGTTAGCATACGGGTTAGTACTTGCATTAGGGTTGGCGGCGGCTATCAGCCAGCACAAAGGCACTTGTGGTGGTCGGCTCAGTTTCGCGGGCCGTGCCCAGGTGCAGCTGCTGGTCGAGGATGTCGAGGCGAATCTGCAGGTTGCGGTTCATGGCCGTGAGCACGGCTTCGGGCTGCGGGTGGGTAGGCAGCTCCAGCTTCAATTGGCGGTAGCTGGAGTCGAGCGAAGCCAGTTCGCGCTGGTAGTCGGCCGCCATGCCGGCCGCGCCGGGGCCGCCGAGCTGGCTCAGCTCCTGCTGGCGCTGGGCCAGCTGGCTGGTGTAATAAGCTTCCATGCCACGCACGGCCGCGCTGAGCTGAATGCTGTTGGAGTCGCTGCGGGCCGCGGCTGTCAGGGCTTGCGGTTCATTGCTGAGGAAGAGGGCGGCATCTTCGCTGCTGCCCACGCTAGCCGGCGCGGTTTCGACAGCTACGGCCGGAGTGGTTTGCTTCGACTTCCACACTTCACTTACACCAGCGGCAAATACCAAAGCTACCAGGGCAGCCGCCACACCGTAGCGCTGCAGCCAAATACTGCCCGTATTACGGGGCGCTTGCGGAGCCACTACATCATTTGTTACGGCGGCCATTACGGGTGGGGTAGCAGCCGCGGGAGAGGGTTCATTAAGCTGCTGCTCCAGCGCGGCCCACAGGTCGGGGCGCGGCTCGTGCACATCGAAGTCGGCGCGGTGCCGCTCCACGAAGTTTTCCAGCGAATGATTGTTCTTAGTTGTCATGAGTAATAAGCAGACGCACGGTTCTTCCGGTTTCACAAGGGGGTCGCGGGGATATACGGGAGCCGCGGCCGAATGAAGGAGGATGAAGAGTAGTTGGGAATTATTTCTAGTTTCTTGTTTCTCGCTTTTGGTTTCTAGTTCCTTGTTTCTTGTTTGATTGAACGATAACCAGAAACCAAGAACTAGAAACCCTTACCGCAGGCCCTGCTGGGCAGCCAGCTCGCGGAGCCGGGCGCGGGCGCGGCTGTATTGGGATTTCGACGTCGATTCGGAAATGCCCATGATGTTGGCAATTTCGAGGTGGTCATAGCCTTCCAGCAGGTAGAGGGTCAGCACCACGCGGTAGCCGTCGGGCAGCTCCTGAATGCAGCGGCGCAGCACGTCGGCCCGGTAGTGGGTTTCGGCTTCGTCTTCGGCCGAGGGGCCGCTGGCTTCGGCCTGCGCTTCGTGGTGCTGCTCGCCCAGGGGCACCAGCGCCAGGCGCCGCTGTCGCAGGCAGTTGATGCTTTTATTAACCACGATGCGCTTGAGCCAGGCGCCAAACGAGGAGTCGCCCTTGTAGCTGCTCAGCTCGCGGAAGGCGCTCAGGAACGACTCCTGCAGCACGTCTTCGGCTTCAGCGTAGTCTCCGGTGATGCGCAGGGCCGCATTGAACATGGCCTTGGCATAGCGCCGGTAAATTTCGGCTTGGGCCTGCCGGTCATTCAGGCGGCAGCGCTCCACCAGCGGAGCGTTGATGTCGACGTAGGCGGAAATGCTGAGGGCTTCCATTGCAGATACAGGAGGATTATAAGAGCTTAAGCAAGCGAAGGACTAAGGCTGGAAACCCGAAGTTGCACCGGCCGGCACTTTTGTCTGGGGTGAAGCGTACTTTAGAAAGCAAATTACAGGCCTAGCCGGTTACAGCCATGACCAAAGAACAAGTAATAACCTCTTTACAAGATTTGCCCGATTCGTTTGAGCCGGAGCAGTTAATTGAACGCCTTATTTCCCTCCAAAAGATGGAGGAAGGGCTAGCCCAAGCGAAACGTGGCCAAGTAGTCACGGTAGAAGAAGCCAAGGAACGGCTTACGAAATGGTTGAGCTAAGGCTTGCCGTTCGGGCTTCTGACGAAATATACGACGAGGTCGAACGACTCGGACAATATTCGCCGGCTTACGCAAAGGCCTTTGTTGATTCCATATTCGCCAAGGCCGACCTCCTACGGCAATTCCCCGAGGCAGGGCGAATGGTGCCCGAATATGGCGACCCTGCTATTCGGGAGTTATTTTACCGGCACTACCGCATTTTCTATTTCGTGACGGTAAATGCGGTTATCCTGACTTCTGTGCAATCGAGCCGTTACCCACTGCAGCCTTTGCGCTAAAGAAAAACAGCCCATCCGCATTGGCGGATGGGCTGTTTCGTTTCTTACCTACTCTTCACTACACGTCAAACTTAATCCCCTGTGCCAGCGGCAGCTCGGTAGAATAGTTGATGGTGTTGGTTTGGCGGCGCATGTAGACTTTCCAGGCATCGGAGCCCGACTCGCGGCCGCCGCCGGTTTCTTTCTCACCGCCGAAGGCGCCGCCGATTTCGGCACCGCTGGTGCCGATGTTCACGTTGGCAATGCCGCAGTCGGAGCCGGCCTGGGCCAGGAAAGCTTCGGCTTCGCGCATATTCAGGGTGAAGATGGACGAGGACAGGCCCTGCTTCACGCCGTTTTGCAGCTCGATGGCATTCTCCACGCCGCCGCTGTACTTGATGAGGTACAGAATGGGCGCGAAGGTTTCTTCCTGCACCATGTGGTAGTGGTTTTCGGCTTCTACCAGGGCCGGCTGCACATAGTGGCCGCCGTGGTACTCGGCGCCGCTCAGCACCTGGCCGCCGGTGAGGAGCTTGCCACCTTCTTCCTGCACCTTGGTCAGGGCGTCGGAGAAGCCGCGCACGGCATCGCCGTCAATCAGCGGGCCTACCAGCGTGCCTTCCTGCAGCGGGTGGCCGATGGGCAGCTTGGGGTAAATGGCCAGCAGGCGGTTTTTCACATCCTCGTAAATGTCTTCGTGGATGATGAGGCGACGCGTGGTGGTGCAGCGCTGCCCGGCCGTACCCACGGCCCCAAACACGATGGCGCGCATGGCCATGTCGAGGTCGGCGTGCGGAGTCAGGATAATGGCGTTGTTGCCGCCCAGCTCCAGCAGGGCGCGGCCCAGGCGGGCGCCTACCACCTCCCCTACTTTGCGGCCCATGCGGGTGCTGCCCGTGGCCGACACCAGCGGCACACGGCCGTCAGCAGCCATGGCGGCGCCAATTTCGGCTTCGCCAATCACCAGGTTGAAGATACCCTCCGGCAGCTCGTTTTCCTGCAGCACGTCGCGGATGATGTGCTGCACGGCCACGGCCGTCAGCGGGGTCTTTTCCGAGGGCTTCCAGATGCTCACGTCGCCGCACACGGCGGCCAGCATGGCGTTCCAGCTCCACACGGCCACGGGGAAGTTGAAGGCCGAGATAATGCCCACGATGCCCAGCGGGTGGTACTGCTCGTACATGCGGTGCGCCGGGCGCTCCGAGTGCATCGTCAGGCCGTGCAACTGGCGCGAGAGGCCCACAGCAAAGTCGCAGATGTCAATCATCTCCTGTACTTCGCCCAGGCCTTCCTGCAGGATTTTGCCCATCTCCACGCTCACCAGCTTGCCCAAGGGCTCCTTGTACTCGCGCAGCTTGTTGCCAATCTGCCGCACAATCTCGCCGCGCTTGGGCGCCGGCACCAGGCGCCAGGTTTTGAAGGCTTCCTGAGCGGTTTTTACAACCTGGTCGTAGTCTTCGGTGGTGGCCATGGCCACGGTGGCAATGCGCTGCCCATCGGCCGGGGCCAGGATGGTGCGGGTTTTGGCGTTCTGGGCACCGCCCCACTTCAGGCCGGTGCTGTAGGCCGCATTTTCGGCCTGAATGCCCAGCTGGCGCAGTACGTCGCGCACGCCGTGCTTGTCTTCGTGAGGATGCTCAACGGTTACGTCGGGCGCGGTGGCTTCTTCGAGGGCCTGTTTCATGGGAATTTTGGCAGTAGGGATTTAAACCACCGCAAAGTTACGGCGTAAGCCCCGGCCAGCTTGGCTCATGCATTGCTTCCACTAAAAAAGTCTGTTGCTTCTGCGCAGCCAACTTCCACCGCCTAGCGCCCGCCGGCCCGCTCCCGCAGGTCAACCAGCCAGGCCACGGCTTCAGCCTCGTTGTCGAAGAAACTGGGATACACCTCCAGGTTGGCCTGCTGCCGCAAGTACGTGCCCATGTCTTCGCTTTCCACAGCATGCCGCTGGTCGGGCCCCACCAGAAACGCCGTAAACAGGGCGCCGCCCATGTCGCTGGCAATAACCGGCGTGAACTGCTCACTCATCCACACATTGAGGTCGATTTCGGTGACGGGCCGGCGGCGCAGGTCCAGCAGCCAGTAGCGGCAGCAGTCATTGCTTCGGGCTTCCTTCAGCATTACCTCGTACGTCTCCTGCAGCTCCGGCGGCGGCATGTTGCGCAGCCACCGACCGATAAGAATACCAAGGTCGGAACGGTAATCAAGCGAAAAAGCGCCGGTGGGAAATACTGACACAGGAGGTGATAAGAATAGGTGAACAGCCCAACTATACGGCCGGCAAAATCTCTGGGTTTATTTACGTATGATAATGACTTAGTACAACTCCGTGTACTACGCCTTCTTCTTGAAAGGCAAAAATAAACGTGGCTATAAAGAAAAAGCCCCTGCCGGACTGGCAGGGGCTTTTCTGTAATTGAAGCAACTAGGTTTTATTCCTGGCCGACAATCGGATAGTAGGCCTTCCGACCGTCGGGGTATACACCTTCTACGAGGGCGTTGGAATTGCTCTTGGCTTCTTCCAGATAGGTTTTCACGTCCGAAGGCTTGGTCACCACATTTTTGTCGATGCGGGTGATAATGAAGCCATCCACCATGCCGGTCTCGCGGAAGTTGCTGCCTTTGATGCCGCTGATTTTCGCGCCGCCGGCAATGCCGAGCATGTTCTGCTCGCGCGACGATACCGGGGCCAGGGTGGCACCTTCGTACTTGATGGTGGCCGAGGCAGGCTCCTCGCGCACCACGGCCGTAGTGCCGGTGGCGTTACGCAGCGTAGCCATCACGGTGTTGGGTTTCTCGCCGCGCAGGTAAGTCACTTTAATCTTGTCGCCGGGGCGGAAGCGGGCCACTTGCTCCTGCAGCTGCGAGGAGGTGTTCACTGCCACACCATTGATTTCGGTGATGATGTCACCAGCTTTCAGGCCAGCCTCAGCGGCGGCGCTGCTCTTGCTCAGGCCCTGGATGTACACGCCATTCAGCGTATTCAGCTTCTTCTCCGAAGCCAGCTTGGCATCTACTTCCTGAATCTGCACGCCGAGCAGGGCGCGCTGCACCACTTTGTACTTCAGCAGGTCGTCGACCACCTTGCTGGCGATGGAGCTGGGGATGGCGAAGGCGTAGCCCTCGAACGCCCCCGAGCGCGAGGCAATGGCCGAGTTGATGCCAATCAGGTCGCCGTTGAGGTTGACCAGGGCGCCGCCCGAGTTGCCGGGGTTTACCACGGCATCGGTCTGGATAAACGACTCGATGCCCATGTTGTCTTCGCGGCGCAGGATATTGATGTTGCGCCCCTTAGCCGAGATGATGCCGGCCGTCACGGTCGAGTTCAGGTTGAAGGGGTTGCCCACGGCCAGCACCCACTGCCCTACTTTCACGTCGTCGGAGTTGCCGTACTTCACAAAGGGCAGGTTGTCGGCCTTCACCTTGAGCACGGCCAGGTCGGTGCTGGGGTCGGCCCCCACCAGCTCGGCGTCGAACTTGCGCTTGTCGTCGAGCACCACTTCAATCTTGGAAGCCTTGTCGATGACGTGGTTGTTGGTGACGATGTAGCCGTTGGCGGCGATGATAACGCCCGAGCCGGAGCCCTGGCCGCCGCTCTGGGGCTGCTGGCCGTGGAACTGCTCGAACTGGTCGCCAAAGAACTGCCGCAGGAAGGGGTCCATCTGCATGCGGCTATTGTCGACGGCCGGGGCCGCGTATTCCGTCATTACGTGCACCACGGCGGGCGTCACGGCCGCCGCGGCAGCCACGAAGTTCAACCCTTCGGGCACGGCGTAGGCGCTGCTGCGCATTTCCGAAGTATAACGCACTTGCGGGTCGGCAGCCACGGTCTGGGGGGCAGCCGATGGAGCCGGCTCCAGCAGCTTGTACCCACCCACGGCCACGCCCCCGCCGAGGATAGCGGAGCCAAGCAGGCCGAGCATTAACTGTTTTGCTTGCATGGGTAAGATAAAAATGAAAGGGTTAGAGGTTTATAAGGCGTAAGGGTCTACCATTCCATGTTTTTAAAACCACCGTTTCGGCCGCATAGTTGCGCCTTAACGAGAGAAAGATTCACATTGGTACGTGAAGGTTGCCTGAACTCCTATTGTTGATGCGGCGCCCGGCGAAATTAACCACCGGACGAAAGTAGCGGCAAGCGCTTTCGGTTGCCGAGCCGCAAGTCTGGGGCCAAAAAAAGGCACCCCGCGGGGTGCCTTTTTTAAATGCCCGCACCTAATTAGCGGATTTCAATAACCTGCTTGGTTACCTTCTCGGTGTCGAAAGGCAGGGTTACGCGCAGGATGCCGTCGTTCATTTCGGCGGCAATAGCCTTCACGTTCACCGTGTCGGGCAGGCGGAAGCTGCGCTGGAAGCTGCCGAAGTTGGTTTCGGTGCGGCGGAAGCGCGGGGCCTGCTCGGCCTCGTTGTTGACCACAACGGGCTTGTTGTCCTTGTTCTCCTCGCCTTCGCTGGCTTCGGTAGCCGAGGCAGCGGCTTCTTTAGCCGCGGCGTTGGGGTTGGGACGCTCGCCCGAAATCACGAGCTGGCCGTCGAGGAACTCGATTTTTACTGCTTCTTTCTTTACGCCGGGCAGAGCGAGGTGCAGCTCAAAGCCCTGGGCCGATTCGAGGATGTCGGTAGCCGGAACAAAGCTGGTAGCGGGCTGCGAGCCGGCCGGCAGCGTATCGCGCAGCATCTCGCTGAGCATGGTATTGAAAGCACGAGAGGGGCGCAGAGTGGCGTGGTTGTTATACAACAAAGTGGCCATGGTAGTAGAAAGGTTTTTGGTTGGTGAATGAGTCGTCGTACCGTACTCGGTACACCGGGCATTCTATAAATTCTGTACCAAGCGCCCTTCGGTATATTTTTTATGACTTTTTGACCGAATTTCCAAAATCAACTTTTACACTTTCTATTTCAATCCAAGCAAAAAACTACCTCACTAGCTTTAAACACTGTTTTTATTCAAATCATTTGACTGACATTTTGCCCGTATCCGCATACGCCTTGACACATCCAACCCGCCATTGCCTACCGGTAAATGGTCTGCTAGTGCTGGGTGGGCAACTGATGCCGCTCACTGGCCGAGCGGCCCTGCAGGAAGGTGAAGCGCAACTCCAGGCCCACAGTAGGCAGCACAGCATTCAGCTTGCCGCCAGAGGTCTGATTGCCGTTGGCGTCGTACTGCGGCACGGTGAGGTAGTAGCTGGTCTGGTAGGCGAACCAGGGCGTGAGGTCGAAGGCCTCAGCCAGCCGGCAGCCTACTTCGATACGGGCGCTGGTGTATTGAATGGTGCGCTCGTCGGGGTCGTTTTCGGCTTTTTGCAGGCGCAGGTGGGTGGCGGCCTCGTAGCTCAGGCGGGGGCGCAGCGTAAGGCGGCCCAGGGGCAGTTGCTTTTCCAGGTCGACGCGCAGGCGCACCCAGGTTTCGCCGCTTATTTCATTACCGGCCGAACCTTCGTTGCTAATGGGAATGCTGCGCTCCAACGAGAAGCGCTGCCCGAAGGTGAGCGACCCCAGCGGGCTGCGGTGGCGCAGCAGCAGCTCGGGCCACACGAAGTCGTGGGTGCCGCCGAAGGCCGCGTAGCGCAGCGTGGCCCCGCCGCTCCACTTCTCATTCCAGAAATGCTCGTAGCCGAGCGTGATGCGCCGCTCATCGAAGCCCAGCTTCCGCTCCACCCCGTCGGAAGTACTACGGGCGCCGCGCAGAGCCAGCAGCAGGTAGTGGGAGCCGGGCAGGGCCAGCTCGGCTTGGGCCTCGGGCCAGAGCTGCAGGTCCTGCACGGTGCGCGTGGTTTGGGCCAGGGCCGGGCTGCCGAGCAAGAGCAAGGGGAAAAGGTAGCGCAGCTTCATGGTGAGTTGATTAACGCTTTATCAGCGCGTGGTAAACATTTCGCGTTACTGAGCCAGCTCCTGCAGGGCCAGCCAGGCCATGAGGCCCGGCCCTACGGCCAGCGCCTTCTCGTCGATGTCGAACGTGGGGGTATGCACCGAGGAGGCAAAGCGGCCGTCGGCGGCGCGGGTGCCCAGGCGGTAGAAGCAGGCCGAAGCAGCTTGCGAGAAGTAGGCGAAGTCTTCAGCGGCCATCCACTGGTCGAGCTCTATCACGTTTTCCGGGCCCAGATATTCTTCAGCGGCGGCGCGCACGCGGGCGGTGAGGGCGGGCTCATTTTCCAGGTAGGGATAGCCGCGGCGGATTTCCAGCTCGCAGCTGGCACCCATGCTGGCGGCCAGGCCCTCGCAGAGCTGGCGCAGGTGGCGGTGGGCCTCGTCGCGCCACTCTTCGTTGAGGGTGCGGAAGGTGCCTTCGATGTAGACCTCGTTGGGGATGACGTTGGTGGCGCCGTTGGCGATGACCTTGCCGAAGCTCAGCACTGAGGGCAGCTTGGGGTTGGCGCGGCGGCTGACAATCTGCTGGGCGGCCACAATGATGTGGGCGGCCACCAGCACGGGGTCGAGGTTTTGCTCGGGCATGGCGCCGTGCCCGCCCTGGCCGCGCACGGTCAGGTACAGTTCGTCGGTGCTGGCCATGTAGCGGCCGGCGCGCACGCCAATCTGCCCGGCCGGCAGCTTGGGAAACACGTGCTGCCCCAGCACGCTTTTGGGCGCGGGGCTTTCGAGCACGCCTTCTTTTATCATCAACGAAGCGCCGCCGGGCAGCTTTTCCTCGCCGGGCTGAAACATGAGCTTGATGCTGCCCTGAAACTGGTCTTTCAGCTCGACCAGAATGCGGGCCGCGCCCAGCAATGAGGACGTGTGCACGTCGTGCCCGCAGGCATGCATCACGCCGGGCCTGGTCGACTTGTAGGGCACGTCGTTGGCTTCCTGAATGGGCAGCGCATCCATGTCGGCGCGCAGGGCCACCGTGGGGCCGCCGGGCCGCCCTTCAATGAGGGCCACCACGCCGGTGCCCGCAATGCGCTGAGGCTGCAGGCCTAGCTTTTCCAGCTCGCGGCTTACGAAGGCGGCGGTGTTTACTTCCTCAAACGACAGCTCGGGGTGGGCGTGCAGGTGCTGGCGCAGGGCCACGGTGTCGGCGGCGTACTGCGCGGCCAGGCGCTGGATTGTCTGAACCACGGATTTTTCGGATTAAACGGATGGGTCGGATTTTGTAAACGATTTTGTCTGAACCACGGATTCGCACGGATTTTTCGGATTGCACGGATTTCGTGGACGGCGCTAACGTGAAATTCCAGAAGCAAAAACAGCAATTTTATTCACTTGCCTAAGCTTTTGTACTGCCCACAAATGCCGCCTGGAAATCGTCTACAAAATCCGTGAAATCCGAAAAATCCGTGTCAATCCGTGGTTCAGACTACGGATTCTTGTTCAGCTGGACCTGCATGGCTTCCAGCTCGGCTTTCTGGGTGAGGGGGCGCACGCGGGACAGGCCGCGGGCCGCTTCCAGCTTAGTGAGGTAGTCGCCGATGTAGAGGCGGTACACAGGCGCCTTGAACACGATGTAGTCAGTTTCCTCGGGGTAGCGGCTGATGACGGCGCGGCGAATGGACATCACCTTGTCGCGCTCCAGGCCCAGGTAGGCCAGCACGCGGTAGCCCTGGGCGTACTTCACGTTCTGGTTGGTCACGGCCTGGTCGCGCAGGCGCTGCTCTATCTGGGGCGTGACGTGGCTGCTGGGCGCAGGTGCCGCCTTGGGCACTACCGGGGTAGCCGTGCCGGCCACGGGGGCCGGCCGCGTGAATACGGGCCGGTACTTGCTCACGTCTTCGGCGGGCATAGTAGCCGGCGCATTGGCCGTCGACTTACCGGGCACGGTATCGGGGGGCGCGGCGGTGCGGGGGGCCTGGGGGCCCGCCCCGGCGCAGGCGGCCAGGGTTAGCAGCGCGGGAACGAGCATCTTAGGCAGCGGTCGGTTCATGGTCTTCGGCAAGCAGGGCCACACTATTGGACGAGCCGATGCGGTCGGCGCCGGCGGCTACCAGGGCCAGGGCCGCTGCCCGCGAGCGGATGCCACCCGAAGCCTTAATGCGCATGGTATCGGGCAGGGTGCGGCGCAGCAATTGAATGTCTTCGAGCGAGGCGCCGCGGCTGGCAAAGCCGGTGGAGGTTTTCACAAAGTCGGCCTCGCCGGCCACGCACAGCTGGCAGGCCAGCACTATCTCCTCCTCGGTGAGCAGGGCGGTTTCGATGATGACCTTGAGCTGGGCCTGGTGCACGTGGCAGAGGTCGGCCAGGTCCAGGATTTCGGCCTGCACGGCTTCGGTTTTGCCCGATTTCAGAGCCGAGATGTTGAGCACCATATCGAGCTCGGTGGCACCGTCGTAGAGGGCCACCTCGGCTTCCTTAAACTTGACGCTGCTGGCCGCGTAGCCCAGCGGAAAGCCGATGACGGTGCACACGCCCACGCCGCTGTCGGCCAGTTTTTCGCAGGCCAGGGCCACGTAGCAGGGCGGCACGCACACCGTGGCAAAGCCGTGGGCGCGGGCTTCATCGCAGAGCTGCGCTACCTGGGCCTCGGTGGCGTCGGGGCGCAGCAGGGTATGGTCGATGCGGGCGGCAAGGGAATCGGACTGGCTCATGGGGCGAAGATACGGCGGGCAGGCGGTGGGCGTTCGGGGGCAGGCCTACTCTACTACCAGCCGCTGCGTGGCGACGGTGCGGCCCGCCTGCACGCGCAGGGCGTACACGCCGGGGGCCAAGCCTGTAAGGCGCAGCTCGTGGCGCAGACCGGCCGCGGGCAGGCTGACGGCTTCGGTGCGCACGGCGCGGCCCAGGGCATCGAGCAGGGTGAGCGTGGCCTGGGTAGCGCCAGCCCCGGCCGGCAGCTGCACGGTGGTACTGGCGCGGGCCGGGTTGGGATGCAGGCTGATGCTGCCCGCCGGCCGGGCCGCCGGGGCAGCGGTGATGGTCGGGTCGAGGAGCGAAGCCAGGAAGGGGGTGCCGTTGTAGCCCACGGCGCTGACGGTGGTGCCATCGAAGCTGCACGGGGCGCCCACGCCCCCGGCCACGTAGATGGTAGTGCCCACCACAAGCACCGAGCGGGCGTAGGCATGGACCGACGACGCGCTCTGGGTTTGCTTGGCCCAGTCAATCGGGCCGCTGCGGCCGGTATCGGTGAGCTTGGCCACGAACAGGTCGAAGCCCTGCGCGTCGGTGAGTGTGCTGCCGCCCAGGTTGACGGTGCCGCTGAACAGACCGGTGATGAACACGCTGGCCCCGCTCACGGCCACGGAATACGCGCCCTTGCTGCCCATGCCGCCCGCGCTACCCTGGGTGGCCCAGGTGAAGCTGGCGCTGGCGCCGGCATCTTCCAGCTTGGTCACGAACAGGTCGCCGTTGCTCACGGGCACGCTGGTGCTGCTGAGCGTGGTGCCACCGAAGCTGACGGTGGGGCTGTTGAAGCCGCCGGCCAGGTACACGGCACTGCCGCTCAGGGCCAGGTCGTAGGTGTACTCGATGGCGCTGCCGCCCGCCCCGTAGGCCCAGGTGAAGGCGGCGCTGCTGCCAGCGTCGGCGAGCTTGGCCACGAACATATCGACGCCCCCGGAGGACGGCAGGCTGGTGCTGCCGATGAGGGCCTGTCCGTAGTTGTCGCCCGCCAGGTACACGCTGCCGGCCCGCACCCCGATGGTTTTGGGGTAAATGTCCTGCGACGAGCTAAACTGCCGGGCCCAGACGAAGCTGCTGAACGGGCCGGTGTCGTTAATCTTGACCACGTAGGCCCCGCCGCGGCCCACGTGCGTGAGCTGGCTGCTGCCCACAATAAGCGAGCCGCTGAACGCACCAGTGACGTATACGCTGCTGCCCTCGACTGCCACGGCCGCCGCGCCCGAGGTGAGGGAGCTGTCGAGGTGGCGGCCCCAGAGGAAGGCCGCGCTAGTGCCCGCGTCGGCGAGCTTGGCCACGAAGCCCTGATTGGGGGTGTTGCCCGTGCCGGGGGCGGTGAAGCTGCTGCCGCCAAACACGGTGGTGCCGCTAAAATCGCCGCTAACGTATACCTGCTGGCCGCTGCTGGCCGCCGAGCGGGCGTAGTCGTTGCCGGTTCCGCCGCCCCGTACGGCCCACACGAAGTCGTTGGCGGCGGGGCTCCACTTGGCCACGTACACGTCGGCCAGGCCGGCGCTGGTCAGGCTAATGCTGCCGAAGCTGACGGTGCCGAGGAAGTACCCGACCAGGTATACGCCGCCGTCGGCCGCGGGCAAAGCTTTGGTGAGTACCGAGTAGTTGCTGCTGTTGGGGCCGGGCGCCACCAGCACCGGCTGCTGCCAGGCCGGCGCTTGGGCCTTGGCCAGCAGCCCAGCCAGCAGCAGTGTCCATGTCAGCCAGGGGGCACAAAGACGTCTAAACCAACTAGGCGTGGCAGCGAAGAAATGTTTCATAGAAAAGCAATAAGGGAAGTTGATTAACCAGACACTTGATTAGCTAGTGGCTGTAAAGATACCCGGGCAGGCCCGCGTAGGGGAGTCAGCCCGGTTGCCAGCCAGGGGCTCCCGCACCCTACAGGGTAACCTCGGCAAAGCCCGCCTGCGCGAGATGGCGACTACGGCTACACCGTGGACGACACGCCCCGGCCGCCGAAAGCGCCCAAAGCATAGGCCAGCACACAAATAGAAAAGGCCCGAACGGTTTCCGTTCGGGCCTTTTTCGTGGGTCGGGAGACTTATTCCACCACCAGCCGAGTCTGCGCCTCCCCTACCCCCACGGAGTAAGTGCCGGCTGGCAGCCCGGCCACGTCCAGCGCCACCGAGGCAGCCCGGGCTGGCACGGCGAAGGCACGCACCACCCGACCCAGCGCGTCAATTACCTGCCCGGCGCGGGCCACGGGAGCGGGCAGCAGCTGCAACGTGGCTGGGCCGTGGGCAGGGTTGGGGTAGAGGCGCAGGGCCATCGGCGCCGCGGCAATCGCCGCCGCTGTGGGGGTTGCGTTAGGGTCGAAGATGGCAATGCCGATGCTGGCCTTGCTGGCGTCGCCTACGCCGGAGAAGCCCCCGCCGGCCGCCAGCACGTTGCCGGGCCCCAGCGCTAGGGCCGATACCGTCCCGTCAAGGCCGCTGCCCAGGGTGGTCCAGGTAGTACCGTTCCACTTACCCAGGTGATTTACCACTACCCCCCCGGCCTGGCTGAAATAGCCCCCCACGTAGAGGTTGCCGTTGTTGTCGAACGTCAGCGCTCTGACTACCGAGTTGGTAGCTATTACCCCATTGGTGGCGCCGGTGCCCACGGTGTTCCAGGTTGTTCCGTTCCAGCGGGCCAGGCGGTTGGCGGTGATGCCCCCAGCCCGGGTAAAGTAGCCGCCCACGTACAGCTCGTCCGTGGGGCTTATGGCCAGGGCCAGCACTTGGTCGTTCACGCCATTGGCCGTGCCGGTACCCAGCGCGTTCCACGCCGTGCCGTTCCAGCGGGCGATGTTGGTTCCAGGCTGAGTGAAACGCCCGGCCGCGTACACATTGCCGTTGGCCGCTACGGCTAGTGCGTAGAGTTCGGCGCCAGTGCCGAAGTTCCCGCCCAGGGCAGTCCATTGCGTGCCGTTCCATTTGGCTACACTGGTGTAGGCGGTGGCGCCATTTAAGCGAAAGTTGCCGCCTACGTACACATCCCCGTTGGGGGCTACCACAATGGCCGTAATAAGGCCGCTGAGGCTGCTGGTGGCGGTGCCGACGGTAGTCCAGGCATTGCGGGTCCAGCGCTTGAGGCCGTTCCCCCCGGCATAGAGGCTGCCGTCGGCGGCGATGGCCAGCACGGCACCGGCGCCGACGGGTGCCCCACTGGTTCCCAGCGTGCTCCAGGCCGTGCCGTCCCACTTCGCCAGCCCGGGAGCCGGCAGCGTACCGGCTTTGGTGAAGCCGCCGCTCACGTACACCTCGCCGCTGAGCCCCACGGCCACGCTGGTCGCTACGGAGTTCAAGCCATTTCCCTGGCCAGTGCCCACCGGGCCCCAACGGGTGCCGTCCCAACGTTCCACGCCGGTGCCAGTGGTTCCATTGTCGGGCGAGAAGGCCCCGCCTAGATAGAGCTCACCGGATGGCCCCAAGCTCAAGGCAAAGGTGTAATGGGTTTGGGTGCTGGCTCCCTGGCCTAGTCCAGTCCAGGCAGTGCCATTCCAACGAAACACCGGGTTACCCTGAATTATTTCTGTTAGACCATATACGTCGCCATTGGGCGCAGTCACCAGGGCGCAAACCCGATTGGCGATGCCGGCGCCCAGGGGGCTCCAGGCCGTGCCGTCCCAACGGGCCACATTGCTGGCCGCCACGCCCCCGGCCGTGTTGAAGTCGCCCCCAGCGTATAGGTCGCCGTTAGTGGCCAGGGCCAGGGCTCTTACTTCCCCCACCGTCGTTGAGGTGCTAGTTATGTAGGTCGTGCCGCTGCCCAGGGCGCTCCAGGCCGTGCCGTTCCATCGGGCAATGCCCCGCGCGGCTACCCCGCCCGCCTGTGCAATATTACCCCCCACAAACAAGTCGCCGCTAGGGGCCACTGCCAGGGCCGATACTTGCCCGTCTACCCCGGTGCCCACGCTGCTCCAGGCTGTACCGTTCCAGCGGGCCACGTTAGGAGCGGCTAGCCCCCCGGCCCGGTTGAAGTTGCCTCCTGCGTACACGTCGCCATTAGCCGCTACGGCCAGGGCATAAACGGCGTAGATGGACGTTGTGCTGCTTTGCAGCCCGGTGCCCAACGCGCTCCAGGCCGTGCCGTCCCAGCGGGCTATTCGATTGGCGGCAACGCCGCCCGCTTGGGTAAACTCCCCGCCTACGTACAGGTCGCCGTTGGGCGCCACGGCCAGGGCCCGCACGATGCCGTTGACGCCGGTGCCCAGGGGGTGCCAGGCCTGGCCATCCCAGCGGGCCACGTTGCTGGCTGCCGCGTGGCCGGCTCCGAGAAAGTTGCCGCCGATGTACATGTCCGTGCCCACCCGCACAATGGCTTTCACATTATCACTGAATTTGATACCTTCCGGCAGCCCAAAGCCGCTCTGCCATTTGTAGTCATCGGCGCCGGTTACGCCGGCGGGCTTGATTGTTGTCTGCCAGATAGGCGCGGGGTACACGGCAGAATTCATGGCAGCAAACGAGCGACCATCGCCCGGACGCAGGGTTCCGGCGGGTGCTGTTCCCGGCACGGGTGCGATTGGCCGGGCCGGCATGGGTCTGCTACGCGCGGCCGTGCTTCCTGCCAGTGCCAGCATCCAAAGCGTGAGCAACAGGAATAATCTTAGCTTGGGCTGAGTTACAAATGGCGGACGGGAGTAACGAATTGACATGTTACAGCAAAGGCTAAATAAAAAAAGCTCGTTGTGAAGTATAAACAGATTTCCGTAAGGCAGCTGGCGTTGTCGCCAGTTGTGCTGACCAGCGTTTACGGACTGCCTACTCCACCACTAAGTTGCGCACGGCGCTGGCCTCACCGGCCTGCACGCGCAGGGCATACACGCCGGGGACCAGGCCGGTCAAATCCAGCTCGTGGCGCAGGCCGGTGGTAGGAAAAGCCACCTGCTCGGTGCGCACAGTGCGGCCCAGCGCATCCAGCAGGGTAAGGGCGACGGGCCCTGTTCCGGTGGGTAGCTGCACCGTGGTGGAACGGGAAGCCGGGTTGGGAAACAACGCAATACCTGTGCCCCTGGTGGGCGGCGTGGTGGCGGTCAGTGTAGCGTCGGTCAGCGTGGCCACGAAGCCGACCGAGGAACCGGCCGGCCCGGTCACGGCAAAGGGGCCAAAGGCGCTGGGCGCTGCCGCTCCACCAGCCACGTACACCCGCCCTCCGGCACCCAGGCTCACAGACAGGGCTATTTCACCGTTGGCGCCTCCCCCCTGCCGGGCCCAGGCAGTGCTTACCGACGGGCCGGCATCGACGAGCCTGGCTACGAAGACGTCGCCGCCGCCAGCATTGAGTAAGCTGGTGGCCCCCACCGGCAACGTCGGGCTCTGAAACGTGCCCGCCACGCAGAGTTGAGGCCCGGCCGCTACCAGGCCCGCCGCCTTGTCTGCGCCGGTGCCACCGTAGCGTTGCGCCCAGCCAAAGCTGGCCCCCGCCCCGCCTTCGTCGAGCTTGGCCACGAAGGCATCGTCAGCACCGGCGCTAGCCAGCGTGGCTGGGCCAAAACCAGCGGCGCTGCCTTCAAAGCTGCCAGCCACATACACGCTGCTGCCGCTCACGGCCAGCCCCTCGGCGCGGTCGTTGCCAGTGCCTCCGGCCCGCTGGGCCCAGGCGAAACTGGCTGTGTAGCCGGCGTCCAGCAGCTTGGCCACCAGCACGTCGTTTCCCCCGGTGCTGGTCAGCGACGTGGTGCCGAATGTGGCCGTGCCGCTGAAGTACCCCGCCAGATAGAGGCTGCTGCCCTGCACGGCCAGCGCGGCCACGCTGTTGTACCCTACGCCCCCCGCGGCTTTGGCCCAGATAATGGAAGAGAAGGGGCCGCCATCCTCCACTTTCGTCACAAAAAGGTTGGCCCCGCTGGCCACCGGCAGGATGGTGGAGCCCAGCGTGCCGTCGTGGTATGAGCCCGCCACATACACGTTGCGCCCTACGACGGCCAGAGCCCGGCCTTCTTCAGACTGGCTGCCGCCCATGCGCTCGGCCCAGGTTACGCTGGCACTGGTGGCGCTCCATTCCGTGAGCTTGGTGATGAACATGTCTTCAACGCCGAAGTTGGAAAGACGCAGGGGACCGAAAGCGGCCGACTGGCTGCGAAACATGCCGGTGACGTACACCCCCGAGCTGCCCACGGCCACGGCATACGCGCGGTCGTCCAGCAACCCGCCGAGGCGCTCGGCCCACACGAAGTCATTGGCGGCCGGGCTCCATTTGGCCACGAAGCCGTCTTCGCCACCCCCACTGGTCAGCCGAATGGACGCCCCGAACGAGGCCGTGCCGTAAAATCCACCGGCCACGTACACATTGCCCCGGGCGTCGACCACGCTGCTGAACACGTAGGCATCCTGGCCGGAACCTGGGAGAATGCTCATCATACTTTGCCAGGCCGGTGCCTGGGCCCGGGCGGCGGGGCCCGTCAGCCAGGCAACCAGCAGCGGAAATAACAGCCCCGCACCGCAGCGGCAGGCGAAGGCAAAAGAGTACTTATTTAGCATAAGCGAGGCGATTACGGACGAAAGAATAAGGAAAGGTATTGAATTAAATCTTCTCCCGGAAGCCTGCTTGGCTTCAACAAAAAGTGCCCCACCCAAGCCGAATGGGGCACTTTAGTAGCAGGCCTAATTCATCAGTAGCACGTAGCCCCACACTCGGGCGTTTTACGGGCCAGCCCTTACTCCACTACCAGGCGGCGCACGGCGCTGGCTTCGCCGGCCGTCACGCGCAGGGCGTAGACGCCGGGGGCCAGGCCGGTCAAATCCAGCTTGTGGCGCAGGCCGGTGGGCGACAAGGTGTCGTTATACACGGCCCGGCCCAAGGCGTCAGTGAGCGTGAGGATGGCCGCTTCGGAAAAGGAGGGCAGCTGGATGAACGTGGTGCCGTGGGCAGGGTTAGGATACGGCCCAGCCAGCAGGTCAGGCGAAGTGCTGGCCTGGGCCAGCCTCGTGCTGTTGTTGAAATGGACACTGACGATGTTGGCACTCGTAGATAGCGCATCCAGGTCGCCGTCGCTGTCGATATCTGCCAGCGCAACGCTTATGGGGTTGCGGCCCGCCGTGATACCGGGCGCGGGCGTGAAGACGCCGCTGCCGTTGTTGAGGCACAGGCTCAGCTGCGGGCTCAGCAGGTTAGCCGTTACAAAGTCCAGGTCGCCGTCGCCGTCTACGTCACCCAGCGCCAGGCCCGATGTGTAGCTGCCCACCGCCACATCGCTCCCTCCGCTAAAAATGCCCTGCCCATTGTTGAGCCGCACGCTTACGGTGTTGGCTGAGCGGTTGGCCGTCAGCAGGTCCAGGTCGCCGTCGCCATCTACGTCGGCGACGCGCAGCTCGGCTGGCTCGGTGCCCACGGTCGGATTAGAGCCTGCCCGGTAAGTTCCCAGCCCGTTGTTGAGGCGCACATTCACGACATTGGCAACAACATCGCTCGACAGGATATCCAGGTCGCCGTCGCCGTCTACGTCGGCTACTTCCACACTATCGTTTGTGATTCCTACCACCACATCGGAGCCCCCGCTAAAGTTGCCGGCTCCATCGTTCAGCCGCACGCTAACCGTGCCGCTGTTCGGGTTGGCGGCCAGCAGGTCCAGGTCACCATCGCCGTCAACGTCGCCGGTGCTGACGCTGAAGGTGGCTCGGCCAACGACGAAATCCGAGCCGCCGCCGAACGTGCCGTTGCCCGCATTGAAGCGCAGGCTTACGCTGTAAGCGCGGTAGTTGGCGGTGAAAAAGTCCAGGTCGCCGTCCCCGTCGAGGTCTGCCATTGTCACATCCTGTGGCCCCGCTCCTACCCGCACATCGGAGCCGCCGCTGAACACCCCGCGCCCGTCGTTGAGGCGCACACTCACCATGCTATCGGAGTAGCATGGCACCACCAGGTCCAGGTCACCGTCGCCGTCCACATCGGCCGCCGTTACCTTGTCGGCTCCACCGCCCACCGGCACATTGAGGCCAGGGATAAACGTGCCGCTGCCGCCGGTAGCGGCTGCCGTAAATTGGTACACCGAAGGCTGGGCCAGCGGAGTGCCACCAGCGCTGCGGACGGCTGTAGTAGTGGTTACGCTTAGTACTTCCCCCGGCCGGAAATCGTGCGTAGCATCGAATGAAAGCGTATTTCCGGCCGCTACGGCGCTCCCTATCAGAAGCCCACCGCGCTGGTTGCTAAATACTTTCAGGGCTCCCTGGCTGGGCCCAACAGCTTGCGAAAAGGTTATGGCAACGTTGGCCCCACGCGGGGCCGCCAGCGTGTTGCGGGCGGGGGCATACCCCGTAATGACCGGAGCAGTTTGGGCCACTGCCGGAAGACTCAGGGCAAGTAATACAAGTAAGCTAATGCTCTTCTCCATACACTCGGTTAAAAAATGAAGCACCAATCCATCAGAAGCGCTGTCATCGCCTGGCCCCGACCATCTTAAAAGCCCTACGGGAGCTCCAGGCCAGCCCTTACTCCACCACCAGCCGGCGCACGGCGCTGTCTTCGCCGGCTTGCACGCGCAGGGCGTACACGCCTGGTACCAAGCCAGTCAGGTTAAACTCGTGACGCAGGCCGGTAGCAGGCAGGCTTGCCTGCTCGCTGCGGGCGGTGCGGCCCAGGGCGTCTAGCAGAGTGAGGGTGGCAATTGCTGCGCGGGGCACGGCCGGCAGCTGCACCACGGCAGCGCCATGGGCCGGTGAAGGGAAAAGCTGCACTTGAATCTCCTTCTCTAATCCCACCGACGCGGACAGGGCTGCTTGATTAAGAAATACCGAAGCCGTACCCACATTGCCCGTGACGACATCCGTTCGGCCATCGCCATTTATATCGGCTGCTACTACCCCTCCCACGCCCCAAGCTGACGAATACAGTGTAGGAGGCCCAAAGCCACCGGCTTGTCCGGGTATTACAGCAATATTGATGTCGTAGGGGTCAACCGTAATCACATCCAATCGGCCGTCGCCTGTGATATCACCAAGGGCAATGTCGAATGGTGAACTCCCAGAACCCACAGCTGGTGCTGTCTGGTAATCGGTTCTTGTTCCAAAGGTTCCTCCGGCCTGCCCCAGCAGCACCGAAAAGGTTCCGCCACGTGGCCCCGTAGTTACCAAATCAATCATGCCATCATTATTTAAATCACCCGCCACAGGCCGGGCGCCTGCCGGATAGGTTATGGCATTGCCAAAGCCGCCACCAGCTCGGCCCAGCGACACCGTTACCCCACTAGTTATCAAATCCAGGTGTCCGTCAGCATTAACATCCTGCAACAACAAGTTCCCACCTGTGAGATTTGGCGAAGAGACCGGCGACGGATAGGTAATCAAACTTGTGAATCCTCCCCCTGCTGCCTGCGGCAGTACCGTTACCTGCGGCATAGTACCAATCACAATGTCTGCCAGTCCATCCCCCGTCACATCCCCCAGGGCTAATCCACAGGCCCGACTGCTTAGTGCATAATCTGTCTTGGTTGCGAATCCCCCACTTGTAGCCAAAAGCACAGAGATAGTCTGGATTTGAGGAAAACTGTTGTAGCCATTGGCGGTAATAATATCGGGGCGCCCATCGCTGTTAACATCACCTACGGCAACGTGGCTGGGTCCTGTATCAGTGGCATAGAATGTACTTGTTCCTAACTGCCCTCCCGGCATGCCCAGTAAAACAGACACGCTATTAGCGTAACAATTAGCTGTCACCACATCCAGATAGCCGTCGGCATTTAAATCCGCGACGCCAATTTTGCTCAAGGACTGAGACCTCGGATTAGGATAATCAACCCGCGCCCCTAGGTACTGGCCGGCGGCTAGTTTTTGACTCGCTATACATATTCCTAGCGCGAGCCCCACCAAACGCCGCCAACGTTGAATCGGCTGGTGGTAGCGATTGGAAAAATCCACAGGCAGCTGAGTAAACCAGTTTTTCATAGAAGCAAGATTAGGCTCAGTAAAACTACAGGCGTTTCGCACATACTGTCGGAATACTCACGAAGCACAAGCGCCCCGACCAAACCGGCCGGGGCGCTTTTCATATTCAGCAGCTAACGAAGCTTAGTCAATCAGCACGGCGCGGCCGCTTTCCACGTCCTGCTCCACGCTCTTGTACTTCACGTCGCGCTTCACGGTGCCGTCCATGTACTGCACGTTCACCTTGTCGTTGCGGTTGGCAATTTTCTGGCTGCGCACGGGCACTTGCTTTTCGGCCACGGCGGGGGCGGCGGGGCCCATGTCCTCGGGGCCGGCGCCGAGCGAGTCGAGCATGTTTTCCTTCTGCTCCACCAGGCGCAGGTCGTGCTCCTCGTCTTCGTAGTAGTACTCGGGCTCATCGTTAGTGCCCACGGCGGCCTGCTGCACCGGCACGTCGGCGTGGAAGAGGAAGCTGGTCGTCTCCTCGTTCACTTTGCCAATCATGCGCTTGAACAGCTCGAAGCTTTCGAACTTGTATACCAGCAGCGGGTCCTTCTGCTCGTACACCGCGTTCTGCACCACCTGCTTCAGGTCGTCCATCTGGCGCAGGTGCTGGGTCCAGGCCGTGTCAATCACGGACAGCACCACCACCTTCTCCATCTGGCGCAGGATGTCGTGGCCGCCGGTGGCCTGGGCCTTGCGCAGGTTGGCGATGGCCGTCACCTGCTTCTTGCCGTCGGTGAAGGGCACGGCAATGTTTTCGTAGGGCGCATTCTGGGCCAGCAGCTCGTTCACCAGCGGCAGGTTGGTCGAGGCAATGTGCTCGTTCTTGCTCTGGAAGTACTGCAGGGCCTCGCTGTAGAGCTTCTGCGTGAGCTGGGCGGCCGTGAGCGTGCTCAGGTCCTGCTGGGTGAGGAAGGTGTCGTAGCCAAACACCCGGATGATGGCCAGCTTGAAGTCCTCGAAGTCGCCGGTGAGCTTGTGGCCCGTGGCGATGTCCTCGCTCACGTCGTAAATCATGTTGAGGATGTCCACCTCCATCCGGTCGCCGAACAGGGCGTTGCGGCGGCGGCGGTACACTACCTCGCGCTGGGCGTTCATCACGTCGTCGTACTCCAGCAGGCGCTTGCGGGTGCCGAAGTTGTTTTCCTCCACCTTCTTCTGGGCGCGCTCGATGGAGTTGGTAATCATCGAGTGCTGAATTACCTCACCCTCTTCCATGCCCATGCGGTCCATGAGCTTGGCAATGCGGTCGGAGCCGAACAGGCGCATCAGATTGTCTTCGAGCGAGACGAAGAACTGCGAAGAGCCCGGGTCGCCCTGGCGGCCGGCGCGGCCCCGCAGCTGGCGGTCGACGCGGCGGCTTTCGTGGCGCTCGGTGCCGATGATGGCCAGGCCACCGGCCTCGCGCGAGGTTTCGCGCAGCTTGATGTCGGTACCGCGGCCGGCCATGTTGGTGGCGATGGTCACGGTGCCGGGGTAGCCGGCGGCGGCCACAATCTCGGCTTCGCGCTGGTTTTGCTTGGCGTTGAGCACCTGGTGCTGGATGCCGCGCAGCTTGAGCATGCGGCTTACCAGCTCGGAAATTTCCACCGAAGTAGTACCCACGAGAACCGGGCGACCGGCTTTCACCAGCTTGTCGATTTCCATGGCCACGGCGTTGTACTTCTCGCGCACCGTCTTGTACACCTGGTCGTGCTCATCCTTGCGGCTGATGGGCTTGTTGGTGGGAATCACCACCACGTCGAGCTTGTAGATTTCCCAGAACTCACCGGCTTCGGTTTCGGCCGTACCGGTCATGCCGGCCAGCTTGTGGTACATGCGGAAGTAGTTCTGCAGCGTCACCGTGGCGTAGGTCTGGGTGGCGTCTTCCACGCGCACGCCTTCCTTGGCTTCGATGGCCTGGTGCAGGCCGTCGGAGTAGCGGCGGCCTTCCATCACGCGGCCGGTTTGCTCGTCCACGATTTTCACCTTGCCGTCTTCGGTCAGGATGTACTGGTCGTCCTTCTCAAACAGCGTGTAGGCTTTCAGCAGCTGGTTCACGGTGTGCACCCGCTCCGACTTCTCCTGGTAGGCCTGCATCAGGGCCTCCTTCTGCTGCAGCTTCTCCTCGTTGGAAAGACTGGTGTTTTTCTCAATGGCGGCGATTTCCATGCCCAGGTCGGGCATGATGAACAGGTGTGGGTCTTCGCCCTGGGCCGTAATCAGGTCGATGCCTTTTTCGGTCAGCTCAATCTGGTTGTTCTTCTCGTCGATGGTGAAAAACAGCGGCGCGTCGGCTTTGGGCATCTGGCGCGAGTTGTCGGCCAGGTAGTGGTTTTCGGTGGCTTGCAGCACCTGGCGCACGCCGGTTTCGGAGAGATACTTGATGAGCGGCTTGCTCTTGGGCAGGCCGCGGTAGGCGCGGAACAGCAGCAGGCCGCCCTCGCCGTTTTTGTCGCCTTCTTCCACGCCGGTTTTGCCAGCGGCAATCTGCTTGCGGGCCTCCACCAGGTACTGCTGCACCAGCTTCTTCTGCTCGTCCACGAGGCGCTGGATGCGGGGCTTGAGCTGGTAGAACTCGTGCACGTCGCCGCGGGGCACGGGGCCGGAGATGATGAGCGGCGTCCGCGCGTCGTCAATCAGCACGGAGTCTACTTCGTCGACCATGGCGAAGTGGTGCTTGCGCTGCACCAGCTCTTCGGGGTCGCGGGCCATGTTGTCGCGCAGGTAGTCGAAGCCAAACTCGTTGTTGGTGCCGTAGGTGATGTCGGCCAGGTAAGCCTGGCGACGCTCCGGCGTGTTGGGCTGGTGCTTGTCGATGCAATCCACCGTGATGCCGTGGAACTCGAACAGCGGCGCGTTCCACTCCGAGTCACGCTTGGCCAGGTAGTCGTTCACCGTTACCAGGTGCACGCCGCGGCCGCCCAGGGCGTTGAGGAAGGCCGGCAGGGTCGACACCAGGGTTTTACCTTCACCTGTGGCCATCTCGGCAATCTTGCCGGTGTGCAGCACGTAGCCGCCAATAAGCTGCACGTCGTAGTGCACCATGTCCCAGGTGATTTCGGCACCGGCGGCCAGCCATTTGTTGGCCCAGATGGCTTTGTCGCCGTCGATGGTGACGTTGGACTTGCGGCTGGCGTACTCGCGGTCGTAGTCGGTGGCCGTCACCACCAGCTGGCCGTTTTCCTTGTAGCGGCGGGCGGTTTCCTTCACGATGGCGAAGGCCGAGGGCAGCACCTCGAGCAGGGCCGCTTCGAGGTCTTTGTTGCGCTGCTTTTCCAGCACGTCAATCTGCTCGAACAGGGCTTCTTTGGCCGCCACGTCGAGGTTGGGCTGGGTGTCAATCTGCTGGTGCAGGGCCGCAATCTGCCCGTCGAGGCCGGCCAGGCGCTCGGCAATGCGGGCGCGCACGCCGTTGGTTTGCTCGCGCAGCTGGTCGTCGGTCAGGCCGGCCAGTTTGGCATACTCGGCGTTAATCAGTGCCACGTAGGGCAGCACGTCTTTCAAATCACGCTCCGATTTGGAGCCAAACAGCTTGGCGACGGTCTTGCCTAGGAAATCAAACATCAGGTATTGTTTTAGCGGAAAAGCGCGGGCGCGCACCCCAAATTTACGGCTTTTCTAGCTAAAACCGGCCCAAAGGACCGGGCAAGACAAGCTGGCAGGGCGGCCGCCGCCGGCTGGGCTCCTCCTGGTGCGTTATAGCAGAGCCGCACTGGGCTGGCCAGCAAGTTCCACAAAAGTATACCTTTGAAGCATGGAACTGCACAGTGGCCAATACCTGGGTGCGACGCCGTTGCGCAAGCAGCTGCCCGGGGTCATCATTGCGCAGTCGGAGCACGAGGCCCATTCCCGGATACCGCCGCATTACCACACGAACCCCCATTTCACCCTGGTAATGGCCGGCCACTACGCCGAAGTGTGCGAAGGCCGCGAGCACCAGTACCGGCGGGGCGACCTGATATTTCACCCGGCCCACACCGAGCACCGCAACGTGTTCTACCAGCCCCCGGCGGCCTGCCTCAACGTGGAAATAGCCGCCGACTGCTACAACCAGCTCGGCAGGGGCCTACGGGACGTGCGCCAGTATACCACCATCAGCAACCCGCAGCAAAAACAGCTGGTGCTGGGCATTATCCGCGAGCTGAAGGACGCCGACGCCTTTTCGGAAGCCATTGTGCTGGGCAAAGCCCTGGAGCTGGCCGGCGGCTTCCTGCGGGCCCAGCAGCCGCGCCCGGAGCCGCGTTGCGTGCGCCTGGTGAAAACCTTGCTGGCCGACGTGCCCCAGCACAACCCCTCGCTGCTGGAGCTAAGCCGCGTGGCCGAGGTGGCACCCGACTACCTCTGCCGCGAGTTTAAGCGTAGCGTGGGCCTCACCCTGGGCGAGTACATGCGCCGGCAGAAGGTGGCGCGGGCCTGCACGCTGCTGGCCCAGCCCGCGCTCAGCACCGAGGAAATAGCCTTTCGGGTGGGCTTTGCCGATGCCAGCCATCTGAACAAGGCATTCCAGAAAGTGCTGGGAACCTCACCAAGCGGCTACCGCCAGGGGCTGCGCTAACAAGCCCGTACCAGCCGCGCAAAACCGTACCAGAGCGGCGGCGGACCGGCCTGGTTTCTTTGCAGCGCCGGCCCTCACCCTGCCGGCCGCCCTTTCATGAACAGAATACCGCTGCTGCTGAGCCTGCTGCTGAATGGCCTCGCCGCCTGGGCCCAGCCCTCGCCCGCGGCCACCTATGCGCTAAAAGTGCAAGCCAACCTGGCCCAGCCCCGCCTCGCGGTGAGTGGCAGCGTGGCTTTTGCCGCCGCCAAAGCGGCCCGCGACTCAGTAACCCTGCTGCTGCACCGTACCATGGGCAAGCCCCGGCTGCAACTGCTGGCCCCGGCCGGCACCGCCTTCCGCGTGGACGAGCGGCCGGGCGACGACGGGCAGGTGGCCTACATCCTGCGCTTTGCCCGGCCGCTGCCAGCGCAGGCCGCCGTGAAAATTGGCTTTGACTACAGCGGCGGGCAGCAGCAGGGGCCTCAGTTTTTGCTCGACACTGCCTTCTGCATGGCCGGAGGCTACGGCGCAGCCTGGTACCCCCAGGTGCAGACCTACCAGCCCGACAAAACCAGCAATACCCTGGAAGGCCGCGGCACGGTAGACGTGCTGACTACCGGCCGCTTCCTGCCGGTGATGCCCGGCGGCCTGGTGCAGACCAGCCGGCGTAAAGGCACAACCAGCACGCGGTTTACCTTCGACCAGCCCGCCATCTTTTCGCTGTTTATCGGGCGCTACCTGCGCTCGGACTACGGGGGAGCTATTCCAATGACAGCCTACCGCCTGCGCGCCGACACCGCCACGGCCGGCTACCTGCGCCGTAGCGCCCGCGTGCTGGCGGGCCTGAGCAGCACCTTTGGTCCCTACCCTTTTCGTAACTTCAGCCTGATTGAGTTTCCCGATGCCGTGTCGGCCAGGTTGAACGTGGGCGGGTCCAGCGAGCACGCCGTCATCGTGATGCCCAGTTCGGCGCTGACCCGGCCGTTCAACTACGCCTTGTTCGGGCACGAGCTGTCGCACCAGTGGTGGGGCAACCTCATCACGACCCGCGGCACCCGCGGCACGGCCATGATGACGGAAGCCATGGCCCAGTTCGGCTCGCTGCAGGCGGTAAAAATGTTTGACTCAGCGCATGCCGAAGCCTACCGCCGCACCGGCTACCCGGGCTACATACCCGACCAGTCAGGGCTGGGCTACCTGAAGCTCGTCACCGCCGGCACCGACGCGCCCCTGGCGGAGCTGAACGACAAAAATGCCCATTCCCTCGGCGACAGCAAAGGCTTTTTGGTGCTGGAGCTGTTGTCGGAAACCATTGGGCCCGCTCGGATGCAAAAGGCACTGCAAACTATTACCAGGCAGTACGCCGGCCGGCCGCTGACCTGGGAGGACTTCCTGGCCGAAATTCAACAGGCAGCAGGCCAGGACCTGGGCTGGTTTTACCAGCAGTGGTTTGAGCAGACCGGGGCGCCGGCCTGGGAATTGGCCTGGAAAAAAGCGGGCCCGCAACTGGAGCTGTCCATTACCCAGCCGGCCCCCGCCTACCGCCTGAGCCCGGACTTGCTTGTGCGCGGCACCCGGGGCGAAACCCTGGAGCAGACCGTAGCCATTGCTGGCCCCGCCACCACCTTGCGAGTGCCCATCGGGTTCGACGTGAAATCGGTGGAGCTGGACCCGCATTTTAAAATATTGCACTGGACCCCGGCTTCCCGGCAGCAGGCCCGGGACCTCCTGCGCGTATCCCGCGTGATGCAGCTGCGCATGCAGGGCAAAGCCGAAGAGGCCATCCGGCAGGGCGAGCAGGAACTGGCCGAGCTAAGCCGGGCCGGGCAGCCCGACCCGTATGCCGTGGAGTTCAGCATCTGCTACCAATTGGGCCGGCTCAAGGGCATACAAGCCAGGCCTGATGAGGCCCTGGCTTACTACCAGCGGGCCATCAAATGCTCGGCCCGCGACACCTCCTTGCTGGCCTACACCTATTACCGCATTGCTGAGCTGGCCTATGCCAAGCACGACCAAGCCTTGCTCAGCTGGGCCAAAGCCAACGCCATCAATGCCGACTTACTGGCCGGCAAGCCCGATGACATGGAAAAGTTGTGCAGCGCACTGCGGTAATGCGCTAATGGCCCAGCTCCCACACGCAGCGGCCCAGCGCATCGTCGATGCAGGGCTGAATCATACCTTTCTCACTGCTGAGCACGCTTTGCCGGGGCCGGGACGCGGGCAGGCCGAAGTCGGCCATGCGGCGCGGCACTACGAAGGCGTCGGACAGGCCGGCTTTGCGGGCGGCGGCGCGGGCCAGCTCGGCCCAGGTGCAGCTGTCCTGGCAGGCCAAGTGCCAGATGCCCTGGGCCTCGTCGAGTAGCAGGTCCAGGGCGGTGTTCACCAGGTCGGGCACGAAGGTGGGCGCTACGCACACGTCGTCGGCTGCTTCGAAGGGTTGGCCGCGGCGGGCGGCGTGCAGGGCAAAATGCACAAAGTTGTAGTGGTCCCAGCCGCTGAAAAAGGCACTGGTGCGCACCACCAGCGCACCGGGGTGAGCGGCCAGCACGGCCTGCTCGGCCGCCAGCTTGCTGCGGCCGTACACATTCAGCGGGTTGGGCACCGACGACTCGGTATAGGGTCCCTCCTGCTGGCCGTCAAAAACCAAATCCGATGAAAAGGTGAGGAAGGGCAGCTGCCGCCCGGCGCAGGCCGCGGCCAGCACGGCCGGCCCGGTGGCGTTTTCGCGGAAGCAGCGCGCCTCGTCCGTTTCGGCATCATCAACGCGCACGTAGCCGGCGGCATTCACCACAGCCCAGGGCCGGTGCGCGTCCAGGGCGCGCTGCACGGATTCAGGGTCGGCAATGTCCAGCTCGGCCCGGCCCAGGGCCACGGCCGGCAGGCCACGGATGTGGCAGATGCGGGCGGTGGCCTGGCCCAGGGTGCCGTTGGCGCCGGCAATAAGCAAGGGGGTAAGTGGCTGGTCGGGGCTACGGTCAAGCTGCATACTCAAGCGCTTCGGATTTGTCGGGGGCGGCTTCTAGTTCGGCTTCCTGGTGCACGGCGTGCATCCCGGCCGGGGGCTGGTGGCGAAAGTGCACCCGCTCGGGCCGCTGCCACCAGCCCGGCGTTTGCAACACGGGATGACGGAAGGCTTCGCCGTGAGCCAGGGCTTTGGACAGTTTCGCCAGCAGCGTGGGCCGCGGCTGCCCGCTGCGCACGTCGAATACGCCCACTTCGTAGTGGCCCGCGTCGCGGGTGAGCAGGCTGTTCCAGTCGTACGAGCCCAACAGGGCCCACACCGTCACGGCCCGCACGTCGGCCCCCTCCCGGCGGGCGCCCTCGGCGCTTTCCCACACGTAGTTCAGCCAGCGCACCTGCTCGTCGCGGGTGCAGTTGAGGTGCGCTTCGGTGATGGTCAGGGGCCGCTGGTAGCGCTGCCAGGCCTGCAGCAGCAGACTTTGCACCCCGGCCATGGGCACGCAGCCAACGCGCACGGCTTCGATGTCGGCGTATTGCCCGCCGCTGCCGGCGCTGTGGCAGGGCCAGTAGTGGCCGGTATCCTCGTCGAGGTAGCGCTCACTGGTGAGGTAGTGATTGATGCCAATGACGTCGGGCGGGCAGGGGTCGTGCTGCCAGCTGCGCAGCTCTTCCTCGCTGGCGCCGTGCTCCAGCAGGTAGACCCAGAAAGGGTGTTCCGGCGTGACGCGCCCGCACAGAATGTCGAAGCTCAGCCAGCGGCGGTGGTTCTCAAACTCCACCCGCTGCTGCATGGCCGGCGTGCCGTGGGCCTGCCCCAGGTCTTCGGTCTGCACCAGCTGGGCCGCGGGGTTGATTTCGCGGATGGCGCGCATGGCCTGGCGGGTGCCGTCCAGCTCGTTCAGGAGGGCACGCACAAACGTTCGGTCGCAGCTGGTGTGCGGGTACCAGTGGCCGTACAGGCAGCTGAAGCGGGCCGTAGTCAGCGGCTCGTTTACGGGTGTGTAATGCGTCAGCCAGGGGTAGCGCCGGGCGACGTTGGCCGCGTGCTGCGCCAGGCCAGCGGCAAAGTTGTCCTGGTGCAGGGCCGTGTAGCGGGGCCCGCTGCCGTGGTGCACCAGTCCGATTATCGGGTTAATACCCAGCTTGCGCAGCCGGGGCAGGCGGGCATCGGCCCAGCTCCAGTCGCACTCCTCGGGCTGGTTTGGGGCCACGTGCTCCCACAGCACAGGGTAGCGCAGGGTTTTGATGCCCAGCTCGGCAATGGCGTCGAGGTCGCTCACGCGGTGCCAGTGCCCGTTGCGCGTCAGCTGGTCGGAGTACCGGTCGCCCAAACGGCAGTGGCTGCATTCGATGCCGCCCCAGAGTTCAAGTTGGTTCATAGGCTTAGTTGTCAGTTGTTCGTTGTCAGTTGTCAGGTTGTTCTAACAAAGCAGCCGTCAGAACGAACTGACAACGGACAACGAACAACCAGACCATAAGCACAACTGTCACCCCCGGCATGCGCACACGGAGCGCAGGTGCCGAGGGTGACAGGTGGGGGTGCCAGCCGGGCTGGCGAAATCAAAAGCAGGGACGTCGGCAACCTTCGTCCCCCGGAAAAGCTATTCTTGTTTGGGGGCGCGGCTGATGAGCTTCTCTACCAGCGCGGTGCTGCCCGAGATGGCCGGGCGGGCCGGCTTGGCCGCTTCCTCTTTCTCAGTCAGCTTTTTGTACAGGGTGAGAGCCTGAGCGACTACCTGGTCCATGTTGTAGTACTTGTAGGTGGCGAGGCGGCCCACGAAGTGTACGCCCGGCGTTTCATCGGCCAGCTTCTTGTACTTGTTGTACAGCTCGGCGTTTTCGGGCATCGGAATCGGGTAGTAGGGGTCGCCCTCGGCCTGCGGAAACTCGTACACGATGGCCGTTTTGGGGTGGTCCTGCCCGGTGAGGGCCTTGAACTCGGTGATGCGCGTGTAGGGGTGCTCGTTGGGATAGTTCACCACGGGCGCGGCCAGGTGCTTCTCCTTGTTCAGCGTCTCGTGCTTGAACTCCAGCGAGCGGTAGGGCAGCTTGCCGAACTTGTGGTCGAAGTACTCATCCACGGGGCCGGTGAAAATCATTTCCTTGTAGGGAATGAAGTCGACCACGTCGTGGTAGTCGGTGTTGAGCATCACCTTGATGTTGGGGTGGTCGAGCATTTTCTCGAACATCCGGGTGTAGCCGTGCAGGGGCATGGCCTGGTAGGTGTCGGTGAAGTACCGGTCGTCGCGGTTGGTGCGGGTGGGCACGCGGCTCGTCACCGACTTATCCAGCTGTGAGGGGTCGAGGCCCCACTGCTTGCGGGTGTAGTTCTTGAAGAATTTCTCGTACAGCTCGCGGCCTACTTTGCTCACCACCACGTCTTCCGAGGTCTTAATGCAGGGCACATCTTCGGCCACCGAGGCAAAAAACTGGTCGAGCTCGAAGCTGGTCAGGTTCAGGCCGTAGAGCTTGTTGATGGTATCGAGGTTGATGGGCATGGGCACGTGCTGCCCATCGACGGAGGCCAGCACGCGGTGCTCGTAGGGGCGCCACTCGGTGAAGCGGCCCAGGTAGTCGAATACCTCTTTGGAATTGGTGTGGAAGATGTGCGGGCCATACTTATGCACCAGAATGCCGTCCTCGTTATAATGGTCGTAGGCATTGCCACCGATGTGGTTGCGCTTATCGATGATGAGGACTTTTTTATTGCTGCGGGTGGCCAGCCGCTCGGCCAGCACGCTGCCGGCAAACCCGGCTCCGACGATGAGATAATCAAACATGGCGCGGTACGTATGGAAATGTGGAAAGGAAGGGTTGGAAGGGTAAGTCGGCTTTCAGTATCGAGCTAGTAGCTAGCTTCTGGAACGGAAATGCGAAGTATTAGTTGAACGAAGGTCCCTTAGTAGAGAGAGCATCGGCTACGTCGGCGTGCGGCGCGAGGGCCTCCGTCGAGGTGGCGGCATCGGGCGTTTTAGCGGCCAGACGCTGCTGCATCAGGTCCACCATCTGCTGCCAGGTTTGGTCCCAGGAAATGGTGGCCAGGTAGGCATCGGTGCGCTGGCGCCAGTCGGCGTCGTTGTGCTGCTGCAGGGCTTTTTCGATGCCCGTGGCGAAGTCGCGGGCATTGTCGGCGATGTGCACCAGGTTGAGCTCGCCGTAGGGGCGCACCACGTCGCGGATGGGCGTGCTCACCACGGGCCGGCCGGCGGCCAGGTACTCCGGAGTTTTGGTGGGCGAGATAAACTTGGTGCTTTCGTTGTCGGCGAAAAGCAGCGTGGCCACGTCCCAGCCGGCGAGGTAGGTGGGCAGCTCCTGGTAGTCTTTGCCGCCCAGGTAGTGAATGTTCTTGGTGTTGGGCAGCGTGGCCGGGTCAATTTTCACCACTGGCCCGATGATGACAAACTGCCACTCGGGGTGGTTTTTGGCCAGCTCGCGCAGCAGCTCAATGTCGAGGCGCTCATCCACTACCCCGAAGAAGCCTACCCGCGGGTGCGGAATTTTGGCCTGGTCGGCGGGGTCGGCCTGCTGGGTGCGGGCCTGGCCGAAGTGGGCCTTGTCGATGCTGCTCGGGAAGGCGTGGGCGTCGGGGTGCTGCTTGCTCTTAGCCTCGTACAGGGTGTGGCCGCCGGTAAATACCAAATCGGCTTTCTGAAACAGCTCCTGCTCGCGGCTGCGCAGCTCGGGGTGGGCAAACTTGAAGTTGGCCAGCTCGTCCATGCAGTCGTACACGGTCAGCACCGGCTTGAACTGTCGCGACTTGGCCAGGGCCATGGGCGTGTAGTACCAGAAAGCGTACTTGGTAATGGCGTTCTGGTCGAAGTACTGGCTCAGGATTTCAAACTGGGCCTGGTCGGCGGCGGCTTCGTCCGCCCGCAGCTTGTTGGGCAGGTGGGCTACTACCACTTTCACCCCATTTTGCCGCTCCTTCACTTCAATGTGCGGCTCAATCAGGTCGTCGGCGTGATAGAAAGGCTCTTCCACGTAAAACACCCGGCCGTGCTGGGCAAAGCGCGACAGCAAATGTTGAGGGCGCTGCCACACAAAATCCCAGTGCAGGTGGGCAAAGCACACCAGGTCGGGCAGAGTATACGCTTGATTGTTTGATGTTTCGGCAGGCTGAGCGCTGGTAGTGGCAGCGTCGGAGGAGGCACGCGCGGGTGCCTCCGCCAGGGGTGAGAGCGGCATGAAAAGAACAGGAAGTTGGTTTCGCGCCGCGTCGGTAGGGAAAAGGAAGGACGAAACCGGGGCGCTTGGCAGTCTATACGCGCCCTTCGGGCAAAGGATATGGTTCAGCTTATCCGGCCCGGGGCGTTCAGTAGTATCTATACGGAAATATGCCGGGCGGTGGTGTAGGCAGCCCTCAATCAGACGCCTGCCAGCAGGCACTGAAACTCCACGGCATCTTCCCAGCCCTCGGCCTGGCGCAGCCACTGCTGCCGGCGGCCCACCCGTCGAAAGCCCGCTGCCCGAAACAACCTCAGACTCGGCCGGTTATCAGCGCCTACCGTGGCAAACAGCTGGTGCAGCCGCAGGGTGTGGGCCGCGTAGCGCTTCAGCAACTCCAGGGCCTGGCGGGCGTAGCCGTGCCGCCGCTCCGCGCCCAGAATGGTGATGCCCACCCCGGCCCGCTGGTGCAGGGGGTCGAAGTCGAAGAGGTCGACAATGCCCACGGGGCGGCCATCATTTTCAGTAGTTACCACCAGCCGCAGCTGCCGCACTACGTAGAAATCCGCGGTGGCATGCTCCAGGTACTCGCGCAGCACCTGGCGCGACACGGGGGCCAGGGTATCCGACACGCCCCAGATGCTGGGGTCGTTTTCCAGCTGGAAAAGAAATTCGAGGTCGTCGGGCTCGAGGGCGCGGAGGGAAATCATGGGCGGGGCGCCGGTTTGGAAGCGCAGGCATTCAAAGCAACAAACAAATTGGGAGTTGGCCCGCGCCAAGCAACCTTTACACTGTGGGCCAGGGTCTGCACGTTACGTAACCTCGCCCCACTGACTTGCATCTGACTTCCTTTTCTTATGACTCCATCCCCTCCCCTTTTTTCGCTTTCCGTGGCTTCTATGCAAGTGGGCCGCCCCCGCACCCTGGGCGAGCCAGCCGCCGCCAATCCTATGCAGCGCCAATGGAGCACGGCCCTGTTCAAGGAACCAACTGACAGCACGCTCTGGCTTTCGCCGCTCAACCTGGATGGCGACGAGCAGGCCGACCTGCGCAACCACGGCGGGCCCGACCAGGCGCTATGCGTGTACCCCGGCGTGCACTACGCCCACTGGAGCACCCGGCTCGGCCAGGCGATGCTGCCGGGCAGCTTTGGCGAAAACCTCACCCTGGCTGGGCCGTGGACGGAAAAGGACGTGTGCATCGGCGACATTTTCCTGTTTGGCGAGGCCACGGTGCAGGTGTCGCAGCCCCGCTCGCCCTGCTGGAAAATTGCGCGCCGCTGGCAGGCGCCGCTGCTGTCGCAGTGGCTGCAGGAGTCGGGCTTCACCGGCTGGTACATGCGGGTGCTCACTCCCGGCCGTGTTGGCCCTGATGATGCGCTGCACCTGCTGGAGCGCCCCCACCCCGAATGGCCCGTAGCCCGCGCCAACGCCGCCAAGTACGAGCAGCGGCACGACCGCGACTTGGTGGAGGAGCTAGCTGCCTGCCCGGCGCTGGGCCAGCACTGGCGGCGCAAGATGCAGGGCCGGCTTTCCGGCGCCCTGCCGTGGAACGACGACGCCAACCGCCTGCAGGGGCCTAATGCAGAGTAGGGTGTTGCTTCGGTTGGAAGAATAAGCTGCCGGGCGCGAACTAAAAGTCCGCGCTACTGCAAGCCTGGGATTACTCCCTCGAACACGCGCACGGCGGGCCCGATTAGCCAGATATCTTCGAAGCTGCCATCGGCGCGCACCTGAAAGGCTACCTGGAGCTCCCCGCCGGGTGTGCTGAGTTGCACCGGCGACGCTGCGCCGCGCGCCGAGGCGGCCAGGGCCACGGCCGTGACGCCGGTGCCGCAGGAATACGTTTCGTCTTCCACGCCGCGCTCGTAGGTACGCACGGCCCAGGGCTGCGCGGGGTCGGTGGGCACTTCCACGAAGTTGACGTTGACGCCAGCCGGGTCGTAGGCCTGGTCATAGCGGATGTCGTGGCCGGCGCCGTACACGTCGTGCTCGGCCAGCTTGTGGCCTTCGGCAGGGCTCAGGAAGTGGACGTGGTGGGGCGAGCCCGTGTGCAGAAACACGTCGCCCTGCTCGGCATGCACGGGGGCCCGCTGGGCTTTGGCGGTGTCCTGCATTTTCAGGTGCACCGTGCCATCGGCGGCTATGCGAGCGTCGTGCGGGCCATCGACGGCCAGAAAATGCGTGGTGTCCTGAATGATGCCCAGGAACTGGGCGAAGGCCACGGTGCAGCGCCCGCCGTTGCCGCACATGGAGCTGGGGCGGCCATCGGCGTTGAAGTACACCATCTCGAAGTCGTAGCCCGCCTGGTTGCGCAGCAAAATCAGCCCATCGGCCCCAATGCCGAAGCGGCGGTGGCAGAGGCGCGCTATCAGGTCAAAATTACTGGCATCGAACAGCTCAGCGCGGTCGTCAATCATGACGAAGTCATTGCCGGTGCCTTGGTATTTGTGAAAGTTCATATCAGTCAAACTCAAGCCGGTTCCATTGCCGGAACGCCGGCGCTTTTAGCTAGTACGCGGCTTTGCGCAGCAGCGCAATCTGCCCGGCGTGGTAGAGGTAGTGCTGGGCAATGCCGTGCAGCGCGACGTAGGCCGAGGAGCCCAGCCCCTGGGGACGGTCAAAAGTACTGCCGATGCGCTGGTCAAGGTCTGCATCGGGAATGGTAGCCGCCGTAGCCAGCAGCTGCTCGTGGGCAGCCCGTAGCCCGGTCAGCACGGCCTGCCACTGCGCCTCACTGGGCTCCGGGGGCTGGGGCGGCCAGTCTTCGGCGTCGCTGATTTGCAACAGCTGGTTTTCGGCCAGGCGGCGCTGCACCACGCGGGTCCAGGCCGTGACGTGTACTGTAATTTCCCAGATGCTGTGAGCGGCTGGCAGCGGGCGCTGGCAGGCCTGCGGCGCCGTAACATCCTTCAGGGTGGTAAGCAGCGAGGGCCCCGACCACGGCTCCCCATCGAAAGCCTGGCGGAGCTGGTAGAGCAAACGGCTGGTTTCGGACATATCAATCAGGAAAAGCTGAGGTTTCACTACGCACTGCGGTGAAGTATGGTAGCGTCCAAAGTCAGTTAAAAGTTGAGAGTTAAAAGCAGTTCTGGTTTTTAACTTTTAACTTTTAACTACCTAATGCCCTTGCTCCGCCAGATTGCCGCAGCGCAGCCACCATTCCCAGCGCTTACGCTTAGGCGCGATTTTGCCACGCAGGTACTTTTCCATGAGCAGCGCCGCAAAGGGGGCCGCCGACAGGCCGCCGAAGCCCGCATTTTCGATGTAAACGGCCACCACAATTTTCGGGGCTTCGGCCGGGGCGAAGCCGGCGAAGGCGGCGTGGTCGTCGCCTTCGTCATTTTGCACGGTGCCGGTTTTGCCGGCGACGGTAATGCCCACATCGGCCAGGTTGGCCAGCTCGGCGGTGCCGCCAGGCCGCAGGGCCGCCACCATGCCGGGAATAAGGGCCGCGAAGTGGGCGCTGTCGACCAGCGTGCGGTGCAGGGTTTGGTACTTGGGCAAGGGGCAGCCCGAGCGGCCGATGCCGCGCACCAGATGCGGCCTGATGTACCAGCCCCGGTTGGCAATAATGGCCAGCACGTTGGCCGTCTGCAGGCCGGTAAGGTTGATTTCGCCCTGCCCCAGGCTGAGCGAGTAGATGGTGCGGTAGCTCCAGCCGCAGGTGCCGTGGCGGCGGTCGTATAACGCCGGCTGCGGAATGTAGCCGGGCCGCTCCTTGGGCAGGTCGATGCCCAGCAGCGTGTCGAGGCCAAAGGACTTCACGTGCCGCGCCCAAGCGGCGAGGTTGCGGTGGCGCACGGCGCAGGTATCAGCCGCCGTCTTGGCCGAGTCGGGCCGGGGCTCGATGGCCGCCTGCATCACCTGGTAGAAGTAGGGGTTGCAGCTGTACTTGAGGGCCTGCGTCAGGTTGCGGGCATTGGGGTGGTCGTGCACGCAGTTGATGAGGTCTTGGTCGCAGCGAAACGCCGAGCTGGGCTTGATGGCGCCGAGCTGCAAAGCCACGGCAGCATTCACCAGCTTAAATACGGAGCCTGGCGGGTTGGCCAGGAGAGCGGGCCGGTTCAGCAGGGGCTGGTCTTCGCTGAGCAGCAGCTCGCGGCGCTCACGGCTACGGCCGGGCGTGGTCAGCGCCGCCGGGTCGTAGGTAGGGGCCGACACGTAGCAGAGGACTTCGCCGGTGGCGGGCTCCAGGGCCACCACGTAGCCGCGGCGCTCCCCCAGCAGCTTTTCGGCGTAGGCCTGCAGCTCGACGTCGAGGCTCAGGTGTAAGTCCTGCCCCGGCTGGTACACGGTGTCGGCCGCCCAGGAGCCCGACACGCGGCCGTGGCCGTCGGTAATGGGGTGGTAGGCGCCGAAGCGGCCCGCCAGCAGCGCGTTGTAGTAGCTCTCGATGCCGCCGTTGCGCAGGCGCTGCACGTAGCGCCCTTTGCCCAGCTGCTGCGCCTGCTGCAGGAAGGTTGCGGCTGTGCGGGAGGTGTAGCCCAGCACCGGCGCGGCCACTCGCACCGTGTAGCCGCGGCCGCGCTGCTCCTTCAGCGCCAGGCCGGGCCACTGGGCGCGCTGCCGCCGGAAAGCATCGGCTTCTTCCGCGGTGAGCGTCAGGGCCACGGGCCAGCGCTGCCAGCGCGGGCGCGGCGGGGGTGGCTCGGGGAGCGGCAAGAAGGCACCGGTGCTGTCGCGCTGCAACCGCGGTGGGTAGGCGGGCGGCGTGCGGTTGGCGGCGCAGCGGGCCTGCACGGCGCCGGCGGGCCAGCCCAGCAGCTTGTTGAAAGCCACAGAATCAAACTTCGGCAGGCGCGGCAGCAGCAGAGTGTAATGCACGGCGTTCGTCACCAGCAGCGAGTCGTGCCGGTCGTAGATGCGGCCGCGCGTCGGGTAGTAGGCTTCGCGGCAGTTGAACGAAGGCTCGGCGGCCGTAGCGGAATCAGCGCCCTGCTCGGTGGCCTGCTGGCAGCCGGCCAGCAGGCCACCCGCCAGCAGGCCACCCGCCAGCAGGCCCAGCAGCTTCCCCCAATATGTGCGCAGCGCAGCTCCCATGAAGTAAAGCTAAACGGTGCGGGCCGGGCCGGCGCAGTTTTTCGATGAACGACGGGCCGGGCGGGGCCTACTCGTTGTTGAGCAGCACGGGCGTTTCGTACACTTCGGCACGGGCGGCCGGGTGGGCCTGGAGAAAAGCGTTGGCTGCTGCCTCACTGGCAAACAGCAACACCGAGACTTGCTGCTCTCCCTCGCGCACCACGTAGCGCCGCAGCAGGCCTTGGGGGCTATTGGCAAATTCGGTAGCGCCGGGCCAGACTACTACGCGGCTATGACGCCCGGCTTCGGCAAAGTCATACCCTGCCGGCACGTAGGAATGCGCGCTCAATACTGGGTAAAAACGCACCTCCCCTTTGGCTTTGTAAGTGCGCCGGACACGCTCGAACCACTGCGCCGAAAACCAGCTTTGGGCCGCTGCCAGCGAAGCCCAGAGATAGATGCCGCCAAAGAAGCGGTGGTCGGCCGTGGTAGCAAAGTGCTTGAAGCGCAGGCCCGGTGCCTGCCGGTATTGTGGCACGGCCTTGCGAAAACCCCGCCGCAGCAAAAACGGAAGGGCATACCAAGGAGTTTTAACTTTAACAATGGCAAGGATGTCAGTCATGATGCGAAACCTTTAAGTGAGAAAAACGGCACCTTGCACCCCTGGCACAGTAACCCGTGGCAGACGCTTAAAATATTTGATGCTTCTGCAGCGTCAGCCAGCTGGCGCCGGGCGGCAAGAGCACAAAGGTTCCGACGCAGCACCGGCCCATGCAATAACTTACTTTTTTGTAACCAGCTGTTTAATAAGCAACTGCTATGCGTAAGCTTACCTCCACCAATGCCGAGAACGAGGCATACCTGCACGCCATCTGCCCGATGCAGGCCGCTCTTGACCTGTTGAGCGGCCGCTGGAAGCTGTTGCTACTGTGGTATATATCCCTGGGCGCTACCCGCTTCAGCCTGTTGCAGGCCCGTATTCCGGCTTCCGGCAAGATGCTAAGCCAGCAACTGAAGGAGCTGCAAGCCAGCGGCCTGATTACCAAGACTGCCTATGCCGAAGTGCCGCCGCGCATTGAGTACGCCCTTACCGAGCGGGCCCGGGCGCTGCTGCCGGCCCTGCAGCAGCTTAATGAGTGGGGCCGGGGCCTGGCCGCCGGTCCACTGGCCGGGTATTAAGGGCGGCGTGGTGATTATTAGCGGCCGCTGCCGGACTTTTGTAGTTCGTTGCTTAACATTCTTTGCGTTTGTACGACTTCCTCACCACCAGCCCCTGGCCCGACTACGAGCTTATCGACAGCGGCAACTTCCACAAACTGGAGCGCTTCGGCAAGTACGTGCTGGCCCGTCCCGAACCCCAGGCCATCTGGGACCCGCACCTGCCCCTGCGCGAGTGGGAAAAGGCCGACGCGGCCTTCACCCGCGCCGCCGGCTCGCAGGAAAAAGGCCAGTGGAAGCTCAAGCCCAGCATGGCCGAGCAATGGGTAATTGCCTACGAGCGGCCTGGCGGCCTCAAGCTCAATTTCCGCCTGGGCTTGTCGTCGTTCAAGCACGTGGGCCTGTTTCCGGAGCAAGACCCCAACTGGCAATTCATCTTCAACCAGACCAAGGCCCGGCGCGCTGCCCAGCCGCGGGTGCTGAACCTGTTTGCCTACACCGGCGCCGCCACCCTAGCCGCCCGCGCCGCCGGGGCCGATGTGACGCACCTCGACTCGGTGAAGCAGGTGAACTTCTGGGCCCGCGACAACATGGAAGCCAGCCGCCTCGACGGCGTGCGCTGGCTGGTGGAAGACGCCATGAAGTACGTGCGCCGCGAAGTGAAGCGCGGCAGCAAGTACCAAGGCCTCATCCTCGACCCGCCCGCCTACGGCCGCGGCCCCAATGGCGAGAAGTGGCAGCTCGAAGATGAGCTCAATGAAATGCTCAAGCTCAGCCAGCAGCTGCTCGACCCGGACGACCATTTCTTCGTGGTGAACCTGTACTCGCTGGGCTTCTCGGCGTTGATACTCGACAACCTGGTGACCAGCATTTTTACCGGTCCCAAAGCCGTGCGCGAGCTGGGCGAAATCTACCTGCACGATGCCGGGCAGCGCAAGCTACCGCTGGGCACGTTCTGCCGGTTTGCCACTTAATTTTCTTGTGTGTCATCCTTCGCTAGCGCTCAGGATGACAGAAATTAAAAAACTACTTATGCATCCTCGTCGCCTGGCCCTCATTGACATGGGCACCAATACTTTCCACCTGCTCATCGTGGAAATGCCGGATGTGCCCGGCCAAAAGCCCGTGGAGCTGCTGCGCACCAAGGCCGGCGTGCGCCTGGGCGAGGGCGGCATCAGCCAGGGTGAAATTGCGCCGGCGGCGTACTCGCGGGCGCTGCGCACCATGCTGGGCTTCAAGGAAGAAATTGACTTGCATGGCGTTACTGATATCCGGGCTACGGCCACCAGCGCCATGCGGGTATCGCGCAACGGCCCGGATCTGGCGCGTGACATTTTCGAGCAAACCGGCATTCGCGTGGAGGTGATTGCCGGCGCCCGGGAAGCCGAGCTGATTTGGGAAGGCGTGCGCCAGGCCGTGGACCTGGGCAGCGCGCCGCAGCTGATTATGGACGTGGGCGGCGGCTCGACGGAGTTCATCATTGCCAACCACAGCACCATCTTCTGGAAGCAGAGCTTTGAAATCGGCGCCCAGCGTTTGCTCGACCGGTTTTTTCCCCACCCGGCCGGCATCATGGAAGCGGCCGACGTGGCCGCCGAGCAGGCCTACCTGGCCGAGAAGCTGGCGCCGCTGGCGGCGGCCGTCGAGCATTTCCGCCCTGCCGGCCTGGTAGGCGCCTCCGGCAGCTTCGACACCCTGGCCGACTTGCAGGCCGGCCGAGTGCACAGCGAGGCCGAGCAGCCGCCCATGCGCGAGCTGGCCCTGAGCAGCTTTCAGGAAAACCTGCGCCACCTGCTCAGCCTCAACCACGAGCAGCGCGTGGCCCTGCCCGGCATGTTCCCGATGCGGGCCGACATGCTGGTGGTGGCCGCCGTGCTCATCGATTACGTGCTGACCACCTTCGGCATTACCACCATCCGCACCTCGGCCTACGCCCTGAAGGAAGGCCTGCTGGCCGAGATGCTGGGGCAGTAACACTGGTTTTGGGGCTACCAATCCCCCAGAGGTCGGTTCCCGCAGAGGGCGCAGATTGTGCTAGCGCCGCCTGACAACCGCTTTTCGTTAGCGGTCTGACTACTTTCTACTTGATACCCCGCATGACTTTCGCCTACACCCAGCTTTTCAACTTCACCGAATCCGTTTTTCGCAGCATGGGCTGCCCCGAGGCCGACGCCACCCTGGCTACGGAAACCCTGCTGGCGGCCGACCTGCGCGGCATCGACTCGCACGGCGTGGCCCGGCTGGTGGGCTACGTGCGCCTCTGGGAAGCCGGCCGCATCAATGCCACGCCCCGCGTGGGGGTGACCTATGAGACGCCCAGCACCGCGGTAGTGGACGGCGACGGCGGCCTGGGCCTGGTGGTGGGACCCAAAGCCATGCGCGTAGCTTTGGATAAGGCCCGGGAAGTAGGCTCGGGCTGGGTGTCGGTAAAAAACTCCAACCACTTCGGCATTGCCGGCTACCACGCCATGCTGGCCCTGGCCCACGACATGATAGGCGTGGCCATGACCAATGCCTCGCCTCTGGTGGCACCCACCCACTCGCTGGAGCGCCTGCTGGGCACCAACCCCATTGCCGTGGCCGTGCCCGCGGGCGAGCAGCCCGACTTTGTACTCGACATGGCCACCACTACGGCCGCCAATGGCAAGCTGGAAATTGCCCAGCGCAAAAACCTACCGATTCCCGCCGGCTGGGCCCAGGATGCGGCCGGCAACCCGTCGACCGATGCCAATGCCGTGAAAAACGGCGGAGCCCTGCAGCCACTCGGCGGCGAAACCGGCTCGCACAAAGGCTACGGCCTGGGCGCGGTGGTCGACATCTTCTCAGCGGTGCTGTCGGGGGCCAACTACGGGCCTTGGGTTCCGCCCTTCGTGGCGTTTTTGCAGCCCTCGGCCAACCCCGTGGGCCAGGGCCTGGGCCACTTCTTCGGCGCCATGCGCGTCGATGCCTTCCGGCCCGCCAGTGAGTTCAAAGCCCACATGGACAACTGGATTACTACTTTCCGTCAGGCCAATGCCGTGGCCGGCAAGCAGGTGCTGATTCCCGGCGACCCCGAGCGCGAAATGGCCGCCCAGCGGCTGCTCGACGGCATTCCGCTGCTGGAGCCGGTGGTTAAAGACCTGGAAGGCCTGGGCCAGAAATTTGGCGTACAGCTCTAAGCCTGTGCTTACGACGCCGGACTAGCATCTGGCACCAGCGCGGCCATAGCCACGTTCTGATTCAGGAAAGCCGACTCGTAGCCGATATCTGACTTGCTGATAAACAGGCAGGTGCCGCCCATCACGGTGTCGATAATCTGGCTGTACTGGTCCATGGGCAGGGCCGGGCAGCCGAGGCTGCGGCCCAGGCGTCCATTCTGCCGGATAAACTCTTCGCTCACGTACTCGGCGCCGTGCATCACCACCGATCGGGCGTCGGCGTTGGTGTTGTAGCCTTCGTCGAGGCCCTGCAGCTTGAGCGAGCGGCCGTGCTTGCCCAGGTACTCGGTTTGCGTCACATAGAAACCCAGGCTGCTCATGTTGCTTTCGTGGGCGTTGGAAAACATAGCGGCCTCGTTTTCCCCGGAGTTATGGCCGTGGGCTACCAGGGTGTGAAACAGCACTTGCTGGTTGGCGAGGTCGAGCACCCACAGGCGCTTTTCGGTAGAGGGCAGGTCGAAGTCGATGACGGTGAGCAGCTGCTTTTCCGGGCTGAGCTGGCCCTGCTGCTGCAGGTTGAGGTAGCCGGTCATGGCCTTTTCGAATACCTCGAAGCGCAGGCCTTGCTGCTCGGCGCCCAGAGCCGTGTAGAGACTGCGCAGGCGCTGATTGAACAGGAAAGCGCGGGTGGGCGTTTGCGGGGTGGCGGGCACGTCGGCCGGCCGGGCCTTGGCGCTTACGCTGCCGGCCATTGACTTGCTGATGGGCGAAGCAATGGGCGCGACCAGAAACAGGGATGCCACAAAGGGCAGCACCCGGCGGGCCGCACGCTGCATGCGCCGCTTCAGACGGCGCTTTTGCTTAATGCCTTGGTTCTGTTCCATGGTTTCTGGTTTCTAGTAGACAGGTAAAAACAGCTATCCCGAAAAAAATCGGAGCATCCTACCCTGTATACGCAAGTGCGCTTTACCGGGGTAACTACAACGTGAGCTGGGGCTGGATAATTCCGACGGTGGTTTTACCCCACATGGAGGGTGTAAGATTTTGGCTTTTGCCAGAGCGGCTCTAGGGTCAGTGAACTACTTTACCTGCAAACACGTACGTTTGCCGCAACCGATTGTGAATCAGGCTACTGCAAACGTTTCCGGTAACGTTTGCAGCAAACGTTTGCGGTTCGATTCCAGGTTATCAAGGCAGTTTTTTCAACCATTTTCTCACCTAAAAGTCCCACACATGCCCAATACTACTCCCTCTTCCCGTTTGTCAAGAGCGTTCCGGCCCTGGCTGGTGCTCGCGCTGCTGCTGGGTTTGGCGTCCAATGCTGCCCAGGCGCAACAAGTTGTGCTGCAAGGTTTCTGGTGGGACTACTGGAACTCCAACTACCCCAACGGCTGGGCCAACTACATTGCCGACCTGGCGCCCCGTCTCAAGGTCATGGGCATCGACGCCGTGTGGATGCCGCCGAACGTGAAAGGTCCCAACCAGGGCAACGGCTACTCGCCTTTCGACAACTACGACTTGGGCGACAAGTACCAGAAGGGCTTTCTGCCTACCCGCGTGGGTAACAAGGACGAGCTGCTGCGCGGCATTGCCATCCTGCACGCCAACGGCATCAACGTAGTGCAGGACATCGTGCTGAACCACAACGACGGCGCCGGCTCGGCCAATGGCTCGGGTGGGCAGGACCCGGCCGCCTGGGAAGACTACTCGACCAGCAAGTACAAGAACTTCCGCTACGTGAGCTACGGCTCGCCGGCCACCGACGAGTCGGCGGCTAACTACCTGGCCCGCAGCGGCCGCTTCCCAAAAAACTGGGAGAATTTCAACCCCAACATGGGCAACAACTCGACCAGCGGCGACTGGAACGCGGTGTACTTCGGGCCCGACATCAGCTACTACAGCGGCTCGTATGGCCAAAGCTCCAACGCCACCTATAACCCCGCCCAGGGCTCTGACTACATGCGCAACAACCAGCGCAACTGGCTGGTGTGGTACAAGAAGCAACTGGGCTTTGATGGCGTACGCCTCGATGCGGTGAAGCACTTCCCTGACTTTGCCTCGGAAGACTTTCTGTATAACCTGCAAAGCAATGCCGGCTGGGCCAGCGGCGGCGCCACCATGTTTGCCGTGGGCGAATGGGTAGGCTCCTCGGGCCAGATGGACGGCTGGGTGAGCAACGTGCAGAACCGCGCCGGCACCTTTGACTTCTCGCTGCGCAACGGCCTCTACAGCATCGTGAGCGGTGGCGGCAACTTCGACATCGGCAGCCTGCCCAGCTACCAGCAGGGCACCCGCGTGGTGCTCATCAACGGTACCTACGTGCACCGCACCGTGCCCTTTGTGAACAACCACGACACCTTCCGTCCCCAGACAGATGCCAGCGGCAACTACACCGGCTGGAACACCGGCTCGGAGCTGGCGCCCCACATCGACCCGTTTGACCCACGCCTGTCCTGCGCCTACGCTGCCGCCCTGGCCGTGGATGGCTCGCCCCAGATTTTCTTCGAAGACCTGTTTAACCTCGGCAGCACCGGCAAACGCTACTCGCACTCGCCCAAGAGCAGCACCGACCTGCCCGTGCGTGGCGACCTGGAAAACCTTATCTGGTGCCACCAGAACCTGAAGTTCAAGCAGGGCGCCTACAAAGTGCGCTGGCAGGCCGCCGACCACCTCGTGATTGAGCGCAGCACCAAGGCCATTATCGGCATCAACGACTCGTACAACAACTGGCAGAACAACACCGTGAGCTGCGACTTCGCGCCCGGTACGGTCCTGAAAGACTACAGCGGCGCCAACGGCACGGCCACCGTGACGGTGAGCGGCTCGCAGACGGTGGCCATCAACACGCCGCCCTGCAACGGCACGGCCAGTGGCGGCCGCCGCGGCTACTCGGTGTGGGCCCCCGTGAATGCCAGCACCGGCTACACCCTTACGGGCCGTTCCACCACCCAGGAATGGGAGCTGGCCAACGACCTGGGCGACTCGCACGCCTCTTCGTTGAAGCAGGGCGGGCAGCTGCCGGCCAACTCCACGGCCTACCGCACGGCGGGCCGCATCTACGTGGGTGCCAGCAAAAACATTGCTTACAACCTCTACCCCACCGATGCCACGCGCAGCCTGACGGTGGAAGTAGTGAACAGCGCCGGCACCATCGTGAGCAGCGCCACCGGCACCGGCAACCTGAGCGGCTCGTACACGCCCAGCACCGAAGGCTGGTACACGCTGCGGGCCAAGAATGCCGTATCGACCAACCCGGCCCAGCGCTGCTTTATTAAAGCCACTTACACCGCCCCCACGGTGGTAACGGGCGCCATGACCGGCCGCCGCGACGCTGCCAGCACCGCCGCGCCCAGCGCCCTGAGCCAGCAGCTGGAGAAGCCCGAGCTGAGCGTATACCCCAACCCTACCACCTCGGACCGCATCGACCTGGCCCTGCAAACCAGCAGCGAGCAAACGGCTACCCTGCAGGTGTACGACCTCACGGGCCGCCTAGTGCACGAAGAAACGGCCAAGCTCTACCCCGGCTCCAACCCCATCCGCCTGGATGTGAAGAAGCCCCTGCCGGCCGGCATCTACCAGCTCACGGTGCCTGAGTACCGCATCAGCAGCAAGCTGGTGCTGCGCTAAGCCCCGACTTGGGTCGGACCAGCCGTAGCTAGTCATTAATGGCCAACTCCCAAAAGCCCCGCCAGCATCTGGCGGGGCTTTTCTGTGGGCGCTCCGCAGTATGGCGAGCGGCCTTCGCTGCTTAGCAAGGGTTGTATTTTCTCGGGTAGCAGCAGATATACCAAATTTTACTACCTGTAATTCATGGCAATACAAGCGCAAATTTCTATATTAGAGGCCGGCCAACGCCCTCAGCAGCTGGCCCGATGCGCTATGAAACACCTCTTCCTGCTTCTGGCGGGCCTGGCAATAGCTGGCCCCATCCTGGCCCAGCCCGCTTCGCCGACGCCGCCCACGTTCACCTGGGCGACGGCCTCGGGGGTTATCAACCAGCTGCCGGGCGGGGTGGGCGGTGCGGCGGCCCATGCCCTGGCCACGGTAACGGCCAGTGGCGACCTGTGGCTGAACCTACCCGACTCCGTAGCTACGCTCTACAGCGGCCGGGGCATGGGCCGGCAGCGGCTGGAGCGCCGCCGGCCCGACGGCTCCCTGGCTTACCGCCGCTACCTCACCGGCACCAGCCACCTCACTCAGCTGCGCGCCGCGCCTAACGGCCGCCTCTACCTTTTGGGCTATTTTCTGAACTCGCTGACCCTGGATGCCACCCACACCCTCACCATTACGGGCAGCAACCTGCCGCACGACTTCATTGCCTGCCTCGACGCCAGCGGGGCCGTGCTCTACGCCCGCGACCTAACTCTGAACAGCGGCGCCGCCTATTCGGCCGCTCAGACGCTGGCCCCCGGCCCCGCCGACGAAGTGTACGTGGCCCTCACCCGCAGCACCGGCACCAACAACCTCGTCCACCGCCTCGACGCCCAGGGCAACACCCTGGCTACCATCACCCAAACCGGAGGCGGCTACATCAGCGGCATTGAGCTCGATGCCCAGGGCACGCTTTTCGTAACCGGTACCTGCGTGCGCACTACGGGCGGCTCGTTCAACGGGACGCCAGTGGTGCCGGGCGTAAGCGGCAACGGCTACAACCAGTACCTGGCCTGCTACGAACCCAGCGGCAGCCTGCGCTGGGTACGGTTTATCGGCGACTTCACCTGCGTCGACCCCCAGGTGCGTACCGACCGCGCCGGGGGCGTGTACTGGCTCACTACTTTGTATGGTCCGGCCACCCTGGATGGCTTCAGTGTGCCTGGCCCGTCCAACGGCGGCACCGAAGACTTTCTGTTGACCCGGCTCAACGCGGCCGGCGCGGTGCAGTGGATGCACGACGTGGCCACTACCCAATCAGCTGATGCGGGCATGGGTCATTTCTTTTGCCTCGATACCGACGCGGCGGGCAACGCTTACCTGGCCGGCCAGACCAAGGGCAGCATCCAATGGGCGCCCGGTGTGCAAACGGCTGCCGGCACCAGCAAGGACCTGCTCGTGCAGCGCATTTCTCCGCTCGGCATAGTGGAGTGGGCCCGCACGGCCGGCTCCTCGCAGGGAGGGGTGCAGGCCGGTACGCTGGCCCTGGCTCCCGACGGCTCGGTGGTTGTCACCGGCATCGGCAACGGCGTTACTACGCTCGACGGCCTGCAACTGCCAGCCGTTAGCCGCTCGCACCATTTCGTGGCCCGGCTTACTCCGGCTGCCCCGACAGCTACAGGCCAGGCTGCTACCAGCCAGTGGCAGTTGGGCCCAAACCCAGCCAGTTCCCGTTTGGTACTCCACGCGCCGGCCGGCGCCGGCCCGGTGCAGGCTGTGCTACTCGACGCTCTGGGCCGGGAGCTAGCTAACACCATAGATGCTGTTCCTGGTTTCGATTTGAGTGCCTTGCCGGCCGGCCTCTACTTCGTGCGGGCTCGTTCGGCCATCGGCACCTGGTCCGGACGCGTAGCGAAGAACTAAGCCGATGCGCAACGGTTTAGCGTTGACAGCCATTTCCTCACAGGTTACCCGCACTTCGCAAAGCGCGCAAGGACAAAACGCGGACCCGGCCTGCCAGCATTTACCAGCTCACGGTGCCCAAATACCGCATCAGCAGCAACCTGGTACTGCTGATTGGCGTGGCTGTCTTATTGAACTACCACCCGCCGCACGACTTCGCCACAGCGAAGCAAATACACGCCAGCGGGTAGCTGGCTTACCGATATTGTGATAGACGGCGCGCCTGAGGCCAGCCACTCCTGCCGCACCACGCGGCCTTGGGCATCAAGCAGCTGCACCGGGCGCGCCAGAGCCAGCGCAGGCAGGTAAAGCGTCACCTGCTGCCGGGCTGGGTTGGGGTAAAGCGCAGCATCGGTGACGCTGCTTGCGGCCGTAGCCGTAGGCATGGTGAGGTCGTAGATGCCGAAGCTGCTCATCACCTTGCTTGCGTCGCCTACCGCGTCGAAGTCGCCGCCCACGTACACCCGCGGCCCGCTGACAGCCACGGCCGCCACGCCGGTATCCGTGCCGCTGCCCAGGCTGCTCCACGTGCTGCCGTCCCAGCGGGCCAGGTGGCGGGCCGGTACGCCATTGGCATCGGTGAAGCTGCCGCCCACGTACAACGCTCCCCCAGCAGCCGCCAGGGCAGTCACTTCGGCCCAATCGGGGTTGACCTGGTTGCCGACGCCGCTGCCCACAGCCGACCAGCTGCTGCCGTCCCATTTGGCCAGGCTATTGGCGGGCACGCTGCCGGCTTGGGCAAAGTGGCCGCCCACGTATAAGTCGGACCCTACCGCCTCTAGGGCGTACACCTGCGGGTATAGCCCCGGCCGGCCGCTTATGCCGCTGCCCAGGCTGCTCCAGGTGGCGCCGTCCCAACGCGCTACTTTGTTGGCAGGCTGGCCGCCGGCTTCCCAGAACTCACCGCCTACGTACAGGCTGTTGCCAACCACGGCCAGGGCGCTGATGGCGCTGTTGGTGCCTTCGCTGCTGCCCGTGCCGAGCGTGCTCCAGGCGTTGCCGTTCCAGCGCGCGATGAAGTGCGCCGGGGCCCCGCCCGCCTGGCCGAAGCGGCCGGCCACGTACAGGTCGGAGCCGCTGAGGGCCAGGCAATACACCTCGTTATTGATACCTTCGTTGGCACCGCTGCCCAACGCGCTCCAAGTCGTGCCATCCCACTTAGCTATGCTGTGCGCCGCTACGCTACCGGCCTGGCTGAAATACCCGCCCACGTACACCGTGCTGCCGCTTACCACAAGCCCGCTGACGTAGGAGCCGGTGCCGCCGGCGCTTATTACGCCGTTGTCGGCACCCATTCCCAGGCTGCTCCAACTGCTGCCGTCCCACTTGGCTACGTTGTTGGCCCGTACCAAGCCGGCCTGCCGGAAGCTGCCGCCCACGTACACATCGGTGCCGGCCACCACCACGCAGCGCAGGCTACCCCGGATGCCCTTGGAATTGGCCGCCGTGCTGCCCGGGCAGTTCCAGACGTTGTTGTTCCAGTAGGCAAAGCCGCCGGCAACCTGGTTGGCGGCCTGGTCGAAGTAGCCACCGGCGTACACCCCGCCGCCAAGGCCGGGCGCCAACACGTTTACCCGGCCGTTCACGCCATTGTCATTACCAACGGCCAGACGAGTCCAGGTGCTGCCGTTCCATTTGGCTACCTTATCGACGGGCACATTCCCGGCCTGGGTGAAGTCGCCGCCCACGTACAGCTCGCCGCCCAAATTAGCCAGGGCGTACACGGCATCATTTACGCCGTTGGTCTGGCCCGTGCCGAGCGTGCTCCAGGAGCTGCCGTTCCACTTGTAAATGTTTTGCGGGCCGCCATTCAGGCTGAAACGCCCGCCCACGTACAGGTCGGTGCCCATAGCAGCCAGGGCCAGCACGCCCGTCAGCCGGCCGTAGGTGAACGCCGGGTGGCTGCCCACGGTGCTCCATACACTGCCATCGTACCTAGCCAGTCCGCTGGCCGATACGCCGTTAATCTGCTGGAATTCGCCGCCCACGTACAGGGTGTTGCCCACTACGGCCATGGCGTCGATGGTATCGAAGGGCCCCAGGGCCGCAGCAAGTCGGGTCCAGGTGCTGCCATTCCAGCGGGCCACGCCCCCACTGCTGCCGGCATACAAATCGTTGCCCGACGCGGTGAGCGCCCGGGCTCCCACCGGCGGTGCCGATACGGCGCTGGCGCCTTGCCACTGGCTGCCATCCCACACAGCAATGTCGCCCAGACGGCCCGTCCAGCTTCCTCCACCGGCGCTGGTGAAGCTGCCGGCCACGTACAGGCTGGTGCCTACTACGGCCATACTGGTGACTTTTTCATTAGCCGGATTCGAATCCTGGGTGTTGACCACGCCATTGGCCGCGCCGATGCCTAGGCTGCTCCAGCGCGTGCCATCCCACTTGGCGATGTTGCGCGCTTTCACGTTGCCCACCGCCGTAAACTGCCCGCCGATGTAGAGGGTGTTGCCCACCTGGGCTACGGCCAGCACGGCGCCGTTGGTGCCGGCCAAGCCAAAGCCAGGCTGCCAGTACTCGTCGCCGGCCACCTGGGTGCTTGCCGGGCGGAACACCGGTCGCCCATCGGGGCCGGCATCCAGCCGGTACTGCCGGGCATCGAAGCTGCCCTGGGCACCGGCTCGCAGCGTTCCATCGGGGTTCAGGGCCTGGGCCAGCGAAGGAGCCGCGGGACCAATCGGTAGCGGATTAGCGTGGGTAACGACGGCCGTACCGAGCAGGAGCCCAATAGCACAGCACAGCCGGGCCCAGCGAGTAAAGAACAAGGCCAATAAGGCAGCAACAGTTGTTTTCATAAGTAACAGAAGGAAAGATAATAATGCTCATACGTAGGTTACGGCAAGAACACGGCAGGGCCTAATGCGGGGCTTATTTCCAGCCCCGACGCAGAAACTGACGGCCGGCAGCGGCCCCGTCGAGCCAGCGCGAGCGCAGGCCCGGCCCGCTTATCAGTAGCATGCTCCCAACCCGCACCGTTCCGATAATGGCCTTGAACTGCTCGGGCGGCAGGGCCGGGCAGCCGCGGCTAAAGCCCAGGTGCCCGTGCTGACGGATGTACTGTGGGCTGGCGTAGTCGGCCGCGTGCAGCACCACGTACCGGTCGTAGGCGTTGTTGTTCTGCCCCTTGTCCAGTCCCTCGATGCGGCGGGAATAGCCGTGAATGCCGTCGTAGGTATCGGCCGTGCGGTAAAAGCCCAGGGACGTAGCCGCCGACTTCTCCTCGTTGGAGAAGCGCCGCGCCCGCAGGAAGCCCGAGCCGCGCCCGTGCGCCACCAGGCTGTGGTGTAGCACCCGGCCATTCTTGAGGTCGATAACCCACAGGCGCGGCGTGGTGTTGGGCAGGTCCATATCGGCCACGGCGAGCAGGCCGGCCCGCTCGATGCGGCCGGTGGGATGCAGCGTGAGGTAGCCCACGCAGGCTTGCTCCAAAACTTCGGGGCGCAGGGCGGCCGCAGCGGGGCCCAGCGCAGCATGCAGCTGCCGGATGGCCTGGCGCAGGGTATCGGGCACGTTGGGCACGGGCGCCACGGCAGTTAGCCGCAGGGAGTCGGGCAATACGGCGCGGCGCGCAACGGTGTCGGGTGCCGGGCGCGAGCTGAAGACCAGCGGGCGAGCCGGCGGCCGTTGGTCTTCAGCTCGCAGCTGGCACCCGCCCAGCAGCAGGGCGAGGCCCAGCACAAGGCCGCTATACCCAACAATGTCCTTCCGCATTGCCATAGAATTCGAAGGTTAAGGCAGCACCAGGCGCTGGGAAGCGCCCTCGCAACGTACAAGGTAAGTACCGGGAGCCAGGCCGCTGAGCGGCAACACCGCAGTGCGAGCGCCAGCCGGCAACGTGCTCTGGCATACCAGTCGGCCCTGCCCATCGTATACCAGCACCGGGCGCTCAGTTGCAACCGGTGCCAGTTGCAGCGTCACGCGGGCGCTGGCCGGGTTGGGGAATAGGCTCAACTCGCTGACTGCCCGGGCGGCGACCGTGGCCGTTGGGGAAGCCGGGTTGTAGAGCCCAATCCCATTCATCACCTTGCTCTCATCCCCCACCGCAGTAAATGAGCCCACGGCGTACAGGCCCGCATTGCTCATGGCCAAGCCGCTTACCTGGCCGTTGGTGCCTGTACCAAGCGCCGTCCAGTTACTGCCGTCCCATTTCGCCAGGTTGTTGACGTAAGTGGACCCGGCCTGGTCGAAGATGCCACCTACGTACACGTCAGTGCCGGATACGGCCAGGGCCGTCACCGTTCCCACTACCCCGTTGGCATTGGGGGCGCTCAGGCTGCGCCAACTGCTGCCATTCCAGCGCGCAATGCTGGTAGCCGGCACGCTCCCGGCCAGGTCGAATTTCCCGCCCACGTACAGCTCGGAGCCGGTTACGGCCAGCGCCTGCACACTAGCTGCGCCCACGGTGCTGGCCACGCCATTGCCGACCGTGTTCCAGCCGCTAGAGCCCCAGGCCGCGAGGTTGTTGGCACCCAGGCCGCCAGCTTGGGTGAAGGCTCCGCCCACGTACAGGGTGCTGCCCATCCAGGCCAGGGCGTACACGGTAGCGGGTGCCCCCGATGCAGAGCCGCTAATGCCCGTGCCCAGGCTACTCCAGCTGCTGCCGTTCCAGCGAGCCACGTTGCTGGCCAGCACGCCCCCGGCATTGGCGAAGCGCCCGCCTACGTACACGTCGGTGCCAGCAATGGCAATGGCCTGCACTGCGGTGCTAAACATGCCGAGCGATACTCCACTGCCCAGGCTGTGCCAGGCGCTGCCATCCCATCTCGCAATGCACGAGGCCGGTACGCCACCCGCGCCCGCGAAGGAGCCGCCCACATATACGTCGGTTCCATTGATGGCAATAGCCTGCACTATACCTGCAACGCCCTCATTGGTACCCGTGCCCAGCGTAGCCCAGGTGCTGCCATTCCAGCGGGCGATGTTGTTGACTTTTATGCCGCCCACTTGCGTGAAGCTGCCGCCGACGTACACCTCATTGCCAGCTACGGCCACGGCGTATACGCTGGGCTCGCGGTACACAAAGCCGGCTATGCCGTTCGTCTGCGCAGAGGCGGGGCCTAAGTTGCTCCAGTTGCTGCCAGCCCATTTGGCCAGGCCATCGGCCCGCTGCGCTCCGGCGTAAATAAATTTTCCGCCCACGTAAAGTTCAGAGCCTACTACGGCCAGCGCATTTACTTCCCCGCTTTCGACGGAAGCAAGAGCATCGCTCACCCCCGCTCCAACGGCGCTCCAGGCGCTGCCATTCCAGCGGGCTACGCCTTTGGCCGGCACTCCGCCCGCTTCAGTGAAATTACCGCCCACGTACAAGTCGGAGCCGGCCACGGCCAGCGAGGTGGGCGCATACCCACTGTTGATGCCATTACCCAGGCCGCTCCAGGCCGTGCCGCTCCACTTGGCCACGAAGTTGGCGGCCACGCCCCCGGCCCGGGCAAAGCCCCCGGCCACGTACACATCGGTGCCGCTGACGGCAATGGCTTTCACGATATTTGAGGCGCTGCCGCCACCTACGCCGTTGGCCGTGCCCGTACCCAGGCTGCTCCAGGCGCTGCCATCCCAGCGGGCCACAAAGTTGGCAGGTGAGCCGCCTGCCTTATCAAAAAAGCCGCCTACGTAAAGCGTGGAGCCCATCACGCCCAGGGCATACACCGTTCCCGGTTGTGAGCCAAAGCCTACGCCGCTGCCCAGGCTGCTCCAGGCCGAGCCGTTCCATTTGGCTATGCCGCTCACGGGCACGCCATCGGCCAGGCTGAAGCTACCGCCTACGTACAGGTCGCTGCCCATAACCGCCAGGGCAGCTACCGGACCATTCACGCCGGGCCGGCTCGTGGTGCCGACGGTGCTCCAGGTCGAGCCGTCCCACTTCACGATTGCGCCGCTGACTCCATTGCTTAGAATAAAACTGGCATCGGCCCCTAGGTATACATCCGTCCCAATCACAGCCATGGCTTTGACGAAGCCGCCTTTCACGCCGTTGTTGGCACCGGTGCCCAGGCTGCTCCAGCGGGTGCCATCCCACCTGGCCACGTTACGGGCCACGATGTTGCCCACCGTCGAGAAGGTGCCGCCGATGTAGATATCCGAACCGGCGCGCAGTACGGTGTACACAATGCCGTTGGTGCCGGCCAGGCCAAAGCCATTTTGCCAGTACTCGTCGCCCGCGCCGGTGGTGGAAGCGGGCCGGAATAATGGCCGCCCGTCCGGGCCCATCTGCATCCGAAACTGCCGGGCATCGAAGCTGCCGCTGGCGCCGGCCCGCAGGGAGCCATCCGGGTTCAGGACCTCACTTAAAGAGGGAGTGGTGGTAGCCGGCGGGAGCGTATCAGCACTTGCAGAGGCGCTTAACCCCAGCAGGCAGAGACAGCATAGCAGCCTGAATAAGTGACGGATGGAAGTAATGGCTGTTATCATAGCAGGACGAGGTTATAGTATGCCAATGCAAAGTACCACTCACCGGTATTTGTGCCTGGCATCATCGTCTGCTCAGCCCATCATTTCAGAAAAACACGCTGGCATTTACTTTAAAATAGAACGGCGTGCCAGGCGTGAAGTGCAGCTCATCCACCGAGCTGGGCTCGTTGCGCAGCTGGCTGTCGGTGGCAAACTGGGCTTCGTTCCACTTCACGTTGAGCAGGTTTTCGGCGGTGGCTCCCACCTGGAAGCAAGCCCGGGTGTAGCTCAGCACGGCATCAAGCAGGAAGTAGCCGCGGGCCTCAATGCTGCCATCCTCGTTGGCTGGGCGGCTGTCGATGTGGCGGTAGCGCAGGCTGGCGCTCAGGCCGCCGGGCCGCTTCAGCGTGAGGCCGCCCAGGCTGGTGAAGCGCGGCGCCAGCGGGATGTAGTTCTGGCCCTCGGCCACGCCCACCAGACGGCCGTGGTTGTAGTTGAGGTCCACGTCGGCAAACAGGCTCGGGCTGAACTGGTAGCGCACGGCCAGGTCGGCGCCGTAGCGGCGGGTGCGGCCGGCGTTTTCGGTGCTGCCTTCGTCGCCCACGTACACCAGCTCTTCCTGCAGGTGCAAAGCCCACAGGGCGGTATTTACTACCAGGTTGGGCAGGGGCTTGAAGGTGCTGCCCAGCTCGTAGCCCAGGGCCCGGGGCAATACGTTGGCACTGGGGTCGCGCACCACGCCGCGGGCATCGTTGGAGTGAAAGCCGAAGCCCGAGCGCGCAAATAGCTGCACGGCCGGCGTGAGCTGGTAGTACAGGTTGAGCTTGGGGCTGATTCGGGCGGCGCTGGTTTGGCCCGACAGCGCCGCATCCCGGTCTTCGCGGAAGCGAAACCAGAACACATCGGCCCGCAACGCTGCGTTCACCGTCAGGCGCTCGGTCAGGTTCAGGGTTTCATCCAGGTAGGCGTGCAGGTTTTGCTCCCCCACGCGGCCGCTGATGACGGTGTCGGTGGCGGTGCGCTGCACGGCGTTCAGCAGGCCCACGCGGGTAAAGTCGAGGCGGGTGCCCAGGCCCAGGGTGGTATGCAGGCTGCGCGGGCCCAGCTGGGTGTCCCGGTCGTAGGTGGCGGTGTAGCCCAGCAGGTGCCGGTCGTCGGTCTGCTCAATTTCGTCGCCGTCGGTGGGGTTTTCCTTGAAGAAAGTGAAGTTGGAAAACAGCCCGAAGCGGTAGCGCGAGTAGTAGGCCTGCTGGCGCAGCACGGCCTCGTGGGGTAGCACCGTGGTCAGGATGGCCGAGGCGTTGCTGCGGCTGGTGCGCCCGCCTTCGCTGGGGTCGATGCTGCCGTAGCGCGAGATGAGGCCGGCCGCCACGGCGCGCTCGGGCACCTGCCCGCTGGCGTCCCAGTCAGAGGTGAAGTGCGAGCCCAGCAAGGTCAGCGAGGTATTATCGCTGAGCTGCCCCGTGTACTTGGCCAGCCCATTGAAGCGCTTGAAGTGCTGGGCCTGGTCGAAGTAGGAGTTGGTGAAGTTGTACTCGGCCGCCACATAGGCACTTTCCGTTTTTTTGGAAAACAGGTGCCGGTTGTTGCCCAACAGGTCGAGCATCACCAGGGCCCGGCGCGTGTCGAAGCGGCCGGCTTCCAGCTTCACCTGGCTATGCTCCAGCCGCGTTTTGGTGCTGAACTCGCCCGCGCCGGCCGTGGCAAAATCGCCAAACTTCGCCGAGTAAGGGCCTTTGTACACTCGCAGCTGCTCCACCGTCTCGGGTATCACGAAATGGAAGTCGGCGTAGCCCTGGCCGTGGGCGTGGCTTACCATGTTCACCGGCAGGCCGTCGATGCTCACGGCGAAGTCGGTGCCGTGGTCGACGTCGAAGCCCCGCAGAAAAATCTGCTCGGCCTTGCCCCCACCCGCGTGCTGAGCAATGAACAGGCCCGGCACCAGGCGCAGCAGGTCCTGGGCCGAGTTCACCGGCCGCAGCGCCAGGTCGATGCCGCTGACGGCTGCCAGGCTCTGGTTGAGGTCGCGGGGCTGGCTTACCGTCACCTCGTTCAGGCTGAGCGCCGCCGTAGTCACTGTAAGGCTGATGGTACGCGTTTCGCCAGCCGCCAGCGTGAGGGGCAGCCGCTGCGGGTGGTAGCCCAGGCCACTTACCCGCAGCGTGTAAGAGCCCGCCACAATGCCGCGCAGCGAGAACCGGCCCTGCTCATCAGTAGCCGTGCCGCCGGGCTGGCCTTCCAGCGCCACGCTCAAGCCCAGCAGCGCCTGGCCGGAGGTGGAGTCGGCCACCGTACCGCGCAGAGTAGCTGTGCCCTGCGCGGCCACCCCGGCACTATACCAAAAAAAGAAAAAGCTCAGCAAGGCCAGCCGGCGCCCAGGGCACCGGAGGCTAAATAGTCCAGTTGAAGACATAGTGTTGGATTCAGCACGCCGCCAAGGAGCTGAAAAGTCCGGCCGCGTGCGGTGAAAGGATAAGACAAAGCCCCGCTGGCCATCAAGGCCAGAGCATATACTTATCCCCTCCGGGGCGGCGGATAGTCCCGCAATCCAAATCCTGACGGTACTGCTACCAGCGCCGCTGCGGCCACCCGAGCACCACGCAGCGGCAGCAGCAGCCGTTGCTGCTCCAGCACGAGGCACTCCACGGCGCAGTGCACATCTAGGCCTTTCACTGTGCTCATCAAATGCTGGTCTTCGCTGCCTGGCAGCTTGGCTTTCACGGCCGGCTGCTCGCCGTTGCACTGCTCGAAGCAGTCGACGCGCAGGTAGTTGGCCCGCTGGCACTGCTTGCTGTGCACGTAGGGGTGCGCTGCCGAATAGCGCGGCGCTTCGGCTCGGTTCAGGCCATGCCCTGCCCCCACTACCAGCAGGTAGTTGGCCAAAAGCAGCACGGCAAGCAGGGAGCGAAGCATTTTTTAGTTGTCCGTTGTTAGTTGTCCGTTGTTAGGATTGTTCTGGCGTCATCTTTATCAGAACGACCTGACAACTGACAACGAACAACTGACAACTATCAAGCAAAAAACACCCGCTCCACAGTCCAGTAGGCCGCTACGAGGCCGATGACGATGGACACGGGCACTACCACGCGGGCTTTGTACCAGACTTTGTTAGCAGCCCAGCGGCCCACCAGGGCCCAGGCCAGCAGAATCACCGTTATCTGCCCCAGCTCCACGCCCACGTTGAAGGAGATGAGCGAGCCGAAGTAGTCCTTCTGCGGCAGGCCCAGGCCAGTAAGAGCGCTGGCAAAGCCCAGCCCGTGCACCAGACCAAAGCCGAACACTATGGCCAGCCGCCAAGGGTTGAGCCGGCTGGTGATGATGTTCTCGATGGCCACAAACACGATAGATAAAGCAATAATGGGTTCTACAATGGCCGTGGGCGGCTTCACCACGCCGTACATGGCCAGCCCCAGCGTGATGGAGTGGGCAACTGTAAACGCTGTGGCCTGCCACAGCACCGGCTTGAGCCGCGGCTCCAGGATGTAGAGGCTGAGCACAAACAGGATGTGGTCGAGCCCCAGCGGCAGGATGTGCGTGAAGCCCAGCTGCAGGTAGGTCCAGAAAATCTCGGTGCGCGAGAGCTTGCTCAGGTCGGCGTCGAGCACATGGGCCTGCACGGCCGGGCCAGCCAGCAGCAGCATGGCCAGCAGGCCTGAGCCAAGCCAGCGGCGGTACGAGGAGCAGGAGCGCAACGGGCTCATATTAGCGGGCGGCGAGCAGGGTCTGGCCTTCGGCGGCCAGCTCCGGACTGAGGTAGGGCGTTCTGGTCAGTACTTTTTCAATCAGCGCGTGGCCGGCGGCGGCCTGACCGTTTTTGGCCATAATCAGTCCGGCCCGGCACAGTAGCACGGGATTCTGGGAGTTGGTGCGGCGGGCCACCTGCATGTACTTCTGCGCCTCGGTGTACTCGCCGCGCTTGTAGTGCACCCAGGCCAGGGTTTCGTTCACGTCGATGTTGTCGGGCCGGCGCTCGTACTCAATCTTGGCGTGCGCCAGGGCCTTGTCCAGCTCCTTGGTTTTGAGGTAGGCGTAGGCCAGCTCGCGGTCGGCGTAGTGGCCCATGGCCTCGTTCTCATCAGCTTCCTGGGCGGCATCGGCCAGCATGGCAATGGATTTGCGCGCCATCCTCTCAGCTTCCACTGGCTGCTTGTTCAGGCGGTAGAGGTCGGCCAGCTCGTCGGCGAAGGCATAGTCCTGCACCGTGATGCGGGCCTCTTCGTAGTGCTTGATGGCCGTGGCGTAATCCTTGCGGGCGGCGGCCACGCGGCCCAGGCCAGCCAGGGCGTAGGCGTAGGATGGCCGGGCCATCAGCGCCATCTGGTAGCAGGCTTCGGCCTTGGGCAGGTCACCACTGATTTCGTAGAGGTGGCCCAGCGCTACACGGGTCCACTCGGTTTGTTCCAGGCCCGCATAGCCGGCTTTCACCGCCATTTCCATGGCCTCGATGGCGCCGGGTATGTCGCCGTGGATTTCGCGCAGGTAGCTCACCCGGGCGTAGGCCGGCAGGTCAGGCCGCAGCTGGTTCATCTTGTCGGCCATCTGCACGGCCTTGTCGTAGTGGCCCAGTTCTACGTGGGCGTCGGTCAGCAAGCCATACACGTAGCCGCTATTAGAGTTGAGCTGCCGCGCCTGCTCGGCCAGGGCCAGGCCCTGGGAAAAGTGGTGCTGGGTAAGGCAGAGCGTGGCTTTGCAGCACAGGGCCTCGAAGTTGTCGGGCTGGGCTTCCAGCACTACGTCGAGCAGCTGCATGGCCGCGGCATCGTAGTAGGGATGGTCGCCGGTGATGCGCGCCTCCTGCATGTAGGCCTGAGCCAGCAGCAGGCGGCTTTTGTGGTCGTCGGGCTGGGCACGCAAGCTGGCCTGCAGCCCGGCAATGGCTTTTTTGGTGTTCAGCCACTCGCCGCCCAATGCCAGGGCGCCGTTGCGCTCCTTCAGGCCCGGCGTAGTCGCAGCCGCGGGCTGCTTAAACCACACAATGGCTGCGGCCAAACCGGCAAAGACGAACAGTAAGGTCGGGTATAGGTATTTTTTCACAGGAGAAGCCTTCAGATTGACAGTTGCTTGTTTTCCATACGGAAAGCGCCACCGTTTGGACTTGGCCACCCAGCAAGTAAAAAGAGCCGCCGCCAGCCCACCCTGGGCCAACCGGCGGCTCTTTTCAGAAGCAGGCGGGTTTAGTTACGCTCCAGGCGCACAGACTGGATGGCGGTGGAGCCGCTGTACAGCGTGGCGATGTACTGGCCGGGCACTACGTCGCTGCCCGGGCGCCAGCTCACTTCGTGCTCACCAGCACGATAGTTTTTGGGTGCTGCCACGGTAGCCACGCGGCGGCCCAGCATGTCGGTCACCACAATGCTTAGGTTGGCATTGGTTTTAAGGTCGAAGTGCAGGGTGGTGCTGCCCACGAAGGGGTTGGGGTAGCCCTGCATTACGGCCAGTTGGGGCTGCAGGCCCAGGCCGGTCGCGCTGTTGCGCTGCGCCAGCACCTCGCGCTGGGCGGTGGTGCCGCTCCAGGGCGTCTGCATATAGGGGAAGGTGGCGCGCAACGTGGTGTCGTTTTTCTCGATGTTGGTGCTGAAGGTCAGCACACCACCCAGCTGGGGCGTCACGGGGCTGGTCGAGGTGGGGGTGTAGTCGTCGTACCACAGGCCTACGGCGGCCAGCACCACACCACCCACGGCCTGCAGCTCGATGCGAGTCACGTCGTCCTCCAGGCGGCGGCCGTTCGGGAAACCGTCCATATTGGGGATGTTCTGAATGGCCGTCGAGGTGTTGAAGCGGGCATCAGTCAGGCCTAGTACGGCGGCAGCCAGCAGGCCTTCCGAGCTAAAGTCGGGCGAGTTGCGGGGCGTGGGCGGCACGGCCATGTTCAGGCGCAGCATGTCGCCAAACGTGGGCAGGAAGTTGTTGATGAAAGGCTTGCCGGCCGCCAGCGGGTTGCCGTTTTTGCCGGTAGCCAGCTGGTAGGGCCGCAGGTTGGGAACCCCCGTGTGGAAGATGGGCAGGATGTCGACCGAGCGGGGCTTGCCGGCACGCAACAGGTACTCGCCGAAGCCACCCTGGGCGATGGGCGCCAGGGCCGTGCCGGCCAGGGCCGCGTTGCCGGCCAGGCCCGACAGGCCGGCGGCGCCGTTGCGGAAGTCGAAGCCGTTGGCGGGCAGGCCGGGCTGGCCGGCCAGCGAACGGCTCTGAATGCGCAGCGGCGTCAGGCCGGGCACGGCCGCGCCGTAGTAGGTTTGGCCGTTGGCCATGCCCGTAGCCATGTACAGGCCCAGCTCGGGGTTCATCAGGTGGTCGTCGAAGCGGGCAGCAGCGGTGCCGGCGGCGGGCAGCGGCGTGCCATAGGGCGTGCCCACGTTCCATTCGTCCTTGTCACCAATCGGGGTAATTACCTCGTTGGTGAGCGGCATGCCCAGGCGCGATACCTGTACGTAGCTGCCCGAGTGGGTCTGCGTGCCGTTGGCGTTGATGGTGCGCAGCGAGGGACGGCTGGCCGAGGCCCACACGCCAATGATGAAGTTGTCGTCGAGGATGCTGGTGGCAGCCGTCAGGTTCTGGCCCGTGCGCTGCAGCAGGCGCACCGGAATCTGCATGGCAATGGTGTGGGTGTTCTTGCGGGCCACACCGTCGCGGGCCGTGCCGGCGTTGGCGCCGCTGGCGTTCTGCCGGGGCCGCACACCGCCCAGGTCGAAGATGGCGCCCAGGTCCACAAAGAAGGGGTCATCCACGGGTCCGCAGAATACCTTCATGCCGTTGCCCAGGGTTTGTACAGCGGCCGCCATCAGGGCATTGTAGTTGGGCGCGTTCAGGCCCGCAGCCCCCTGAATAGAGCGCGGCCCGATGTTCGGCGGCGGCACGATGCCGGTGCCGGCCGGGATGAGCGTGGTAGAAGTGCCATTCCGCAGCTCTTCCAGCTGGTACGTGGTTTTCTGGTTTTCCTGGCCCAGCCGCACCCGGAAGAAGGTGCTGGGGTCCTGGTTTTGCCGCGTGAAGGTGAAGCGGTAGATGATGTCGTCGCCCGTCGTCGTGGGGTTGTTCTTGACGTGGATTTCGTAGCGGACGTTCTCGCCGAAGGTGTTGTAAATCGGCCCGCCCTGCGGCAGCTCCAGCGGGATGTAGTTGGCAATGATGGTCACCGAGGCGTTGGCGTCGTTGCCCACTGCATCGGGGCTGCGGAAGGCGTAGAGGTCGGTGTTGTCGGCTAGGGGGTCGTCGGCAATTAGCGGGGCCTCACGGTGGCTCGAGGCCTCCAGCGTGTTGTGCTGCCCGCTCCAGGCCAGCATCCCGCCCACTGAGGCCGCTACCAGCGCCGCGTGGAAAAGGGGTTTGGTAAGTAGGTTTTTCATAGATGAATGTGAAAATGGGTAAATGGGTAAGGGAATGAATGTTACTTAGCGCAGGACGCTGTAAATGCGACGTTTCGTCTGTGTATCAGAAATTAATCGGGCTACCCGCTGCTGTAATGGCTTACGGAGTAAACCCGTTGAGCGGATTGTGGCCGTGCTATTATTTGTATAAAAAAGTTCCGGTTGCCCCAAAACGGGGCGCGAGCCACGGCCCGGCTGCTACGTGGTACTTTTGCACTGTGCCAGCCGGCACGTCCTTAATCCGCTCTAGTGTGCGCCGCTTTCCTGCGGCGCCTGTTTTTTATGGCTACAGTTGCTATTAACCTTGCCACCGGCAGCCTCCAGCAGGAGGAAATCATCGTCGGCATCGACCTGGGCACCACCAACAGCCTGGTGGCCTATGTGCACCCCGAGCACCGCCAGCCCGTGGCCATCAACGACCAGGGCCGGGGCAGCATCGTGCCCTCCATCGTCCATTTCCCCGCCGAGGGCGCCGCTCCCATTGTAGGCAATGAGGCCCGGGGGTTTCTGCTCACCGAGCCCCAGAACACCATTTACTCGGTGAAACGCCTGTTGGGCAAGTCGTACCGCGACCTGGGTAGTCACGCCGGGCAGCTGGGCTACAAGGTGATTGACGACAACAGCGAGGGCCTGGTGAAAATCCGGGTGGCCGACCGGTTCTACTCGCCCATCGAGTTGTCGGCCGAAATCCTGCGCGAGCTGCGTGCCCGCGCCGAGCACGCCCTGAAAACGCCCGTTAACAAGGCCGTCATCACCGTGCCGGCGTACTTCAACGACTCCCAGCGCCAGGCCACGCGCGACGCCGGCCGCCTCGCCGGCCTCGAAGTGCTGCGCATCGTGAACGAGCCCACCGCCGCGGCCCTGGCCTACGGCATCGGCATCGACCCCAACGAGGAGAAGACCGTGGCCGTGTACGACTTGGGCGGCGGCACTTTCGACATCAGCATCCTGCGCATTCAGCAGGGCATTTTTGAAGTGCTGAGCACCAACGGTGACACTTACCTGGGTGGCGACGACTTCGACCGCGCCATCGTGGAACACTGGCTCACGGCGTTCCAGCTGCCGGCCAGCTTCCAAACCAACCCGCACCAGCAGCAACAGCTGCGCCTGGCCGCTGAAATGGCCAAGCGCTACCTCAGCCAGCACGACGACTTCACTACCCAGCTCACCACCGACACCGAGCAGGTGTACCCCGTCACGCTCAGCAAGGCCGAGTTCAACGGCCTCATCCGCCCGCTGGTCGACCGCACCATTGCTGCTTGCCGCCGCGCCCTGGCCGATGCTGACCTGCCGAGCATGCCCCTGGCAAACCAAGACCCTAAGACCCCAAGTCCCCAAGTCCCCAAGCTGGACGCCGTCCTGCTTGTAGGCGGCTCCACTCGCGTGCCACTGGTATACGAAGCCGTGTCGGATTTCTTCGGCCAGCCGGCCAACAACACCCTTAACCCGGACGAAGTGGTAGCGCTGGGCGCGGCCATTCAGGCCGACATCATGGCCGGCAACCGCCGCGACGTGCTGCTGCTCGACGTGACGCCCCTCACCCTGGGCATCGAAACCCTGGGCGGCCTCATGGACCCCATAATCCCGCGCAACTCCAAAATCCCCACCAAAGCCGGCCGCCAGTACACCACCAGCGTCGACGGTCAGGTGAACCTGAAAATTGCCGTGTACCAGGGCGAGCGGGACCTGGTGAGCCAAAACCGCAAGCTGGGCGAGTTCGTGCTTACGGGAATCCCAGCCATGCCCGCCGGCCTGCCCAAGGTCGACGTTAACTTCCTGCTCAATGCCGACGGCATCCTGAAAGTTGAAGCCATCGAGCTGCGCTCCAACACCCGCCAGCAGGTCGAAATCAAGCCCCAGTACGGTCTCACCGACCAGCAGGTGGAAGACATGCTGATGGATTCGCTGCTGAACGCCAAGGAAGACGTGGCGGCCCGCCTGCTCATCGAGGCCCGCACCGCCGCCGAGCAGCTGCTCTACCAGGTTGAAGGCTTCACCCAGAAAAACCGCGAGCACCTCACGGCCGAGGAGCTGGCCGCCACCCAGGCCCAGGTGCAAACGCTGCGTGCTGCCCTTAGCAGCCCGGAGCGCGACCCCATCCTGAAGGCCATGGACGAGCTGGACGAGCTGACCCGCCCCTACGCCGAGCGGGTGATGAACATTTCCATCAAACAGGCCATGACCGGCAAGAAGATTGGATAACAGCCTGCTGTTCTTTGCCGTATCCACTCGACTGGCTGCATTTACATGACCCCTCCGCGCTTTCGTTCGCTGTTGCTCTGGCTCTTTTACCTGACACTGGTAAGTATACCCTTGTCGGTAAACTGGTTTTCAGACCAATGGCGCTTTGGCCTGATGCTGCTGTCGGAGCCCCTGATGGTGCTTACCGTGGGGGTGCTGCTGCTGGGCGCCGTGGCTGGCTGGCTGCGCGTGCCGGCCCGCAGCCACCGCCTCGACAAGCTCATCGGCCTGCACTTCGGGGCCATGTTTATCGCCACGGTTTTTTCCAACGACCTGATAGTATCGGCTAAGTACTACGCCACGCTGCTGCTGTACGTGCTGTTTGGCTACGGCGTGCCGCGACTGCTGGCTCTGCAGCGCTCCGAGTGGCTGCGGGCACTGGCGGCCCTGGGCCTGGGCACTACGCTGCTCACGCTCTATGTGCTGAGCCGCCACCTGCAGCTCGGCATCTCCTACAGCCTGTCGTACCTGGTGGCCCGCCCCTTCCTGGAGCATGGCCACACCAACCTCACCGTGCTGCTCGAGCCGCTGGTGCTGCTGCTGAACCTGGCCTTGCTATACGCCCCCCAGGCCCGCAGCTGGCGTGGCCGGCTGCTGGCCACCCTGCTGCTGACGGCGGTGCTGGCAGTGGTGGCTTTTTCGTACTCCCGGGCCTCCTACGTGTCGCTGCTCACCCAGGCCTTGCTGCTCCTGGCTTATGCCGGCTGGCCCACCGCCCGCCGCCTGCTGCTGCCCTGGGCCATGGCCAGCTGCCTAATTCTCACTTCCTGGCAGGCGCTTCGGCTGGCCTATCCTGATACTTCCCAGCTGCTCAACAACACCGACTTGCTGAAAGAGCTGGGTTCGGTGGGCGACTTCACCGCCGCTAACGAGTCAAATGCCGAGCGCCTCAACCGCTGGCTCTACTGCCTGGAGCTGTATCAGCAAAATCCCATGGAGGGCGCCGGACCGGGTACTTTTCCCGATACCTACCTCGACTTTGTGCGCAACTCGCCCACCCACCCCACCTACTACACCACCCTCCGGCGCATGAATGCGCATAACCTCTACCTGAGTTGGCTGGCCGAGTCGGGCACGCTGGGCTTTCTCACGGGCTTGCTGCTGCTGGGCTACCTGGTGGTGCGGCAGCTGCGCTGGGCTTTCCGCTGGCGCGCCACGCCGGTGCAGATTGGCTTCACGGTGTACTTCCTGTTCTTTTTGCTGCACTCCCTCACCCAGGACTTCTGGCAGGAGCCCCGCGTGATTGTGCTGTTCTGGCTGGCCGTGGGCTTGCAGCGCTACTACCAGCGGGCGCCCCAGCTGGAGCCCCTGGCCCTGCCCACCTAAGCCTGGCTGCTTGTCGTGAATCCCTTTCTCTCCCGCCTCTGCACCCTGGCCCGGCAGCAGACGCGCCGCATCATTGGCTTGATGTCAGGCACTTCTCTCGATGGGTTGGACGTGGCCCTGTGCCGCTGCGAAGGCCACGGCCCCAGCCTGCGGGTGAGCGTCGAGCAGTTTGCCACCCTACCCTACCCGGCCGATTTTCGGGAGCAGCTGCGCCGTATTTCCCAACCCAATGTGTCGCTCGACGAGCTGACGCTGCTGCACGCTGCCGTGGCCCGGCAGCACGCGGCTTCGGTGCTCCAGTGCCTAAGTGAGTGGCAGATACAGTCCTCTGAAATTGACTTGCTGGCCAGCCACGGCCAAACCATCTGGCACGCGCCGCGCCACCAGCACCAACGCCCGGAATTTGCCCATCACGCCACGCTGCAGATTGGCGACGGCGACCACTTGGCTGCCCTCACCGGTATCATCACCGTAGCCGATTTTCGGCAGAAGCACGTTGCCCACGGCTTCGAAGGAGCCCCGCTGGCGGGCTTTGCCGACCAGCTGCTGTTTGCTCATCCCACCCAGCACCGCTTTCTGCTCAACCTCGGCGGCATTGCCAACTTCACCTTTCTGCCTGCCCGCAGCACCAACTCCAGGTCTCTCACCACCGATACCGGCCCGGCCAACACCCTGATGGATGCAGTCACGCGTCAGCATTTCCCCGGCCTTGCCTATGATGCCGGCGGCCAGCTCGCAGCACAAGGCAGCCCCCATCCCGATTTATTACAGGAATTACTAGCGCACCCATTCTTTGCTGCCCCCCTGCCCAAAACCACTGGCCCCGAGCTGTTCAATCTGAGCTACCTGCAGGCCGCCCAACAGCGCAGCCAAACCACGCACCTCGCGCCGGTCGACTTGCTCGCCACCCTGGTGGAGCTCACCGCCACCAGCATTGCCCAGGCCATGCAAACTGTTTTGCCGCAGGAAGCCAATGCAGTCATCTACGTTAGCGGGGGCGGCAGTCATAATGCTGCCTTACTACGCGCCCTGCAACAACGGCTGCCATTGGTTACACTTGCCACAACGGATGCTCTTGGTATCTCCACCGACGCTAAAGAAGCCGTACTTTTTGCCGTGCTGGCCAACGAAACCGTCGCGGGCAGCCCCGACATCAGTCTGGGCAAAATATGCCTGCCTTAGCAGCGCCAGAGCTTCCTCTTTAGGAGGCTGAAAACACAATTCACAGTTTCACCACTGCCCCTGATTCGCGTGGAGCGAGAAACAGTGGAGGAGCCAACTCCAGTATTCACATCGGGCTCCCCCTCTCCCGCGGAGAGGGGCCGGGGGGTGAGGCTACCCAATTGGGTCATCCGCTTACTTCCCAGCCTTCCGCAGGCCAAAGCCCAGCACCTGCCGCGAAGCCGTGTCCCGAAACGTGACCTCCAGCCATTCGGATGGGTGCTTTAGCAGCGAGTCGGCCGCAAAAGAAAAGGCCACAAAGCCCTCCGTCCGGTCGTTTTCCAGCAGCCGGAAACCCAGCTTGTACAACTCTATATCGGCTCCACGCCGCTTGCCTTGCGCGTAAAGCGGCTTCGCCGCCACCCTGAACTGCGCACTGCTCATGCTGCGCCGCGCGTCCGGGCTGAGCTTTTCATATGCCTTGCGGTAATCGGCGCGCAGCAAGGCTAGCAGGAACTGCCGGGCCACCTGCACCTGTGAAGGTACCCGCTTGGGTGCTTTTTGCCCCAGCACCATTCCTACCGCCATCAGCGCCAGCAGCGCCGCTCCCATCAGCCGCCGCACTAGTCTTCTTCCTGGGGTACCAGTACAAACACGTCTTCACCGGGCCGCTTCATCAGGTAGCGCTCCCGGGCAAACTTCTCCAGCAGCGCCGGGCTGCTCATCAGCTCGGCCCGCTCCCGCTTCACCACTTCAATATTGTCGAGGTAGTACTGCTTTTCGCTGCGCAGTTCCTGCCACTTTCGGTAAATCTCAAACTGCTTGCCCAGGTCGTTGGAATCAAACACCAGCATCCACACCAGAAAACTCATCCCGGTGAGAAAGTAAAAGCTGCGGAACACGCGCAGCAGCGGCGAGATAAACGAGGGCAGTTGCATAGAGTAAAGATACGACGGCTGTCACCCTGAGCAAAGCGAAGGACCTTCCCACGCAGAACATATCAGTTCAACGTAAGAAGGTCCTATGCTCAGTTTAAGAGGACGAGGCGGGAAGCCTACATCTTCCGGCCCGGGTAGTAAGCAATTTCGCCCAGCTCTTCCTCAATGCGGAGCAGCTGGTTGTACTTGCTCATGCGGTCGGAACGCGAGGCCGAGCCGGTCTTAATCTGGCCGGTGTTCAAAGCCACAGCCAGGTCGGCGATGGTGTTGTCTTCTGTTTCGCCCGAGCGGTGGCTCATGATGCTCTTGTAGCCATTGCGGCGGCCCAGGTTGATGGCATCAATCGTCTCGGTCAGCGTACCAATCTGGTTTACCTTGATGAGAATGGCATTGGCAATCTGCTCGTCGATGCCGCGCTGCAGGCGGCTCACGTTGGTCACGAACAAGTCGTCACCCACCAGCTGCGTTTTGCTGCCAATGCTCTCGGTCAGGCTCTTCCAGCCGGCCCAGTCGTCCTCGTCCATGCCGTCCTCGATGCTGATGATGGGGTACTTGTTCACCCAGTCAGCCCAGTAGCTCACCATCTCGGCCGAAGTCAGCTTATCGCCGCTGCTCTTCTTGAAGTGGTAGTGCCCATCCACGTAGAACTCCGAGGTAGCTGCGTCCATGGCAATCATCACGTCCTCACCCGGGCGGTAGCCGGCCACTTCTATGGCCTGCAGCACCACCTTGATGGCTTCTTCGTTCGATTTGATGTTGGGCGCAAAGCCGCCTTCATCACCCACGTTTGTGCTCAGGCCCTGCTTTTTCAGCACGTTTTTCAGGTGGTGGAAAATCTCGGAGCCCCAGCGCAGCGCCTCCGAGAACGAGGGGGCGCCCACCGGCATAATCATGAACTCCTGGAAGTCGATGGAGTTGTCGGCGTGCGAGCCGCCGTTCAGGATGTTCATCATCGGCACGGGGAGCGTGGTAGCCCCTACCCCGCCCACGTAGCGGTACAGCGGCATGCCAGCGTCCTGCGCGGCGGCGCGGGCCGCAGCCAGGCTCACGCCCAGAATGGCATTTGCTCCCAGGTTAGCTTTGTTGCTGGTGCCGTCCATCTCGCACATAATCTTGTCGAGCAGGGCCTGCTCGTACACCGAGAAGCCCACCAGCTCCTCAGCAATGCGGTTGTTGACGTTGTCAACGGCCTTCAGCACGCCCTTGCCCATGTACTTGCTCTTGTCATCGTCGCGCAGCTCCACGGCTTCGTGCTTGCCCGTGCTGGCCCCGCTGGGCACGGCGGCGCGGCCCGTAGCGCCGCTCTCGGTGGTCACGTCCACTTCAATGGTCGGGTTGCCACGCGAATCAAAAATCTGGCGGGCGTAAATCTGGGAGATAATGCTCATGTGAAAGCAGTGTTTTAGGTTGTGGATGCGGCGCAAACCTACGCCAAATGGAGGAAAACAGGGCAAACAAAAAGGGGACACGCCTTGCGGCACATCCCCTTTTCTTTAAGCTAAATCAAGCTTGAGTTACGCATCAGCCTTGGCTTCGTCGCGGCTCTCACCATTCTCAGCAGTTTCGGTAGGCGTGTCAGCTGGGGCCGACTCAGCTACGGTAGCAGCGGGAGCTACCGCTTCGCCTTTTACTTCGGTGGCCGAAGTGGCGGCGTCGCCGGTAGCCTTCTTGCGGCTGCGCGAACGACGGGTCGTGGTGGTCTTCTCAGCAGCAGCCTGCTTAGCTTCCAGCAGTGTCTCGTTGTAGTCAACCAGCTCGATGATGCACATGTCGGCGTTGTCGCCCAGGCGCGAGTCGCTCAGCTTGATGATGCGGGTATAGCCACCGGGACGGTTAGCTACTTTGGCCGCTACATCGCCGAACAGCTCTTTTACCGACTCTTTGTTCTGCAGCGAGGCAAACACCATGCGGCGTGAGTGGGTGGTGTCTTCTTTCGACTTGGTCAGCAGGGGCTCTACGTACTTGCGCAGGGCCTTAGCCTTAGCCACCGTGGTGGTCAGGCGCTTGCTGATGATAAGCGACGAAGCCATGTTCGACAGCATGGCGTGGCGGTGGGCGGTGGTACGGCCCAGGTGGTTGATTTTCTTTCCGTGTCTCATCGGACTGAAGGGTTAAGTGTGCGCTTGCGAACAACGACCACGGCGGGCCGAAGCCTCAATTGAACCGCTGCCCCTTGGGCGCACTGGTTGATGTGTTAATGAATTGATTATTGATGTGCTGATGTAGAATAAGCTGACAAAAAAATTGATGTGCCGACCAGCTGAACGAATCAGCAAATCAGCACATCAATTAATCAGCAAATTATTCTTCGTCGAGGCGGTACTTGCTCAGGTCCATGCCGAACTCCAGGCCGCGCTCCTCCACGAGGTTTTCCAGCTCGGTGAGGCTCTTCTTGCCGAAGTTGCGGAACTTCATCATGTCGGCGATTTCGAGCTGCACCAGCTCGCCCATCGTCTTGATGTCGGCAGCCTTGAGGCAGTTCTTGGCGCGTACGCTCAGCTCCATGTCGTCAAGCGGCGTTTTCAGCATCTTGCGCATCTGCATGGTTTCCTCGTCAATCGGCTCGTCCTCCGTCACGCGGGGGCCTTCGAGCGTCATCGTGTTGTCCGAGAACAGCACAAAGTGTTGGATGAGGATGTTGGCCGCACCTTTCAGCGCGTCCTCCGGGTGGATGGAGCCGTCGGTCTGAATCTCAATGATGAGCTTCTCGTAGTCGGTTTTCTGCTCCACGCGGGTGTTCTCGATGCTATACTTCACGTTCTTGATGGGCGTGTAGATAGCGTCGATGGCAATCTGACCGAATACCTGGTCGGCCGGCTTGTTCTCTTCGGCGGGCACGTAGCCACGGCCACGGTTGATGGTCAGCTCAAACTCCAGCTCCTTGCTGGGGTCGAGGTGAGCAATTACGTGGTCGGGGTTCAGCACTTCGAAGCCGCTGGCAAACTTGCCGATGTCGCTGCCCGAAAAAGTCTCCTGACCTTTCACGCGCACCGTGATTTTGTCGGCAATGGCGTCGCTGATTTTTTTGAAGCGCACCATTTTCAGGTTGAGGATGATTTCGGACATGTCCTCAATCACACCTTCAATGGTCGAAAACTCGTGCAGTACGCTGTTGGTGCGTACCGACGTAATAGCGAAACCCTCCAGCGACGACAGCAGAATGCGACGCAGCGCATTGCCGATGGTGACGCCGTAGCCCTTCTCGAGCGGCTTAAATTCAAACGTCCCGGTGAAGTCGTCGGATTTCTCCATCACTACTTTCTCCGGCATCTGAAAAGCTAAGATTGACATATGTGGGGCGTTAAAAACTTTGAAAAAAGAGGGAAAGTATAAGCACAAGTGCGGCCCGGCAAACTGCCGGGCCGCTACCAGTAGCGCTATTACTTCGAATACAGTTCGACGATGAGCTGCTCGGTGATTTTCTCCGGAATCAGCTCACGGCTCGGGGCATTGGTGAACTTACCAGCCATCTCCTTGCCGTCCCACTCCAGCCATGAGAACTGGCGCGAGTTGCGCACCGACAGGCTGGTCGTGATGGCTTCGAGCGACTTCGACTTTTCGCGCACCGCTACCACGTCGCCGGGACGCAGGTGGTACGAGGGAATGTTCACCACTTCACCGTTCACAGTGATGTGCTTATGGCCTACCAGCTGACGGGCAGCGCGGCGCGTCGAGGCAATGCCCAGACGGTACACGGTGTTGTCGAGGCGGGCTTCCAGCAGGGCGAGCAGGTTGTCGCCGGTGATGCCGGGCATGGTGGCAGCTTTGTGGAACAGGTTTTCGAATTGCTTCTCCAACATGCCGTACATGTACTTCACCTTCTGCTTCTCCATCAGCTGAACCGCGTATTCCGACTGCTTCTTGCGGCGGCCGCGGCCGTGCTGGCCGGGAGGATATGCTTTCTTGTTGAGGGCCTTATCAGGGCCGAAAATCGCCTCGTTAAAGCGACGGGCAATTTTTGAGGTAGGGCCGGTATAACGTGCCATGAGTATCTAAAATCTGAAGGTAAAAACTAAACGCGACGACGCTTGGGGGGGCGGCAGCCGTTGTGGGGCAGCGGCGTTACGTCGCGGATGGTGGTCACCTCGATACCCACGTTGCCGAGGGCGCGGATGGCCGACTCACGGCCCGAGCCCGGACCTTTAACAAATACTTCGGCTTTGCGCATGCCCAGGTCGTGAGCTACTTTGCCGCAGTCGCTCATCGCCATCTGTGCAGCGTAGGGCGTGTTTTTCTTAGAACCACGGAAGCCCATTTTGCCGGCCGAAGCCCACGAAATAACTTGACCGTTGTTGTTGGTGATGGATATGATGATGTTGTTGAACGAGGCACGGATGTGTACCTGGCCAACCTGCTCCACCACGACAACGCGCTTCTTGGCTTTGTCTTTTCTTTTCTGTGCCATTTGGTTATCGCAAAAAATGCGGGAGGTGTTGGCACTGGCCGCGCGAGTAGGCTACGCGCCGCGGCCAGCACCGATTCCCGGGTTAGTTTATTTCGTTGCCTTCTTCTTACCGGCCACGGTCTTACGCTTGCCCTTACGGGTACGCGAGTTGTTCTTGGTGCGCTGACCACGAACCGGCAGGCCTTTGCGGTGACGCAAACCACGGTAGCAGCCGATGTCCATCAGGCGCTTGATGTTGGTCGTGATTTCCGAGCGCAGTACGCCTTCGGTCTTGTGCTCCGCGGCGATGATGGCGCGGATGGCACCCGACTCCTCGTCGGTCCAGTCCTTCACCTTCTTGTTCAGGTCGACACCGGCCTTGGTCAGAATTTTCTGGGAATTGCTCCGGCCAATGCCGAAAATGTAAGTCAGGGCGATTTCGCCGCGCTTGTTGTCCGGGATATCAACCCCTGCGATACGAGCCATTGTGTGTGGTTATGTGTTTGCGGACAGAACCCCGGCAACTGCTTGGAAGGCGGAAGGATGGCAGTAACCAACTCTCCATTACCCAAGGTTCCGGGATTCTAAAATTGGATTAGCCCTGACGCTGCTTGAAGCGGGGGTTTTTCTTGTTGATGACGTAGAGCTTGCCATTGCGGCGGACCAGCTTGCAGTCCACGCTACGCTTTTTCACCGAGGTTTTTACTTTCATGGTAATTGGGGCTTGGGAACTTGGGGACTTAGGGACTTGGAATTCTTATTGGCGACGTCGGAACATCACCAAGTTCCTAAGTCCCCAAGACCCCAAGTACCTTACTTGTAACGATACTTAATCCGACCCTTCGACAAGTCGTAGGGCGACATTTCCAGCTTCACCTTATCGCCGGGCAGAATCTTGATGTAGTGCATCCGCATTTTGCCCGAAATGTGGGCAATCAGCTGGTGGCCGTTTTCCAGCTCCACACGGAACATGGCATTGGAAAGGGCTTCGAGGATGGTACCGTCCTGCTCGATGGAGGCTTGTTTGGCCATAAGGGAACTTGGGGACTTAGGGACTTCGGGACTTGGATGATTGGGGCTTTGGAAAACCAAGACCTCAAGTTCCCAAGACCCTAAGACCCTTGGAATGCTTTTTCTATGTAATCAAAAGACGTGAGAATCTCCGCCTTGTCTTTTCTAACAACTACCGTGTGCTCGAAGTGAGCCGAAGGCTTGCGGTCCTTGGTGCGGATGGTCCAGCCGTCCGCTTCCTGCACCACATCCTTCTTGCCCAGGTTCACCATCGGTTCGATGGCGATGACGAGGCCGGTCTGCAGCAGCGGGCCGGAGCCGCGCTTGCCGTAGTTCGGTACTTCAGGCTTTTCGTGCAGGCTGCGGCCGAGGCCGTGTCCAACCAGCTCCCGTACCACGCCGTAGCCTTTGGGAGCTACATGGTTTTGGATAGCATAGCTGATGTCGCCTACCCGGTTGCCACTCACGGCTTGTTCGATGCCTTTGTACAGCGACGCTTTGGTTTCCCTCAGCAAGTCAAGCACTTCCGGCGCCACCTCCCCGATTGGGTAAGTGTAGGCACTATCTGCGTGGTAACCGTTCAGGTACACCCCGCAGTCCACCGAGATGATGTCGCCGCTTTTCAGCGGCTCGTCGGTGGCAAACCCGTGCACCACCACCGAGTTCGGCGAAAGGCACAGGCTATAGGGAAACTTATTGTAACCTTTAAAAGAAGGCGTCGCCCCGTTGTCGCGGATAAACTCCTCGGCCCGCTTGTCGAGCTGGCGGGTGGTGACGCCTTCTTTTATTAGCTTGGCAACCTCTCCGTGGGCTTTGGCCAAAAGCTGGCCGCTGGCACGAATAAGGTCAATTTCTTCTTCAGTCTTGTAGATGATACTACCGCTAGCCATGGTTGATTACGAAGCCAGGGCTACGTTTTCGGCCCGGCCGCGCAGCTTGCCCGACTTCATCATGCCGTCGTAGTGCTGCATCAGCAAGTAGCTCTGCACCTGGTTCACGGTATCGAGTACCACGCCTACCATGATGATAAGCGAAGTGCCGCCGTAGAACGCAGAGAACGGACGAGTTACTCCCAGCAGCAATGCCAGGGCGGGGAAGATGGCAATCAGGGCCAGGGCTACAGCGCCTGGCAGGGTGATGCGGGTCAGGATTTCATCAATGAACTCCGACGTATCAGCGCCTGGCTTCACACCCGGTACAAAGCCACCACTACGCTTCAGGTCATCGGCAATCTGGTTGGGATTGACGCTGATGGCCGTGTAGAAGTAGGTGAAGACAATGATGAGGGTAGCAAACACCAGGTTATACTGCCAAGAGGTGTAGTCCGAAAACTTCACACCGATGTAGCTGGCTGCTTCGCTCGACTTCCAGGCCGAAGCCACGATAGCCGGCACGAACATCAGCGACTGGGCGAAGATGATGGGCATTACACCGGCAGCATTCACCTTCAGCGGGATGAACTGACGCTGAGCGTCGAGCTGCGTGGTGCCACCTACCTGCTTGGCGTACTGCACAGCAATGCGGCGAACCGCCTGCGTGAGCACAATCACAGCCATTACCACGAGGAACAGCACCACCAATTCCAGCAGGAAAATGAGTGACTTGTTCACGCCTTTGGCAGCCGCTTCACCGATGATAGCACCGGGAAGGCGCGACACGATACCAATCATGATAATCATGGAGATACCATTGCCGATGCCTTTATCCGTGATTTTCTCACCCAGCCACATGCAGAACAGCGTGCCGGCCGTGATGATAATCATGGTGGAAACGGTAAAGAACGTTCCCGAATTGATAATGGCTTCCGCGTTGATGGTGGCGATAAAGCCTACCGACTGTGCCAGCACAATCGGAATCGTGAGGATGCGCGTGTACTGGTTGATTTTCTTGCGTCCCGACTCGCCTTCCTTCTGGAGCTTTTGGAAGTACGGCACGGCAATCGTGAGCAGCTGCAGCACGATGCTGGCCGAGATGTACGGCATAATGCCCAGCGCGAAAATCGACGCGTGGCTGAACGCGCCGCCGAGCAGCGTGTCCAGAATGCCGAACAGCCCTTCCGCGCCGGTCTTCAGACGCGTCGGGTCTACGCCCGGCAGCACCACATAAGAACCTAGGCGGTAGATAGCAATGAAAAATAGCGTATTGAGGATTCGCGTACGCAAATCCTCAATAGCGAAAATGTTCTTTATCGTAGTGATAAACTTATTCATTGCCGAATCAGGCTTTACAGCGTTACCGCTTTACCACCGGCCTTCTCGATGGCTTCAACAGCCGACTTCGAGAATGCGTGGGCGTGTACTTCCAGTGCGGTGGTTACTTCACCACGACCCAGAACTTTGATTTTAGCGTTTTTCGAAACCAGGCCATTGGCAACGAAGTAAGCGGCATCCATGGTGGTGGCGCTGTTCTTCTCTACCAGCGAGGTCAGCACATCCAGGTTGATGGCTTTGTACTCAACGCGGTTGATGTTGTTGAAGCCGAACTTCGGCACGCGGCGCTGCAGCGGCATTTGACCGCCTTCGAAGCCGGATTTGCGCTTGTAGCCCGAACGCGACTTGGCACCCTTATGACCACGGGTAGACGTGCCACCGCGGGTAGAGCCCTCACCACGGCCGATGCGCTTCTCGTTTTTAGTCGAGCCTACGGCGGGTTTTAGATTGCTAAGATTCATAACGAGAATTGTCCTACAGTTGGGTTACTTCAACCAGGTGTTTCACGCTCTCCACCATGCCGAGGATGGCATCGTTGGCTTCGTGCTGGGCGGTGCTGTTGATTTTGCGCAGGCCCAGGGATTGAATGGTGCGCTTCTGCCGCTCGGGGCGGTCAATCACGCTGCGCACGAGCTTTACTTGGATTTGTGCCATTGTCGATTAACCGTTAAAAACGCGGGAAAGAGAAATGCCACGGGCTTGGGCAATTTGCAGCGGGTCGCGCATCTTGGCTAGTGCGTCGAAGGTAGCTTTCACCACGTTGTGGGGGTTAGACGAGCCTTTCGACTTAGCCAGTACGTCCTTGATGCCGGCGCTCTCGAACACGGCACGCATAGCACCACCGGCGATTACGCCCGTACCAGCCGCAGCGGGCTGCACCAGCACGAAGCCACCGCTGTATTTGCCTTCCATCTTGTGGGGCACGGTGTGCTTGTACATCGGAACCTTCACCAGGTTCTTCTTGGCGTCGTCAATGCCTTTGGCAATGGCGTCGGTTACTTCGTTGGCTTTGCCGAGGCCGTAGCCTACGGTGCCGTTGCCGTCGCCTACTACCACGATGGCAGAGAAGCTGAAGCGGCGGCCGCCTTTCACCACCTTCGCTACGCGGTTGATGGCTACTACTTTTTCTTTGAACTCCGAGTCCGCACCCATGCGGCTGTTGTCCTTGTTACGGTCCCGGTCGTTGCTACGCTCCCGGTTGCCGCCGCGGTTGTTGTCGCGGTTGTTGTCGCGTTCCTGCGCCATGATATTTTAGAAATTGAGGCCGCCTTCGCGGGCTCCTTCTGCCAATGATTTTACGCGGCCGTGGTAGAGGTAACCCGAACGGTCGAACACTACCTTGGTGATGCCCTTCTCCTGAGCTACGGCGGCAATCTGCCGACCTACAGCAGCAGCCAGCGCTACGCCGTTGCCACCTTCAGCCGATACTTTTTTCGACGAAGCCGCGGCCAGCGTACGGCCTTGGGTGTCGTCGATAATCTGCGCGTAGATGCCCGTGTTGCTACGGAACACCGACAAGCGCGGCCGCTCGGACGTGCCAGCCACCTTGGTACGGATGATGCGCTGGATCCGCTTTCTGCGTTGTGCTTTATCAAAAGCCATGATGCGAACTTATTTAGAGGCCGTTTTACCAGCTTTGCGACGAATGATTTCACCCACGAAGCGCACACCCTTGCCTTTGTAAGGCTCAACCTTACGGAGCGAGCGAATCTTGGCAGCTACCTGACCCAGCAGTTGGTTGTCGATGCTGGTGAGGGTAACAATGGGGTTCTTACCCTTTTCCGTAACAGCCGTCGCGGTTACTTCTTTGGGCAGAGCCAGGAAGATGTTGTGGGAATAACCCAGGGCGAGTTCCAGCGTAGTGCCGGCCAGCGAGGCCTTGTAACCTACACCTACGAGCTCGAGCTGCTTGGTGAAGCCTTCGCTAACACCTACCACCATGTTGTTGATGAGCGAGCGGTACAGGCCGTGCATGGCCTTGTGGCGCTTCTGCTCGGTGGGACGGGTAACCGTGAGGGTGCCGTCTTCCATAGCAACGTTGATGTCGCGGTCTACCTGCGTAGAAAGCGTGCCTTTGGGGCCCTTCACCGTTACCACGTTGTCTTTTTCAACCGAAATAGCAACCCCGGCGGGGACAGTAATCGGCAGTTTACCAATACGTGACATAGTTAATTATCTGTTGCGGTTCCGGATTAGTACACGTAGCAAAGCACCTCGCCGCCCACGTTCTCGGTTTTGGCTTCCTTCTCGGTCATTACCCCTTTCGAGGTCGAGATGATGGCGATGCCCAGGCCGCTGAGGACGCGGGGCAGGTTGTCGGCGGCCACGTACTGACGCAAACCGGGCGTCGAAACGCGCTGCAGCTTGGTGATGGCGGGAGCCTTCGTGGTGGGGTTGTACTTCAGAGCAATTTTGATGGTGCCCTGAACTGCCGAGTCATCAAAACGGTACGACTGGATGTACCCTTTGTGGTACAGCACTTTCGTGATTTCCTTTTTGATGTTGCTGGCCGGGATTTCTACTACCCGGTGGTTCGCCTTGATGGCGTTGCGCACCCGGGTCAGGTAGTCGGCAATTGGATCAGTATTCATTGAAAATTAAATGCGTCCGCTTTTTTCGGAGCGCAAAGATAAGAAAATTTCGCCGGCCCCGCTACCGGGTCCAACGAAATTTCGGTTAAGACTACTTGGCTTGCCCGGCGACGGTGCAGCCAATGGTTTCTTTCGGCAACCTGCCAAATAAGGTGGGGCGTCCCCCAGTATTTCGAGGTGCAAAGGTAGCGGTAAACCTGTGACTTATGCAAACGCAGGGTAAAAATTCACAGGAACTCAAGCCGACATTGTCACTTCCCGCCTTGTACTATCCCTCACATACTGCGTTTCTGCCATGAGTGTAAACAATCTGTCGCGGGCCAGCGTCATCACTTGGCAGGCTACCGGCCCTTCACTTCCGGGTAAAGCTTCTGCACTGCATCACTTTGCACGTATTCCTTGCTGCGTACGTTCATCATAGTGAGACAACCGCCGTAGGCTGCGCCTTGGTCCAGGTTCCAAACGTTGCCTTGTTGTACAGGGGTAGTGCTAGCGGGCCATGTAGGCGTGTGACCAATGAAACACTCTTTATAGCCCTTGGCAGTAAGCTCATCTCGCCAGAACTGGCGGGCCCAAATCAAATCGTAGCGGTCTTGAATCTCAATAGGTCGATTTGGATTGTAACCGGCGTGTACGTATAGATTATTGGCTTCGCCTTCGAAGTATGGCCGTTGCTGTTGAAAGAACTCCTTTAAATGACGTCGGCGCTCATGGATTGCCAACTGCTGATATGCTGCATAAGTAGCTTTGCCACCCTGGGTATACCAGCTTTGGTTGAGATGGGATAAGGGCATAGGACTAGCCAGCCATTCGGCAGTCCACCAATCATGGTTGCCCTGCAACCAGATGCTGTTGGGGATATTGAGCAAGAGTTCCACACAGGCTGGGGTCTCTGGCCAGCCGTCCGAAACGTCGCCGAGTTGAATGAGCCGGTCGATGCCAGGCCGAAAGGGGCTTCGCCCCAACACCTGTTCCAGGGCACGAAGGCCGCCGTGAATATCGCCGATGACGTAGGTTTCCATAAGGCATTATACGCCTGTTGGGCAATTCGTTCGGCGTTGGCCTCTGTCACTTCTCTTATCCTCTCTATTCGAAAAAGTCGCTGGGGTCGGCTTGACTCAGGTATTTCTTTAGCTGCTGGGCAGTGGCGAAATTTGGCAGTACCAGTTGCAGGAAGCGCGTCACTATCGCCTCGCTGTCGGCATAAACCACGAAGGTGTCGCCTTCCTCATCAAATTCCAGGTGATCGAGGATATCCGGGTCTGCTTCCTCCAGAATGGTACTGATGTGCTCGACCCAGGAGGGGCCGTTGCCGCTGTAGCCGTGGTCTTCGAACAGGTTGCGGTATTCGTCAAGCTCGCCTACCGGCGCCTGTATGCAAAAGCGCCGTTCCGGCATGGCGGGGTGAGGCGGTGCAATGGGGTCAATCTGAAAGGGGAAGTCAATTGGCATAAGGGCCGGCGTAGGCGCGGCAAGGTACGGATACCCGGCTAGCTGACGGGCTGGAACAGGCGGCTCCACCGGATTTTGTGGAAGAAGTCGGCATAGGGGTCGATGCTCATCCAGATAAGGACGGCTTTGCCGACGATATGGTCTTCGGGCACGAATCCCCAGAAGCGGGAGTCTTCGGAGTTGTGGCGGTTGTCGCCCATCATGAAGTAGTAGTTATGCTTCAGCGTGTAGCTGGTCAGCGGCTTGCCGTTCTGATAAATCATGCCATCCTGCCAGGTAATGCCTTCGTTGTGCTCGTACTGGCTGATGATTTTATAATAGATAGCTGCATTGGCTTGACTTAGCTTAATGGTCTGCCCTTGCTTAGGTACAGGCAATGGACCGTAGGAATCAAGCTGCCATCCTTTAGGCTGCGCATTAGCCAGCATCTGATTAGCGCCGGTGTGGAAGTCAACTGCATCGGGGAATAGCTGCACGGGATAATCCACCACCGTCAGCCCTTGCACATAGGGCTGCTGCTTGAAGTACGATGCTACAGTTGCTGGGCAGCTGATGAAATAACCCTGTTTACCAGTAGCTGGGTTTGCAACCAATTCGGGCAGGCCATCAGGCTGATGGTAATCCACTACGCCGTGCTCGCGCAGGTCTTGGCGCACGGCGTCGTCAGCTGAGCTTACCTGCATGAAGTAGGTGGTCTGGGGTTGGCCGGCCACGGCGCCGGGCTGGCCGTTCAGGAACACCTGCCCCTGACGGATGCTAATAGTGTCGCCGGCCACAGCTACACAGCGCTTGATGAGGTTGGTGCGCTGGTCGGCGGGCCGCTCCTGCTCATGCGGAGAATGGAACACTACCACGTCGTTACGCTTTACCTCCGAGAAACCGGGGAAGCGGTACGTCGGCAGCTGCACCAGGTCGGTATAGCTGGGAATGCCCGTCCCCCAAAGCGTCTGATGGTTCAGTGGTACCTGCAGCGGCGTTTGCGGGGTGATGGGGCCGTAGTGCAGCTTGCTTACGAACAAGTAGTCGCCCACTAGCAAGGTACCCTCCATGCTTTCCGAAGGAATGGTGTAGGCTTCAACGGCCGACCAGCGCAGCAGCGTAGCGGCTACTACGGCAAATAGCAGGGAATCGGCCCATTCACGAGTCTTGCTTTTGGGAGCTGAGGGACTAGCTGTCTGGCGATGTTTGAATAAGGAGAAGGGCATGTGAAAGACGAGTTACAGAGTGAGCGGCGCCAACGTCGTAGCGAGGCACTTTATTACTTCACTCCGACTACTTCTCTCCTATCAGCAGTTGCCTGTGAAATTGAATAGTAAGGTAAAGGGCCGTTTCTCTATAACATTAACTATTGAAAATAGAAATATTTCTACCGCCTGGGTAGCCGCAGAAGACTTATGGGAAGCTTTTAAATCTCTGCTCCCTTATTCAGTCCCCCATATCATTCCAGTCGCCCAGCGCAAGGAAACCCAGAACAGACACGGCCCATAATAGCCACAGAAGCCCCGCAGCCCCTACTGGGCGCTTGCGTACCCCGGCAGCCAGCGCCGCACCCACGTAGCCCACCACCGGCAGAAGCCACACCATGGCCGCTTCCCCAGCTATTTTCAGCAGCATCTGCAGCAGCGTGGTGTTGCCGCTGCGGCCCATCAAGGTCCGGTGGCCGTTCGATTCGTCCCAAAGCGCATCGGGCGGGTAGGCCATTGTCACTAGGCTCACCACCGCCAAGGCCAGCAGCATCCCGAGTACCAAAGCCCGCGTGTTTCGCTCCATTTTGGCGAGTATCGGCATAACACAAAAATAGGCACCCCCACCGCAGTGGAAGCGCCTATTTCATTCTGAGGCGAAAGCCTTACTGGATTACCAGCTCGACTTGGTTACACCAGGAATCTTCCCGGCGAGGGCCATTTCGCGGAAACGCACGCGGCTAATGCCAAACTTGCGCATGTAGCCGCGGGGACGGCCGTCAATCATGTCGCGGTTGTGCAAGCGCACGGGCGAAGCGTTTTTGGGCAGCTTGTCGAGACCTTCGTAGTCGCCGGCAGCTTTCAGAGCCTTGCGCTTCTCAGCGTAGCGGGCCACGGTGGCAATGCGCTTGCGCTCCCGTGCTTTGATGGATTCTTTAGCCATGAGGGATTAAGCGTCTTTTTTAGCGTTAGCGAAAGGCATCCCGAAAGCCTTGAGCAGCTCGTAGCTCTGCTCGTCGTTTTCGGCGGTGGTCACGAAGGTAATATCCATACCGGCAATCCCTTTGATTTTGTCAATCGAGATTTCGGGGAAGATGATTTGCTCCTTGATGCCCAGCGTGTAGTTGCCACGGCCGTCGAAGCCCTTGTCGTTGATGCCTTTGAAGTCACGTACGCGGGGCAGGGCCACAGTCAGCAGACGGTCCATGAATTCGTACATCTTTTCGCCGCGCAGGGTCACCTTCGCACCGATAGGCATGCCTTCGCGGAGCTTGAAGTTCGACACCGAACGCTTGGCGATGGTGGCCACGGCTTTCTGACCCGTAATCTGGGTCAGCTCTTCCACGCCGTTATCCACCAGCTTCTTGTCGGCAACGGCCGCGCCAATGCCGCGGTTGATGCAGATTTTGGTGATGCGCGGTACCTGCATGATGCTCTTGAACTGGAATTTCTCCTGGAGCGCCGGTACTACGTCTTTCTTATAAATATCTTTCAGTCGTGCCATGATGGAGGGGGCTGATTAAGCCGTTTTGGCGGTGGCACGCTTGGCTTTGGCAGGGGCAGCAGCCGGAGCTGCAGCAGCTGCGGCGCCTTTGCGCACCCGCTCACCGGTTTTGGGGTCAATAGCCTGCACGTTGCTCACGTGAATAGGCGCCTCCATCTTGGTGATGCCGCCCTGGGGCGATTTGGCGCTCGGCTTGTTGTGCTTGGTCACCAGGTTCAGCCCTTCCACGATAACGCGCTGGGTTACCCGGTTTACCGACTTGATAACGCCGGTCTTGCCCTTTTCGTCGCCGGCAATCACCTTCACGGTGTCGCCAGTCTTCACGTGGAGCTGTACGGGGTCTGCTTTTTTGATAGCCATGTCTTACAGTACTTCGGGGGCCAGCGATACAATTTTCATGAACTGGCGCTCACGCAGCTCGCGGGCCACCGGCCCGAAGATGCGCGTACCGCGCGGCTCGTCGTTGTTGTTGAGCAGTACGGCGGCGTTGTCGTCAAAGCGGATGTACGAACCGTCTTTGCGGCGTACTTCCTTCTTCGTGCGAACTACTACGGCCTTGCTCACGGTGCCCTTCTTGGCGTTGCCCGAGGGCAGAGCCGACTTGATGGCCACTACGATTTTGTCGCCTACGGAGGCGTATTTCTTGCCCGTGCCACCCAGTACGCGGATGCAGAGGACTTCCTTGGCGCCGCTGTTATCGGCTACCGTCAGGCGGGATTCTTGCTGTATCATCGGTCTGGATTACTTAGCGCGTTCAACAATTTCAACCAGGCGCCACCGCTTGGTCTTGCTCAGGGGGCGGGTGCTCATGATGCGCACCGTGTCGCCTTCGCCGCACTCGTTTTTCTCGTCGTGGGCGTGGAATTTCGTGGTTTTGGTCACGAACTTGCCGTAGATGGGGTGCTTTTGCTTCTGCACCACGGCCACGGTGATGGACTTGTCCATCTTGGAGCTCGTCACCGTGCCGGTGATTTCCTTGCGCATGTTGCGCGAGGCTTCAGCAGCGGCTTGGTCTTGGGTATTTACGTCGGTTGCCATCGGTTATTGAGCGGAGTTAGTGGCCTGCTCGTTCTTGCGACGGGTCTGCTCGGTCAGCAAACGGGCGACGGCTTTACGGTTGGCCTTGATGCGGGCGGGGTTTTCCAAGGGCGAGATGGCGTGCGCGAAACGCAGCTGCTGGCCCTGGGCTTGCTCGTTTTTCAGCTGCTCCAGCAGCTGTTCGGCGGAGAGGCCTTTGAGGTCGGTCTTGTTCTTCATGACTTAGGCGGCTTCAACATAGTCGCGGCGCACCACGAACGAAGTTTTTACGGGCAGCTTCTGGGCAGCCAGACGGAGCGACTCCTTGGCTACTTCCAGCGACACGCCGTCCGATTCGAACATAATCATACCCGGCTTCACGCAGGCTACCCAATACTCGGGCGAACCTTTACCCTTACCCATCCGCACTTCAGCAGGCTTCTTGGTAATGGGCTTGTCGGGGAAAATACGGATCCATACTTGCCCTTCGCGTTTCATGGCGCGGGTCATGGCGATACGGGCAGCCTCAATCTGGCGAGCCGTAATCCAAGACGTTTCCAGCGACTTGATAGCGAACGAACCGAAGTCTATGGAGCTGCCGCGGTAGGCCAGGCCAGTCACGCGACCCTTTTGCATCTTGCGATACTTGGTCCTTTTCGGTTGTAACATTTGATTTTAATAAAAAAGAGTGTTCTGAAAGAATTGGGCGAACAGCCGGAGATTTCACTTCGTTCACCGCCAGGGCTAATCGAAGTGAAATCTCCGTTTATGTTCTAGCGACGCGGGCCGCGACCGGCACCACCACCCTGGGCGGGGCCGTTACGACGGGGACCAGCGTTGTCGCCGGCACCGCCACGGGGGCCACGGTCGTTGCCGCCACGGCCACCACGGTCACCGTCACGACGGGGACCACGGTCACGGTCGCCACGCTCGCCGCGGGGGCCGCGGTCGTCACGACGACCACCACCTTCGCCGCCACCGGGGTTGGTGAGCTGCTGGTTGGGCGAGAGGTCGGGCTTGCCGAACACCTCACCGCGCATTACCCACACCTTGATGCCGATTTTTCCATACACGGTCTGAGCTTCCGACAGAGCGTAGTCGATGTCGGCGCGCAGGGTGTGCAGCGGCGTACGACCTTCTTTGTACTGCTCCGAGCGGGCAATTTCAGCGCCGCCGAGACGGCCACCGCACTGAATCTTGATACCCTCAGCACCCACACGCATGGCGGCCTGGATGGACATCTTCATGGCGCGACGGAACGAGATACGGGCAGCCAGCTGCTGGGCGATGCTCTCACCTACGAGCTTGGCATCCAACTCCGGACGCTTAATCTCGAAGATGTTGATTTGAACGTCCTTGCTGGTGATTTGCTTCAGCTCGTCCTTAATCTTGTCGACTTCCTGACCGCCTTTGCCGATTACCACACCCGGACGAGCCGTGTTGATGGTGATGGTGATGCGCTTCAGGGTGCGCTCAATCACAATGCGGCTGATGCCGCCCTTCTGAATGCGCGCGTTGATGTATTTACGGATTTTTTCGTCCTCCACCAGTTTCTCGGCGAAGTCCTTGCCGCCGTACCAGTTGGAGTCCCAGCCTTTGATAACTCCCAGACGGAAGCCAACTGGATTTACTTTCTGTCCCATATTGAATTAGGAATTGGCGTCGGCCTTGTTTTCGGTGGAAGCGGTTTTTGCGGCTTGCGCTTGAGCGGCTTTGCTGCCCATTTTCTCAACCTTGGTGTCGATTTTCAGCGTCACGTGGTTGCTGCGCTTGCGGATGCGGTGGCCACGACCCTGGGGGGCGGGGCGCAGGCGCTTCAGCTGCCGGCCTTCGTCAACGAAGATTTCGCTGATGTAGAGGTTGGCGTCCTCAATCCGCTCGTCTTCGTTTTTCTGCTGCCAGTTGGCCAGGGCCGACAGGAGCAGTTTCTCAATCTTCTCGGCACCGGAGTTGGCTTCGAAGCGCAGCAGGCCCAGGGCCTGCGTTACTTTCTTGCCGCGCACGAGGTCGGCCACCAGGCGCATCTTGCGCGGCGAGGTGGGCACATTGCGGAGTTTAGCTACTGCTTCCATCTTAGCGCTTGCCTTTATCTTTTTTGGCGATGTGACCACGGAAGTTGCGCGTCGGGGCGAATTCGCCCAGCTTGTGCCCTACCATGTTCTCGGTCACATACACCGGGATGAACTTATTGCCGTTGTGAACAGCGAACGTGTGGCCAACGAAATCCGGGGAAATCATCGAGCGGCGCGACCAGGTCTTTACCACCGATTTCTTGCCGGCCGTATCGAGGGCCGTGACTTTCTTTTCCAGCCGGAAGTCAATGTACGGCCCTTTTTTGAGTGAACGTGCCATAATTACTTCTTGCCTTTGCGGCTCACAATCAGGTTCTCCGAATACTTGTTCTTGTTGCGGGTTTTCTGACCCTTAGCCAAAATACCGTTGCGGCTGCGGGGGTGACCACCCGACGAACGGCCTTCGCCACCACCCATGGGGTGGTCGACGGGGTTCATGGCTACACCACGAACGCGGGGACGACGACCAGCCCAGCGGTTGCGGCCGGCTTTGCCCATGCGGACGTTCATGTGGTCGCCATTCGAAACGGTACCAACCGTGGCCATGCAGGTAACGAGTACCATGCGCATCTCACCGGAGGGCAGCTTCAGGGTAGCGTACTTCTCTTCACGAGCTACGAGCTGGGCGTAGGTGCCGGCCGAGCGGGCCATGGCAGCGCCCGTGCCGGGGTGCAGCTCAATGTTGTGAACGATGGTACCGAGGGGGATTTCGCGCAGCGGCAGGGTGTTGCCTACTTCGGGGGCAACGCCAGCGCCCGATACAATCTGGGCACCAACCTGCAGGCCTGCGGGAGCGATGATGTAGCGCTTCTCGCCGTCGGCATAGTTGAGCAGGGCGATGCGGGCCGTGCGGTTGGGGTCGTACTCGATGGTCTTCACGGTAGCCGGAACACCGGCTTTGTCGCGCTTGAAGTCCACAATACGATACTGGGTCTTGTGCCCACCGCCGATGTAGCGGTTCGACATCTTACCGGAAGAGTTCCGGCCACCCGTTTTGTTGAGGGAAGTCAGCAAGGACTTCTCCGGGGTCGACGTGGTAATCTCGTCGAACGCCGGCGCAACGCGGAAGCGCTGCCCTGGGCTGGTTGGTCTGAGTTTTTTGAGTGCCATTACTAGCTAGTTGTGCTTTTGCGGCTGGAAATGAGTATTAAGATTAAGGTATCAGGACTATGGACTTATTGTCTTTCATCCTAATACCTTCATCCAAGTACTTTTTAGAGGTTGCCGTAGAAGTCGATTACATCGCCTTCTTTCACGGTCACGATGGCCTTCTTGCCATGTGCGCGACGGCCCGAGATGGAGCCGGCTTTCGTGAACTTCGACTTAACCTTGCCAATGGTGCGCATCGTGTTGATGTCGGTAACCGTCACGCCGTACAGCGTTTCGATGTCCTTCTTGATTTGCACTTTGTTGGCGGTGCGCTCCACTTCGAAAGTGTAGCGGCCTTTTTCATTCAGGCCCGTGGCCTTCTCGGTCACGATGGGGCGTTTCAGCGTGCTCATTATTCAGCGGTGCTATAGAGTTGAACCAATGAATTCAGGCCGTCTTCCGAAAGCAGGAGCGTATCGGTGTTGAGCAGGTCGTGGGTGTTGAGGCCTACCGGCGTCGACACTTTCACCTTTTGGATGTTGCGGGCGCTCAGCACCACGTTCTTGTCGGCAGCACCGGTCACGAGCAGGGTCTTCTTGCCGTTGCTCAGCTTCAGGTTGTCGAGAATAGCAGCGAAGTCCTTGGTGCGGGGAGCGCTGAGGCTGATGTTTTCCACCAAAGCCACTTTGCCATCCTTAGCCAGGCTCGACAGCGCCGACAGACGGGCCAGACGCTTGGTTTTTTTGTTGAGCTTGAAGCCGTAGTCGCGGGGCTGGGGACCGAAAATGCGGCCACCGCCTACGAACACACCCGACTTCATGCTGCCGGCGCGGGCACCGCCCGTACCTTTTTGCTTCTTGAGCTTCTTGGTGGTGCGAGCCACCTCAGCACGCTGCTTCGACTTGTGCGTGCCCTGGCGCTGGTTGGCCAAGTACTGCTTCACGTCGAGCCACATCACGTGCTCGTTTACTTCGAGGCCGAAGATGGCGTCAGACAGGGTAACCTTGCGGCCGGTGTCTTCGCCTTTGATGTTATATACTGCGAGTTCCATCGTATCGTCTATTTCTCGAGTACCACGTAAGAGTTTTTGGCACCGGGCACCGAACCGCTCACGAGGATGAGGTTCTTGTCAGCCACAACGCGCATCACCTTCAGGTTCTGGATTTTCACCCGGTCGCTGCCCATGCGGCCACCCATGCGCATTCCTTTGAATACGCGGGAAGGCCAGGAGCAAGCGCCGATAGAACCGGGGTGACGCAGACGGTTGTGCTGGCCGTGGGTCTGGCCACCAACACCCTGGAAGTTGTAACGCTTTACAACACCCTGGAAACCCTTACCTTTTGAGGTGCCTACTACGTCAACGAACTCGCCTTCCTCAAACAGGGAAGCGTCGATGGTAGCGCCAGCAGCGTAGGTCGATTCGGCGTCGAGGCGGAATTCAACCAGCTTTTTCTTGGGGGTGGTACCGGCTTTAGCAAAGTGACCAGCCAGTGCTTTGGTGGTGTTCTTGGCTTTTTTCTCGCCGTAGCCGACCTGAATGGCGGTGTAACCGTCATTGGCGACTGTCTTTACCTGCGTCACTACGCACGGACCCGCTTCGATGAGCGTGCAGGGAATGTTTTTCCCGTCCGGAGTGAAGAGGCTTGTCATACCGATTTTTTTACCGATGATGCCAGGCATTCTAGTGTGGATTAATGAACACAAAAAGAAAACGGCCGAGTGCCGTTTTCTGAAATGGAGTGCAAAGCTAGGAAAAATCTGGCTGAATTCCCAGCACAGCTGAGAAATAATTTTCTAAGTGAGGCATTTAGCTGTCGGGCGCCGGCCCCGCTTCTGCCGAAGCGCCTTTAAAAGCAAAGCCCGCCGACATTTCATATACCGACGGGCTAACAGCTTTTAAAGCAATTTATATCCGGTCCCAAACCGTCCCGGCCACAGTTTTAAATCGAACAAGGCCATCTGCTTTAGTAAGCCACACCTGCCGCACTGATACTGGTTGAGTATTATTCGCATAGTAAGCGCTTATAGTACACGTAAGCACATTGTTATACGTTCTCCCTCCTACTGTAAGCTGCGGAAGCAATTGAGATGCGCCGTAGCTGTTGCTATTGAATATGGTTTGGCCTTCTTCTATCTCCGCAATGGGGAGCAGGAATATGTTGGAGCGCCAGGTTAACCCAGCTCCAAAGCCAGCGGTTTGAGAGCCGGAAGCCGTAAACAGTCCAAACTCAAACTTATGGGTGCTGGTCGAATCGGTGCGCTCTAGCTGGACGTTGACATCTTGGTGGTAGTAATTCGGGCAGAACGAGCTTTTGCCTCCTCCAGCACCTATCATCTCATCAGTAAATGTCTTTACTAGGTACGTCTGTTCCTCGCCGGAAGCATTACGAAAGCGCCACACAGTTCCCTGCGTATAAGGGTTGGCCCACTCACGTTGGCCAGTGGTAAAGCGGTACTGAGGCTGGTTATCCTTATCACAGATTTCATCGCAGCTGCTAAGCAGGCTTAAAGCCATGAGCGAAGTGAAAAGGCTTTTTTGCAGACAGGAAAAGTGCATCAGGTTTAAAGCAGAAGTTGGAGATACTATTATCGGTTAAAGCAGAAAGCCCCACCATGGCTACCATGATGGGGCTTTCTTGCTAATGGTTGCTTCCTCAGACTTTGATTTCTACATCAACGCCGCTGGGCAACTCCAGCTTCATGAGGGCATCAACGGTTTTCGACGAAGTCGAGAAGATGTCCACCAGACGCTTGTAGGTGCAAAGCTGGAATTGCTCCCGGCTCTTCTTGTTCACGTGGGGCGAGCGCAGCACGGTGAACTTCTCCTTCTGCGTGGGCAAAGGAATCGGACCGCTCACGATAGCACCGGTGGCTTTCACAGCCTTCACGATTTTTTCGGAGGATTTGTCGACCAGGTTGTGGTCGTAGCTTTTCAGCTTGATGCGAATTTTCTGGTTCATTGTATGGGGTTGGGGCCGATTGCCCCAGTTAGAAAAGCTTATTTACCTCCCTTGGTTTTAGCCACGATGGCGTCGGCCAGGTTCTGGGGTACCTGCTCGTAGTGCGAGAAGGTCAGCGAAGCCGAAGCACGGCCCGAAGAGATGGTGCGCAGGTCGGTTACGTAGCCGAACAGCTCCGACAGCGGAACATCGGCCTTGATAACCTGAGCACCAGCCTTGGTGTCCATGCCCTTCATCAGGCCACGGCGACGGTTCAGGTCACCGGTTACGGGACCGGTGTACTCGTCGGGGCACACCACTTCAACAGCCATGATGGGCTCGAGCAGTTTCGGACCGGCCTTGCGGGCAGCTTCACGGAAGCCGTCGCGGGCAGCGAGTTCGAACGACAGGGCGTCCGAGTCAACGTCGTGGTACGAACCGTGGAACAGGCGAACCTTCATGGTTTCGAGCGGGAAGCCGGCCAGCGGGCCACGCTTCATCGCCTCTTCAAAGCCCTTCTGGATGGGGGCAATGAATTCGCGGGGGATTACACCGCCCACGATGGCGTTGTCGAACTCCAGACCGGGCTTTTCCGGCTCGGTTTCTTTCGGGCCCAGCTCGAACACGATGTCGCCGAACTTACCACGGCCACCCGTCTGCTTCTTGTAGGTTTCGCGGTGCTCAACCTTCTTGGTGAGGATTTCCTTGTAAGCAACCTGGGGAGCACCCTGGTTGATTTCAACCTTGAATTCACGACGCATGCGGTCGATGATGATTTCAAGGTGGAGTTCGCCCATACCACGCAGGATGGTCTGGCCGGTTTCCTCGTCGGTGTTAACGCGCAGCGTGGGGTCTTCTTCCACGAGCTTGGCGATGGCCATGCCCATTTTGTCAACGTCAGCCTGCGTCTTCGGCTCGATAGCGTAGCCGATAACCGGGTCGGGGAACGACATGGACTCCAGTACCAGCGGCTGGCCTTCGGCCGTCAGCGTGTCACCGGTCTTGATGTCTTTGAAGCCTACACCAGCAGCAATGTCACCCGCCTGGATTTTGTCAATCGGGTTCTGCTTGTTGGAGTGCATCTGCATAAGGCGCGAGATACGCTCCTTCTTGCCGGTGCGGTTGTTCAGCACGTACGAGCCGCCGTCCAGCTGGCCCGAGTAGCAGCGGAAGAAGCACAGACGGCCCACGTAGGGGTCGGTGGCAATCTTGAACGCCAGCGCGGTGAAAGGCTCCGAGTTGTCGGGGTGACGCTCTACTTCCTGCTCGGTCTCGGGGTTGATACCCACGATGGCGGGCATGTCGAGGGGCGAAGGCAGGTAAGCCATTACGGCATCCAGCATGGTCTGCACACCTTTGTTCTTGAAGGCCGAGCCGCAGAGTACGGGCGAGAACTTCATGTCGATAACCGCCTTGCGGATTACCGTCATCATTTCCTCGCGGGTGATGCTGTCCGGGTCTTCGAAGAACTTCTCCATCAGCGTGTCGTCGTACTCAGCTACGCTTTCCACGAGCTTCTCGCGCCACTCGGCCACGGTGTCAACCAAGTCCTCGGGAACGGGAATTTCGTCGTACGACTTGCCTTCGGTTTTGTCGTCCCACACAATGGCTTTGCCGGTGAGCAGGTCAACTACACCCTTGAAGGTGTCTTCGGCACCAATCGGGATTTGCAGCGGCACGGGGTTAGCGCCGAGCTTGTCTTTGATTTCCGTAACGGCCTTGAAGAAGTCGGCACCGGCACGGTCCATCTTGTTGACGAAGCAGATGCGGGGCACCTTGTACTTGTCAGCCTGACGCCATACGGTTTCCGACTGGGGCTCTACGCCCGATACGGCGCAGAACAAAGCCACAGCACCGTCAAGCACACGCAGCGAACGTTCTACTTCTACCGTGAAGTCAACGTGGCCGGGGGTGTCAATCAGGTTGATTTTGTACTGCTTGGTCTCGGGAGTCTGGTTGCCCTTGGCGTCGGTGGGGTAGTTCCAGAAGGTGGTGGTAGCAGCCGAGGTGATGGTGATACCACGCTCCTGCTCCTGCTCCATCCAGTCCATCGTAGCGGCACCGTCGTGCACCTCGCCGATTTTGTGGGTTTTACCGGTGTAGTAAAGGATACGCTCCGACGTCGTGGTCTTACCGGCGTCGATGTGCGCCATAATCCCGATGTTGCGGAGGTACTGGAGGTCTTTGTTAACGGCCATAATTTTGGTTAGGGTCTTAGGGACTTGGGGTCTTAGGGTCTTGGTTGTTTAACAGAATGGTCCGTCAAATTTTTCCAAGTCCCTAAGACCCCAAGTTCCTACCAACTGATTAGAATCGGAAGTGCGAGAAGGCCTTGTTGGCCTCAGCCATGCGGTGGGTGTCGTCCTTTTTCTTAACGGCAGCACCTTCACCTTTAGCAGCGGCAATGATTTCGCCAGCCAGCTTGTCCTTCATGGTTTTCTCACCACGACGACGAGCGTACTGAATCATCCACTTCGAGCCCACGGCGATGCGGCGGTCGGCACGCACTTCAATCGGCACCTGAAACGTGGCACCACCTACGCGGCGGCTTTTCACCTCTACGGTCGGCATCACGTTGTTCAGGGCCTTGCGCCACATTTCGAGGCCGTTTTCCTTGGTGCGCTGCTCCACGAGGTCGCAGGCATCATAGAAAATCGTGTACGCCAGGTTTTTCTTCCCGTCGTACATCATGTAGTTCACGAAACGCGTTACCAGCGTCTCCTTGTATTTGGGGTCGGGAAGCAGAATACGCTTCTTCGGTTTGCTCTTACGCATGATATTGTTAGGGACTTGGGGACTTAGGGGCTTGGGGACTTAGCTACTGACTTAGTTCCTATCAAAGAAACCAAGTCCCTAAGTCCCCAAGACCCCAAGACCCTAATAATTACTTTTTCTTACCGGGTGCTGGTTTGCCACCCTTGCCGGCTGCGGGAGCCTGGCCGGGCTTCGGACGCTTGGCGCCGTACTTCGAGCGGCGCTGCAGACGACCATTAACGCCGGCGGTGTCGAGGGCACCACGGATGATGTGGTAACGAACACCGGGCAGGTCTTTTACCCGGCCGCCACGAATCAGCACGATGCTGTGTTCCTGGAGGTTGTGGCCTTCACCGGGGATGTATGCGTTTACTTCCTTACCGTTGGTAAGACGCACACGGGCCACTTTGCGCATAGCCGAGTTCGGCTTCTTAGGCGTGGTGGTGTACACACGGGTGCACACGCCCCGACGCTGCGGGCACGAATCAAGGGCGGGCGACTTCGACTTGGTAGTCAAAGCCTCACGGCCTTTCCGTACGAGTTGGTTAATGGTTGGCATTTAGCGGTTGGTTTGTTTGGAGCCGTTTGCCCCTAAAATTTTGGCTTGCAAAGGTAAGAGTATTTCGCCGCAATAGCAAACAGCGTGAGAAGGTTAATTTTCTGCTTGGCCCTTCTCCGGCTGGAAAGTGGATAAAAAGAAAGCGCCTCAGTAAAGTTCCGAGGCGCTTCTAGCTGGGTATGGGTTGGAGCGTCTACGCCTCCCCTATCGAGCCACCGAAGTTCATGGGGTAGCTGGGGGCGTCGTTCTGCATCTTAATGGGGCCATGGGCCTGCTCAAACCGCTCCACGTTTTCGGCCAGGGCCTGCAGCAGGCGCTTGGCGTGCTCGGGCGTTATCACCACGCGGGCTTTCACCTTGGCCTTGGGCAGGCCGGGCATCATGCGGATGAAGTCGATGACAAACTCGCTGTTGCTGTGCGCAATCATGGCGAGGTTGGCGTACTCGCCCTCGGCCATAGCTTCGGAGAGTTCAATGTTAATGGCGTTGGGGTCGGGGTTTTGGTTGGGTTGCATGTTGGTTATCGTGGTTAAAGGGAAGGGTATAAGAACGTCATGCTGAGCTTGCCGAAGCATCTTTACCGCTTCGTTGAACAAGAAAGCGTGGTGATTAGCCTTCCCAGGTTTCTATATCTATGTCAGTCCAATTTGGGTTGAACGAGTTAATTAACGCTTCTTTCTTAGCTCTGGCCCATCCCTTCAACTGCTTTTCCCGAGCAATGGCCTGAGTTGCATCGAGTAATGTCTCAAAATAAACGAGTAAATCTGCTTGATAGCGCCCAGTGAATTTACTGGCATCTCCCCGTCCTGTTCGGTGTTCATACAAGCGTCGGGGCAAATCATTGGTTACGCCAATGTATAGTACCGTGCGCCCGGTATTGGTGAGGATGTAGACGTGCATACCGCACAGACTGTTGTTCAACGAAGCGGTAAAGATGCTTCGACTCCGCTACGCTTCGCTCAGCATGACGTTCTAGTGTTACAAGAAAAAAGCCGACCGGGTCACCCCAGTCGGCTTTTCCTTTACAAACCTACGTCAGATTACTCCGCCGAGACTTCACGCTTGCCAGCGCGCGTGGGGCGCTTGGCGGGCATGGTTTCCTCAGCAGCCTTGGCGGCTTGCTGGGCTTCCATCTCTTCCTTGGAGGCCACAATCTGACGCGTGTATTCGCGCAGACCGGTACCGGCCGGGATGAGGTGGCCCACAATCACGTTCTCCTTCAGACCGAGCAGCTCGTCGGCCTTGCCGCGGATGGCGGCTTCGCTGAGCACCTTGGTCGTTTCCTGGAAGGAAGCGGCCGAGATGAACGAGGCCGTGCCGAGCGAGGCCTGGGTGATGCCCTGCAGCGTGGGACGGGAAACGGCCGGCTGGGCGTCGCGCACCTGCACGAGGCGCAGGTCACGGCGTTTCAGGCTGGAGTTCTCGTCGCGCAGCTTGCGGGCGTTCACAATCTGGCCGGGCTTCAGGTTGGTCGAGTCGCCGGCGTCGGTCACCACCTTCATGTCGATGATGGTGTCGTTTTCCTCCATGAAGATGATTTTGTCAATCACCTGGTTTTCGAGGAACGACGTGTCGCCGGCGTCCAGAATCACAACTTTCTGCATCATCTGGCGGACTACCACCTCGATGTGCTTGTCGTTGATTTTCACACCCTGCAGGCGGTATACTTCCTGAATCTCGTTCACGAGGTACTCCTGCACGGCGCCCGGGCCCTGAATGCTCAGGATGTCGGAAGGCGTAATGGCCCCATCCGACAGCGGCATGCCGGCGCGGATGAAGTCGTTGTCCTGCACCAGAATGTGCTTGGCCAGCGGCACCATGTACTTCTTCTTCACGCCGTCTTTCGACTCCACAAAGATTTCGCGGTTGCCACGCTTCACAGCGCCGTAGGTTACCACACCGTCGATTTCCGACACGACGGCCGGGTTCGAGGGGTTGCGGGCTTCGAACAGCTCGGTTACGCGGGGCAGACCACCGGTGATGTCGCGGGTTTTGCCCACGGCACGCGGAATCTTCGCCAGGATGTGACCAGCCTTGATTTTCTCGTTGTTCTCGACGTTCAAGTGCGAGCCCACCGGGATGCTGTACGACTTCTGACCTTCCACATCGCCCTTCTTGCCGGGCCGCACGATGATGGCCGGGTTCTGGGCTTTGTCTTTGGATTCGATAATCACCTTCTCGCGGTGACCGGTCTGCTCGTCCGACTCCTCGCGGTAGGTCACGCCTTCCGTTACGGCGTCGTACACCACGGTACCGTCGAACTCGGCCAGAATAACGGCGTTGTAAGGGTCCCAGGTGTTCATCATCTGGCCTTTCTCTACCTCCTGGCCTTCTTTCACCAGCAGGAAGGAGCCGTAGGGCACGTGGTGGGTGATGAACACCTTGCCGGTGCCCTTCTCCACGATGCGGATTTCACCCGAGCGGCCCATCACTACCTGCGTAGCTTCGCCTTCGGCCGTTACCGTATCCACAGTGCGGATATCTTCGAATTCGATAACCCCGGCGAACTTGGCCTTCAGGCCCGATTCTACGGCGATGTTCGAAGCCGTACCACCCACGTGGAAGGTACGCAGTGTGAGCTGGGTGCCGGGCTCACCAATCGACTGAGCGGCGATAACACCAACGGCCTCGCCCTTCTGCACCATGCGGCCCGAGGCCAGGTTGCGGCCGTAGCACTTGGCGCAGATGCCGCGCTTGCTTTCGCAAGTCAGCACCGAGCGGATTTCCACCGACTCAATGCTGGTCGCATCAATACGGCGGGTAGTGTCTTCCTTGATTTCCTGACCGGCGGTGAGGATAACCTCGTCCGTCAGCGGGTCCACGATGTCGTGAACAGCTACGCGGCCCAGGATACGCTCCGACAGCGGCTCCACGATGTCCTCGTTGTCCTTCAGGGCGAAGGTCTCGATGCCACGCAGCGTGCCGCAGTCTACCTCGTTCACAATAACGTCCTGCGACACGTCTACCAGACGGCGGGTCAGGTAGCCGGCGTCAGCCGTTTTCAGAGCGGTGTCGGCCAGACCCTTACGGGCACCGTGCGTCGAGATGAAGTACTCGATAACGTCCAGACCTTCCTTGAAGTTGGAGAGAATGGGGTTTTCGATGATTTCACCGACCGAACCCTGCAGCGACTTCTGGGGCTTGGCCATCAGACCACGCATCCCGCCCAGCTGACGAATCTGCTCGCGCGAGCCGCGGGCCCCCGAGTGCATCATCATGTAGATGGAGTTGAAGCCCTGGTTTTCTTTCTCCAGACGGCCCATCAACGTTTCCGTAATCTGGTTGTTGATGCGCGTCCAGATGTCGATAACCTGGTTGTAACGCTCGTTGTCGGTAATCAGACCCATCTGGTAGTTCTGAGTTACGGCAGCCACGTCGGCTTGCGCCTGGGCTACCAGCTCGTCCTTCTCCTTCGGAATCTGAATATCACCCAGACCCATGCTCAGGCCGCCTTTGTAGGCCGACTGGAAGCCCAGGGTCTTGATGTCGTCGAGGAACTGCGCGGTGCGGGCCATGCCGGTGCGCTTAAACACCAGCGAGATGATTTGCTGCAGCTTTTTCTTGGTCAGCAGCTCGTCTACGAAGCCTACCTCCTCGGGCACGAGCTGGTTGAACAGCACGCGACCGGCTACGGTCTCCACGATTTTAGTAACGAGGTTGTCGTTTTCGTCGCGGACCTTGGTACGCACCTTAATGTAGGCGTGCTTCGAGAGCTGGCCTTCGTTGAGAGCAATAACCACTTCCTCGTCGGAGTAGAACATGCGGCCTTCGCCCTGCACGGTCTCCTCGGGCGTGCTGCGCTTGCCCTTGGTTACGTAGTACAGGCCCAGAACCATGTCCTGCGACGGTACCGCGATGGGCGCGCCGTTAGCCGGGTTCAGGATGTTGTGCGAAGCCAGCATGAGCATCGAAGCTTCCAGGATAGCAGCCGGTCCCAGGGGAACGTGCACAGCCATCTGGTCACCGTCAAAGTCAGCGTTGAAGGCCGTACACACCAGCGGGTGCAGCTGGATAGCCTTGCCCTCGATGAGGCGGGGCTGGAACGCCTGAATGCCCAGACGGTGCAGCGTAGGAGCACGGTTGAGGAGCACCGGGTGGCCTTTCAGCACGTTTTCCAGGATGTCCCACACCACGGCATCCTTGCGGTCGACGATTTTTTTGGCCGACTTCACCGTCTTCACGATGCCGCGCTCGATGAGCTTGCGGATGATGAAGGGCTTGAACAGCTCGGCCGCCATGTTCTTGGGCAGGCCGCACTCGTGCAGCTTCAGCTCAGGACCAACTACGATAACCGAACGACCGGAATAGTCGACACGCTTACCGAGCAGGTTCTGACGGAAGCGGCCCTGCTTGCCTTTCAGCATGTCGGACAGCGACTTCAGGGCGCGGTTGCCTTCGGCGCGCACGGCGTTCACCTTGCGCGAGTTGTCGAACAGCGAATCCACGGCCTCCTGCAGCATGCGCTTCTCGTTGCGCAGAATCACCTCCGGCGCCTTGATTTCAATCAGGCGCTTGAGGCGGTTGTTGCGGATGATAACGCGGCGGTACAGGTCGTTCAGGTCGGAAGTAGCAAAGCGGCCACCATCCAGCGGCACCAGCGGGCGCAGCTCCGGCGGAATCACCGGCACCATGCGGATAACCATCCACTCGGGCTTGTTCTCAATGCGGGTAGCGGCATCGCGGAAAGCTTCCACCACGCGCAGGCGCTTCAGGGCCTCAGCTTTACGCTGCTGCGAGGTTTCGTGGGCGGCCGAGTCGCGCAGGCTGTAGGAAAGCTCATCGAGGTTGATGCGCTCCAGCAGCATCTGCAGGGCGTCGGCGCCCATGCGGGCGATGAATTTATTGGGGTCCTCGTTGGGCAGCATCTGGTTCTCCCGGGGGAGCTTGTCGATGATGTCGAGGTATTCGTCTTCGGTGAGGAAGTCAAGCTGCTGCACGCCTTCTTCAGCCAGGGTACCGGGCTGAACAACTACGTACCGCTCGTAATAGATAATCTGGTCGAGCTTCTTGGTGGGCAGGCCCAGCAGGTAGCCGATTTTGTTCGGCAGGCTCTTGAAGTACCAGATGTGGGCTACGGGCACCACCAGTTCGATGTGGCCCATGCGCTCACGACGCACCTTCTTCTCGGTCACCTCCACGCCGCAACGGTCGCAGATGATGCCCTTGTAGCGAATGCGCTTGTATTTGCCGCAGTGGCATTCCCAGTCTTTTACCGGACCGAAAATCCGCTCGCAGAACAAGCCGCCCATTTCGGGCTTGTAGGTGCGGTAGTTGATGGTTTCAGGCTTCACTACTTCGCCGGTGCTGCGCTCCAGAATTGCTTCGGGCGAGGCCAGCGAGATAGTGACTTTGGAGAAGTCCTGAACCAGCTTCTTGTTTTTAGCAAACGCCATTAGATTGGGTTTAAGCTGTTTGATTTTTTGCTGTTAGAGCCATCCCTAACAGTTCGACGCTACGAAAAGTGCTCTATGGGTCGGACAGGTACGCCGCATAGTAGTTTTTCGCTAGGTCTTAGGCATTTAAGCAACTAGAAGCTTCCCACCTTGTGCTACCCTGACCTGTCTCGGAGTAGGAGTCTCGTGGGGTTGGCTTCCTGGTATTCTTGGGAAGGAGATAATTAGCTAATCGTCAATTCAAACCGGCAAGCAAGCTGCCACCTGATTCACGAAGGCCTATCAGCCATTTTAGCTGCCGGCCGCACTTCCCGCAGGAAGCAACAGCCGGCAGCTAAAGGCTAATCGTTGGAACTACTAGTCCAGCGTGATTTCCAGCGCCAGACCGCGCAGCTCGTGGAGCAGCACGTTGAACGACTCGGGGATATTGGGCTTGGGCAGCACGTCGCCTTTTACAATGGCTTCGTATGCCTTCGCGCGACCTACCACGTCGTCCGACTTCACGGTGAGGATTTCCTGCAGCACGTTGGAAGCACCGAAGGCCTCCAGCGCCCACACTTCCATCTCGCCGAAACGCTGGCCACCGAACTGGGCCTTACCACCCAGCGGCTGCTGCGTGATGAGGGAGTACGGACCGATGGAACGGGCGTGCATCTTGTCGTCAACCAAGTGACCCAGCTTGAGCATGTAAATCACGCCCACGGTCACCGGCTGGTCAAACTGCTGCCCGGTCAGGCCGTCGTGCAGGTAGGTCCGGCCGAAGCGCGGCAGGCCGGCTTCGGTCAGCTCCGCCGACACCTCGGCTTCGGTCGCGCCGTCGAAAATCGGAGTCGAGTACCGACGGCCCAGCTTCAGGCCAGCCCAGCCCAGTACCGTCTCGTAAATCTGCCCGATGTTCATGCGGCTCGGTACACCCAACGGGTTGAGCACGATGTCCATCGGGGTGCCGTCGGCCAGGAAGGGCATGTCCTCATCGCGCACGATGCGGGCCACTACCCCTTTGTTACCGTGGCGGCCGGCCATCTTGTCACCCACCTTCAGCTTGCGCTTCTTGGCGATGTACACTTTAGCCAGTTGCACAATGCCAGCCGGCAGCTCGTCGCCCACCTCCAAGGTGAAGCGGTTGCGCTTGAAGCGGGCGGTGATGGTGTTGCGGCGCTTGGCGTAGTTTTTCACCAGGTCCAGCAGCAGGCCATTCACCTTGGCATCGGCCGTCCAGCCCTCCAGAATCAGGTCCTTGAACAGGTTAACTTCTTCCGGAACGGCGTAGTTGCTCTCGTCCTTGTAGGGGTTCTTGTCGGGGAAGAGGCCTTCCGTAATGTTCTTACGGTTGAACTTCACGCCCTTGGCAATCATCTCCTCGCCGAAGCGGTGCTTCACGCCCTGCGACGTTTTGCCTTCGAGCAGCTGCACCAGCTTGTCAATCATGACAGCCTTCACGCCACGCAGCTCGTGAGCATACTTGTCCTTCAGGTCTTCAACCTCTTTCTTCGACTTGGCCCGCAGGTTCTTGTCCTTTTTGGGACGCGAGAACAGCTTGGTGCCAATCACCACACCCTGCAATGAGGGCGGCGCCTTAAGGGAGGCATCCTTTACATCGCCGGCCTTGTCGCCGAAGATGGCGCGAAGCAGCTTCTCTTCCGGGGTTGGGTCCGTCTCGCCCTTGGGCGTGATTTTGCCAATCAGGATGTCGCCTTCGCGCACCTCCGCGCCGAGGCGGATGATGCCGTTGTCGTCGAGGTTACGAACGGCTTCTTCGCTCACGTTCGGGATTTCCGAGGTCAGCTCTTCTTCGCCGCGCTTAGTCTCGCGCACTTCCAGCTCAAACTCCTCGATGTGAATCGAGGTGAAGATGTCGTCGCGCACCACGCGCTCCGAGATGACAATAGCATCTTCGAAGTTGTAGCCCTGCCACGGCATGAAGGCCACCTGCATGTTGCGGCCCAGGGCCAGCTCACCCTGGTGAGTGCCGTAGCCTTCGCACAGCGGCATGCCCTTGCTCACCCGGTCGCCACGCTTCACGAGGGGCGTCAGGTTGAGGCAAGTGTCCTGGTTGGTACGACGGAACTTGATGAGGTCGTAGGTGATGCGCTCGGCGTCGAAGCTCACCATGATTTCATCTTCCGACAGGTCGTACTTCACGATGATTTTGTTGGCGTCCACGTAATCAATTACGCCTTCGCCTTCAGCCATGATGAGAGTGCGCGAGTCGGTGGCAATGCGGCCTTCCAGACCCGTGCCCACGATAGGAGCTTCGGGACGGAGTAGCGGCACGGCCTGGCGCTGCATGTTCGAGCCCATCAGGGCGCGGTTAGCATCGTCGTGCTCGAGGAAGGGAATGAGCGAAGCAGCCACCGATACAATCTGGTTGGGCGCTACGTCCATGTACGAGTACTCCTCGGGGCTAACTACGGGGAAGTCGCCTTCGAAGCGGCCCTTCACCAGCTCCTGGGTCAGTCGGCCGTCCTCATCGAGCAGCGAGTTAGCCTGAGCAATGTGGTGGGTGTCCTCTTCCTCGGCGGTCAGGAACTTCACGTTCTCGCTCATGTCCACCTTGCCGCCTTTCACGTCGCGGTAGGGCGTCTCGATGAAGCCCATGGCGTTCACGCGGGCGTGCACGCACAGCGACGAAATCAGACCGATGTTCGGTCCTTCCGGCGTTTCGATGGTGCAGAGGCGGCCGTAGTGCGTGTAGTGAACGTCACGTACTTCGAAGCCGGCACGCTCACGCGACAGACCTCCCGGACCCAGAGCCGACACGCGACGCTTGTGCGTCACCTCGGCCAGCGGGTTGGTCTGGTCCATGAACTGCGACAGCTGGTTCGTGCCGAAGAACGAGTTGATAACGCTCGACAGGGTGCGGGCGTTAATCAGGTCTACCGGCTTAAAGTCTTCGTTGTCGCGCACGTTCATGCGCTCCTTGATGGTGCGGGCCATACGGGCCAGGCCCACGCCGAACTGGGCGTAGAGCTGCTCCCCTACCGTGCGCACGCGGCGGTTGCTCAGGTGGTCAATGTCGTCGACAATGGCCTTAGAGTTAATCAGACCAATCAGGTACTTCACGATGAGGACGATGTCCTCGTTAGTCAGTACGCGGGCCTCCTGGCTCATGTCGATGCCCAGCTTCTTGTTAATCCGGTAGCGGCCTACTTCCCCGAGGTCGTAGCGCTTGTCCGAGAAGAACAGCTTCTGGATAATATCACGGGCAGTTTCTTCGTCGGGAGCCTCCGTGTTACGGAGCTGACGGTAAATCTGCTCTACAGCTTCCTTCTCCGAGTTGGAGTTGTCTTTCTGCAGCGTGTTGTAGATGATGGCGAAGTCCGCGATGTTGACGTTTTCGCGGTGCAGAATCACCGACTTGGCCCCGGCTTCGAGGATAGTGTCGATGTCTTCTTCCTCGATGGTCGAGTCGCGCTCCAGCAACACCTCGTTGCGGTCGATGGAAACTACCTCGCCGGTGTCTTCGTCCACGAAGTCTTCCGTCCAGGTGCGCAGCACACGGGCGGCGAGCTTGCGGCCCACGGCTTTCTTGAGGTTCTTCTTGTCGGCCTTCACTTCTTCCGACAGCCCGAACAGGTCGAGGATGTCTTTATCAGTGCCGTAGCCGATGGCGCGAAGCAGCGTCGTAACCGGGAATTTCTTCTTCCGGTCGATGTACGCGTACATCACGTTGTTCACGTCCGTGGCAAATTCAATCCACGAGCCTTTGAACGGAATGATACGGGCCGAGTACAGCTTCGTACCGTTGGTGTGCTTGCTCTGGGCGAAGAACACGCCCGGCGAGCGGTGCAGTTGCGATACGATAACGCGCTCCGCACCGTTGATAACGAAAGAACCCTTAACGGTCATGTAGGGAATGTTCCCGAGGAACACTTCCTGCTCAATCGTTTCGAAGTCTTCGTTGTCTTTGTCGTTGCAAATCAGACGCAGCTTGGCTTTCAGCGGAACCGAGTAAGTCAGACCACGGTCGATGCATTCATCCACCGAGTACTTCGGCGGGTCGACGTGATAATCAATGAAATTCAGCACGAAGTTTTCGCGCGAATCGGAAATCGGGAAGTTCTCAGCAAACACTTTGAACAAACCCTCGTTAGAACGGCTTTCGGCGGCCGTCTCCAACTGAAAGAAATCCTGGAACGACTGCACCTGCACGTCCAGGAAATCCGGGTACTCGATAACCTTCTTAATCTTGGCGAAGTTGATTCGCTCGGCGGCCGCTTTCTTCAGGGAGGCCGTTCTTGCTTTCGGTGTAGCCAATGCGTTGAGGTTTAAATGATGGACACAGAAGCGTAATAAATTGCCAAGCCTCAGCTTGACAAGATGGAAAGCGCACACCCTGAGCAAATTGCTCAGGCCAGTAGCACAGTCCAAAAAAGCGCCGGTGGGCGCTTTCAACTTTCCAGGCCGGGGCCTGGGTTAACTAGCGGACTACAAACAGGAAAAGACCTGGCTTAGTTGCCAGGTCTAATCCTTATTTGAAGCGGGTCCGCAGATGCTTCAGGAGCAGAAATTACTTAATCTCTACTTCAGCACCAGCTTCTTCCAGCTGCTTCTTCAGCGACTCAGCTTCGTCCTTGGCTACGCCTTCTTTCAGGGGCTTGGGAGCACCGTCAACCAGTTCCTTAGCCTCTTTCAGGCCCAGGCCGGTCAGGTCCTTCACCAGCTTCACTACTGCCAGCTTCTGGCCACCAGCAGCTTTCAGGATTACGTCGAAGGCGGTTTTCTCTTCAGCAGCGGGAGCGTCAGCACCAGCGCCAGCGCCACCAGCCATCATTACGGGAGCAGCAGCAGCGGGCTCAATGCCGTACTCGTCCTTCAGGATGCCTGCCAATTCGTTTACTTCTTTCACCGTCAGGTTTACGAGCTGCTCAGCGAATGCTTTCAAATCTGCCATTTCTGTAGATTGTTAAAAAAGGGGTGTTGTTGAAAATTTGAATGAGTGCGAAAAAGCAGCGGGCTTAGGCAGCCTCTTTTTCGCTGAGGGTTTTGAGGATACCAGCCAGCTTGTTGCCGCCGCTCTGCAGAGCACCGATAACGTTCTTGGCGGGCGACTGCAGCAGGCCGATGAGTTCACCGAGCAACTCCTGCTTGCCTTTGATGGTGGTCAGGGTCTCCAGCTGATTAGCACCGATGTAGATGCTGGCATCAACGTAAGCACCTTTCAGTACCGGCTTGGGCTCTACGCCACGGGCGTAGTTCTGCGACTTGTAGAAGTCGCGCAGCAGCTTGGCCGGGGCCGCGCCGCTCTCCTGCGAGAACAGTACGCCCGAAGCACCTTTCAGTGCAGCGTCCATCTCCGAAGTGTCGTGGCCGAGGGTGTCCAGCGCCTTACGGATAAAGGTGTTCTTATACACCTTGTATTCCATACCGCGGTTGAAGCACAGACGACGGAATTCGTTGATTTTAGCCACTGACATTACCGACGCATCGACAATGTAGAACGAGTTGTGCGATTGGAGTTTTCCGCTCAACTCATCCACGAGGGCTTGTTTTTCTTCCCGGGTCATGTTTGGTTGGGTTAATTAGTTAGCGGAAGAAACCTGGCTGTCTACCGGTACACCGGGCGACATCGTGCTGCTGAGCGTGATGCTGCGGATGTAGGTGCCCTTTGAAGAAGAAGGCTTCAGGCGACCCAGCGTCTGGATAACTTCCAGAGCGTTTTCGGCCAGCATCTTCTCGTCGAACGACACTTTACCAACCGAGCAGTGGATGATACCGGTTTTGTCAACTTTGAAGTCGATTTTACCAGCCTTCACTTCCTGCACAGCCTTGGCTACGTCGGTCGTTACGGTGCCCGACTTCGGGTTCGGCATCAGACCACGGGGACCGAGCACGCGGCCCAGGCGACCCACTTTGGCCATTACGGCCGGCATGGTGATGATTACGTCGATGTCGGTCCAGCCTTTCTCGATTTTCGAGATGTAGTCGTCCAGACCCACGAAGTCGGCGCCGGCGGCAGTGGCTTCGGCCTCCTTGTCGGGAGTTACCAGGGCCAGTACCCGAACGGTTTTGCCGGTGCCGTGGGGCAGGGTGGCTACGCCACGTACCATCTGGTCGGCTTTACGGGGGTCTACACCCAGACGAACGTCGATATCAACCGAGGCGTCGAACTTGGTGTACGTGATGTCCTTTACCACTTTCGCGGCTTCCAGGAGGCTGCGTACTTCCGTCAGGTCGTACTTGGCAAGGGCTTCCTTGCGCTTTTTGCTGATTTTTGCCATCGTGCTTTTCTCCGTTTAGTTATTCAGCAAAGGGAGAATCGCCCTTGATGGTAATACCCATGCTGCGGGCCGTGCCAGCTACCTGCTTCATGGCCGACTCCACCTTGAAGGCGTTGAGGTCGGGCATTTTGGTCTCGGCAATGGTACGGATTTGGTCCCAGGTCACCGAGCCTACCTTGTTACGGTTGGGCTCTTTCGAACCGCTCTGCAGCTTGGCAGCCTCCATGAGGAGCACCGGAGCCGGAGCAGTTTTCACGACGAAGTCAAACGACTTGTCGGTGTACATGGTAATCAGGACGGGGCACACTTGGCCGGCTTTATCTTGGGTGCGAGCATTGAACTGCTTGCAAAACTCCATGATGTTCAAGCCTTTGCTACCAAGTGCAGGTCCTACCGGCGGCGAGGGATTCGCGGCGCCTCCCTTTATCTGCAGACGCAGATAACCTCTGATTTCTTTGGCCATTTGGTTTGTTTGGTCTGTGGCTTCTACGTCGTAACTCGTAGCCGCCTCAGTTGTATAAAACTCCTTTTCTGGAAGCCCTGCCGACCCGGAGCATTAAGCCGGCATGGTATATTTTATAGTTGTGAGTATTAAGTAAAAAGTATCAAGACATAAACCAAAATAGGTCTTACTACTTGATACTCTCTACTTACTACTGCTATACTTCTTTCTCTACCTGCGTGTAGCTGAGCTCTACCGGCTGCGAGCGACCGAAGATTTTCACTACTACGTTCAGCTTCTTGCGCTCTTCGAATACTTCGTCGACGTTGCCGGAGAAGCCATTGAATGGGCCGTCGATAACCTTCACCAACTCGCCCACTACGTAGGGCTTGTCGAGGGTAGCGGCCGACTCCTGCTCCTGCTCATCCACGATGCCGAGGATGCGGTTTACTTCGGAGATGTGCAGCGGCACGGGCTTGTTGTTGGCCGCGTCCTTTTTGTCTTTATCGCCGAGGAAGCCAATCACGCCAGGCGTGCTGGTGATGATGTGGTCAACCTCGCCGTGGCCAAGGTCGGCGTGGATGATAATGTAGCCGGGGTAAAGGTTCCGCTCGCGCACGCGCTTCTTGCCGTTGCGCATCTCGAACACCTTCTCTACCGGAATCAGTACCTGCGGAACGTGGTCAGTCAGGTTATGACGGCCGAGCTCGGTTTCGAGGTAGTTTTTCGCTTTCTTTTCCTGGCCGCTCACCGAGCGCACCACGTACCATTTTAGTTCGCCCATCTCCGTTATCGATTAGCGAAACGAGTTATAGAAGGCTTTGAGCAGCGACTCAAAGCTCACGTCCATTACACCTACCACGATAGCAAACACGAGCGAGCCTACCAACACGAGACCGGCGCTTTTCTGAAGCTCGATGGAAGTGGGCCACGTTACGTTGTAGCGCATTTCCTCGATGGTGGTGCGGAAATAGTTGCTCAGTTTGTCCATTGGATAAAAAACCAGCCAGCGCTGGCAATAACTAAATGGGGCGGAGCCAGGCTCCTTGAATAAGCACGAGTGGAGAGATTCGAACTCCCATCAAAGGTTTTGGAGACCTCTATTCTACCCTTGAACTACACTCGTAGGGCAACACCCATTACCTCGATTGTGATAATGGGAGTGCAAAGGTAAGAGGATGCTTTATAAAAAGCAAACCTTTCAATACTTTCTGCCGTGTCAGTCAGGATTATCAGTCATCAATTTTTCGCCTTTACTGCCCAATGCAGTAGCAAGTGCTTTAATTGCTTTCTGAGTTTTCTGCTTTAGCTTGCCAAGCTATGGGTTTCCACTGGCAGCTTCCAATAGTTAAAAGAATGGCCCACCTAGGGCGTACCTCGCTGGCGTGGTTATGGGCTGTTACTACTCCGCTAGTGTTATTATGCTGGTTGCCCTGGTTTGAACTAACCAAGCCATGGCTTACCGTTCACCTAAGCGGGTTGGTTTACTTGCTGACATTAACAGGTATAGGTCCTAGCTATTTTGCTTGCAGAACCCAGTCGCCGACCTGGCGAAAGACGCTTGAGGGCATCCGACAATTGGCCGTCACCCTATTGCAGGGAACCACGCGAATAGCTCTTATTTACTTAGGAATTACCTTTCTAGCAATGTTCATTATTGGGTGGTATGCCTTTGCGCCTTTGTTATCGGTACTCTACCTTTTTGAAAAGGACCGCCCAGATATAATTCTTTTCGTCAAGGGCCATCAACAGATGGTAAGCCGCAAGAAAAGTCTTATCGTCTTATGGCCAGTTGTTCCCGGCTTCAACTTCGTTACTTACCCCTCTATCGAAGTGCTCGACTCTTCTTGGGAGCACGTGCGAATTCCTAATTCATCCGCTCTTATCTCTTCACAGGATTACTGGCTGGCGGAAGCTCACCAGGCCCGGTTAACCGCCAGACTAGCTGCAATTGAAGAAAGTCGCCGAAAAGCCCAGTTGGCGGCCGAAAAGGCCCGACGCGAGCATTTGGGGTATGACGTACTCCGCTTTGAGCTAGATACAACGCTTTCCACCTTTTTCTCTCCGCAGCTAGAGAACAACTATCGGATACTGCGGCAGCCGCTGGATAGCACCCAGTATGGTTTGGCTCGGCTCGACGCGAACAACACCTTGCGCTTGGGAACTAATGAACTAATTGCAGGCGACCTCCGAGTAGTTATTGCAAAATTCACGGGCCCTGGCACTTATCTTCTAAAGCCTCCACCCCAAGCTCAAGTCGACACCAGCTTTATGCAGTTGAGGCGCTATGCCGGTGGTAAGGCAACTACTTACAGTGGCTTGCCTACTCAGCCTCCGCGTGTCGAAATCACTCGCTTCGACCGTGAACATCGCGTTGTCGAAGGCACCTTTTCAGGGCGTCTATTGAGTCCCAACGGGACTGCTATTGAGTTAAGCAACGGGATGTTTGCGTTACGTTTTGTTTCAGTCTTCAATAACGACTAAAAACTCTCAGCAGCAATTATATTGTTTGCAGACACTATAAAACAAAAAACGCCCCTGATTGCTCAGGGGCGTTTTTTATTAGCAGCTAGACTAAAACTAGTCGAGAACTTCGGTTACCTGACCGGCACCTACCGTACGGCCACCTTCGCGGATAGCGAAGCGCAGGCCTTTCTCCATGGCCACCTTGTTGATGAGCTCCACGGTGATGGTGATGTTGTCGCCGGGCATTACCATTTCCACGCCTTCGGGCAGGGTGATGATGCCGGTAACGTCGGTGGTACGCAGGTAGAACTGCGGACGGTAGTTGTTGAAGAACGGGGTGTGACGGCCACCTTCCTCTTTCGAGAGAACGTAAACCTCAGCCTTGAACTTCTGGTGGGGAGTTACCGAGCCGGGCTTGCAGATTACCATGCCGCGACGGATGTCGTCCTTTTCAATACCGCGGAGCAGCAGACCTACGTTGTCGCCAGCTTCGCCGCGGTCGAGGATTTTGCGGAACATTTCCACACCGGTTACGGTCGACTTCAGGCCTTGCTTAGCGCCCATGCCCAGGATGTCAACCTGCTCGCCCGAGTTGATTACGCCGCGCTCGATACGACCGGTGGCAACAGTACCACGACCCGTAATCGAGAACACGTCTTCTACCGGCATCAGGAAGGGCAGGTCGGTCAGACGAGCGGGAATCGGAATGAACGAGTCAACAGCGTCCATCAGCTCGTTGATTTTCGGCACCCACTTCTCGTCGCCGTTCAGGCCGCCGAGGGCCGAACCTTGGATAACCGGGATGTTGTCGCCGTCGAAGTCGTAGAACGAGAGCAGTTCGCGGATTTCCATTTCCACCAGCTCGAGGAGCTCGGGGTCATCCACCATGTCCACTTTGTTCATGAACACCACCAGCTGGGGTACACCTACCTGACGAGCGAGCAGGATGTGCTCACGGGTCTGGGGCATGGGACCGTCGGTAGCAGCTACTACGAGGATAGCGCCGTCCATCTGGGCAGCACCCGTTACCATGTTCTTCACATAGTCAGCGTGACCGGGGCAGTCAACGTGGGCGTAGTGACGGTTTTTGGTGGCGTATTCTACGTGAGCGGTGTTGATGGTGATACCACGCTCTTTTTCTTCGGGAGCATTGTCAATCGAAGAGAAGTCACGCTTTTCGGCCAGACCTTGGTTAGCCAGCACCATGGTGATAGCAGCGGTCAGGGTCGTTTTGCCGTGGTCAACGTGGCCGATGGTGCCGATGTTCACGTGCGGCTTGGACCGGTCGAAATTTTCTTTAGCCATTGTAAAGAGGTAAAAAAGAGGTGGTGAAGTGAATTTAAGGAAAAATCGACCCTACAACAAGAAAGCGAGACCCAGCCCCTGGAATTGGAAAACTGTGCTTCGCTTGCCTGAGAGAACCATGCCCGGCAGCTGGTTAAAGCTGCCGGGGCTTGTTGTAATCTGAGCCATTTATGGGATTTGAACCCATGACCTCTTCCTTACCAAGGAAGTGCTCTACCACTGAGCTAAAACGGCTTATTCTGAAAAAGAGCGGGAGACGAGGTTCGAACCCGCGACCTGCAGCTTGGAAGGCTGCCGCTCTACCAACTGAGCTACTCCCGCAGATGGTATCTTAAAAGTGGGGGTAACAGGACTCGAACCTATGAACCCGAAGGAGGTGAGTTACAGTCACCCGCAATTGCCGCTATGCGATACCCCCATTTTGGTGCTTTCCGGCCGATTACCAAGAAGCTGATTCCTTGCCAAACGCGCCGCTTTGTGCAGTAGTGTTTCGTAAGGAGTCGCAAAATTAGAGCTTTTTACACACAAGGCAAGCGAACAAGAAAAAAAAGCACACACTTTTTTTCTACCTCACACTTATTACGCTCTTACATAAGGTTGTAAAATGCTTTGAGCCGGTCATCCGTTTCTTTCTCCTTGATGTTTTGCAAAAGCGCTTTCACATTTGGATTGGTCGGCACCAGCAAAACCAGCCCCCGGTAGGCGCCAAGGCGCACGTAGTACTTAGGCGAGTTGCGGGCGTAATCCTCCAGAATCTTGATGCCTTTGTCGCGCTCCACCGGTGGGATGTGCGTCATCAGGTTGCCAAAGGCCTGGAAGTAGGCGTATAGGTCGGTGTCGCTCACGTCGGGCAGCCGGCGCATAAACCACTCATACTGGTCGAGCGCGCCAAACTTCGCGTAGTAGTTGGCCACGGCCATGATGACGGCTGGGCTGGGCGTATCCTCCAAAGCTGCCACCTGCTTGCGGGCATTCACAACAGGGTTTTTGGTCAGCGCATCAATAGCGGCAGCAGCGACGGTAAAAGAACTATCGTTGAGTGCAGCCAGATAAGTTGTGCCAAAGTTTTCGTTGGGGAAGCTGGCGAGGGTATTCAGGGCCTGGGCCCGCACCCGTGGGTGGGAGTCGGCCGTGGCCAGGCGCAATACGTCCTTCTTCACAGCGCCGCCTTCCGGGCCACGGTAGCGGCGCAGGTGGTCGAGGGCAATGCGGCGCACCATCCAGAACTTGTCGTTGAGGGCATTGCGCAGCATGCCGCTGACGGCCAGGTCCATGGTTTTATTCTGGAGCAAGTCGAGGGCTTCGGCTTTTTGCTGATAGTTGCGGGCGTGGTAGAACTGAAACAGCAGCTCTTCCTGGCTGCGGTCTTCTTCCAACTGGGCCAGCAGGTAGCCATCGTTATCGAACTTCACCAAACTGGGCTTTTGCGGAGCGGGTAGGATAAAGGTCTGGTCGGCCTTGCTGACGGTGATGCGGTGCTCGGTCATCTGGTTGCCGTTCCAAATGGCCACCGTCACGGGCAGGCGATATATGGGTTGGTAGAGCGTATCCTGCACTTGTTGCACATGCAGCGCTACCTGCCCGTTGGCGAAGCTGTGGGAGATGCGCAGCTCAGGGTGCCCGCGCTGCATAAACCACTGGTCGAAAAACCACATCAGGTCCTCCCCTGTCACGGCTTCGAAAGCTGTGCGCAACTCCGAAATTTCCGTAGCCGACAGCTTGTGCTGCGTCAGGTAACGGTTGAGTGCGGCGAAGAAAGCTTCATCGCCCACCTGCTTGCGCAACATGTGCAGCACTCGCCCCCCCTTGTCGTAGGAGTGGCGGTCGAACATATCCTCCCGGTTGGCATAGTGGTAGCGAATGAGAGGCTCGCGCTTGCTCTGGGCTTCTTCCAGGTAGTTGTTGAGCTTGGTTTGCTGCACCAGGGCAGCCTCGTCGGGCCCGAGCTTATACTCGGCCCAGAGCAGCTCGGAATAGTCGGCGAACGACTCGTTCAGGGGCAGGTTCGACCACGACTCACTGGTCACGTAATCGCCGAACCAGTGATGGAACAGCTCGTGCACGATGGTCGACTCGCCGGTATCATACGCCGCGTCGAGCAGTTCGCGGCGTGTGACCTGGATGCTGGCGCCGTGCGTGGTGGCCGTGGTATTTTCCATGGCCCCGCTCACGTAGTCCCGCACCGGCACCTGGGCATATTTCTCCCAGGGGTAGTCGACGCCCAGCTTCTTGGAGAAATACTCCATCATCTCCGGCGTGCGCCCGAAGATGGCGCGGGCCGTGCCGGCGTACTTGGGCTCGATATAGTAATCAACCGACTTGCCGCGCCAGGTGTCGCTCACCACGGCGAAGTCACCTACGACCATGGTGGCCAGGTAGGGCGCGTGGGGCTGCGTGAGCTTCCAGGTATCGGTGCGGGTGCCGTCGGAGTTGGTTTTCGATGAAACCAGCAAGCCATTGGACAGCGTTTTAAACTGGCTTTCCACCGTCATGCTGATTTCCTGCGTCATGCGCTGGTTAGGCTTGTCGATGGTGGGAAACCAGCAGGAGTTGGCTTCGGTCTCGCCCTGGGTCCAGATTTGCCGGGGCTTGTTTTTCTCCATCCCCAGCGGGTTGATAAAGTACAGCCCTTTGTCGGAGGTGATGGCATCGGAGCCGCCGGCGGGCAGCTCGTTGGGCTTGGCTACGTAGGCGATGCGTACCTGGTACGTTTCGGCGCGGGGGTAGCTGCGGTCCAGGGTGATGGTGAGCTGCTTTTTATCGTAGGTATACAGCAGGGTCTTATTTTTCTTCTCGGCCAGCAGCTCCACTTTCTGAATGTCGAAACCTTTGGCATCGAGCGTTACCTGGGACTGCGGGTAAAAGTGTGAGCGCAGCGTGAGCACGGCTGTGCCCAGCAGATACTGGCGCTTGTAGTCGAACCGAACGTCGAGCTTGGTGTCGACTACCTCGGTAAGTACGGGCGCGGTGGGCTGATAAGGGGACGCCGGGGGCAGCCAGGAAGGCACCACCACGGTGGCCGGTGCTGCGACCGGGGCAGCGGGCACGGCATTCTTTTTCGCAGCCGCCGGCTTAGAGGCTTGCTTGCCCGAGGCCGACTTAGCGGGCTGGGCCATAGCAGGAAATTGTAGAGATAACAGCAGGCCAGCCAAGCCCGCAACCAGATACTTCATGCGTATAGCGGCAATCGAAAAACGTCTCAATTTCTGAATTAATTTGAGATTTGGGCTACCTTTAACCCCTCTCCCGCCCCATCCAATCTGCTTCAGATGCATCAAATAAGCACCGGTCCCAATCAAGTATGGGAAGTTGACTACCGCAGCGTCGACACCATTACCCTCAACAATCAGCCATTTGCCTGGGATGTTGCGGAATTGGGCGCAGGCCGGTTTCACATTCTGCACGAAGGACGCTCATATAACGCGGAAGTTGTTTCGGCAGATTTCGCCACAAAAAATATTGTTCTGAAGATAAACGGCCAGCGGGTAGAGCTGCAGGCCAAAGACCGGTTCGACCTGTTGCTGGAACGCCTGGGTATGAGTAATGCCGCCGCCGCCAAAGTAAACGAGCTGAAAGCCCCCATGCCCGGCCTGATTGTGGACGTGCGCGTACAGCCGGGGCAGGCGGTGCAGAAAGGTGACCCGCTGCTGGTGCTCGAAGCCATGAAGATGGAAAACATCCTCAAGGCGCCGGCCGACGGAACGGTTGGCAGCATCAAGGTAAATTTGCGCGACAACGTGCAAAAAGGCCAGGTACTGGTGCAGTTCGCTTAGCCTTTCTTATCCCATCCACCGTCTTCATTTCCTGCTTTTGAATTACCAACGAATCCTTCTTAAGCTCAGCGGCGAGGCCCTGATGGGCCAGCAGCAATACGGCATCGATGCCGAGCGGCTGATGCAGTATGCCTCCGAAATCAAGGCCGTGGCCGCTACGGGCGTGCAGGTAGCCGTCGTGATTGGCGGCGGCAACATCTACCGCGGCGTGCAGGCCGAAGCCTTCGGGCTCGACCGCGTGCAGGGCGACTACATGGGCATGCTGGCCACGGTCATCAACTCCATGGCCCTGCAGAGCGCCCTGGAAAAGCTCGACGTGAGCACGCGCCTACTGTCGGGCCTCACCATTCAGCGGGTATGCGAGCCGTATATCCGGCGGCGCGCCGTGCGGCACCTGGAAAAAGGCCGCGTGGTGATTTTTGGCGCTGGCATCGGCTCGCCCTACTTCACTACCGACTCAGCTGCCTCGCTGCGGGCCATTGAGATTGAGGCCGACGTGGTGCTGAAGGGCACTCGGGTAGATGGCATCTATACCGCCGACCCGGAGAAAGACCCCACGGCCACGCGCTACGAAAGCATTTCGTTTGATGAAGTGCTCGAGAAGAACCTGAATGTGATGGACATGACGGCCTTCACGCTGTGCAAGGAAAACAACCTGCCCATCATCGTATTCGACATGAATACCAGCGGCAACCTGGCCCGCCTGCTCAACGGCGAGCCCATGGGCACGCTCGTGAGCATGGGCGACAAGCAAGGCAGCAAGGCCAAAAAGCCCTTGCTCGACCCCAAAGCCAGCCTGCTGCAGCCGCTGGTGGGCAACCAGCCGGAACAAGCTTAATTTTTTAGTTGTCAGTTGCTAGTTGTCAGTTGTTAGTTTGCACTGATAACGGCGCACTGACAACGGACAACTAGCAACTGACAACTCTTAAATAAAATGGACGAAGAAATTCAGTTTTACCTGGCCGATGCCGAGGAATCGATGAGCAAAGCCGTGGCCCACGTGGGCGTGGAAATGAGCCGCATTCGGGCGGGTAAAGCCTCGCCGGCGATGCTGGACGGACTGCGTGTGGACTACTACGGCACGCCTACTCCCGTGAGCCAGGTAGCCAACATCTCCACCCCCGACCCCCGCTCCCTGCACATCAAGCCCTGGGAGAAAAACATGGTGGGTGAGATTGCCAAAGCCATTAAAAACAGCGACCTGGGCCTCAACCCGGTATCGGACGCCGACGGCATCCGCCTGAACATCCCGGCCATGACCGAGGAGCGCCGCCGCGAACTGGTGAAGCAAGCCAAGAATGAGTCGGAAGCCGGCAAGGTGCGCGTCCGTGGCATCCGCAAGGATGTGAACGAGGCTCTGCGTAAGCTGCTGAAGGATGGCGCCTCGGAAGACGCCATCAAGGTGGCAGAGGATAAGGTGCAGAAGACAACCGATACCTACATTGCCGAAGTTGAGAAGCTGCTCAGCAAGAAGGAATCGGAGATTATGACCATCTGAGGTCTTAGAGTGAAAATGAAAAGCCCGGCGATTATCGTCGGGCTTTTTTGTGGGCATTATTTCACGCAGAGTTCCGCAGTGTTGATGCGCAGTGGCTCGTAGTGTTGTTCTACTGATTTCCAACCAGCTGTTGCTCAACTGCATCCGGCACTAAGTAGCGGATGGAGCGCCCGGCCTGCAGGCTTTCGCGGATGTAGGTGGCCGAGATGTCGAGCAGGGGCGCCTGCATTACTTGCACCCGGGGAAAGGTAGCTAGGTCGGACAGAGTCGTGCCCGGTCGTGGGTACACGTAGATATCAATTTCGGCAAGCAGGCGCTCGGCCTCCTGCCAGCGGGGCAGGCCGGGGAGGTTGTCGGCGCCCATTAGCAGCACGAAGTCGTGGGCTGGGTGGCGCTGGCGCAGGGCGTCGAGCGTGGCAATGGTGTAGCTGGGGCGCGGCAGGCCGAACTCGATGGCTTCGGCGCGCAGGCGCGGGTTGCCGGCCAGGGCCAACTCTACCAGGCGCAGCCGCTCCGCTTCGGGGAGCAAGCCCTGCGCTACCTTAAATGGACTTTGGGGCGACACTACCAGCCAGACCTCGCGGAGGTCGGTACGCGTGGCGAAGTGCTCGGCCAGGATAAGATGCCCGGTATGGATGGGGTTGAACGACCCGAAGAGCAGGCCCACACGCGGCCCGGTCATACAATGGCCGGCTCGGCGCTGATGAAGCTGCGTACCAGGCGCTCGGCGTGGTCGGTGGCTTCGTCAAGGTCGTCGTTTACTACCGTCACATCGAAACGGTCTTCGAAGGCAAGCTCAAAGTTGGCTTTGTAGATGCGCGATGAGATACTCGACTGAGAATCGGTAGCGCGGGCCTGCAGGCGCTGCTCCAGCACGGCAATGGACGGCGGGCGGACGAAGATGGCCAGCGCCCGGTCTTTATAAAACTCCTTGATGCTGAGTCCGCCTTTCACGTCGACATCAAGGATGGCGTGCTTGCCGCTGTCCCAGATGCGCTCAATTTCGGACTTAAGCGTGCCGTAGAAAGCCCCTTCGTACACTTCCTCCCACTCTACAAATTCGTCGCGGCGGATTTTATCCTGAAAATCCTGCACCGAGATGAAGTAATAGTCTTTGCCGTTCTCCTCGCTACGGCCGCGACGGTCGCGCGTGCAGGCCGAAATCGAGAAGCTCAACTCGGGCAGCCGCTGCATCAGGCGGTGGACGATGGTGGTTTTGCCAGCGCCGGAGGGTGCCGAAAACACAATGATTTTGCCTTGCATCGCGCAAAGCTAGCCGGTTTTACGCCATCTCGGCACCGACGCGGGCCATAATGGCCTCGTGCAGGCTGGCCGGAATGGGCTTGCGGCCCACCCGCTCGTTCAGAAAGCTGATGAAAACATTCTGCTTTTCGAGGCTGTCGAAGCAGGGCGAGCAGTCGGTGGCGTGGTCGTAGAGGTAGTCTTCGTCCTCGGCCGTTACGGGCTGCCCTTCGATGAGCTGGTCAAGTACTGTGTTCACTCGTTCGCAGTCGGGGCCGTTGTCGGGCGAAGCAGCAACGGGGGCCGACGTATTGGTGGAAGGTGTAGCGGTAGGATTCATATTTTCCAAGATTGAAACAAGTGAGCGTCAGGAGAAAAGCGTTGGTGATTACAGTGGCGTTGCTGGGTGGCTTAATTATTTTCGGCGTCGGTTAGTTCCGCATCGTCGCTGTTTTCATCATTGCCGTAGCCCATGGACTGGGCATATTTCTCCAGTTTATCCTTGAGGAAGTTGCGGGCGCGGTGCAGGCGGGAGCGTACCGTACCGATTGGAATGTCAAGCACTTTGGCCATTTCCTCGTAGGTGAAGCCCTCAAGGTCGCAGAGGATGATGACGGTACGAAAATCGACCGGCAAAGAATTGAGGGCGCTGGCCACCTCGTCGCCGATTAAGTCGCGGGCCGACTGCTGGCGCATGTCGGACGAGGAGGCACCGACTTCGCCTTCGGCCTCAACGTCGTCGGGGTTGTAGTAGCCCTCAATCTCGCTGTAGTCGACCTTGGCGGGCTGCTTGCTTTTCTTGCGGAAGTCGTTGATAAACGAATTCTTAAGAATGCGGAAAAGCCAGGCCTTGGCGTTGGTACCGGGCTCGAAGTACTCGAAGAAGCGGTAGGCCTTGAGGTAGGTTTCCTGCACAAGGTCGTTGGCATCGTCCTCGTCAAGAGTGAGGCGGTAGGCAAAGTTGTAGAGCGGGTCGAGCACGGGCATCAGCTCGGCCTGGAAACGCCGGTCCTTTTCCTCTTTGCTTAGTTTTACCCGTTCGGAAGTGTCGCTCATAAGGTGGATGGATAGGACGGGTGGGGGGAAGTGAGCTATTGCATTACCCCGCAACCTACGAAGCAAGCGACGGAGTGGATATGGTACAGCCCGTCTTAAACTGTTTTTTCGGGTCCGAGGTTGGCCAGTGCCCGAGCCCGGCGCTCGCCGGCTACTACGATGAAGCCGTACGAGAACACAAATAAGTTGAAGCCCAGCTGCATTTCCAAGAGGGAGTCGACCAGGGTAGCAGCGGCAAACACAGCCAGCAACTGCACCACAAACAGGTTGCGACGCAATGCGGGCGTCAGCAGCGGGCCCAGCAGCACCCACAGCCAGAGCAGCAGCCCCACGACGCCGCTGCTGACGAGGAAGTGCAGGTACTGATTGTGAATCATGACGCGGTTTTCTTCGAGCAGGCCGAAGCTATGCTGGTCGTACTGCCGCATCATTTCCAGCTCGGTGTCGGCCGGGGCCACGCCCAGCACGGGGTGCTCCTGGATGAGGTTGCCGGCATTGCTCCAGGCGGCCATGCGACGGGCAATGGAAAACCGGTTGATGTCGTGCCCCTGGGCAAACTGCTCGTAGTCGTACACGGTGGCGTGCCAGCGGCGCTGCACCGACTCCAGCGTGGTATAGGCAATGACGGGCGCGGCCACGGCTCCCAGCAGCAGCAGCAGAGCCAGCTTGGGCCGGCGCAACAGCAGGATGCCGGCGTTGACCAGCACGGCAGCGTACAGCGCCAGGATGCCGGTGCGGTAGGCCAGGATGTGCAAAGCCAGCCCCGACACCACCGCACTGCCCAGAAGCAGGTAGCGCCACCAGCGGGGCTGCTCCGCCTGCCGGGCCAACAGCACGCCCCAGCACGCGGCCAGGGCCAGCATGATGCCGAAGTGGATGTGGAACACGCCCAGCGCGGACGGAATGTTCTGGTTCATGCTTACCAGCTTGTTCACGTACTCGCGGTTGAGGAAGTACTGAGCTACCGTGGCGGCGGCTACTGCGGCAGCTACCACCACGTAGGTGCGCCCCACCCAGCGCCGTTGCACTCCCGTAAGTGGCACGGCCCCGACAAAGGCCAGCGGCACGCCCAGCCAGGGCAGCTGTCGAAACAGCTGGTGCTGCCACTCGGCGTAGTTCTCGGTATAGCTCACGCTGAGCAGCAGCAGCCCGTAGATGGCTGCCAAGCCCCACACGGCGCGGTTGTGCCGGGCCTGGCGCAGGGCTTCTCCCCTACCAGGATTAGCCAGCACGGCCAGCAGGCCCATCACAGGACTCAGTGACACCAGGGCGCGGGAGGCGAATAAGCCCACGGCGCCGGCCAGGCAGGCTACAAAAAGGAGCAGCTGGGATAAGCGGCCGGAACGGTATAAGTCAGTGAACAATGGGCAATGGACAGTGAGCAGTTAACAATGAACAGTGAGCAAGAATCCGTACTAGCCGGGCTAAGCTACGAAGCCGGTCCTGACAGCAGCTGCCAGGCGCTTACCTGGGCCGCAACAGTTATGGGCTCAATCAGCTTGATGCAAAGGCAAGCGGCGGGGGCTTTGCGGCAATTTTCGCAGCCGGGGTTATCAAATACCACGAATTGCGCGTACGGACCCAGTGGAGCCCAGCGGCCAGGGTGCATGGGCCGGATGGGCGGGTACAGGCCCAGGGCGTGACGGCCCAGCGCGGCGGCCAGGTGCAGGGGGCCAGTGCTGCCGGCTACCAGTCCATCGGCGGCGGCGATGAAAGACAGGAACTGCGGCAGCTCCAGCTTTCCGGTGAGGTCGGCGGTGATAAAGAAGGCGTGCTCGGCCAGCCAGGCGGCCAGCTCCTGCCCTTCGGCGGCGGTGCCGGTAATGAATACGCGGTGGCCGACTTCGTGCAGCAGCTGGGCCAGGCGGCCGAAATGAGGCAGCCCCCACTCACGGGCACTGCCGCGGCTGCGCGGGTGCAGAATGACGTTAAGCTGACCCGGCCGGCGCTGGCCCAGCAACTCCTGCCACTCCGGCACCAGCGGCTCGGTGGGCTCCAGGCGCACCAGCGGGGCTAGCTCCTCCAGGCTGGGAGTTTCCGTTAGGCCCAGGGGCTGCAGCAAAGCCAGGTTGAGCTGGGCTTCGTGCAGCGGCGAGTGGCGCCGGCTGAGGGCGACGAGGCGGTTGCAGGTCAGCCAGTGCAGCCAGCGGTTGCGGGTGCCGATGCGTAGCGGGATTTTGGCCTTTTGGGCGAGGCGGGCCAGGATTTTCTTGGGAAAGACGTGGATGATGGCCGCGGCCTCGTAGCTGCGCAGTTGGACTACCTGCTCGGCCTCGGGCATCTGCTGCAGCACGTCGAAGTTGAGAAAGTCGTCGACCCAGGGGCAGGCCGCGGCGATGGGCGCCGTGTAGGTGCGCCCAATGAGCACCACCCGGCAGCCCGGAAAAAGCTGCTTGAGCTGGGCGCACACGGGCAGGGTCAGCACTACGTCGCCGATGGCGTCGGTGCGGGAAACGAGGTAGGTAGCACTCATGCGGGGGCCTGTTCGGTGCGGGTCTTCAGCTTGGCGAATTTGAGGAATACGCCCAGGGCCGAGATGGTGGCGATGCTCAGGCCGGCAAAGCCGTCGAGAAAGCCCAGGCGGAAGAAGTAGCCGTGCACGAACTTCCACCAAGGCTTGAGCAGCAGGTGAAACAGCGTAACCCGGGTTTTGCCCCGCAGGGCCAGCTCCTGGGCCGTGATGCTGGTGAACTTGTTGAGCTGGCTGACGTGCTGGGCGATGGAGTGGTAGCTGTAGTGCAGGGCGTCGCCGGCCAGCTGCCCGGTACTGAGGCCGGTGTCTACCTCGTAGCGCTCGTGCAGCAGCAGGCCGGTCCAGCGGCCCTGCCGACGGTCGTAGAGGCGCAGCTTACGGTCGGGGTACCAGCCACCGTGGCGCACCCAGTGCCCGCAGTAGTTGGTGAGGCGGGCCAGGGAATAGGCCGCGTGCTCCCAGTGGGCCTTCACTTGGCGGATGGACTGGCGCAACTCTTCGGTCAGCACCTCGTCGGCGTCGAGCTGCAGTACATGGTCGTACTGGGCCTGGGCGGTGGCAAAGTTTTTCTGCTCGACGTAGCCGGCGAAGGCGTTTTGCACCACGCGGGCGCCGTGCCGCTCGCAGATGGCCACGGTGCGGTCGGTGGAGAAGGAGTCGACGACCAGAACTTCATCGGCCACGTCGCCCAGCGCCTCAAGGCAGCGGGCAATGTTGGCTTCTTCGTTGAAGGTGATGATGACGACGGACAGGGGCAGCATGTGAAGGCAAATATCCGGCACTTCCCGCTCATTCAACTCAAATACACAACGCTGCTAAGCAAAAACGCCTCTATGCACCTTACAATGTCTTAAGTTTGGTGCATTTGCAACTCTCACTGTACCAATCATGCCTGTTTTAGATGCGAAAGACACGATTTCCCTTCTTGGAGTTATAGTAGCTCTAGGTGTTTCCATCAAAGGGATTGCTGAATATCGTAAAGCATATCGGTGGAAAAAAGCAGAATTCTTGGCTCAAGAAGTTAAAAGCTTCAGGCAGGATGCTGACGTGAAAAAAGTGCTCCTTCTATTAGACTGGACCAATATGCCCATTCAGTTCCCAGAAAATGGAACATCCGAAAAAAGAGAAGTTATCTGCACAGACGACTTGCTGTGTAGTTCTTTGATTCCTTCAGACGATGTAGAGTTTAACGACGATGAAACTGCTGTTCGACTCTTATTTGACCAGTACTTAGATAAGCTAGGTATGTTTGAGCGCTACATTCAAGCTAAACTGATTACAATTGATGATATCAGGCCTTACTTGCAATACTGGATTGATGCCATGTGCAAGTCTAATAAGAATGGTGGCCGCAAGGAACAAAAGGTTATAGAGCAACTCTGGGGCTTCATTGATAAGTATAAGTTCGGTTCCGTGCGTACGCTTTGCGAAGAGTTTGGCCACCGTATGCCAGTCTGGAAAGAGTCCGCTTCTGCAATCCCGCATGATTAGCTAACAGCTACAGAGAAAAGGAAGGTACTCACGCACTACATCAATGCCTGTAAGCACCCATCGTTCGTAACTTGCGGCGCAAATCGTTCCCTTCACATGAAAAAGACGTTCTTCTCTGGCCTGCTGGCCCTTGCCCTGCTTTCGTTCACGCTGCCTTCCTGCGGTCCTTCGGTAAAAGAAGGCGACGATGACGTTGCCACCACCGAGCTGCCGCCCCTGCCGGCTTCGCCCGACACCACCGGCGGCAAAAAGATGCCCGAGCAGTACCGCGAGCTGAACGCCGTGAACGCCACGGAAGACATCAAGAAGATGCAGCCCCAGATGTAATCTGGTCGGTTAGCAATGAACAGTGAGCAATGAGCAGTGCCCGAACGGCGTGCTCATTGCTCATTTTTCATTTTATCCTTTCTCCCAACCTCTCCCTGCTCATGGATAACTGCATACTCCGCCGCGGCACCGAAGCCGACCTGCCCCAGGTACTGGGCCTGATTAAAGAGCTGGCCGAATTTGAACGGGCACCCGAGGCGGTGACCAACACGCTGGAGGCCATGCAGCACGACGGGTTTGGGCCGGCGCCCATCTTCAGCTTCTTTGTGCTGGAGCAGGGTAGCACTATCATCGGCCTGGCGCTGTACTACACGGCCTACTCCACCTGGAAAGGCCGCATGATGTACCTGGAAGACCTAGTGGTGACGGAAAGCGCCAGGCGCGGCGGCTACGGCAAGCTGCTGTTCGACGCCGTGGTGGCCGAAGCCCGAGCTACCGGCGCCAAGCGTATGAAGTGGCAGGTGCTGGACTGGAACGAGCCTGCTATTGGCTTCTACAAAAAGCTCGGGGCCAACATTGAGAATGAGTGGCTGAATGGCAACCTCGACGACCAGCAGCTGGCCGCCTATGAGGTAAGCCCAACCGCAGCCGCGGTAGCGCAGTAGCGCGGACTTTTAGTCCGTGTTTGCCAGTTATTCTTACTCGCGGACTAAAAGTCCGCGCTACCTACAGCCGCACGAATCGTCGGCTGCCTTGCTGGCCCTGCTCGTCGCGCCAGCGCAGGATGTAGAAGCCCGCGCTGAGGCCGGACACGTCGACACTCAACACGTTCATGCCCACCTGAGCGGCGCTCAGCACGCGGCGGTGCCGGCGGCCCAGCTCGTCAAACACTTCCAGGCTGAGGTTGCCCGCGGTGGTAGCGGGGTATAGCAACTGCAGCAGATTGTCGGGTACGGGGTTGGGGAAGATGGTGGCGCTGGGCGCGCCGTCTTCGCTGCTCACCGGTACCGCCTGGGTATGGTCGGTCGAGCCATCGGGCCGCTGCAGGCCGAGGCGGTAGTAGCGCAGGCCCGGCTGGGGTTGGGCATCGACATACGCGTAGCTGCTGCCCTGGCCGCTGCCCCGGCTGCTCAGGCCTTCCCAGCGGCTGGTGTCGGCGCCCGTGCTGCGCTCCACCGTAAAACCGGTGAGGAAGCATTCGTCGCGCGTGCCCCAGGCCACCCGCACCACGCCGCCCGCAAATTCCGCGTTGAAGCGGGTAAGCGGGGCCGGCAGCAGAGCCGGGCCGCCGCAACCCAGGCGCTGAAAGCTGCGCTCGCGCAGCACCTTGCGGCCCCCGGCCACGTCGCTGGCCGGGTTGAGAGTGCGGGCGTTACGGCTTGGCGCAATGGCGTAGTGCATCACGGCGCCGGGCAGAATGAGGTGGGTCAGCTGCTGGGCATGGCCTAGCTCGTGTAGCACCACGGTTTCGAAATCAACCTGCCCCACGGCCGGCAATGGGCCAAACTGGAAGCTAGTGGCGTCATCGAACTGCATGTCGATTTCCTTTACCCAGAAAATAACCTGGCGGCTGGCATCGTAGCAGCCGCGGTAGTAGCTGGTGGTGCGGCCCAGCACCTGGGCCGGGAGTGGGTTGCTGGCATTATCGAAAGCCACTGTGTTCTGGTCGTCGTCGGCAATGGCGTCGGTACCGGAATTGCCCTCCCCGCTCCAGTTGATGCCCGAGTGGCAGCGCCAGGTAGCCAGGGCCCGGCTCCAGGCGGCCACGGCGGCGGGACGAGCCAGAAAGCTGGGCCCGAAGCGAAAGGTGAAACCGCCGCTGTCGTTGCGGGCCACGTGGTTAGGCCGCACCAGCACGCTGCCGTCGGTATTTTCCACGTTGGTGAGGGCGTAGACGATGGTAATAGCGCCGGGGCTTTCGGTTTGCAGCTGGCTGTTGGTAGTAAGGCGCACGCGGCCGCTGCCCGCCGGCCGTTGCCCGCTGCCTGAGGAAGGCACACGCACCTGCACCTGGGTGCTGGTCCAGCTGAGGTAGTCGGACTCGCGGGCTTTCACCCAGGTGGCGCCCCCATCATCAGCATTCCGAAACTCGACAAAGCCCAGACCGCGGGATGTCCCAAACTCGCTGCCTTGAATGGTGAGTACGGCATCGGTGCCCGCCGTGAGCTGCGTGGGCTGCAGACCGGTAATGCTGGGGGCCTGGGTACGTCGCTGGGCGCCCCGCTGAAACTGCGCAGCTGCCAAAGTTATGTTGGGGAATAGCGCCTTTCGGGGCTGGCCCGTGAGCTGGCTTAGCTGCTGGTAGAAGGACGGACCAATGAATGGGTACTGCCGGAAAGGCTCAGCGGCCGTGTTATCAGCCAGGTTGTAGGTGATGAAGCCCTGCTGGCTGCCATAAGCTGTCCAGAGCCGGCCGGGACCAGCGGCATTCAGGCCGGGCCAGGGTGCTGCGCTTAGAAAAAGTACACCTTGCTGACCGGGCTCTAGGCTCAGGGTATTGGTGAGGGTTTGCTGGTCTAGTCCTAGGCGCCCCCCCTCCGTGACCAGCACAAGGCCGGCGGTATCGGCCGCAGAGCCTTTGAAAAGGCTGAACACCCGCAGGCGGTGCCGGGTGAACAAGCGGCGGTGGCTGGCATCCCAAAAGCTGCGGGCATCGAGCACCTCAGCCTCGACCACCAACGTAGATTTTTGCGCCCGCTCGGCTGGGTCGAGCGGCAGCAGCAGGCAGTGCTGCGCGGCGACTGGCAAGGGCTGCAGGCCCGTTACCAGGGTCAGGGCCAGAATGAAAAGCTTAAGGGTGTAAAGAAGTGGACGCATAGGCCAGCCGAAAAGCGAATGTGCCTAAGATACGGCAATGCTTCCGGCACGGACTACTTGCACCTGTGCATCAAATAAAGAACGTCATACTGGACGCAGTGAAGCATATCGCCTAAGGTAACCCAAGTTGCGGACTAGCATCCGACTTGGGTTAAGGTGTGGACAAAAATGAAGAGGGCCAACTTGAGGACGAAGCCGGCGGCCGTCACGGCGTGAATGTGCTTGGGGAAGCGGGCGGTGA
>Ga0164304_10000011_pt1 | contig 182452 bp, 149 predicted proteins | sample Whisoiple_217_MG_FD_110216 | JGI IMG/M metagenome (GOLD analysis project Ga0164304, IMG submission 110216) | Soil microbial communities amended with pyrogenic organic matter from upstate New York, USA - Whitman soil sample_217_MG | ecosystem: Environmental > Terrestrial > Soil > Agricultural...
AAAGCGGGGGCTGGCCTCGGCGGTGCGCGACTTTCTGAGCAAGATTTCGCCCGACGACCGGCTGAAGGTGCAGCTGGAAGTGGTGGGCCTGGACAAGGGCGGGCGCCTGGACCCGACGGTGGAAAACGTGCTGTTTCGCGTGATTCAGGAGCTGGTGCAGAACATCGTCAAGCACGCCCGCGCCACGCAGATAACCCTGCAATTGATTCGCTCGGCCGAAGAGCTGGTGGTCATGGTCGAGGACAACGGCGTGGGCTTCGACCCGGCCGCGCTGGGCGAGGAGGCGGGCATCGGGCTGAAAAACGTAGAGAGCCGCATGGCCTACTTGGGCGGGCGGGCCGACTTCGACGCGGCGCCCGGCCGCGGCACTACCGTCACCCTTGAAGTACCGCTGAGGCAGACGGTAGGATAGAGGGGTTATGAATTTTTAATTCGTTACTAAACAGATTGTTTTATGCGGGCTATAATACGCATACTTCGAAACCCGCTCTGCTGCGGCCTGCTGGCAGCTAGCATCCCGGGGAGTGCCTGGGCGCAGGCCGCCCCGGCCAGCCCGCTGGCCGACAGCCTGGCGCGGCGGCGGGCCCAGGCCCCCGATTCGGCCCGGCTGCGCCTGCTGCTGGCCGATGCAGGAGCTTTGCGCTCCGGCGAGCCCCAACAAGCCCAAGCTTTGGCTACGCAAGCCTTGCAGCTGGCCGTGACCCAGGGGCGGGCAGCTCAGGAACAAAGCGCCCGGCTGCTGCTGGGCCGCCTGGCCAATGCCGCGGGCGACTTCCCGGCCGCCACCCGCCACCTGCTGCGCGCCCTGCGGCTGGCCGAGCAACGCCACGACACCATCGGCCAGGGCGGCGCCCTGCTCAACCTGTCGACAACCAATAAAAACCTAAAGCAATTTGACTCGGGCCTGGCCTATGCCCGGCGGGCGCAGGCCTTGTTGCTTCCCTTGGCCCGAACTGGTAACGCCCGGGCTGCCAAGGTGCTGGCAACGGCCCTCAACAACAGCGGCACGCTGCTGCTGGAGCAAAACCAGCTGGATAAAGCCCGGACTGATTTCCTGGCCTCGCTGCGGCAAGGGCGCGCCCTGGGCGACTCCGGCGTGGCCGTGCTCGCCCTCTACAACCTCGGCGCGCTGGCCCTACGGCAAAAGCAGGGCGAAGTCGCCTATGCCTACTACCAGCAAACGCTGGCCATCGACCAAGCCGACGAGAACGTGCAGGGCCAGGCCGAGTCGTGGCTGAACCTGGGCGATGCGCTGGCCCTGCTGCACCGCACGGCCGCGGCCGAAGCCGCCTACCGCAACGCGCTGCGCCTGGGCCGGCAGGTGCAGGCCCTGCCGCTGCTGCGGGTGGTGTACAACGGCTTTGCCACGCTCTACGAAGACACCGGCCAGCCAGCCAAGGCCCTGCAGTGGCAGAAGCGCTTTCAGGCCCTGAACGACTCGCTTTATGCTGAGGAAAGCGCCCAGCAGGTGGCCGAGCTGCAAACGAAGTACGAAACCGAGAAGAAGGAAGCGCAAAACCGCCTGCAAGCCGCTCAGCTGAAAGCCCAGCAGCAGGTTATCCGCCGCCGCAACACCCAGCTGCTGGCCGGCGCCGTGGTGGCTGCCCTGCTGGCGGGCCTGACGTACCTGCTTTACACCCGCCGGCGGCTGCGCCGCGAAGTGGAGTTTGCCCAGGAGCGGGAGCAGCTGGGGCAGCAGCGGGCCACGGCTGTGCTTGAAGCCGAGGAGGCCGAGCGCCGCCGCATTGGCGCCGACCTGCACGACGGCATCGGGCAGCTGCTGAGTGTGGTAAAAATCAACGTGAATGCGCTGCATGAAGAACTAGGCGCGCAGCTCGAACCCGACCAGGCCCGCCGTTTCGACGATGCCTTGGGCTTGGTGGACGAAAGCGTGCGCGAGCTGCGCAGCATCTCGCACAATCTGCTGCCCAACGCCCTCATTAAGCGCGGTCTGGCCCGTGCCGTGCGCGAATTCCTCGACAAGGTGCAGCAGCCCGGCCGTCTGCGCATCCGCCTCGAAACGTTGGGTCTCGACGACACGCGCCTGGAGCCGAATATTGAAAACGCCCTGTACCGCGTAATTCAGGAGCTGGTCCAGAACATTGTTAAGCACGCCCGCGCCAGCGAGATGGACCTGCAGCTCATTCGCCACGAAGACGAGCTGACTCTGCTGGTGGAAGACAACGGCGTGGGCTTCGACCCGGCCGCGCTGGGGCCCGACGCGGGCATTGGCCTGCGCAACATCGAAAGCCGCGTGGCCTACCTCGGCGGCACGCTGCACCTCGACGGCCGCCCCGGCCGCGGCACTACCGTCACGGCCACCATTCCGCTGCGCTGAAAGTAAACCAGCTGCCGGCTACTACCCAAAAAACCGGTATGTTTGACTTCTTCTTTGCTGAATTGCGTGGTATATTAGCCGTAGCCTGGCGAAATATCTTTTTTACAAAATATCCTTTCACACGCCTTCTCATCACCTCCTTCTGCATTCCATCCGCTTATGAATGAAACTGCTACGAATCAACCGGCCCGCATCAACCTGCTGTTGGTCGACGACCATCAAATGGTAATTGAGGGCATCAAAACCCTGCTGAAAACCGACCCCGTGGTGCGCGTCGTGGCCCAGGCCAACTCCGGGGAGGAGGCCCTGCGCCGCCTGCGCGAACACCCCGAAGTGCAGCTGGCTATTGTGGATTTGAACATGCCCCAAATGAGCGGGGTGGAGCTCACGCGCCACATCCGGGCCGGCTACCCCAGCATCCGCGTCATGGCCCTGAGCATGTTCCACGACCACGCCTCGGTGATGGAAGTGCTGGAGGCCGGCGGCTCGGGCTACCTGCTGAAAAACACCACCAAAACGGAGCTGAGCTCGGCCATCCGCGACGTGGCCGCGGGCCGCACCCATTTCAGCCAGGAAGTGGGCCAAACGCTGCTGCAAAACCTCGACGTGCCCAGCCAACGCGGCCCCGCCGCTGAGCAGCCCGTGGAGCTGACCAGCCGCGAAAAGGAGATTCTGCAGCTCGTGGCCCAGGAAAAGTCCAACCACGACATCGCCGAGGCGCTGTTCATCTCGGAGCGCACCGTCGAAACCCACCGCAAAAACATCCTCACCAAAACCAACTGCAAGTCGGTGGTGGGCCTGATTCAGTACGCCTTGAAGCACAAGCTCATTGCTTAGGTGCTAATGGCTGAGCACAACTACTGGCTAAGCCGCAGGTTATGCCTGGCCATTGCCGGGGCCGCCGGCTTGCTGGGGCCTCTGACGAGCGCTGCGCAAATAAAAGTTACCCGCCTGGCTGGAAACAAAAGCCCGGGCTGGGCCGATGGCAAGGGCGCGGCGGCCAGGTTTTGCGTGCCCGAGGGCTTGGATGCGGACAGCGCGGGCAATGTTTACCTGGCCGACATGGGCAATAACCGCGTCCGTCGCATCACGCCGGCTGGACTGGTAAGCACGCTGGCCGGTGGTACCCCGGTTGACTGTGGCAGCATGCGCGACGGCGGCTACGGCCATGCCGACGGGCCGCCCATGGCCGCGCAGTTTTATATACCAAGCGACGTTGCCGTGGACCCGAAGGGCAACGTCTACGTGGCCGACAGCTTCAACCGGCGCCTGCGCAAAATTGCCGCCGGCACCGGGCAGGTGAGCACGCTGGCTGGCGGGGAGGAACCTACCGATGACTTTATCTTTGGCGTAGCCGTCCATAAAAGTGGGACGGTGTATTTCACCAGTAATTCCAGCGTCTACAAAGTCAGCCCACAGGGCGAGGTGAGTTTGCTGGCCGGGGCCGGCAAAAGCGACACCGTAAGCTACGTGAATGGGCGCGGGGCGGCGGTCCGCTTCCACAGTCCCACGTGCCTGGTGGTGAGCGAGAGCGGTACGGTGTACGTAGCCGACAAGGGCAATGGCTGCATCCGGGCCATCTCGCCGGACGGCACGGTCAGCACCCTGGTCGGGAACGCCCCCCCGGCCACCCCGGGCAAGCGCGCGGACTTCAGCTATGAGTTTGACGGCATTGCGGACATGGCCCTGAGCCGGCAGGGCATGCTGTATATGCTGCCGAGCAACTGCAACTGCATTCACACCGTTGATACCCGCACCGGCATCGCCGGCGTGCCGCCCGAGTTTGAGTCTAGGGACGGCAAAAACTGGTTCTGGGATGCGGCCGGCATTGCCGTCGATGCCCACGGCAGCGTGTATGTGTCGGATTCAAGGCAGAACTGCCTCTGGGTGCTGAGCCCCGCCGCTGCCCGGCCCGGCCGCTTGCCAAAGTAGGCCGGGGCCGTAACGTGGCACGGAGGCGGCGCAAGCGGCAAATCGGCTGCTTCGCAGCCTTTTCGCCTTTCCCGACGTTCTTTTGTGGTTCCCAACGCAGCGCCTGGCTCCGGCCTGGCGTTCCCGTGCTTATGATTCGACCGCTGCTGCTTTTGCTGCTCCTGCCCCTTTATGGTCTGGCCCAATACACCCCTTTCGTTCCGGATGAGCGCTCCTACTACGGCCTGATAGACCGCGGGAGTGGGCGCTGCCTCGACGTGGCCGGGGCCAGCACCACGGCCGGGGCCCGCACCGTGCAGTGGGAGTTTACCCACGCCCCCAGCCAGCAGTGGCGCTTTGTGCCGGTGCGCACCGGCAGCGAGTACTACCGCATCGAAGCCCGCCACAGCAGCCTCTGCCTGACGGCCGACAAGCAGGAGGAAAACCTGACTTTGGTGCAGCGCGCCTACCAGGGCAGCGAAAGCCAGCAGTGGAAGCTGGTGGCCGCCGGACCCGCCGGCAGCTTTCAGCTCGAAAACAAGGCCGATGGACGTTGCGCGGCGCTGGCAGCCACCGACAAGTTCAACGGCACGGCCGTGGTGACACAGAAGCCCACGGGGCGGGCCACCCAGCAGTGGCGGCTGTTTCGGTTGCGGCTCAACGTGGCAGCAGGCCCCTCGGGCTTTGGCCCGGCCGCGCCGCTGGCTGGGGCCGTGAACTCACCCGGCAACGAGTTGGCGCCGGTGCTGACCCCCGATGGCAAAGGCCTGTACTTCGCCCGCACCAAGTTTGCCGGCAACACCGAAGGCAACACTGACACCGGCGACTGCTGGTACAGTGCCACGGCCGACGGCGGCAAGGGAGAAAGTTGGGGGGCGCCCGCCCGGCTCGACGTGCTGAACACCGGGCAGGATAACGCCGTGGTGGGCATCGTGGGCAGCCAGGGCCAGACGCTGCTGGTGCGGGGCAGCTACGAGCGCGACGGCAGCTTCCGCGACGAAGGGCTGAGCCGCGTCGCACGCTCGGCCGCCGTGCCCGGCGCCTCGGCCAAGGCCGTGCGGCCCGAAGCCCTGCGCATCGCCAACTACTATTCGGCCACGCCCGGTGCCGGTTTTTTCATGAGTGCCGATGAGAAGGTGCTCATCCTGTCGCTGGAGCGGGGCGACTCGCAGGGCTCCAAGGACCTGTACTTCAGCAAGCCCGACGGCAGCGGCGGCTGGACGGAGCCCGCCAGCATGGGGCCCGTGCTGAACTCGCCGGGCTGGGAGTTTGCCCCTTGGCTCACGCCCGACGGTAAAACGCTGTATTTCGCTTCCTACGGCCACATGGGCTACGGCTCGGCCGACATTTTCATGAGCCAGCGCCTCGACGACAGCTGGGCCCGCTGGAGCGAGCCCCTGAACCTGGGCACCGGCATCAACGGGCCGGGCTTCAACGCTTACTTCTGCCTGACGCCCGACGGCAAAACGGCTTACTACAGCTCCTCACCCACGGCCAAGGGCACTTACGACATCTGGCGGGCCGCTTTCGCCCCACCGGCCGACACCGCGGCGCCCGGCCCCATGGCCGTGACCGAAGCCCGCGCTTTCCTCAGCGGGCGGGTGCTCGATGCGCGCACCAAGCAGCCGGTGCCGGGGGCCGAAGTGAAGGCCAACCTGCTGCCCAACGCCCAGGGCGTGCAGTTCAACGCCACCGGGCGGGCCGACAATTCGGGGAACTACCAGCTGTCGCTGCTGGCCGGCCGCTACCGCGTGGCCGCCAGCGGGGGCGGGCTGCTGACGACAAGCGACACTCTACTGCTGACGGGCTCGCCGCGCCGCGACCTGTTGCTGCAGCCCGCCGCGGTAGGCGAGAAGGTCGACCTGCCGTCCATCATCTTCGCCCAGGGCAAAGCCGGCCTGCTGGCCTCTTCCTACGCCGAACTCAACCGCCTGGCCATTGCCCTGCAGGCCGCCCCTGGCACCGAGGTTCGCCTCGAAGGCCACACCGACAACGTGGGCCCGGCCGACAAAAACCAGCAGCTGAGCGAGGACCGGGTGATGGAAGTAAAACGCTACCTGGTATCGCGCGGCGTGGACGAAAAGCGCATCACCACCATCGGCTACGGCGGCTCACGCCCGCGCTTCTCCAACGAACGGGAAGAAACCCGCAAGCTGAACCGCCGCGTGGAGCTGGTGATTGTGAAGTAGTGCTCACCCATGAAGGCCACCATCCTCTCCGAAACCAAGCTGCCGGACCTGCCTTCGGCCTCGGCTATTGAAATCTTGGGCCCGGTGTGCTACATCATCGGCGACGACTCCCCGCTGGTGTACCTGCTCGACGCCGCTACCCTGACGCCCCTGGCCCGGGTCACGCTGTTTGAAACCAAAGAGTTTGGCAGCGGCCGCATTCCCAAGGCCAGCAAGCCCGACCTGGAGGCCCTGGCCGCCGTGACCTGGCCCAACGGTCAGGCGGGAGTGCTGGCTCTGGGCTCGGGCAGCACCCCGGCCCGCGAAACCGGGTGGTTCGTGCCCGTATCGGGCGAAGCCCCGCGGCACGTGGCGCTGAGTGGGCTGTACGCTGCGCTGCGGCAGCATCTGCCCGCGGGTGAAGTGCTGAACCTTGAAGCGGCCGCAACCACCGAAACCGAGCTGCTGCTGTTCCAGCGTGCCATTGGGGCCGTGAGCGGGGGCGCCGGGCTGGTCAACCGCGTATTTGCTTTGCCTGTGGTGGCAGTGCTCAACTACCTCAGCGGGAAGACAAATGAGGTGCCGGCGGTGCGGGTAAGCTCGTTTCAGCTGCCCCTGCTGCAGGGCAGTCCGGCGGGCTTTTCGGGTGCCACCTTCGCGCAGGGGCAGCTATTTGTGGCGGCTTCAGTCGAAAACACCCAGGATGCCGTGCTCGACGGGGAGGTGCTGGGCTCCTACATTGGGCTGGTTGACTTAGTGGTGCCGAAGGCCAGCCTGGCTAACCTCCGCTGGGCCGATGGCCGCGCCTACCGCGGCAAGGTGGAAGGGTTAGCCCTGCGCCGCGCCCTGCCCGGTAGCGGCTGGGAGCTGCTGCTCGTAACCGACGACGATGCTGGCGGCAGCACCGCCGTCGTGGCCCAGCTACTGCCTTAGAGTAGCTTACACAGTTGGAATGAGTTAAAAGTTAAAAGTTGAGAGTTAAAAGACTGGAGAAAAAGGACTGGTTATTTTAACTTTTAACACTCAACTTTTAACTCTGTCCACTAGCCTAAGAATTGCTTTAAAAACGGGACTTGCCCGGCGCCCCAGCAATTGTGAGATAGCAAGAGTGGCTGTACCTTTGCAAGAAGGCCCTTCGGCCTGGATTATTCTATCTGCTAAGTAGTAAACCACGTGCCTTTATCATTTCGGGCTACCGAAAGCTTGCACTTTCAAAATGCCGCCGGTGAGCTTTTCTACCATCCCAGTGGGTATGTGCGACTTGCCTGGAGTGCCGAGCGGCTCTCGCTGGCTGAGCTGCAGGCAATCTACGACCAGGCCCTGCAGCTGATGCGCGACAAGGATACAGGCAAGCTGCTCTCGGAACACGGGCAGCGGGCGCCGCTGGTAGCGGCGGCGCAGGCCTGGCTGACCGGCGACTGGATTCCCCGGGCCGTGGCTCAGGTAGGACTGCGGTATTGCGCCATCGTGGAAGGCCAGAATCCACTGCACCGCCTTTCCACCCACAGCGTGGTGACAGCCACCCGGGACGAAGTGGTTTTTCGGCAGTTTGCGACTGTGCAGGAAGCCCACGCCTGGTTGATAAGCCTAGACTAACCCCAGCCAAGCGCTGCTGTAGGAAGGGCAATAGGTCTGAGTTGAACGGCCTGGGTATTAATACGTAATTCGTTTCCGCATCTACGCGCGAACAGCTTAAGCAACAGCTGACTTTCAACGCTGACTATATTATGGGTTTGTGAAGGAAATGCATCCAGGGGTCAACAGGAGCCGTATGCAAGCGCTGTATCAGCGCTGAGCGGGCTGCGGTTGCAGACTGGTGGCGTCGCCTTGCTTATGAACCACCTCCTGCGCGAGCAGATTGTGCAGCGTCTGTATTCCGAACTGGATATCCTGGCCGAGTCGGCCGCCAAGTTTCTGCTGGCTGAGTCGGACAGCCCCACCCCGCAGGCGCCGCCGCTGGACCAGCTGCGCGGCCATCTCCTGTCCCTGGCCGACTCGGTGCTGATGAATAGCCCCGCCCTGTTCGAAGCCCACCTGCTGCAGGCCCGGCAGCAGCGCCCCGGCCAGGTCGAGGTGGAGCTGCGCCAGCACCTGATGGCCCTGCGCCAGGCCCTGCTGCTGCGCCTCAACGTAGGCGAATACGTGGTGGTGGCTGCCGCCCTCAGCGCCGGCAGCCACTGGCTCAGTGCCCAGCTCAGCGAGGGTACAGCAGAAGCCGCCCCCGAAACCGACGAGAAGGCCCTACAGTACGCCCAAATGGCTGCCGACTATCTGGCCCTGTTGCTGGCCGCAGACCGCCGCGGGGCCACCCGCCTGCTGCTGGAAGCGGCCCGCAGCGGCACCGACGTGCGCGACCTCTACCTCTACGTGCTGCAGCCGGCCCAGCGCGAAGTGGGCAACCGCTGGCACAGCGGCGAAATCAGCGTGGCCGAGGAGCACTACTGCACGGCGGCGACAGCCGCGGCCATGGCGCAGCTGCAGCCTTACTTTCAGGATACGCCGCGCAACGGGCGTCTATTATTGGCGGCCTGCATCTCCGGCGACCTGCACACGCTGGGCCTGCAGATGGTGGCCGACTTCCTGGAGCACGACGGCTGGGAAGTGCGCTACCTGGGCGCCAGTACGCCCATCGACAGCATTCTGCGCATGATAGCCGACCAGGGCGCCGAGCTGGTGCTCACGGCTGCTTCCATGGCTCACCACGTGCCCCTTATCCGGGAGCTGGTGGCGGCCATCCGGCGCGACCCGGCCACGCGGCACGTGCGCGTGGTGGTGGGCGGGCGCCCCTTCCGTTACGACAATGAGCTGTGGGAGCGCACCGGGGCCGACGCCTGGGCGCCCAGCGCCGACCAGGCCGTGGACGTGGTGCGGGGCTTGTTCCGGCGGTAGAATTGGCTTGCGGCCTGCAACCTTAGGGCCGGCGACGGCGCCTCTTGCCCATTGCCTTATTTATTCTGCTGCATGAACCCCAAGCTTTACGCGCTGCTGGCCCTGGGCGCCGGCCTCTCCTTTACCCACCTGCCGGTCCTGGGGCAGGCCAATGCCCTGCGCTGGCAGCACCTCGACCAGCAGGCCGACGGTGTGCCGGGCGTCAGCGCCGACCGGGCCTACCGCGAGCTGCTCAAGGACCGGCAGCCCACGCCCGTGCTGGTGGCCGTCATCGACTCCGGCATCGACTCCGTGCACGAAGACCTCAAGCCCGTGCTGTGGCTGAACCCGCGCGAGAAGCCCGGCAACGGCCTCGACGACGACCAGAACGGCTACGCGGACGACCGTCGCGGCTGGAGCTTTCTGGGCAATAAGTCGGGCCAGAACATCACGGCCGAAACCATCGAGGACACCCGCCTCTACGCCCGGCTGAAGCCCTTGTACGAGGGCAAGAAGCGGCCGAAGAAAGAGCCGCAGCGGGCCGTGTACGAGCTGTATCAGCGGGTGAAGGCCAGCTTCGAGAAGAAGCGCAAGGAAGCGGAAAAGGACTACGAGGAGCTGAGCAAAACCTACGCCCAGAACCGGACGATGTTTGACAAAATCAAGGCCGAGGCGGGAGTGAATCTGCTCGATACGGCCACCCTGCGCCGCGCTGGCAGCCTGCCCGAAAACGGGCGCGCAGCCAGCCGGGTATATGCCTTCCTGCGCCGCAACAATTACGCTGACACCGAGCAGGCCCTCGCGGCCGTGAGCAAGTACCAGGCCTCGGTGAAGAACAAGCTCGAAACCCACCTCAACCCCGATTTCAACCCCCGCCCCCTGGTGGGCGACAACCCCGCTGACCTGAATGAGCGGCGGTACGGCAACGCCGATATTCAGGGCCCTGATGCTTCGCACGGCACCCACGTGGCCGGCATCATCGGCGGGCTGCGCGACAACCAGAAGGGTGTGGAGGGCATCGCCGGACCCTGGGTGCGCATCATGGGCGTGCGCTCTACGCCCAACGGCGACGAGCGGGACAAGGACGTGGCCAACGCCATCCGCTACGCCGTCGACAACGGCGCCCAGATTATCAACATGAGCTTCGGCAAGGACTACTCGCCTGAGAAGGCGGCCGTGGACGAGGCCATCCGCTACGCCGACCATAAGGGCGTGCTGCTGGTGAAGTCGGCCGGCAACAGCAGCCAGAACCTCGACTCCCTCGCCGAGTACCCCTCGCCCCGCTACCTCGACGGCACTGCAATTCCCAACATGCTGATGGTAGGCGCCAGCGGACGCAGCAACACCCAGCAGGAGCTGGCGGCGCCCTTCTCCAACTACGGCAAGACCATGGTGGACGTGTTTGCGCCCGGCGTGGAAATCTACTCCAGCACGCCCGCCAACACCTACGCCAAGAAAAGCGGCACCAGCATGGCCACGCCCGTAGTCGTAGGCATAGCTGCCGTGCTCAAGTCATACTTTCCCCAGCTCACAGCCGCGCAAATCAAGCAGCTCATCATGCAGTCGGCCGTGCCCTACCACACCCCGGTGCTGCGCCCCGGCACCAAGCAAGTAGTGGATTTCGCCGACTTATCCAAAACCGGCGGCATCGCCAACCTATACGAAGCAGTGAAGCTGGCAATGAAATGATGTGCTGATGTGCTGATTTTGGTGATGAGGTGATGAGTTAATGAGGTGTCATTGCGAGTGGAACGCAGTGGAGCGCAGTGGAGCGCGGCAATCCGTCCTCTAGCATTCAGAAACCAGGTAAACCCAGACATGAGAAAGCCCCAATGCCAGAGCTGGCGTTGGGGCTTTTCACATTAGCAGGCTGGTCGCTGAGAACAGGACGGATTGCTTCGTCGTGCCTCCTCGCAATGACACGTCTTTTCGCGAGTCGCGTAGCTTTTGCTCACTGCTCACTGCTCACTGCTCACTGCTCACTGCTCACTGCTCACGGCTCACGGCTCACGGCTCACGGCTCACCATCTCACCATCTCACCATCTCACCATCTCACCATCTCACCGCCAAACTGCCGGGCCCTACGCTGAGGCGACTCAGCAGGGGATAAAGCTGCCGGTTGCCGTGGCGGTGATGAGCAGCGTACATCAGGCCGTCGAAAAGAAAAAGGAAACCGCCTTGCACCAGCAGGGCCTGGCCGTAGCCGCGGGAACGGGCAGTGGCCTCGGGCGTGTCCTGGGTTTTGGCTTGTTCCAACAGGTAGAAGCCGGTGGCGACGTAAGCCACGTCGAGACCGTTATTCAGCAGGAAAAGGTTTTCGGTCGCGAGCTGGGCGCGCACCGTGCCGGGGCGGTCGGTAGGAGCAGAGCTAGACTTACTGAGGCGGGAGGCTGCTACCAACGCGAGGTTGACGGCGCCCCAGCCCAGACTCATCTGGCTGAAGTATTTGGCCTCTCCCTCGGCCGTGAGGGCGCCAACGGTGCCGCCGGCCACGTTAGCCAGGGCCCAGCCGCCCAGCACGTTTAGCCCGCGGCGGGTGAGGGCTTCGCGCTCGGTGTTGTAGTCGGCAATGGGCGCCTGAGCGAATAGGGCGGTGGGCAGCAGCAGGGCGAGGCAGGTGAGGAGCTTCATGAGGTAAAGAAAGATAGGCGCGATGTTGTACCCGGAGGGCTTGCTCCCGCCCGGGCGTCAGAACAAGACAACCTCATCCCCCGACCCCGCATCTGCTTTATGCGCAGAGTCCCACGGAGAGGTGGGCAGCTCCGGCAAAGGTGTCGTCAGGCTCCCCTCTCTTTTGGAGAGGGGCCGGGGGTGAGGTTGTTACGCCTCACTATCCACCACAATTTCGCCGCCGTCCTTCGCCTTCTGAATGGATTTGCCTTTTTTGGCGGAGCCATCTTCATCGTCGCCCAGCACCATGCCCCAGGGCTTGAGGGGCTCGATGCGGTCGAAAATGATTTTGAGGATAGCAATAACTGGCAGGGCCAGGAACATGCCGGCCACGCCGCCGATGTCGTTGCCGATGAGCACGCCTACCACGGCCACCAGGGAGTTGACGCGCACTTTGGAGGCCACGATGCGGGGCACGAGGTAGTTATTGTCGATGAACTGGATGAGCATATAGGCGCCCACCACGGCCAGCACCTTGCCGTAGCCGGGGTGGCTGACGTAGGCCATGAGCATGGGCAGGGCAATGGCCACGATGCCGCCGATGTAGGGAATGAGGTTGAGCAGAGCACCCACCACGCCCAGTAGCAGGGCGTAGGGCACGCCGATGATGAATAGGGCGGCGGAGTTGAGCACGGCCACAATAGCGGCTTCGATGAGCAGGCCCGCCATGTAGCTCTGCACGGTGGCCTTGCTTTCGCGCAGCACCTCGCTCACGCGGGCGTCGGGCCGGCCCCGGCCGGAGAATACCTGCACCAGAAAGTCGACAAGCCGGCGCTGGTAGAGGTAGAGCAAAAACATGTAGACGGGGATGAGCGTGGCCACCACCAGCAGGCCCGACACGGCGCTGAGCGTGCCGCCGATGAGGCTGGTGGCACGGCTGCCGGCTTCGCGCAGCCAGCCCACGAGGCGCTGGTTGGTGATGCCGAAGCGGCGGTTGAGCCAGCCCTGCAGCTCGGCGCTGGTTTGGGCGAGCTTGGCCTTGAACTGGGGCAGCTGCTCGGACAGCTGGGCGGCTTCCATGGCCACGAAGTAGACGATGCCCAGGAACACGGCCACGCCCAGCACCACGGTGAGGGTGATGGCCAGCAGCGGCGGCAGCCGGCGCCGCAGCAGCCACTGCTCGACGGGATGGAGCAGGATGGCGAAGATGGCCGCGAAAAACAGCGGGAAGATGATGGCGCTGGCCACGTGCAGGGTGACGACGACCAAAGCCAGACCCAGCATAATCAGCGGGGCCTTGACGTAGAGGGGAAAGCGTAGCTCGTGGGGTTCTTGTGGGCTCATAAAAGGGCGTGTTGGGGCTTGTACGGCTGGGGAGGGCCTGGTGACTAAACCCTATTCGCGCTCATTACTGGAAAAGGAGCTCCTCATCTGCTGGTGAGAATGACCCAGGCAATACCCGGCGTGGAACTGGGTGCTTCAGTAAGCTAGCTTCTTATTTTTGTAAACAATAATAGAAAAGCCCGGTCGCGCTGCGCAGAGCTTTTTTGTAGGGTATTCATAGGTTTGGAGTACCGTTTCGCTATAGCATAGTTGCTACCTTGGCACTTACATGACAAAGCAAGTAAAATACTGCGTGTTGTTGGCTGTTTCCCTGATAGCAATAGGAGCGCTCTATCAGGCCGAATGGTTTGGCGCCAGTCCCGTGGTTTTGTTTGCTTCTTATGATTCGGGGGTGGGCGGTAGCTGGTTGGAATTACGGGCCAACGGCACGTTTGACTATACCTCTGCTGGCTTATTCTCGGAAACGGTTACACACGGCCACTATACCCAAGCCGACAGCCTCATTCGCTTGGACCGGCTGCCGAAAAACGGGGTGCTCCGGCGCAACAACCTTGTGGTACGGACTTCACCGGCATTTGAAACAGGTCAAGGCCTCTGGCAGCTCGGGCCCACGGGGCGTGTAGATACCACGCTGCCTGGATTCAATATCTTTCGAACCGCGCCGGTTAAATAATGCCCTTTTTGCTGTTACGGCTTTGGAATGACTTCTGACGGTGCAGAAGTATCCGTAGCCAATGTCTTTTGCCAGTGGTCTGCTTCGTTGAACAAGGCCATTCCAGCCTGATTAAATGGTTTCACTGCCTCGGCAAATGTCAACTACTGCAGACGTAGCGGCAGAGACTTTAATCAAGTAATGGTCAACAAAGTGCTGGGGCCGGTACACGTATAAATGGACGAAGGTCCCACTAGGCCCTGAAACGGCGCGCTGTACTCGGACCTGCAAGCCGCCGGTGCGAAAGGCATTGGTTCGTTTAAACACCGGAAACTCACGGTAGACAATTGGCACCGGGGACATGGTTATGGCCTGCTGGCCCCGCCAAAAGGAGTCAAATCCGGTTCCGGGAAAGCAGGCTGCAAATGGGCCCACAAGAGAAGCCTCGGCTTCGCTATGGCCAGTTAGGTAGAGGTGCTTAGCCAGGGGATAATACTGAGCGACGAGCCTGCTGGCGAAGTAATTGAAAGCGGTTTGTTCCGGCGATGGAGTGCTGAAAAGGGAAAGCAGCGCGGTAAGGAGAAAGAGTAGGGGCATAGAAAGTGTTGTTGGAAGGCAATTAAGCGAAGGCCAACGCCTCTACATGATAGATTCCCATTGCCATTCTTTATTCACAACTAGTGATAACTACCATTGGTACTCCAGCGCGCTTCACTTACCCCGCATGCACCTGCATTACCCCCGGTATCTCCAGCGGGGCCAGCCGGGTGCCGGTGCGGGCCAAGGCGGCCCAGAGCCGGCGCACTCCCGGCCGGTTTCGATTCGCGGGCGCATCCGCCTACATGAGTCAGGCCTTTCGCGGGATGCAAACTCTTTAATCAAGTAAGTTGCGTGGCTAAATCACGAAGGTTAATTTATGCAAACACGCCTGCTTGTCTTACTGATACTCTTTTGGCTTACTACCGCGTCAGGAGCCATTGCGCAACCGCCGGTAAAGGCGCCACCGAGCACTGCCGAATTAAAGAAAAACCTGGCCCGGCTGGAGGCTAGCACCGAAGAGGAAAATGCAGATTGGAATAATCTGCTCGTTAAAACAACCCGTCAGCTGGTAGCTTATCTGCGCACCCACGAGCTATCGGCTACGGCCGCTAAAAACCTGGGCCTGGACCTGACCGTGGGCCCCAAAGATGCGGCCAGCCTTAAGGTGTTCACCTTCTCCTTTTCTTCGGGTGGCACCCGGGGCACCATTGACCGTCCCGTGCTTCAGTGGAAAAATGCGGCGGGCCAACTGTTTGCGTATGCGCCATTTGTGGAGTGCTCCTTCTACGAAATTCACCCCTTACTCACTCCTGGCCGCACGCTTTACCTGCTGATAGGCTCAGAAAAAGGGGATGGCTTGTGCGACACCCAGCAGGCGTACGTTATTGAGCTGAAAGGAAACTACCTGCTGCTCGACCACCAAGCCTTAGGCAAAAGCCCTTTGTTGCTCCTGTGTAATACGCAGATGACGTTTGACGCTGCTAAGCAGACCCTGCACGTGGAGTTTGAGGATGAAGAAACGATTATCGACGACCAGCTTCGATTGACGAAATGCGGCTACCACCGCAAGCCAGGCGCGAACGAACTATTGTTGCAATTTAGAGGAGGAAGATTTTGGCAAAATCATTAACCAATTTGCTCAAATAAGCACTGTTGGCCAGCGTCAGCTGGATGCGACCTCACGCTCTCTGTCTCCATGTATGGCCCGCACCTGCAGCACCCCCGGTATCTCCACCGGCGCGGGTAGGGTGCCGGTCCGGGCGAAGGCGGCCCAAAGGCGGCGCACTGCCCGGCCGGCTTCTTCTACTTCTTCCCAGCGGGCCTGGCCGAGCAGGGGCAGGGCGGCCCAAGTGTCGCGGTTGCCGAAGAGCAGGGGCAGGTCGATGGTGTGGGCGGCCCCGAAGGCGCTGCCATGGGGGCGGTAATTGATGCTGAACAGGTAGGCGCGGCCCCCGCCCTGGGCGTGGCGGCGCGCAAAGGCGGCGGCGGGGGCGACGTAGATGCGGCGGGAGCCAGCTGCTACCAGCCGGCTGGTGAGGGCGGGGCCAAGCAGGGTCAGGCGGTCCAGCCAGCGAAACCTGGGGTCGATGACGGCGAAAAAGCGCAGCTCCTCGGCCGTGGCGCCAATAAGCACGTCAACAGTGGGCGCGGCGGCGCGCCAGGCCTGGTCCACGGCGGCTTCGGGCGGCAGGGGGTAGGCGCCGTACTGGGTGCCGAAGGGCATGCCGGCTTTCAGGCCGGCCCAGCGGGCGGCGCGCCAGGCCCGGGGCTCGCGGGCCAGCACCTGCTCGTAGCTGGCTTCGGCGGGGATGGTGCCCACGGCGGCAGCCATGGCCTGGGTCATGCGCTGGCGGCCGGGCGCCAAACCCAGCGGGGCGCTGTGGATGATGAGGCGGCGAAACAAGCCCTGGGCGCCCTCGGCGATGAGCAGGTGGGCGGCCGCGTCACCGCCCGATGAATGGCCCAGCAGGCTTACGCAGCCCGCGTCGCCGCCGAAGGCGTGGATGTTGCGCTGCACCCAGCGCAGGGCAGCCAGCAGGTCGAGCAAACCCAGGTTGGCCGGGGCGGGGCCGTGCTGCAGGAAACCAAACAGCCCCAGCCGGTAGCTGACGGCTACGGCCACCACGCGCTGCTCGGCCACCAGGGGTGCGGGGTCGTAAAACGCCAGGTCGCCGGTGCCGCTGACGTAGGAGCCGCCGTGAATCCAGACGATGACGGGCAGCCGCTCGCCGGGCTGTAAATCGGCTGGGGTGGTGATGCTCAGGTGCAGGCAGTCCTCGTCGTAGCGGCGGCCGGCCATGGCCTGGCCCAGGGCCTGGGCCAGCAGCGAATCAACCACCTGCGGGCAGGCGGGGCCGGGCACGGTGGCCTGCAGGGGCTGGGCGGCAGCCGGCTCATCCACTGGGGGCTGGAAGCGGGCGGCCCGGGCGTAGCGGATGCCGCTGGCCCGCAGCACCGCGCCGTCGCGCCAGCCGATGATGGTGCCGGCCGGGGCGTGGAAAGTGGGAGGGGGCAGGGGCGTGCTCACGGTAGGATGTTGGCCTGGGATTAGGTAGCGGGCCGCAAAGATGCGGGCTTCAGAGTCGCCCCTTGTCTGGAACCCGTGAAGCAGGCAGTGTGGTCTGTTTATTTGTTAGGGAAAACAGAACGTCATGCTGAGCGAAGTCGAAGCATCTTGCCAGAGGAAGTAATTCCATCGCTGAACGAAGAGAGTTACTGCTGCACGCGAGATGCTTCGCTGCGCTCAGCATGATGTTCTTTTTTCCCTGCCTACGCCCCGGGGCTTCTACCAGGGACTAATGCCCGTTTCCGGCGCGTTGTCGTCGCTGAAGAATTGGCTGGTAGGGCCGTCGGTATCCAGCAGGGCGGCTTTCACGACGCGGGCGGCAGCATCGGGCACGCTGCCGGGGCCGCGGTGGTGGTTGAAGTCGGTGGCAGTGTAGCCGGGGTCGACGGCGTTGACCTTGAAGGGCGTGTCGCGCAGCTCGTAGGCGAGCATGATGGTGTAGGCGTTGAGGGCCGCCTTGGAGGGGGCGTAGGCGGCGCCCTTCACCTCGTAGTACTTCCACGACGGGTCGTTGTGCAAGGTGAGCGAGCCCAGACCCGAGGTCACGTTGACAATGCGGGGCGCCGGCGACTGCTGCAGCAGGTCGATAAAGGTCTGGGTGACTTCGATGACGCCAAACACGTTGGTTTCGAACACCTCCCGGATGGCGCCGACGCTGGTGCCCAGGGCCGGCTGCGGAAAGCCCCCGCTGATGCCGGCGTTGTTGATGAGTACGTCGAGGGACGAGGTTTTGCGGCCCAGCGCCTCGCGGGCGGCCAGGATAGAGGCGCGGTCAGTTACGTCGATTTGCAGGGACTCGACCTGGGTGAAGCCTTCGGCTTTGAGCTGCTCAGCGGCCTGCTGGCCTTTGGCCAGGTCGCGGCTGCCCAGGTACACGTGGTAGCCCTGCCCAAGCAGCTGCCGGGCCGTTTCGAAGCCGATGCTTTTGTTGGCGCCGGTGATGAGTGCGGTTTTCATGGTAATTGGTGGTCAATGGGTTATTGTATTGACAGCACAAAATTACCGGGCCCTATCGTCGGGGCTGGCACCCATTCCGCGGTATTACTGGTACATTTTACGGATGCTGACGCGGTACTCAGCCGGGGTAACATTGGTCTCGCGCTTGAAGAAGCGGTTGAAGTAGGAAGCATCAGAAAAACCGAGGTCGAAGGCAATTTCCTTGAGCGAATGGTCAGTGTAGAGCAGCAGGCGGCGGGCTTCGAGCACCAGTCGCTCGTGCAGGTGCTTGATGGCGGGCCGGCCGCTTTGGGCCTTCACCACCTCACTTAAGTGGCCTGCCGACAGGTGGAGCAGCGCCGCGTAGTCGCCCACCTCGTGCAGCTCGCGGAACGACTCTTCAATCCGGGCCTGGTAGGCTTTGAGCAGGCGCTGATCGGCCGTAGGCTCGGGGCAGGGAAACTGCTCGGTGTACAGCCGGCTCAGGTAGGTGAGCAGCACCGTCAGCTGGGCGCTGAGCATGGGGTGCTGCCACGGGCCGGGGCGGTGGTACTCGGCTTCGAGCCGGGCCAGGCAGTCTTTCACCCAGGCCGCGTCGTCGGCGCTGAGGGTGAGCTCGTGCCCGTTGTGCAGGTTTTGCACGAGCGGCAGGTTGCGAAGCGCCGCGTTTTGCTGCAGAGTCAGAAACTCACTGGTAAACTTCAAATGCGTGCCCCAAAAGGGTTGGGCTTCCTCTTTTACCAGCATTTGGCTGGGCGTCGTGAAGTACACCGCGTTGTCTTTCCGGTCGAAGGGCGTTGTATCGACCCAGTGCCGGCCCGGGCCGCGCTCCACAAAAACCAGCAGGTAAAAAGCCCGGCGGTGCGGAATGAGCACATCCGACTCATAAACCAGCCCGCCTTCTGAGCGGGCAATGTGGAACGAGTCGTTGGCCGTCACAGCGTCGCGCCTGAACGGATGAGTGGGTACCTGCTGCTGGCTGCTCAGCGTTTGCATAGACGGAATGGCTATTGTGGCCGGTATAACTGCGGCGTCGGGCTGGTGTTTAGCACGAGAAGTAGCTGAATAATTAGCCGGGCACCGGCTCTTCGCGTAATGCCGACTGCAAATGAAACTCATTCGGAAGTGTCATCCTGAACGCAGCGAAGAACCTTGTCACGCCAGAACAAAATCTTTCTTCCCTGATAAGGTCCTTCGCTGCGCTCAGGATGACAACCCTTTTAATTGAAGCACTCCTCTAAATAGCTCAAGCGGTAAGCCTTGTCCCACTCGCGGCTTCGGTCTTCTCCCCCTTCCCCAAATGGTTTTTCAAAAACAGCTGCGGCTGCCGGCCATGCGCCGGGGCTTCCACCTCATCACCGACTACGTGCTGCAGGAGCTGCCCGAGCTGGCGCAGGTGCGCGCCGGGCTGCTGCACGTCTTCATCCAGCACACTTCCGCCAGCCTGTGCATCAATGAAAATGCCGACCCCACGGTGCGGCACGACTTCGAACAGTTTTTCAACCGCACCGCCCCTGAGAATGCGCCGTACTTCCGGCACACCTCCGAAGGACCCGACGACATGCCCGCGCACCTGAAAGCGGCCCTGCTGGGCAGCAGCGTCAGCATTCCCGTGGCCAATGGCCGGCTGGCGCTGGGCACCTGGCAGGGCATTTACCTGGGTGAGCACCGCGACCACGGCGGACGCCGCTCGCTGGTGCTGACGCTCATGGGCGAGTAGCAGGAAAGCCGGCCGCGGGCTGACTGCGCATTTTTCTGCCCGGCCCTGCCGCCCAACGGCTTTGCCCGCGTAACTTGGCAGTGCCGCCCGGTGGTTCCGGGCGTTGCCTTTCGTTCTACCCTCACCACGACTGTTTTGGCGACTACCCCACACGCTGCTTTCTCTGGCGACGAGGCCGACCGGCTGCGAAGTCTGCGGGCCTACGAAGTGCTGCCTGCGCTGACCGAGCCCGTATTTGATGAGTTTGTGGCGCTGACGGCCCGCATTTTCAGCTTGCCCATCTCGCTTATTTCCGTGGTGGAAGAGCAGGATGTGTACTACCCCGCCAACACCGGCATGCCGGGCCACAGCCAGCAGCCCCGCCTGGAGGCCTTGTGCTCGACGGCCATAGCCCAGGCCCGGGCGGTTGTGTACCACGACCTGGCGCTGGAAACCTACCCGCAAATCCCGCAGGAAGCGCTGGAAGCCGCCGAAGGCAATGACCTGCGATTTTACGCTGGTGCACTGCTACGGCTTCCCGACGACCGCCCCCTGGGCACGCTGTGCATCATCGACCGGCAGCCGCGCCAGTTCACGGACGACGAGCAGCGCATCCTGGAGCTGCTGGCGGCTCTGGTGAGCCGCACCATTGCCGTGCGTCACCTCTGCCGGCTGCAGGCAGACCCGGGGGAAGCGGAATGGGCCCGCCTCAGCGCCGAGCTGCAGGAAGAAGTGCAGTCGCTCAATGCCCTGGTGCGCTACCTGTTTGCCCGCCACGGCACCCAGGTGCCTGTGCCGGCCGATTTCCTGCGCCAGGTGGAAAGCCGCATCCGCGACTTGCAAGGCCTGTTGGATAGCTTTCGGCTGTAGACAGCCCAGGGCTGCGCTTTCACTGCGAATGTTTGATGCGAAGGCCTGGGTGTATAGAACCTACTGCCGCGCTGTCGCTACACCTGACGACCAGCGCTTTCATTTAAATCCTGACGTGGCTAGCGCCTGGAGGCGAACGAGCGCCGGAAGGCGAGGGGCGTGGTACTTGTTTTAGCCTTGAACAGCTGGCTGAACGATTGGGCATGCTCGAACCCCAACTCGTAGGCAATTTCGCCCACCGTGAGGCTGGTGGCCGCCAGGCGTTCCTTGGCCCGCTCAATCAAACGGTGATGAATGTGCTGCTGGGCGCTCTGCCCGGTGAGCGAGCGCAGCAAATCGCTCAGGTAGCTTGGGGTCATGTGCACCTGCCCGGCCAAATACTGGACGGTCGGCAGGCCCCGCACCAGCGGCTGCTGCGCCTCGAAATAGGCATCCAGCAGCTCTTCCACCTGCTGAAGCAGGGCACGGGTGGCCGGACGCCGGGTCAGGAACTGCCGCTGGTAGAAGCGTTGCGCGTAGGTCAGCAGCAACTCCAGCTGCGCCAGCAGCACTTCCTGGCTTAAGGCATCGAGCCGGCTGTTAAGCTCTTCGGCCATGCTGTCGAACAGCCCCACCAGCGTGGCCTGCTCTTTCTCGGAAAGGTGCAGGGCTTCGTTGGTGGCATAAGAGAAAAAGCCGTGCTGCTTAATGGTTTTAGCCAATGGGTAGCCCAGTAAAAAGTCGGGGTGCACCAGCAGCACCGCGCCGCCCTGGCAGCCTGCCTCTGGCGTGCCGCCCACCCCCAGCACCTGGTTCGGTGCCGCCAGTAGCAGACTGCCGTCGGTGAAGTCATAGCGTCCCTGACCGTAGGCCAGCTGCCCGGCCCCGCCGGTTTTAAGCGCTATCTTGTAGAAGCTTAGCACGTGCGGCCCGTCCTCCGACGCGGCCCGCATCGGGTGGGCCGTCGCGTCGACCAGGCTGATGAGCGGATGCTGGGGCCTGGGCAGGCCCAGTGCCTCGTGCGCCTCGGCCAGCGAATGGAAGCGGCGGGGCGCGCTGTCGGGTTTTTTCATAAGAGCAGCGAGGGGCCCCGGCGGCAAGGCGCTGCCGCCGGGGGCTAAAGACCTAAGATAGTGCTGAAAAAGGTGCCCGGACCATGGCTGTGGAACTAATGGGGCTGGCTGGAAAAGCCCTGCGCGGCCTCCGACACTGGGGCCCACTGCTCCCAGGTGGCAAGCCGCTCGGCGTAGGCGGCCCGCACCCAGGGCAGGTTTTGGCTGCCAAGGAAGAAGCGCAGCGGCGGTTCGGCCGCGTCCACCACGGCGAACAGGGCCGCTGGCGTGGCCCGCGGGTCGCCTCCCTGGCTGCTCTTGAGGCGCTCCATGACTTGGGTGCGCAAGCCGCTGTACGCGTCCAGGGCGGGGGCAAACTTCAGGGACTGCTCGCTGCCGAACTCGGTAGCGTAGGCGCCCGGCTCCACCAGCGTCACGTGCAGGCCAAAGGGCTTGATTTCCGCGGCCAGGCTGTCGTGAATGGCTTCGAAGGCCCACTTCGAGGAGCAGTAGTAGCCAATAAGCGGCATGCTCACCAGCCCCACCCCGCTCGATACGCCGATAATATGCCCGTGCCCCTGTGCCCGCAGTAGTGGCAGCGCCGCCTGGATGACGGCCAGGGAGCCGAAGATGTTCGTTTCATACAGGGCTCGTACGTCCGCCACGGGCGTTTCCTCTATGGTGCCTACCAGCGAGTAGCCGGCGTTATTAACCACCACGTCGAGCCGCCCGAAGTGGGCGTGGGCTTGTTCTATGGCCATCTTGACCTGGTCGGGGTGGGTAACGTCGAGCTCTAGCGGTAGCACGTTGGCGCCGTAAGTAGCCGTCAGGTCGGTCAAACTGGCCAGCTTGCGGGCCGTTGCCGCTACTCTATCGCCCCGCTGCAGGGCGGCTTCGGTCCAGATGCGGCCAAAGCCGCGCGAGGCTCCCGTGATAAACCATACTTTACCCGGCGTGCTGACCGCGCCCTTGTCCGTTGTTGCTTGCTGTGATACCATGATTTTGGGGTTGAGGTAAGAACAATGCAAAGCTTGCCGGCAGCCAGGGCACCGATTGTAGGCGAAATGGGGAATTGCGTAGGCAAAATGAGGATGCCGTAATTACAACAACCAGCCCACATAAGCTGCCCGCGAATTTGGTAGCACAAATGCGGACGCAAAAAGGCCCTAAAAACCGCTTCAGCGTACGCTTCAGCAGTATTTAGGGCCTTTTGTTTGTACTTCCGAGTACCCGGAGCCGGAGTCGAACCGGCACACCTTGCGGTATTGGTGTTTGAGACCAACGCGTCTACCGGTTCCGCCATCCGGGCAAGAACAATTCCGCTCTGCCGGTATCAGGAGCGGGCTGCAAAGGTAGCCAGCTGCTGCTGGATACGCAACAGATAGCGCTTCTTTAGGTAGTAGGTGCGGATTTGCTGCAGCGCGGCCGGGCGGTGGTCGGCGGGCAGTTCGGCATAGCCGGCCAGCAAAGGCTGAATACCAGCGTCGAGCGTCTGAGAAATGGCCTCGGCTTCGGCGGCTACCTTGGCCTGGGCGGTGGCATCGGGCTCCACCTCCAGCTCCATCAGCTGCTCGTTCAGCTCCATCATGTCCATGAGAAAGTCGGGCGGCAGCTGCTCCTGCTTGCCTTCCTCCAGCAAGCCGTGGCGGGCCAGGATGTAGGCCATGCGCCGGTCAGGGTCAGCCAGGGTGCGGTAGGCATCGGTGTTGAGCGTAGCCTGGCGCAGCATCTCGGCCTGGTTTTCGGGCGAGGACGTGGCGTGGAAGTCGGGGTGGGTTTCGCGGCTTTTGGCGTAGTACTGCCGCTTGAGGGCGGCCTCGTCGAGCAGGAAAGCCTCGGGCAGGCCGTAGAATTCGAAGTAGTCGGTCATGGTTCTGGTAGCAGTTCTGATAGCGGTTCTCGCAGTGAGCGCAGTGGGTTTCGCAGTGCTCCGCAGGGTTGTTCTTACGGATTGGTGGGGTAAAGGACCGAGGAGAAAGCCACGGGTGGCGCGGCGAAGAGGCGCTTAGTGGCGGGCCACACCTCGCCAAATAAAGCGGATTGCCGGTAGGCGTCGAGGTCGGCCGCGCTTTCCCAGTGGCTGAAGGTGCAGAACACATGGGGCTGGTCGGCATCCTGCCACAGCTCGAGGTGCCGGTTGCCGGGCTGCTTCCGAATGAGGTGTTCCGAGGCGCGGAAAATGGCCAGAAAATCGGCAACCCGGGCCGGGTCGAAGGTCATGCGAACAACGCGTAGCAGCATATGCAGAAATGATAAAAGCAGCCGCGAAGGTAGGGCCCGCGCCCGGCGTCGACTCCCTGGGTTTAGTCAAAATCGAAGCCTTTCCCGTACTACCGCATTTCCGTTCAACCTTTTAGCTCTTAGCTGTGATGACCAACACCACAAAATCTCCTTCCCGCCCCACCTGGCTGCTTATGCCCGCCCTGGCTGCTGGCCTGCTGCTGGCAGCCTGCAGCAACGACCCCAAAGCCACCGAGCCCGACAACACCGCCACCGTAGTCGAAAACCCAGAAGTGCCACCCGTCACCGCCGACAGCACCGCCAAGAACACCGTGGCGCCTTAATTGACGAAGCACTGAGAAAAGACGTGTCATTGCGAGGGCGCAGCCCGCGGCAATCCGTCCTCTCTGAGCGACCGGCCAGGCAATATGAAAAGCCCCAACGCTAGCCTAGCGTTGGGGCTTTTTCATGTCTGGGTTTACCTGGTTTCTGAATGCTAGAGGACGGATTGCCACGGGCTGCGCCCTCGCAATGACACAGCTTTTTGCCTAATTACCTCATTACCAAAATCAGCACATCAGCACATCAGCACATCAGCACATCAGCCCATCAATCCACCGGAAACCGCACATCCACCTGGGAGTCGAAGTGCAGGCCGAGCAGCTCGGCGGCGTTGCCCTGGCAGATGCCCAGGCACAGGCAGCCCTGGCTGTTAAAAACCGTGACGGCCTCGCCCGGCTCGGCAGCCGAGAAGTGGGGCAGCAGCTCCCGCACCACCTCGCGGCCGAAGTGCACGGTGAGCGGGCGGCCGCGGCCGACTACTTCCACCGCGTTGCGCGAGATGTTGGTAATGAGGTTGCCGTAGTGGTCGACGTGGGCTACGTGGCCGGTAATCCGGTCGTCCTGCAGCCGCACCTGGCGGTTGTTAAGGCGGTGAAACTCCTCAATAATCGGGCCTAGCGTGTCCAGGGCTGCGCCCTGGGCCAGGGCCACGGCGGCGGGCAGCAGCACGTCGCGGGTAGGCGAGGGTGTTTCGGCCGCGGGCAGGGCCACCAGCTCTTCGGGGGCACCGTCGCAGAGCAAAGCCAGCAGGCCGTTGTCGGCCGCCACGAAGTAGTGGCCTTCAAAGCGGGCTGCGTGCCAGGTCGGGGTGGCGCCCACTCCATGGTCATTCACCCCCACTACGTGCACCGAGCCAGCCGGAAAATCCCGAAAAACGGAATTGAGCACGAACACGGCATGGGCAATGTCGAACGGCTCCACGGCGTGGCTGATATCCACCACTGTAGTGGCCGGCGCCAGCTGCAGCAGCCGCGCCTTGAGGGCGGCCACGTAGTGGTCGCGGTAGCCAAAATCCGTGAGCAGTGTAATCAGGCCCATGCCCGCGTTCTGAAGTTTTTCGTAGTATTGTTCATCCGCCTGAACCGTCTGCAAAAGTAGCCGGTTTGGGCTTAGGGAATAGGGTAGAAGGGGACTGGAAAAAGGAAAAAATGGGAAAAAGCCCGGGGGCTTTTCTCTTTCAGCCTTGTACCTTTTCCATTTACCTCCTCCTTATTCCGTATCCCGTCTTCCATATCCCGTTTTTCCCCACCCATTCCACTTGGTCGAAAAAGTCATCACCCTCGAAAACGTGTCCCTGGTTGACTTCCTCGGGCCCGACAACCAGAACATCCGCCAGCTCGGTGCGGCGTTTCCCGGCTCCAAAATCATCAGCCGCGGCAACGAAATTAAAATCCAGGGCCAGCCGGAAGTTATTTCCCGCATCAACGACATCCTCAGCTCTCTGATTGAGCACTACCACCAGTACGGGCAGATTACCGATAAAACCGTTAACCAGTACCTGTCGGCTACCAGCGAGGAAGCCGAAGGCCGGGTGCTGGCCGCTTCGCCCGACGTCATCCTGTTCGGCGCCAAGGGCGGAGTTATCAAAGCCAAGACGGCCAACCAGCAGAAGCTGGTCGATGCCGTGATGAAGCACGACCTGACCTTCACCCTGGGCCCGGCCGGTACCGGCAAAACCTATATTTCGGTGGCTTTGGCGGTGCGGGCGCTCAAAAACAAGGAGGTGAAGAAAATCATCATCTCGCGCCCCGTGGTGGAAGCCGGCGAAAGCCTGGGCTTCCTACCCGGCGACATGAAGGAGAAGGTCGACCCCTACCTGCGCCCGATTTACGACGCCCTGGAAGACATGATTCCGGCCGAAAAGCTGAAGTTTTACCAGGAAAACAAAATCATTGAGATTGCGCCCCTGGCCTACATGCGCGGCCGCACCCTCAACAATGCCTTCGTGCTGCTCGACGAGGCCCAGAACACCACGCCGAGCCAAATTAAGATGTTCCTGACCCGCATGGGCCCCACGGCTAAGGTGATGGTGAACGGCGACCGCAGCCAGATTGACCTGCCCACCCGGCAGAAGTCGGGCCTAATGCAGGCGCTGGACATCCTGCGCGACGTGCCCGGCATCGGCTTCGTTGAAATGACCTCCGAAGACGTGGTGCGCCACCGTCTGGTGAAGGAAATCGTGCAGGCCTACGACCGCCATGACATTGAGGAGCAGAAGCGCGAAGCACAGCAGCGCCACAGCCGCCGCTCCGAAGAGCGCCGCTACGACGACCGCCGGGTAGAAGACCGCCGCCCTGAGCTCCACCCCGACGCCGGCCCGCGCCCCAGCGACGACCTGCCGGTAAATCAGGAGCAGTAAGTCTGAACCACGGATTTTTCGGATTTAACGGATTTAACGGATTTAACGGATTTTGTAGAGGATTATCCCAAACAGTTTTTGCGATTGTTTAGAATAATTTTCCCTAAAAAGGCAGCCAATTGGCTGCCTTTTTTGATTAATGCCCGACCTTCGTTCTACAAAATGAACGGGACCGCGCCGTTCACAAAATCCGTGAAATCCGACAAATCCGAAAAATCCGTGGTCCAGACAAGCCGTGTTACCGACATCCGCGAATTGGATGCCGCCTTTAGCATTCGTGAGCAGGTCTTTGTGGGCGAGCAAGGCGTGCCGCTAGACATTGAGTATGACGAGCATGACCGCCGCGACGCCCGTCACTATCTGGCCCGCGCCGAGGACGGCACGCCGGCCGGCGCGGCCCGCTGGCGCGAAACCGACAAGGGCATCAAGCTGGAGCGCTTCGCCGTGCTGCCGGAGTACCGCAACCGCGAAATTGGCGCCAGCCTGCTGCAGGCCGTGCTGCGCGACGTGATGCAGGAGTTTCCGGCCGCCCCCATCTATCTCAACGCCCAGCTGAAAGCCGTTCCGTTCTACGAGCGTCACGGCTTCCATAAAGTAGGGGAGATGTTCGAAGAGGCCGGCATTCAGCACTTCAAGATGGTGCTGGGGTGAGATAAGTGAACAGTGAACAGTGAGCAGTTAGTAGTGAACAGTTAGGAGTTAATAGTGAACAGTGCTGTTCTCCCTCCTACTTCCACTGTTCACTGCTCACTGTTAACTGTTAACTGCTCATTGTTAACTGCTCACTGTTAACTGCTCACTGGCTATCCCATCAGCGCCGGGCGCTGGGTGATTTCGTGGTAGCAGATGTGGTCCTGGCTGAAGTAGTGGAACACCATGCTTTTGCGGGTCAGCGCCTTGTTGGTGTGGGACTCGCCGCCGTGCAGCAGGTTGGCGTGCCAGATGAAAACGTCGCCTTTCTTGGCCAGGAAAACCTGCTTTTGCAGGCCCAGCTCCTGCACTTTCTGGCCTATAAACGCCTCGTACTCGGAGTAGTCCTTGTCGCCAATCAGCCAGCGGCTGCCTTCGTTCTGGTAGTCTGAGTTCAGATAGTAAGGCAGCTGGTGTGAGCCGGGGTAGTAGTGCAGCGGGCCGTTTTCGGGCGTAATGTCTTCGAGCGCCACCCAGGCGGCCAGCATACCACCCAGCGGGTAAGTGCTCATGTGGATGCTGTCGGAATGGGTGTGCTGTTCGCTGCCAGTGAGGAAGTTGATGCTCTGAAACAGCGTAGCCGGGTGTCCGAGCAAGGCCGAAACCAGTTCCCGCAGCGGGCCTTCGCCCACTGCCCGGATGCGGGCCGAGTACCGAAAGGCAAACATCACCTTATTACGGTAGCGAAAATCCACGGTCTTGTCGGCAAGGAGCTGCGCCAGTTCTGCATTAAGCGCATCGACAGCCTCAGGCGCGAGGAAGCCACTGAGCACCGCGTAGCCAGCCTGCTCGAAGCCCAGGAGGCGGGCCTGGTTCTCAGAAGGCAGCTGCTGGAAAGCCGGGCTGGCTGCCAGGCGCTGAGCCAGCGGCGGGCCGGCGCTGGAGTCCGGGGCGGGCAGGTGAGCGAAGTCGCTGCTGGAAATAGGGGAGAAGTAGCTTTTCTGCAGCCCGAGCCGACGGTAGAGGGGCAGGTTGTGGGCCAGCCGGCGCCGCTGGAATACGTTGTAGAGCGCGTAGCTGAGCTTGAGGCGCTTGAGAAAACTGAGCATGGCAGCGAAAGCCCTTCCGAGGCGGTGGGCGAGGTTTATGGCTCCAAGATAAAGCCACGGGGCCAATTGGTTTGATACCAATAAACCGCTACATTGCCAGGGCTTAATTTACCCTTAAGCGTATTCTGGGATGATAAACTGGGCGCAATTCCCTTTTGTCCGCTACACGCCGGCTCTTATTGCCGGCATCGTAGCCTATCTGTTTTTAGGTGCCGCCTGGCCTTCCCTCTGGCCCTGGGCAATGGGTGGGGTGGGGCTGGCTATTCTGCTAACTGCGTGGGCCAGCCGGCAGCCCGGCCTGACCGCCACCGACCTTGCGGGGCTGTTTTCGCTGGTAATAGTCGTGCTATTAGGGGCGGCCCTTACCCAACGCGCAGTTGAGGCCCGGCGCGCCGACCACCTTTTTCGGTTTGGCAGCCGGGTTGAATGTTACCGGGCCGTGGTGGACGACTACACTGTGGTGCGCGCTGCCACCTACGCCACCACCCTGCGCGTGCAGGCGGTGCGGATGGCTGGCCGCTGGCAGCAGGCTACCGGCGGGGTGCGCGTCTCCCTGCCTCGGGTAGCCGGCATTGCCGAGCCGCACTACGGGGAGGTCTGGCTTATCCGCGGCCACCCGGACCCGAGCAAGCCCCCGCTCAACCCCGGCGAGTTCGACTACCGCCGCTACCTGGAGTATCGACAAGTTTACCATCAGCAGTACGTGCACCCCGACCAGTACCGGGTGCTGGGGCTGGACCCGCCTAATCCGCTGGTGGCCGTCAGCATGCGGGCCAATAAGGTGATTGAGGGCGTGTTTCGGCACTACATCCACGCCCGGCGCGAGTACGCCATTGCGGCCGCGCTGGTGCTGGGCACCAAAGACGACGTGGACGACGAAACCAAGCGGGCCTACGCCAACACCGGCACTACGCACATTATGGCCGTGTCGGGCATGCAGGTGGGCCTGCTGTTCATGGCCATCTCCTGGCTGCTGAGCAAACTGTTTGGGCGGCTGCGCGGCTTTCCCTACTGGGCTGCGGGCGTCGGACTGGTTGTTATCTGGAGCTATGCGTTTCTGACCGGACTGTCGGCCTCAGTGCTGCGCGCCACGGTGATGTTCAGCTTCGTCATTGCCGGCCGCCTGCTGGGCCGGCAGGATACCATCTTCAACACCCTGGCCGTGGCCGCCTTTGCGCTGCTGGTCTGGAACCCCTTTATGCTGGCTGACGTGGGCTTTCAGCTCTCGTTTCTGGCCGTGCTCAGCATTGTGTACCTGCAGCCGCGTATCGTGAAGCGCTTCGATGCCCGGGCTTTTTGCCTGGCCCGGCGCCGGCCCTGGCAGCCGCGGGCGGTGCAGCGCGCGTGGCAGGGGGTCGGCTGGCTGCTGGACCTGGCCTGGCAGGCGGCGGCGCTGTCGGTGGCCGCGCAGGTGGCTACCTGTGCCCTCGGGCTGTTTTATTTCCACCAGTTCCCGCTCAGCTTTCTGATTTCCAACCTCGGGGCCGTGCCCATCTCCAGCCTGGCCGTGTACGTGGGCCTGGCCTTGCTGGCGCTGAAGGGCTTGGTAGCATTGCTCGGCCTGATGCTACCAGGCGCAGCCGGTCTGCTCGACCTACTGCCGCGCTTGGTAGCCGCCCTGTTCGAAGGCATGGTGTGGCTGTTTAACGAGTACATCTTCCTGATAAGCCGCGTTATGGCCGGCTGGACGGTGCGCGATATTCACATCTCGGCCCTGCAAACGGTGCTGATTTTCGGCATCATCGGCGCGGTGCTGGCCTGGGCGCACAGCAAGCAGCTGCAGTGGATGCGCTGGGCCGCGGTGCTGGTGCTGGCCTACGCCGGCAGCCGCGTGTGGGACGCCCGGCAGGTGGCGCCCAGCGAGGACTTCATCGTGTACAGCATTCCTCGCCGCTCGGCGGTGGGCTTCTGGCAGGGCGCCGCGGCCGAGTTTGTGACCGTCGACTCGCTGCCGCTCACCGAAACCGAGCGCACCTACCGCCTGCTGCCGGGCATCATCCAGCGGGAAGCGCGGCGCACGGCCTACCGCGTGGGCTGGCACGGGGCGGCTGTGCCGGCCGCCTGCGTGCCCGACACGTCCCGGAGCCGCAACCCCTTCTTCCAGCCGGGGCCAGTGGTACTGGCGCAGTGGCGCGGGCTGCGCATTGCCTTCGTGGCCGGCCGCCTTTCCCCGGCCACCCAGCCCGTGCCGGTGGACGTGGTGGTGCTGCGCCGCAACGCCCGCCTGAAAGCAGCCACGCTGGCCGCGGTGTTTGGCATCCAGGCCCGGGTGGTGTTCGACTCGTCCTGCAAAATCTGGTACGTGGCCCGGCAGGATTCGGCCCTGCGCCGCCTGGGCTTCCGCACCTGGGACGTCACGGCCCAGGGCGCCTACCATCAGCGCCCGCGGGCCCTGTAGCGCGGACTCTGCGAGTCCGCATTTGTGAGTGTTGAGAGATTATTCGGAGTAGGGAGTAATATGGAGAATGAGAAGATTTGTCATCCTGAGTGTAGCGAAGCATTGTTAAGCTGAAGCGAGTCGTTCTTTCCTTGATAAGGTCCTTCGCTGTGCTCAGGATGACAGTTTTTTATCAGCCTCATTAACATTCCAAATTCCCCCCTTTACACGTGGACTCGCAGAGTCAGCGCTACTCCGGCCCAGGCAACGCGGCGGGCTTTTGTTTCGAGTTGAGAAAAAGCAACCATTGAACGATTTGTAGGCTCATTCAAGCGGCATTATCTGCCGGCTGGGCTATGGATTCAGTCCGTCTACCCGTTTTTTGCGTTAATTGCCCGGAGGACGCCGGTTTACTTGTGAGCAGGCTTCCCCACCGTACTACTTTCTGCTTTGTCACTGCCCGCTCATGGATAACCTGCTCACACCCGAACTCGAAGCCCTTCGCTACATCCGCTACGAATGCCAGGACCGCATCGGCTACATCACCCTGAACCGACCCGATAAGCGCAACGCGCTGAACGCCGACGTAGTAACGGAGCTAAAGCAGGCCTTCGATGCGGCCGAAAATGATGAGAACTGCAAAGTGGTAGTGCTGCGCGCCGCTGGCGAGGTGTTCTGCGCCGGGGCCGACCTGGGCTACATCCAGGACTTGCAGGGTTTCGGCTACACCGACAACCTGGACGACTCCACCCACCTGATGCAGCTCTTCCACCAGATTTACACGCTCAAGAAAATCGTGATTGGGCAGGTGCAGGGCCACGCGCTGGCCGGGGGCTGCGGCCTGGCTGCCATCTGCGATATCAGCTTTGCCGTGCCCGAGGCCAAGTTTGGCTACACGGAAGTTAAAATTGGCTTTATCCCGGCCATCGTCAGTGTATTTCTCCTGCGCAAAATCGGGGAGTCGCGCACCAAGCAGCTGCTGCTGAGCGGCGACGTGGTGCACGCCCAAACGGCCCTCGACATGGGCCTTATCACCTTCCTCTGCGCCAAGGAGGAGCTGGAAGAAAAGGTGCGCAGCTACGCCCAGCGCCTGAGCCGCGAAAACTCGGCCCAGAGCATGGAAGTAACCAAGGAAATGCTGTCCCGCATCCCCGAGTTGCCCCTTGAAGAGGGCCTGCGCTACGCCGCCCAGCGCAATGCCGAAGCCCGCGGCTCCGACGACTGCCGCCGCGGCATTGCCGCTTTCCTCAACAAGGAGAAGATTAGCTGGTAATATTAAAATTGTTTGTCATCCTGAGCGCAGCGAAGGACCTTATCACGCAGTTCTTGATAAGGTCCTTCGCTGCGCTCAGGATGACATTTTTTGTAAAAGGTGCTAGCCTGTAAATGAAACCTCAGCCGTCATTTTCGGTTTAACAGCCCATGAACTGGATTGCTGCTGCTGGTATCACTCTGGCCACATTTGCCTTTATGGAGTTCTGGGCGTGGTTTATGCACAAGTACGTGCAGCACGGCCCGCTGTGGTTTTTGCACCGCTCGCACCACGTGCGGCACCCGCACCCGGTGGAGCGCAACGACTTGTTTTTCGTGCTGTATGGCGCCCTGTCGGCAGTACTGTTCATCACGGGCGACAACGGCGGACGCTGGTGGTTTTGGGTAGGGGCGGGCATTGCGGCCTACGGCACGGTGTATTTCTTCGTGCACGACGTACTGATTCACGCCCGGCTTCGCTTCTGGAAAAAGTCGCGCCACCCGTACCTGCGCGCCTTAAACATGGCCCATAAAATGCACCACAAAACCACGGGGCGCGACGGCTCGGTGGAGTTTGGCCTGCTGTGGGTGTCGCCCAAATACTTCGAGCTGGCCCGGAAGCAGCAGAAAAGCAGGGCTGAAGCAGGCGAAGTACCGCCGCCGGTGAACAACTAATCCCACTTTGGGCTTTAGGCCTAGTACCTCAAACTTCCAGGACCTTGGGTTCATTCTCCATCAGCGACTTAGAGCAGCTCTCGGGCGTGAAGGCCCACACCATTCGGATGTGGGAGCAGCGCTATGGCCTGCTGCGCCCGGTGCGAACCTCCACCAACATCCGCACCTACTGCGACAGCGACCTGCGCCGTTTGCTGAACGTGACCACGCTTTGCGGCCGGGGCAAGCGCATCTCGCAGGTAGCTAAACTTACGGATGCGGAAATTGCCCAGGCCGTGCTGGCCTGCTGCGACGATGCCCACGACTACAACCAGCAGGTGAACAACCTGCTGGCCGCCGTGCTGGCCTTCGACGAGGACCGCATCAACAGCCTGCTCAGCACCGCGGCGCGGCAGCTGGGCTTTGAGGAAATGATGCTGCGCGTGGCTTACCCCTTGCTGCAGCGCATCGGCCTGATGTGGCTGGCCGAGACTATGAACCCGGCCCAGGAGCACCTGCTCTCGCACGTGTTACGGCAAAAGCTGATGGCCGCCACCGACGCCCTGGCCCCGGTAGCAGCAGATAAAGCCCGGCGCTGGCTGCTGTTTCTGCCCGAAAACGAGCTGCACGAGCTGGCCCTGCTGTTTATGAACTACGCCCTGCGCGCCCGCGGGCACCACACCCTGTACCTGGGGCAGAACCTGCCCATTGCGGAGCTGGCCGTGGTATACCCCGCCTACCGGCCCGACATGGTGGTGACAGTGCTCACCTCCCAGCCGGAGCGCACGCGCCTGCCCGAATTCGCCCGGAGTATGGCCACCGCTTGCCCCGGCGCCAAACTAGTACTCTACGGCCCCCTGGCCCGGCAGGAAGGCCTGGAGCTGCCCGAGGCCTGCACCACCCCGGCCCTGATGACGGACTTCCTGGCTTTGGCAGATGCCTAGGAGCCGTCCCAACAGAACGGTGTAGAGACGCATACTTGCGTCTCGTCGTTGAACGAGAAGGAAGAACGATTGTATAGACGCAACCGAAGGTCAGCGCAGCTAACATTTTGCGTCTCGTCGTTGAACGACACGGGCAGAACGTGCTAATGGCGCAGTACCGGAGACGCAAGTATGCGTCTCTACAGTTCAAGCGGCCCTGGTGGCGCGGTCCCGGAGACGCAAAATATTGCGTCTCTACATCCTTTGCCAGCCTGCGCAACCCACCGAAAAGGAAATATTTTTTTCAAGATTCGGCTCAATCCTAAAAATCGTTGGCCTCGTAGCTTCCTCCGTTCGCCGAGTTTTTGGTGCCGTTCGCGGGGTAAAACGCAGCGAAAAGGTAGCCTCCCCCTACATTGTGGCCAGCACCAGAAAGTAGGCTTGCAGCCTAAAAAATATTTTTTGGGGTACGCCCGGATTTGAATTCGGCTCGTATATTTGTTTAACAATCTGGCACGAAAAGCTAAACAACATGACTTCGCTCGAATTCACCTCGCAAGTGCAGAAAATCTCCCTCACCCTGCGGCCCGCGGCCATGAACCTGACCCGCGACGCCGACGACGCGAAGGACCTCGTGCAGGAAACCCTGCTCAAAGCCCTCCTGAACAAAGACAAGTTCAAGGCCGGCACCAACCTGAAGGCGTGGTTGTACACCATTATGCGCAACACCTTCATCAACAACTACAACAAGATTACCAAGCGGAGCTCCAACATCGACTCGACGGAGTACTTCCAGTATTTCAACACCGACCAGAACTACATCACCCACAACGGCGCGACGTCGGACTTCGTGGTGCGCGACATCAACGAGGCCATTGCCAGCCTCGGCACCGACTACCGCACGCCCTTCATGATGTACTACATCGGCTACAAGTACATGGAGATTGCCGAGAAGCTGCAGATTCCGATTGGCACCGTGAAAAACCGCATCCACATTGCCCGTAAGGAGCTTAAGAATGCCCTGCAGGTGTACGCTCCGGTAGGGGCGGGGGCCAATGTAGAAACCGAGGCCGTTGAGGAATAGCCAATTGACCAATCAGCGAAGACTACTAAAAAGCCCGCTGCCATTCCGGCAGCGGGCTTTTTATTTATAACCTGCGGTCATTGAGTATACATGTGCCATACCTGGGCAGGAATTGCCCGGCTGAAATTTTCGATGAAAAGGGATTCAGGCGCTGAAAGGAGAGTTATTAAAAACACAATGTATGGGACCGATGGTGTGCAGCTGTAATACTGTAGATTTGGCCGGTACTATTACCATTTCACTCTTTCTTTTTTTCCTATGAAGCATTCTGTATGTACTACCTGGGTTATGTTGCTGCTGGGCGGGAGCATATCACACTTTGGGCTGGCACCAGCGCAAGCTCAACAACTTAGGCCAGCCAGCCGCTGGGCCGCGGTGGAATTGGTGAGCAAAGACACTACCGGGCGCAAAATGCTGCTCCCGATGAAGCACCTTGCTGCCGCCCAGCCGGTTCGAACAACAGCAAATCGTAACGGGCTGTGTGACCTGCTGACCAATGGCGATTTCGAGATACAAACCAATAACATTGGGCCCACTACGTATGGCAATATCGGGAACCCAACCACCGAGGTAACGGGATGGGTTACGCCTAATGGCAGCAGCCCCGACTACTATGCCACTAACGGAAGCTCGCCGGACATAGTCCCGGCAACTGGTATCTATGGCACTTTCAGTCCTTTCGGAGGCAAAGGAAGTGTCGGCCTTGGTACGCTTGAAAGGAATGACGGTACCCGCGTTTCTGAGTACATCAGCACGACGGTTGCGAACGTCAAGACAGGCCATTATTATGCTAGCTTTCAGGTTCAGGTAAGTAATGGTGGCGCTTCCGGTATTTCCAGTACCAGGGGAGTTCAAAGCGGCTTCGGCTTTCAGGTGTCATCGGGGTTTTTGGGGTATATACCGGGCTCAAGTGGTGGGTATGATTTTCTGCGACCCTCCCCGTCAAACTGTGGATTGCTGACAAGCTCGGCGTTAACTCAGGCCAATGTTGGCGTTTGGACACCTGTTACAGGTCAATTTGATATCGCCAAAACCGATGTGTCGGGTGCAAACGTGGCCACCTTAACAGTGGGGCTATTCAATGCTAATCGAGCCGACCGGGATGCAATTCTGATTAACGGAAGCACCAGTGCTCAGGACACCCGAACCTACTTCTTTGTCGACAACATCGAACTGTTCAAAGTCCCCACTGCCGGTCCAGACCAGGTTTATTGCCCTGGTTCAAGCGTCACTATTGGCGAGGGGTGTGATATTCCCAACGCCAAGTATGCCTGGCGTATCGATGGCCAGCAAACTCCCTTTGCCTATGGCATCACGACGCAGGTAGCGCCCACGGGCCCAACCCGGTATTCACTCACGGTGACCTTGCCGGACAATAGCATCTATGTTTCCTATGTAAATGTTACGTTGTGCCCGCCCATAATTTACGGGCCTGATGTGATGGGATGTGGGCAGGGGCCGTTTACCTTCCAGGCCAGCCCGACCAATGGCACCATATGGCAGGTAACGCCGGCCAACCTGGTGACGAGCAGCTCCGGTTACGGGTCTACGTTTACCACCAATGCTGTATCGGGAGCTTCAGGCCAGATTACCATCACCGCGACGTTCTATAATTATCCGGGCGGTACGCGAACCGTTTCTAAAACGGTCACCATCCAAGGCCCACCCCCCATCGGGCCGATTCTTGCCGAAGCGGACCACACCGCTGGCCGCCTCACGGCTACCATTTCGCCGCTCCAAGGTATCTCATACTACAACTGGTACAAGGACGGCGTGCTGCTCACTACCAACCACAACGCGTCGGTTATCTGGATTATTCCCCGCTCCGGGTGCGACGGATACACCGTCAGGGTGGAGGCAGTTACGCCTTGCGGAACCACGCAAACCTCCGTTTTTGCCCCTGGTATGCATTGCGACAATGTCCGCACCAGTGAAGTCTATCCGAACCCAGCTACTGATAAGCTGATGGTTTCCACTCGCGGGACCAATGCTACCACAACCCTATTGGACGCTCGTGGCAACGTGCGCCGGCAGATGGTAATGGGCAATGGCCGGACCCGCGCCGAACTCGACGTTTCCGGGCTGCCGGCCGGGATGTACCTGCTGCGCATCGTTGAGCAGGATGGTACCACATCGAACCAACAGGTGAGCATTAGCCGCTAGTTGGTATTCGTGGAACAATAAAAAAGCTCTGCCGTGAGGCAGAGCTTTTTTATTAGCCTGGTCCGGTGCGTAGCTAGTGCTGGTGCCGGACTATTGATTCGCAAAATTTCATGTTCAGGCAGGCTGCTTTTATCGGAGGCCCCCGATGCCCATAGCACCCTGATGGTATTTCATTGCCCTAATGAACTGCGTCAGCTTGTCAGGGGAATTACTCAAAAAGCCAGCTGCCATTTTGATAGGAAGCTTTCTTCAACTGTTTGGTTGTGCGGGTCTGGAGCGGCTATAAAATCTGCCTAAGCAGCTTTTTCAGTTGTGGTACTATTATACTGGCCCACGAAACATCGGTGCAGGTAGCTACGCCAGGCTATAAATCAATTTAGCGGGCGCAGCCAACCTTTTCCAGCCAGAAAGCGAGTAGCACCCCAGGCGGATCAATCCGCTGCTTACCCTCTTTTCCCACCTATTTTATGTTCTGCAACCGTTTGCTGCTGTGGATGCTGCTGGCCTTGCTGGCCGGTCCGGCCACCGCTCAATCCTTCCAATGGGTACAGGCCGCGCCCCTGAATCTTAACCTCAATTACGACCTGCTCAACTACGGCCTGAGCACCGACGCGCAGGGCAATGCCGTGGTGGTGGGCTGGCAGGACCAGGCCTATCCGCACCACCGCATTATGGGCCGGCTGCAGCTGACCAAGTACTCCCCGGCTGGCGCGGTGCTGTTTAGCCGCACCATCGGCGGGCGGGCCGGCCTGCTGCGCGTGCAGCACGACGCGGCCCAGAACATCCTCGTGCTCGGTGAGTTCATCGACTCGGTGCGCCTGGCGCCGAACCTGCGCTTTACGGCTACTGCGCTGGACACCGACTACTTCCTGGCCAAGTACGATGCCAGCGGCGGGCTGCTCTGGGCCCGGCACCTCAACCCCTGGCTGGCCCCCGATATGTATGCCAGCGGCGCCCTGACCACCGACGCGGCCGGCTTCATCTACCTTGGCTACAGCACCGACGCGGGGCTCTCGGCCGTGGCGCGCCTGCAGCCCGACGGGCTGGGCACCCCGCAGGTGCTGGTGCAGCAGCAGGGCGCCCGCTACATCAGCAGCCTGCAGTGCGACGCGGCCGGCAACCTGTACGTTACCGGCGCCTGCGCCGAGCTGACGGCCCGGTTTGGCGGGCAGCCCATCACCCAGCCCTTCCAGTACAACACGTACGTGGCCCGTTATTCGGCCGGGGGCCGGTTCCGTTGGGTGCGCTTCGTGGAAGACATCACCTGCCCCACCATCCAGACCGCGCCGGCTCCTGACGGGGGCCTCATCGTGGCCGGCAGTGCTTATGCCGGGCAGCAGTTCGGCCCCTTCACCGTGCAGGGCCCGGCCTGGTCGGAAGACTTTTTCGTGGCCCGCCTCGACAGCAGCGGCACCTGGCAGTGGCTGCGGGAGCTGCCCCGCGCCGGCGGCGCCCTTGGTGACGCCTCGCCTGGCAACGCCAACTACCTGGCGACGGACGCCGCCGGCAACGCCTACTTTGCCGGCAGCACCCGCGGCACCGTGCCCTGGAGTGGCAGCACGACTACCGTCTCGACTTCGGAAAAGGCCCTGCTCGTGAGCTACGACGCTCAGGGCAACCTGCGCTGGGCCCGCACTGGCGGCAGCAGCGACCCCAACCCCAACACTGCCCACAGCGTGGCCGTGGCACCCAACGGCGACGTTTACCTGGCCGGCATCGGCACCGGCCCGCTCACCTTCGGTACTGCTACGGCCACCGCGCCGCTGGCCGCGCCCTCGCTCTTTCTGACCCGCCTCTCCGGCAATGCACTGAGTGCCCGCGGTTCGGCCGGGCTGGCCGGCTGGTCGCTGGCGCCCAACCCCGCCGCACATACCGTGCAGGTGACTTTCGACCAGCCGCAAACCTTGCCCGCTCAGGTAGAAGTGGTGGATGCCGTGGGCCGCGTGGTGTTGCGCAGCGCCGTGCGCGGCCCTGTCCTCACGCTGGACCTGGGTGGCCTGCCCGCCGGTGCCTACGTGCTGCGGGCCACCGCGGCCGGGCAGGTATGGCGCGCCAAGCTGCTGAAGCAGTAAGGCCAACCTCACCCCCGACCCCGGTTCGCTTGAAGCGCGAAGCCCGCGGAGAGGGGAGCCTTTTCCGAAAGGATGCCGGCTGGCTCCCTTTCTCCGCCGGGAATGCGCTTCAAGCATTCTTTGGGGGCCGCGCCCCGGAGGGGGAGGTTTGCCCCACAAAAAAGCCCGCTGCCATTCCGGCAGCGGGCTTTTTATTTCTAAGCATGTAGCAAAGTCGACCACCGACACGGCCGGTTAAGCGAAGGCCGGCGCTAGACGGCAAGGCTGGCTTTGTGGGCCAGGAGCTGGGTGATATAGTCGTTGACCACTACCAGGTCGGCGTCGTTGCGGGCGTCGGCCAGCTCGTCGGCGGTTACCTCGGCGGGCAGGCCGCTGCGGCCGAGCAGGGCCCGCTGCCGGGCCACCAGCTGGGCCTGCTTGGTTTCGATGCGGTTGCAGGCAGCCGAAGGGCCAGTGGGTGCAGTCATCCCATAGAACTGTGGCATCCTTAATTAGGGCTATTTTTTGGCTACCCTTCCTTGTGTGGAGGGGTCGGGGAGGGGTTTTCTCCAATTTCTCAAAACAAAACGCCGCCTCTGCGACTATTTTGCGCAGAATGACCAAACCCACTACCCCAAAACACGCAGTAGTAATAGGTGCCGGCTTTGCTGGCCTGGCCGCCGCCAGCACCCTGGCCCAGGTCGGCTGGCGCGTCACGGTGCTGGAAAAGAACGAAATGGCCGGTGGCCGGGCCCGGGTGTTCCGGGCCCAGGGCTTCACCTTCGACATGGGGCCAAGCTGGTACTGGATGCCCGATGTGTTTGAGAAGTACTTCGCCCGCTTCGGCAAGCGGGTGGCCGACTACTACGAGCTGCAGCGCCTGGACCCTTCGTATCAGGTGATTTTTAAGGGCAACGAAGCCGTGGACATTCCCGCCGCCATGGACGAGCTGCGGGCCCTGTTCGAGCGCTACGAGCCCGGCACCGCCGCCCGGCTCGACGAGTTTCTGCGGCAGGCGGCGTATAAGTACGAGGTGGGCATCAACCGGCTGGTGTACGCGCCCAGCCGCTCGGTGCTGGAGTTTGCCGACCCCAAGCTGCTCGTGGACATGCTGCGCATGGACGTGCTGCAGAGCATGCACAAGCATGTGCGCCGCTTCTTCAAAGACCCGCGCCTGCTGGAGCTGGTGGAGTTTCCCATCCTCTTCCTGGGCGCCACCTCCGAGAATACTCCGGCGCTGTACTCGCTGATGAACTACGCCGACCTGGCCCTGGGCACCTGGTACCCCAAGGGCGGCATGCACAAGATTGTGGAAGGCATGGTGCAGCTGGCCCAGGAGCTGGGCGTGGAAATCCGCTGCAATGAAGAAGTAAAGGAGATTGTAGTGGAGCAGGGGCGGAGCACCGGCGTGCGCACCGCCAGCGGTTTCGTGGCGGCCGATGCTGTGGTGGCCGGGGCCGACTACCACCACATTGAGCAGCAGGTGCTGGCCCCGCCGTACCGGCACTACGACGCCAAATACTGGGACTCACGAACCATGGCGCCGTCCTCGCTGCTTTTTTACCTGGGCGTGAACAAGCCGCTGGATAAGCTGCGCCACCACAACCTGTTTTTCGACGAGGACTTCGGCCGGCACGCCCACGAAATCTACGAGGCGCCGCAGTGGCCCAGTCGCCCGTTGTTCTACGCCTCCGTGCCGAGCAAGACGGACCCCACGGTAGCCCCGGCCGGGCAGGAAAACCTGTTTTTGCTCATTCCCGTGGCGCCCGCCCTGGCCGACGACGAGGCCACGCGCGAGCGTTACTATGACCTGCTAATGGATAAGCTGGAGCGCCACTGTGGCCACTCCATCCGCGACGCGGTGGTGTTCAAGCGCAGCTACGCCCACCGCGACTTCATCGCCGACTACCACAGCTTCAAAGGCAACGCCTACGGCCTGGCCAACACCCTGAGGCAGACGGCCATCCTCAAGCCCACGCTTAAGAGCAAAAAAGTCAGTAATTTGTACTTCACGGGCCAGCTTACCGTACCCGGCCCCGGCGTGCCGCCGTCTCTTATTTCGGGCCAGGTAGTAGCGGGGGAGGTAATAAGGGAATTATGAATTGAAAAGAACGTCATGCTGAGCGAAGTCGAAGCATCTCGCGTGCAGCAGTAACTCTTTTCGCCTGACGATTGGAATTAATACTCCAAGCGAGATGCTTCGGCAAGCTCAGCATGACGTTCTAGAGTCAAAAAAGATGAACCACCAGCAACTATTCACCGATACCAGCCTGGCGTGCAGCAAGCTCATCACGGGGCGCTACAGCACCTCGTTTACGCTGGGCATCCGCACGCTCGACGAGCGGCTGCACCTACCGGTGTATGCCGTGTATGGGTTTGTGCGCTGGGCCGATGAGATTGTAGACACCTTCCACGAGCACGACAAGGCGGCCCTGCTGGCCGACTTCCGCCGGCAGACCTACGAGGCCCTGGAAACCGGGCTGAGCCTGAACCCGGTACTGCACGCTTTTCAGGCCGTGGTGCGGGAGTACGGCATCGACCGCGAGTTTATCGATGCCTTTCTGCACAGCATGGAGCTGGATTTGGAAGACCAGAACTACCACCCCGATCTGTACAACGAGTACATCTACGGCTCGGCCGAAGTGGTGGGGCTGATGTGCCTGCGCATCTTCTGCCACGGCGACGATGCCCTGTTTGAGCGCCTGCGCGAGCCTGCCCGCCGCCTGGGCGCCGCCTTTCAGAAAGTGAACTTCCTGCGCGACATCCGCTCCGACTACGAAGAGCGGGGCCGCGTGTACTTCCCCGGCGTGGTGTACCAGCGCTTCAACGACGCCAGCAAGCGGGAGATTGAGGCCGACATCAAAGCCGATTTTGACGCGGCCTATGCGGGTATTCTGCAGCTGCCGCGCTCGGCCAAGCTGGGCGTGTACCTGGCCTACGTGTACTATCTGAAGCTCTTCTACAAGATTCGCCAGCTGCCAGCCGCCCGCATCCTGGGCGAGCGGGTGCGCGTGCCCGACAACACCAAGCTGCTGCTGTTGCTCGGCTCCTACTTCCGCTACCGCCTGGCACGGCTGTAGCGCGGAATTTTAGTCCGCGACGGCAAAAGGTGGCGTAGACAAAGGTGCGGACAAAAAGTCCGCGCTACGACTAGTAGTAACTTTGGGAAGGTCAACGCGCATTCCCGTATGATGTCATTCCCTCAACTAGCTCTCGTAGCCCTGGCCGCGGCCGGCAGCTTGACCGCTCGCCCGGACCGCGCCGCTTTTCCTTCGACTCCATATCATTTCTCCGTGAACTCCGACCTCCAACCCGCGGCTTTGCGCCGCCATTTTGAGCTGGCTTCGGCCGATAAAGCTGCCGGCGAAAAATTCTATAAGCTGCTGGCCGACTACAAAGAAGGCAACGCCCTGGTGCTGGGCTACAAAGGTGCCGCCGAGGCCATCCGGGCCCGCGACGCGTCGATGTTCAACAAGATGACTTTCATCCAGGATGCCGCCCGCACCTTCGAGCAGGCTGTGGCCCTGGACCCCCACAACGCGGAAATTCGCTTCCTGCGCTTCTCGGTGGAAAGCAATATCCCCGCATTCCTGGGCATGAGCAAGAACGTGGACGCTGATAAGGACATTGTGGTGAAAGCCCTGATGAAGCACCCCAACTCCGGCCTGCTGCCCGAAGTATTCCAATCGGTGCGGGCCTTCATGGTAAAGCGCGGGCACGTAAGTAAGGCCGAAGCGCAGCAGCTCAGCAAGCTGTAGCAGTGTGTATTAAGTTGTATAGGTAGTTAATCGATAGGCCGTCATGCTGAGCTTGTCGAAGCATCTTGCCAGGAGAAGTAATTTCATCGTTAAGCAAATGGATTACTGCTGCGGTAGAGATGCTTCGCTCACGCTCAGCATGACGTTCTTTTTTCCTGAGAATTCAGCTACCCACAGTCCTTAGGTAAATAGCGGAGCGTTAGAAGTTAAAAATTAACACCTTTTTAACTTTTAGCGTTTCGCTTTTACTTTACTTGCAGCAGGGACTGGCGGCTAGCTGGGATGAGTGCCTAAACGCTGGCGGGGTAAGCTCCGACCGTAACTTTCACAAGTCATTCTTTGTTACCGCTGCCACATCCCTGCGCAGCAGTAATCCGGCAGCCCTGCCGGCCTCGTACAGCCTGAGCAGGCGGTGAAAATGATAAAGGCCCTGCCGTGACCACAACTTTCGCCGGGGCGTCCTGGTTAGCCTCCCGTATGCCTGCATTGCACCTGAGCGTCCGCATTGACCCCAACTCCGGCTTCTGCTTCGGCGTGATTTACGCCATTCAGATGGCCGAAGACCTGCTCGACGAGCAAGGCTACCTCTATTGCCTGGGCGATATTGTGCACAACGACGAGGAGGTGCAGCGCCTTGAGGCCCGCGGCCTGCGCATCATCTGCCACGAAAAGCTGGCCGAGCTGCGCAACGAGGCTGTGCTCATTCGGGCCCACGGCGAGCCCCCGGCCACCTACCAGATGGCCATGGAAAATAACCTGACCCTGATTGACGCCTCCTGCCCGGTGGTGCTTAAGCTGCAAAACCGCATCAAGAGCAGCTACGACCGCCAGGAGAAAATCTTCATCTACGGCAAGCACGGCCACGCCGAGGTATTGGGTTTGCTGGGGCAGACGAGCGGCAATGCCGTGGTATTCGAAAACCTCGACGAGCTGCTCCGCCACGAGCTGCCCGCCAACATCACCCTTTACAGCCAGACTACCAAGAGCACCAACAGCTTCTACGCCATCAAGGATGAGCTGGAAGGCCGCGGCTACCAGGTGAATGCCAACGACACCATCTGCCGCCAGGTAAGCAACCGCGACAAAGACCTGCGCCGCTTCGCCGCTCAGTTCGACCAGATTGTGTTTGTGTCGGGCACGAAAAGCTCCAACGGTAAGGTGCTCTATCAGGTGTGCAAGGAAACCAACCCCCGCACGCACTTCATTTCCAAAGTGGAAGAGCTGCAGGCAGAATGGTTTGAGCCGGGCCAGTCGGTGGGTATCTGCGGGGCCACCAGCACCCCCATGTGGCTGATGGAGCAGGTGCGCGACCGGCTGCTGAGCCTGTAGTTGTTAGTTGTTAGTTGTTAGTTGTTAGTTGTTAGTTGTTAGTTGTTAGTTGTTAGTTGTTAGTTGTTAGTTGTGGACGAAATTCGATTATAGTGTAAGGAAAATAAAAGAAGCTCCTGGCTAACAGCTAGCAGCTTTAAGCAAACAAATAATGCAGATAAGCGACCTGCCGTTTGGGGTGACTGACTGGGCCGAGGTGGTGGGGGAGGAGCACGCCGGCACCACGGGCAGCGCCATTTGGCGCACCCGGCAGTTTGGCCCGGTGCGGGTTCGCATGGTCGACTATACCCCCGACTACCTGGCCGACCACTGGTGCCAGAAAGGCCACTTCCTGCTGGTGGTAGCCGGTGAGCTAATCACCGAGCTGGCCGATGGCCGCGAGTTTACGCTGGGGCCGGGCATGAGCTACCAGGTGGCCGATGGCGCCGAGGCGCACCGCAGCCGCTCTGTCACCGGGGCCACTCTCTTCATTGTGGACTGATGCAGCCCACGGTCTCTTCTGCTATGCTGGCCGATGCGCCGACGCGCCGCCTCCGCCCCGAGCCAATTGGGGCCAAGGGCGTGTTGGTTGCCGTGGTCATTATGCTAGCCTGGGCCGGGCTGCTGACGGTTTTGCTGGCTTACTACCGGCCCGATTGGGGCAGCCCCTGGCCCTACCTGCTGGTGCTGGTGCAGGCACACTTGTACACCGGCCTGTTTATCACGGCGCACGATGCCATGCACGGCCTGGTAAGTGCCAACAAGCGCGTGAACAATGCCGTGGGTACCGTTACGGCTTTGCTTTTTGCCTACAACTGGTTTCCGGGGCAGCTGCCCAAGCACCATGCCCACCACCGCCACGTGGGCACGCAGGACGACCCCGACTTTCACGACGGCCGCCACCCGGGCTTCCTGCCCTGGTTGCTGCGCTTCGCCTGGAACTACCTCACCTGGTGGCAGGTGCTGTTGATGGCTGCCACCTACAACGTGCTGAAGCTGTATTTCCCGCAGGCCAACGTCATTGCCTTCTGGATGATACCCGCCATCCTGGCCACGCTGCAGCTCTTCTTCTTCGGTACCTACTTGCCGCACCGCGGTGAGCACGCCCCCGATAACCCCCACAAGTCGCGCAGCCAGCTCCGCCACCACCTCTGGGCCTTCGTGAGTTGCTACTTCTTCGGCTACCACTACGAGCACCACGACCAGCCCTACCTGCCCTGGTGGCGGCTGTGGAAGGCGAAAGGTTAGGAGGTCGTTAGAATAGCCGTGTAATTGCGAGGGCGCAGCCCGTGGCAATCCGTCCTCTAGCATTCAGTCGCGAACAAATTGTGACACATAAAAAAGCCCCAACGTCTACTCAACCGTTGGGGCTTTTTACATTATCTGGTTGGTCGCACCGAGAGGACGGATTGCTTCGTCCCTGGCTTGATGCGCCACATGCTCGCAATGACAGAGGCCGGATGCTCTTTTGACGGGACTTAGTGCACGCCCATCGTCTTCTTGCAGCAGTCGGGCAGGCGGTCGTAGGCTTTGGCGTCGGCGGGCTGCTCGTCGGCATCGTAGCCGGTTTTCTGTACGGCGGTGCGCAGGGCAGCTACGTTGGTTTTGTCGGGACGGTAGTTTACCGTTAGCACCTGGCTGGGCACATCCAGTGTGGCGCTTTGCACCCCTTTTTCGAATGCCAGGCTTTTTTCCAGGCGGGCCTTGCACATATCGCACACGGCCGAAGTTTTAAGCTTCACTTGCTCAGTGCCGGGCTTGGACTGGGCCTGGACTGCAACGCTGACGGAAAAGAAAAGCAGGAGGGAGGCAATGAAGGATTTCATAAGAAGGGTAGGGTGGGTTGGCAGCCGTTTAACAAAAATGCTGCCGGAAAGTGTCATTATGGCGTGGGTTTAGGCCAAAATAAAGTAGCGCGAACTTTGTAGTTCGCGGCCGCTTGGTAGGGAGGTCGTTCTGGGACGCGAACTACAAAGTTCGCGCTACTGCTTGGGCATACAAGTGCTCCAAAACTGCGCTAAAAAAAGCAGCGTGAGGCTTTACTCAATGCGGTAGCGCAATCCGGCGTAGGTGAGCCGCCCGAATACCGGCCCCCACACCATGGCCGCGTCGAAGGTGGGACCGAAAGGCGTAGCGGCCGCGTCAATGGGGTTGTCCTGGCGGTAGTTGGTCAGGTTTTCGACGCCGGCGTACACTTCCAGCCGCTTGAAGGCCCGCGTCAGCTGGGTGTTGAGCAGGGCAAAGCGTGGGGCCATGGGCAGGGAAGCATCGCCCGAGCTGTGCTGGTGGCCTTCGCCGCTGACGTGGGCCAGGGGCCTTTCCCCAAACCACTGCACCGTGAGGTCGGCCCGCCACTTGTCGAAGGCTGTGGCGTAGCCCAGGTTCAGGAAGGCGCGGTGGGTGGGGGTGAGGGGCTTGGCCAGCAGCTGCCCGTCGTAGGTGGTGCGCACGTCGAGGTATTTATAGGCGCCCTTCACCTGCAGCTGGCGCAGGGGCTCGAACTGCAGCTCGGCCTGCAGGCTGCGGGCGAAGGAGCGGCCGCCGGGGGCCAGGTTGTCGAGGATGAGGTACTGCGGGGCCGAGTACATGTTGGCCACCAGCTGGTTGTCGAACTCGGTGTGGTAGTAGTCGGCCACGAAGGTGGCGGGCCGGCTCAGCAGGGTAAAGTACTGGGTAAAGCTGCCGCCCACGTTCCAGGCCCGCTCGGGCTGCAGCTTGTCGGCAATGACGAACTCGCGGGCGCTGGCCAGCATGGCGGCGTTGTCGGCAATAGGGTTGGCCACGCGGAAGCCGCGGCCGGCGGAGGCGCGCAGCACGGTGTTCCTGGCCGCGTCGAACTTGACGTGCAAGCGCGGAGTGTACTGCCAGCCGTAGAGGTTGTGGCGGTCGGCGCGCAGGCCCAGCACCAGCGTCAGGTTGCGGCTGTTCTGGTAGGTGTACTCAGCAAAGGCACCCGGCACCTGCTCACGGCGGTTGCGGTGCTCGCGGGCATAAGTCTGGGCCGGGGTTTCCGTCAGAAACGTGCGTCCGTCGGTGAATAACTCCTGGAAGTCGTCATACAGGTAGCTCAGTCCGGCCCGGTACACGTGGGCCGTGTTGCCCAGCACGCTCTGAAACAGCAGCGTGGCCATGCCCGTGCGCTGGGTGCCGTCGTAGCGGCGCAGAGTGCGCCGCGTCTGCACAGGTACCACGTCGTAGTCTTCGTAGCCCCAGGAGTAGGCCGACTCGAAGTCGTGGCTGGCGCCGCTCAGCAGCAGGCCCAGGCTCTGGAAGGGGCGGCTGGGCCAGGTGTAGGAGGTTTTGGCGTAGGCCGTGTAGCGCGTCGCCGCCTGCGTGGTGCCGTAGCTGCGGGTGTAGGCGTCGGCGTCGTCTTCGCGGAAGGCCAGCTGCCCACCCTGCCGGTTTTCGCGCAGGGCGCCCAGGCCCAGCTCGCTCACCAGGCCTTTATTGGACTTGTACTTCCACTTGTTGAAGGCGTTGAACTGCGTGGCCAGGGGCAGGTCGAGGAAGTCGTCGTTGTTGCGGTCGGCGCGCTGCCCGAGGTGGTCGGTGTGCAGCAGCAGCACGCTGCTCCATTTGGCATTGAGGCGGGCCGAGGTGTTGAGGTTGACGTCAAATTTGCCCAGGTCGTTGCCGTAGGCATTGAACAGCACTTGGTCGGTTTTGTCGGGCTCTTTCAGCTTTACGTTCACCTGGCCCGACATGGCCTCGTAGCCGTTCACCACCGAGCCCGTGCCCTTGATGATTTCAATGCTTTCAATCCAGGGGCCGGCCAGGTAGCCCAGGCGGTAGGGGGCCGCCAGCCCGCGCAGGGCCGGCTGGTTGTCCAGCGTGAGCAGGGAGTAGGCTCCGTCCAGGCCCAGCAGCTGAATCTGCTTGGCGCCAGATACCGCGTCAGAAGTGGTGACTTCTACGGCGGCGTTGGTTTCGAAGCTTTCGGCCAGGTTGCAGCAGGCCGACTTGGTCAGGTCGCGGGCCGAAATGACCTGGCTGTGGGTAGGCGTCAGCGAGGAGTAAGCCTGGTTGCGGGCGGTAACGGTTACTTCGCCTAGGGCCGCGCCGGGCCGCAGGGCAATGCGCAGGTAAGGGCTGCCGCTGGCCGGCACCACCACAGTATCGGCGCGGTAGCCCAGGGCCTGCACCACCAGCCGCGAAGCAAGACGGGCCGGCCGGGCCAGGGTGAAATTGCCGTTTGCGTCGGTATTGGCCACAAGGGGGGCTTCCGTGCCTGACTGGTCATATAGCCAGCGCACGATGGCGCCGGGCAGGGGCGTGGCCTTGCCAGCTTCCTTCACCTCGCCGTGCACGGGCGCGATGCTGCTGGATTGCGCCCAGGCACCTGGCCCGGCGTGGGCCAGTAGATAGGTAAGGAAGAGCGGCCGCAAAAAACCGCGCAGGATAGTCATACAGGTGGAAAGTTACGGCTTTTCGGGCGAAGGCTAAGAGCGCAGGGCCATCCGGCTCATTCACTGCTCGCATGCTGGCGCAGCAGCGTTGCCTTGGAACATAAAAAGCGGGGTAAATAATGCCCTGCTATGCTTCGCGGGCCCTTTTTTGCTTTGTGGTAGAAAATGGTAAATCGTGGTTGCTTTCTGCGAAGCTTGCCGTACATTTGTTAATAGCGCCTAAAACCACCTTCCGGCGGCCTGCTTATGAACCTTCTTTCCGGCGAATATGAATGCAAGCTCGACCCCAAGGGGCGGCTTGTGCTCCCGGCCAAGGTGAAGGGCAGCCTGCCAAATGAGTCGGGCAACCAGCTGGTGCTGGTGCGGGGCTTCGAGCCATGCCTGGTGCTGTACCCGCGCGCTGCCTGGCAGGTAATTCACGAGAAGGTGATGGCCCTGGATGAGTTCAACGAGGAGTACCGCCAGTTTCAGCGCAACTTCTTCCGGGGCATGACGGAGGTGGAACTCGACACCATTGGCCGTTTTATGCTGCCGCGCACCATGCTGCGTTATGCTGGTATCGAGAAAGAAGCCATTATCGTGGGCCTGGGCAACCGCTGCGAAGTGTGGGACCCGGCCCGCTACGATGAGTTTCTCATCAAAGACCAGCAGAGCTTCAGCAAGCTGGCCCAGAAGTTTTTATCAGTCTCCGAACCGTCGCCGCTGGGCGGCCCCGTCGCGTGAGCAGCTACCTCAACGATACCGCCTACCACCGTCCGGTGATGCTGGCCGAGTGCCTGGCCGGCCTCGACTTGCAGCCCGGCGGCCGCTACGTCGACGTCACCTTCGGCGGGGGCGGGCACTCGGCGCGCATCCTCGAAAAGCTGGACACGGGCCACCTCTACAGCTTCGACCAGGACGCTGACGCCGAAGCCGAGGCCGCCAAGCTGGCCCGGCCGCAGTTCACCTTTATCCGGGCCAATTTCCGGGACCTGGCCGCCGAGCTGCGGCAGCGTGATGCCTTGCCCGTGGATGGCCTGCTGGCCGACCTGGGCGTGAGCTCCCACCAGTTTGACACGCCCGAGCGAGGCTTTTCCACCCGCTTCGACGGGCCCCTGGACATGCGCATGGACCCCGACGGACCGCTCACGGCCGCCGATATTCTAAACGAGTACAAAGAGGCTGACCTACACCGCATTTTCGGCATGTACGGCGAGGTGACCAACGCCCGCACCCTGGCCAGCACCGTGGCCACGGCCCGCCGCGGCCGGCGCCTGCTCTCCATCGCCGAGCTCAAGCAGGCCATACAACCCTGCACGCCCCGCGGCAAGGAAAACAAGTACCTGGCCCAGGTTTTCCAGGCCCTGCGCATCGAGGTAAACCAGGAGATGCAGGCCCTGCAGGAGATGCTGCTGCAAACGGCCGAGGTGCTGCGCCCCGGCGGCCGCCTGGTGGTGCTCAGCTACCACTCCCTGGAAGACCGGCTGGTCAAGAATTTTATCGCCAAGGGCAAATTTTTCGGCGAGGTCGAAAAAGACTTCTTCGGCAATGAGAACAAGCCCTTTGAGGCCCTGAACCGCAAGCCCGGCGAAGCCACTGCCGAGGAAGTAGCGCTGAACAGCCGGGCGCGCAGTGCTAAATTGCGGGTTGCGGTGCGCAATTAACAATGGACAATCAGCAATGAACAATTCTCTAACATTCGCAGCCATGCATTGCTCAAGTCAGTCTTGGCTGGAGGCCAATGCGCTTGCAGAGGAGGAGAGTGTGGCTTACTCTCTCAACTGTTCATTGCTCATTGTTAACTGTTAACTGGAAAAAGATGGCCGTCAATACCCCCCGACCTAACGATGCGCCGCGCCGGGCCAATGTGCCCCGGGTGGTGGCCGCGCCCGAGCCGGCGCCGGTGGTGGAGGCCCTGCCGGAGCCGGAGGTTGTGCCCGAGAAAAAGCTGAAGAAGGTGCGCGAGCCCCGCGAGCCCAAGGAGCCGGCCGGCCCCCGCAGCAGCTGGAGCATTTTCTCCTTGCTCGACCGCCTGACCAGCGTGGACGGGCTGTTTCGGGAAGGCCTGCCGGTGCGCTACCTGCCTAACTTGCTGTTTGTGATGGGCCTGACGCTGCTTTACATCGGCAATACGCACTACGGCAACCGCATGAACCGCAACATTCAGCGGCTGAAGCAGGAAACCGAGGACTTGCGGGCCGACTACACCACGCTGAAATCAGACTACATGGAAGCCAGCAAGCAGAGCGAAGTGGCCCGCAAAGTGGCCGCTTTCGGGCTGGTGGAAAGCTCCTCGCCGCCCTTCCGCATTACCGTGCCGGCGGGCCACCTCGACGCGGCCGAGCTGGAGCTGATGCCCGTGCTGACGGCTGACACCCTGGCCGCCCGTGCCGCCCGCGACTCGGCCGCCGCCCACCTGGCGGATTCGCTGGCTGGCCGTCGTCGCACAGCTTCTTCTACCGATGGCGGGCCGGAAATTATTGCCCCGCCCCAGGAGATGGACGGCGACACCAGCGGCCTGGCCGTGGCCAACGCCCTGCGCTCCAAAGCAGACCGCAAGCAAGATGTCCGGCCGGCTAAAGCAGCCAGCCGCCGGCAGTCGGGCAAAACCAGCACGAAAAGCGGTTCCGCTAAATCGAAAGCCAGCTCAGCCAAGAGCAGCAAGCATAATCCCGACAGCAAGAATCCGGTACAAAAGAGTACAAGCAAGCAAAAAACGAAACGGACAGTAAGTCAGTCAGCTAAGTCCGCGAAACGATGAAAGGCAACGTTAAGAAGTCGATAGTAACGCGGGTGCGGCTGGCTTTTCTTGGGGTGGCGCTGTTCTCGGGTGCCATCCTGTGGAAAGCCACCCGCATTCAGTTTCAGGAGGGCGCCAAGTGGCGGGCCCTGGAGCAGGAGCGGCGCATCAGCTACCAGCCCGTGCCCGCAACCCGGGGCAACATCTACTCCGACAACGAAAGCATCATGGCCACCTCGCTGCCCTTTTACCGGGTGGCCTGGGACCCGGGCGTGGTGGAAAAGAGCGTGTTCGACAAGGGCATCGACTCGCTGGCCTGGCACCTGTCGCACTTCTTCGGCGACCGCAGCGTGCAGGAATACAAGCGCCGCCTGCAGAACGCCTACACCGCCAAGGAACCGGCCGTGCGCTACATCCGGCTCAACTCCCGGCAGATAAACTTCCAGGAAAAGAAGCTGATGGCCAAGTGGCCCATCTTCAACGCGCCACGTAAGCGGGGCGGGGTCATTTTTGAGAAAGTAGACAAGCGCTTCCGGCCCTTCGGCGGCCTGGCCCAGCGCACCATTGGCTTCATCAACGAAGACAAGCACGGCGCCGGGCTGGAGTACACCTTCGAGCAGACCCTGGCCGGCAAGCCCGGCGAAGCGCTGTTTGAGCGCGTGCCGGGTGGCGTGAAGCCCGTGTACGACGGCACCGAAATCAAGCCCCAGCCGGGCTACGACATCAAAACCACGCTCGACATCAACCTGCAGGACGTGGCCGAAAATGCCCTCTACAAGTCGCTGGTGAGCAATAACGCCCAGTATGGCTGCGTGATTCTGATGGAAGTAGCCACCGGCGAAATCAAGGCCGTGGCCAACCTGGGCAAAGCCGCCGACGACACCTATAAGGAAGACTACAACTACGCCTTTGCCGACCAAGGCCGCACCGAGCCGGGCTCCACGTTCAAGCTGGCCTCGATGATGGCGCTCTTTGAGGCCCGGCCTGAAGTGAAGCTCGACGACATGGTGGACACCGGCAACGGCCGCATGTTTGTGGGCGGCGCGGTGAAGTCGGACTCGCACGGCTACGGCCGCATCACGGTGCAGCAGGTGTTTGAGAAGTCGAGCAACATCGGCGTGGCCAAGCTGGTCGACAAATACTTCGCCGGCAACCCCAGCGAGTACACCGACTACCTCAAGAAGTTTGGCCTCGACAAGCCCCTGGGCTTTCACATGACGGGCGAGGCCCGGCCCTACGTGAAAGACCCCAAGGACCCGAGCTGGAGCCGCACTTCGCTCACCACCATGAGCATCGGCTACGAGCTGAAGCTGGCCCCGCTGCAAACCCTGGCCTTTTACAACGCCGTGGCTAATGGTGGCGTGAAGGTGCAGCCCATCATTGTGAAGGAGATAAAGCAGGCCGACCAGGTGCTGCAGCGCAACGAAGCCAAGGTGCTGAACCCCAAAATCTGCTCCGACGAGACCCTGGCCAAGGTGAAGGCCATGATGGAAGGCGTGGTGCTGGAAGGCACGGCCCGCGGCATCCGGCCCAAGGACTACACCATTGCCGGTAAAACCGGCACGGCCTGGAAGTTTAAGAACGGGCAGTACACCAAAACCTACTCCACCAGCTTCTGCGGCTACTTCCCGGCCGACAAGCCCAAGTACAGCTGCATTGTGGTGGTGGACTCGCCCCGCAACGGCCGCATATACGGCGCCGACGTGGCCGCGCCGGTATTCCGCGAAGTGGCCGACAAGTGCATGGCCCGCGACCTGCTGAGCCAGCGCCCTCTGCTGGCCAAGGCCCGCCTGAATAAGAGCAAGGTGCCGCTGGTGCGCGCCGGCATGCAGGACGAGCTGGCTCTGGTGTGCCAGAAGCTGGGCCTGGCCGGGCAGACCCAAGCCACCGGCGGTGAGGAGTGGGTACGGGCCGCCTCCGACACGGCCTTTCACGCCCGCACCGTGGCCCTGGTGGTGAACCCAGTGCGGCCCGGCCGCGTGCCCAACGTGAAAGGTCTGACCTTGCGCGATGCCCTCTACCTGCTCGAAAATCGCGGCCTGCGCATCCGTGCCAATGGCAACGGCCGCGTGCGCGAACAGTCGCTGAGTGCCGGCGCCCCCATCAAGCGCGGCGATGTAATTACCCTGGAGCTGGCCGAAACCGGTCCGCGCCTGGCCGCCCCCAAAGCGCTGCCTGCCCCCGAGCACACCGACCTTGCCGAAAACAAACTACTGATTCCGGTGGAAACCGGCTCAGTGCACAAAGCCGAACCCAAAGCCAAGCCAGCCGCCAGCTCTGCGAAAAAAGCCGAAACACCCGCCAAACCGGCTGACAAGTCGGTTGCTAAGGACAAAGCCAAAACTGCGGCTAAGCCCGAAAAGCAAGAAGCCAAGTCCAAGGATAAGCCTAAGGATAAAGACAAAACCAAGTCAGCCAGGAAGCCGGCTGAAGACTCCAAAAAGAAGCCGGACCCGGCGAAACCACAGATTCGACGAGCTTAATGGAGTTAAAAGTGAAAAGTTAAAAGTGAAATTAAGGGCACTGTACCGCTAGCACTTTTAACTCTCAACTTTTAACTTTTAACTGATTACATGATTTCCCTGCCACTCTTTTCCCTGCTTACCGATGTCACCGTGCTGGCCCAGCACGGTCCGGCCGACGTTGCCATTACCGGGCTCACCCTGGACTCGCGCGAGGCGGCGCCGGGCATGGCCTTCTTCGCCTTGCGCGGCACAGCCACCGACGGCCACAAGTACATAGCCACGGCAGTAGGGCAGGGGGCGGCCGCCATTATCTGCGAGGAACTGCCGGCGGAGCGCAGCGAGGGCACCGCCTACGTAGTGGTTGAAGACAGCGCCGCGGCCCTGGGCCACATGGCGGCGGCCTTCTACGGCCACCCCTCGCGGCAGCTGCAGCTGGTGGGCGTAACGGGCACCAACGGCAAAACCACCTGCGCCACGCTGCTGCACAAGCTGCTGCGCGAGCTGGGCTACCATACCGGCCTGCTGAGCACGGTGCAGAACCAGATTGACGAGGAGGTGATACCCAGCACCCATACCACCCCCGACGCCATCCGCCTCAACGCCCTGCTGGCCCGCATGGTGGCAGCCGGCTGCACCCACGCCTGCATGGAAGTCAGCTCTCACGCCGTGGCTCAGCACCGCGTCACGGGCCTGCACTTTGCGGGCGGCATCTTCACCAACCTCACCCACGACCACCTCGACTACCACGGCACCTTCGAGAATTACCTCAAGGCCAAAAAGGGCTTTTTCGACATGCTGCCGAAAACCGCCTTCGCCCTCACCAACGCCGACGACAAGCGCGGCCCGGTGATGCTGCAGAACACCGCCGCCCGCCGCGAAAACTACTCCCTGCGCGGGGCCGCCACCTTCCGCGCCCGCCTCATCGGCAACGAGGTGCACGGCCTGCACCTGGAAATCGACGGCCGCGAAGTGCAGTTCCGCCTCATTGGGGTGTTCAACGCCTACAACCTGCTGGCCGTGTACGGCGCCGCCGTGCTGCTGGGCGAAGACCCCACCGAGGCGCTGACCATCCTCTCCGGCCTCACCACCGCGCCGGGGCGGTTTGAGCCTATCGTGTCGCGCCGGCAACGGGTGACGGGCATCGTGGACTACGCCCACACGCCCGATGCGCTGGAAAACGTGCTGCAGACTATTCAGGAAATTCGCCAGCCCAGCCAGCAGGTCATTACCGTGGTGGGCTGCGGCGGCAACCGCGACGCCGCCAAGCGCCCGGTGATGGCTAACCTGGCTGCCCGCCTGTCGGAAAAAGTCATTCTCACGGCCGACAACCCCCGATTCGAAGACCCGCTCGACATTCTGGCGCAGATGCAGGCCGGCATTGGCCCCGCCGACGCGCCCAAGGTGCTGACCGTACCCGACCGTCGCGAAGCCATTCGGGCCGCGGTGGAGCTGGCCGGGGCCGACGACATTGTGCTGGTGGCCGGCAAAGGCCACGAAACTTACCAGGAAGTGCGCGGCGTGAAAGCGCCCTTCGACGACAAAGCCGTGCTGGCCGAAGTATTTACCGAACTCAACAAGTAGCGCGCCCTGCCCGGCAGCGTGCGCTGGCTTTCAGCAGCCTCCTATGCTCTTTTACCTCTTCCGTTACCTGCACGACCATTACAATCTCCCCGGTACGGGTGTGTTTCAGTACACCACCTTCCGGGCCGGGCTGGCCGTGGTTATTTCCCTGATCATCGCCCTCACCTTCGGGCAGCGGCTGATTCGCATTCTGCAGCGCAAGCAGATTGGCGAGAGCGTGCGCGACCTGGGCCTACAGGGCCAGAACGAAAAGAAAGGTACGCCCACCATGGGCGGCCTCATCATCATCCTGGCCATTCTGGTGCCGGTGCTGCTGCTGGCGCGCCTGCGCAACATCTACATCATCCTGATGCTGCTCAGCACGGTATGGCTGGGGCTGATTGGTTTCCTCGACGACTACATCAAGGTATTCCGCAAAAACAAGGACGGCCTGAGCGGGCGCTTCAAAATCCTGGGCCAGGTAGGCCTGGGCCTGACGGTGGGCTGGGTGCTGTTCTACAGCAATGAGATAACCGTGCGGGAATACTTGCTGCCCAACGGGCAATACTCTGCCATTCAGGCCACTAAGGTTTTCAAGGACGTGCACCTGATGATTACTACGGTGCCGTTTATGAAAAACAACGAGCTGAACTACGGCGACTTGTTTGCCACGGCCGGCGACATGTTCAACGGGCTCTACGGCTTCCTCTACATTCCCATCGTCATCTTCCTGATTACGGCCATCAGCAACGGGGCCAACCTCACCGACGGCCTCGACGGGCTGGCAGCGGGCACCTCGGCCATCATCGGCATCACGCTGGCCATCTTCGCCTTCGTGAGCGGCAACGCCCTGCTGGCCGACTACCTCGACATTATGTTCATCCCCGACTCGGGCGAGCTGGTCATCTTCTGCACCGCCTTCGTGGGGGCCTGCATCGGGTTTTTATGGTACAACTCCTACCCGGCACAGGTATTCATGGGCGACACGGGCTCCCTCACGCTGGGCGGCATCATCACGGTGCTGGCCCTGGTGGTGCGCAAGGAGCTGCTCATTCCCATCCTGTGCGGGATTTTCATCATCGAAAACCTCTCGGTCGTGGTGCAGGTGAGCTACTTCAAATACACCCGCCGCAAATACGGCGAAGGCCGCCGTCTGCTGCGCATGTCGCCCCTGCACCATCACTACCAGAAGCTGGGCTACCACGAGTCCAAAATCGTGTCGCGCTTCTGGATTGTGGGCATCATGCTGGCCGTCATCACCCTGGTTACTCTTAAGTTACGCTAACCGAGCTTCCGGCTGAACATTCTGCGCCTTCTGCGCCACCCTCAGCGCCCTCTGCGGGCTAAAAACGCAAGAACAACATGCACTACGTCATTCTAGGAGCAGCCGAAAGCGGCGTCGGGGCAGCTTTACTCGCCCAGGCCAAAGGACACACGGTGTTCGTGTCGGACCGCGGTACCATTCAGCCCGATTATAAAGCCAAGCTCACGCAGGCTGGCATCCGCTTCGAGGAAAACCAGCACACGCTCGAAGAAGTGTTGCGCGCCGATGAGGTTATTAAAAGCCCTGGCATTCCCGAGAAAGCCGAGGTTATCAAGGCCCTGCGGGAAAAAGGCACGCCCATCATCTCCGAAATTGAGTTTGCCGGCCGCTACACCAAGGCCAAAAGCATAGGTATTACTGGCACCAACGGCAAAACCACGACTACGCTGCTCACTTACCACCTGCTCAAGAGCGCTGGTCTCAACGTAGGCCTGGCCGGCAACGTGGGCTACAGCCTGGCCGAGCAGGTGATTGAAGATAAATTCGACTACTACGTGCTGGAGCTGAGTAGCTTTCAGCTCGACGACATGTACGACTTCCGGCCCTGGGTGGCCATGCTGCTCAACATCACCCCCGACCACCTCGACCGCTACGAGTACTCGATTGAGAAGTATGCCCAGGCCAAGCTGCGCATCACCCGTAACCTCGACAGCGAGTGCTACTTCATCTATAATGCCGACGACGAAGTAACGAACCGCTACTTCCAGTCGACTTTCGTGCCCACTCAGCGGCTGCCCTTCAGCTTGCACCACCGACCCGACATTCACCTGGCTGGCTACTACCTCTCGGAGCATGAGCTGCGCACTTCCCTGCACCCCATGAAGATGGACGACGCGGGCCGCCAAGACATCAGCACAGCCGGCTCGCCCCTCATCGGCCAGCATAACCGCCAGAACATGCTGGCCGCTATTCTGGCCGCCCGCGTAGCCGGGCTCAGCGCCGAGCAGATTGAAGCCGGCCTGGCATCCTTCCAGAATGCCGACCACCGCCTGCAGCTCGTGGCTGAAATCAACGGCGTGCGCTTCATCAACGACAGCAAGGCTACCAACGTGGAAGCGGCCTGGTTTGCCCTCGACGGCATCCGGCAGCCCATCGTCTGGATTGCCGGCGGCACTGACAAGGGCAACGACTACACCTCGCTGCTGCCCCTGGCCCAAAGCCGGGTGAAAGCCCTGGTGTGCCTGGGCGTCGACAACAGCAAGCTGCGCGCCGCCTTCGACGCGGTGGTGCCGAAGGTAGAAGAAACCCAGAGCATGGCCGCCGCCGTAACCCGCGCCGCCGCGCTGGCCCAGCCCGGCGACGTGGTGCTGCTCTCGCCCTGTTGCGCCAGCTTCGACTTATTTAAAAACTACGAAGACCGGGGCCGGCAGTTTGCCGCGGCCGTGACGGAGTTAGGGCAGGAGGGTAAGCGGGTAGGAGGGTAAGAGTTTCCTGCACTTTTTACCTTTTCTCTCCCTCTTACCCTCCTGCCTTCCTACCCTCATACCCTATACCCATGGAACCCGTTAAGAACTGGCTGCAGCGCAACCTCAAAGGCGACCCCATTTTGTGGGCCATTGTGCTGCTGTTTTCCTTTATCAGCATTGCGGTGGTGTATTCGGCCACGGGCACGCTGGCGTACAAGAAGATGGACGGCAACACCGAGCATTTTCTGATTAAGCACACCGGTCTGATTCTGGTCGGCCTGCTGTTTATGTGGCTGGCCCACCGCGTCGACTACCGCTACTACTCGCGCCTGGCGCTGTACGCGCTGCTGGTGTCGGTGCCGCTGCTGCTGTTCACCTACCTGCTGGGGGGAGAAACCAACGGCGCCTCGCGCTGGATGACCATCCCGGTTATCAACCAGACGTTTCAGCCGTCCGACCTGGCCAAACTGGCCCTGATTTCGCACCTGGCCAGCATGCTCAGCCGCCGGCAGCAGCACCTGGAAGAGTTCTGGACCACCATGTTCCCGGTAATGCTGTGGGTGGGCATCATCTGCGGACTTATTGCCCTCACCAACGCCTCCACGGCCTCGCTGCTGTTTGCTACCTGCCTGCTGCTCATGTTCATCGGCCGCGTGCCGCTGAAGCAGATGCTGGTAATGGTGCTCATTGGTGTGACGGTGGGTGGCGCGGCCCTGGCCAGCGGGCAGCGCTGGAAAACGGTGCAGTCGCGCCTGGAAAGCTTCACCGACCCCACCAAGAAAACGCCGTTTCAGCTCGAGCACAGCTACATCGCCATTGCCACGGGCGGCATTGCCGGCAAGGGGCCCGGCAACAGCACCGAGCGCAACATCCTGCCCCACCCATACTCCGACTTTATCTACGCCATTATAATTGAGGAATACGGCCTGCTCGGCGGCGCCGTGGTGCTGTTCCTTTACCTGGCCTTCTTATATCGAGGGCTAAAAACGGTGATGAACAGCTATGGGGCCTTTGGCGGACTACTGTCCGCCGGTATCAGCTTTAGTTTGGTCTTACAGGCGCTGGTGAACATGGGGGTGGCCGTGGGGCTGGGCCCCATCACCGGCCTGCCGCTGCCCCTGCTCAGCATGGGTGGCACCTCCCTCATTTTCACGGGTATCAGCATCGGCGTCATCCTGGCCGTAAGCCGTGGCGAGCGCGAAATCCGGCCCATGACCGGCGAGCCGGAAGACACGGCTCGTATTCCCAAAGTATCGGTTAGCTATTAAGATTGAGTTGTCCGTTGTTCGTTGTCAGTTGTCAGAATTGTTCTGAAAGCTGCTTAATAGAACAGCCTGACAACTGACAACGAACAACTGACAACCAATCCAAATGAGAGTCATCATCAGCGGCGGCGGCACGGGTGGGCACATTTTTCCGGCCGTGGCCATTGCCAACGAGCTGCGCCGCCGCTACCCAGAGGCGGAAATCCTGTTTGTAGGCGCCAACGGCCGCATGGAGATGACGCGCGTGCCGGAAGCGGGCTATAAGATTGTGGGCCTCGACATCAGCGGCCTGCAGCGCCGGCTCACGCCCCAGAACCTGCTGTTTCCCGTCAAGGTGTTTCGCTCGGTGCGCAAGGCCGGCAAGCTGATTGAACAGTTCCGGCCCGATGCGGTGGTAGGAGTGGGCGGCTACGCCTCGGCCCCGGTGCTGCTGGCCGCCACCTCGCGCGCCATCCCCTCGCTCATTCAGGAGCAGAATTCCTACGCCGGTCTGGTAAATAAGCTGCTGGCACGCCGCGTCAGCCGCATCTGCGTGGCTTACGAGGGCATGGAGAAGTTCTTTCCCAAGGACAAGCTGGTTGTAACCGGCAACCCCATTCGCACCGAAATTGCCGACGGCAGCCGGGCCGATGCCCTGGAGTTCTTTGGGCTCGACCCGGCCCGCAAAACCTTGCTGGTGGTGGGTGGCAGCCTGGGCGCCCGCACCCTCAACCTGGCCACTGCGGCGGCCCTGCCCCGGCTGCGCGAGGCCGGGGTGCAGTTGCTCTGGCAAACCGGCAAGCTCTACTTCCCCGAAGCGCAGCGCCAGGCCGCTGACTACGCCGCCGACAACCTGCAGGCGCTGGAGTTTATCAAGCGCATGGATTTGGCCTACGCCGCGGCCGACGTGGTGGTGAGCCGGGCCGGCGCCCTGTCGGTGTCGGAGCTCTGCCTTACCGGCAAGGCCAGCATTCTGGTGCCCTCGCCCAACGTGGCCGAAGACCACCAAACCAAAAACGCCCTGGCCCTGGTCAGCAAAGGTGCCGCTGTACTCATCACCGACGAGCACGCCCCGGCCCGCCTCTACGATGAAACCCTGCGCCTGCTCGCCGACCCGGAGCGGCAAGCCCAGCTCAGCGCCCGCGTGCACGAGCTGGCCCGCCCCAACGCCACCACGGCTATTGTCGACGAGCTGGTACAGCTGATGGAAAGAGTTAAAAGTTGAGAATTAAAAGTGAAAAGCACGGCCCAGTTACTCCAACCATTTTAACTCTCAACTTTTAATTTTTAACTCAAGAATTGGAACAATTCCCCTACGTCTTTTTTCTCGGCATTGGCGGCATCGGCATGTCGGCGCTGGCGCGCTGGTTTCAGGCTAATGGCCACCAGGTGAGCGGCTACGATAAAACCGAGACGCCCCTTACCCGCGCCTTGCAGGCCGAAGGCGTAAGCGTGCATTATGCCGATGCTGTGCAGAACATTCCGGCCGTGGTGCGCGAAAACAAAGACCGGACGCTGGTCATCCTCACGCCGGCCATTCCGGCCGACAGCCGCGAGTGGGCCTGGCTGCGGGAGCAGGGGTACGAAATCCGCAAGCGCAGCCAGGTGCTGGGCGTGCTCACCGCCGGCCGCCCCACCATTGCCGTGGCCGGCACCCACGGCAAAACCACCACCAGCAGCATGGTAGCCCACCTGTTGCACCACGCCGGTATCGACTGCGGCGCCTTCCTGGGTGGCATTTCCGTGAACCTGGGCAGCAACCTGCTGCTGCCAAAGTCGGCCCAGGCGCCGGTAGTGGTCGAGGCCGACGAGTACGACCGCAGCTTCCTCACCCTGCACCCCGATGTGGCTATTGTCACCAGCACCGATGCCGACCACCTCGACATCTACGGCGACCAGGACGCACTGATTGAGTCGTTTCGCCAGTTTGTGGGCCAAATCAAGCCCGGCGGCACCCTGTTGATTAACCATACGGCCCACCCCAGCGTGGCGGCCGCCGTGCCGGCCGGCACCCGCGTCATCCGCTACGGCTTGAGCCCGGAGCAGGGACCCGAATTGTTTGCCGACGACATCACGGCCCAGGGGCACCGCTTTCACTTCAACCTGCACGGCCCACAAGGAGTGGTGAAAGACCTGGAGCTGTCGGTACCAGGCTACCACAACGTGGAAAACATGCTCGCCGCTGCCGCCGTGGCCCAGCTGCAGGGCGTAAGCTCCGAAGCACTGAGCGCTGCCGTGGCAGCCTACCGGGGCGTAAAGCGCCGCTTTGAGTTCGTGGTGACGGCCGGCGACAAAGTTTATCTTGATGATTACGCGCACCACCCGCGCGAAATCGAGGCCTTCCTACGTTCCGTCCGCAAGCTCTACCCCGGCAAGCGCCTGCGCGTGGTTTTTCAGCCCCACCTGTTCACCCGCACCCGCGACTTCGCCGCTGGCTTTTCGCAGAGCTTAAGTATTGCAGATGAAGTAGTTTTGCTGGATATTTACCCGGCTCGGGAAAAGCCCCTGCCCGGCGTTACTTCCGAAATGCTGCTGGCTGGCATCACGGCGCCCGCCAAGTCCATTCAATCCAAAGAGCAAGTGCTGAAAGCGGCTCAGGACGAAAGTTTCGACGTGCTGGCCACTGTTGGGGCTGGCGACATCGATACTTTGGTTACGCCGCTGCGGGAGCTGTTGTCGGAGCGCTGGCGCTAAAGCTCAGTTTAGCTTATTTATCATTATTTCTACATTTCTACCCTTAAACGCTGATTCATGGACCGTACCGTTCGAAACTTGCTCGTTGCTTTCGCCTGCCTACTGCTGCTGGGCGGCATGGGGGTGTTTGCGGCTGTGCGGCAGGCCGCGCGGCCGGTAGGGGAGGTTTCGGTGCGCATTGCCAACGAGTTCGACAACTTCTTCATCAGCGAGCGGGGCGTGACGGCGCTGCTCACCAAAGGCGGGGCCGAGCCCGTGGTGGGCACCCGGCCCGAAAGCACCCGCCTGCGCGAGCTGGAAGACCGGCTCAAGGCCCACCCTTTCGTGCGCGAGGCACAAGTGTACCGTGACTTGGCTGGCAACCTGCACGCCGATGTGCGCCAGAACCGCCCCATTGCCCGCCTCGTACACCCCGACACCCGGCTCGATAACTACATCGACGCCGAAGGCCATCCGCTGCCCTTGTCGCCCCTGTTTACAGCCCGCGTAGCCACTGTTTCGCGCCCAGGCGGGCTGGCCCTGCCAAATGCATTTTTCCGGGATAGTGCCGGGCGGCGCTACCTCGAGTTTTTGCGCTACGTCGACGAGCATCCCTTCTGGCGTGCCCAGGTGGCAGAGGTTTTTATTGAGCCTGGAGGCCGTCTTTCGTTCACTCAGCAGGTCGGCGACCAGCGTGTAGAATTCGGGCTTCCCGAAAATATTTCTGAGAAATTTGCTAAGCTTATGGTATTTTACCGGCAAATTCCGTCCGTTCTGGGTTGGGACACTTACCACCGCGTGAACGTGGAATACCAAAATCAAATCATTTGCGAGTAATATCTCGCTGAAATTCAAGCAAATAATCTTTTCGGTTTTTGCTAAAAAAATACGCTTTCCTAACCGCTCGCCAGCACCGCATTTTATGCAACAAGACAAAATCGTCGTCGGGCTCGACATTGGCACCACAAAAATCTGCGCCTTGGTAGGTCGCAAAAACGAGTTCGGGAAACTCGAAATTCTGGGCATGGGCAAAGCCGTGTCCGAAGGCGTTTCGCGGGGCATCGTTCTCAATATCGATAAAACGGTAGATGCTATTAAACGGGCCATCCGCCAGGCGGAAGAGCAGTCCGGAATTAGCATTGGAGTGGTAAACGTGGGCATTGCGGGCCAGCACATCAAGAGCCTGCAGCACAACGGCAGCATCACGCGCAACTCGGCCGACACCATCGGCTCCGACGACGTGAACCGCCTCACGCAGGACATGTACCGCCTCGTGACGCAGCCCGGCTCGCAAATCATTCACGTGATGCCGCAGGACTACAAAGTGGACTACGAGGAAGGCATTGCCGACCCCGTGGGCTACGAGGGCGTGCGCCTGGAAGGCAACTTCCACATCATCACGGCCCAGAGCACGGCCATCAACAACATCAACAAGTGCGTGACCAAGGCGGGGCTGGAAATTGCCGACCTCATCCTGGAGCCGCTGGCCAGTTCCATGTCCATCCTCTCCGACGAGGAGAAGGAAGCCGGCGTGGCCCTGATTGACATCGGCGGCGGCACCACCGACCTGGCCGTGTTCAAGGATGGCATCATCCGCCACGCGGCGGTGCTGCCCTTCGGCGGTAACATCATCACCCAGGACATCAAGCAGGGCTGCAACGTGGCCCCCGGCCAGGCCGAGCAGCTGAAGGTGAAGTTCGGCAAAGCCATTGCCGAGGAAGCCTCCGACTACGAAATCGTGAGCATCCCCGGCCTGCCCAACCGTCCGCCCAAGGAGGTGTCGCTGAAAAATCTGGCGTACATCATCGAGGCCCGCATGTCAGAAATCATGGAGCTGGTGTATGCCGAAATCTACCGCATGGGCCTGCACGACAAGCTCTCGGCCGGCATTGTGCTGACCGGCGGCGGCTCGCAGCTGCAGAACCTGGAGCAGCTCACCGAGTACATCACTGGCCTCGACACCCGCATCGGCTACCCCAACCAGCACCTCGGCAAGAGCCGCATCGAAGCGGTGAAATCGCCGATGTACGCCACCACCGTGGGCCTGGTGCTGTCGGGCTACCACTCGCTGGATGAGCGCACCACCTCGGCGCGTCCGTCGTACGAGCAGGAAGAGCTGTTTTACCCCACGTACCAGCCAGCACCGGTAGCCCCGACGCCCACGCCCGTGGCCGAAACGCGTCCTGCTACGCCGGCCCCCGCTCCCCAGCCCGAGAAGCCCAAGCAGCCCAACCGGGCCGGTGAGTTCTTCAAGAATATTCTCAGCCGCACCAAAGGGCTGCTGATTGATGATTACGACGATAAATCTTATTAAATCATTTAACACTTATCATTTATCATTTAACAGTTGACGTTCTTAGCTTAAACGTAATTGTTTGGCTGAAAATGTTAAATGTTAATTGATAAATGTTAAATGAATCCTTATGAATTACAAATTCGAAATTCCCGCTCAGAACAAGTCCATCATTAAGGTGATTGGGGTAGGCGGTGGTGGCTCCAATGCCGTGAAGCACATGCACAAGCAGGGCATCAAGGACGTGGAGTTTATTATCTGTAATACCGACCATCAGGCCCTGCAAAGCTCGACGGTGCCGAACAAGCTCCAGATTGGGGTGGACCTCACCGAAGGGCTGGGCGCGGGCGCCAAGCCTGAGCGCGGCCGCCAGGCCGCCCTGGAAAGCAAGGAGCAAATCCGCGACCTGCTCAACCAGGGCACCAAGATGCTCTTCATCACGGCCGGTATGGGCGGCGGCACCGGTACCGGAGCGGCTCCGGTTATCGCCCAGGTGGCCCAAGAGCTGGGCATTCTGACAGTAGGCATTGTGACGGCGCCTTTCATGTTTGAAGGCAAGAAGAAGCGCCAGCAGGCCGAAGAGGGCATTAAGGCGCTGAGCGAGCACTGCGACACGGTGCTGGTGATTCTGAACGACAAGCTGCCCCAGATTTACGGCAACCTGACCATGGGCGCGGCCTTTGCCAAGGCCGATACGGTGCTGACCACGGCTGCCAAGTCCATTGCCGAAATCATCACGGTAACCGCTGATGTGAACGTCGACTTCGAAGACGTGAAAACGGTGATGAAGGACAGCGGGGCCGCCGTGATGGGCAGCAGCGTGACCGAAGGCGAGAACCGCGCCCGCCGCGCCGCCGAGGAAGCCCTGAGCTCGCCGCTGCTTAACAACACCGACATCCACGGGGCGCAGCGCATTCTGCTCTCCATCATGTCGGGCGCCGAGCACGAGCTGGAGATGGACGAGCTGACGGAAATCACGGAGTACATCCAGGACAAAGCCGGGCAGGACGCCGAAATGATTTTCGGCCACGGCATCGACGAAGCCCTGGGCCAGAGCATCCGCGTGACGGTAATTGCCACGGGCTTTGCCCGCGAGGCGCATTCCATCACTTCGCCTGCTACCGGTAGCAACGCTGCTACCGAGCCGGTAGCTGCCGCTCCGCAGGCTGCCCCGATTACGGAGCAGCCGGCTGCAGCTCCTGCCCCGCAGGGTGCGCCATTTGTGCCCAGCTTCGGCAATGCCCAGCCCGAGCCGGCGCGCGTGACCTTCAACCTCGACGGCCCCAGCGCACACAACGCGCCGCCGCTGACTGGTATTCCCGCCGGCGCCCCGGCCGAGCCGGTGCTGGTATCGAGCGCCCCGGCTGCTCCCGAGCCGCGTCCGCGTCCCGGCCTGGATGCCCAAGCCATTGAGCGCCGCCGCCGCCTACAGGAGCTCAGCAACGGCCTGCCGCCCGAAGCCGTGAGCCACTACGACACACCTGCCTACCTGCGCCGCCAGGTGAAGCTGGAAAACGTAGTACCCAGCTCGGCGCAGAACATCTCCCGCTTTAACTTGTCGGACGACAACGAGCTGCTGGGAGATAACCGGTTTCTGCACGATAATGTAGATTAGTTTAAGTTTCATATTTAATTAAAAAGCCGCTACTGCATTTGCAGTAGCGGCTTTTTAATTAAATATGAAACGTTTGATTTTTCTAATTGTGCAGCAATTTGACGAATTGTAAACTCGTGGAGAGTAATAGATTGGCTATGAATTCTTAGGGCGCTCTAAAGTCATCAAGCTCCAAAAGTTTGTGAAAATAAGTGGCATTCGTTTCTTAAACCAGCTGCTGGAATATGAAATATAAGTCGGACTGAATCCGGCTTCAATTAGATTGGTAGGGTTATTTTTTGCGGTAATTAATAGGTCTGACATAGCTTATCCATTGGTTAAATACCTTCGAGCGTACCCAATGGCCGTTCTTTTTATTATATAATACTTGCCCGCCATGCCCACCTAGCATACAGTTGCAGTCTTCTTGGAACTCCATAATTAATTTCTGGCGGTCGGCACCAATCAGCGGAAAGAAAATATGATGCAGAATGCCCTCCGTACAAACCGTGTCAACTGTGATAAAACGCAAAGTATTAGTTTGCTTGCTGAACCCCTTCAACTTGTCAGGCTTAACTTTTAGGTTTTTAAAAAGGACCTGTTGTCTTGCAATGAAAGCCGCGTCTTTATCCGTAAATTCTTTTTTGTATTCGGTAGTTAGCCGAAGTTGCTTAAACTTCCAGCAAACCCGGGATATGGACAAACTGTCATCAGCAACAACTTCGTTTATAATGCAATAGACTTCTTCCTCTGTAAGGTCAGGAGCAGTGTTACAAGATGCCAAAGACAGAACTGTAAATGACGACACAAGTAATAGCGCACACAATTTCATAAGCTTCCTGTAGATGCCTGACTCAAACGCCCGTCCAAAAGTATTTATTATTCTGCTCTGACTTAAAAACAACACCAAGAGAGGCTCACATCTTAAGGAGTACTATTTTTTGCAATGTGCGCGTCAGAGCCGGCACTTCCCTGCGCACTTTTTGAAAACACCAAAGTGTTGCTTGGCTTATCAGACCGCAGCCAATTGCCCAGCGGCTCTTCCACCAGTCGATACAGCCCATACGCCACCACCTGCACCACCAGCAGCCGCAGCAGCCAGAAATCCGGCAGCCGCTCATAAACCCAAAATGCCAGCGGGTAGGCATGGCAGAGGTAGAAGGCGTAGGAACTGCGCCCTAGCTGTTCGAACAGCCGGGTGCTGAGCAGCCGTTGCAGCCAGCTAGTTTCGCGCAGCAGGCCGGCAAACAGCAAGCCGCCGGCTAGTGGCAGCAGCACCAGATTCAGGAAAAGGGAGATGGTGTGCTCTGGAGCGTGGGGAATTTGCGCCTGGGTGAAGGCCAGAGCGGCCGTAACAGCCAGCCAGGCCAGGACGCCGCTGGCGGTAAGCCCCCAGCCTTGCCGGCTAGTTAGCTGCCCGGCCCGGTACTTCAAGGCCAGCCACACGCCCACAAAAAACTCCAGGCTGTGCCCCAGGAAGGTGAAGCTGAACATGAAAGGGTAGGAGCCGAACAAGCCGTGCCACTGTAGTGGCGCCAGCAGCGCCACCAGTCCGCAACCTAAGCCAGCCAGCAGCAACGGCTGCAGCCACAGCGGCAGGCCCCGGTGCCTAAGCCCCAGCAGTATGGGGGCAGCGAAGTAGAAACATTCCAGCAGCGTGAGCGACCAGGCCGGACCGATGCCGGTGAACAGGTAGTCGGCAAAAAAGCCACGCAGCAGGCTTAGGTGCAGCAGCAGCAGGCCGGGGGTGGCCTGCGGCGAATGCCAGCGCCAGAGCAGGGTAAATGCGGCCAGCGTGAGCAGGGCAAACAGCGGGTAGATGCGGGCTAGGCGGTTTTGCAGGTAGCGGCGCCAGCCGCCTTGGGGCCGGAAGGAGGGGCGGCCCGTGTCGTAGCGCAGAGCAATGAGAAAGCCGCTGAGCAGCAGCAGCAGCGGCAGGCCGTGAAACTCACTGACGAAGTAGCGCAGCGCCCGCCCTGGGCCCGCCGCAGGCAACTCGCCGAACGGGTAGTGGTGAAAGAACACCAGCCACGCCGCTACGGCCCGCAGCCCGGTCAGGACGGGGAAGTAGGTGCTGGAACGGCCGGTGCGGCTAGGGGACATGAACGGGCGGTAAAAGAAAAACCGGGTAAAAGCGGCGGCCTTTACCCGGTTTTGATAAGTACAACTGGGGCAGTTTAGCCCATGGTGTGGTACACGGCCTGCACGTCGTCGTCTTCCTCGAACTTTTCGATGAGCTTTTCCACTTCCTCGGCTTGCTCGTCGGTGAGGGTGACGGTGGTATTGGGCACGCGCTGTAGCGTGGCACTCACCACGTTCAGGCCTTTGCTTTCAATGGCTTTCTGCATCTGGCCGAAGTCGGTGAAAGCCGTCTCAACCACGATGTAGCTGTGCTCGGCGCCGTGCTCGTCTTCCTCCTGGGTTTCGTACACGTCTTCGGCACCGAAATCAATTAGTTCCAACTCCAGCTCGTCGCGGTCGAGGCCTTCGGCGGCCAGCTTGAATACGCCCTTGCGGGTGAAGGTGTAGTCCGAGGAGCCGGCCGTACCCAGGGCACCGTTGCCGCGGTTGAAGTACATGCGCACGTTGCTCACGGTGCGGGTGGGGTTGTCGGTAGCGGTTTCTACCACAATGGCCACGCCGTGGGGACCGTAGCCCTCGTACACCACTTCCTGGTAGTCTTTTTCGTCCTTGCCGGTGGCGCGCTTGATGGCCGCTTCCACCCGGTCCTTAGGCATGTTCACGCCCTTAGCGTTCTGAATGGCGGTGCGCAGGCGGGAGTTGGTGTCGGGGTTGGGGCCGGACTCTTTCACGGCCATCACAATTTCTTTCCCAATCCGGGTGAAGTCTTTCGACATCCGGTCCCACCGCTTCATCTTGCGGCCTTTACGAAATTCAAACGCGCGTCCCATGTACAGTTAGCAATTAGCAATTATCAGTGAACAGTTTCGGGCGCGGCCATGCGCCGGATGCCGAAACGGGCTGCAAGTTAGCGAGCAGGGGCGGGGGTGGCAAAGCGGATTGTAAGCAGCCGCTATTTTCCGGCACTTTTGGCCGGCGCCACCGCTCCGCCCTGCAGGGCATACACGCCCTTATTGCCGCTGGGGTAGCCGATAATGGTTATTTCCAGGGCCTGCGTTTGCGGGTCGAAGCGGAAGGTGCCGCGCTGCACGTCGTGGCCTTTGGCATCAGTGAAGGCAAAGCGGATACTGTCGCCCTTGATGGTGAACTGACCGTCCTGGTTGAAGGCCATGGGGCCTTGGTTGAGTTGAATGGTGAGCCGCTTCTGGTAGCGGCCATCGGCGCCGAGGGTGAGGGTGCCGCCCACGCCGCGCACGGGCGTTGGGGGCTCGTCGCTGGTGAGGTCGTACACAGTGTAGGCCGTGTAGCGGTAAGTGCCGTAGAACGATTTCAGCTGGCTGGCTTCGAAGTAGGAAGCTTTGGGCGTGGGCACGGCCTGAGCCAGGGCGGCCCGGCCGGCACCGGCTGTCAGCAGCAAGGAAAGCGCAACAAGAATGCGGGAAGAAAGCATAAGGCAGGCAAGCTGGGGCGGGAAACTGCCGCCGAAAGTCAAAAATAAAGTGCCGGTGGGGTTTGACGGCAGCGCCGGCGTGTCGTTGCTTTGAGGCAGAAACCATTCCATTGTCGGCCATGCCTACTTTTCTGCGAGAATTGATTCAACCCGCTGCCGAGCTGCCCGAGGCGGACGTCTGCCTGGTGGGCTTGCCCCTCGACTTCGGCACCGTGCTCGAAGGGGGCCGCGCCGGGGCGGTAAACGCGCCCGACGCCATCCGCCGCGAGCTGCGCCGCTACCACAAAACCTACAACCTGGAGCACGACATCAGCCTTGAGGACCTGCGCATTGCCGACGCCGGCAACCTGGACCTGCGCCGGGCCGACCACGCCCTCAACCACGAGCACATCCGCGAAGAGCTGGGCGCCCTGCTCCGGCAGTACCCGCGGGTGGTGGTGCTGGGCGGCTCCCACGATGGCACTTACTCCACGGTGCGCGGCCTCTACGACGCCTTGGGCGGCGAGTGCGTGGGCGGCATCAACCTCGACGCCCACGCCGACGTGAAGGACCGGCCCATTATTAGCAGCGGCACGCCCTTCGGCAAGCTGCTGCGCGAGGGCTTCCTGGCCGGCAAGCACTTCGTGGAAATCGGCCTGCACTCCAATCTCAACACCAGGGAAGATATTGCTTTCCTGCGCCAGCAGCAGGCCCGTATTGTGCCCCTGGCGGCCGTGCAGGCCGATGGCATTGTGGCGCCCATGCAGGGCGCGCTGGTGCGGGCCACCGGCGCCGGGGCGGCTTTTGTAAGCTTCGACATCGACGGCTGTGCCGAGGCCTACGCCCCGGCCGTGTCGGCCCCCAGCGCCGACGGCTTCACGCCGCGGCAGGCTGTGGAAGCAGCTTTTCTGGCGGGTAAAGACCCGCGGGTGCGGCTGTTTGAAGTGGTAGAATTGAACCCGCTCTACGACCGCGACAACCAGACGGCCCGGCTGGCCGCCACCATCATCACGGCCTTTCTGACGGGCGTGGCTGGGGGCTAATGCCTAGGTGGGTAAAAAAGGTTTGGGACCAAAAGTCAGCATCTAGGTAGCTGGGGCTGATTTGTATAAATTCCCGAAAATATTTCATGGCTTTCGGGCATCCGTTCACTATATTCCATAGTCAATGGAAGTAGTTGAACCCAAACCTTTACCGCCATGCAAAACCTACTTGCCGCGCTGTTGCTCAGCGCCACGTCGCTCACCGCTTTGGCCCAGTCGGACCCGGCGTTCACCACCACTTGCAACGAAGCGAGCAGCAATGCCGACAACCAGCGCGGCTACTGCGAAACGCGCGACCTGACGCTGCCCGCCCCGGCCTCCGGGGCCTTGTCGGTTGATGCCCAGCGCAACGGCGGCATCACGGTGCGCAGCTGGTCGGGTTCCGATGTGCGGGTGCGGGCCCGAGTGCAGGCCTGGGGCGCCGACGAGGCCGCGGCCAAAGCCACGGCAGCCGGCGTGACAATCAACAGCAGCGGCAACAAGCTGCACGCCTCTGCCCCCGGCGGCGAAGGCAGCTGGTCGGTTAGCTACGAGCTGCTGGTACCCGAGAAAACCGCCCTGGCGCTGAAAACCCGCAATGGCGGTATCAGCCTGGAAGGCGTGCGCGGCCCGGTTACGTTTGAGGCCGAAAACGGCGGCGTCAGCATCGTGGGCGACGGCGGCGACGTGCGCGGCCGCACCCAGAACGGCGGCCTGAGCATTACCCTCAACGGCAAGAAGTGGGAAGGCAAGGGCCTGGACGTAGCCACCACCAACGGCGGCATCAGCTGGAAGATACCGTCCGACTATACCGCTCGCCTCTACAGCAGTACCAACCGCGGCCACATCAACAACGACTTTGCCTCGGTGAAAGACAAGCCCCGGCCCGAAGGTGAAATTGCCCTGGCCCTGGGCAAAGGCGGCGCTTCCATGAAGGCCGTAACCACCAACGGCGGCATTTCCATCCGGCGCATGCAGTAGCCAATAGCGGATTCATTCTGCGAAAAAAGAACGTCATGCTGAGCGGTAGCGAAGCATCTCGCGTGGGGTAGTAAGTCCTATCGAATGGATTACTGCTGCGGGCAAGATGCTTCGACTTCGCTCAGCATGACGTGCTTTTTTATCAAGAAACTACTGCTGGCCCCGCGACGGCCGGTAGCGCTTGCCGCTGCGCCGGCCGCCCATTAGCAGCCAGGCAACGCCGGCGGCCAGCACGCTGGCGCCCACCACGGCCGCCTGCACCGGCAGCGGGTCGGCCGGCGGCGGGGGCAGAAATTCCACCCCGCTCTCGTCGGTGCGGGCTGGCGTTTGCACGTAGCGGCCTTGCCCGGGCACGGGGTAGTTGTCGGCCAGCTGCCGCAGGCCTTCGGTGGCGGCTACGCCCTTAATCACGGGGCCGTGCCCGCAGCCGATGGCCACAGGGTTGAGGTCAGCCAGAATCTGCACCGACTTACGGGCCGCTTCCCAGTCGTAGTTGAAGGGCGTGCCCGCCCGGCTGATTTGGGGCTTGCCCAGCAGCACGGCGGCAATGGAGTCGTGGTGGGTGGTGGCGAAGGCGTCGCCGCCGAGCAGCGTTTCGTCCGACTCCCGGAAAAACGCCACCTGCCCCGGCGCGTGGCCCGGCACGTGCAGCCAGCGCCAGCCCGGCAAAAAGGGCGGCTGCGGGTCGTCGGTGAGCAGGGCCTGCACGCAGCCCCGCAGGTTGGGTACTTCCTTGGGAAAGAAGCGGCTCATAAACGCCAGGGAGCCGCCCACTGTGGGGTCGCGCGGCGGGTACTGTGCCTGCCCCGTCAGGTAGGGCATTTCCAGGGGGTGGGCCAGCACCGGCACCTGCCAGAAGGCCGCTAGCTCCTTGGCTGAGCCCAGGTGGTCGAGGTGACCATGCGTGAGCAGAATGGCCTTGGGTCGGCTCTCAGCGCCAAATAGCTCGGCGGCCGCGGCGCGAATGGTTTTCTCACTACCTGGCAGGCCGGTATCGACCAGCACCCACTCGCCGGGCAGGCCATTTTCCACGAAATACACGTTGACGAAGCGCTGAATGCGCAGCTGGGTGACGCCGGGCGCAACTTGGTCCATAAGCAAAACGGAAAGGTGAGGAATGAGCGCCGGCCTATGCCGGCCCCGCAAGCTAGCAGCCGCAGCTGAAATCCGGGTAGCCCGCGTAGGTGGGCGAGAGCTTGTCGTCGATGCGAATGATGTGGTCGAGCCGGATTTCCTCGCCCGTTTTCAGGCGCATGAACTCGGCCCCGTCGCGCATGAAAAACGTGTCAATCACCACCGAATCAATGGTGAGCTCGCGCAGCTCGCTGAAGTACTGCAGCAGCACCCGCTTGCGCAGGGTAGCGGCCGCTTCCAGCTCGTCGTAGTAGTTGCAGTCGATGGGTTTGTAGTCGGTAGCCATGGCAGGGGTAGTTATAAACGGCGTATGAGAGACCCAACATATTGCGTCTCTTCGTTGAACGCTTTAACCGAACGTTCTACCGGCAGTCCCGGAGTCGCAAGTATGCGTCTCTACGCCGGCCGATTAGCGAAAGTCGGGGTTGAAGTTTACCGAAACCTGCACGGTGTGGTTATGTTCGTACACGTTGCCATTGCTCTGGGCCAGCAGTTGGTGCAGGTAGCCCAGCTCCACGGCGGTGGCCTGGGTTATCTGGTAGCCCACCCCGGCGTAGGCCCGGTTCTGGTCGAAGATGTTCTGCGAGGCCACGTTGCTGCCAAAGTTCACGAATAGCTCTTCGGACGCGACCAGGTAGGGCGTGTTGGGGTGCAGCACCTCCATGGGCCCGGCCAGCGGCAGCACGGTGCGGAACTGGTAGCGGATGCGGTTGCTGTAAGTGTAGGTGTCCTGCTCGGGCAGGCGCAGCCAGCGCTGCTCCAGCCGGTAGCGGTGCGTCATCTGAAACGGGCCGTGGGCGTTGCGCAGCAGCACTTGCTCGTACATGCGCTGCTCGGGAAACGACTCGGCTACGGGGTAGTCGCCGTAGGGGTGGGTCAGGGCGAAGGCGTAGCCCACGGTGAGAATGGCGTGGTCGCCGGCGTAGAAATTCAGGCCCACGCGGGCCAGGTCCTGCATGGGCTTCTTCACGCCCTGCGAGCGGCGCCACTGGCCCTCGGTGTGCAGGCCCCAGCGGTCGGTAAGCCGGGCGTCGCTGTCGTACACCAGCCAGGAGTTGAAGTTGCGGTCCTGCACCCGGCCCTCGGGCAGGTTCTGGGCACGGCCGGAAAGTGTGGCAAGGGCAAGCAGCCCCAGGGCCGCCGTGCGGAAGAGTAGAGTAGGAGAGGCCATGGTAGGAAGGAGTTAAGACCGAACGAATAGGTGGAATGCCTATGGTACGGAAATACCGCTTCCGCAGCTATTTCGGCAGGGCAAAGCCTTGAAATGCCTAAGCCAGCCGCTGTTACGCTAGCCAATTGGCCTACCAGCTTCCACTAGCTCCGCCGCCACCCCAACTGCTGCCGCCCGAGCCACTAGAGCCTGACCCGCCACCGCCGAAGTAAGAGCTGGACCTTTGCCGTCCATACCAGGGGCGAGGCGACTCACGGACATAATGCCCCCAGAATGGAATTGAACAGCAAAATGCCAGGGCCAGCCCGATGATTATCCAGGGCTGCCACTTGTCCCGGCGCTGCGTGCTTGCCAGTTCCTTCCGAATACTATCCAGGTTAATTCTTTGAAGGTGATGAAGCCGGTTAAGCGCCTGGTGTATCCCCGCGTAGTACTGCTGCTTTCGGAAAGCCGGTGTCAGAATGCTATCGATGATGCCTTGGGCCTGTGGGTCGGTAAGCACAGGTGAAAACTCGGTGCAGATGCGGATTCTTCTTTCCTGCTCGGCCACAAGAATCAGCATGAAGCCGTGCTGCTTGCCCTGGTACGCGCTGCCGTAGCTACTAAGCCGGGCCATATTCAAGGCATATTCTTTCTCATCTAAGCCGCCCAGCGTAGCCACGGTCACTACCATCACCCCAATGGAATCGTGGCGCATTTGCGCTGCGGTTTGCCGTAGCAAGGCTTCTTTTTCCTGCGAGCTGAAGAGGTAGGCATAATCCTGTACAGAGGCATCATCAAAGCCAACGGGAGTTATCATCATGCTTCTGAAGATGCCAATGCTCATGCCTTTAAAACGGGTGAACCGCATCCAGCCCCAGAGCCTGGGTAAGCCTCCGTAGAGGGCTATGCTGTCTTGCCCGTGCTTCAGGGCCGGCACTATTGCCTGCTTCAATACCAGGTCCCGGGCATATTCAGGCAGGGAGTCGTTCAAATCAGGGCTGGTCCAGAGGGTGGCGGTGTCTTCGCCGGTACTCAGCAGCAGCAGGCTGGTTTTTGCTTGCCCGTCCAGCCCCCAACGCTTCACCACTGCATCCGCGTACTGCTCCACGCCCGGCTTGCCCAGGGAGGGCACGGTGAGCGCATACAAATGCCAATCCATTTCGGCGGCCAGTCGCGCCAGGCCATGGTCTAAGGTGGTGTCGCCCTGCCAGGACAGCATGTGGGCGCGGTCAACAAAATACTGGCCTTTCGGAGGTTTGGGAGGCACGTCGCTGCGGCCAAGGCGCGGCAGCATCAAAACCAAGAGCCAGAATAAGATGCGGGTACTCAAAAAAGGCGATAAACGTGAAGCCATTGCAGAAAAAAGGTAAAAGCAAAACAGACCGATTCGCAATTTACACCCCTTTCGCCAATCGGCATTCAGTTAAATCGATGCCTCCCAACTACCCGGTTTAGGTGGTTAATTGCCTTAATTTTTCGACCTTCGCCATCCCACCCAAAACGCTACTTCTAATGTCATCTCAATTTCCTGCCGAAACCGCTACTCCCGAGCTCAACCTCGAAGCCACTTCCCTTTCGCAAACCAACGGCGCCGCGCCCAAGTCGGACGGTAAGCGCCCGATGTTCTACGAGTTCAAGCCCAGCGAAACCATCAAGGCCAAGCACGGCACTGAGCTGCGCTGCAAAACCTGGGAGGCCGAAGCCGCCCTGCGCATGCTCGAAAACAACCTCGACCCGGCCGTTTCGCTGGTGTACGACGAGCTGATTGTGTACGGCGGTGCCGGCCGCGCCGCCCGCAACTGGAAGGAGTACCAAACCATCGTCAGCACCCTCAAAAACCTGGAGGCCGACGAAACCATGCTCGTGCAGAGCGGCAAGGCCGTGGGCGTGCTCAAAACCTGGGCCCACGCCCCCCGCGTGCTCATCGCCAACTCCAACATCGTCCCGGCCTGGAGCACCCAGGAGTACTTCGACGAGCTGGACAAGATGGGCCTGATGATGTACGGCCAGATGACGGCCGGCTCTTGGATTTACATCGCCACCCAGGGCATCCTGCAGGGCACCTACGAAACCTTCGCCGCCATGGCCGACAAGCACTTCGGCGGCACCCTGGCCGGCACCATCACCGTCACGGCCGGTCTCGGCGGCATGAGCGGCGCCCAGCCCCTGGCCGTGACCATGAACGACGGCGTCTGCCTCGTCATCGAGCCCATCGACGAGCGGGTGAAGCAGAAAGTGCGCGAAGGCTACGTGGACGAGCAGGTCGACTCCCTGGAGCACGCCCTGCAAATCTGCCAGGACAAGAAAGCCGCCCGCCAGGGCTGGTCGGTGGGCCTCACCGGCAACGCCGCCACCGTGCTGCCCCAGCTGCTGGAGTTGGGCTTTAAGGCCGACATCGTGACCGACCAGACCTCGGCCCACGACCTGATGGACTACATCCCCGAGGGCGACATCACCGAAGTGCTGGCCCTGCGCGCCAGCAACCCCGAGGAGTTCAAGCGCCAGGCCCTGGCCTCCATCGTGAAGCACTGCCAGGCCATGCTCGACATGCAGGCCCAGGGCACGGTGGCCGTCGACTACGGCAACAACCTGCGCGGCCAGGCCGAAAAAGGCGGCCTGCAGGTGCGCGACGAAAACGGGCAGTTCCTCTACCCCGGCTTCGTGCCCGGCTACATCCGCCCGCTGTTCTGCGAGGGCAAGGGCCCCTTCCGCTGGGCCGCCCTCTCCGGCGACCCCCAGGACATCCTGCGCATCGACCGCGCCCTGCTCGAAACCTTCCCCGACAACAAGATGCTGGCCCGCTGGATTGAAAAGGCCCAGGCCAAGGTGCCCTTTATCGGCCTGCCCGCGCGGGTGTGCTGGCTGGGCTACGGCGAGCGCGAGAAGTTCGGCCTCGTTATCAACGACCTCGTGGCCCGCGGTGAAGTGAAAGCGCCCATCGTCATCGGCCGCGACCACCTCGACTGCGGCTCGGTGGCCTCGCCCAACCGCGAAACCGAAGGCATGAAGGACGGCTCCGACGCCGTGGCCGACTGGCCCCTGCTCAACGCCCTGGCCAACTGCGCCAGCGGCGCCGACTGGGTGAGCCTGCACAACGGCGGCGGCGTGGGCATCGGCAACTCCACCCACTCCGGCATGGTGATAGTCGCCACCGGCACCCCCGAAAAAGCCGAACGCCTCCGCCGCGTCCTCACCACTGACCCCGGCATGGGCATCTTCCGCCACGCCGATGCTGGGTATGAAATTGCCGAAAATGTAGCGCGGGAGCGCGGGGCGAAGATTCCGAGCTTGAAATAACGCCAAATCAAGCAAATAGAAATTGTGCTTGCCCTGTCATTGGTCAATTCAGCTGGGAACGTATCGAAATCGGTGCGTTCCCAGCCTACCTTTTATCTTTGCCCACCTATTTGCTAATTGGTTTTTAGTAATTAATTAGTATCTGGTCTTTTGTTGACAACATGGAATTAACAACTCAGCTTAATAGTTTAAAAAGAAAAGTAGACTTTAACACTTATGATATAAGTGTTAAAGAAATTATTAATTGGGTTGACGAGGGTATAATAGATATTGCACCTGAGTACCAACGTCAGTTTAGGTGGGATATATACCGCCAATCCGCTCTAATTGAGTCTGTATTTCTGGGTATTCCTGTTCCAAGTTTGTATATGGCAACTAATACAGACGGCACGTGGGAATTAGTGGATGGCGTGCAAAGAATAAGCACTATTATTCACTTTGCAGGCAGTGATTTGACAAGAAAGAAACTTGGAATTGGTGAAGAGCTTACTTTAAAAGGACTAGAAAAATTAACTAGTTTTAACGGGAAAAGGTATGAAGATTTACCAAGGTCAATTCAATTTGATTTTATACTTAAGCCGTTAAAGGTTACTACACTTAGCGATAAGAGCGACTTAGATGTTCGCTTCGATTTATTTGAAAGATTGAATACAGGTGGCGTCGCACTCACTAATCAGGAAATCAGAAGTTCTGTATTTAGAGGTCAATTTAATGATTTTTTGCAGTCACTTTTAGGAGACCAGAATTTTAATAAAGTTGTCAAGCCAAGCGCGGCTCAAGCTGCGGATGGAACGATGGCAGAATTTGTTCTTAGGTTTTTTGCCTATTTGTATAATTATAAAGAGTTTGACCATAGTGTCGTTGATTTTTTAAATGCATTTATGAGAAATGCAAACAAAAAATTCGATTATCGCGAAGGAAAGGATATTTTTTCAAAAACATTTTTGCATTTAGCAAAACTGCCACATGGTATTACTCGAGGGAGGTCAACAACGCCAACAAACTTATTTGAAGGCGTTGCTGTAGGAGCAGCTTTAGCTATAAAAGAAACAGGTACTATCGTTTTGGATGGAGCTGAGGAATGGATGAAAAGTAAGGAATTAACAAATTTTACAACAGGAGCCACTAATTCAAAACTTAAGGTTACTCAAAGAATTGAGTACTGTCGCGATAAATTTCTTGGCAAATGAAATTTGATGATATTACTGCCGAAATAACTAGGAGAATAGCTGATATACGTGATTATCATGAGTTGATAATAAGAGACATAGATAAAAGTGCGAAAGTTACCCCAAGACATGTTAGTTTAGGAGTTGCTTTTGTTGATGTGCATTTGTATGGTATAATTGAATACACAATCAGAAGTACAGTTTCAAGAGCAGTGGGAATTATTAATGGCGAAGGGCTAAAGCTAGGTGACATAAAATGGCCTATGTTGGCGTTGGCATTAGACCCGGACCTTACTTCACTCATTAATATTGTGAAAAGTAAATGGGATAAAAGGCATGAGATATTTACTAAGCTTGAGAACAACCTTGTAGTTTCAATTCAAGATTCCATCATGCCGACCGATGGAAAAAACTACACACGTACTCAACTAGAAAGTATATGGAAGACTTTTTGCTTGAACGGTTCTTACTATCACGATGCATCATTTCAAATCGTATTAAGCAGCATTGTTACAAATAGGATTAACGTTGCTCACGGAAATGTTTCAGGAGTTGATATAGGTGGGTCAATGCAAGAAAAAGATGTTGTCGAAAAAATAAACAGCACTTTTGCATTTTGCTTGTACTTCGTTGCAGAGTTCGAGTCTTATTTATTAAAGAAAGAATACTTAAAAACAGCTACTGGATTTAGCTCTGCATCTGTGCATACAATAATTTAATCAATAGCCAAAAGTTTAAGCAAAACCGCCCCGCCGGACTCAATTCCAGCGGGGCGGTTTGCCTTAAATCCAATTCAAAAACTATTCCTTCGGCGGCACCCCGCCATGCTCATTCCGCAGGCGCTTCATCAGCGTGGCCAGCTGGAAGGTTTTGGCTTTTTTCGGCTGGGTTTCCTTGTACATCAGGCTGCCGGCTTCCAGCACTTCCTGGATGTATTCCCAGATGGCATTGCCCACGGTCAGGTTTTCGGCCGTTAGGTCCAGGGAATAGTTCGGGTCCTCAATCGGCCACAGGCAACGGTTATTGCGCAACAGGCATTAATCTTATAGTCGTATCCTAGTAGTATCCGCCTGCCCCGCCCCATGCAAGCCCATTCCTTCTCCTGCGCCCAGGCCAGCATCCGGCCCTACGTGGTGGCCATGTGGCAGGTGGCCGGCGCGCCGCCCTACGGCCAGGAATCCATTCTGCCCAAGGGCGTCATCGAGCTTATCTTCAGCTTCGGCGAGCCGCTGCTGCTGAGCCAGGGCCCCGGCGCCGCGCTCCAGGCCACGCCGCAGTGCTTTATCAGCGGGCTCAGCACCCAGCCTCTGCACCTGCGGGCGCCGGCTTATCAGCACCTGTTCGGGGTGCAGCTCACGCCGCTGGGCGTGCGTAAGCTGTTGCGGGTGCCCGCCGGCGAGCTGCTGAATAGCATTACCGACCTGCATCTGCTGCATCCGCAGATAAGCGAGCTGGCCGCGCAGCTGGCCGAAGCCGCCGGTTTCGAGCAGCGTGTAGGCATTATCGGGCACTGGGCCGGGCAGCAGCTGGCCGCCGTGGCGCCGCAGGACCAGCTTATCGCCGCCTACCTGCAGCCCGAGCAGCCCGCCCTGGAAACCGTGATTGCCTTGGCGGACCGGGCCTGCTACTCGCCCCGGCAGCTGAGCCGCAAAGCCCGCGACTTCTTCGGGCTACCGGCCGAAGCCCTGCTGCGCTACAAGCGCTACCTGCGCGCGTTGGGCGCCCTGCACCAGCCCGCGGCCGGCCTGCTCGACGCCGGCCTGGCCAGCGGCTACTACGACCAGGCCCACTTCAACCGCGAGTTTCGCCACTTCACGGGCCTGACGCCTGGTGCCTACCGCCGCCAGCAAAGCGCCCGGCCCGGCCACGTCTACCAGTAAAGTTGTCCGATATATACAAAGCAGCCGGAACAGGGTGGGGGACCTTTGTCGAAACAAACCCTCAACCTTTTTTCTATGAAACGCACCCTGCTGTTTGCCTCCCTCGTGGTGGCGTCGGGCGTCATGCTCACCAACATCTACACCTCCATTGTCGATGCGCCGTCCTGGGGCAGCAACATTCCCGCGTCCATCAACGCGGCCCGAGAGTACTACAAAGCCTCTAACCCCGGCAACTTCTTCCGCATCTTCTCGCCCCTAAACCAGGGCCTGGGCCTGCTCTGCGTGGCGCTGTTCTGGAAAAGCGGCAAAACCATCCGCCTCTACCTGCTCGGGGCCTTCGCGCTCTACTTCGTGGCCGAAGGACTCACCTTCATGTATTTCTACCCCCGCAATGCCATCATGTTCAACTCCGCCACCGCCGACCAGGGCCTGCTGCGCGAGGTGTGGCAGCAGTGGAGCAGCACGAACTGGCTGCGCACCCTGCTCGTCGGCGCTGGCGTCGTCTGCTCGGCCCTGGCCCTGCACCGCAGCTACAGCGCCGTGCCCCAGCCCAAGATGGCTTAAGCCGAGACAAATAAAGCGCCCCGGTGGAAAGGTCCACCGGGGCGCTTTGCGGTTTATATGTACACACTGCACTTGGCTAGCGCGCGTCTATGACGCGTGCTTGGCGGTTTCGCGTCTGTGACGCGAAAGGATAGGGCGACAGTATAACACGTCAATGGGTGCAGGTAACTCGCGTCGGAGACGCGGTGCCGGTAAGCACGCGTCGCAGACGCGCGCTAGTGGAGTTAGCGGATACTGGGGGAGTGGTATACCTCTGGCCGGATGAGTAACTTGTCCGCCCCACACTTCTTTCTACCACCGTGTCCGACAAGTACCAGCCCAACGACCCCGACGGTATTTATTTCCTGACAATGACGGTGGTCGACTGGGTAGACTTGTTCACACGGGCCAGCTACAAAGAGGTGATTGTGGAGAGCCTGCGCTACTGCCAACAGCACAAGGGCCTTGAGCTATACGCATGGTGCCTTATGCCGAGCCAACCTGCACCTGATTGCCGCAGCCCGGCCCGAGCACAGCCTCTCGACATTTCTGCGCGATTTCAAGAAGCACACCAACCGCGAATTGCTGCGCCGAATTCAGCAGGAGCCCGAGAGCCGACGGGAGTGGCTGCTGCACCGCTTCGCCTTCCACGCGGCCCAGACTCGTCGGGTGCAAGACTACAAGCTCTGGCAGGATGGCAGCCATGCTGTGCAGTTGCTCACGCCGCGCATGGCCCGGCAAAAGCTCGATTACCTGTACCGCAACCCCGTGACGGACCAGATAGTGTGCGAGCCAGAGCATTACTTGTACAGCTCTGCCGCAGATTATGCTGGCATACGCGGCCTACTGGAGGTGGTATTCCTGGATTAGGGCCTGTCGCTAGAGTGCTGCTGCTGCTGGCGCGCGTCTGCGACGCGTGCCTACCGGTTTCGCGTCTGTGACGCGTCGGTATAGGACTTCAATCGGCGCGGCCGATTCGCGTCGCAGACGCGGTGCCGGTGAGCACGCGTCAGAGACGCGCGCTAGCAAGGTAGCAAGGGTCCAAGCGCATAAGAATGGCCTCGCCAGCCTTAGCCCAAAGCTCTGCCGCCGGTATTGCCCGAAAAGGGCCCAACCGCCGGCATCCCCCGGTGCGAAGCTGGCGCGGCGGCCCGACTCAAGTCGCGCCACTCGTAGGCCTGCAGGCTCATTTCCACCGACGACCACCATTCCTCGCCGTAGCGGGCCACGTGGCGGAGGGTGCCAATGTGCTGGAAGCCGCACCGCTGGTAGCAGCGCAGAGCCGCCGAGTTAAAATCATACACTCCCAGCCCTACGCGCTGCAGGCCCAGCTCGCCGAAGGCTTTGTACAGCAGGGCCTGTACCACGGCCTGCCCCAGGCCCTGGCCGCGGCGGGCGACTTCGCCAACCAGTACCTGCGCAATGCGGCCCGTGCGCTCTTCCCAGTTGAGGTGGCCCAGGGCAATATGGCCGATAGTAGCCTTGCGGCGGGTGTCGACGGCTTTGTAGATAAGGGCCGCTGGGCGTTGCGGGCCATTGGCGCCGTGCAGGTAGCGGCGCAGCTGCTCGGCCGTCAGGGGGTAAGTAAACTGCGCACCGCCCCAGGTTTTGAGCAGGCGCTCCGAGTTTATCCAGGCAATGAGCTGGGGAAAATCGTCTTCAGTGAAAGGCTCCAGAACAATCATGACGGCTTCTTTAGGGCGGGCAAAACGGGGCTGGTACTGCAAAAATAATACGGCCCACAAAACCGGAAAAGTGCCCTCAATTCCGGATTTGCGTGTTTTTCAAAGTAAAATCCGTACTGGCCGCCGCTCCGGCTTAGCTGCCAAACACCCGCTTCAGCAGGGCCGTGGTGCGGGCCACGGGGTTCTCGCGAATGTTAGCCTCTTCCTGCGCAATGAGGGTGAACAGCCCATCGATGGCCTTGTCGGTGGTGTACTGACTCAGGTCGGTTTGCACCGGCTTCACCAGCGGCAGTTGGTTGTAGGTGCTGCTAAGCTGTGTGTAATAGCGCGTGGCCCCCACCTTGTCGAGACTCTGCGCGATGATGGGGCGGAAGGCCGTACTGAGCTGGGCCGTGGTGGTGCGCTTGAGGTACTGCGTGGCCGCGTCTTTCTGGCCCGTCAGAATGTTCCACACATCCCCGAACGTCAGGCTCTTAATGGCCGACAGGAAGATGGGCTTGGCTTTCTGCGCCGCGTCCTCGGCCCCGCGGTTCAGCGACAGCTCAAACTGGTCGACCTGGCGGCCCAGCCCGATGCTGCGCAATGTGCTGGCCACCCGCTGGGCGTCGGGTGGGAAGGGGATGCGAATCAGGCGGTTCAGGTAAAAGCCGTCGGTCTGGCTGGCCTGCTCGGCTCCTTTGGTGATGCCCAGAGCCAGCGCTTCTTTCAGCCCGCTGGCGGCATCGGCGCTGCTGAGCTTGCCGGCGGCCGTCCGGCTGCCCGTCGAGGCTGTGCCCGAGCCGGGCTTGCTGCGGGTGGGCAGCGTAATGGTGCCCAGGCCGGGCAGCTTAATGCTTTGGGCCGCAACGTCGGCAAGGTTGCCAAACAATGCAACGGCGAGGGCGAGAAGGAAGGAAGCTTTCATGGGAAATGGAGTAGGGAGGAAGGAACAGCACCGCCGGCAGCCAGCGGCCCGTCCGCCCCCTATGCAAGCCCGGTGCCGGAATGGGCCAGCCCCGTTTAAGCCCACGGTTTTATCGACGGGGCGGTGCCTTTTCCTGATGGAGAAAGTAGGGCGCGCTTAACCCAGTGCAGTATTCCTGCGTTTTAACCGGCATGATTTCCTTACCAGTACCCCGCTTCATCTCCGCCCTGCTGCTGAGCACCAGCCTCGTGCTGAGCACCGGCCCCGCCGCCACCGCCCAGCAGGCGCCCTCGCCCTACCAAACCAGCCTGGTCAAAGACGGCCTCATCACCACCGGCCTCGTCGGCCTCAGCGTGACGGGCCTGTACCTGGTGCAGCAGAAACACGGCCTCACCGACGAAGAGCTGGCCCGCCTCAGCAAGGACGACGTGCCTAAAATCGACCGGTTTTCGGCCGGCAACTACAGCGACAGCTACCAGCTGGCTGGCGACCTGCTCTGCTACCCCACCTTGCTCTGGGCGCCGGGCCTGCTGGCCCTCAACGACAACGCCCGGGGCCGCTACGGGCAGGTAGCTGCCCTCTACCTGGAAACCCTGATGACCACCGACGCCATCTTCACCATGACGGTGGGCAACGTGACGCGCTACCGGCCTTACCTCTACGGGACCGAGGGCGGCAACGGGCGCACCGGGAAAATTGCCACCAACTCCTTCTTTGCCGGCCACACCGCCCACACCGCCACCGCCACCTTCTTCGCAGCTAAGGTCTACCACGACTTCAACCCCGACTCGCCGGCCCAGCCGCTGATTTGGACCGCGGCGGCCCTCGTGCCCGCCGCCGTGGCCTACACCCGCATTGAAGCCGGCAAGCATTTTCTTACCGACAACCTGGTAGGCTACGCCGTGGGCGCCTCGGTAGGCATCCTCGTGCCGCAGCTGCACAAGAAAAAAGACGGCATGGGTACCACCCTGCTGCCCATGCAGGGCCTGAACGTGAATGGCCACAGCTACACCGGGCTGATGCTTACCAAGCGGCTGTAAGCTCTGGGACGCTAATTCCCAACCAGGGCCGGCAGGCATTACGCCTTGAATTGAACACCAGTAACCGGCGGCAGGCCAGCCAGGCCATGCCTACCTTGCGGGCATGTCGCGCACCCACGTTTGCTGCCTGCTCTGCCAAAGCCCGGAGATAGAGCCCCTGAAAGGCTACGAAGCCAAGCATCTGGTGCGTTGCCAGGCTTGCGGCTTCGTGTTCTGCGGTCTGATTCCCACGCAGGAGGAGCTGCTGACCTACTACCAGCGCTACACCCGCGAGGATGGTATTTCGGCGCTGACCATTGCCCGCTACCACGAGCGGCTCGACGAGTTCGAAGCCTACCGCCGGCACAACCGGCTGCTGGACGTGGGCTGCGGCAACGGCGACTTCCTGCAGGTGGCCCGGCAGCGCGGCTGGGAAGTGTACGGCACCGAGTTTACGGACGAGGCCCTGGCTGTGTGTACCGCGAAAGGGCTGAACATGCAGCAAGGGCCCTTGAATCCGGCCTATTATGCGCCGGGCTACTTTGATGTCATTACCTCGTTTGAGGTTATTGAGCACATCAACACCCCGGCCGGGGAAGCCGGGCACATGGCCGCGCTCTTGCGTCCCGGCGGGCTGGCCTACGTCACCACTCCCAACTTCAACTGCCTTGCGCGGCGGCTGCTGGGCCGGCACTGGGGCGTCATCATGTACCCCGAGCACCTGGGCTACTTCACCGCCACCACGTTGCGGCAGCTGTTTGAGGCCCGGGGCTTTCGCACCGGGCGAGTGCTGGCCACCGGCATCAGCCCGGCCCGCATCCGCTACGATGCCGGGGCCTGGTTTCCGCAGCCGGCGGGACCGCCGCCCACGGCAGCCGAGCTCTACGCGCCGCCCTTTCGCCGCGAGGACGAGCAGCTTCGCCAGCAGGCCCAGGCCCGGCCCGCGGTGCGCCGCGCCATTGCTACGGCCAACTGGCTGCTCACGCAGACGCGCCTCGGCGATGCGCTGAAGGCATACTTTATTCGGGAAGAATAAGGCCAGAATCCTGGTTTTCGGCTGGGCGCGGAGCAGGTGTTTTCTGGGGTTGAAAAGCAACAAGGCCGCAGGCTCCAGCCTGAGTTTAGCAGAATGTTTTCAGGCGGCAGCGAGAGGTAAAATACCTAATTCTGAGTATTGATGCCCCTGGCTTAGGATTTTACTTTTGTAGTTGCCTGGCAAGACTTTAATGCCGGGCAGCTACAAGGTCTTCTTCCTTTTTTCTAACGCATGAAAGTACCCTTACCCGTACTGGCCGCCTTGGCTTTGCTGAGTACGCAGGGCGCCACCGCCCAAAAAATTGTCGAGACCAAGGTGTGGACCAAGGTGCACAAGGCGCCTACGGTAGCCGTGCCGGCCAGCTATAAGTCGTACTCGGTGGAGTACGACTTCGGCAACCTCGTGGTGCCCCTGCCCGAGCAGCCCCGCCTGGCCGGGCTGGAGCTGAAGAAGGAAGGCGGCGACCTGGTGCTGCGCATCTTCGACAAGAACGTGCGCACCTCGCAGGGTAGCCTCAACTATTCCAAGCTGCTGGGCCGCGAGTCGTTTACCTACGACGTCAGCTACAGCGCCGAGTATGGCTACGAGCTGCTGGACCGTCAGCAAAACAAGGTGCTGAGCAGCTTCAAGCGCACTGGCGGCAAGATGAAGACCAAGAGCTTTACCACGCAGTTGGCCCTGGACGGCTACATGCAGAACACCTTCACCAGCGAGCTAATTAAGGACCTGCTAAATACGGCCCAGAAGCGCGTTAACTTCCTGCTGGCCGACAACAACTGGGACAGCCAGGTGACGCTGAACACCATCGAAGGCGAGGCAGCCGACTACCAGGAAATCAACAAGTCGGTGCTCGACTTTTCCACGGCCGTGCAGGGCACCACGCCGGAGGCTGCGAAAATCACTCCCTTCGTGACGCAGTGGGAAGCCCAGCTGGCCAAAGTGGACTGGGGAAGCAAGAAGGCTGTGGTGAACAAGAAAGTGGCCAACGCCCTCATCAGCAACCTGTGCGTGGCTTACCTGATGCTGGAAAACTACCAGGCCATCAAGGAAAAGTCGGCCTTGTTCGACAGCCAGAATACTGGTTTCTTCGGTGCGCTGCCGCCCACGCTGGACATCGACAACACCTTCAGCGGGCCGGTGTACAACACCACCACGGTGAAGCGCGACACCAACTCCGAGGAGTTTTACGTGGTGCAGTACGGGGCTTTCGCCCGCGCCCTGGCCGACGTGAAATAATGCCCTAACCCATTCCCCTCACTTTTATTCTGCATCGATTTATGAAGCACTTTTTCTCCTGCGTGTGCCTGGCTTTGGGCCTGAGCAGCCTGCCGGCCCTGCCTGCCGCGGCCCAGAAAGTTTCGGACAAGAAAACCTGGACCACCTACCACAAAGCGCCGCTGGTGGCGCTGGCCCCGAAGTACAAGTCGTACTCGGTAGAATATGACCTGGGCAATGCCGTGATGGCCATCGACGAGCAGCCGGCACTGCAGGGCCTGGAATACAAGAAAACCGGTGGCGACCTGACCCTGAAAATCTTTGCCGTGTCGCCCACCATTACCGAGACGGCACTGCAGGAGAGCAACAGCACCTACAACGGTAAGCCGCTGACGCGCTACGCCTACTTCATCACCTACAGCGTGAACCAGGGCTACACGCTGATGGACGAGCAAACGAAAACAGTACTGGCGTCTTACAAGGCCGACCGTGGCTACATAAGCACTGATTACTACACCTCGGTGAAAGCGCTGGATGCCCACGTGCGCGACGAGGTGCGCCCCGCGCTGGCCAAAAAGGTGTTCGACCAGGTGGCCAAGCGCATCAAGTTTGAGCTGAATGACCACAGCTGGCAGGCCCGGCTGGCGGTGAACTCCGTGGAAGGCAGCGCGCCGGCTTATCAGGAAATCAGCGCCGCCACCAACGAGTTTATCACCATTACCTCGGCCGCTAAGCCCGACGTGGAAAAGCTGCGCCCCCTGGTAGCGGTGTGGGAAAACCACCTCAGCAAGGTGAAGTGGGACGACAAGAAGGCCGAGATAAACAAGAAAATAGGCCTGGCCCTGCTCGAAAACCTGTGCTCGGCCTACCTGCTGCTCGAAGACTACGCCGCCATCAAGGAGAAGAACAACATCTTCCAGAGCCAGAACACGGCCATCATGTTTGCCAAGCAGCCCCTGGCATTTGAAGTGGAAAAGGAATATTCCGGCCCCATCGAGGCCATCAACGTGCTGATGAAGGACGGCAAGCCCGGCATGTTTGCTTACGTGCCGATGAAAGGCGAAATCGGCGGGCGCAAGCCAATTGCTGAGTAGGAACTCACTCGTCAAGCCATAAGCGGCCCCCGGTACCTGATATAGGTGCCGGGGGCCATTTTTTATATGGCGGGCTATTTCACGGGCAGGTCCTGCACCGTGCCGGTGGCTTTATCCACCTCGAAGCGGGCGCGGTTGGGCATGCGCCCGGCCCAGTCGCTGCGCGGCACCAGCACCTGAAAGCGGGTGTCGACGTCGACGACGTTGGCCGAGTCCATAACGTAAAGCCGGGCTTCGGGCTGGGTTTTGAGGTAGTCGGCCACGGCACGGCGGGCGGCTGCGGCGTCGTTCACAACGCGGGCGGGCTCGGCGGGAGTGGCCGCCGGGGTGGCGGGTTGGTCGGTAGTGGAAGGGGTTTGCTGGCAGCTGCCCAGGGCAAGCGCCCCGGCAAGCAGAAGGAACAGGGGTTTTCTCATGGCAGTAAGCGAAATGCACCCCGCTTACGCCGTACCTTGCCCGTGAGTTTACCACCCCCTTCACCACCCCCTTCACCACCCATTCACACCCGCATGTTACACCGCTACTTCCGCTCCTGCCTGGCCCTGCTGCTGCTTGGTCTGGCCTCCGCCGCCCAGGCCCAGATTGACCCCGCCGCGCAGTACACCAAGCTCAGCGTGGCCCAGCTCATGGCCTGGACGCCCACCGGCCCCACGGCCATCCCCGCCAACGTGAGCCGCGTGCCCGTGGCCCCGCGCCAGAACGCGCTGGCCGCCCAGCTCAACCCCGCCCAGAGCTTCAGCCACAAGGTAAACTACATCCCCGACGGCATGGCTGGCTTCGCGGGCTACCTCAACGAGCGCAGCATCTTCAACCTCTACAACTTCACCCACTGGCAGTACATCGACGTGCTGACCTGGTTCGACGGGCCGGTGGGCATTCCGACCCGCCCCTGGGTGGAAGCGGCCCACCGCAACGGCGTCAAGGTCATCGGCACCGTCTTTACCAACGCGGCCGACGTAGCCGCCCTGGTGCAGCAGGACGCCGCCGGCAACTACATCGGCGCCCAGAAGCTGGTGGACGTGGCCAACTACTACGGGTTCGACGGCTGGTTTTTCAACGAAGAGTCCACGGTGAGCTCGGCCACGGCCACGCAGCTCATCAACCTGCTCAAGCAGCTGCAGGCCATCAAGCCGGCCGGCATGGAAATTCACTGGTACGACGCCATGCTGCCCAACGGGGTGGTGTCGTACCAGAATACGCTCAACGCCAACAACCAGCGCATGCTGCAGGATGGCAACGCCCGCGTGAGCGACGCCATGTTCACGAACTACTTCTGGTCGGGCACCACGGCTGTGAACACCGCCGTGAACACGGCCACCGCCCTGGGGCGCAGCCCCTTCGACGTGTACCACGGCGCCGACCTCTGGCCCGGCCGCTCCAATCAGTCGCTGTTTGCCAACTCGGCCTGGATTGACAACTACTTCACCGGCGGCAACCCCGCCCAGCCCCGGCTGTCGCTGGGCCTGTTTGCGGCCAACCTCACCTACAACGGCGGCTTCAATACTTTCAGCAGCGACCCCACGGCCTACGCCAGCTTCTACCAGACCGAGCAGCGCATCTTCGCCGGCAACGACCTGGACGTGACCACGGCCGACGCCAGTGGCTGGAAAGGACTGGGCCATTACGTGCCGGTGCGCAGCGTGATTAACACCCTGCCGTTTGAAACCGACTTCTCGGTAGGGCAGGGGAAAATCTTCGCCAACAACGGCGCGCTGAGCACCCGCAGCTGGACCAACATGGCCCGGCAAGCCCTGCTGCCGTCCTGGCAGTGGGCCAAAACGGGTACGGCGCCCATCAGCGTGGGCTTCGACTTCGACGATGCCTACTTCGGCGGCACGTCGATTAAGCTGGCCGGCAGCCTCAGCGGCAGCAACAGCGCCACCGTAAAGCTGTACCAAACCAAGCTGCCTGTGAGCGCCAACACCCAGGTCGATGTGACTTACAAATCCACCTCCCTGGGCTCTACGGGTACCAAGCTGGCACTGTATTTCAGCGACGACCTTAGCACGCCTGTGCTTTATGACCTGGCCAGTCCGGTGCCGCCGGCCGGGCACTGGATTACCCAGACGTTCAGCCTTGCTATGCAACAGGGCCGGGAGCTGGCCATCATCGGCCTGCTGGCTACCTCGGCCACGCCCATGCCCAGCTACCAGCTCAACCTGGGCCAGCTGCGCGTGGCCAACGGCAGCGCTACGCCCACGGCGCCGCCCAGCGTGAGCTTCAGCGCCAGCGACACCGTGGTGGTGACCAACCAGCCCATCACCTTAACCAACTATACCCGCGACGCCACGGCCTTCACCTGGACGTTTGCCGGCGGCACGCCCAGCACCAGCACCGACGTGCACCCCACGGTGAGCTACGCCGCCCCCGGCCTCTACTCCGTGAAGCTGCGCGCCGCCAATGCCTTTGGCCGCGACTCGCTTACCCGCACCGGCTACATCCGGGTGGTGCAGGCGGGCGCGCCGGGCAGCAACACGGCCCTGCTCTTCGATGGCGTGGGCAAGTACGTCGATGCCGGGACTATCAACCTGGGCGGCCCCGGCCTCAGCTTTGAGTGCTGGGTGAAGCCGGCCTCCTTCAAGCTGGGCTCGCCCTTTATTTCCAGCATCATGGGCATTGAGAATGGCAACAACACCGCCCTGCTGCGCCTCGGCGATGCCGGCCTCAGCGGCGACCAGCTGCAGTTCTCGCTCAACGTGAACGGGGCCACGCGCAAGCTGGCCTCGGTGGGCCGCCTGCAGCTCAACACCTGGGCCCACGTAGCGGCGACCTTTGACGGCACGGCCATGCGCATCTACATTAACGGCGTGCTCGATGTCACGCTGAATGTGAGCGGGTCGGTTATTGCCAACGACGCCTTCAGCCTGGGCCGCAACTACGCCAACTCCCGCATCCTCGACGGCTCGCTGGACGAAGTGCGGGTGTGGAAGCGCGCCCTCACCGCCGCTGAAATTGCCGCCAACGCCTGCAGCGTCAGCCCCAGCGCCCCCAGCCTGGAGGCCTACTGGAAGCTCAACGAAGCCACCGGCAGCGTGGCCAACGACGCCACCGGGCACGGCCACACCGGCACCCTGCGCAACATGACGCCCAGCGACTGGTCGACCCTGGTGCCCACGCAGTGCGCCCAGGCCAGCGCCACCAACCCGGCCCGCAACGCAGCTGGCCTGCGTGTATACGCCCTCGGCAACCCGGTAGCGGGCAGCCAGGCCACGGTAGAAGTGCAAGGCGCGCAAGGCCAGGCAACGGTGCTGCAGCTGTTCAACACCCTCGGCGCCCTGGTGCAGGAGCAGCGCCTGACCCCGGCCAGCAATAACGAGCAACTGCAACTGGCACTGCCGCAGGCGGCTGGTCTGTATGTGCTGCGTGTGAGTACGGCCCAGGGGAGTACCTTGCTGAAGCTGCTGAAGCAGTAGCCTCACCCCCCGACCCCCAAAGAATGCTTGATGCGCATTCCCGGCGGAGAGAGGGAGCCAGTTCCGGCTGTTCACTTCTGATTTAAAAAGAGAAGAGTTAAAAGTCGTTATGGCTTTTAACTCTTCTCTTTTAACTTTTAACTCCATCGTCAGGCTCCCATCTCTCCGCCGGGAATGCGCATCAAGCATTCTTCGGGGCCGGGGTGAGGTTTGCCCTGCTTAAAAAAGTTGCCCGCTCTCTTGACTCTCCCCTTACGTCAGGGTCTAGCTTTGACCCGTCAAGCGAGCAAGCCGATATGAACCAAGGTCTTTCCTGTCCGAAACTGGCAAAGCTGGCCGGGGTGAGTGTGCGCACACTTCACTACTACGACCGGATTGGCCTGCTGCGGCCTTCCATCCGCACCGAAGCCCGGTACCGGCTGTATGGGGAGGCGGAGCTGCTGCGCCTGCAGCAGATTCTGCTGTACAAAGAGCTGGACTTCACGCTGCCCGAAATCCGCAGTATTCTGGACGACCCGGATTTCGACCTGCTTGCGGCGCTGCGCAGCCAGAAGCGTGCGTTGCAGGCCCGGCGCGACCGGCTGTCGGTATTGCTCAATACGCTGGACGACACCATTTCCCAACTAAACGGAAAACGAGCAATGCTTACCAACGAAGAACTATACGCCGGCTTCCCCAAAGGCCAGGGCGAAGAATACCGCCGGCAAGCCGCCGCCAAATACGGCGCCGCCGTCGTGGAAGAATCCGAGCAGAAGCTGCGCCGGCTGGGCCCGGAAAGCTTCGCTGCCCTGCGGGCCGAAAGCGCCGACATTGACCGCTGCCTGCGCGAGCTGCAAGGCCAGGACCCGGCCAGCCCCGCCGTGCAAAGCCAGGTGGCCCGGCACTACGCCAGTATCCGCCAGTACTGGGGCGAGGCGGTCTGCCGCTCCAAAAACATGGACGAGGCCTATAAAGGCCTGGCCCAGCTCTACCTCGACGACCCGCGCTACACGGCTCACAATGGCGAGCCCAGCCCGGAGTACGCTGCCTTCCTGGCCCAGGCCATGCGCCATTACGCTGATAAGCAGCTGTAAGAGCTTCAGCAAAATCGACACAATATGACCAACACAAAAGCCCGGCAAACCTTGTCGGGCTTTTGTACTTATAAGGTCGGACGGCCCGGTACAGCGGGCTGATACGCCACTTTTCTAGCTTCTTATGAACCTCTCCAACAACACCATCCTGGTTACCGGCGGCGCTACGGGCATAGGCCTGGCCCTGGCTACGCGCCTGCTGGCTGCGGGCAGCACGGTTATCATCTGCGGGCGCCGGGCCGATAAGCTGGACGAGGCCCAGCGCCAGCACCCTGGCCTGCACACCTGCGTGTGCGACCTGGCGCAGGCCACCGACCGCCAGGAACTGGCCCGGTGGGTGCAGGCCGAATTTCCGCAGCTGAACGTGCTGCTCAACAACGCCGGCATTCAAAACCGCTTTCAGCTGACGGACGACACCGCGGATTGGGAAGCGCGGCGGCAGGAAATTGCCATCAACCTCGAAGCGCCTATCCACCTGACCAGCCTGCTGCTGCCCTATTTGCGGCAGCAGCCCAACGCGGCCATTGTGAACGTCAGCTCAGGCCTGGCATTTGCTCCGGCGGCTTTTGCGCCCATCTACAGCGCCACCAAGGCGGCCCTGCACTCCTTCACGCTCTCGCTGCGCCACCAGCTGGCCGGCACCGGCGTGCGTGTACTCGAGATAGTGCCGCCGGCCGTGAACACCGACCTGGGTGGTGCCGGGCTGCACACCTGGGGCGTGCCCGTCGACGCCTTTGCCGATGCCGTGCTGGCACGTCTCGCGGCCGGGGAGGAGGAAGTTGGCTACGGCACCTCCGAAGAGGCCCGGCTGGCTTCGCGGGCCGAGCTGGATGCGCGGTTCAAGCTCATCAATCGCCACTAGCCGCCTGTCACCACATTTTCTTTGTAGCGCTAAGCCGGCACCGCGCTGCTGTGCACGACGTGTCCACCGCGCGCCAGCAGGTCGGCCTGGGCTTTAGCAAAGCCCTCGCCCGAGATGGCGCGGGTGGCATCTTCAATTACAAATACCTCAAACCCTTCGGCGAGGGCGTCTTTGGCGGTGAAATACACGCAGTAGTCGGCCGCTAAGCCGGCCACGTACACTTGCTGCACGCAGCGTCCGCGCAGGTAAGCAGCCAGCCCGGTGGAGCGGCGGTGGCCGTTGTCGAAAAAGCCGCTGTAGCTGTCAATGTCGGGGTCAGTTCCCTTGCGGAAAATGGCTTCAACGCGCCGCGTATCCAGGTCGGGGTGTAGGATGGCGCCCGGCGTTTGCTGCACGCAGTGGTCGGGCCAGAGCATCTGCGGCAGGCCCTGCCAGTCAATTTCGGTGAACACAGCGTGGCCGGGGTGGGTGCTGGCAAAGCTGCGGTGCCCGGCCGGGTGCCAGTCCTGGGTAGCCACCACCAGGTCGAATTGCGGCTGCAGGGCGTTGAGCAGGGGAATAATGGCATCGCCATTGGGCACGGGCAATGCGCCGCCGGGCATGAAGTCGGGCTGCACGTCAATCAATAGGAGGGCCTTCATGGGCAGGCTGGGGCTGAAGTCGGAGGATGTTTGCTCAACGAAGTTGCGCCTCGTCCGGTTAACCAGGCGCGGCCGCTTACTTTCAAGCCGCCATTTCGCCGTTCTTCCGCCATGCCCGAAACCAAAATAGACTTATCTGCCTACCTGGCCCGCACCGGCTACGACGGGCCGCTGGACGTCAGCGCCGAAACCCTCATCGGCCTGCACCGCGCGCACGCCTTCAGCATTCCCTTTGAGAACCTGGACATTCACCTGGGCCGCGCCATCAGCCTCGAGCCGAGCCGCATTGCGCAGAAGCTGGTGCAGGAGCGGCGCGGAGGCTACTGCTACGAGCAAAACGGCCTGTTCCGGCTGGTGCTGCAGCAGCTGGGCTTTCGCGTGCGCTGCCACGTGGGCCGCAACCTGATTTCGGGCTACCCGCTGCGGCCGCGGGCCCATCAGATTCTGCTGGTGGAGCTGCCGGGCCAGCCCTGGCTGGCCGACCTGGGCTTTGGCAGCAACAGCCTCATCGAGCCCATCCCGCTGGTGCTGGACCAGGAGTTCACGCAGAGCTTCGACCGCTACCGTCTCCAGGCCGCCCCGGCGCACAGCTACCACCTGCAGCTGCACATGCAGGGCGAGTGGCAGACGCTCTATGTCTTCGCCCTCGACGAGGCTCAGCCCAGCGACTACCAGATGATGAATTACTATTACTCACAGGCGCCGGACTCGCCCTTCCGCCAGCAGCGCATCACCGCCCGCTCGGGGCCTGATTACCGCGTGAGCCTCGTGGATTACGAGCTGAAAATCCGCCGGGCCGAGGGCATCACCGCTACCACGCTGCCGGACGAGGCCACCTACCACGCCGCCCTGGCCACCCACTTTGGCGTGGAGCTGCCCGTGGGCGCTTTCCCGGCGCGCCCCTCTGCGCCAGGTTTGTAGCGTGGACTCTGTGAGTCCGCGTTTGCCGGGCCGTTTCAAGAGCTCAGATTAGCTGCGCCTTACGAGTTGGCAAGCGCTTGCTATTGTCGAAAGGGACATCTTTGCCAAGCCAAGCCTTTCACAACCTCTGCAATGCAAGCTGCCCGCACTGTCTTTCTTGTCCGCCCCGCCCGCTTCGGCTTCAACGCCGAAACGGCCGTTTCCAACCACTTTCAGCAGGCAGTAGCCGGGCTGGGTGAGGAGGCCGCGCAGGCGCAGGCATTTGCCGAGTTCGAGGCGGCCGTAGCACGGCTGCGCAATGCCGGCGTGCAGGTGCGGGTGTTCGACGACACGCCCATGCCGCCCAAGCCCGATGCCGTATTCCCCAACAACTGGCTGAGCCTGCACCCCGACGGCACGGTGCTGGTCTACCCGATGTGCGCCGCTAACCGCCGCCCGGAGCGACGGACTGATATCCTAACTGCACTGGGCCAGGAGTTTGCCATCCGCGAAGTAGTCGACTTATCGGGCTACGAAGAGGAAGGCCGGTTCCTGGAAGGCACGGGCAGCATCATTTTCGACCACGTGCACCGCATAGCCTACGCCGGCCTGTCGCCGCGCACCGACGCCGCGCTGTTTGCCGAGGTGGCTGTGCGCCTGGGCTACCGCCCCGTGGCCTTCCACGCCCGCGATGCCCAGGACCAGCTCATCTACCACACCAACGTGATGATGTGCGTGGGCCCCGGCTTCGCGGTGCTTTGCGTGGAAAGCCTTACTGATGCGGGCGAACGGTCGGCGGTTCTTGATTCGCTGCGCAGTACCAGCCACGAAATAGTGGACATTTCCCTGGCGCAGGTGGCGCGCTTCGCCGGCAACATGCTGGTGCTGCAGCCCGCCGCGGGCCGCCCCGTGCTGGTGATGTCGCAGTCGGCCCACGATGCCCTGACCGCAAGCCAGCGCGAGGTGCTGACGCGGCATTGTGAGCTGCTGCCCCTGCCCATTCCCACCATCGAAACCATTGGCGGCGGCAGCGCCCGCTGCATGCTGGCGGAGGTTTTTCTGCCGGCGCTGTAGTTTCTTGTAGTTGGTTTCTTGTTCCTGGCTGGTAGTTGTGTTCAAACCCGAAGCGAGAAACCAGCAACAAGAAACCAGAAACGTATGAACCCACAACCGTCCTATCTCGACGTAAACCGGGAGCTGTGGAACACCCGTACCGGTCCGCACCTGAGCTCTGATTTTTACGATGTGCCCGCCTTCCGCGCCGGCAAGTCTTCGCTGAATAACATCGAGCTGGCTCTGCTCGGCGACGTAAAAGGCCAGCACATTCTGCACCTGCAGTGCCATTTTGGGCAAGACAGCCTGTCGCTGGCCCGCCTGGGCGCTGAAGTCACGGGTGTGGACTTGTCCGACGAAGCCATTGCCGCCGCGCGCCGCCTCAGCGCCGAGCTGCAGCTGCCGGCCGAGTTTATCTGCTGCGATGTGTACGAGTTACCATCCCACCTACCTGACTCGCAGTTTGATGTGGTGTACACCAGCTACGGCGTGCTGGGCTGGCTGCCTGACCTCGACCGCTGGGCGGACCTGGTGCGGCGCTACCTGCGCCCCGGCGGCCGGCTCGTGTTGGTTGAGTTTCACCCCGTGGTGTGGATGTTCGACAACGACTTCTCCCGCCTGCAGTACAGCTATTTCAACAGCGGACCCATCGAGGAAACCGAAACCGGCACCTACGCCGACACCGGCGCGCCCATCGTCAACCAGTCCATCACCTGGAACCACAGCCTGAGCGAAGTCGTGAGCAGCCTGCTCGGCCAGAGCCTGCAGCTTACGCACCTGGGCGAGTACGACTACTCGCCTTACAACTGCTTCGCGCATACCGTGGCTAATGCTGATGGCAGCTTTCACATTGGCCCGCTGGGAAATAAAGCACCGCTGGTGTACTCCATCGTTGCTACCCGACCGGTGTAGTGCCTACCGCTTCACCAGGCGTTGGCGCAGCAGCCGTCCGTCCGTAAGCGCAATGCTGAGCAGGTAAGTGCCCGGCGCTTCCGGGCGCAGGTCAAGCGTCAGCTCCCGGCCCGGCGCGGCTGGCAGGTGGCGGTGCAGCTCCCGGCCGTTCAGCTCGCTCAGCGCCACGTTCTGGATGGCCGTGCCAGCCGGGGCCCTCACCTCCACGAGGTCGGTGGCGGGATTGGGGTAGAGCTGCACTGGAGCGGCCTCAGCGGGCTTGGCCGCCGTAATCACGCTAGCCCCGGTCCAGTACACGAGCTGGTCAAAATCCTGCACCATAAATATTCTTCCATCCGAAAGCTCGGCGAACTGCTGCGGACTGTGCGTACCGTATTGGTTCAGGCCCAGGCCTTGCTGCACCAGGCGCCAGGTTCGGCCCTGGTCCTGCGACAGCATCGTGCCGCCCAGCGCCGGGGAGCCCTGCCGTGAGCTGTACCAGTCGCCGTTGCGGGCGAAGTGCACGTGGTGCAGCAGTTGGTCCATCCACCACATCGGGGTAGCATAGGTGCGGCTGAGCTGCCAGTAGGAGGGGGCATCCACGTCGGCCAGCCCCTTCTTCAGGTTGAGCCGCACACCCACGTTGGTTGCCGCGCCGTCGATGCTACACAGTAGCGTATCCTGCGGGCTTACCGCCAGCGACGTCACTAAGTAGGCCGTAATATCATTGTCGATGGCATTGCGGCCGTTGATGCGAATCGGTACCGCCCGCCAGCTTAGCCCGTCGTTGTCGGAAACGAACAGCCCCGGTTGCCGCCAGGCCTCCTCGTCGGCTACGCTCAGGTACAGCCGTCCGTTGCGGTCGGCCGCCAGGTGGTTGACATAGAGCCCGGCACCGAGGCCATTGTTGCGGGCCGCCCAGCTTAACCCATTGTCGGCTGAGAAAAATACCCCGTCACCCACAAAGCCCAGGTTGAGGTCGACCCGGCCGGTAGCGGCCAGCAGGCCCCCGCCAGGCGTTTCCACGAACTCAACTACCGGCTGCGTCGCGGCCAGCGCCACCGAGTCCCAGCTCAGCCCGTTGTCGGTGCTACGGTACACTTTACCGACCCCCCCCGCAAGCAGCTGCCCGCCGCGCGTGGCATAGAGCGAAAAAACGGCTTGGCTGTGCAACGTAAGGTCCCAGCTCTGGCCCAGGTTGCGGGTGGCGAGCACGCCACCGGCCACAATGGTGAACAGCGAAGAGTCATCCGTATGCACCAGCCCCTGCTTGGAGCCGTTGGGAAAGCTGGCCGTAGTAAGCCAGAATTGGGCACGGGCCGGCACCGCGGTGGTGAGGAGCAGGCCGAGTAAAAGTAGTAGCCCGGCGCGCCGGAAATTGCGTTGAGTGAAAAACGTGGAAGGCATGCAGCTTTGCAGAAAATGGAGCAGAAGAAACCGGCGCCCGGCCTGGCATTGGACAGGAACGTCGCCCGGTATGCAAGCATGACCGGGCGGCCCACACCTTGGTTGCCTTGCTATGCCCATTTTCCCGCCTGCTCTTGGTGCGGCGGCTGGTCCGGCTTATTCCTCCACACTGCTGGCCGGCTTTTGCATAGCCCGCCATTCATCCTCCAAAATGCCCATTTCCACCATGCTCCAGTAGCCGTCGCCGTGCCTTACCACGTCGCGCATGAGGCCTTCCTGCTTGAAGCCGGCTTTGAGGTAGCAGCGGATGGCGGCTTCGTTGAAGTCGTACACGCCCAGGCTGATGCGGTGCAGGCCCAGGTCTTCGAAGCCAATTTTGAGCATGGCTTTAATCATGCGGCAGCACACGCCCTTGCCGCGCTCGGCCTTGCTGCCCACCAGCACGCGGGTGATGCGCCCGGCCTTGTCCCGCTCGCTGATGCTGCCCAGGGAAATATGGCCCACCACGGTGTCGTCTTTGGTATTCACCGCTTTGTACACAAATACCTCCGGCTTTTTGAAGTCGTTGGCCCCCTCCAGGTACCAGGCCAGTGACTCCTCCGTGAGCGGGAAGGAGAAGAGCGAGCCCGACCATTCCTTCATCAGCCGCTCGTCGTTTATCCAGGCAATGAGCTGGTTGAAGTCGGCAGGGGTGAAGGGCTCAAGGCGAATCATAGGGCAGGGATGAAGACGGTGAGAAAACAAGTGTCATCCTGAGGGCAGCGAAGGACCTTATCTGGCAATGAGAAGCTCTCACGTAATAAGGTCCTTCGCTGCACTCAGGATGACAACTGCAGAACCCCGTGGAGGTTATTCTGCTGATGCGAAACTAGCGCATTTCGCTTCCACTCAACTAGCCGCAGGCACCTCGCCCAGGCCCAGCACGGCGTGGGTGTGGGCGCGCACGGCCGCCAGCAGGGCCGGGTTGTCGTTGAGCGACTGGCCGAAGGAGGGAATCATGCGGCGCCAGCGCTCCTGCCACTCCGGCTGGGCGGCGTGTTCGGGGAAGCAGCGCTGAATCAGGCCCACCATGATGCTTACGGCCGTGGAAGCCCCTGGCGAGGCTCCCAGCAGGGCCGCGATGGAGCCGTCGGCGGCGCTCACCACCTCGGTGCCGAACTCCAGCACGCCCCCTTCCTTTTCGTCTTTTTTGATGACCTGCACGCGCTGCCCGGCAATTTCCAGCTGCCAGTCCTCGGCCCGGGCTTCGGGCAGGTACTCGCGCAGGGCCCGCAGCCGGTCTTCCGGGCTCTGGCGCACCTGGTCGATGAGGTAGCGCGTAAGCGGAATGTTCTTGATGCCCGCCATAATCATGGGCTTCATGTTGCTGAGCTTGATGGACAGGGGCAGGTCGAAGAAGGAGCCTTTCTTCAGGAACTTGGTGCTGAAGCCGGCGTAGGGGCCGAAGAGCAGCTCGCGCTGCCCATTTATCATGCGCGTGTCGAGGTGGGGCACCGACATGGGCGGCGAGCCCACGGCGGCCTTGCCGTACACCTTGGCATTGTGGCGGGCAATAACGGCGGGGTTAACGCACTTCAGCCACTGCCCGCTCACCGGGAAGCCCCCGAAGCCGCGACCCTCGGGAATGCCCGACTTTTCGAGCAGGGGCAGAGAGCCGCCGCCGGCGCCGATGAACACGAAGCGGCCGCGCAGCTTCAGCAGCTCGCCGGTTTGCACGTTGCGGGCCCACACGCTCCAATGGCCGTTTTCCTTTTTGCGCAGCGACTCCACCTCGTGGTTGAAGTGGAAACTCACGTTGTCCTTTTGCTGCAGCAGCGTAAACATGCCCCGGGTGAGCGAGCCGAAGTTGACGTCGGTGCCCAGCTCCATGCAGGTGCCGGCCACGCGCTGGCCGGGGTCGCGCCCTTCCATCACCAGCGGAATCCAGCGCTGCAGCTCCTGCGGGTCGTCGCTGAAGGTCATGCCCTGGAACAGCGGCGACTGCACCAGGGCTGCGTGGCGCTTGCGCAGGTATTCCACGTTTTTCTCGCCCCACACAAAGCTCATGTGGGCAATGTGGTTGATGAAGCGGCTGAGCTCCTTCACCTGGTACTGCTGCGCCAGGAAAGCCCAGAACTGCTTCGACACTTCAAACGACTCGGCAATGGCAATGGCCTTGCTGATGTCGATGGAGCCGTCGGGGCGTTCCGGGGTGTAGTTGAGCTCGCAGAAGGCCGAGTGGCCGGTACCGGCGTTGTTCCAGGCGTCGGAGCTTTCGGCGGCGGCCACGTCCAGCCGTTCGATGATGGTGATGCTCAGGTCGGGCTGCAGCTCCTTGAGCATCATGCCCAGGGTGGCGCTCATGATGCCGGCCCCAATCAGTACTACATCGGTTACGGGGCGGTCGGTGGCTTGGTCAGAATTCATGCTTGGTTTCAGGAAAAACTTGTACCCGGAGCAATACGGCGAAAACCGGAAAGGGTGACTTTTGGCGCCGCTCAATCCGGTTGAGTCGGCTCCCTGCCACGAGTGGATTCCAACCAATTCCCAGATAAGGCCATTTGCAATCGTTTCCGGAAATAAATATCGTTTGTTGCTTGTTTTGTACCCCTTTCGCGTGCTAATATTGTAGTACTCATCAGTCAAAGAAATAAAAACTGAAGGGTTAAACAAGTCTGTTTTCCGCTGAATAAGCGGTTGTAGGAAACTATGTGAAAATGGAAATGGAAATGGAAAATGGTCGCAAAAATGCCGGGCTTTGCCCGGCATTTTTGTTTGGGCCCGGCGGCTGATTCTGGCCCCGGCGCTACCTTGCGGCCATGTCTTCCGACCTGCCCCTGCTGGCGTTGCCCACCCTGGCCGACGCGGCCGAACCTACCACCCCCCACCTGCTCATCATCTACACCGGCGGCACGGTGGGCATGGCCGTGAACCGCAGCGGCGAGCTGGTGCCCATGCAGTTTAGCCGGCTCGAGCGTAAAATGCCCGATTTGACGCGCCTTCCGTTCCGGCTCTCGCTGCTGCGCCTGCCTAATCCCATCGACAGCAGCAACGTGGCCCCGCAGGACTGGCTGTTTCTGGCCCAGCTCATCGGCCGGCACTATGCCGATTTTGATGGCTTCGTGGTGCTGCACGGCACCGACACCATGGCGTATTCGGCCGCGGCCCTGAGCTACATCCTCGAGCACCTAGGCAAGCCGGTGGTGTTCACGGGGGCGCAGGTGCCCGTGGGCCGCTCGCGCTCCGACGCCCAGCGCAATCTTATCACGGCCCTCGAAATTGCGGCGGCCCGCCACCCCCGGGGCCGCACCGTGCGCGTGCCCGAGGTCTGCGTGTTCTTCAACGACGAGCTGATTCGCGGCACCCGGGCCAAAAAGGTGGAAAGCCAGCAGTTCGCGGCATTTAAAAGCGAAAACTACCCGCCCCTGGCCAAAGCCGGCATCTCGCTGGAGTTTTCCGACAAAGACATCCGCCTGCTGCCCGCCGCGCCGCTGAAGGTACACACCCGGCTCGAAACCGGCGTGGCCGTGCTGCGCCTGTTTCCAGGCATCACAGAAGCCGTGGTGCGGGCCGTGCTGGGCGTACCGGGCCTGCGCGGCTGCGTGCTGGAAACCTACGGCTCGGGCAATGCGCCCACGGCACGCTGGTTCATCAACTGCCTGCAGGAAGCGCGGCAGCGCGGCGTGTGGCTGCTGAACGTGAGCCAGTGCGAAGAAGGCCGCGTGGTGCAGGGCCTCTACGAAACCAGCGCCCACTTTGCCGAGCTGGGCATTATCGGCGGCGACGACATCACCTCGGAGGCGGCCATCACCAAGCTCATGTTCGTGCTGGGGCAGGGGCTGAGCGAAGACGAGACGCGCCACCAGCTAAGCCACAACCTGCGGGGCGAGATTACGCCCTGAAACCAGTTAGCAGTGAACAATTAACAGGGAGTAACTCGCAAGCGCTGGCTTGGGTAGCAGCCCTGTAGGTTCGAAAATTTCACTGATAACTGCTCAGGGCACACTGATAACTGCCGCCAAGGCCTTATCTTTGCCCCACAAACCCCGACCCAGAGAGGTGTCCGAGTGGTCGAAGGAGCACGCCTGGAAAGTGTGTATGGGTCTCAAGCTCATCGAGGGTTCGAATCCCTTCCTCTCTGCGAAAAGCCGCGTTTCCGTACTGGAAACGCGGCTTTTGCTTTTCCAGAGGACAGCTGAGGGGACAGAAGGCTCCGATAGCCGGTCAGGTGTGTAGTAAGAAGCAGCCAAGAGCTTTCCACTCTATAGGTGCCACTCCTGTTGCCCAAATAGCTTTGATGGCATGGCTAATGGCTCAGCCGCCCCCAGAATTTACCGTTTCAATACTGCAGCCAGCACTGGGTCTTTCCCAGCGAAATAATCCTTTGCCCGCAGCTCCACCCGCTGCGACGGGGTGATATCCGGCGCATCGAGGTCGAGCCAGATGTCGGCCGGGGCCACGTCGGGATGAGGGGCGGCGGAGTAGCTATGGTAGCGGTTGGCGTAGTGCAGCGACATGCCCGAGTTGGGCAGAAGCCAGTTGCCGCCTTCGGCCCAGAAGTCCGGGCCTTCCCCGGCTGGCTCGCCCACTACCACGGCCCCGGTGCTGCACAGCTGTGCCACGTGGTACAGACCCGCCGAGAATGTGGCCCGCCCCACCAGCACAAAGACCGGGAGCTGGTGTTGTCGGGCGTATTGGCCCAGGGCCTGGAAGAAGGCCGCGCCTGCATCGAGGTTGCCACCAGTGTTGAAGCGCAGGTCGACAATGACTTTCTTCACCGGCTGCCGGCGCAGCTGCCGCAGTAAGTGCTGGCCCAGCGAGTCGAAAGGCTCCCTGCCCGGTTGGTTGCCGGCCCGGTTGTACTGCAGGTACAGGGCGTGGCCGGGCAGGTGCTGCTGCCAGTAGTACTGCTCGGGCCGGTGCAGGTAGAGTGCCAAGTGGGTAGTATCGGTGGGCAAGGCGCTGAGCCAGGTAGCCCCACGGCCCGGGTGGGTTGGGGCCAGGTCCCACCACGCTTCAGTGGGCTGGGAGGTGCGCTGAAAGGGTAGGGGTGCGAGCTGCTGGCTGCGGGTCTTTCCGTGCCGGTCTTTCACCATGATGGTGAGCAGGCCGTCGGGGCCAATGAGGTCCAAGCCCTGCAGAATTTCCGGGCTAGTCAGGGAATAGGTGCTCATGTAGCGGGCCCAGCCAGGGCTGCCGGCAAACAGGGGCGTGACGCGCCGGTGCAACGCTTCCGGGCTCTGCCCGGCCAACTGCTCAATGCGGGCCCCGAGCAAACCGGCGTATTCGGGCGTGGTTTTCACCACGTACAACCCCTCGGAAAACCACCAGACCCGGACGGGGTAGCGCCGCAGCTCGGTGCGGTTGCGCAGGATATACAAGCGGGTGTGGCCGTTGCCGCTCAGGGCCATGGCCTTGGCCAGGCCCACCACTAGCTGAGGAGTAGTTTTTAAGTGGGCCGAGTCGCGCAGGTTGGCGACTTGTCGCCGAAAAGCAGCGGCCTCGGCAGGGCTGAAGGAACGGTCCTTGAGCAGGAGCGAGTCCAGGGCAGCTTGCAGGTCCTGGCGCCACTGCTCCGGAGTTAGAGCAGGCTGGGCAATTGCAGCGCAGGGCAACAAGGCTAAGAGTAGCAGAAAAAGGCGGGCAAAGGACATCAGCAGGGCTTGGTGGGTGAGATAAGCGTGGCAGGGGTACCGCCAACCCTGCAAATCGTTACAGCCTGCGTAGATTTATTTTCGTGGAATAATCGGAAAAAGTCAATCAGTACGATAAACAGACTAAGGACATTACCGGGGGCAGCGAATGGGCGCCGCCAACCCACCATGAGCAACTTCTGGCTCCAGTATTACAATCCCTTCAGCATCCTGTAAAACGCCTCAGCATAAGTGTCGCTGATGGGAATGAGTTGGTCGCCAATCTGAATCCGGTTTTTCTCGATGTGGTCGATTTTGTCGATGGCAACCAGAAAGGAGCGGTGCACTCGGGCAAAATCCTGGGGGGGCAGCAACTCTTCGAGCCTGGCGAAGCTCAGCAGCGTCATGATTTTCTCCTGGCGGGTGTGAATTCGCAGGTAGTCTTTCATGCCCTCCACGAAGAGGATGTCGCGCGTGGCTATTTTCTGAATGCGGTGGCCCACTTTCAGGAAAATGTGCCCCGGCTCAGGCCTTGCTTCGGGCTTTTCTGCCTTTGGCTCCGCAGGAAGTGTAGGGCTTTGCTCCCGGTAGAGGCGCAGGACGGACTTGTAGAACCGCTCGAACGTGAAGGGCTTGAGCAGGTAGTCCTTCACTTCCAGCTCGTAGGCTTTCAGCGCGTACTGGTCGTAGGCGGTGGTGAGGATTATCCGGGGCCGGGGGCTCAGCATGGGGATGAAGCTCAGCCCGTCCAGGTCCGGCATGTTAATGTCCAGGAACAGCAGGTCGGGCTTGATTTGCTGCAGATGCGCGGCGGCTTCCAGGGGGCTGGTGTAGCTGCCTTTCAATTCCAGGAAGGGGACTTTCCGGATGTATTCCTCCAGAATTTCCTGAGCCAGGTATTCGTCTTCAAGGATGCAACAGGTGAGCTTGTCGTGCATGAGCCGGGGTATGAAGACCGTGAATGGTGAGAACAACCGCAAAGGTTTCGCCGGAGTCCTGAATCGTGAGGGTATGCTGCTCAGGATACAGCAAGGCCAGCCTTTTGCGCACGTTGGGCAGCCCGATGCCGCCGGGGGCTTCGAGCAGGTTAGTGGTTTTGGAGCCTTTAGGGTTTTGCACGCTGAGGACTAATCTATTCTCCTTAACCTCCACCCGTACCTTCAGCGCGCCGGCCTGCAGGCGGGCGGGGCTGTGCTTGTACGCGTTTTCCAGCAGGTGAATGAATAGCAGGGGCGCGATGTGGCAGGACGCCGTTTCTCCCGCTACCTGCAGGTCCACCACCGGGCTGTTTTTGTAGCGCAGCTGCTGCAAACTGATATAATCCCGCAAATAATCCAGCTCCCGGGCCAGCGGCACGGTGGGCGCATTCGACTCATAAATCATGTAGCGCATCAGCGAGGCCAGCTGCATGACGGCCTCCGGGGCGGCGGGCGCCTGCTTATACACCAGGGTGTGAATGTTGTTGAGGGTATTGAACAGAAAGTGCGGGTTAATCTGGGATTTTAGGTAGTACAGCTCGGCTTCCACGGCCTGCTTTTCCAGCTGCTCTTTTCGAATGGTGTTGAGCACCAGGGTTTCGGTAATCCGCGCCAGCCAGCTGAGGCAGAGGAATGCAACCGTCGTAACCAGATGCATGGGATAGTACCCCAGCAGCGCCAGCGGCCCGTCGGGCTTCTGGTGGTAGAAAAGGAGGAAAGGCAGCGGACCGGTCAGGAAAATGCCGACCAGCCCGAGGTAGTAGCCGCGGCGGCCTTGGCCGGTGAAGTGGGTGAGCAGGCAGAAGTGACTGTAAAAAACGTACAGGCAGGTAGCCACAAACCCCGCGCTGGTACTCAGCCAGTGGGCATCGCCCTCGCTGCTCAGCTGCAGGCCCACCAGCAGGGTGAACAAGGCCCAGACGAAGAGGTGAATCAGCCGGAATATTTTCTTGACGCGGTCCATAGAGCAAAGTTGTTCCTTCCCGCCCGGCTGCGCCCGGCGCCTTCTACCAGATGCTCATTCCAGTCTACGAGAGCAAGAAAGCGGCCTGCCACTCCTTTGGCGGGCGCAAACCCGGCCTGGTAGACTGCTTTCGGGCCTTAGCATAACGCTTTTCGCTTCCGCATTCGGCCGCTGTTGCTTAGCCCATCAATCGAGGAAAGCGCAGCCGTGAGCGGCGAGGCACCTCGCAAATTGAAAGCTAAAGCTAAGCCAATCAGCTGCTATGGAAAAGCACCCATTAAGTCTGCGCATTCGCAACGTGTCCAAGCGCTATGCGAATGGCGTGCAGGCGTTGCACAACGTTTCGCTCGACATTCCGCCGGGCATGTACGGCCTGCTGGGCCCGAACGGTGCCGGCAAATCGACCCTGATGCGCACTCTCGCCACGCTGCAGGAGCCGGATGAGGGGCAGATGGTGCTGGGCGACATCGATGTGGTACGCCACAAGGACGCGCTGCGCCAGACGCTCGGCTACCTGCCCCAAGAGTTTGGCGTGTACCCCAACGCCAGCGCCGAGGAGCTGCTCGACTATTTCGCGGTGCTCAAGGGCATCACCGGCCGGGCACAGCGGCGGGAAACGACCGAAACCCTGCTCCGGCAAACCAACCTGTGGGACAAGCGCCGGCAAAAGCTGGGCGGCTATTCCGGTGGCATGCGCCAGCGCTTTGGCGTGGCGGTGGCCCTGTTGGGCAACCCCCGCCTGCTGATAGTCGACGAGCCCACCGCGGGCCTGGACCCGGCCGAGCGGGTGCGCTTCCTCAACCTGCTCAGTGAATTAGGTGAAAACAGCGTGGTGATACTGAGCACGCACATCGTAGAAGACGTGGCCGGGGTATGCACCAACATGGCCATTATCAACCAGGGCCGGATACTGCTGGAGGCCAAGCCGCTGGAGGCCGTGGCCGCCCTACGAGGCCGGATTTGGGGCAAGCTGATGGACAAGTGCGAGGTGCCCGCCCCGGAGCAGGAGCAGCAGCTTATTTCAGCCAAGCTCCTGAGCGGCCGCACGCTGGTGCACGTGTTCTGCCCCGAGCAGCCCGGTAGCGGCTTCGAGCCGGTGGCCCCGGACCTGGAGGATGTGTACTTCAGCGCCCTGACGGGCTGTCTGGCTCCGAACCGTTGGGAACTGCAAGCAGAGGAGGTAGCCCGATGAAGCTGTACCGCATTTTTGCGCTGGAGCTTAGCTACCAGCTGCGCCGGGCCGCTACCTGGCTCTATTTCGGGGCGGTGGGGGCCATTGCCTTTCTGATTGTCATTGCCAACTACTACCCCGATGCGCAGGACGGGTATTGTCTGCTCAACTCGCCCCTTGTCATTGCGACGGTGGCGGCGCTGTGCTGCGTGTTTTGGCTGGTGCCAGGGGCTTCCGTGGCCGGCGACGCGGCGGCCCGCGACGTGCAGCTGCGCATGCACCTGCTTACGTACCCGGCGCCCGTCAGCAAGGCGGCGTACCTGGGCGGGCGGCTGCTGGCGGCTTTGGCGCTCAACGTGCTCATTCTGCTGTCTGTGCCGGCCGGGCTGCTGCTGGCCATGTACGGCGCCGGGGTAGAGGCCGAGCTGCTGGGGCCGTTTCGGGCCGATTCCTACCTCACGGCCTTGGGCTTTATCGTGCTGCCCAATGCGTTTTGTGCAACGTCCATTCAGTTCTCGGCGGCGGCGCTCAGCCGCCGGGCGCTGGCCAGCTACCTGGCCGGCGCGGCGTTGTTTGCGGCGGCATATGTGCTGGGGCAGGGGCTGCAGGACGTAGGGGAATGGGGCAACCTGGTCGACCCCATGGCCTTCACGCCGGTTATGCGCCATTTATCCATCTGGAGCCCGCTGGAAAGGAATGCGCGCTTGCCGCTGCTGGAAGGGTCGTTTCTCCTCAACCGCCTGCTGTGGCTGGGTTTTTCGCTGGGCGCGCTGGCGTTTACCTACTTCCGCTTTCAGTTCGGGCTGATTGAGAAAAGCCCAAAACCAAAGGCTGGAAATGCCTCGTCCGCAGAAAATGCGGACTTGCTGCGGTTGAAATGGGGAGCCTTGGAAGTGCTGCCGCATGTGCGGGGAAGGTTTGGAGCAGCTACGCAGCTGCGGCAGCTGCGTCTACTCACCGGACAAGCCTTCGGGCAGCTCGCCCAAAGCAAGGCCGGGTTGCCCCTGCTCGCCGTCCTGGCGCTGGTGCTGGGCCTGACCATCCCCGGCAATCTGAAGGGCCGCGGCGTACCCTTGCTGCCCCGCACCGACTTCCTGTTGGACTTCCTGACTGCGCCGCTCACGCACCCGGAGCCTTTTTGGGTGCTTCTGGCATTGCTCACCATCTTCTACGCCGGGGAGCTGGTGTGGCGGGAGCGGGAAACTGGCCTGAGCGAAATTGCCCACGCGGCACCCGTGCCGGAGTGGGTGCTGTTTCTGAGCCGGTTGCTGGCTTTGGCCCTCGTACTGGTGCTGTGGCTGGCCTTCCTCATGGTGGTCGGGTTGGGGGCACAGGCGGCTTTGGGCGGGGCTAAGGCTGAAATGGGCTTGTACGTGCAGGTGCTGTTTGGCCTGCAGCTGGTCGACTGCCTGCTATTTGCTGTGCTGGCCCTGGTCGTGCATGCGCTGGTCAACCAAAAGGTGATAGGGTACCTGCTGGCGCTGTTGGCTTACGCAGTAATGGCCTGCGCGGGCACGCTGGGGCTGGAGCACAAGCTGCTCATCTTTGGCGACAGTCCGCGCTGGACGTACACCGACATGGCCGGCTTCGGGCCGACGCTGGCGCCCTGGCTGTGGTTTAAGGGCTACTGGACCGCTTGGGCACTGCTGTTGGGCGTAGTGGCGGTGCTGGGCTGGGTGCGGGGGCGGGATGTGCGCCTGGCTGCCCGGCTGCAACTGGCCCGGCGGCGCTTCGCGGGCCCGGTGGCTCTGGTAGCGGCGGCTGCAATTGGCGGGGCCCTGCTTAGCGGAGGTGTTATTTTATACAACACCAATGTGTTGCATCACTATACCAGCACGGCGGCCATCAAAGCGGCGCGGGCGGCCTACGAGCAGCGCTACCGCCGCTACCTGAGCGCGCCCCAGCCCTTGCTGACCGCCGTGAGTCTGCGGGTGGAAATCTACCCCCGGCAGCGGGCCGCGACTATCCAGGGCAGTTACGTACTGGTAAATAAGAGCCAGGTGCCGGTGGATTCCATTCACCTAGCGCCGGGCGCGGGCGTAGCCACTACAGCCGTCACTTTCGACCAACCATCTAAGGAAGTACTGGTGGATGAGGAGCTGGGCTACCGGATTTACGTGCTGGCCCAGCCCCTGCGCCCTGGCGACTCGCTGCGTTTGCGCTTCCAGGTGCGGCACGAAGCGCGGGGCTTTGCCAACAGCGGCGCCGACGAACAAATGCAGGCCAACGGCACCTGTTTCCGCAACATGGAGTGGCTGCCCGTTATTGGCTACCAACCCTACCGTGAGCTGGACGAGGCCGGCGACCGCAAAGCCTTTGGCCTGGCACCCCGGCCTGCCACGGCCTCGCCCTACGATGTGGCGGCGCGTCAGTACGCTCCTTTTGCCGAGCAAATCCGCTTGGATGCCGTGGTAGGCACCGATTCAAGCCAGACCGTGGTGGCCCCGGGCACCCTCCGGCGGACCTGGCTTAGCGGCGGGCGCCGCTACTTCCATTACGCCACGGAGGCGCCCATTCGCAATGAATATGCTTTCTTTTCGGCCCACTACGCGGTGCAGGAAGGCAAATGGCGCAATCCCACTCCCGGTGCAGGGCAGGAAGTAGCCATCCAGGTTTTCTACCCGCCAGGGCCAAAGGAGAATCCGGCGCGGATGGTGCGCAGCGCCCAGGCGTCGCTGGACTACTATACCCGGGAGTTTGGGCCTTACCCGTACCGCCAGCTCCGCTTCGTGGCTCGGCCGGGCTACAGCTTTGGCAACCACGCCGCGCCCAGCAACATCACCACCGACGAAGGCTTTTTCCTGCTCAACCCGGCCGCCGATGAGCGGGGCTTCGACCTGGTGACGGCCGTGGTGGCGCACGAAGTAGCCCACCAGTGGTGGGGCAATCAGCTCAAACAAGCCTACGTGCAGGGGGCCGGCCTACTTACCGAAAGCCTGGCCTGGTACTCGGCCATGGGCGTGCTGGCGGATAAGTACGGCCCGGAACACCTGGAGCTGCTGCTGGATTATCTGCGGGAAGAAACCAGGATGCCGCGTAGCCGGGCCGCCTTGCCGCTGCTGCAGGCCGACGACTGGTACCAAAACTACCGCAAGGGCCCGCTGGCGCTGTACACGCTAAGCCAGTACATGGGCCGCGAACGGGTAAACACGGCCCTGCGGAACCTGCTGGCCCACCACCGCCCCGGCACCTTGCCCCGGCCCACTTCGCTGGACTTGTACCAGGAGCTGCAGGCGGTGGCGCCGGATACGCTCCGGCCACTACTGCGCGACCTGTTCAAAATCAACACTTTCTGGGTATTGGCGGTAGAAAAGGCAACAGCCAAGCAGCTCAACGGTGGCTCCTGGCAGGTAACGCTGCAGCTGACGGCCCGCAAGCTGGCGGTGGACAGCGCCGGCACCGAAACCAGGCTGCCGCTGCGGGAGTGGGTTGAAATCGGCGTTTTCGGCCCAGTTGCGGAAGGCAAGCAGGTAGGCAAGCTGCTCTACCGGCAGAAGCACCTGCTGCAGTCCGGCCAGCAGACGCTGGTGCTGACGCTGGCTGCAAAACCGGCCCAGGTTGCCGTTGACCCGCGTAATTTGCTGATTGAATGGAATCCGGTAGACAATTACAAGGCCGTGACGGTGCAGGAGTAGTAGCTACGCCGCCAGCAAATCTTCCTCGTAATAGCAGTCCCAGAACCCGTTGTCGAGCCGGTACACATTTACACGGTGCACCAGCCCCGAGCGGCTGAGGCGCTGCTTCACCTGGCCGCGCCAGACGATGGCGCCGGCCTGGTTGTCGAGTACCGGCTGCACGCGCTGGCCCAGGCCGTAGGCAAAGGTCAGCCCGCTACTCGCAGGCACGGAAACCGGCTCCGCGACGGGCTCTGGCGAAGGAGCAGGCTGCGCTGCGCACGCCGTTTCGTGCCAGGCCAGCAGCTCGCCGCACTGCGGGCATACATCAGCCGCAAGCGAGTCGTCGGCATAGGGTTGGGCCTCAGCATCAGGTGCTTCAGCCTCTTGATAATCGTCCAGGTATACTTTTTTAGCCATAACAACGGGGCATAATGCTACCCCGAAATTAGAGCCTGCTAATGATTTTGGCAAGAATTAAGCTTGCTAAACCTTTTCAATGCGTTAAGTAAATGATAGTATCATTTACAATGTAAAAATGCCATTATAATTAGTTGTTTGTCGCTGCCCTATTTAGTAATTTGAACCCTGAATACTGCAAAGTGATACACCGTTTTATCCTCACGCCTCTTCGCGCATTGCTTTGGCCATCAACTCGATTTGGAAATTGAAGGGTAGTTGTAGCTTTTTGCTGAGGGTGAGCAGGTAAATGCGCACGGTAATTCTAACAACATTGTAGCCCCGCAGGCCTGCGTGCTCATTGCAGCTTAATCGTCGCTGATGCTGTGCAGGGTAAGTTTGCCGCTGGCTTCCAGCAGCACGAACTGCTGCCGCTTGCTGGTGGGTAGTATGGCAATAATAGAGCCTTGAGCCTCGATGCTGCGTAGAAAATGCATTTCACCATTGCCGTCCAGCTGGAACAGCCCGGCCTGATGGCCATCGGCGGTAACTAAGTGCTCCGGTCCTACAAACCGTAAGTGGCCGTGCGGCACGCAGTCGGTCAGAAAGCTTGGTCCGGGGGATGGATTGCTGGCCTGACTGGGCGTCCATAGCTGGAGTCCGTTCTCCGTTCCAGCTGCAAGCAGCGGCCGGGGCGCATAGGGAGAGCATACTAGCCTAGTAATGGGCTGTCTGGTCTCATAGATGTCGGAGTTAGCCTTTTCATCAACCCAACCCAACCAGGTGTGGCAAGAAAAGAAATACCGCTCGTTTCGGTATAGCAGCGGGCCGGGCCAATCCAGCTCGAAGCCGGGGAAGCTCGGGTTATCGACTTGCAGCGGGCAATGAATAGGCAGCATCGCACGCCCATCAGCCTCGAAGCGGTGAATAGTGGCAATGCGGTCGGGTAATTCCAGGCTGGCCACGCGGTTGTCGGGCAGCAGGCACAGCCGGGCCGGCCAGGGGGGCAGCCAGCTGGGGCATTCCACCGTCAGGGCTTCAGAGAAGTACTTGTTTTTGGGCAGGTACTTGGTTTCCAGCGTCAGAGACTCGGGGGTGCGCAGCAGGATGCGGCTGCTGTATTGCTCGTCGGCTACTATATCCACGAACCCAACCAGGGTTGGGGTGGCCCAGGAGTAGTATTCCAAATTGCCGTACCAGTTGCCGCGGGCCAGATGGAGCTGCCCGTGGCGAATTCCTACGGCTACCCACTGCTGCCGGTACACTGTCGCCTTTTGCCACTCGATGCTGGCATCAAGCTGTAGGCTTTTCAGCCAGGAAAGTGGGTCCGGCGCCTGGTGGCGGGGCTGGCGACTGGTGTAGCGGCTGCAGTCGGCGGCAATGAGGCGGTCGTGGGGCTGGAAGTGGCGCAGAAGGGCCAGCGGGGCAGTGTTGCCACTGCTGGCTTCGGCGCTCACAACTGCGTAGGCAATGCCGCGGGAGGTTGTCATCAGGGCTTCATCGGCAGGCTGCTGGGCGGTGAGCGAGGCCAGCACCTGCAGCAGCTGCAGGCGGCGGCGCGGCGGGGTGCGGTGCTCGTAGATGGCCTGGACGTGCCGGTTCAGCTCGGTATTCGCACCGGCAGCTACCAGCGTAAAGTACTGCGCCAGGCAGACTTCGGGTTGCTTCGGGCCGTCCCAGCCGCGCAGCAGCAGCTCCTGCGCCCGGGCGGGGGCCGCAAGCTTGTCGGCCAGCAGGCGGGCGGCGGCGGGCAGGTCGTCGTTGCCCAGCAGCTGCTCTACGCCGCGCTCGTAGTGGCGGGCGGCCAGTTCAGGCTGCTCGAGGTGGGTGAGGAGGTCGCCGGCTTTCTCGTGCTGGCCTAGCTCGGCGTACAGCTCGGCGGCTTCGTGCAGCAGGCTGCCGCGCTCAAGGCACTCGGCCGCTGCGGGCAGGTTGCGGAGGTGGTCCTTGTGCAGGGCGGCAGCTTCGCGGAAAAATCCACCCCGCTCCAGGGAGGCAGCTGCCGCCCGGAAGTTGCCCAGCAGGTGGGCGTGGATGTAGGCGGCCTTTTTAAAGCGTCCGGCGGCTTCCTCCTGCAGCGCCGCGTGGTGGTACTGCTGGTGCAGGCTGTGGCGGTAGCTGTCCAGGTTCCATACGTCGGTGGCGCGCCCCCCGCCCAGGGCGTTGAGGCTGAACTCGGCCAGCCTCGTGCCCAACCGGGACGAAGGCGGGGCTGTGCCCCGGTCCTGGTAGGGCCCACCCAGGGGAATGGCGTATTTGAGGGCTTCTTCGAGGTTTTCGCCGAACAGGCGCAGCAGGCGCTCAATCTCATTCTGGCGCTTGCGCTCCAGGTCCTGCAGGTTGTTGCCCATCCACTGCTCCAGGCGGGCCAGCAGGCCCGGCCCGGTAGAAGCGCCGGGGCGCGCTGCTGCCGGGCGCCCCTGCACGTTGGAGCCGGCCCCGTGGCGGGGTGGTGGGCTGCCGGCTGCCCCGCCCAGCAGAAAGGCCAGCGCCAGCGTGCCGCCCACCATAAAGAGCAGCACCAAGCCCAGAATAGCCCGCGTGCTCCAGTCGGCTGAGGATGAGTTAGCCGTCAGAATTGCCAGCATGGCCGCCAGCCCCACCAGGGTTAGCAGCCCCTTGCCGCTGCTGCCTTCACTTTGGCTGGGGCCGCCGGGCCGGAAGCGCAACAAGGCTAAGCCAAACCACAGCAGGCCGTGCCGAATGCTGTCCACCATTGCCTGCACGCGGCTGGTTTTGGCGTCAGCCAGCCCCGGCAGGGCCTGCAGCGGCTGGCTGCCTATTTCCGCCTGCATGCTCTGCACGACTTCGGCGGCCGTAGGCGGCAGCATGCGAATCTGGTGCAGGCGGGGCCGGAGGGGCGTTCCGGGCACGGCCCGGCCCCAGTCGGTGGGCCGGGGCGGGCCGCAGTCGAGCAGGGTGCTCAGGTCCAGCTCGTCGTGGGTATCGAAGCCTACCAGGCCAATGCCGGGGTGCAGCAGCTGCCAGGGCCAGAGCAGGGCCGCCCCCAGCTCGGTCGGGGAAGTGGCGGGCCAGAGGCTGGCGTTCACGGGCAGGTACAGGCGCCCGGCTTCCACGCCGTAGGGGTCCAGCACGTCGGCTGGCAGCTCGCCACCGCTCACCACTACAAAGAGCCCCGCGGTCCGAACGGAGTGGATGGACTCGGGCACCAGAAAGCAGCGCAGCTGCCCGGGCGTCAGCCCCCACCGGCCGATTTCGCGCAGCCAGGCGGCCGGCTCGGTGCCGCGCAGGAAGGCCGCGCAGGCCGGGCGCTGGGCCGATGAATGGGAGCGGAGGGTCAGGCGCATGGCTTAGCCCAGCTGGGCAATAAAGCGTTGAAGATACAAGCGGTAGAAGTCGGGCACCGGCAGCAGGTTGTCGCGGTAAGGGCCGGTGAAGTATTCCGGGCCGCACACGCTGCCGTCGGCAGCCCAGGCGGCGGAAGGCTGGTTGAGCACCAGCACCAGGGTTATTTCGGGCACCGAGGCATCGGCGCTGCGCAGGTGCAGCAGCCCGCAGGGGTCCACCAGGGCCGTGCTGCCGTTGGGCCAGACGAAGCGGCGGAAGAGCAGCAGCGGGTTGGCCGTCAGCGCTTCTTGGTCTTTATTGACCGGTACCACGTCGCGCAGTACGCCGTCATCAGAGCCTTTTCCGGACAGCCGCAGCTGCGGGCTGAGCGCGGCCGCGCTGCTGACCACCCGCAGGCAGTGCCCGTCGAGCACCAGCTCGCCGGCCTCGTTCACGCCTATGCGCGTGATGCGGTGCAGCACATTGTAGCCGTTGTTGATAAAGCTTTTCGCCTGCCGCAGCGGCTGGAAGCTATACGCTGGCACTGCCGGCAGCGCCATGTCGCTGTGCCGGCTAACGGTGCGGGACTGGCAGTTAAACATTAGCACAGAGCCGGGCTGGCTGATGAAAAAGCAGTTGTCGCGGAACACTGTCTTCATGGCATCGGCGTAGCTCTCCAGCCCAACGCCCAAGTCTATGCTTTCGACTGGCCCTGCATAATGGATAAGGTACACCTTCAGTATGTTGAGCCCGGTCACCAGCACGTACAGATAGTTGTCGTCGTCGCTGCCAAAAAAATAGCCGCCGTTCTCGATAAGCGGCAGCACTTCCCGCGCGCCATACTTGCGGTCGGGCCAGTGCAGCACCCGGCGGGTATCGGTAACGGCCAGCACCCCCAGGCTGGGGGCATAAAAGCTGTTGTGAGCTGCCATGCGCAGGCCCGTCACTGGAAAGTAAAGCGGGGCCGGCTCTTCCTGCAGAAAGGCGGGCAGCAGTGGGTTGGTGACCGGCCGCCGAGGCGGCGGCGGTGTGGCAGCAAACAGCAGCTCGTCGAGGTCGTAGCGGGCGGTGCTGACCAGGGTGCGGTGCCCGTTCAGAAGCTCGTACAGCTCGAGGGCCCCGCTGCGGTCTACGGTGAGCAGGAAGCGCAGAGCCGGCTGGGCCACGGCCAGCAGCAGGCTGAACTCGGGCAGGTGCAGCACGCCAGCCTCGGTGATGAGCAGGCAGTCGGTGGCATCCGTACTGGCCTGCTCGCGCACGAAGGCCTGCAGGGAGGCTCCGCAGTGCAGCGCGGGGTCGAGGCTGGCCAGGGCCTCCACCACGCCCGCCAAGGTGGCCAGGTCGAGCGGGGTAAAGTCGTGTCCGCCCAGGGCATAGGCGGTAACGGAGGCCGGGCCGGGCGACTGGCGCGAGTTGCTCGCCCAGGCCAGGGCGGCGGCCAGGGCAAACACCCGCGGCAAGCCCCATAGGTGCAGGGTGGTGTCAAGCAGAATAGTGCGCGGCTTCACATCGGGGCGCGGCGGGGTTTCGCGGCGCAGGTACAGGGCTTCGTTGTTGACCAGCCGGGCCATCAGCGAAGCATCATCGTAGGCCAGCTCGCTGAGTAGCAGCCGGTCAAAATTGCCCCGGTTGCTGATGTCGGCTACGCCACCCAGGGGCTGCTCGCTGGCGCCGCGGGTGTGCAGCGGGATGTGCAGGGCAGCCACCAGCTGCCGGGTCAGGCGGGCGAGCCCGGCCGTGCGCTGGTCGCCAGCCAGCTCGTCGAGCAGGTCGGCCGGGCCGTCCGGCTGCGCTGGCGGGATGGGAACTGGCTCGGGTAACGGAGCCGGCAGCTTGTCGAGTCCAGTGCGCAGGTGCAGGGCCAGGGCTTCGGTGGTGGGAAAGCGGTAGGATGCATCTTTCAGGCAATACAGCTCGCGTAAGACCTCCTCGCGGGAAACCTGATTGCGGCTGAAATGAAGCACCACGTCAGAGCGCCCACTTTCCCATTCATCTACCAGCGCCTGGGCTAGGTCGGCACTTACGTGCGGGGCCTGGGCGCTGAAAACTTCGCGAAACAAATGCAGTTTAGGTTCTCCGGTCCGCAAGTCGGCCGGCAGCGCCCGAACCACATCCAGAAACTGCATCACCTGACGAAACAGGCTCTCCCATTGCACTTCGCTTGGGTAGGTGGCAGGCCCAGTGGGTATCCTCTGCCACATTTGCCACAACTCCGTCTTCATGTCGCCAGATACTGGCCAGGTATCAGCACAGCCAGCTATCAATAGCAGCACTGCTCCCAGTGGCGGCAGTCCTTGTTCGGTCAGGCCCCGCAGGACACGGGCCAACTCTTCCCGGTAGCAAAGCGTGTCTCTACTGAACCATTCAATTATTTTGCCTTTCTCAACCCACCGCCAGAAATAGTCCTTGGGGTTGCGGAAATAATCAGGGGCAAGCTCCCGCACTGTTTTTTTAATATTTTCCACCTCACTCATCACCAAAACGCTCAACGGTGAGCCGCACCGCGCTGCGCGTGGCGGGCACCAAGTTATCCAATGCTACCTTCTCCCAGCTGCCGTCCTCACCCAGCAGCACCAGGCCGTCATTGGCTGGGTTGAGCTTTTGCGCCAGCAGCGGGCCCAGCAGGGGCGCTTCCAGGTCGAAGCCGGCCGGCAGCAGCAGGCTTTCCTGCTGCCACAGCTCCTGGCCCGGCAGGGGCGGCAGGGGCGTGCCCAGCAGCAGCACCCGCCCGTCGGCCGCCACGGCGAAGCGCAGCGGCTGCAGCCGAATTTCCGGGGCGCTTTCGGCGTAGGCCTGCCAGGCAGCCAGGGTGGTGAGCAGCCCGGCGCCCGGCTCGGCCCGGTTGGAGGCCAGCAGGCGGGGGCGGTAAGGCAGCGCCCCCTGGGCGGGGAGCGCCGCCGTGGGCATCTCCAGGGGCACAAACGACTGGATGGCCTGCCAGCTCAGCTCGGGCAGCCGGGCGACGGGCGTGGCCGAGCCGGCCGGGAAAAGCCGCCCCTGCGCATCCAAGGTGTAGGCCGTATGGGCCGGCAGGGCGCGCACGGCCAGCGGCTGCTCGCCGGTGGGGGGCAGGCCGCGCAGCCAGAGCTGGCCAGAGGCTTCGGCTACCTGCAGGCCGGGCAGATTACGCACGCCGCCCAGGCAGGTTAGGTCGGCGCCGGCCAGTACGAGTACGCGCTCCGTCATGCCTGCAGCACTTTCTGCCAGAGCGCGTCGAGGGGTTCCTGCACGTAGGCGCGCTGCACCTCGTTGGTGAGCCACTGGCTGCGGCCGTGCAGGTAGCGCAGCTGGTCCTTGATGGCGGTGCGCTCGGCGGGCGAGGTGTCGGGCGCGTCCCACTGGGCCGCCAGGGTGCTGACTTCACGCAGCAGGGCATCGGCGTCGGGGGCGTCGTGCCCGGCGGCGCGGGGGTGGCGGGCGGGTAGCTCATCGGCGTGCACCACGGCATCGACGATGCCGGCTACTACTTCACGCTGCTCGTCGGTGTCCCAGATGTAGCGCAGCACCCACATGTCGGACGGGATGGCGGTGGTGCGCTGGCAGAGCAGGGCGCTGGCCGCCAGCAGGCGCTGCAGCTTCACGGCGCGGCGGTCCGACAAAGCCAGGCCGGCCAGGCGCAGCTTGCGCACCAGGTCGGTGTAGGCCGGGCGCACCGGGCGCAGGTCCACGAGCGGGATGGCCGCCTGCAGGCGCAGGATTTCCTCGGCGGAGATGCCGGGCGCCTCGGCGTCGGGGCCACGCTCCAGGGTCCAGCCGGCTTCCAGCACCTCGGCCAGGGCGTCGGGGGCCACGTAGTCGCAGTGCACGCGCACCAGAAAACGGTCGAACAAGGCCTGCAGCGCCTCGTCTTCGGGCAGGTGGTTGCTGGCGCCCACCATGAGCAGGGCGGGCAGGGCGCGGGTTTCGCGGCCCCGCCGGAATACCCGCTCGTTCAGCACCATCAGCAGGCTGTTGAGGATGGCGCTGTTGGCGTTGAGCAGCTCGTCGAGAAAGATGAGGTGGGCCTCCGGCAGCATGCCTTCGGTGTTGGTCACCAGGTCGCCTTCGCGCAGGCGGCGGATGTCGAAGGGCCCGAACAGCTCATTGGGCTCGGTGAAGCGGGTGAGCAGGTACTCGAAGGTGCGGCCCTGCAGACGCTGGGCCAGGGCCCGCACCAGGGCGCTTTTGGCCGTGCCGGGCGGGCCCAGCAAAAACAGGTTTTCGCGGCCCACGAGGCAGATGCTCATCAGGTCGATGATGTCGTCTTTGCCCACAAAGGTGGCTTTGAGGTGGCGGGCCACGCCGTTGAGCTTATCAACCAGCTGCCATTCCGCGGTCAGGGTGTTTTCCATCAGGAAGAAGGGAGGATAAAGGCCGCAAAGTCGGGCCAGAGGGTAGGGGCGTGCCGGCCGAGGGCGGCCTGCACCAGGGGATGAATCGAAGGCTGGCCGGCGCGGGCCCGGTCGCGGGCCCCGATGATGCGGTCGACGTAGGCTAGCCGCAGGGCGGGGTGGCTCAGCACGGCGGCTTCGGCTTCGGGCTCGGCGGGGCCGGTGCCCACCCCGGAAAAAGGCCAGCGGCGGAGGGTGTCGTGGAGGCGGGCCACCAGCACGTCGCCGGGCGCCAGGCCCCTGGCCAGGTGCAGCACGTCGGGCAGGTAGCGCAGGGTCAGGTCGGCGCTGTAGATGGCAGCCGGGCTGCGCTCCCCGCCAAAGTCAGCCAGGCAGGCGGCGATGACGCTTTCGTCCAGCTCGCGCACCAGCGTAAGCTGAATGGCGTGGAAAAGGTAGGCGGCGGCCCAGGCAGCGGCTTCAGCATCGAAGGCAGGCGCCTGCAGCGGCAGGTGGCAGGCGTCGTCGGCATGGGCCGCGCGGAGCAGGGCCAGGGCCCCCTGTTGGTCATCGGCGGAGAAAGGGGCGGGCTTGCTTGCCAGGGTCACGGCCCCGGTGGTGAGCAGCTCGCTCAAAAAACTAGTCAGCACAATAAATAAGCCGCAGCAGATAAAGGTAAATCCAGAGTGAGTGGACCGGAGGCCGGCTCGCTCTGCTAAAATTGCCCTAAAATATTCACCAGCGGGTTGAAACCAGGCCGTGCGTGCGGCTATGGTGAGCCCCCTGCACAACTCGGGTTAATTATTTAAAAGTTAAAAGTGAAGAGTTAAAAGGACGTACTGCCTTTTAACTCTTCACTTTTAACTCAACGGGGAGAAACCAGGGTGATTCGCCTTAGCGCCGCGCCACCCGCAGGTAGTCGAGGTAGTAAATCACCTTCACCGACAAGGAATTATTGTGCGGCGTGTTGATGGTGTTGCTCAGGTTGTCGAAGTAGAGCGGGGTGGCTTCCTCGGCCTGCAGAAAGGTGGAGCCGGCGTTTTTCCAGACCACGCTCACCTGGGAGCCGGGGGCAAACCACCAGGTGTAGACGGCGTCGACGTTGAAAGCGTTGTAGGTGTTGTCGCGGTTGCGGGCGTAGGCGGCGGGCGTTTCCTCGCCGCCGGGGGCAAGGCGGGCGAAGTCGGCGTAGTGCACGTTGCTGCTGTAGTGGCGCAGGCGCAGCGTGAACGACATGCGGTTGGTGAAGGTGTAGGCGGCCGACAGCACGTTCGATACCGTGGCCACGTTGCGGCGGCCCAGCAGTACATCCACCGGCCCGCGGCCCGAGATGGTGTCGCCGCCCAGGGCCTGAATCAGCGGGCGGTCCAGAGCCTCGTCGGCGCTCAGGCCGCCGTTGACGTAGCCAATCTGGTTCTGGGCCAGGCTCCAGTCGAGGCTGTAGCGGAAGGTGAGGCGGTTGTTGACGCGGTAGCGCGGGTAGAAGCCAAAGCCGTAGTTCATGCGACGCGGCCGGTCCAGGCGCTCGTCGAGGGCGGCGTAGCGCAGACCCGCATTCACGCCCAGGCAGAACTTCTTGCGCGAGTCGGAGTTGAGAAACAGCACCAGGTTGCTGCTGCCGGGTACGCGCACGTAGTACTGGCCCAGGGGAAATACGCGGGGCTCGAAGTAGTTGTGGTTGAGCGGGTCGTAGTTGAAGTCGAAGCCCACCTGGGCAAAGCTCTTGGTGAAGACCGTGTTGGCGCCCACGTACAGCCGCACGCTCTGGTAGCGGGTGGGGCTGTAGAGCAGCGTGTGCGACAGCGTGCTGAAGATGTGGAAGTTGTTGACCTTCCAGAACGGCTTGTATTTATGGTAGCCGATGTCGAACGACTGGCTGATATTGTTGTTGCCGAACAGAATGCCCAGGTCGTTGGGGTTGTAGGTGTCGGACTCGATGCCGTGGTTGAGGCCCCAGGTCCAGGTGCCGCCTACTTTGCCGTAGCCCACGGTGTACTTGTAGCCGTCTCGGTCGTCCACGGCCTGCTCCGAGTTGAAGGCCGTGCCGCGGCGGCGCGAGTACACCACGCTGCCATCGAAGGCGTACATGTTGTTGCGGTCGTTGAAGCGGAACAGGCCGCCGGTGACGTTGGCGTCGTAGGTGCTGCCGGCCCGCGTCACGTTGGTGTTGATGAGGCTGAGGTAGGAGTTGTTTTTCAAACTTTGGTCGAGCACCACGATGCTGTAGTTGGCCAGGGGCTGGGTCAGCAGCTCGCGCTCCTCGCCGGTGTCGGCGTTGCGGGCCGTGGCGTACATCTCGCGGCTCACGGCGTTGAACACGCCCACGCCCAGGCCGTGGCTGGTGCGGCCCGACACCTTGGTGGCGTTGATGAGCTGGGTTTCGCCAGGGTTGCGCAGCAGCTTTTCGCCCGGCCGCAGCCGGTCGGATGCCCCGTAATAGCCCATGGGCGTGGCACCCACGCGGCGCGAGTAAAACAGGTTACCCTTGTTGAACAGCTCGGTGCCTTCGGTGAAAAACTGCCGGTTTTCATTGAACTGCACCTCAAACGGCGACAGGTTCAGCACCTGGTTGTCGCTCTGCACCTGCCCGAAGTCGGGCACCAAGGTGGCATCCAGTGTGAAGCTTTCGTTGATGCCCCACTTTACGTCGGCCCCGCCGTTGAAGCTGGTTGTGGTGGGGCGGGTGCCTTCTGCGCTCAGCGGGTTGTGGTTGACGTAGGCGCTCACGTAGGGCGTGAGCGAGAGGCGCAGCGGGGGCTTCACGCCATGCACGCCCAGCAGCTCGCCCCACTGGTTCACAAAGCCATTTACCTCGGGCTTCACCTCGTTCCAGAAATAGCCGGCATTGTCGCGCTGGCGCTGGCGCATAAACTGCAGGCCCCAGGTCTGCACCTGGTTGGTGCTGAAGCGAATAGCCGAGTAGGGGATGCGCATCTCGGCCACCCAGTCGGTGCCTTGCAGGGCGGCGCGGCTGTCCCACACGGCATTCCAGTTAAAGTCTTCACCACTGGCCGGGGAGTAGCGGGCGTCCATCTGCACGCCGGCTGGCGTCACGAAGAAGCCGTAGCCGTTAAGCTTGTCATTGTAGGTGTCGAGGAAGATGCCGAAAAAGTCGCTGTTGCCGAAGTTGTCGCGGGCCTTCAGCTCGCGCATAATGCTGTCGGGGCTGACGTCGTGCATGATGGCGCCCACGTACAGGTTGGCATCGTCGTAAAGCACGCGCACCTCGGTGGGGTGCTTTTCGTGCGGGCCGGGCTTGGGTCGGTTCTGAATGAAGTCCGTCGCCGGCTGCGCCGTTTGCCATGCGGCCTCATCCAGCTTGCCGTCCAGCTTAATGGCCTCGCTGATGCGCACGGCCGTCAGCTGCCGCCGGGGTCCCGCCTCCGCCGGGGTGGCAGGCGCCTGGGCAGTGGCACCCAGAGCCAGTAGCGCGAAGGCCAGAATGAGAAAGAAAGTCTGCAGAGAAAAGGTGTTGTTCATGGCGAAAGGGTTGGGCACAGGAGAAGGAATTGGCGCTTCAGAAAAGGCCGTAGAAGGCCGGCCGAGAAGGCCAAAGGGCCTAATCGGGCGGGGAAACTCCCGGTTTTGGAAATGGTTACTTCCGGCGGCGGAAATACACGTCGTTGCTGATGGACTCAAGCCGCACCAGCGGGCCGTTGCTGCCCAGGTTGCCGTGGAGCTGGTAGCCCACGATGGGGTTGTCCTTGCGGTTGCTGAAGGCTACGTCCTGGTCGGTGTACACTTCACCGGTGATGGTTTTGAAGGACACCTCAGCTGCTTTGGCCGGCCAGGTCACGTCCACGAAGCCGCTGATGGACTTGGCGTCGATGGTGCCGCTCAGGCCCTCAATATCGATGTTGCCGCTGATGGTGCTCACCCGTAGGCTCACGTCGGCCGGCAGGGTGATGTCGTAGTCGATGCGGGTGCACAGCGAGTAGGAGCCGTGCTCGCCGTAGTTGCGCACCTTGCCGCTTTTGCCGTGGTTGATGGTTACGTTGCCGTCGCTGTAGCGTGAGCCGCCGTCGGGGCAGTCGCCGGCCTCGGCGTTTTGCAGCAGGGCCTTGTCGAAGTCCGAGCGGAAGCTCACCTCTTCGTCCATCTGCTCCTGGCTGAGCAGCAGGGCGTCGTTGAGCTTGTTCTGGTTGATGTCGACACTGGCTTTCAGGGCCAGCTTGCCGGCGGCCCCGGCCCGGATGCGGATGCTGTTGGCGTGCTGCAGGTTGAGGTACACGCGCTGGCCTTTGCCGAGGGCCACGGTTTTTTCAATGATTTTCTGGGCCTGTGCCGGTTGCAGCCCGGCCGTGAGCAAGGAAAGAAGCAGAAAGTAGGTGAGGCGGAGCATGGCGTTGGCGTATTAGGATTTAGGTAGTAGGATGAAAGATTTGGGAGTAGGCTTTGGGTATGCAGAAGTGGAGCAAGGCCATCAACTAGAAGTAGCCCAAGTCCTTAATCCAACTACCTAATACCCATTACTTACTTTGCTTTGCGCACGTAGATGTCGCCGCTTACCGACTTGAGCGAGAGCGTGGTGCCGCCGCCGTTCACAGTGCCGTCGACCACCTGGCCGCCCACGTGGTGCATGTCGTCGGGGTTTTTGGGCAGGGCCAGGTCGAAGTCGGTGTAGATTTCACCCGATACCGAGCGCAGCTTCAGGGTGGCTTTGCTGCTGGCGGGCATGCTCACGTCCACGTCGCCGCTCACGGCCGAGATGGCGCTGGGGCCCTGGCGCAGGGTGGAGTAGCGCACGGTGATGTCGCCGCTCACGGTGTTGGCCACCACGGGGCCGGCCACGTTCAGCAGCTTGATGTCACCGTTTTTCATGTTCACCTCCAGGTCGCCGCTCACGTCCCGGATTTGCAGGTCGCCGCCGTTCCAGTTGGTTTGGTTGTATTCCACGGCGGTGTTGCGCGGCACCCGAATGGTGTAGTTGGCATCCTTGCGGGAGGCCCGCACAATGTGCACGGTATTGTCGTGCTCCGTCACCGACACGCCGAGGTTGGTGTTGTCGACGGCCGAGTTGTACACCGGGCGCAGGCCCTCGGCCCGCTTGGGCGCCGGCTCAAAGCCGTTGCCACGAATCACCAGCTCGTTGCCGTCGTAGCCTTCCACGGTCACGTCGGAGCCCTGCATGTCGATGACGACCTTGCGGTCTTTGGCGAGCTTGGTTTTGTATTCCTGGGCGTGCAGGCTAGTAGTTGCGGCCAGCAGGCCGAAAGCGGTAAGGATAAGCGAATTTTTCATGGATAAGTGAAGGTGAGGGGCTAGACCCGCCCAGCCGGAGGGGTGGTGCCGGGCGGGTACAGCCAGAGTTTGACAGAAAAAAGGGATTGTTAGGGGTCTTAGGGTCTTAGGGTCTTGGGGTCTTGGGACTAGGTTTTTGGGAATCGGAGGCTTGGTGGGTTTGGCGTTTGGGCTGGGGTTGAGAAGCTATTCTTTCAGAACAATTCCAAGTACCCAAGACCCTAAGACCCCAAGTCCCAAACGTCTAAATCAACTTCCCAAGGCCGGCTTTGGCCTGGTCGCGCACCACGGGAAGGGCGTCGGGGCGGCGGGACAGGCGCTGCAGGGGCGACACGGCCCGGGGGTCGCGCAGGGCCACCAGCAGCTCGATGAGGGTGATTTGCACGTTGGGGTCGGTCTGGATGGGCAGCGAGTGCACGAAGGCCTCGGCCACGCGGGGGTCGGCGCGGAGGCGGAACAGGGCTTCGCAGGCCGCCAGGCGCACATTGGAGTTGGGGTCGAAGTTGAGCGTGTTAATCAGCACCTGCACGGTGGGGTCGCCGGGCGTCAGCTCCTGGCTGGAAGCGGCCACCAGCTCAATCCGGTCGCTGGCCGACACTGCTTGCTGGGGGGAACCGGACAAGGCACTGGCCAGGCGCTGGGCTGGCTCGGGAGTTGCCGCCTGGTTGGTGGCCGGGCCCGCAGCCAGGCCATTGGCTTGTTCGCCGCTGCCTGGCAGGTTACGGCCCAGCAGCACGCCGCCTACCACCAGCACGATGGCCGCCGCAATGCGCATCAACTGGCTAGTCAGGGCCGAAGAAGGCCACATCGACACCACTTTGGGCGTGGGAGCCGGGGCGGGAGCGGGGGCTGCCGTGGGCGCCTGGCCCAGCAGGGCCTTCTGCTCGTCGAGCATGGCCAGGAAGTTGGTGCGCAGGGTGGTGCGTGGCACTTCGGGCAGGGCGGCATCCAGTTCGTCGCTCAGGGCCCGCAGCTGGCGCAGCTGCAGCTGGCAGCCGGGGCAGCCGGCCAGGTGGGCCGACACCTGCTCGGCCTCGGCGGCCGGCAGGCTGCCGTCGGCAAAAGCCGGCAGCCGGGCTTCGATGTCTTCGCAGTGGGAGAAGGGGTTCATAGAGTATGATTTTTCGTTGGCAGTTGTTCGTTGTCAGTTGTCAGGTCGTTCTTGAGTCGATGCTATCAGAATGTTACTGACAACTGACAACTAGCAACTGACAACTAACCAGAGAAATAAATTTTGCGCAGGGCCTGCAGGGCGCGGTGGGCTTTCACGCGGGCGGCTTCGGCGGTGCAGCCCAGGAGCTGGCCGATTTCGTCGTAGTCAAAGCCCTGGAAGCGGTTCAGGAGCAGGATTTCGCGTTGGTTGGCCGGTAGCTGGGCCAGGGCTTCGTGGAGGTCGTCGTGGTGGTGGCTGACGCGCATCTGGGCGAAGGCGGCACCGCGCAGCTGGCCGGTTTGCTCGGCCTCGTCCACGTCGGCGGCGCGCAGCTTTTCGCGGCGGTGCCAGTGGTCGGCGTGCACGTTGCGGGCCATCTGGTACACCCAGGCCTTGAAAGGCTGACCGGGCTGGTAGCTGGCCCGGTACTTGAGCACCCTCTCAAACACGGTCTGGGTGAGGTCTTCGCTGGTTTCCCGGTCGTTGCATAGGCGGTAGAGGTAGTTGAACAAAGGCCCGTGGTACCGCTCAAACAAGGGCACGAGTTGGTCGAGGTTGTCGGCCTTCACGGCGGCCATCAGGTCTTCGTCGCTCGTAATCGTGGAAGTCACGGGGGTAATTTTCGGGGTTGGTGAAAGGAGTACCGGGATAGGCCCTGTTCGTTACAAGGCTAGTTAAAAATTTTTCAAAAAGCTGATGCCTTCTGTGGTTATCGTTTTAAAATCAACAAATTGAAAAAACAGCGCCTCCGGAAAGTATGCTTTCCGGAGGCGCTGGGTAAATAAGGCAGTAAGCTACTAGCCGCTAGCTTTCTGCATCGACATGAAACAGCTGCGTGAGCTGCAGCAGCTGCAGGCAGTGCCGCAAGGGCGCGTTCACCCTGCGAAGCCAGATGCTGGCGCCGGCCTGGTGCAGCAGCAGTAGCTGCGATACCACGTAGCTCACGCCCATGTTGCGCTGGCAGGTAAGCGAGCTGCAGTCGATAAAGAAGTGAGGGCGCGAGTGCTGCGGGTTCATCTTAAGCAGGCGGGCCGTCTGCACGGCGTCCACCGCGTCGAGGTCCAGCGGAGCAATGGTGGCACGGGAGCCCGCAGCGGGGAGAAAATCTGGAAAAGCTGTTAACATAGAATAAGGTATTAGGCATGAGAAAAAACCGGTGTCTTCGCAGCAAGCTGGGCCTGCCGGTCCGAAGTGGTTGGTAGTCTAATTTACTCTATTTATTGTCTAATTGTTGAGCGTAGAAATTCTGATTTTTCACCGGATAATTGTTCCGCCTGCCCGTATTTCTACGGATTAGCTTATGGAGTGCGTTTTCCGTTAGTCCGCCTGCTATTCCCCTTGCGCATGACGACCTTATACCTTCTGGCCCTGCTGCCGCCCGAGCCGGTGTTTTACGAAACCTGGGCCCTGAAGCAGGAAGTGCACCAACTCACCGGCAGCCGCAACGCCGTGAAGCTGCCGCCCCACATCACGCTGCTGCCGCCCCTGCGCCAGGCCGACGACTTTGAAGCCCGGTCCGTGGCGGCGCTTTCGGCCTTTGCCGCTACTCAGGCTCCGTTCGCGGTGGGGCTCGATGGCTTTGCCTGGTTTGGCAGTCGCACCCTGTTTGTGCACGTGAGTGAGGCCGCGCAGGTCAGGCAGTTTCACGCTGCCCTCACGGACTGGTGCGCCACCCACCTGCCAGAGTTTCCCCGCGAGGCGCGGCCATTTACGCCCCACCTCACTCTGGCCACCCGCGACCTGCCCGCCGACCAGGTACCTGAGCTGCGCCGGCTTTTTGATAGCCGGGAGTACCGGGCCACGTTCGAGGTGAGCAGCATCACCCTGTTTCGGCACGATGGACGGCAGTGGCAGCCCCGGGCTACGTTTGAACTGGGTGGCACGCCCATCTAGCCGCTCAACCACCTGTATCTTGTGCCCATTATGCGCACCACCTTCCTTGGACTGCTACTGGCAGTTTCCGCTTCTTCTGCCGCCCTGGCCCAAACGGCCCCGGCTGATAACGCCATCTACACTTTCGCCGAGCAGATGCCCGCCCTAACCGATGGTGGCAGTGGAACGGCCATCGCCGCCAAGCTGCAAAGCCTGACTACTTACCCCGCTGCCGCCATGCAGGACAAGGTCGAAGGGCGGGTGTTTGTCAGCTTCGTGGTGACGGCCGCTGGCAAGGTGGTACAGCCACAAATTGTTAAAGGCCTGCGCGCCGACGTCGACTCGGCGGTAGTCAATGGCGTGCGCCAACTGCCCAACATGGTGCCGGGCCGGCAAAACGGCAAGCCCGTGGCGGTGCGGATGACGGCGCCCGTCAGCTTCCGCCTGCAGGCCCCAGCCGTGGCGCCTGCTCCCGCGCCCGACCTGCAGCTCAGCGAACCGGGCCACCCTGAGAAGGTGAGCGATAAGACCTATACCTACGTGGAGCAAATGCCCCAACTGCCCGGCGGTGGGGGCAACGCTGCCGTGGTGGCGGCCATCCAGCGGGCACTGGTATACCCGCCCGAAGCCATGCGCAAAGGGGTGGAAGGCCGCGTATTCGTCAGCATGACGGTAGGAGCCGACGGGCTGGTTAGCAACGAGAAAATTATGAAAGGCATAGGCAGCGGCTGCGACGAAGCCGTGCTGGCGGCTGTGCGCAAGCTGCCCCGCTTCCAGCCGGGCACCCAGCAAGGCCAGCCCGTCGCCGTAACCTATACCCTGCCCATTACCTTCAAGCTGGCGCCCGCACCGGCTGTCAAAGGGCGTTAAGCCGTGCCTAAGCCAAGACGCGAAAAAAAACACCCTGTGCGCTCCTCAACCGGACTGCAGTTGCTGTTACCATCACCATAGCCAATGTCTGCTACCTGTTTACTAAGGACGGCCACGTCCGCCGCTGTACCCCGCCTGGCCCACTTCGTCAACCAGGCGTACCGGGGCGAGGAGGCCCGCAAAGGCTGGACCACCGAAGCCCACCTTCTCGACGGTCAGCGCATTGATGAGGCCGGGCTGCTGGACATGCTGGCCGCGCCCGGCGCCACCTTTTTGCTGGCGCAGACTCCCGAAGGCAGCTTGCTGGGCAGCGTGTACCTGCAGGCGCGCCCCGACTGCCTCTACCTGTCCATGCTGGCCGTGGCCCCAGCCCGGCAAGCTCAGGGCGTGGGCAAGTTCCTGCTCGCGGCCGCCGAGGACCATGCCCGGGCTCAGGGCTGCGGGCTCATTCGCATGACGGTCATTTCCATCCGCACCGAGCTGCTGGCCTACTACGAGCGCCGCGGCTACCGCCGCACCGGTGCCACCGAGCCCTTTCCAACTGACCCACGCTTTGGCATCCCCCGCCAGCCCCTGGAGCTGCTGGTGCTGGAGAAGGTGATTGTTTGATGTGCTGATTTTTTGATGTGCTGATGTGCTGATGTGCTGCGCGTCCGGCCTCTGTCATTGCGAGCGGTAGCGAAGCAATCCGTCCTCTCTGAGCGACCAGCCTACTAATGTGAAAAACCCCAACGCCAGAACCGGCATTGGGGCTTTTTTAACTGTCACATCTTGGTAGTGACTGAATGCTAGAGGACGGATTGCTTCGTCCTTCGTCCTCGCAATGACATGGTTCTAGGCATCATCATGAAATTCACCCATTCAGCTACATAGCCTTCATGTATGGGCTGCACATTCTCAGCTGTGAGGCATTTGAGGTGCGTTCCTACCTGGGCGGGCTTGGTCAGGCCTACTGCACTGCCAGGCGGGCCGTGAGCCGCTGGCCCTGCTTGTCCGTCGCCCGCAGGGTGTAGAGGCCGGGCGCCAGGCCCTGCACCGATACCGTGCCCTGGGCCGACACGGCCGCCGTGCGGGCCAGGTAGCCTAGCGCGTCGATGAGTTGCACGGGGCTGCCGGTGAGCAAGCCCGGCAGCTGCACCTGCGTGGTGGCGGGGTTGGGGTAGCAGGCCAAGGCGAGCGGGCGAGCAGCGGCCGTGCTCAGAACGGCAAGGCGCAGCCGCGCCAGAAAGTATTCGCTGCTGCCGGCGGCGTTAAGCATGTTCGAGCCAAAGGTGCAGCTACCACTGAGGTAGCCTAGCACGTGCACATCGCCGCTGGCGTCAACTCCAATGTTCAGGCCACCGCAGGAAATGGAGCTATGGGTTTGCGTGGCCCAGCGAAACTGTCCCTGGGGCGTATAGCTGGCCACGGCCAGGTCGCCGTTGGTGCTGGTAGCCGTGAGAGTGACGGGGCCCAGATTCAGCAACGAAGAAATGCCGGCCAGCAGGTACACGTTGCCGGCCGCATCCAGGGCAAGAGGCCCGGGGTAATCGTAGCTGGGGCCTGCGATACGCTGGGTCCAGAGCAGCGTGCCTTGCGGCGAGAGCTTGAGCAGCCAGCCGTCATCGTCATTCGAGCCAGGCAGCGACGTAGTGCCCACCGTTACGGGGCCGGTAAAGTTGACAGTTAGGTACAGGTTGCCGGCGGCATCGGCCACAGCCCCGCTTACCTTATCCCACAAAGGCCCACCTAACATCTGGGCCCATTCCAGACGGCTCTGGGCGCTGTATTTTGCTACCACTACATCGGTAACGCCGCGCACGGGGAACGTGCTGCTACCCAGGATGAGTGGAAAAAACGGATTGGCCATGATGTAGGCCTCCCCATTGGGAGATACTGCCAGGCGCGGAAAACGATGTTCGACACCGGCATAGCCCTGGGTATAAGCAAAGGCTGGCACCACCGCCTGAACCGCGCCGTTTGCGGCTGCGAAGGTGGCCAGGAAGGTGCTCATAAACGTGTTGCCTGGCGAAACCACCCGGGTGCTTCCAAAGGTGATGTCGCCTTCAAAGTAGCCGGCCAGATACACGAAGCCGCGGGCATCGAGGCCTAGGCTTGTGCCATAAGAATCATTGACTGAATCCTGTGCCTGCTGCGCCCACTCGGCCAGGCCTAGTGGAGAATAACGCACCACAAAAGCATTGGGCTCGTTGCTGGTGCCGCCCGGCAGCGTGAGGCCGTTACCCAAGGCGATGGCCGTTTTGAGTGAGCCGGCGAGGTAGACGTTGCCGGTAGCATCAACGGTCAGGGCCAGGGCCTGAACTTCGTTGCCGGGCGAACCCAACTGCCGCACCCAGGCCAGGGTGCCGGCGGCGGTGTACTTTGCCAGGTAGCAGTCGATGCCCCGAGGAGTAAGCACAGTCCCATCCAGCACGGTGCTGGGCCACATCACGCGCCCGATGTGATAGGAATTGCCCGCTGCATCAAAGGCAGCATTTTGGTAGCCAGTGCCAAAAGAACGAGCCCCAACCCACGCCGGAGCCGTTTGGCCCGGAGCCGGACTGTTGAAAAGCAGGAGGGCCAGTAGCAGGGCGGCGCTGCGCAGGAAACTAAATAGTAAGGCTCATAGCTAGTAAGGCTCATAGCCAAATGTAACTACACACTCCAAAGGCGCAGTCAGAACAGTCACTCAGCCACTCCATCAACCCACGTAGCCTTCCTCGGTGTGGCGCAGCAGGCTCAGGGCCACCAGGGTATCGAGCAGGGGCTGCACTTTCTCGGCTTTGAGGCGCTTGAAGCGGGCGGCGACCTGGGCGGCCGACTGCGGCTGGCCGGCCTGCTGCAGGGCATCGCGCAGAGCCTGCATCTGCGGGGCCAGCTCCTTGGGGAAATCAGTTAACAGTGATGAGTTAGCAGTGGGCAGTTTGTCGGCCGCGGGGGTGGCCAGCTCACTGCTCATTGTTAACTGCTCATTGCTCACTGACTTCGCCTGGTAGGCCGGGCGCAGGTAGCGGACGAGGCCGGCAGCTTCTTCGCGGGCGCGCTCGTGGTTGAGGCGCACCAGGCGGGTGAGAATCTCGGCTTCGGGCAGGGTGGCGGGCCAGCCGTAGGCCTCGGCCACGGCGGCGTCGAGCTGCTGGTGCAGGCTGAGGACGACGGAGGCCAGGCCCTGCTGGTTCACGGCCTGGTCTTTGGCCGTGAGGGGCTGGCCGGCGCGCAGCTTCTCCACCACGTTGTAGAGGTCGGTGAGGGTGAGGCCGGGGTGCTGGGCCTGCTGGCGCTTGCGGTGAGCATCGAGCTGCTCGGCCAGCTCCCGGATGCGGGCCTGCTGCGCAGGCGTGGCATCGGGGAAGGGGAAAGCATCAAAACATCTGGACTTCGTATAGACAGGGTCATTGCCTACACCCAGTTTTCCTCCTGCTGCAAGAGCCCAAACAACATGTGTCCGGCTTGATAGTACGCCTAGAAGGTAAGCATCATCCAGAGCAATAGTGATGATTTTGTTATCAGGCAGAACACTGCCATCGAGAAACTGGAAAACCTTGTGCTTGGAGGTTTCTGGAATAGCGATGTAGCGGCTAAGCCCAGCTATTGAGTTGCGCATTTGGTCATTTGGGCGAGCAAACAACCACCAGTTCTTTCTTCGACCTGCATCCCGATTCTGGTCCCTCTCAGGCTTTACATTTTCAAGGATGTGCTGATAAGCTTGGGGGAATTGCTCAATCATTTCGGCTTCTGTCAAGCCTATCATGTCGATAAGCATGACATTTCGCGAAACAGACATCAGGTCTTTACCATTGCTGTAGGGACGGATGCGCTTTTCTAACCCGGGAATTGAGCCTAAACCAAGCTCTTTAGCCTTTTGCGGTGTTACAATAAATCCTGCTCCAATGGTCAATACGCCCGTGCTACTTATACCTTCATTCGCTTTGAGTTGACCTGTATTTGTTAAGTCAGCTCCAACTGTTAAGTCTGAGTTTATAGGTCCCTCTGTTTCCATCAGCTCTACTTCGTGAGCCTCTTCGCCTTCTATCGCATATTCTTTTACAACTTTAGCTAAACGGCCCTCAACGTGCCCAGCCTGCGCGACTGTCATGCTGACACGCACTGCTGCACCACCTTCTACATCTACCCACGGATGGTCGGGAATAGCATAAATAACGGATAGAGGGGCGTGAGCATCGTTTAAGTGGCGCTCCACAATTCGAGCACCGTAGGTCATTGTGATTGAATTAGTGGTTATAAAGCCAAACCGTTCAGCCTTGCCCTGACGAGTAATGTTGGCAGCCTTATCCCACCAATACATAACCAAGTCGGCCGAATCAGGGACATTGCCACCGTAGGCTTTTCGTAAAGCATCAACATACCCATCACCAAGTAGCTCCCGCATGCGCTTATTTCCCACAAACGGCGGGTTGCCCACGATGAAATCGGCTTCGGGCCACTCGGCGGGTTGGGGGTTGGGGTAGTCCAACACGGGCGTGCGGGCGGTTTCGTCGGGCACGGGCTGGCCGGTGGCGGGGTGCATTTTCATCGTGCCGTCCCAGCGGGTCACGGGCTGGCCCTGGGCGTCGAGGCGGGGCGTGGGCGGGTCGTGGCGCAGGGCGGCATCCTGCTGGCGGATGTTCTGGTACTCATCGAGCAGGGGCTCGCGGAGCTGGGTGTCGCCGTGGGTGCGCAGGTGCCACTGCAGGTAGCCGATGCGCAGCACCACGTCGGCAATGGCGGCGGCGCGGGGGTTGAGCTCCAGGCCCAGCAGCTGGCGCGGGCTCACGGTGGTGCCCCCGCCCAGGTCGAGCAGGCCGGTGTGGCCGAAGGCATTGATGGCGGCCAGCACCTCGCCCTCCAGGCGCTTGAGGTGCTCCAGCGTCACGTAGAGGAAGTTGCCCGAGCCGCAGGCCGGGTCCAGGATGCGCAGCGAGGTGAGGCGCTGCAGGAAGCGCAGCAGCTCCTGGCGGGCCTGCTGGGGCTGGCCTTCGTCGAGGCGGCGGGCGCTGGCGGCCTGGGCGGCCGTCCACTCCCGGCGCAGGGGCTCCAGCACGGTGGGCAGCACCAGGCGCTCCACGTAGCGGCGCGGGGTGTAGTGGGCGCCCAGGCTGTGGCGCTCCTTGGGGTCGAGCGCCCGCTCCAGCAGGGTGCCGAAGATGGCCGGCTCCACGGCCGTCCAGTCGGCTTCGGCGGCCTTCAGCAGCAGGGCCATCTGGTCGGGGCTCAGGGGCAGGGCCGTGGCGTCGTGAAAGAGCTTGCCGTTGAAGCGCCGCAGCCGGGCCTTGAGGTCGGGCGAGAAGCCGCCCGTGTCCATGGTGGCCCAGAGGCCGCGCAGGGCATCGGGCAGAAACTCGCGCAGCTCGGGCGCTGCGTAGGTGCGCAGCATGCCCGTGAAGCTCTGCTTAGGAATCAGGCCCACGTCTTCCGAAAACATCGTGAACAGGCAGCGCATCAGGAACTGGGCCACTACTTCGGCCGGGTGGCCAGCGCGCTCCAGCTGGGCCGAGAGGCTGGCCAGGTGGCCGGCCAGCTCGCGCGTGACGCGGGCGGCGCGCCGGCTGGGGTCCAGCTCGCGCGGGGCCAGCCACACCTGGCGCAGCAGCTCGCGGGTGGCTTCATCGGCCAGGGCCGCCAGCGGCAGGCGGAAGCGGCCCTGGTCGGGGAAGGGCACAAAGGCGTCGCCCACTCCGGCGAAGTTCGAGTACACGTCGATGCAGTAGCCCACGTCCACCACCAGCACAAACAGGGGCCGGGGCTCGTCGGGCGGCAGGGCGCGCACGTAGCCCAGGGCCTGCTGGCGGGCGGCCTGCATCATCTGCTCCCACTTCACCGAGCCGCGCAGGGCGTGGCCCTTGCGGCGCTTCTCGGCCGTCAGGCCCAGGGCGGCGCGGTCGGCCTTCTCGGCCTGCTGCTGGATGTCGGGCGAGTCGGTGCCCTGTTTGGTTTCCAGCACGAAGCAGCCGCGCTTGTAGAGGTCGATGCGGCCGGTGCTTTTCCTGGCGCCGTCGTTGAACTGCACCGCCCGCTCCAGCACGTACTGGTCCTGCTTGGGCGAGTCGGTGGTGGGGTCGGGGCGCGGTACGCCGAGTAAGTCGCAGAGGTCTTGCAGAAACAGGCCATAGTTGGCGCGCTCGGCGCCGCCCGCCGGGCGCCAGCGGACCTCAAATTCGGGGTAGGTCATGAAGGGGGTAGAAGATGAAGCCGGGAAGATAGTGGATGTGCTGATGTGCTGATTTTTTAATGTGCTGCTTTGGGTGATGAGGTGATGGAGTGCAGAGCGTTCGGCCGCTGTCATTGCGAGGCCGCAGGCCATGGCGAACGAATTTCAGTGTAGCTAATCCGTCCTCTAGCCCTCAGTCAGGTCGAAATGTGACACCTAAAAAGGCCCAACGCCAGTGCTGGTGTTGGGCCTTTTCACATCATCTGGCTAGTCGCTGATAACAGGACGCCTTGCTTCGTCCCTGGCTTGATGCGCCTCATGCTCGCAATGACACGTTTTGCTCACTTCTTTCCCTTATGACCCATCATCTACATCAAACCCGCTAGCGCGCGTCTGCGACGCGTGCTCACCGGCTTCGCGTCTGCGACGCGGCGGTAAAGGGCTTTAGTACACAAATTCCTGTGCCTTTGCTCGCGCCTGTATGCTTTTTCCAGGCGGCGCGGATGATTCGCGTCAGAGACGCGGGTCCGGTGAGCACGCGTCGCAGACGCGCGCTAGTGGAGCTAGTGGAAGCCGGGAAGGCAGAGGAGAAGGGGCTGCCCTCCCAAGCAGTAGCTAATCTGCCGCTTTAGAAGAAAGCCCCAGGCCGCAAGGCCCAGGGCTTTTTGTCTTTCTAAAGCAAGGCTTTACTCCACCTGCGTTACGGTATAGTTGACCTGCACGCCGGCAATGTTCAGGTTGGCGTTGGCGGCGGATAGCTGGGCCCGCAGGTAGTAGTGCACGCCGGGGCTGGTGCTGCCGCTGGCCACATTCACCGTGGCCGACGTGGCGCCGGGCGTACCCGAGCTGGTGAAGGAGCCCAGCGAGGTTTGGGTGCGCGTGCTCAGGGCGTAGGAGTACATCGTCACGTTCAGGTTGTTGGAATTGCCGTCGGTGTAGTACACCACGAAGCTGGTGATAACCGCGCCCTGGGGCAGGCGCACCGGCGCCCGGAACGAGCCGAAGTTGGTCCCCGACATCAGGTTGTCGCCGCCGTTGCTATAGTCGATGGCCTTGACGCTGGTGCTATTTTCGGGCAGGAAGTCCGTCGAGCCCAGTATCAGCGACTGCGCTTTGGCCGCGGCGTAGGTGTAGGCATTGGCTGCCGGAATCTGCAGGTTGCCGTTGGCTTTTATGTTGCCGTTTACGTCGAGGGGCTGGGTGGCGTCGCTGCTCAGGCCGATGCCCACGTTGCCCGCCGGGCTGATGCGCAGGCCGCCACCGGTAGTAACTAGGCGCAGGTCGGCGGTGCCAGCCCCGCGGTAAATGGATGTGATGCTGGCGGACGAGCTGTAGCCCAAGCCGCCGCCGATGCCGGCCACGAAGCCCAGGCGGCCAATGAAGTCGCCGTCGACCAGGGCCTGCGGAGCTGCAGGCGTGCCGCGCGACTTGCGCATGTAGATGGTGGGGTCGCCGCCGGTGTTGTACTCATCAAACAGGTAGTCGTCGCCCCAGAAGCCGTTGTCGCTCACCAGGTGCAGGCGGCCCAGTGGACTGGTGGTGCCCAGGCCCAGGCGGCCGGCCAGCGTGCCATTGCCGCTCATGCGGAAGTTGGCTGTCTGTTCGGCCGCATTCTGGTTTTGAATGAAAGTTGTGCCGTCGGGGGCCGCCTGGGTGCCCAGGGTGCCGTCGGGGGCGGCCGTCACCAGGCGGGTGCTGGCGCCAGCCAGGCCCTGCAGGCGCACCGTGCTGCTGCTGCCGGCCACGTCGAGCGTAGCGCCCGGCGCGGCCGTGCCAATGCCCACCCGGCCCCCCGTAGTGGCCGTCAGCGTACTTACCGGGGCACTCACGGTGTAGTTCACCGTAAAGTCGAGGTCGTTGGCAGTCGCGTGGAGGGCGTCGATGTACAAGCTGCCGCCGGGGTACGCGTCGCCATCGGCCAGCTGGGCATTGCCCATGTTGCTCACCAGCAGGGTGTATGTGCCGCTGGGCAGGCTCAGCGGGGAGTTTAGCGTAATGGTGGCCGCAGAGCCAGTAAGTACCAGGGTTTGGGGGCTGCCCAGGACCGGGCCGCCGGGCCCGTCGCCGCTGCGGAAGGTGAGCGTGGCGATGCCCGAGCCCAGCGGCACCAGCCGCACGCTGGTGATGGTAGCGGCCATGGGCAGGGTAAACGACTGCGCGATGTTGGTGCCCACGCCGGTTGAAGTGCCGTTGCCCACGGCTTCCTGCCGGCTCTGCACGCTCATGCTGCCTTGCACCTGCAGGTCGCCGCGCACATCGAGCCGGGCGGTGGGAGCGGTGGTGCCCAGGCCCACGTTGCCGCTGCTGCCCACCGTCAGGTCGGGCGACGACACGTCGCCATCGCCACTGATTTGCACCGAGCTCTGGCCGCGCAGCTCCAGGGCGCCCGCGCGGGTTCCGCCCGCCCCGGTGCCGATGTAGTCAATAGTGGCCTGGCCCCCGCCGGGGTTGAGCAGCTGCAGGTGGGGGCCAACGGAGTTGCTTTCGAAGGTGCTTACGTCGCTTCCAAAGGGGTTGCGCACGTGCAGCACCGAGGCCGGGTTGGTGGTGCCGATGCCCACCCGCTCGCCTGGTCCGTCCGCGCCGTCGCTGCCAATGGTCATAAGCGGCGTGCCCGTCGAGTTGGTTTGGCTTACGGAGGAAGTGTTGGCAATGGTCAGGGCGCCGTTTTTGTTGTACAGCGACAGGTGGGCCAGCCCCGGTCGCAGCAGCTTCAGCTCAGAGCCGGTGTTGGCGCCCCCGCCCAGAAGCACCGGAAAGCCCCCCGCCGCCTCTACGTGGAGGCGCGCTTCGGGCGTGGTGGTGCCCACACCCAGGGCCCCGTCCACGAGGCCAGTGCCAGCCACGCGGAAGCCGCCAGCCTGGGCCGTGCTGGTTTGGTTCTGAACGTACTGCCCGTTGGCTGTCGTCTGGTCGCTGAGCCGCACCCAGGTGCTGGCGCTGCTGGCGTACCAGAAGCCGGGCTGGGCGCCGTCGGTTTGGTACACAATCAGGCCCGGCGCCGGGGCTGGCACGCTGCCTGCGCCCATGGCCAGGCGGGCGGCTTCCGTCAGGCGCGGCAGTAGCGCGCCCTTGCTCGACGATACCACCTCCAGGGCGGCCGAGGGGTCGGGGGCCGTGGCTGCGCCGAGGGTGATGCCGCTGCTCTGGGCGCGGCCGCTGAGGGCGGTGCAGGCCAGGGCCAGTGCGGCGGCCAGTCCTGCGAAGGATGGTGGGGTAAGCTGTGTTTTCATAGAGCAAAAAGGCGGTGCAGCAACGCGCTGCACCGCCAAATTGCCCGAGTGCCCTAAGGCGGCCAAGTAAAAACTGCCAACAACCGGAATTAGGCAGTAAACCTCAGCTGGCCCGTTGCGGGCTGAGCCAGCCGGGCCATTTACTTCACGGCCAGCTTGCCCGCGTATTGCCGGCCGCTGGCATCGGTGGCGCGCAGGGTGTAGAGGCCAGGGGCCAGGCCCCGCACCGACACTGCCGCCGTGACCGATACCGGCGTTTCGCGCACCACACGGCCCAGGGCGTCGCTCAGCTGCACCACGGTGCCGGCTGCCAGGGCGGGCAGCTGCAGCTGGTCGGTGGCCGGGTTGGGGAAGCAGGACAGTGCCAGGGGAGTGGTGGCCGAAGTAGCCAGCGCGGGCCCCGCCAGCTCGGCCATGAAGCCGTCGTACGAGCCCAGGTTAGGCGTTATGTTGCCGAACCGGGCATTGTAGTTGCCCGTACCAAACAGGCGAAGGCTGTTCGGGGAAGTGAAGTTGAACACCGTGCCCAGGTCCTGGCCGGGGCCTCCGGCCTGCTGTGTCCAGCGCAGCTGTCCCTGCGGATTAAAAGCCGCCACCACCACGTCCTGGTCGCCTTCCGACACTAAAGTGGTAGCGCCGAGGCGAGCCTGGTCGCTGAACGAGCCCGTCACGTAAACATTGCCGCCTGCGTCGAGGTGCACGTCGTAGAGGAAGTCGGGGCCGGAGCTGGCCAGGGCCTGCGACCACTGCGGGCTGCCCTGGGCCGAATACTTTACCAGATAGCCATTGTCGGCCCCGCCCGCGGGCAGCGTGGTCGTGCCAAAGGTCATGGACTGCCGGTAAGTGCCGGTAATGAACAGGTCGCCGGCAGCATTTGTGGCAATGCGGGTGACGTTGTCAAAGTCCGGCCCGCCGAAGGTGCGCACCCAGTCCAGGCTGCCGCTGGCCGTGTATTTAATAACCAGCACATCCACGGAAGAGGGCGCGGGCAGCGCCGGCCCCCCTGTGAAGGAAGGGGCCATATAGTATTGGCTGACGATGTAAAGCCCGCCCCCGGGCACATGGGCCAGGAAGGGCACATACACCGCCCCCGCGCCGGTGCTTCGGTCAGAGTAGAACGACGTAGTCAGGGAGCTTGCTGCCCCGGTGGCGGCCGAAAGGCGGGCCAGGAAGTAGGGCATGCGCGTGCCCAGGTTGGTGGGAACGGGCAGATGCAGCCCGCCAAAGCCAAACCCATCGATGGAGCCGTACCAGCCGCTCACGGTCACGGTGCCGTTGGCATCAACGCTCAAAGACGAGGTGGCGGCACCAGGCGGGCAATAAGGCGTGGCCGGATTCAGCGCCGCGTCGTCGCTTTGCCGGGCCCACACGGGGATGCCCTGGGGGTTGTAGCGAACGACAAATGCCTTGCTGCCCGGGTAGCTGCCGGCGCTCAGGGTCTGGCCCCCACCGAGCTGGATGGCGTGCTGGTACGACCCGGCTATGTACACATCGCCGGCCGCGTCCAGGGCCAGGTCGAACACCACGTCATCACCAGCCGAGGCGTAGTTGCGCACCCAGGCCACCGTGCCCGCCGGCGTGTACTTGGCCAGGTAGCCGTCGAAGTTGCCACTGATATTGTAGGAGCCGGTTTCGTACATGTTGCCGGCCGCATCCATCAACCGCTTGGCCCCGGTGTCGGGGAAGGAGTTGGTAGAGACGACGCTGGTCCAGTTGGGGGCAGTTTGTGCCTGAATGCCAGGCGCGGCCAGCAAGCTACCCAGCATGAGGACGCTGCTGATAAGGGCGGGAGTAAGTTTGTTCATAGCGACGAGTTGAAAAAATAGGAGAACGGGAGTGATGCTGGAAAAGTATGGCGTGCAACGGTCAGTGCCGCCGGCTTACACTTAGCTGAGCCGCCGCAATGCAAGCCAGCCCCTGTCAGCTGCAGGGTGCCCAGTGAATTAGCAACAGCACAATGTAGCCGGTGGGAGGGAGCTACGCGGCTAAACCAGATGGCCATGTGGCAGGCAGGCGCCAGGCGCAGTATCTTAGGCCCCGTTCTGCCTATAGTTACTATGAAAACGCCCGACCACTCTGCTGATTCCCGCGTCCGTATTTTATTAGTTGAGGACGAAGCCGTGCTGGCCCTCGACCTCACCGACCTGCTCGAAGCCGAGGGCTACGAAGTGGTGGGCACCGCCGCCACCGGCCCCCGCGCCCTGGAGCTTTTTCGCGAGCACCACGTCGATTTGCTGCTCTGCGACATCCGCATCCAGGGTCCCTGGGACGGCATCGAAACCGCCCAGCGCCTGTTGGCCGAGCGGGCTGTACCCCTCATCTACCTCACCGCGCTGGCCGACCGCGAAACGCTGGCCCGGGCCCTGCCCACCGCCCCGGCTGGCTACCTGGCCAAGCCCGTGAGCGTGGCCGGCCTGCGCGCCGCCATCGAAGTGGCGCTGCAGTCGTTCCGCCCGGCCGAGGCCGCTTCCGCGCCCGCCCCCACGGCCGACACGGCCAGCACCGCGCAGCGCGAAACCATCCTGCGCCTCGACGACCATATTTTCATCAAGCACAACTACCAGTTCGTGCGCCTGGCGCTGGTCGACATCGTGATGCTGGAGGCCGACAACACCTCCACCACCCTGGTTACCACCGGCCCGCGCTACTCGTTGCGCCTGCCCCTGACCGGTACGCTGGAGCGCCTGCGCTACCTGCCCCTGGTGCGCGTGCACCGCTCCTACGCCATCAACATCAACCGCGTATCGGCCTTCAACGACAGCGAAGCCACTGTAGGCGGGCAAGTAGTGCCCCTGGGCCGCCAGTACAAAGCCGATTTTCTACGGCAGTTTCATTTACACTAGGCAGTGAGTAGTGAGCAGTGAACAGTTAATAGTTAACAGTGATGGAGTGAAAAGATGTGTCATTGCGAGCGCAGCGAAGCAATCCGTCCTCTCGCATTCAGTCACCAGGTAAACCCGGACATGAAAAAGCCCCAATGCCGATGTTGGCGTTGGGGTTTTCACATTACCTGGTTAGTCGCGCGGAGAGGACGGATTGCTTCGCTGCGCTCGCAATGACACGTTTATGTTTGCACTGTTCACTGTTCCTAGCCCTTTAACCACTGCTGTTAACAGCCTAAAAACCGTCGTTGGCGGCGTTACGTCTTAAAATGTTGGGGGCTTATACTACCTTTTGACCCTGCTTTCTGCCGGGTGCCGGCTGTGGAAGCAACGCCACATGAAATTCCCGCTCCTGTTTCGTTTTGCATTGCTGCTGGCCTGGCTAGGCTTGGTTCATGAGGGACTGGGGCAGGCCACGAACTGGGCAGCGGAAAGCCGGAATATTCAGCTGCTGCTCAATGGCAGCAATGACGCAGCCACGCGGCGTAGCCGGCAGCTGCTGCGGCGGGCGCAACAGGCCGGCCCGGTGCGGGCCCAGGCCGAGGGCTACTGGCTGCTGGGCTGTGCCCTGCGCAACCAAAGCCGCTTCGACTCCAGCCTTTACTGCGGGCAGCAGGCCCTGCGCCTGGCCCAGCAGCTGGCCGATACCCGGGCCCAATCCGACGCCTACACGCTCCTGGCCCAGGTGTACAAGCGCCTGGCCGATGCCCAGCACGTGGCCCTGCTGACCCGCAAGGCGCTGGCCCTGGCCGGGCAGGCGGTGTCCGCCGCCCAGGCCGGCCCGCACCCGCAGGCGCTGAGCCGGGCCTGGCTGGTGCAGGGCATCATCTACCGCGACCTGGAGCAGTACGACTCGGCCCGGCGCTGCTACCAGCGAGCCATTGCCCTGGCCGAGCGCTATCCAGACCGGCCCTCCCTGCTGCCGGTCAGCTACGCCAACTACGGGCAGCTGCTGATGGACGCCGACAAGGACTACCCGGCGGCCATAGCCTACTTCCGGCGGGCGCTGCCGCTGTACCGGCGCGAAGGCAACCGCAATGGCATGGAGCACGCCTACCGCCAGCTGAGCTGGACCTACCGGCAGCAGGGGCGCCCGGCACTGGCCGTGGCCGCCGCCGACACCTGCCTGACCCTGGGCCGGGCTAGCGGCGACCCGCACCGCCTCAACAACTCCCTGCAGGCGGCTTACCTGGCGTATCGCGCCGCGGGTAAGCTTCCGCGGGCCCTGGACTTGCTGGAAGAGTGGAAAAAGAACACCGACGACCTGGCCAATGCCGACATTGCCCGGGCCGTGGCGTCGGCCCAGGCCAGCTACGAGCTGGAGCAGCAGCAGGCCCGCATTGAGCGGCTGGCCGAAGCCAATGCGCGGCAGCGGCAGGTGTTATTGGCCTTGAGTGGGGGCGCGGCGCTGCTACTGGCTTTGCTGGGCCTGGCCGTGTGGCAGTACCGCGTCATCCGGCTCACCAACAGCCGGCTGGCGACTGCCAGCGCCACGCTGGGCGAGCGCAACTTCCAGCTGGGGCAGCAGTCGGAGCGCCTGGCTACGCTGCTGCGCGAGGTGCATCACCGCGTGAAAAACAACCTGGCCGTGGTGGCCAGCCTGCTGCGCCTGCAAGCCAACCGCCTGACCGATGCCGACACCGTCCGGGTGGTACGCGAAAGCCAGCAGCGCGTCGAAGCCATGTCGCTGGTACACCAGAGCCTTTACCAAACCGACGACGTGACGGCCGTGGACCTGCCCCGCTACGTGGCCGACCTGGTGCAGACCCTGCGCCAGGCCTACGGCTTCGACGAATCTGACCTGGACCTGACCCTCGACATCGTTCCGCTGCGGCTCGACCTGGACATGGCCACGCCCCTGGGCCTGGTGCTGAACGAGCTGCTCACCAACGCCTTCAAGCACGGCCTGCGCCCGCAGCCCCAGGGCTCCCGGCCCGCCCTGCGTGTAGCCTTCGGAGCACACCCGGCCGGGGGCATGCTGCTGGAAGTGGCCGACAACGGCCCCGGCTTCGACCCCGGTCAGGTGCGGCGCAAAGGCTCTTTCGGCCAGCGTCTCATCACCGCCCTCGCCGGCCAGCTCAGCGGCGAAATCAGCCTGGAAACCGAGCACGGCACCTGCTACCAGCTGCGCATTCCCAGCACAGCAGAAGTGCCGGAGCTGGTGTAAATAGTGATGAGGTAATGGAGTAATGAGGTGAAATGAGACGTGTCATTGCGAACGAAGTGAAGCAATCCGTCCTCTCTGAGCGACCAACCAGGTAATGTGAAAAGCCCCAACGCCAGCTTTGGCATTGGGGCTTTTTTTATTTCTGATTTTACCTAGTGACTGTGTGCTAGAAGACGGATTGCCACGGGCTGCGCCCTCGCAATGACACGCCTTTTTACTCCATCACTCCATCACTACTTAACCACTTCCACCCAGCCATTCCAGGTTTGGCCGCTGGCGCTGCTGAGGCGGTAGTAGTAAAGGCCGGGGGCCACGCCGGGGTCGTTGCCCCAGCCATCGGTGTAGTTTTCCTGCTCGAACACCTTACGGCCCCAGCGGCTGAACACCTGCAGCGACACGGGCTCGGGGCTCACGTAGGGCTGGAAGGTGTCATTCAGGCCGTCGTTGTTTGGCGTGATGATGTTAGGGTGCTTGAAGTCGCGGGGCGTGGCTACGGTCACGGTGAAGCTGGCCTCGGTGGGGCAGCCCGTGGCGTAGCTGGCCTGCAGGCGCACGGTGTAGGTGCCCGGCGTGGTATAGGCGTGGCTGGGACTGGCCTGCTGGCTGGTCTGGCCGTTGCCGAAATCCCAGCGGTAGTTGCTGAGCGGGGCGGTGCTATTGGCCGTAAAGGTTATGGCTTCACCGGGCAGGGCCGTGGGCCTGTCGGCGCTGATGCTGAGGGTGGGCGGCGAAGCCACTGTTACCAGCACCGTGTCGCGGCTCAGGCAGCCGGCCGAGGTGGTTGCTTCCAGGATGTAGCGCGTGGTGGCACTGGGCGTAGCTACCACCATAGGCCCGCTGGTGGTGTTGAGGCCGGTGGCGGGCGTCCAGGTGAAGGTGGTGCCGGCCACGGGCACGCCGCTGCCCACGCTCAGCGTGGCCGAGCTGCCGGGGCAGATGGTCTGGTCGGGGCCGAGGGCGGCGCGGGGCAGGCCCTGCACGATGATGGTTTCGGTGCTGCTCAGGCTGGGCTGGCAGCTCAGCGAGTCGTAGGCCGTGAGGCGCACGGTATAGGTGCCAGGCGCGGTGTAAGTGGCGCTCACGTTGTTGGCCTGCGTCGAGGTCTGGCCGTTGCCGAAGTCCCAGGTGGTGCCGTTGTTGGAGGGGTTGGCGCGGTTGAAGCTCACCGTGAGCGGCGCGCAGCCCTGGCGGCTGCCGGGCACGCCGCCGGCCGCCGGCGTAAAGGCCGCGTCGAGGCGCACGATGTCCATCTTAAAGGCCGCGCTGCTGGTTTGGTTGCTGCCCACCTGGGTGCGGGCATAGGCGTTGGGCGTGGTCAGAATGGCCGGTGCCCGCGAGCCCGACGAGGTAGCGCGCACGCAGATGGCCTGGTAAATCACGCCCTTCTTGTCGAAGCGCGAGGTGCCGCCGTCCACGTGGGTGGTACCGGTGCCGAAGTAGGTGCCGTACACCAGGCGACGGGCATTGGGCGAGAGCTGCATGATGTAGAGGTAGCCGAAGGTGTTGTCGTTGCTGACGGGCGTGCTGTTGGTGGCCGTCGGGCGCAGGGCGTCGGGCGTGGTGGGCATACCCGCAATACTGCTTGCGCCCCAGCCCGACAGGAATATCTGCCCGCAGTTGTCGACCAGGAAGGCCGTGGGCGAGAGATTGTGGGGGTAGGGGTTGCCCGAGGTGGGCGAGCCCGGTCCGTTGCCAATTACCGTCGAAAACACCGAGGCCGTGAGCCCTGAGTTCAGTTTGTGGATAAACTGCCGGCTGCCGGCGTTGCGGTAGGTGCCGGCACTTACCGGGTAGGCGTTGGCGCCGCTGGTGCCGTTGGTTTGGCCCAGCACGTACACCGCGCCGCGGCGGTCGAGCTGCACGAAGTAAGCCTGGTCGTAGCTGCCCGTGCCCAGGTAGGTGCAGCGCTGAATGTTCACGCCGAAGGGCAGCAAGGTATTCTGGTTCAGCAACGCCACGAAGCCGTCGGCCGGGCCGCCGCGGTAGCTGGCGTTGAGGGCGCCTGGGGTGCTGGGCAGGTTGGTGCTGACGGTGCCGCCGGCCACGTAGATGTTTTGCTGCAGGCTGTCGAGCTGAATGCTGTAGCCGGCATCGTCGGCCGAGCCACCCAGGAAGGTGCTCCAGCCCAGGGCCGTCAGGTTGGCGTTGAGCTTGGTCACCACGGCTTCGTGGTTGCCGCGGTACACCTGGCCGGCCGTGGTGGGGTAGTCGCTCGAGCGCGTTACCGAGGTGAAATACACGTTGTTCTGGCGGTCGGTGATGATATCGCCGCGGTAGTCGTCGCCGAAGTTGTTGTAGAGGTTGCTGGTGGTGGCCATGCGCCCGTCGATGGCCGCGCCACCGAAGTAGGTCGCGCCCAGCAGCTGGTTGCCGCCGGCCGAAAGCTTGGCCACGAACAAGTCGGTGACGCCGCCCAGGTTGCGGTCATAGGCCGAGGCCGACACCGGGAAGTTGGTCGATTCCGTCGAGCCCAGAATCACCAGCTCGCCGGCCCGGTTCACTACCAGCGAGTGCGGGCGGTCCTCGTCGTTGCCGCCGAGGTAGGTGGCGTACACCAGGCTCGACTGCCCCGTGGGCGCGTTGGGGTTGTACTTGCTGATGACGACGTCGGTGTTGCCGCCGTTGAAGGTGATGTCGTAAGCGCCCGTCGTGGTGGGGTAGCCCGCCGAGAAGTTGATGCTGGCTGAATAGAGGTTGCCCAGCGTGTCGGGGCAGGCCGAGTAGCCCCAGTTGAGGTTGGCCGTAGCGCCCGAGTAGCTCGAGTACACCAGCACGGGGTCGATAACCAGGGGCAGTGCGTGGTTGTACCTGGCCAGGGCAAACGACACGGTGTTGCCCGCGCCCAGCACGTAGCGGCAGCCCACCGGCACGCGCGCACCATTTACCACCTGGTAAGCCACGGGGCGCTGCTCCGTGACGCGGCCCACGCTGGTTTCCACCAGCAGGGCCCCGTCCTGCAGGCGCAGGGCCTGCTGTCCCTCGTAGCGCAGGCGAATGCGGCTGGCGTCGGCCCCGGCGGCCAGCTCAAAGTCGTACTCCATCACCGGGCCGCGGGAGTAGAAACGCAGGTCGGTGCCGGGGTAGAGCTGGCGGTAGCGCACGTCGGTGTAGGCGGGCACGTTGCTGGCCCAGCGCTGCGGGTCTTGGCCCAGGAAGTAGTTGCTGTGCTCGCCGGTGGGCTGCTCGCCGCTCACCTCGGCCCGCGGGTTGGCCCCCACGAAGCTGACGGCGTAGGCGTGGGCCTTCACCTTGGCCCCGGCCGCGCCGCGGTGGTGGTGCTGCTCGTCCACAGCCTGGGCGTCGTAGCGGGCAACCAGCAGGCGGCCCCGCTCCAGGTACAGACGACCGGCAGGCACGTCGGCGGCAAAGAGCACGGGCTTTTCCCACTGCCGCTGGTTGGGCACGAAGCGTAGCGGGTGCGGGTCAGCGGGCAGGGGTGCCACGCCGGGCGTGCTGGCCTGGGCAAGGGAAGAGGTAAACAAAACGCTGCCGAAACACAGCCAACGCGTAAGGGTACTAAGCATGAAAACTGGGTGGGAAAGAGAAGTATAAACTGCCGCGCAACGCCTCATTTTTAATAGGGACCGAACGGGGCAGTTACAAAGGTCCGGCTTTAGGACGGATTTTTCGTTTTCTCTCGGTTAATAAATCTCCGCCCCGGTTCAATGACCGGTTTCACCCCATAAAGGTGGCTCTGGCCCGGAGGTGCCCAAGGCCGCACTTGCCAATCAAAGCACCGCGGCTGATGAGGCCGAAATTTTGATTAACAGCCGCTACCACTTCTGCGTATCTCTCAGCTATGCTGCCTCCCGACAACCCCCAGGACCCGGCCACCTACGGCCCCAGCGGCCCCTCGCGCCGTTCGTTTCTCAAGCAAACCGGCGGCCTGCTGGGCATGGCCCTGGCCCCGCCGCTGGCGGCCCAGGCCGCTCAGCTCACTTCATTATCTAAAAAAGTGGAAGGCATGAGTGAGATAATGCTCCGGGTGAATGGCACCGAGCGCCGCTTCCTGGCCGAGCCCCGCACTAGCCTGCTCGACGCCCTGCGCGAGCAGCTCGACCTCACCGGCACCAAGAAGGGCTGCGACCACGGGCAGTGCGGCGCCTGTACGGTGCTGGTCGACGGCCGCCGCATCAACTCCTGCCTCACGCTGGCCGTGATGAACCAGGGCAAGGACATCACCACCATCGAAGGCCTGGCGCAGGGGGAGGAGCTGCACCCCATGCAGGCGGCCTTCCTCAAGCACGACGGCTTTCAGTGCGGCTACTGCACCCCCGGCCAAATCATGTCGGCCGTGGCCTGCATGAAGGAAGGTCACGCCACTTCCGACGACCAGTGCCGCGAGTGGATGAGCGGCAACCTCTGCCGCTGCGGCGCCTACGCCAACATCCTGGCCGCCGTGCGGGAAGTGGCCGGTAGGTCCTGAGTAGGTCTTAGGGACTTAGGTTTTAGGGCTTAGGCCAAGCAGATGCTCAGACATCCTTTATGGCTTTCGAGCCCACCTAAAACCTGCCCCAACATCTAAGACCTAATTCGCTAATCACTAAGCCCTAATCATGAATAACTTCGCCTACACCCAGGCGGCTTCCGCCAAGGAAGCCACCGGCGCCCTCAAAGACGACAAGCGGGCGGCCCTCATCGGGGGAGGCACCTCGCTGCTGGATTTGATGAAGGCCAACATTGAGCAGCATTCCCTGCTGGTCGACATCAACCGGCTGCCGCTGCTGGGCATCGAAAGCGCCAGCGGCGGCCTGCGCTTGGGGGCATTGGAGCGCATGAGCGACGCCGCCGAGCACCCGCTGGTGCAGAAGGAGTACCCGGCCATCTCCCAGGCCCTGCTGGCTTCGGCCTCGCCGCAGCTGCGCAACATGGCCAGCCTGGGCGGCAACCTGCTTCAGCGCACCCGCTGCGGCTACTTCCGCGACGTGGCCTTTCCGTGCAACAAGCGGGTGCCCGGCTCGGGCTGCCCGGCCCAGGACGGCGACAACCGCAACCTGGCCATTCTGGGCACCAGCCCGGCCTGCATTGCCACCCACGCCTCCGACCTGGCCGTGGCCCTGGTAGCCCTAGACGCCGTGCTGACCCTGGAAAGCCCCAAGGGCAAGCAGCGCCAGGTCGCCCTCGGCGAGTTCTACCTGCTGCCGGGCAGCCACCCCGAGCGCGAAACGGTGCTGGAGCCCGGCGAGCTGATTGTGGCTATTCAGGTGCCCGCCGCCGCCCATGCCCGCCGCTCCCTCTACCTGAAGGTGCGCGACCGGGCTTCCTACGCCTTCGCCCTGGTGTCGGCCGCCGTGGGGCTGGACGTGCAAGGCGGCACCATCCGTTCAGCCCGCGTGGCCCTGGGTGGAGTGGGCACCGTGCCCTGGCGTGCCACGGCCGTCGAAAAAGCCCTGGTAGGGCAGGCCCCCACCGAAGCCAGCTTCCGGGCAGCAGCGGCGCTGGCCGTGCGCGACGCCGCCCCCCGCGAGCACAACAAGTTTAAAGTCGACATGGCCCAGAAGACCCTGGTGCGGGCGCTGCTGGATGTGGCGGCGGGGTAGGTCTCAGTCAAAAACTGAGAAAAGACGTGTCATTGCGAGCGCAACGAAGTGAAGCGCGGCAATCCGTCCTCTCTGAGCGACCAGCCAGATAATGTGACACTCGTTGAAGTAAGACCTTTTAATTTTTTCACACCTCGGGGTGACTGAGTACTAGAGGAAGGATTGCCGCGTTCCGCTGCGCTCCACTCGCAATGACACGCCCAGCAGGCTAACAGCTAAAAAATGGAAACCGACCCGAAATTCTTTGATACGCCCGGCGGCGTGGTGGGCCAGCCGCTGGACCGCGTGGATGGCCGCGAGAAAGTGACCGGCAAGGCGCGCTACTCGGCCGAGTTTCCCCTGCCAGGTCTGCTGTACGGCGTGCTGGCCACCAGCCCCATTGCCAGGGGACGCATTCAGCGCATCGATACGGCTGCAGCTTTGCGCGAGCCTGGTGTGGTAGCGGTGCTCACCCACCTCAACCTGCCGCGGCTGGAGCGTGCGCCCAACACGCCCGAAGCCAAGAAGGACACCAATGCGCCCATGATGTTCATGCCGCTGACCAGCGACGAAATCCACTACGCCAACCAGCCCGTGGCCTTGGTGCTGGCCGACACCTGGGAGCGCGCTAAGCACGCCGCTACCCTGCTCGACGTGCAGTATCAGTCCGCCCCGCCCATTGCGGCCTACACCGACCCCAAAGCCCAACTCTTCGACCCGCTGGCGGTGCAGGACGGCAAGCAGCCGGGCCACACCAGCCGCGGCGATGCCCCGGCCGCCATGGCCGCTGCCCCAGTGAAGCTCACCGCTACCTTCACCCACCCCGTTTACCACCACAACCCCATGGAAACGGGCTCGACCACGGCCCACTGGGATGCCCCCGACCGACTGACGGTGTACGAATCCACGCAGGGCGTGACGCGCACCCAAACCACGCTGTCGAAGATGCTGGGCCTGCCCCGCGAGCAGGTGCGGGTCGTCACCAAGTTCCTCGGCGGCGGCTTCGGCTGCAAAGGCTCGTGCTGGCCCCACACCGTGCTCACAGTGCAGGCTGCCAAGGCCGTGGGCCGGCCGGTGAAGATCATGCTCACGCGCCAGCAGCAGTTTACCAGCATGGGCCACCGCGAAGACCAGACCCAGACCCTGGCCCTGGGCGCCAGCCGCGAGGGCAAGCTGCTGAGTTTGATTCACCGCAAGACGTCGACCACCTCGCCCTGGGACAACTACGCCGAGCCCAACAGCCGCGTCATCGACCTGCTCTACGCCTGCCCCAACTTCGAGGCGCGCTACGACATGGCGCGGGCCAACGTCATGACGTCGACCTTCACCCGCGCCCCCGGTGAGGCGCCGGGCTCCTTCGCCATCGAAACCATGATGGACGACCTGGCCCACGAGCTGGGCCTCGACCCGCTGGAAGTGCGCCTGCGCAACTACGCCGACAAAGATTACAGCTCCGGTAAGCCCTGGAGCAGCAAAAGCCTGAAGCAGTGCTACGCCCGCGGCGCCGAGCTCATCGGGTGGAGCAAGCGCAAGGCCAAGCCCGGCGCCGTGCGCGAGGGCCGCTACCTGGTGGGCTTAGGCATGGCTACGGCCACCTACCCGGTGCACAACTCCCAGGGCACGGCCCGCGTGCGCCTCTACGCCGACGGCCACGCCGTGGTGCAAAGCGGGGCCACCGACCTGGGCACGGGCACCTACACCGTGATGACGCAGGTAGCCGCCGACGCCCTGGGCCTGCCACCCGACAAGGTGCGCTTCGAGCTGGGCGACACCAGCCTGCCCACGGCGCCCAACTCTGGCGGCTCGGTGGCGGCGGGCACCGTGTCGTCGTCCATCTTCATGGCCGTGCAGGACGTCTGGGCCAAGCTCATCAAGCAGGCCGCGGCCGATAAAAAGTCGCCGCTGTTCCAGGCTAAGGCCGAGGATATTGAGGTGGTGAAAGGCCGCCTGCAGCTGAAAAAGAACGCCGCCAAGGGCGAGAACTTCGCCGAGCTGATGAACCGCAGCCAGATGACCGACGTGGAAGGCATGGCCCAGGGCAAGTACGGCGCCGGCTACGAAACTGGCCTGGCCGCCAGCCCCGCCGACTCCGGCCACAAAGACGACAAGGGCGGCCATTCCATGCACTCCTTCGGCGCCCACTTCTGCGAGGTGCGCGTCGACCAGGAGCTGGGCATTGCCCGCGTCACGCGCTGGGTGAGCGTGATAGGGGCGGGGCGCATCCTCAACGCCAAAACCGCCCGCAGCCAGATTATCGGCGGGGCCGTGTTCGGTATCGGCTCGGTGCTGATGGAAGAAACCGTGCGCGACCCGCACTACGCCCGCTACACCAACGCCGACCTGGCCGGCTACCACATCCCCGTCAACGCCGACATCCCCGACATGACCGTGGAGTTTGTGGAGGAGCACGACCCTTACATCAACGCCATGGGCGTGAAAGGCATCGGCGAAATTGCCACCGTGGGTGTGGCCGCCGCCGTGGCCAATGCCATATTCAACGCCACCGGAAAGCGCGTACGTGACCTGCCCATTACCCCCGAAAAGCTAATGGGCACTAGCGTGGTTTAGTTAATCTACAGAACAATGTAGAGACGCATACTTGCGTCTCCGGTATCGCGCCATTAGAACGTTCTGTTTTTACCATTCAACGACGAGACGCAACATTTTGCGTCTCTACATCGTGCCAGTCAATCACACCCGCAACGCGCCCCGAAAACCCCGTGCCGAGTAATACGACTGGGCACCGTTGTGATACACGAAAACCTGGCCGTAGCGAAAATCCCCATACAGCGCCCCACCCAGCTTGCGAATGACGGCCGGCGTTTGCAGCCAGCTGGATGTTTTGGCGTCGAAGCTGCCCAACTGCTGCAACGCACGGTATTGTTCTTCCGAAAGCAGCTCAATACCCATCGCCGCGGCCATGTCGACGGCATTATTTGCCGGTCTGTTTTCTTTTCTCGATTCCAGCCCTTCCCGGTCGTAGCAGACGCTGCGGCGCCCAGCGGGGCTTTCGGCCGAGCAGTCCACAAACAGGTATTCATTGCTGGCGGTGTCATGCCCGATAACATCTGGTTCGCCCCCGCTTATTTCCATCTCGTGCAACGACCATAGCTTGTGTGTTTTTGCTTCCAGATTAGCTTGAATTGCTGCCCATTCCAAACCTGGATGGCGGGGCATATTCTTCTGGAAGCGGGCGGACAAAACTTGCAGCAATTCGGCTTGCTGCTGGGGCGTAATTGAGCTGGTGTTCTTGGAAGGCATGTCAGATGGTTGAAAGCAATTTCAAGGGAAGGGAATCATCAGCTTCACCATGAGCAGGCGCTGCCGCAGAATAAACCGAGAATTGCTGCAAGCTAGTTTCCAGCAATTGTATTGCCTGATGCATCGCTCCCAAAAGCTGCTTTCTGGCTTACTTAAAACTACACCCCAAGCCCCGGCGTACTGTCCAGCAATTCACAACTCTTCTACACCTTCAATGACCGAGCTGCAACGTCTCCTGCGCGCCTACGACGAGCACTGCGCGGCTGGCCGGGCCTGCGCCCTGGCCACGGTGGTCGACGTGGCCGGCTCGGCTTACCGGCGGCCGGGGGCGCGCATGCTGGTAACGGCCGACGGCCTGCTTACCGGCTCCATCAGTGGGGGCTGCCTGGAGGGCGACGCTCGTCGTCGGGCCAGGCACTGTCTGGAAAGCGGACAGCCCCAGCTTATCACCTACGACTCGACCGACCCCGACGATGACCTGCAGTTTGGGGCGGCCTTGGGCTGCCAGGGCGTTGTGCAGATACTGCTCGAACCCCTGGACTTCAGCAGTGCTGACAACGCACTGGAGCTGCTGCGCGCCTGGGCCGATGAGGCAGTTGCGCCGGCTGTGATGGCCACGGTGTTCAGCCAAGCCGGGGCCGCCGCACCCGCCCGGCTGGGCGAGCGCCTGCTGCTGCAGGCCGATGGCCGGGTGCGTGGCACGTTGGCGCCCGCTTCGCCGCTCTACAATACTATCATGGCCGACGCCCGCGCCGCTCTGGCGGCTGGGAGGCCGGCCACGCACAGCTATGCGGCGGGCCCCGGCACCGTGCAAGTGAGCCTGGAGATTCTGCGGCCGCCCCTGCGCCTACGGGTATTTGGCGCCGGCAACGATGTGCAGCCCCTGGTGCGTCTGGCGGCGGGCCTGGGCTGGCGGGTAGAAGTAGCCGATGGCCGCCCGGCCCTGGCCCAGCCGGCCCGTTTCCCGGAGGCACAGGTAGTGCGCGTACTACCCATTGCCCAGCTACCTTCTTTGCCGCTCGATGACAGCTACGCCGTGCTCATGAGCCACAATTACCACTACGACTTGGCCGTGCTACAGCATCTGCTGGCCGCGCCCCCGCCCTACATCGGCCTGCTGGGACCGCGCAAGAAGTACGAGCACCTGCTGGCCGAGCTCTGCGAAACTAACTCCGCGGCGGCCGAGCTGCTGCGCCCTTGTCTGCACAGCCCCGTGGGCCTAAACCTGGGCGCGGAAACCCCTGAGGAAATAGCGCTTTCCATCGTGGCCGAAATCCAGGCCGTGGCGGCTGGCCGCAGCGGTGGCTTCCTGCGCGACTCCCCGCTGCCGATTCACGCGCCGCTGCACCGGGTAGGGGAGGCGGTAGCGTCAACTCCCGTGGCCGCAGTATGCAGCCGGTAGGCCTGATGCTGCTGGCCGCGGGCGCCTCCACCCGGCTGGGCCAGCCCAAGCAATTGTTGCCGTACCGGGGCAGGACGCTGCTGCGCCACGCTGCTGAGGTAGCAGCAGCCACTGGCTGCATACCGCTGGTGCTGGTAACAGGAGCGTTGCATAAGGAGTTGCTGCCCGAAGTAGGCAGCTTACCATTCAATATTGCCCACAATGTAGAATGGGCCGAGGGTATGAGCAGTTCTATCCGCACGGGCCTGAGCTGTCTGGAAAAGCAGGCGCCGGAGCTGGGCGCCGCCGTGGTAATGGTGTGCGACCAGCCCCTGCTGACTGCTGATGTTCTTCTACGGCTCATTAGTCAGTTTCAGGTTACGGGGCAGCCGTTGGTGGCTTCTGCGTATGCCGGCGTGCGGGGCGTACCCGCGCTGTTTAGCCGCGAGGTCTTTGCGGAGCTGCGGGCCTTGCGCGGACCGATGGGTGCCCGCGACCTGCTGCGGCGCTACGCGTACCTGCCAGCGGTTGAGTTTCCGGGGGGCGTCATTGATGTGGACACGACTGCGCAATACGCGGCCCTGCTGGCCGAGTAATTAAAGCTTAACCAAGGCGCCGCCCAAAAGGCCCTATCTTGGGCCGGCCTTACCCACTTTGCTTATGACGACTTACAGCGCTGCTCCGGCTATCGCCCCGGCCATCGAAAAAGACAACAAGCGCATCACCCGCGGCTGGACCTTCTACGACTGGGCCAACTCGGTGTACCCGCTGGTCATTACCAGCAGCATCTTCCCGATTTACTGGTCGCACGTCATCAAGTTGATAACGAAGTCGGACGACGGACAGAGCCCGGTGAGCTTCCTGGGAATGCAGGTGCCGGGCACCTCGCTCAACCAGTACGCCATTTCCGCTTCCTTCCTGCTCATTGCCCTGGTCAGCCCCTTTCTTACCTCGCTGGCCGACTTCTCGGGCCGAAAGAAGCTCTTTTTGCAAGTGTTCTGCTACCTCGGAGCGGCTTCCTGCGCCGGGCTGTTTTTCTTCGGCCCCGATACGCTCACGCTGTCGACGTTCATTTTTATCGCTGCCACGGTAGGTTTTAGCGGGAGCATCGTGTTCTACAATTCCTACCTGCCCGAAATCAGCTCCGAGGAGAATTTCGACTCGCTCTCGGCCCGCGGGTTTTCGATGGGCTACGTGGGCTCGGTTATTTTGCTCATCATCTGCTTGGTAATAAACCAGTTTCACGACAAGTTCGGCATCAATGGCGACCAAGCGGCGCAGCTTTCGTTCCTGCTCACGGGGCTGTGGTGGGCGGGCTTCGCCCAGATTCCCTTCGCCACGCTCCCCCCCGACCGCGGCCGGCCCGCTGATGCGCCCGCCGCGGATGGCGGCTGGCTGCTCAACGGCTTCCGGGAGCTGGCCAAGGTATGGGGCCAGCTCAAGCAACTGCCCAACGTTAAGACGTTCCTGCTGGCCTATTTCACTTATAACATGGGCGTACAAACGGTGATGTACGTAGCCACGCTGTTCGGCACCGACGAGCTGCACCTGGAGTCGGGCGCCCTTATCCTGACCATCCTGCTGCTGCAGATTGTGGCCATCGCGGGAGCCTACCTGTTTGCCAAGCTCTCGGAGCGCATCGGCAACACCCGCGCCCTGAGCTGGTCGGTATTTATCTGGATGCTGATTTGCGTGGCCGGGTACTTTGTACAGGCCGGCTGGAGCTTCTACGCCCTGGCCGCCGTTATCGGCCTCACGATGGGGGCCATTCAAAGCCTCTCACGCAGCACCTACTCGAAAATCATCCCCGAGAATACGCCCAACTCTGCCGCTTTCTTCAGCTTTTTCGATGTAACCGAAAAGCTCAGCATCGTCATCGGTACCGCCACCTTCGGCATCATCAACCAGGTAATGGGCTCGATGCGCTACAGCATCCTGGCCCTGATTGTCTTCTTTATCCTGGGCCTGATTTTCCTGCTGCAGCTGCGCGGCAAGAAACTGCGCGAAGACACGGCCACGGCGCCTGATGTATTCCCCGGCCCGCCGCCGGCCTCGGCCGCAGCCAGCACACCGGCCTCGCCAAAGTAGATACTTTAGTAGCAGGTATTGAGTAGTAAGTAAAAAGTCAACAGTACTGAATACCGATACGACTTAATCACTGCTCATTACTTACTACTTTTTACTGAATACTCTTAATTCCCACCAAACCCTTAACTACATGTCTGAACAAGCCACTGCCACCCCCTCTCTGCAAACTGCCCTCAGCCAGGAGCTGAAGCGCGAGCTGGCCCTTACCCGCCGTCTGCTGGAGCGCGTCCCTTCCGACAAATTCGACTGGCAGCCCCACCCCAAAAGCATGAAGCTGGGCACCCTGGCTTCGCACATGGCCAACCTCGTAGGTTTCCTGCAAATGTCGCTGCAGGGCCCGGAAACCGACATGGCCACGGTACAGTTCCCGCCCTCGCCCACTGAAACCGACGAAGTGCTGCGCCGCTTCGACCTCAACGCTGAGAACATCCACAAGGCCTTGGCCGACGTGGACGACGCCACTTTCCACGATATGTGGACCATGCGTCGTGGTGAGCAGGTGTTTATGACCATCCCGCGCACCGCCGTGGCCCGTGTGCTGGTGCTCAACCACCTCATCCACCACCGCGGCCAGATGAGCGTGTACCTGCGCCTGCTCGACATCCCCGTGCCCGCCATCTACGGCGGCTCGGCCGACGAGGCGCCGCAGCGGTGAGATGGTGATTTAGTGAAATGGTGAGTTAGCGAAGTGAGAACAATGTGTCATTGCGAGCGGTAGCGAAGCAATCCGTCCTGTTCTCAGCGAACAACCAGATAATGTGAAAAGCCCCAACGCCAGAGCTGGCGTTGGGGCTTTTTATTAAGTGATAAACACAATGGTTATTTGTAATAGTAAAACAAATTGCCCTCGTATTTCTCATCCAGCGCTTGCTTTGAGTCTACATGAATTGCGAAATTTTCTCTTTTCCAGTAATCTAATTCATCATACTCCTTTAGTAATCTGAAATAGGCGTCCTCTGCTGATTTATAAATCACTTCTTCTTTAAAATTTTCTTTTTGCTCGTCGGTAAAAACGAAAAGTGTTGTGCTGCTGAAGCATCGGGAAATAAGCCAGATTCTATCGTCCGCGAGTGTCTTTTGAAGGTCTGTTATTTCTTTTTCCGGAATACTTTCATTTGCTTCGGCAAGGGCGGATTCTTCCAGACAGGAAAAGGCAACAAACAAGTCACTGCTTGTAGGCATTCGGCCGAAAAGGTTATGGAATTGTAAATTAATAACCGGCTTTTTCTTGTTCGCTAGTTCAATATATTTTTCTGCAATACCGGTCTGTTTGGCTTTGTCATAGTTTCCCCACCACAAATTGCCTTTCATAAACTTCATTTTATCTGCGTGAGCGTCCACGCAAACCATTAGCCTAAGTCTGTTTGCATGTCTTAGAAAATCCCGGCTAATATTTATGACTGTAACGCAGTATTCAAGAGAAATCCAGTCAGCCAATTGTTCAAAACGCTGGTCAATGGCTTGTAGTCCCTGCTTGATGCGCTTGGCTTCCTGGTATTCGTCGTCAGTGGAAAAGTAAGACATGTTAATACCGCTCATAGCATCAGTCGAAGTGCAGGAATCAAATCTTACTTACTCCAAACTTTCTTACCGCCAATCCAGGTTTGCTGCACGGGAAGGGTGCGCAGCTGCGTGGCAGGGGCGGTGAGCAGGTCGGCGTTCAGCACCACGAAGTCGGCTAGCAGGCCGGGCTTAATCTGGCCTTTGCGCTTTTCCTCGAAGCCGGCGTGGGCGGCCCAGGTGGTCATGCCGCGCAGGGCATCCTGGCGCGAGATGGCATTTTCGGGCTGGAAGCCGCCGGCGGGGTAGTTCTTGGCATCCTGCCGGGCCACAGCGGCGTGGAAACCATAAAGCGGGTTGATGTCTTCGACAGGAAAGTCGGAGCCAAGAGCCAGCTGCCCATACTGCTTCAGCAGCTCGCGGTAGGCGTAGGCGGTTTTGAGGCGCTGCGCTCCCAGCCGCTCGCCGGCCCAGTACATGTCGGACGTGGCGTGGGTAGGCTGCACCGAGGGCACGATGCCGTACTGCCCGAACTTGGGCATGTCGGCCGGGGTGATGACCTGGGCGTGCTCGATGCGCCAGCGCCGGTCTTTCTGCCCGGCCAGGGCCTCGCCGTAGATGTTTAGAATAAGCCGATTGGCCGAGTCGCCAATGGCGTGGGTATTCATTTGAAATTTGCTACCGGCCAGCTCTTTGGCCAAGGCCCGAAACTCTTTTTCCGTCGAGAGCAGGAAGCCCGTTTCCTTGGGCCGGTCGGCGTAGGGATGCACCAGGCAGGCCCCGCGCGAGCCCATCGCCCCGTCGGCGTACACCTTAAAGGAGCTAACAGTAAGCTGGTCTGTTTGAACGGGGCCGGTTTTCAGGTAGTGCGCCTTATTATCTGCCGTGGGGTTGAGCATGGCGTAGAGGCGCAGGAAGAGCTTGCCTTCCTTTTGCAGGGCGCCCATCTGCTCGATGTTGGAGCGGTCCAGGCCGGCATCGGCCAGGCTGGTGAGGCCCACGGCCAGGCACTTCTGCTGGCCCTGCAGCAGCAGGGCGGCGGCTTCGGCGGGGGTGGGCTCGGGAATCTTGCTGCTCACCAGCCGCGTGGCATTGTCCACGAGCAGGCCGGTAAGGCGGCCCCGGGCATCGCGCGCAATGGTGCCGCCGCTGATGGGCGTGCGGGCCGTGACGCCGGCCAGGTCCAGCGCCTTCTGATTAACCAGCGCCGCGTGGCCGTCGACCCGGGTGATGAGCACGGGCACATCTGGAAAAAGCGCGTCCAGCGTGTCTTTGGTCGGAAACTGCTTGCCGGGCCAGTCGTTCTGGTCCCAGCCCCGGCCCGTAAGCCAGGCCGCCTGCGGGTACTGCCGGCGCTGGGCCTGCAGCCTCTGCACCACTTCGGCCCAGGAGGTAGTGCCCACCAGGTTGGCGCTGCTCAGCCCCAGCGAGTAGCGGTAGAAGTGGCAGTGCGCGTCGTAGAAGCCCGGGTAGATGAACTGCCCCTGCGCGTCCACTTCCTGCGCCGCCTGGTAGCGGGCCTTCAAATCGGCAGAACTGCCGACGGCGATAAACCGGCCGTCGCGTACGGCAAACGCCTGGGCTTTGCTGAAGGCCGAGTCCACGGTGTAGACCGTGGCGTTGGTGACGAGCAAATCCACCTTTTCGCGCTTGGCGCCGCAGCCGCTAAGCCAGTTCAAAGCCAACAGTAAGCAGGCGGTTGGCAGGGAGTATTTCGGGTTAATGTTAATCATAACAACAAAAAAAGAACGTCATGCTGAGCGAAGCCGAAGCATCTTGCCCGTAGCAGCAATTCCTTTTGTTTGGAATTACTCTCGTGGTAGAGATGCTTTGACAAGCTCAGCATGACGTTCATACGGCATGACGTGCTGCTAAAGGGTGGCAGACCAAAAAATCAGCGGAATCAATTGAATCAGCGCCAATCAGCGATTATTACTCGAAGCGCAGGTGCTTCACCGACTCGCCGGAGTTTTGCAGCTCCTGCAGGCTTTCGATGCCGATGGTGAGGTGGCGGCGCACAAAGTCAGTCGTCACTTTCGAGTCCGACTCGGCGGTTTTCACACCTTCGGGCGTCATGGGGTTGTCGCTCACCAGCAGCAGGGCGCCGTGCGGGATGTCGTTCATGAAGCCCACCACGAAGATGGTGGCCGTTTCCATGTCCACGGCCAGGGCCCGGATGCGGCGCAGGTACTCCTTGAACTCGCCATCGTGCTCCCACACGCGGCGGTTGGTGGTGTACACCGTGCCGGTGAAGTAGTCGAGCTCGTGCTTTTTAATCATGCTGCTCACGGCGCGCTGCAGGCGGAAGGAGGGCAGGGCCGGCACTTCCTTGGGCAGGTAGTCGTCGGAGGTACCGTCGCCGCGGATGGCCGCGATGGGCAGCACCAGGTCGCCGAGCTTGGTTTTCTTCAGGCCCCCGCACTTGCCCAGGAACAGGGCCGCCTTGGGCTTGATGGCCGAGAGCAGGTCCATGACGGTGGCGGCCATGGGCGAGCCCATGCCGAAGTTGACGATGGTGATGCCGTGGGCCGTGGCCGTCTGCATGGGCTTGTCGAGGCCCCGCACCTCGCAGCCAAACTGCTCGGCAAACATGTAGACGTAGTTGCTGAAGTTGGTGAGCAGGATGTACTGGCCGAACTCGCTCAGCGGCACGCCGGTGTAGCGCGGCAGCCAGTTATTGACAATTTCCTCTTTGGTTTTCATGGGTGGAATTTGGTCGTGGTTAGTAAAGGAAAGAATAGTGTAGCAAAGCCCGGAAAGATGCTAAGTAAAGCATGCCCAAATGGGTATAGCGTGGCCTTAGAGCCCTTCACTCATGCACGCATTTGCCCATTCACTCTTTGTACAGGCTTGTACCTTTGGAGGTGATGCAAGTTCTTGACCTGCCGCCTTTCGAGGCCAAACTTACGCAATCGGCCACAAATCAGCCACTCATCTGGGACGGGCTGCGCCGCAAGCACGTGGTGCTGACGCCGGAGGAGTGGGTGCGGCAGCACGTGGTGCACTACCTCACCGACCACCTGGGCTACCCGCGCGGCCTGCTGGCCCTGGAGCGCGGCCTGCGCTACAACCAGCGCCAGAAGCGCACCGACCTGCTGGCCCTCAATCACGCCGGCCAGCCCCTGCTGCTGGTGGAGTGCAAAGCGCCCAGCGTGCCCATTACTGCCGAAACCGCCCGCCAGGCCACCACCTACAACCAGACCATTGGCGCGCCCCTGCTGCTGCTCACCAACGGCCTGGTGCACTACTGCTGGCGCGTGGATTTCGCCACTCGCACCAACCAGCGCCTGGCCGAGATTCCGCCGTTTGAGGTGGCGGTGGGTATGAGCAGTGGGCAATGAACAGTTAATAGTGAACAGTTAACAATGAAAGGTTTTCTTTTTGGAAGTTGAGGTATGCCGAATCAAAATCTATTGTCATCCTGAGCGCAGCGAAGGACCTTATCAGGTTAGAACAAGTCGTTCGAGATTGATAAGGTCCTTCGCTGCGCTCAGGATGACAGTTCCTAAATAACTACTAACTACTCACTGCCCATAATGCGTCTTATCCGCTGCTTGCTGCTTGCCTTTTTTACCTTGCTGATGGCAGGCTTGGGCACCGCTTTCGCGCAGAGCAGCCCGGCGCCGACGTACCGCTTCGTCATCACGGGGTTGCCGGCCAATACGCCGCACGACGCGGCGCTCTACCTGGTGGGCTCCTTCAACAACTGGCAGCCGGCCGATGCGCGCTACCGCTTCCAGCGCCAGCCCGACGGCACCTGGCGCCTGGGCCTGCGCAGCACGGCGGCGCAGCTCGAGTACAAAGTCAGCCGCGGCACCTGGGCTTCGGTGGAAGGGAATGGGAGCGGGGAGGTGCGCGAAAACCGCCAGGCCACGGCGGCCCAGGCCCGGGCCGGCGACATCGAGGTGCGCATCCGCAGCTGGGAAGACCTGAGCGGCACCTTTCAGTTTTACTCGCTCTACGACCTGCTGCTGCTCTTTTCCTGCTTCCAGGGCCTGCTGCTGCTCGTGGCCATTCCCAGCATGCAGCACTACAACCGGGCCGCCAACCGCTGGCTGCTGCTTTTACTGGGCCTCGGCGCCCTGCTCACGCTGGTGAAGGTGGTGAGCGGCTACCGCAGCGTCGCCAATGCCCTGCCCACCCTGATGCTGGTCCCGGATTTCGTGTACTTCCTGTACGGGCCGCTGTTCTACTTCTACCTGCGGCGGCTGCTGTTCGACGAAGGCGTGAAGGGGCGGCCCTGGGCCCTGCACTTTGTGCCGGCCGGGCTGCAGCTGCTGGCCTACCTCCCGTACTTTTTGCTCGATGGCTACGACTTCCAAATCAAGCTCGTCAGCCACGATGCGCCGCTGCGGGGCGTGCTGCTGGGCGCCGGCCTGCTGGCTTTGCTCGGCAACGCCGCCTACTGGCTGGCCTGCCGCCGCTTGCTGCGCACCTACACCCGGCAGTACCAGGCCAGCGTTTCCTACGAGCAGAACCTCAGCTACCTCAGCGTGGTACTGGGCATCCAGGCCGTGTGCCTGGGGCTGTGGGCCTTCCTCTATGGCGTGGTGCTCACCAGCCGGTTTGTGAGCTTCGACGTTTACACCCTGGCCGACCGTAGCGTCGACGCCATCTGGCTGGCGTTTTCGGCCATTCCCTACTTCCTGGGCTACGTGGCCATCCGCCAGCCCGAGATTTTCAAGCTGCGGGTACTGCCCGCCGCGCTGCCGCCAACAGCTGAGCCCGCGTTGGCCATTGAGAAAGCGGAGTCTATTGAATCGAATGCTGCGCCTCTGTCGTCCGGCCCTCCTCCGGCCAAAGCAACCCCGCTGCCTGAGCTGGCCCAGCTCCAGGAAACGGTGGCGCGCCACATGCAGCAGCACGCGCCCTACACCAACCCCAGCCTCACCATTCACGAGCTGGCGGCCGGCCTGCAGTTGCCGCCCCACGTGCTGTCGCGGGTTATCAACGAAGGCTTCGGCCGCAACTTCTTCGACTTCGTGAACGGCTACCGCATCGAAGCTCTCAAGCAGCGCATGGACGACCCGCGGGCCCGGCAGTTCACCCTGCTCAGCCTGGCCTTCGAAGTCGGCTTCAACTCCAAGACGGCCTTCAACCGCGCCTTCAAAAAGCACACCGACCAGACGCCCCGCGAGTACTTCAACACAGTAGTGGAAGGGGAGTAGCGCGGACTCTGAGAGTCCGCGAGCTGGTGGCTGGGCTGGTGAGACCCGCGGACTGAAAGTCCGCGCTACGTGCCCGTTTTCGAAGGTGGCACCTTTTTAAAACACTGGTTTATAAACCATTTCAGATTAACCAGCCAGCGCTGATACCCTGAACAGAAAGTGGGCCGAACGCCCAGGATGCCCCCGCTAGGTTTGACCTGCCATTCCGGCCCGACGGCCGCAATGGATGCTTCAACCCGGCGTGAGCCACCTTAAAATTCCCCACTGTTCACATGAAGGTTTATACCCTGCTGGCGGCCCTGCTCGGGCTGCTGGCCCGCCCCGCGGCCCAGGCCGCAACTCCTCCCATTCAGTCTGCCAGCGCGCCCCAGGCCGCGGCCATCACCCGCATCGACCCCACGTTCTGGTGGGTGGGCATGAAAAACCCCAAGCTGCAATTGCTGGTGAACGGCCCCGGCATTGCGGGCAGCAAAGTGGCCCTGGCCAGCTACCCCGGCGTGACGCTCGACGGCTTCCAGCGCCTGGAAAGCCCCAACTACCTGCTGGTAAACCTCACCATCAGCCCCAGCGCCCGGCCCGGCCAGCTGCAGCTTTCCTTCAGCGGGGCCAAAAAACTGAGCTATAGCTACGAGCTGCGCGCCCGGACCACGCCCGGCGACCCGAGCAAAGTGCAGGGCATCACCTCGGCCGACTTCATCTACCTGCTCATGCCCGACCGGTTTGCCAACGGCGACCCCAAGAATGACGTGGTCAGGGGCATGCGAGCACCGGGCGTGGCCCGCGACTCTATGTACGCCCGCCACGGCGGCGACATCAAGGGCATCGAAGCGCACTTCGACTACTTCAAGGAGCTGGGCGTGACGGCCATCTGGCCCACGCCGCTGGTCGAGAACGACATGCGCAAAGTCAGCTACCACGGCTACGCCCTCACCGACTACTACAAGGTGGATGCCCGCTACGGCTCGAACGACGACTACGTGCGCTTCGTGCAGCGCGCCCACCAGCAGGGGCTGAAGGTGATTCACGATGTGGTGCTCAACCACATGGGCAGCGAAAACTACCTGTTTAAGGACCAGCCGGCCCGGGACTGGTTTCACCAGTGGCCCACCATTACCAAGGGCAACTACCGCGACGGCACCGTGAACGACCCGCACGGCTCGGCCCTCGACCGCCAGCTGTTCAGTACCACCTGGTTTGACACCACCATGCCCGACCCGGCCCAGGAAAACCCGCTGGTGGCCACCTACCTCATCCAGAACTTTCTGTGGTGGGTGGAGCTGACCGGCATCGACGGCTACCGCGTGGATACCTACACGTACTCCGACCCCAAGTTTCTGATGGACTGGGGCCGGGCCGTGCTCGATGAGTACCCCCGCCTGGGCATGTTCGGCGAAACCTGGATGCAGCCGGCCGAGGGTGTGGCCCAGCAGGCGTTCTGGGTGCGCAACGTGTTTCCGCCCGTCAACGGCTTCAAGAGCAACCTGCCCGGCGCCATCGACTTCCTGCTGCACAACGCCATCCAGGAAGCCCTGACCAAGGAGCCGGGCTGGGCCGAGGGCATTGCTAAGCTTTACTACACCATTCAGGGCGACTGGATGTACGAAGACCCTAACCGCAACGTCATTTTCCTCGATAACCACGACGTGAGCCGCATTTTCTCGATGCTGGGCGAGGACGTGCGCAAGCAGAAAGCCGCCCTGGCCTGGCTGCTGACGGAGCGCGGCATCCCGCAGCTCTACTACGGCACCGAGGTGCTGATGAAAAACTTCTCCAACCCCGACGGCCTGGTGCGCGCCGACTTCCCCGGCGGCTGGCCCCAGGACCAGCGCAGCGCCTTCAGCGCCGCCGGCCGCACGCCCCAGGAAAACGAGGTGTTCAATTACGTGCGCACCCTGGCCCAGTACCGCAAAACCCACCCCGTGCTGCACTCCGGCAAGCTCATGCACTTCGTGCCCCAGGACGGCGTGTACACCTACTTCCGCTACGACGAGCAGGGCCACAGCGTAATGGTGATGCTCAACGGCAGCAAGGAAAACCGAACCGTGGATACCGCCCGCTTCGCTGAGCGGCTCAAGGGCTACAGCTCGGCCCTGGATGTGCTTTCGGGTACTGCCGTTGCTAGCCTGCAGTCGGTGACCGTGCCAGCCTACTCGGCCTTGGTGTGGGAGCTGCGCAACTGAGGTGCTTACAGTAATGCAGAAGCTGTTTAGGAAGTGTCATCCTGAGCGCAGCGAAGGAACTTGTCACATAAGAACGTGCAGTACTCACGCATTACTTCCCATCGTTCTACCCTGAATAAGGTTCTTCGCTGCGCTCAGGATGACAAGAATTTTCACCCACCGTAATTCCTAAACAGCTTCGCAGTCAGAAAAGGAGCGGCTCACTGAGCCGCTCCTTTTTTCTTGGTGGTTCTGGTCAGATTACCTACGACCTTCGTACTCCTACTTTCGCCTTCTGCCGTAGCGATGCCTCTGCTTTCCCCGCCCGACTTGCTGCCCGTTTTCAACGCCATGCCCGGCGCTACCCTGCTGCTGTCGCCGGAGTGGGTGATTGTGGCCGCCAGCGACGACTACCTGACCGCAACCCTTACCCAGCGGGAGTCCATCGTAGGGAAGTACGTCTTCGACGCTTTTCCCGACAATCCGCTTGCGCCGGAAGCCAACGCCGTGGCCAACGTGCGCGCCTCGCTGGCGCGGGTGCAGGCCACGCGCCAGCCGCACGACATGGCCCCGCAGCACTACGACGTGCCCGACCGCGCCCAGGGCGGTCGTTTTGTGGAGCGCCACTGGCTGATGCGCCACACGCCCGTACTCAATAACGCTGGTGAGGTGAAGTACATCATTCACTCCGTCCAGGACATCACCGCCGGCCGCATGGCCGCGCGGCTCCTGCGCGAAAGCCGGGCCAGCGAGCAGGCCGCCCGAGCCGAGGCTGACTACCACCGCTACGAGCTCCACCACTTCCTGGAGCTGGCCCCGGTGGCTGTGGCCGTGTATCAGGGCCCGCAGTTTCGGGTGGAGCTGGCCAATGCCGCTGCGCTGGCTATTTGGGGGCGCTCGCTCAACGAAGTGCTGAATCGACCGGTATTTGAGGCGCTGCCGGAAGCGGGTACCCCCGAAGTAAAGGCCATTTTCGAGCGAGTTTACACCACGGGCGTGCCGTATACTGCCAGCGAGCAGCCTTCGACCATCTACCGCCACGGCCAGCAGGAAGTGGTGTACTGGAAACTGGTGTTCGAGCCCCAGCGCGGGGCCGACGGCCGGGTGAGCGGCATCTTCACCGTGGGCACCGAAGTAACCGAGCAGGTGCGGGCCCGGCAGCAGGTGGAGCAGCTCAACCAGGAGCTCGAAACGCGCGTGCAGGAGCGCACGGCCGCCCTGCAGGAAAGCGAAGCCCGTTTCCGCATCATGGCCGACGCGGCCCCCAACCAGGTGTGGGCCGTGCATGCCGATGGGTCTATCCGCTACACCAACCGCGCCTTTCTCGACTTTGTGGGGCTCGATACCGGGGAGCAGTACGCCGCCACCGGCTGGGAACCTTACCTGCACCCCGACGAGCGAGAGCTGGCCCAGGCCACGCTGCTGCAGGCCATTGCGGAGCGCAAGCCCTACGTGCTGGAGCACCGCATGCTACGCCACGATGGGCAGTACCGTTGGCTGCTGGCCCAGGGCGCGCCCAGCTTTCTGGCGGGCGGCGAGCTGTACGGCTACGTGGGCTCGGCCATCGACATCACCGAGCTCAAGCAGGCCAATGAGCAGCTGCGGCGCACCAACGCCGACCTGGACAACTTCATCTATACGGCCTCGCACGACCTCAAGGCGCCCATCTCCAACATTGAAGGGCTGCTCTACCTGCTGCGCCAGGAGCTGCCGCCGGCCGTGGCGGCCGAGCCCGAAACCATTGCCCCTACGCTTACCCGCATGCTCGACTCGGTCGAGCGCTTCAAGCGCACCCTCGACCACCTGACGGCTGTGTCCAAGCTGCAAAAGGAGCACGCACCGGAAATTAGTGCCGTCGACCTGGCCGCCATCGTGGAGGACGTGCGCCTCGACCTGGCCCCGCTGCTGCGCGACACCAACGCCGAGCTCGGCGTGTACCTCGATGGCTTGCCGTCCATTCCGTTTTCGGAGAAAAACCTGCGCTCGGTGGTCTACAACCTGCTCAGCAATGCTTTGAAGTACCGCCACCCCGACCGCCGGCCCCACGTGGATGTGCGGGGGCACCGCCGCGCGGGTTTCACGGTGCTCGAAGTACACGACAACGGATTGGGCATCGCGGCACAGCAGCTGCCCCGGCTCTTCACCATGTTTCAGCGCTTCCACGACCACGTCGAAGGCTCCGGCATTGGCCTGTACATGGTGAAGCGCATGATTGAGAATGCCGGCGGCCACATCGAAGTGCACTCCCAGCTCGGCGCCGGCACCACCTTTTTCGTCTACCTGCCCCACACCGAAAACAGCCGGGGCTGAGTGCATCTCTTGCCAGCGTGGCCACCAAAGCTGCAGCAGCTAGCTCTTTGATGTCAGCAGCTCTACGCTACGCAGCAGACCCGATTTGGAATCTGCCTCATGGCCTTCCTTATCCAGGTGTTGCAGCAGTTGATGCAGACTATGCGACCCAACCTTAAGCCGAATGTTCTGCCGGTGTTTCTGCACCGTGCCCGTGCTAAGGTGAAGCCGTTCCCCAATCTGTCGGCTGGTCAGGCCGTCCATTACCAGGGTGGCGATTTGCTGCTCGCGGGCGCTTAGGAGAGCAGGCAGCGTTTGCTGTTGGGCCCGCCGCACGAAGCCGGCAAAATCCGGGCGGTTCATGTGAAACCGCACGTCGTGAGTGCGCTTGTGAGCGGTGATGTCGGTGAGGATACCTGCCGCGGCTACCAAAGCCCCGTTCGGCTCTCGTTCCAGGATAAAGGTTTGACGCAGCACCCTGACCCAGTGCCCCTGGGCATGGCGCACCCGGTAGTCGATGGCAAACACCATTCCGGTCAGCGGGTCGTGCAGGTGCTCGGCCACGTACTGGTTGAGCAGCCGCGTTGCTTCCGTCACAATACCTAAGTCATCGGGATGAATGCAGGCGTAGTGAAAATCGGTGGTAAACTCCTCCGCCGGGTAGCCCAGCATCTGCTCGACGCCCGCAGAGACAAACGAGGTTTGCTTGGCGCGGTGGTCGTAGACGTACACCCCCTGTACGTGCAGCAATGCCACGGCGAGCTGCTTGCCCAGCGCCACCGCCGACTGGGAGATGCTTGCTTCGGGATTAGCATAGTACTCCGGGGTCCAGACACTCGTAACCGGGGCAAAAAGCGAGGGTGTAAGCGAGGAATCCATTACGTGAATTGTGAAAGCCAAATAGGGACGAAATGTACTAAACCGCCTGCTGCCGGCCTACCACCGCACCCTACTTGTACAGCCGGTTATCGACCAGCCCGTTCACATAGAACTGCACGTTGGCCCGCAGCTCGTCGCCGTATTTTCTCAGAAGCGCAGGGTCTGGATTTGCCAGCGGCGTGTTCGGAATAAAATGAGTTTGGTAGGGGTAAAGCACCACCGAGTTGTCGGCTTTCAGCTCGGTCACAAAATCAGCATGCACCAGGAAATAAGAGGCGCCGCCGCTGAATACGGCGCGGCCGGTACTGGTACTGTCGAACACCGACGAGCCAAAAGGTAGCAGGTGCTTTTGCTCGTTGGGCAGCCCCAGCAGGTGCAACACGGTGGCCGGCACGTCGGCGTGCTGGCTGATGCGGTGCGGGTTGGCGGCGGGCAGCGGCTGGCCGGGACGGAAAATCAGCAGCGGCGTTTTTTGAAAGCCCAGCGGGTTCTGGTAGCCGGGCTGGTCCGACTGCGAGGTGTGGTCGGCCGTGAGGATAAATACCGTGTTGTGGTACCAGGGCTGGCGACTGGCCGTCTGGAAAAAGCGGCGCAACGCCAGGTCGGTGTAGGCAATGGTGGGATGAATGGGCTGGGTGCCCTGCGGAAACCGCCCTTTGTACTGGGCCGGCACGGTGAATGGGTCGTGGGCACTCAGGGTGAAGAGTGTGGCGAAAAACGGCTGCCTGGTAGCCGTCAGCTGCCGGCTGAAGTACTGCAGGTAGGGCTCGTCGAAAATGCCCCAGTGCCCGTCGTAGTCCGGGCTTTTCTCGGCCTGTGGGTACTGGCTCAGCCCGTAGTAGTGCTGCATGCCGGCAATGCCCGAAAACATGTCGAAGCCCATGGTGCCGTTGGTGGCGCCGTGGTACATGGCAGTGGTGTAGCCGTGCCGGCCCAGGATTTCGCCCAGCCCGTGCAGCTCGTTGGTTTGGTAGGGCGAGGTGATGAAGGGCGACTCCAGCAGCGAAGGCAGGCCCGCCAGTACGGCCGGCAGCGCCTCAATGGAGCGGCGGCCGTTGGCGTAGTTGTCGTGAAACAGCAGCCCACCGTGCGTGGCCAGTGAGTCAAAAAACGGCGTGTAGCCCCGGCCGTCATTCTCAGCCCCAATGTACTCCGAGGCAAAGCTTTCGAGCAGCAGCACCACCACATTGGGCGGGGAGGCCGCCGAAGGCAATGCAGGTGGCTGCGTGGGCCGCTGCAGAGCCTGCCGCAAGGCTGCTTCATTCGTAAAGTATTGCTTACGCGCCAGCGGCTCTTCGTCCAGCGACTTCAAAAAAGTGAAGGTGCTGTTCAGCGCCAGGTGGCCCAGCACGGCGGGCTGCTGCTCGAAGGCCACGCCCGTGCGTAGCGGCTTGAGTTGCAGGCCCCCGCGGATGCCCAGCACCACCAGCCCCGCCACCAGCATCAGCTCCGTCGCAAACTGCCACAACGGCCGGCGCGGCGCCCGCCGCTGCAAAGGCCGCTGTGCCGGCATGGGGCAGAGCCACCACAGTAGAGCCACCAGCGCCGCCATGGGCAGCAGCAGGTACCAGTAGTGCGCCATCAGCTGTCCCGCCTGCCGCAATACGTCGCCGCCAATGGTGCTCAGCTCGTTGCTGGTGCGCCGCCCGATAAACTTGAAGTACTGCCAGTCGGCCACGTTCACCAGAATGCCGGGCGCATTCAGCAGCACGTACAGCAGCCGCACGTAGCGCTGCCCGGTGTGCGCGTGCACGGGCAGCGCCAAAGTCAGTAGCACCACGGGCGCGTTCAGCAGCAGCAGCGCGGCAAGGTCGAAGCGGAAGCCGTGCCAGAACGCCAGCAGCACCGGCCCCGCGCCCAGCCCCTGGAAGGTGGTCAGGTTGGCGCAGTAAAAGCCCAGGCGCAGCAGCAGGTACACCCCCAGCAGCAGGGCAATGCGGCGCAGCAACAGACGGATTTGGGCCGAGGGAAACAAGGGCAATGAGCAGTTAGCAGTGAACAATGAACAATTCGCAAAGCTGCATACGTGGCAGCTCTACGCAAAAGGGCAATAAAAAGCCTCCCGCGGGAACGGGAGGCTTTTTGTCGGCAAAGAACAATTGCTCATTGTTCATTGCACATTGTGCATTATACAGAGGCAGGCTCCAGTACGCTTTGCACGTCTACCAGGGGCAGGCCGAAGGCATCGGCTACGCCTTTGTACACCACTTCGCCGTGCACCACGTTCAGGCCGAGGCGCAGGGCCTCGTCGCGGCGGCAGGCTTCCTGCCAGCCCAGGTTGGCCAGCTTCACGGCGTAGGGCAGCGTGGCGTTGGTCAGGGCCAGGGTGGAGGTGTAAGGCACCGCACCGGGCATGTTGGCCACGCAGTAGTGCACCACGTCGTCGATGATGAAAGTCGGGTTTTCGTGGGTGGTGGGGCGGCAGGTTTCGATGCAGCCGCCTTGGTCCACGGCAACGTCCACCACCACGGTACCGGGCTTCATCAGCTTCAGCATGTCACGGGTGATGAGGTGCGGGGCCTTGGCGCCGGGAATGAGCACGGCGCCCACAATCAGGTCGGCGGTTTTGATGGCTTCGCGGATGTTGTACTCGTTGGAGTATTGCGTCACCACGTTCTTGGGCATGATGTCGTCCAGCTCGCGCAGGCGGTTCAGGCTGATGTCCATGATGGTCACCTGGGCGCCGAGGCCGGCGGCCACTTTAGCCGCCTGCGTGCCTACGATGCCGCCACCCAGCACCAGCACCTGGGCGGGCTTCACGCCGGGTACGCCGCCGAGCAGGATGCCGCGGCCTTTCAGGGGCTTCTCCAGGTACTTGGCGCCCTCCTGTGGGGCCATGCGGCCGGCCACTTCGCTCATCGGAATGAGCAGGGGCAGGGCACGGTTGGGCAGCTCCACGGTTTCGTAAGCCAAGCACACGGCCTTGCGCTCAATCATGGCGTGGGTCAGCTCCTCGCCGCTGGCGAAGTGGAAATACGTGAAGAGCAGCTGGTTTTCCTTAATGAGCGGATACTCCTCGGCAATGGGCTCCTTCACCTTCACAATCATCTCGGCCTGGCCGTACACTTCGGCGATGGTGGGCAGCATCAGGGCGCCTGCTTCCTCGTACTCAGCATCGGTGAAGCCGCTGCCTTCGCCGGCGCTGGCTTGCACGTACACCGTGTGCCCGTGCTTGCGGAACTCGGCTACGCCAGCGGGCGTGAGGCCCACGCGGTTTTCATTGTTTTTAATTTCCTTGGGAACGCCAATAATCATGAGCGAAGGGTGGGGATGAGAATGAAGGGTTGGACTGGGAGAATCGTAGCGCAAAGATAGCAGGAAGCGCCGCCGCTCCGAGGCAAAATAAAAAAGGCCCCGCCGCCAGGCAGGGCCTTTTAAACAAGTATGTCGTTAGGGGGCGTCTACCAAATCCGACCAATCCGTTAAATCCGAAAAATCCGTGGTCCAGACTACTTGAACGGAACGGCCGTACCGCTTTCCTTCAGCATGCTGCTGCCCACCAGGTCTTTCACGATGGTGGCCTTCAGCGTCACCTTGGCGTCGCCGCTCAGGTCGTTGGAGCTGATGGTCACGGCGTCGCTCACTTGGCCGAGCTGGCGCTGGCTGTACACCAGCTCAATCACTGCGCTCTGGCCCGGCGCGATGGGCGCCGGCGGCGTCTTGTAGCCTACGCAGTAGCAGCTCGAGGTGAGTGTGCCCAGCACCAGCTCCGTCTTGCCGGTGTTGCGCACCGTGAAGCGCGTCGTGGGCTGCTGGCCGGCTTCCATCTTGCCGAAGTCGTGGGTGGTGCGGTCCAGCACCATGTGCGGCGACTTAGCCAGCTGAGCCGGAGTCAGGGTGGGCTTGATTTCGTCTTTGGTCAGCACCGTGCCTTTGATGCTGAGTACCTTGCTGGGCTCGGCGGCGTTGCTGGTCACCGTCACCGTCTTGTTGAACACACCGGGGCGGCCGGCGCTGCTGTACATGGCCTTGATGATGCCGGTTTTGCCGGGCATTACCGGCGTCTTGGTCCAGTCCGGCGTGGTGCAGCCGCAGCTGGCTTGCACGTTGGAAATGATGATGGGCTGGTTGCCGGTGTTCTTGAAGCGAAACTCGTGCGTGGCCATGGTGCCCTCGGGCACGTTGCCGAAGTCGTGCAGGTCTTTCTCAAATTGCATGACGCCCTGGGCACGGCTCGCAAAGGCGACTACCAACAGGCAAAGAGTGAGCAAGTGTTTCATGGAGAAGGCACCAGGTACCGCCTGGCAGGGGGATGGGGTAGCAAACAGAAATCGGGGATAAAATAGCCGCCTGGGCCCCGAAAAGCCGGCCGGCACACTACGCAAATATACGTCCAAATTGCAGTGGCCATCCGCGCCGCCTCAATTCCGTATTTTTGCAGGCCGGCTCCCACGCCGGCCCGTACTTCCGCCATTCCCACCCCGCGCATTTATGCCCACTGCCGAAACCGCCACTCCGGCCCTCACCGCTCCGCTCACCAAAGCCGACCTGCTGAACGACTACCGTTTGGCCTGGGAAAGCCGCCACGCCTCGCTCGCTGGCCGCAAAGAAGTATTCATGGGCAAAGCCAAGTTCGGCATCTTCGGCGACGGCAAGGAAGTGCCCCAGCTGGCCATGGCCCGCGCCTTCCAGAACGGCGACTTCCGCTCCGGCTACTACCGCGACCAGACCTTCATGGTGGCCATCGGACAGCTCACCTGGCAGCAGTACTTCGCCCAGCTCTACGCCAACCCCGACGTAGAGGCCGAGCCCAGCACCGGCGGCCGCGCTATGAACGGCCACTTCGGCACCCGCCTGCTCGACGACGACGGCAACTTCGTACCCCAGACCGGCACCAAAAACTCCTCGGCCGACATATCGCCCACGGCCGGCCAGATGCCGCGCCTGCTGGGCCTGGCCTACGCCTCCAAGCTCTACCGCCAGAACCCGGCCCTGCAGCAGTTCACGGACTTCTCCGTGAACGGCAATGAGGTGGCCTTCGGCACCATCGGCAACGCCAGCACCTCCGAGGGCATGTTCTTCGAAGCCCTCAATGCCGCTGGCGTGCTGCAGGTGCCCATGCTGATGAGCGTGTGGGATGACCACTACGGCATCTCCGTACCGGCCGAGTACCAGACCACCAAGCAGAGCATCTCTGAAATCCTGATAGGCCTGCAGCGCGACGGCGAAGGCCAGCCCGGCTTTGAGGTGTACGTGGTGAAGGGCTGGGATTACCCCGCTTTGGTGGATACCTACCAGAAAGCCGCGGCCGTGTGCCGCACCCAGCACGTGCCCGTGCTCATCCACGTTACGGAGCTGACCCAGCCCCAGGGCCACAGCACCAGCGGCTCGCACGAGCGCTACAAGAGCAAGGAGCGCCTGGGCTGGGAAGAAGCCCACGACTGCCTGCACAAGCTGCGCGTGTGGCTGCTAGCCGAGGGCCACGCCAACGAAGCCGAGCTCGACGCCATTGAAAAGGAAGCCGCCGCTACCATCAAGACGGCCCGCACCGCCGCCTGGTCGGCCTTCTTCGACCCCATCAAGGCCGAGCGTGACGAGGCTGTGGCCCTGCTCGACAAGTTGGTGTTCGACACCGGCACCGAGAACACCCTGCACGAGCTGGTCGACCAGCTCAAGTCCAACCCCACGCCCATCCGGGCCGACATCGTGCGCACCCTGCGTCGTGCGCTGCGCCACGTGCGCAACGAGCAGCGCAGCGCCGGCCGCCGGGCCGTGCAGCGCCACCTCGAGCAGCTGCTGGCCGAAAACGCCGACCGCTACAACTCCTACCTCTACAGCCAGAGCGAGCAGGCCGTTGGCAACATCGAAGAAGTGAAAGCCCAATACACCGCCGACTCACCCACCGTGGACGGCCGCGAGGTGCTGCAGGCCTGCTTCGACGCCAACTTCCAGCGCGACCCCAGCATCTTCGCCATCGGCGAGGACGTGGGCAAGATTGGCGACGTCAACCAGGCCTTCGCCGGCCTACAGGACAAGTTCGGGGAGCTGCGCGTGACCGACACCGGCATCCGCGAGTGCACCATTGTGGGGCAGGGCATTGGCGCCGCTCTACGCGGCCTGCGCCCCATCACCGAAATCCAGTACCTCGACTACCTGCTCTACGCCATCCAGATTCTGAGCGACGACCTGGCCTGCCTGCAGTACCGCACCAAGGGCGGGCAGAAGGCCCCGCTCATCGTGCGCACCCGCGGGCACCGCCTGGAGGGCATCTGGCACTCGGGCTCGCCCATGGGTATGATACTAAGCAGCATTCGCGGCATGCACGTGTGCGTGCCGCGCGACATGACCCAGGCCGCCGGCTTTTACAACACCCTGCTGCGTGCCGACGAGCCGGCCATCGTGGTGGAGTGCCTCAACGGCTACCGCCTCAAGGAGCGCATTCCGGCCAACGTGGGCGAGTTCACCGTGCCGCTGGGCCAGCCCGAAATCCTGCGCGAAGGCTCAGACGTGACGGTGGTAACCTACGGCTCGATGTGCCGCATTGTGATGGACGCCGCCAAGCAGCTGGCTGAGGTCGGCATTTCGGTAGAGGTGATTGACGTGCAGACCCTGCTACCCTTCGACACCCAGCACATTATTGCCGACAGCCTGCAGAAGACCAGCCGTGTAGTATTTGCCGACGAGGACGTACCCGGCGGTGCCACCGCCTTCATGCTGCAGCAGGTACTCGACGAGCAGGAGGCCTACCGCTTCCTCGACTCACAGCCGCGCTGCCTGGCCGCCCATCCCCACCGCCCGGCCTACAGCTCCGACGGCGACTACTTCAGCAAGCCCAACGCCGAAGACGTATTCGACACGGTGTACGAGCTGATGAGCGAAGTAGACCCCCAGCGTTTCCCGGATATCTACTAGGCAGTAAAACACAGTGGTGCCACGGCTCCAAGCCGTGGCACCACTAACGCTAAACGTGCCGAGCTACAGCCAAAAAGCACGTCATGCTGAGCGAAGCCGAAGCATCTCTACCACGAGAGTAATTCCAAAAAAGGATTACTGCCGCTGCCAGGATGCTTCGCTAACGCTCAGCATGACGTTCTTTATTTATGCTACTTAGCCGACAGCCCTAATTAGGCCCCAGCACCACGCTGCTGGTGGTGATTTTGTTGCTCTCGTGCAGGGCCCGGTCCTGGATGCTGATTTCAAAGCGCAGCTCATCGTTGGGCAGTAGCTGGCCGCCGTCGGGCTCCAGCACCAGGGCATATTCCAGCACACCTTTCAGCGGCGCGGGGCGCTCCAGGGGGTAGGGCGGGGGGAAGTACGCATCGTAGGGGTCACCGGGGTTGAAGGGCTCGAATACGCCCGTCGTTCGGTTCTTGCGGAAGATGCTAATGAAGTAGTTAAAGCTGTTGCGGTTGCGCGGCCCGTTGGGGTCCTGGTAGTAGGGGGCATTGAGCAGGTCGTTGGGCGTGAGGCCCAGGTCGCCGTCGCCGTCCTGAAAGTTGAGCGCAAACACCAGGCTGTCCTTGTCGAGCTGGCCCCGGGGCCGGTCGATAAAGTACTTGCGAACTTCCTTAAAAGTAATTTCGGGCGTGTCGGAGAAGTCCGGCGGGCTCAGGCAGCTGCTCAGGCCGGCGGCGCCCAGCGCCAGCACGGCGGCTACACACAGCGTACGAAACAGGTTCATAAATGCAACAGGTAAAATGTGGGGTGCACAACGCAAAAACCGCACCCAAAGTACGTTGTTCCCAACGAATGCCACCCGCCATTGGTTCGGCCACGGCCGGTGCCAACTGAGCTTGCTATTTCCTTCCATGAGCTTTCGTTCCGACTTTCTGGCGGCCCTGCCTCAGCTGACGGCCGTTTCCTTTCCTGATGCAGCTTTGGCCTTGTTTCAACACCAGGCCCGGCACTGCCCGCCCTACGCGGCCTACCTCGGGCATCTGGGCCGCCGGCCCGACAGCATCCGCCGGGTGTCGGACATCCCTTTTCTACCCATTGAATTCTTTAAAACCCACGAGGTCCGCACCGGCCCCGAGGACTGGGCGCCACAGGAAACCTTTTTGAGCAGTGGTACCACCCTGCAGCAGCGCAGCCGCCACCTAGTGCGCGTGCCGCAGCTCTACCGCCAGAATGCGGCCCGCATTTTCGAGCATTACTACGGCCCGCTCACGAACTGGATTTTCCTGGCGCTGCTGCCGTCCTACCTGGAGCAGGGTGCTTCCTCGCTGGTAGCCATGGTGGATTATTTCGCCCAGGAATCGGGGCAGGAGCAACCAGCTTTTTTCCTGCACGACCACGCTGCCCTGCGCCAGGCCCTGGCCGCCGCCAAGCAGGTACCTGGCCGCCGCGTCATGCTCATCGGCGTGAGCTACGCCCTGCTCGACTTCGCCGCTGAGTGCGGCCCCGCGCCGGAGCTACAAGGCCTGACGGTGCTCGAAACCGGCGGCATGAAGGGCCGGCGCCGCGAGATGATACGCGAAGAGTTGCACCAGGAACTGCAGCAGGCTTTCGGCCTCGCCGGCATTCACTCCGAGTACGGCATGACGGAGCTGCTCAGCCAGGCCTATTCCCTCGGCGACGGCCGCTTCCACTGCGTGCCGCCCATGCGCGTAATGCTGCGCGACCCCGCCGACCCTTTCTCCGTGAGCGAAAACCGGGCAGACGGCGCCATCAACGTCATCGATTTAGCTAACGTGGACTCCTGTGCCTTTATCGAAACCAAAGACCTGGCGCGTATGCACCCTGATGGTAGCTTCGAGGTATTGGGCAGGATGGATAACTCGGATATTCGGGGGTGTAATCAGCTGGTGTGAAAGCGAGTCATCAATTAACAACTTGTCGTAAATTGTTCCAGTGAAACAGACAGCAGAACAAGGGCTTGATTTTCTTATCGACAAGCTGACAAATTCCATTGAAAACGTCGTTACTGGTGACAGCTTTCAAACCGAAATATCCATTCTGACCCAAATTGACCTCAAAACGGTTGCAAAGAAGAACGGCTGGCTATTCGATTGGAAAAAGGAGTTCAAAGTGCCTGCAAGGGATGTTTACAAGCTCACCATTGTTGGAAATTCAACCATCATCCAAGGCCTTATCAGCCTTGAAGACAAGTCGGACCACGTGTACATGCACTTGGTAGAAAGCGCGCCATTCAACAAAGGCCAACACAAAATGTATTCCGGTGTGCCGGGCAACCTGGTGGCCTTTGCGTGTAAACGTTCTTTTCAATTAGGCCATGATGGCTGTGTGTCTTTCCTTTCGAAGACACAACTGGTCGAACATTACGTAAAGACGCTTGGGGCATTCCACTTTGGAGGGCGTATCATGATTATCGAAACCCCGGCCGCCCTGAAACTCCTGAACAAGTATTTCAAAAATGGATAGTATGAAAACTAGGACGACAGAGCTTGATGTGGATTATATCGGTAGTGAAGTGCCGTTGACAAAAGCGGAAGAAAGCGCGTTGAGCAACTATTTCGAAATGCGTCGGGCGGCTGCCAAACAAGCAACGCCGGCTAAACTCAACCGCGCAGCAAAGCGCAAGACATCAGTAAAATGAGCGAAAAGCGCTTCAATGGCGCCATCAATGTCATCGATTTAGCTAACGTGGATTCCTGCGCCTTCATTGAAAAGAAAGACCTGGCGCGGATGCATGCAGATGGCTCGTTTGAAGTGCTGGGCCGGATGGACAACTCGGATATTCGGGGGTGTAATCAGCTCGTTTAGCAGAAAGGAAGCCGCTCACTCATTTAACCTCAACGATGGAAAATAAACTTGCTAACTCAGCTGCAGCTGACGTTTTAGACCACGGCCCCTTTTATCACGGCACAAAAGCAGATTTACAGCTTGGTGATTTATTAATGCCAGGCAACAGGTCGAATTACAGACCGAAAATAATTATGAACCATATTTATTTCACTGCGCTGATTAATGGGGCAGGGCTGGCTGCTGCTCTGGCGCAAGGGGAGGGGCATGAACGAGTTTATATCGTTGAGCCAACGGGGCCCTTTGAAAATGACCCGAACGTAACGGATAAGAAATTTCCCGGCAACCCCACTCGCTCGTACCGCAGCCAGGCTCCTTTGAAAATCGTAGGTGAAGTCGAGGATTGGGTGCGGCTAACGCCGGAAGAACGGCAGCAGTGGCGGGAAAGGCTGGCGAATAACAAAGGAGAAATTATTAATTAATTATCGACCTACTATTCAAAATGCATTAACTTTTGGGTATGATAAACAGAGTGTATTTTATAGATTAACCCGTAGTAATGGGGCAAATAGATATTGAAAAGGCGCTTGCTGAATTAGCATACGATATTCTGGATATGAGCCGTGTTTCTGATATTCTTAATAATCCGAAGGAGTTTCCAGTATCATTGGTTGAAGAACTGTCAATCAAAACAGCTTTAAAATATTGGGAAGGGAATCTGCATTTTGAAGATGCAGACTGTATCGTGAATAATCTTTACTTCTTCTGGGTATGCAATGAGTATTTCGTTACAAAGTTTTCCTTTCCAGATGCGGCTTGGGAGTGCTTTTTAGCTTTTGATGCAGGTGAATTTCATCACCCAAACGATGACAGCAGTATCAATCCGGAAGAAAAATATACACGGCCTTTAGTTAAGAAGCTTTTGAAAAAGAGTGGTCTTATAGAATAGTCTGCAAACAAAAGAGCCCCGCAATTAGCAGGGGCTCTTGGAAGCTACAAGTCAAAAAAGTTAACTTGAGCGTAGCGAAGGCAAGTTAATCCAACGTGAGAAGGCCCTTCGCTGCGCTCAGGATGACAGAAATTAATGAGGTAAATTATTTACCCGCAAACGCCTTCGCGTCGTCCACCGAAATAGTATCGTCGCTCATAATGACGAGGCGCTCTACCACGTTGCGCAGCTCGCGGATGTTGCCGCGCCAGTCGAGGGCTTGGAGGTATTCTAGTGCGTCGGGGGTGATTTTCTTGGGCTTGGTGCCGTAGTCGGCGGCGATGTCGTTGAGGAATTTCTCAATCAGCTCGGGGATGTCTTCGCGGCGGTCATTGAGGGCCGGCACCTGGATGAGAATGACTGAGAGGCGGTGGTAGAGGTCTTCGCGGAAGTTGCGGTCAGCAATTTCCTGGAGCAGGTTTTTGTTGGTGGCGGCTACTACGCGCACGTTCACCGAAATTTCCTTTTCGCCGCCCACGCGGGTGATTTTGTTTTCCTGCAGGGCGCGCAGCACCTTGGCCTGGGCCGAGAGGCTCATGTCGCCGATTTCGTCGAGGAAGAGCGTGCCGCCGTCGGCCTGCTCGAACTTGCCGATGCGCTGCTTCACAGCCGAGGTGAAGGAGCCTTTCTCGTGGCCGAACAGCTCGCTTTCAATCAGCTCGGAGGGGATGGCAGCGCAGTTCACTTCCACCATGGGACCCTGGTTGCGGTTGCTGAGCTCGTGCAGCTGCCGGGCCACCATCTCCTTGCCGGCGCCGTTGGGGCCGGTGATGAGCACGCGGGCGTCGGTGGGGGCCACTTTCTCAATGGCCTTGCGCACGACGCCCAGCGCGGCCGAGGAGCCCACCATCTCCGAGCCTTTCGTGACGGAGAGCTTCTTCTTGAGCGTCTTGGTTTCGCTCACCAGCTTGGTGCGGTCGAGGGCGTTGCGCACCGTCACGAGCAGGCGGTTCAGGTCGGGGGGCTTGGGCAGGAAGTCGTAGGCGCCCTTCTTGGTGGCTTCCACGGCCGTATCGATGCTGCCGTGGGCCGACACCATGATGAAGGCCGCGTCGGTGCCCATCTTTTGGGCGCGGTCGAGCACCTCCAGCCCATCCATCTTGGGCATCTTGATGTCGCAGAGCACCACGTCGTACTTCTGCTGAATGAGCAGGTCGAGGCCCGCGGGCCCGTCTTCGGCCTGGTCGACCTGGTAGCTTTCAAACTCCAGGATTTCCTTCAGCGTGTTGCGGATGGCTTTTTCGTCGTCGATGATGAGAATGCGGGGCATGGAAAAGAGCTAAGGCCAATGGATACGGCCCAAAGTAACGAAATGCCGGCCGCAACGGCTGAATGCGCTTCTGGAATTTGCAAAAGGCTTTCCCGCATTCCCGGAAATGCTTCTGCAAATTCCAGAGGCCTTGCCGGGAGTGCAGGAAGTGCTTCTGGAAGTTTCAGAAGCACTGCCGGCCTAGCAGGTAGCCCTTCTGGAAGTTCCGGAAGCATTGCCGGGAGTGCGGGTTGTGCTTCTGGAAATTCCAGAAGCTTTGTCGGTATGGCTGGATGTAGGGGCGGGGCTTGCCCCCGCCCGTCGTTGAACGATTATCGTGCTGACGGCGGGCAGGGGCAAGCCCCGCCCCTACATTGTTCATCAGAACGACAGGCCACAAAAAAGCGGCCGCCCCGTTGCCAGGGCGCCCGCTTTGTTACGTGGTGATGGGTCTGTAAGCCGGGTTCTGTCCGCGCCCGAAGGCGCGTCCCCACCATTTATCTAGGCCAGTCGTTGCCGAAAGGCTCCATCAACCTACCCGCTGGCGCCGAACGAGCCGCCCGGTGCCGGCCGGGCCGAAGCCTGGCCGACCTACCAGCTTATTTGGTCTTTCAACCCCTGAGGTTTACCCAGCCGGGACGGTCACCCGCCCGCTGGTGCGCTCTTACCGCACCTTTTCACCCTTACCGGGCGGTGAAATTGTGAGTTGGTGAGGTGGTGAGTTTTTGTTCTGCCGACGATGGCGCCACAAGAACATCAACTCACTATTTCACCATTTCACCACCTCACCGGCCGGCGGTACTTTTCTGTGGCACTGGCTGTCCTGGTTCGCATTATACTCGCCAGTCCTTCCCGTTAGGAAGCAGGGTGCTCTGCGTTGCCCGGACTTTCCTCGTGGCCGCTCTTGCAAGAGGCCCCGCGGTGGGGCGACCCATCACTTGCGGGCAAAGGTACGCGGTAAAAAGCCAGGGGCCCTGCTTTAAGCCGTTTCCATCTCGGCCGTGGCCGGGCTGATAACCGTGGACACCCGCGATACGGCGTTGGCCGGGAAGCCCCCGCGCTGAGCATGCTCCCGTACCATGTCCTCGTTGGGGGCATTGTACACGCAGTAAATTTTGTCGGCCGTGACGTAGCTGTGGTCCCACTGAATTTCGGGGCCCATGCTGCTTAACACCCCACAAGAGTGCTGCGAAATGCCTTTCAACTCTTCGGCAGTGAGGTTGCCGGCTCCCGGGATTTCCCGTTCAATGACGTACTGTGGCATAGGAGTAGGGGGTTAAGTTAAACGTAACTCAATGTAGCTATTATCCTTGTTGCCGCCAAATAGTTATCGGAACCGGTAGGCCTTGGGAAGCAGCGTTGCTAAACAAGCAGAGTTGAGTTAGTCGCCTTATCCTGTCTTACTTCTGCTGCCACTCATTATCCGCCGGGAAGCTGTCGGGCACCAGGGGGCTGCCTAGCACCACGCGCCGCACTTCTTTTTTGGTAATTAGCGGGAGGGTTACGGCGGTGGCACCGCTTTCCCACACGCCAATGCTGCGGTGCAGCTTTTCGGTTTTGCCGTCGGCGTAGGTAACGGTCAAATCCACGGGTACGGGCTTACTGCCTTTGGCCTGCACCACCAGGTCGAAGCCGGTGGCGGTTTTGTTTACTGCCTGGATAGCCAAATCCGGGTAGCCGCCCTCGTAGAACCAGCGCTGCCAGAACCAGTTGAGGTTGCGGCTAGCGCCGGCGTTCATGGCGTAAAAGAAGTCCGTAGGGATGGGGTGCTTGCCGTTCCAGGTGCGGATATAGGTATGCAGGGCCTGGGTGAACAGCTCGTCGCCGAGCAAGTCTTTCACAAACAAGTAGCCCAGCCCCGGCTTGGGATAGGAGTTGAGAAACATGCTCTGCCCGCTCTGCAGCGTGGTGAGCGTAGTGATGGGAACGTCGATTTCGGAGCCAGCCGCGTCGGCGTAAGCTTTCACACCGTAGTCGTCCACCAGGTTGGAGTCGATGATGGGCGAGATAAGCCACTCCCCGATAGTGGCCCAGCCCTCGTCCATCCAGCCGTACTTGGTTTCGTTGATGCCCATGTAGAAGGGAAACATCGTGTGAAACACTTCGTGGTCGGTCAGCTCAATGGCGTCCTTGCGGGTGGGGGTGGGGTTGTCGTTCACCATCATGGGGTACTCCATCTGGTCGAGCCCATCGAACACCGTTTCGTGGGCGTAGGGGAAGGGCCACTTCGGAAAGGTGTAGCTCATGGCTTCCACCGTTTTGCGGGCAAAGTGCACCACTTCCTCGTAGTCCTTGTGCCGGGCGTTGTACACGGCATCGACGCGGGTGCGGCGCTTGGTGGCGGGGTCCACCACCAGGCTGGTGCTCTGCCAGGTGTAGTGGTCGGCCGTGGCAAACACGAAGTCCGTCACGTTTTGGGCCTCGAAGCGCCAGGTATTAGTGGGGCCGGTACCAGCAGTTACGTCGCCTTTGGCTTCTTCGGCGCTGATGATGTAAGCCACGTCGTCTTTCTGCTCGGCCTCGCGCAGGCGCTGGGCGTACTTAGCCTGCAGCACCTGCCCGGCATTGGTGAGGTCGCCGGTGGCCCACACCACAAACTTTTTGGGCACCGTGATGGCCGCCTTGAAATTGCAGAAGTCGTTGTAAAACTCCTGCGAGCCCAGGTAGGGGTTCTGGTTCCAGCCGTCGATGTCGTCGTACACGGCAATGCGCGGGAAGAAGTACGCCACAAACGCCGCGCCCGGCTCCACCTCGCCCGTGCGCTGGTGCGAGCCTTTGTTGAGGGTGTAGCTGTACTGCACCTCCACCCGCAGCTGCTGGCCGGGGCCCAGCTTGCGCGGCAGCCGCACCGGCAGGTTGGTACCGTCGGCTTCGAGCTTGCTATTGCCCACCTGCTTGCCGTTGAAGGTCATGCGCTCGATGGTGACGCCCTGGCCTATGTCTTCAGGCTTGAAAAGCGTAGCCCTCGGCACGCCCTTCTTATACAGGTTAGGATACAGCTTAAACCAGATTTGGCGCAGCGAGTCAGGGCTGTTGTTGACGTAGCGAATCGTGGCCGTGCCGGCGACCAGGCGCGAAGCCGGGTCGAAGCGAATGGCCAGGTCGTAGTCGGCCGTATTTTGCCAGTAGCGCGGGCCCGGCTGGCCGGTTTCGCTGCGCGTGCCGTTGGCGAAGGCAGCGCTCTGGTTGCGGGGAATGGGCAGGGAGGGCTGGGCCGTGGCTGCGCCGGCCAGCAGCGCGAGCAGGACAAGAAAAGAAAAACGCATGGGCTGGGGAGCGGAAGCGGCAAAAGTAGCTCCTCCTGCTTGCCCAACCCGCGTGCAGCGGGCAGGCAAGCAGGAGGAATAGAGGCCGGCAGCCAGCTAGGCAGGTTTTAGCAATTCCAGCTTTGAGTCGGAATTGTTGGTAAAGGCAGCCTTGGCCCCGGCATTACAGTTCGCGGGTCCAGATGCTGCCGGTGAAAACAAAACGGCATGAGCTGGAAGCAGGTACGCTTACTGTCAGGCCATTACTATTGCCGTAGCCCACTGGCAGCGTCTGCGCGTCGGCATTGGTGATAATGACAACCTGACCGTCCACGGCGCCGGTTGCCGACAGGTTTACCTGGCTATTGTTGGTACCGCTTGCATTGTCGGTATAGCGGTGAATAGTAGCCGACGGGGCCAGGGTCACGGTGCCGGAGGTTGACACGCTGGCAGCTACTACGCTCAGCACCAGCTTGCCGCTCGATTGGGTTAGATTGCCCGCCACCGTAAGTCCGCTATTGGCCGTGAGCAGACCACCCACCTTACCCGTGCCGCTGATGTTGAAATCGGCGTTGTTCTGCAGGCTGGTCTGGTTCAAAATGGAATTGGGCAAGTTCACGAAGTTGGTGGCGTCAATTACCGGCGCACTGGGCGTGTAGTTGGGGGTGATGGTAACCGAGCCGTTGCCGGTTGCCGCCGCGGAATAGGTAGTGCTGGTGCTGCCGGTAGGAACTACCCAGGAGGAGCCGCCGCCGCCACCGGTCGAACCGCTGACATTGCCGCCCCCGCCGCCGTAGTAGCCGCCGCCGCCCCCGCCGCCGTTGCTGTTGTTGCCGCCACCTGTCGCGCCGCTGCCGTTGCCGCCCACGGCCGTTTGGGTTGCCCCAGCCCCGCCGGGGTTGGTGAAATTGTTGCCGCCGTTGGCGCCGTTGGGCGTGCCGCCGGCTCCGCCATAGCCCGTCGACACATAGCCGCCACCGCCCCCGCCCGCGGCCACCAACATACGCTTCAGCCCCACGGCATCGGCCGTGGTCGTGGCCCGCCGAATGTCGGTAGCGCCGCCACCGCTGCCGCCGTACATGCCGCCCTGGCCGCCGCCGTTGAAGCCGCCAGTGCTGAAGTTGGTGGTCGAGACCGTGCCGGCGCCGCCCACATACACACTCAGCACCTCGCCCGGCGTTACCGTGAGCGTGGTGGTGACTTGCGCACCCACACCGCCGGCCGAAACCGAGGAAGTGGAACCCGAGCCGCTGGCCCCTTTGGCCGTCACTTGAATAGAGGTGACGCCCGACGGCACGGTGTACGTCTGCACACCGCCGGTAAAGCCAAAGCTTGCAATGGTCGGAGCCGAAGGCGTGCCCACTACATCGTTCCAGGTCGTGCCATTCCAAACGTTGAGCTGGTTGGTGGCTGTGTTATAAATCTGCAAACCGGCCGCCGGGCTGGCAATGGCATCGCGCTGGGTTTGGCTCATGCGCGGCGGCAGCAGTCCCTTGGTGGTCGAGCTTACGTCGAGAGCGGCCGAAGCATGGGGAGTGGTGGTGCCGATGCCAACGGTGCCGCCCACGTAGCCATTGCCGCTGATGTTGAAGTTGGCGTTGTTCTGCAGGCTGGTCTGGTTCAGCACCGGGCTGGGCAGGTTCACGAAGTTGCTGGCATCAAGCACCGGCGCGCTGGGCGTGTAGTTGGGGGTGATAGTAATAGACCCGCTGCCGAGCGGTGCCACCGAGTAGGTAGTGCTGGTGCTGCCGGTAGGAACTACCCAGGAGGAGCCGCCGCCGCCACCGGTCGAGCCGCTGACGTTGCCGCCGCCCCCGCCGTAGTAGCCGCCGCCGCCGCCACCGCCGTTGCTGTTGTTGCCCCCGCCGGTCGAA